>ERZ778018.4-NODE-4-length-698800-cov-20.555874_pt1 | contig 698800 bp, 684 predicted proteins | sample MGYA00375748_ERZ778018 | MGnify/ENA primary metagenome ERZ778018 (study PRJEB29350, sample SAMN05509839) | bioreactor metagenome | biome: bioreactor; material: wastewater | place: South Africa: University of Cape Town | collected 2014-04-22 ...
GTGCTGCCCAGGTCGACGCTGCCGTGCTGCCCAGGTCGACGCTGCCGTGCTGCCCAGGTCGACGCTGCCGTGCTGCCCTGCTGCCGTGCTGCCGTGCCTGGGGCTGCCCTGCTGCCCTGCTGCCGTGCTGCCGTGCTGCCGTGCTGCCCAGGTCGACGCTGCCGTGCTGCCGTGCTGCCGTGCTGCCGTGCTGCCGTGCTGCCCAGGTCGACGCTGCCGTGCTGCCCGTCTCAGGACGGCCGGCCGCGCGTGGCATGCCGCATGGGCGAACATTAGTTCGGCTGCATGTTAAGACGTGTCGCATTTCCCTTTTCCTCGATGGACCATAGCAGATGATCGATCCTATGCGATGATCGATCCGGTCTCATTTCGCCTAAAACTCAATCAAATCAAAGGGTTATGGGTCAGGGTCCTTCCGGGCGTTTTGGTTTGGGGGGCGGATCCCGCCGAGCCCGATTCAAGCAAAATGTGAATTTTTCGACAGCGAAACTAGATTTGAGGCATATATTCCTACAGAATCGTTATGTTATACTATTACATCTGTCTGAAAACGGGCGTGGTCAGTCTGGTCAGTTAAGATATATTCCAACTGACCGAAAAAACCCTTTAAAATCAATGCTTGGTCAGTTGGTCAGTACGGTCAGTCACTTTTCAATAAGAAGTATATAGAGGGGAGATACGCTAAAGCGGATAACACGTGGATATAGGCGTAGGGGTCAACGACAAGTATATGGGAATCCGTGTGACCGTACTGACCAACTGACCGATGGCGGATTTCTGCGGCTTTTTTGGTCAGTTGGTCAGTTGAAATAAATCGATCATCGATCACAGCCCATTTTCCATGAAAAAACCCGCCGAAGCGGGTCAAATTCATTGTAGTCGATGATCGATTGTAATCTATTTTCCCGGTCTCGTGTAGACGCGGCACTTGCCGTATTTCTGGTTGATGCCGGCGCTATTTATCCGACCGTGGGAGCGGTCCCACCCGACGATCTGCATGGAGCGACCGAGCTTGATGGACTCGGCATGCGGAATCACGCCGTCCCGGCCAAGCATCTCTTCCCAAATCTGCTGAACGCATGTCTCGTCGCGATAGATTTTCGGGGCATCCGGGTCGAGGTCGTCGAACTCCACGCCGATCGGTTGCCCGAGCCATGCTTCGATCTTGCCGGCAAGTATCTCTTCCGCGGTCTCGACGCGGCGGCTCTCCTGCATCTCGACGGCCAAGTTACCGGCTTCGTCAGTGAGGTAGAGCGGGAGTGTGCGGCCTTCGTGCTTCTTCTCCATATTCCGGTAGATATGCAGAGCCTCGGCCCAAATCTGCATGATCTCCTTGCGGAGTTTCACGTTGTCGATCTGCCCGGTGAGATTGCAGACGATGGGCCAAAAACGGCGACCGCCAGTCTGGTCCTTCAGGTACTCGCGGTCATTGGTCGAGCCGATGAAAATGCACTGCCTGGGGTATTCGCCGACGCGCTTGGCATAGGCTAGGCGACCCTTGTCTTTCACACGGCTGACGAACGCCTTCAGGTCGTTAACATCCGAGCGGTTCATTGACGAGAGTTCGCCGAGTTCGAGTATCCAAGATCCCTGCATGACTTCTATCATCTGCTTGGGATCGCTGATGTCGCCAACAAGCTCGTTGTACCAGTGGAGACCGAGGATTTCGATGAAGGTGGACTTGCCCTTCCCCTGCACGCCTTCCAGGATCGGCACGAAGTCAAACTTGTGCCCCGGTCGGTATATGCGGGCAATGGCGCCCACGAGCGTGCAGAGCGCCGCCTGGCGATAATATTCGTTATCGTCGGTGCCGAGATAGTCGATGAACAATGTTTCGACGCGCGGCTTGCCATCCCATTGCACGGGCTCGATCAGAGCCTTGACGGGATGGAAGGATCGCTGCATGGCCGCCATGTCGATGCCGCCGCGCAGATCGCGATCAGTGACCTTGATGCCGTAACCCTTTAGTTGGGTCTTGCTTTCGATCAGGTTCCGAACGGCATTGTCGTGGCTGTCCGTCCAATTGTCGCCGTTGAGCGGGTCCTTGAGCCGCCAAATGGCGCCCGTCAGGTTAACCGGCTCGTGCGCTGATTCGCGCTTCGCTTTAACGCGCCGCGGTTCAGCGCGCAGGACAATGCTCTGCTTCAATTCGTTGAAAGCGACGATCGCGTGCGTCCGCAGGTCGTTGTCGACGATGAGGGAGACGTTCGGAAGGGTGCTCTTGAGTTCGCCTTCCTCGTTGCGGTGCAGTTTGTGGACCCACTCGGGGTCGATCTCATCTTTTTTTACCGCCTCCGCGGCGGAAGGCGGTGTGTCGCCGAGCAGGTCGCTGAAATCGTCGGTCGCGACGGTAGCGGGCAGATCGAAATCGTCGTCCAGCCCGAGATCGTTGGCGAGTTTGTATGCCTGCACCGCCTGGATGAGCGTTGCCATGCGAGTCGGGTTTTTATTCCCCTTGAAGGACTGCCAGACGCGTGCCGAGTCCTTCGCATCGAACTTGGGTGACTGCTTCGCCCATTCATTCCAGCGCTCGAAGCCGGCGTTAGCACCCTCGAACTGGTGATGCAGCGCCATGCCGACCGTGTACCACTGGTCTCGATCGTCAACCCAATCAGGAGGAAGGTCTTTGAGGATGCCGATGATGCGCTCATCGTCCAGATCCATCGGAGTTGCGCGTAGAAGGCCGAAGAGGTCATCGTCCTCATCTTCAGGTCGGACGGGAGCGCTGACGCCCCATGTCTCGACGATCGAAGATTCGAGCGCCATGAGCATGGGCAAATCAAGTTCGAGCGACCGTTCCCATCGATAAGGCAGCCTAGTGTCAGGATGGATCGACGGTGGAATGACGGCCTGCGAGCCGGTCCCGAGAATGTCGATCTCCCAATCGTATTTCCGAACGTCGCGTTGCTTCTTTTCGTCCCACACCATCGTGAAGCCCTGCGATTTGGCGAGCTTCTTTTTGGGGAACGGGATGTCGGTCAGGAAATAGACGTGGCGGCTTTCCCCACCTGATCCACTGATGCAGGAAGGGAAGTCACGCGCCGCTGGCCACAGTTCCAGCAGCTTGGTCCACGCTTCGTCGGCAAGTTCTTGCTTGCGGATGTCCAGGTCGATGAGATGGAGGTACAACCCGTCGATCTTCGACGGCTCGCCCAGGCGAATGCCGATATTCGCGCTTTCGCGATAGGTAGCACGCAGCATCGCTTCCGTCTGGAAGGGCGCGTTGCTCCAGTCGGAAGCGATGGGCCGTTTCTCAAAGGGGACCAGCCAATGAAGGGACGCTCCCGCCGCGATCAGAGATCGAACGGACGGCAAAACGCCTTCGAGCGAAGGAACGGAGTCCATAGGGATGCTGCCCGACTCAGAAATCGATGAAGAAGGGAAGCAAGTCCTCTTTGGTCAGGGCGCCTTTCTTTTCGGCTTCGTCAGTTTCCGTCGACAGTTCGAGTAGCGCTTTCACCGCCTTGCGGGAAAAACGCGTGCCGTTCAGCCATCCATAGACAGTAAAACGGGCAAAACCAGTCACATCCGCTATGCGCTTGGTGTCGACGCGGCCGAATTTGACGTACTCGGTGGGCAATTTGTCCAGCAGAAGCTTGTAAAGATCGCCGTCATACAGCTTGAAATCTTTATTCTTGCTCGGCCGGCCCGTGTAGCGTTTTTCGCTCATGGTCTCCCCTTGATGTGAATTCCCGAGGACCATATCGGCACGATGGCTCAAAATCAAGTTAAACGTGAAAATTATGCACGGTAGGCTTGAAACTGGCGAAAGAACGTGATTTAAGATGAGCCGTAATCACTTTTCACGTGAGATTCACCAAAACAAGGAGACATTATGAGCCTCGAAACCGCCCTCGCGGAGAACACCGCAGCCGTCAAGGATCTGATCAGCATCACCAAAGACCTGATGTCCTTGCGCGGCGATGCTGTCGAAAAGGTCACTGCCGCCATGAAGGGCGACAAGTCGGCCAAGTCGAAGGACGAGCCCAAGCAGAACATCTCGTCGTCGCCGGAAGACCGGAAAGACCCGGCCAATCCCGATCCGCGCGAAGGGCTGCGCGAACTGATCGCCGATTACGTCAAGGGCACTGACCGCGAGGAAGAGCGGGCGGCGCGCAAGGACAAGGTAAAGAAACTCCTCAACCACGAGAAGATCAAGAAGGCCGACGTGTCCGACGCCAAGGGCGCCGACGACATCATGGACGGCTCGGTCGAGCTGTTCCGCGACCAGGTGAAGAAGCTGATCGCCAAGGGCGACGTGACCACCCCTCCCGAGAAGAAGAGCGACGATCTCGACGACATCTGATCGGCCGTCGACCGCGGCCTCCCGGCCTCGTTGCCGGGAGGCGTTTCGGCGGTGAGCGAGTCGAACCGGTGCCGTTCCCTCCACCGACCTTCGACGTGAGTGCCTCCAGTCACCCGCTCACCACTCAAACGCCTCGAACCACGGGAGATTGCTCATGAATATGTTCAGCAAGATTTTCGCCAAGATCGCCGCGCGAGAATTCGACGGCACCATGCGTCTCGGCAACCCGCTCGGCCGTGACAGTGGCCCATTCCTCGTCCGCATGAACAATATGTCCAGAGCGACCGGTGGCCGTGGCTTCACAACGCCGAAGCGCGAGCCCCGCGTCGACAGTGAAGGTCGCACTCGCGGTCATCGGAAGCGCTATCTGCGCGAATGGGCCAATCAGGCGGAGCGTGAGCGCCAGGAGCGCGTCTGCAATCAGATAGCGCAGCGTACCGGTGCTTCTTTCGACGAATTGAAAGTTCAGTTCGGGTCGCTCTGATGCCGCACATCTTCCCCAAATTCCGCCACCTGGTCGTGCTCGGCGAGAAGCGATTTCCGGTCAAGATCACCGGGGAGACGTTCATGGCGTTCGAGACACCTATTGGCCGCTTCATGAAACACAGCGGCCGGATGGAAGAGGATGTCTCGATTAAGTTCGAGGGTCCATTCTCGGCTGACGGCTGCGCGGAGTTTCGTCCGTGAAATCCCACGCCCGCCTCAGTCCTTCCGGTTGCGATCGATGGTCAACATGCACGGCCTCCGTCGCGCTGATTGAGGATTTGAAGGCCGATGGCATCATCCCCGAGCGCGAATCCTCCATCTACGCGGCCGAGGGGACGGTTGCGCACGAGGTCCGCGAACTGTCGCTCGACCTTGGGCTCGAACCGTATCATTTCATCGGCGCCGTGATGTCGGCTGACGGCTACACCTTCATTGTCACCGACGAGATGGCCGAGCATCTGCAGGGCGGCATCGATTGGGTGCGAGAGCATACCGCATACCCGTCCGTCGAGATATCGGTGAAGTTGGAACCCTGGCTGCCGGGCCAGTACGGCACCTGCGACACGGGCTGGATCGAGACCGTCACCTATGAGGACGGCGAGACTGCCCCGTGCCTCGTGATTAGCGATTTGAAGTATGGATCTGGCGAGCCGGTCGACGCCGAGGGCAACAAGCAGCTTCGTCTCTATGCACTCGGATTCTGGCACTACATCGGCCGTCCGAAGGTGCGCTCCGTCCTGATGAATATCGACCAGCCGCGCGCTGGCGGGATGAAGTTTTGGGAAATCTCGCTCGCTGACCTCCTCGCATTCGGGGAGGAAATGAAGGCGGTCTACGCGAAGATCGTCGCAGGCGACGTTGAGTTCAAGCCGGGCACGAAAGCCTGCCGCTGGTGCCCGGTGAAGGATACGCCGGGCGGCTGTGCGGCGCGCAACGCGTGGCTCCTGAGCATGTTTGTCGACGAGTTCGAAGACCTCGAAGGCGATGAGCCTGCGCTTCTCGATCCGATCAAGATCACGCCGGAGCGTCGTTGGCACATCGTCAAGCACGCGACCGATATTCGTGCCTTCCTGGCGCAATTGCATGAGGACAGTCTGCGCGCCGCGCTCGACGGGAAGCCCGATCCCGGCTCGAAGGCCATCAGCGGCGACCTGGGCAACCGGTATTTCACCGACGCGAAGAAAGCCGAAGAACTGCTCGTCGATGCGCTCGGCGACGACGCCTACAAACCCCGCGAAATCATCGGCATCACCGACATCGAAAAGAAGGTGAAGCCGGGAAAGAAACGGCAGGGTTTCCCCGAAACGTGGGACGCCTTGCTGGCACTGGTCGATCGTCCAGCAGGGAAACCGAAGCTGGTTCCAGTGACTCATCCTCGCCCGGCACTGACGCCGATTGCGGATGAATTCGACGATCTCGACTGACCACCGCCACAACCTGCAACCGAAAACAAGGAAACCGGAAAATGAGTGTCGAAGAAAAATCGGACGGCCGTTCAGTCCAGTTGAAGCATGTCCGCCTCTCGTTCACGAATTCGCTGAAGGAGAAGGAGGCAACGGTGAAGGACGGGAAACCGAAGCACACCTTCAACGTCATCCTGGAAGCAGGCGATCCGAATTTCGAGGCCAACAAGGCCAAGGTCATCGGCGCCATGAAGGCGGCCTGCGACAAGAAGTGGAAGAATCCCGACGCCTACAAGGGCATTCAGGAGGACAATCCGAAGCGGGTCTGCTTTCGCAAGGGCGAACGTTTCAAGAGCCAGGAAGGCAAGATCTACGCCGGCTACGAAGGCAATCTCGGAATCTCTTGCGGCTGCCCCAACGGCGGCCAGTCCCGACCGAAGTTGCTCGATCGCCACAAGCGTCCCGTGGAGGAGAATGATATTCTCGACGTGATGTACGGCGGCTCCTACGCCGATGTGATCCTGTCGTTCTACGGCACCGACGAAGGTGGCCGGGGTCTGTTCTGCACGGGCGATGCAATTCGCTCCCACCAGCAGGGCGACCGCATGGGAGGCGGCATTTACGTCGATGCCGACGACTTCGACGACATCGAAGACGACGACAGCTTCGACAGTGGCCCGTCCACGTCGAGCCAGTCCAAGGCTTCGAGCGACGATTTCGACATCTGATGCGGCAGGAACCGGGGCTGCACGAGGCGGTCCCGGTTTCACTTTTAACGGGAGAATCACGCAAATGGCACAGCAGGGCGGCATAAAGGATCTGGCAGTCGGCCGGTCGGACATCTACCGGCTCGAACTCGGCAATATCCACGTCAAGGACGGGTGGAACTGCCGCGAGGCGGATGACCCCGAGAACCAGGAACATATCGACACGCTTGCGCGCTCGATCGCGGAAGTCGGCGTCAAGCAACCGCTGACCGTCTATTGGGAGGACGGCAAAGCTTTCATTTCGGACGGCCACAGCCGCTACTTCGGCGCCCGCCGCGCGCAAGAGGTCTATGGCGCCGAGATCAAGTCCGTTCCGGTCAAGACCGAGGACCGATATTCGAACGAAGCCGACCGCATCTTTTCGCAGATCGTCCTCAATTCCGGCAAGCCGTTGACGCCCTTCGAACAGGGCAAGGTCTTCAAGCGGCTGCTCGATCTCGGCTGGACCGAGAAGGAAATTGCGGCGAAGGCCGGCAAAAGCCAAACGTGGATCACGCAACTTCTCACGTTGCAGGCGCAGCCCGAGGCAGTGAAGTCGCTGGTGCGCTCCGGTGCCGTCTCGGCCACCCTTGCGACCACCGTGGCGAAAGAGTCCCACGGCGAGGCTGAGACGGTCGAGAAACTGACGACCGCCGTGGAGACGGCGAAGGCCGCTGGCAAGACCCGAGCGACCGCCAAGCATGTCAACGGGCCGAAACGTGATGTCCACGCTGAACTGCGCGCTGCCTTCGGCAAGGCCACCGTGAAGGAGGGTTCCGGCTTCGTCATCATCACCATGGACGCCGATGACTACGCGGCGATCAAGGGGGTGCTGAAGCTCGCTGACCAGCCGGCGCAGACCGACCTCGAAGACCTGCTCGGGGAGTGATGTGCCCGAACTTTGCAGCAGAGAAGACGCTTTATCGGCAGGCATCTCTCGTTATTTCACGGGGAAGCCCTGCAAGCACGGGCATCTTGCGGAGCGCTGTGTCGCGAGCGGTCAATGCGTCATTTGCCATCGTGACATGCAGCGCGCTTACGCCCGCAAACTACGAGAGAGCCGCCTTCGCGCCCGCGAGTGGGGAAAGACCAAACTCACTCGCGAGCAGATCGCTGCTAAAGCGAAGGCATTTTCGGAAGCAAATCCAGATAAAATAAAAGAATACACCAGAAAGCATTATTCACAAAATAAAACCAAAGTTATCCGAAGAACGAGAAATACTCGTTATCAAAAGAAAATAAACATCACGCTTAAGCAGTACGAATCAGTAATGAAAAGTCACAACGGTAAATGTGACATCTGTAAAACAGAGAATCCGGGCGGACCATATAACAGTTTTAATTTAGATCATTGCCATGAGACAGGTAAACTGCGCGGAATATTGTGCTTTAGATGTAATACTACCCTGGGAAAATTTGAAGATAAAATAGAATTGTTCGAAGCGGCAATTCGTTATCTTCGTGCGCCACCAAATGCAGACATCATACACCTTGTAGTGACGGGGGAATTAATATGAATTTCAAAAATATCATGATCGATTTAGAGACGTTGGGCACGGCACCCAACGCCCCTGTTGTCGCCATCGGCGCCGTATTCTTCAACCCGGAGACCGGGGAACTCGGCGACACGTTTGATGCACCGATCGATGTTGAAGATGCGATGCGCTACGGCCGCGTGTCGGGCTCGACGCTGAAGTGGTGGCTCGGCCAGGGTGATGCTGCCCGACAGAAAGTTGTCCGCGGCCGTCACGATGCTCGCACGGTCTTCGAGAAGTTCCACGCCTTCTGCCTCAAGCACGGAAGCGATTTCTGTCCGTGGGGCAACGGCGCGTCGTTCGGCATCACGATCCTCGAATACGCCTTCGGTCGAATACTGGAGAAACCCGCTCCATGGAAATTTTGGAACGTGCGCGATTGCCGTACCTTGAAAGCCCTCGCCGAAGGCATCGTTGAGTACAAGGGCGAGTTGCAGGGCACGGCGCACACTGCGCTCGACGACGCCGTGCATCAGGCGAAGTGGGTCTCCGTCTACTGGCAGGGCCTCCGCTGCAAGCAGTCTGCCCCCGCGCCTGCCATCGCACCATCCAACGACGATCTTCTGGATTTTTGAGGAGACGCATCATGACGTTTCATTTCCGCAATGACATCACTCCTCGGACGCCAGTGCCGGCGCTCCTAGCCTACATCGACGAGCTTGAGCACGCAGTCACGCTCTCCAAAGAAGACATCGATATGGAAGCCGATGCGAACGTCACTGCGGCGTTCAAGGCCACCTGCAAGGAGGCGGCGTTGCTCATCTTCCTGAGCGACGGTCGCGTCCATTCGAAGGAGAGCATTTTCAATGCGCTTTACTTCGATCCCGACGACGCACCCGAGATGAAGATCATCGACGTGTTCGTCTGCAAGGTGCGGAAGAAGCTCGCCGGCTCCGGCATCACCGTCATGACCCATTGGGGCATCGGTTTCCAGATGACCGGTATCGAGACGATGAAAGCAGTCATTGCCGGGCAACCGATCGAATGGGATGAGAACCGGCGTGTGAAAGGTAAAAGCAACCGTCCTGGCGATGCGGGTATCGCTCCCTATGGCGCGGTTCGCGATACGGCACTTCGCTATCTGCGCGACCAGGCCGACGAGAACGGCGTGGTCAAAACCACATCTCGCGCACTCAGCATCGCAGTCCAGATGTATCGGCCGGGCGCGCAGATGATCCATAATCTATCGCAGACGAAGCGGATCAAGGTGCTCAAGCGGCCGGAGCAAAAAGGAGGCACTTGGACGCTGAGGCTGATGGCATGAAGTATCGCCTCTGCCCCGATGACGATTATTCTACGGACGAAGGCGTCACCTTGGAAAGCGCCTTTCGGAAGGAGCAGGAAAACGGAGCACTGGCCGCCGCTGTCTCGCTCATTTTCTGCTCCTTGGCCGATGCCGGAATGATATCCGAGGATGAAATTCTCTCGGTGCTGAACGCAGGGCGCTTCTTCGGGCCTGATCATTATCTCAGGTGGGAGATCGCGCGGTGAGCGTCATCTTCACCGATATCGAGGTCTTCCACGACTTCTTTTACATCGGCTTCAAGCGCGAGGAAGACGGCAAGCGCGTCGGCGTCGAACTCAGCAGCAGACAGCCGAACTATGATCGTGATTTCGTCCGAAACATCCTCTGCAGAAACACGACGGTTGGCTTCAACAGCCTCGGGTTCGACTTGCCGCTGCTCTGGTATTCGCTCGAAGATGGCGTGACCAATGAGCACCTGAAGCGTGCCTCGGACTCCATCATAAAGGCGCGCATCCGTTGGTGGAATGTCGAGGAGTTCCTTGGCATCCAGATCCCCGCAGAGGTCAAGAAGCGGCACATCGACCTGATCGAGCCGCAACCGAACGCCTTTGCTAGTTTGAAGGCGCTGAACGGACGGATGCACGGCAAGCAGTTGCAGGACTTGCCGTTCGATCCTGATCTGCGACCCAACTCGGCTCAGATGGACGTGATCGCCGATTATTGCCTGCACTCCGATCTCGACGCCACGCACAACCTCTGGAACGCCCTTCACGAACCGTTGGAGATGCGCCGCGCCCTTGGCCCGACATACGGGCAGAATTTCATGTGCAAGTCCGACAGCCAGATCGGCGAGGCGATCGTGAAGTCGCGCGTGCAGCATATGACCGGCCAACGATCGCAGCGCGCCGACGTGAAGGCCGGCACCACTTTCCGATATCCGGTGCCGGCGTTCATGAAGTTCGAGACGCCGGAGCTTCAGGACATCCTTGACCGGCTGCGCGATACCGACTTCATGATCAAGGATGATGGCAAGGTCGACATGCCGGATTGGCTGTCGAAGACCAGTATCGCCATCGGCGGTTCCGTCTACCAGATGGGCATCGGCGGCCTACACTCGACCGAGGCGAACAGGGCGCTCGTCACCAACGACACGCATGTGCTCGTCGACGCGGACGTGGCTTCGCAATATCCAGCCATCATCCTCATGCTCGGCTTGTATCCGAAGGCGCTCGGTAAAGCCTTCCTGGATGTCTACGCCGAGATCATGAGGGAACGCCTGAAGGCGAAGAAGCGCTCAAAAGAAATTAAAAAGGAAATCGAAGCGCTCGAAAAGCAACTTTCAGAGATGGGGGAGAGCGTCGATGGCTGAAACATATCATCCGCGCGGAGAACTAGTAGACGGCTTCGCCCCGCGAGAGCATCCGATTTACGTTGTATGGGCAAGCATGAAGGTTAGATGTAGCAATCCTAAAGCTGCGAATTACGAAAATTATGGTGGGCGTGGTATTACCTATTGCGACCGTTGGAAACACTTTGCTAATTTCGCAGCAGATATGTTCTCCGAATACGAGCCAGGATTAACTATTGAGCGAAAGGACAATTCAAAGGGATATTCGCCCGACAACTGCATTTGGGCTGACAGAACCACACAACAGCACAATAGGCGCAAATTCAAGAACAACACCACCGGAGCCACGGGGATTGTCAAAACGAAGGGAGGGAATTTCGAAGCGCGGTATGACCACGAAAAGATTCGCTATCCGCTCGGTGCCTTCCCCTCTTTTGCCGAGGCAGTGCGCGCCAGAAATCACTTTATTCGAGGTTTTCACGAAGGTGACGCCTCCGTATTCAAGTTGACGGAACGGCGCGCCCGGCTCGACAGTTCCGTTGGTGTCCGCGGGGTCACTAGGGGACCGGACGGATTCTTAGTTCGAAGGACCGTAGACGGTGAGCGGCGCTATTACGGCCTGGTCCAGACAATAGAGGAAGCAAAGATATTGTTGAGGGCAAACGGTCATGACTGCTGATGAAACTCGTGCGAAAATAAAAGAGTTAAAAGCGGAACTTGCTCACGAACAAGCGCGTGATAAAGGCGGAAAAGTGTCGTTGAATGGATGCTACGGAAAGCTAGGCAGCCGCTATAGTATTCTTTATGCTCCGCATCTTCTCATCTCCGTTACTCTAACAGGGCAACTTACTTTGCTCATGCTGATTGAGCGCGCCGAACGTGCCGGCATCAGCGTCGTCAGCGGCAACACGGACGGCGTGATGTTCTTCTGCCCGCGCGAGCATTATGCCGGCCTCAAGGGTGACCGCCTGAAACCCTCCACGCTCTCCGCGATCACCGACCAGTGGGAGAAGGATACGTCCTTCAATCTCGAATTCGGTGAGTACAAGGCCATCTACAACCAGTCCGTCAACTCGTACTTCGCGATCAAGGCGGACGGAGGCCACAAGCGAAAAGGCCCGCTCGGCAATCCGTGGAACGAGCATCCCGACGATTTCGATCCGGTTCGCGGTCAGCTTATGAAGAACCCCCAGGCGACGATCTGCTCGGACGCCGCCCTGGCTCGCATCAAGAATGGCACACCCGTTGCCGAGACGATCCGCGGTTGCCGCGACATCCGCCAGTTCGTCACCGTCATCAAGGCGTCGAAGGGCGCCACCTGGAACGACGAGTACCTCGGCGAGACAATCCGCTATTATTGGGGGAAGGGTGGCTCGCCGATCTACGAGGCCGTGCCGCATTCTGTCACCGGCAACTTCAAGAAGGTGCCGAAGACTGACGGCGCGATCGAGTGCATGCGGCTGCCCGACGAGTTCCCCGACGACGTGGATTTCGATCGGTACATTCAGGAAGCCGAGTCCATCCTCGAAGACCTCGGCTTCTATGGGGCGAAGGCTCCTCCCATCAAACCGAAGCGCGTCACCAAGGCCAACCGTGATGCCGTACTGCAGTGGGCTCTGGCAATATGAAACCACTCGACGATTTCGATTTCACCCCCCGAATCTCCGAGAAGGCCGGCGAACTGGATGCCGTCGCCTGGGCAGAATCGCACGGGTGGATTGTTCGGAAAATCTCATATCTCGGCCGCCGCAGTTGCCCCGATCGCCTCTTCGCCGGCTACGGGCAATTGCTGCTGATCGAGATGAAGAAGAAAGGCGGCAAGCTATCGGAGGGGCAGCGGCAGGAGTTCAAGCGCCTCGCTGTTGTCGGCGTCCAGGTTCATGTTTTCTACAGCGGGGAGGACGCGATTGCCTTTCTCAAAACCCGCATGTAAAATCACGTTTGAAGTGATTATCCTGTCCAAAAGAGAATTCAGAACGTGTCAGGCCGAGGTCCAGCGGGGCTACGATGATGGCCGCGACCTCTCATGCCCTGATCCTACCAGCAGTTGCCATCCGGCCTATGTGCATGGGTTTTTGAACGGCAGGGACGACGAGGAAATCGAGCGAGGGCTGATCGAACAGCCTCGTCGCTCACACGCGCAAATCAAGCAGGCTTGGCGGGACGTTCTGGCGCTACTGGACGTGGTATGACTCCCCGCAAGCGCTCGGAGATGCGCGACACGCAACGCGCGGTCGCGAAGATCATTCGAGAGAACAAGGCAAAGCTCATCATTATGGGCATGGGGGCCGGCAAGACAGGCGCTGCGCTCGACGCTGCCTACGACCTCCTGAGCCGCTTCGAAGTGGCGCACGTGCTCGTTATAGCTCCGAAATTTGTTGCGACGAACACCTGGCCCGATGAGATCAAGGCGTGGGAGCACACGCGGGCGATGTCCTGTGCGGTCGCTGTCGGAGATCCTGTGACCCGTCGAGAGGCGCTGCGGCAGCGGGCCGAAATCACGACGATAAATACAGAGAATCTGCCGTGGCTCGCCAAGTACCTTCGAACCGTCGAAAACTGGTGGTTCGACATGGTGATCATCGACGAGAGCAGCCGCTTCGCTGCGGGTGAGGCGCGCACGAAGGCCACCAAAATCAAGACCGTCAATGCTGAAGGTGATATCGTCACCAAAGTCCGCAAAGGCGGCAACATGGCCCGCTTCGGCATTATGACGACCGCGCGTCGGAAGATCGACCGCATCATCGAATTGACCGGGACGCCGGCACCGCAGGGGATAAGATCGCTGTGGGGCCAAGCCTACTTGCTGGATCAGGGCCGCTGCCTCGGCCGCGACAAGGCTGCCTTCGAGCGCCGATGGTTCGACAAAGACCAGTACACCTACGCCGTCACGCCGAAGCCCGGTGCCGAGGAGGACATACTTTCACGTTTGGACGACCTGCTTGTCACGATACCGCAGGAAAAAGTCGTCGATGATGCGCAATTCATCCCGCTCAAAGTGAAATTGCCCGAGCAGGCCATGCGCGACTATCGTGAGTTTGAGAAAACACTTTACAGTGAACCTCACGACGTTGAGGCGGTGTCGAACGGGGTGCTTGCCAACAAACTGCTGCAATTTGCCAACGGCCATCTCTATAAGGAAGACCGTTCCGTCGTGCATGTCCACGATGCCAAGATGGAAGCCCTGGAAGAACTCGTCGAGAGCGCGCAGGGAGAAAATATCCTCGTTGCCTACGGGTTCAAGTTCGACAAGGATGCGATCAAGAAGCGGTTCCCGCACGCCGTCGTCTTCAACGAGCATCCGAACGCCATCAGCCTATGGAATCAGAAGAAAATCCGTCTCGGTCTGGCGCATCCGGCGTCGGTGGGTCACGGACTCAACCTGCAAGGCGGCGGTCATATTGCCTGCTGGTACGGTCTCACCTTCTCGCTCGAACTCTGGTTGCAGTTCAATATGCGGCTTCCGCGACCGGGGCAGACCGACCAGGTGCTCATTTACCCGATCATCGCGGAAGGCACTTACGACGAGAGGGCATTAACTTTACTTAATCAAAAAGGGGTAACCCAAGACCGGATCATACAAAATTTCACGTTGCACACTTGACTTTCACGAAAAATGTTAACATTTACACGCGGATATGCGGCGAATCACTTTTCATGAGGGTATAGTGTAATGGTTGAAAAAGACGTGAGACATCCTGATTTCGCCAAGCGCCTCCAAGCGGCTTGTGATGGGAATCCTCATATTCCCCCGCTCCATTTCGGGCGACTGCCTTACTTTGTCGATCGGTTCGAAGAGCACGGCATACACCTTGCTCAGGAGTCTGTTCGCAAATGGTTTGCCGGAGAGACCCGTCCTCGCCACAAGACGATGACGGTTCTTGCCAAGATACTTGAGAGCGACGAGCTTTGGCTGTCAGCGGGAAAGTCGCTCGATTTCTCCGAGGGGCAACGACGACAGAACTACATCGTGGCCGGTGGCGCGGTGAACGTCATTGCCGGCTTCATTCAGATGCACGGCAACCATCCCGCATTCCCGCAGGATGACGACGCAGAAGCGAGGCAGAGGAAGATCAATCTCTATGCCATTATCCGAGGCGCGAGATACAGCTTCCACGTTACCCCGTTGGTTGGGGAAGGGGCGAAAGCGCATTTCCTCATACCGCAAGAAGCACGGGACGCCATCATCCTTGGCGTTGCCTCGGGAGACGGGCTTTCGGTGCGCGCATACGAACTCGATTGGACATCGATCGAGGCGGTCGGGCAACGCAAGAACATCGGTTTCGAGGTCAAGCTTGAGGACCACCCCTGGCGCGAGATAACCTCTTTCGCCGAACGGATTTAATTCGTGGGATGATCCTCGCCGCCACCGGGCACCGTCCAATCAAGTTGCGCGGCTACGGTACCGACGCCTGGAAACAACTCTTCGATCTCGCCTACGATTACCTCGCCGCCAAGCGGCCGGCGTCTGTCATCAGCGGCATGGCGCTCGGATGGGATCAGGCAGTCGCCGAGGCGGCGCTTTGTGGGACGGTTCGTGGGGAGGCACATTCAACTGCGTCCGATATGCGGAGAAGGCCGGCAAGCCGGTGGAAAATCTATGGCAGCGGTGGTCCAACGATTTTGTCGACTTGTTGCAATGAGCCTCCATGCGTCTCATCGTTGACGGTATCGATTTGCGGTATTTTCAGTTTAACGTGTTGATTTGCAAAGGGATGTGAGTCCTCTCCTGGGCACCATCGGATCAAGCCAGTCTCAGCCGGCCGCGTGTTACGACGGCCGACATTCGGAGAGAGGCGTTGGTAGTTTGCTGGTTACGGTATTTCCGAGCCGATGCCGAAGGAACTACTTCGAGATCGCCTAGAGTCCTGTCGTCAGAATCTTCTGGCCGCCGCGCCTGCGCATCGAGGCGCCCCAGTCGAAGGCCAGCGTAAGCGGTCCGGCCAGTTCCAGCCGACAGGTCCGGAGTATCTGGACGAGGGCAATTTCCATTTCCATCCGGGCAAAGCGAGCGCCGCCGCAAATTCGCGGCCCAGCCGAGAACGCCATGAAATGCGAACGTCGCTCGCCGCGTGCGCGCGCATCCGGCTGATGGCGTTCGGGCAGGAATTCGCGCGGCGCGTCCCAGCTTGTCGGGTTCTGATGGAGCCCGATCACCGAGACCAGCACCCGGTCGCCGGCGGCGACGGCGTGGCCGCCGATCATGTCGGGACCCTCGGCAAGGCGCGAGAGGATCGCGACGGGTGGAAACATCCGGAGCGTTTCATCGATGAACGGGCGCAAGCCCGTCACGCGCTCGAGATTTTCCAGCGTCGTCTCGGCATCGCCGAGCGCTGTTCGGACCTCCTCGCGGAGCGTCTCCTGAAAGGCCGGGAAGGCGGCGAGGATCGACAGCGCCCAACCGATGGCGGCCGAAGTGGTGTCAGAGCCCGCGACTATCAGCGTCATGAGTTCGCCGGCAAGGTCGATCCGCGTCTCCTCCGGTTCCGTTTCCGTGCGGTCGGCAGCGGCGATCAGCGCCGACAGGGCGTCGTTAACGCGCGGCCCGGCCCGGCGATGCTCGACCATTGTCGAAATCGCCTTGCGGACCCGGTCGGCAGCGGCTTGGGCTTGATGCGCCAGGATCCTTTCATCAACCACGGGCGGTACGCCGGGCAAATCCCATGCACGCTTGGCGGCGTAGTGGATGATCGGGCGCAGATCGGCGGCAAAGCCGTCGCCAAGCGCGGCAAGCGGGGTGGAAAACACCGTCTCCGTCAGCGCCGCCACCGCAGTCTGGTCGATGGCGCCGTCAACCGGGTTGGCCGCGTCACCCCTCGTGGCAAGCTCTTCGGCCAGCCCGGTATAGAGTCGTGAAAGGATTTTCGCGGCACGGGCGGTGTCGTGCGGAGCGATGAAACCCTGGCTGATGCGTTGCGAACGCCGCCACGCTTCGCCGTCGAGGGTCAGCCGGCTTCGGCCGAAAAATGGCGTGAAGGACGAGAAGTTCTTGGTGTAGTTGGCAAGATTGTCGACCAGCACATGGGCGGCGATTTGCGGGTCCTGCACGACCAGGATGCTTTCTTCGCCAACCGCGACACGTTCGGTTGCGCCAGGCGCGCGCTCCGCAAGCGCATACAGGAAGGTGCAGGGATCGTCCGCGATAGGCGGCCGCCTCGCGGTAGCCGGACCCGGCGCGGCTCCCGCGCGGTTCATCACTGCCGACTTGCGGGCCGCGCGGGCAGCGTCGGCATAGGAGCGCTTGAAGAATACCTTGAGACCCGGATTGAGTTCGCGGGCGGCGCGCAGCAAGCCGAGCGTCAAACCGGGATCGTCGACGGCCACCATGGTGAGGGCGACAGCGTCGGCATCGCGGTCGGCCGGGAGGAGATCTCCACCATTGTCCAGCCAGGTATCGGCGGCCGCCCTGGTGGTTGGAAGCCAGCCGGCATAGCCGACGAGTTTCTTGCCATCGAAGACCGCCACATGCTCGCGCTTCAGGATCTGGCGCCGGACCGCACGGATGAACGGCCCCACCTGATCCGCGATGAACGGCTTGCGCCGAGACAGGAAATCAACCGCAACCCCGAATGATCCGAGATCGGCCGGCATGGTTTTGAATTGGACGTGATCGTTCACTGGCGGCTCGTGATCGGAGAGGAGGCGAATTAAAGCTTGATACAGCCCCGGCCGTCAGCCGCCTGCGTCGGATATCCTATTGCGCAACAATCTCAAGGGAGCGAGACGTATATTGCCGATGGGCAATATTGACTATGAACGGATTATGTGACTTTTGAAAGTATAGGGTGGGCTTTCTTAGCGTGACGATCCAGCGGCATTTCCCAGCGAGCTTCGTCGCTTTGAACAGGCCACGGATCGTTGTCTGGGTCGGCGGCTTGGAAAATGCCTTCTAAACTCTCTCCGCTCTTTGTGCTTCCGCTATTCGTGGTAGCGGCGCCGGTCGCGAATGCCGCGGATGCGGTGGTGCTTCCGCCTGAGGTCAATGCGATCGATTATCTATCCTTCGAGGGGGGGCCGCTCTGGAACAACGCCAATTTCGATCGCTCCTCCGATAAATATGGCAAGATGGCAGACGAGGATGGCTTTTACGCCGCGGCCACCTATCGCCGGCTGTTCAAGCCGGAATGGGATTGGCAGATCACCGCCACCGGAACCTGGGTGGATACATCTTCCACCGGTGGATACGGAAGGTTCAAATCCGATCTTGATTTCCAGACAATAGATTTCGATTTTGGCTATCACCCCGGCGCCGACCCCCTCTACCGACTGCTGTTCGGTATCCGCGCCCTGCACATGAACGATCGTTTGACGCTTACCCACGGGGGGGGCGAAGACGGCAGTTATGAGGGTAAAGGTTGGGCATTCGGCCCGCGCGCCGGCTTTCAAACCGAGACGATGCTCGGTGGGTCACGGTTCGGGTTCCTCGCGGAGGGCTCCGGTTCGATCCTGTTCGGCAGCTTCGACAACAAGTACTTCGATAGTCTTCTGTCTCCGCCGACCGCGTCGTCCGATGACCATCGCACCGTCTACAATGTCGAGGCTCTCGCCGGCCTGACCTGGCATGCGACGAACCAGTTTACGCTGACTGCCGGCTACAGGATCCAGAAGTGGTGGAACCTCCGGAGCGGCGCGACCGCAACGTACGACGCCTTCTTTCCATATTCGGTCTCCGCGGACAAGGATCCGCTTTTCCACGGTCCCTTCCTCCGGGTTGCGGTCACATTCTGATCGACAACGCTTCATCTGTTAAAAAGGCTGGAGTGCGCACACGTCCTGTACGGGATTCACCCTGTGGATTGATTCCAACGTTTGGAACCCTCGGCTTCGTGCGGCGATGATATCATCCGGGTTTGCTTTCCAGATGCAGGTTCAAGCGGGCTGAAGTGCGCGGCGATCTGCCGGATACGCTCATACGCTTCAAGTTCGTCGTTTTACGCATATCTTTATCCCGAAACCGGTTCCCTCTTTCGGGAGACATGCTTTAGTTAGGCGGTTGCTTCGGGAAAACGCCGCCACTATGTGGTTGGAGAAAGGAGCTGGCATGCCACGTACCCCAAATTACAATTTCGAACGCAAGGAGCGTGACCGCATCAAGGCGGCCAAGAAAGCCGAGAAGCTGGCGGCCAAGGCGGCCAGGAAGCCTTCAGAGCAGACGGAGGCGTCCGCCGAACAGTCGGACCGCCCCTCCGAAAAGCAATGAACGGCAGCGCACGATTCTTGGCCGCGGCATGACCGTCGAAATGACAGGGATATCGGCCTTCGCCACCATCGGTGAACTGGCGCATGCGCTGGAGGAAGGCCGCGTAACGTCATCGGCCATCGTTCGCCGTGCGCTTGACCGCATTGAGGCCCATCCGTCGCTGAACGCCTTCGTGATGACCTTCCCCGAGGCCGCTCTGGCAGCGGCCGAGGCCGCCGACGAGCGCCGGCGGCAGGGCAGGGCGAGAGGGCGGCTGGACGGCATTCCCTTTGCGGCGAAGGATCTGCTCGACGTCGAGGGCTATCCGACCATGGCGGGTTCGAAGGCGCTCGCAGCCACGCCTGCCGCCGCCACGGCCTCGGTGCTCCGGCGGCTGGCCGATGCCGGCATGATCCTGCTCGGCAAGGTGCAGACGGTCGAATTCGCCTTCGGAAGCTGGGGCACCAATCCGGTCACCGGCACGCCGCTCAACCCGTATGACCGCGCGGTGCCGCGCGCGCCGGGCGGTTCGTCGAGCGGGTCGGGCGTCGCGGTCGCGGCGGGCCTCGTGCCGATGGCGCTCGGCACCGACACGACCGGCTCGATCCGCAACCCGTCCGGCATGTGCGGAGTGGTCGGCCTGAAGACCAGTGCCGGCCTCGTCGGACGCGGCGGCATCCTGCCGCTCGCCACCATCTTCGACAGCATCGGGCCGCTGGCGCGCTCGGTCGAGGACGCCGCGCTGGTGCTTGCCGCCATCGAAGGCCATGACGCCGACGATCCCGCCACCTATGGCCTCGCGCCGACCCTGCCTCTCGAAGGGCTCGATCGCGGCGTGGCGGGCCTACGCTTCCGCATCCCGGACGCGGGCGATCTCGCTTCGGTGACACCGGGCGTTCTGGAGCGCTTCCGCGCCGCGCTCGCCGATCTCGAAGCGCTCGGCGCCACGATCGAGGAGAGGCCGATGCCGCAGGCGCCGGAGGCCTATATGGCGCATGCCGGCGATATCCTCGCGGCGGAGGCGTGGCACCATCTCGGCCGCCATGTCGAAAAGCCCGACAGCGTGGTCGATCCGGCGATCCGTGCGCGGGTGGTGAAGGGCAAGGAGATCGACGGCGCGCGCTTTCAGGAACTGATCGCGCTGCGCCGTGCGCGCCAGATCGAATTCATGCGCTACATAGAGGGCGCTGATGCCTTCCTGACGCCGACATCGCCGATCACCGCGCCGCCTCTTGCCGGCCTCGACGAGTCGAAGACGACGCTCGGCACGTTCAGCCGGATGGTCAACCTGATGGACATGGCCGCTCTCAGCGTCCCCGCCGGCCTTGTCGAGGGCCTGCCCACCGGGTTGCAGATCGTCGTGCGCCGCTTCCGTGACCCGCTTGCGCTGCGCATCGGCCGTGCGCTGGAAGTCAGGCGCGGCGGATCGCTGTTTACCCCACCGCAAGGCTTCGCGGAGCCTTGAGCCGGCGCTGACTTTTCTTCCTCGCCCCTTGTGGGAGAGGATAGGGAGCCCCGCGAGGCGAAGCCGAGTGGCCTGGCGAGCTTGGTGAGGGGTGAAGGGGTCGCGCCAGGCTGGATTACCCCTCATCCGACCGCCCCTCCGCTTCGCTCCGGCTCGGCCACCTTCTCCCACAAGGGGAGAAGGCCAGGCAGCGCTGTCTTCGCGGCCCAGCCCGTCGTCACTCGCCGCTGGTGTAGAGCCAGCGCGCCACCAGCGCGTCGGTGTCGTTGCCGAAATCCTCGCGCGCGCCTTCCGAGAACACCGCGCCGTTCTTGACCACATAGACATAGTCGGTGATGGCGAGCGCGGCGCGGATGTCCTGGTCGACCAGAAGCACGGCCTTGCCGAGATCGCGCGCCAGATCGTGCACGATGCGATAGATGATCTCGCTGGTCTGCGGGTCGACGCCGGCGGTCGGCTCGTCGATCAGGTAGACGGACGGGTCCGTCATCAGGCTGCGCGCGATCTCGACCTGGCGCTGCTGGCCGCCGGAAAGCTCGCCGGCCGGCTGCGAGCGCTTCTCGCGGATGATTGGGAAGCGCTCATAGGCGCGTTCCAGCTTTTCCGCGAGCAGGGCCTTCCTCGGTCTTGCGTGCCAGAGCCCGAGCTTCAGATTGGATTCCACCGTGAGATAGGGGAAAAGGCTTGGTCGCTGCGGCAGGTAGGCAAGCCCTGCGCCGAGCATCTTGAAGGGCGGCTGGCCGGTGATGTCCTCGCCGTCGAGCGCGACGCGGCCGCTGCTGGGCTTGAGGAAGCCGAAGAGCGCCTTCAGAAGCGTCGACTTGCCGGTGCCATTCGGCCCGACGACGCAGGAGATGCGCCCCGCCCAGGCCTTGGCCGACAGGTCGCGCAGGATGTTGATGTCGCGCGTGTAGCCGGCGACGAGATTCTCGCAGGCAAGCAGCGGCTTTGCACGGGTCCAGTGTCCGGATTGCGGTGCGGAAGCGGTCTCGGCCATCATACCCTCAATTTACCCGCGTTCCGGTATAGGCGCGCACCACCTCCGGGTCCTGCAGCACCTCGGCGGCCGCCCCGTCGGCGATCTTGCGTCCGCGCGCCATCACCATAACGCGCGTCACCACGGACTGGACGGCCTCCAGATTGTGGTCGACCAGCACGATCGTATAGCCGTCGCGGTTGAGCGTCCGGATGTGATCCGCGATCTGCTCGAGCAGGCGCGGATGCACGCCAGCGAAGGGCTCGTCGAGCAGGAGCAGCCGCGGCTTCAGCATCAGCGCGCGGCCGAGTTCCAGAAGCTTCTGCTGGCCACCCGAAAGGGAGCGCGCATAGTCGTGGGTGAGGTGGTCGAGGCGGAGGAAAGCAAGGACCTCCCGCGCGCTCTCCTCGGCGGGGCCATAGCGCGCCGTCGCTTCGGAAAGCGCCGGCACCATCAGATTCTCCAGCACCGTCATGCGGCGGAAGAGGCGCGGCACCTGGAAGGTGCGGGCGACGCCGCGCCTTGCATAGAGATGGGCGGCCGAGCGGGCCATGTCGGCGCCTTCCACGACGATGGCGCCCTCGTCGGGCTTGAGCGCGCCGGTCACCATGTTGATGGTCGTCGTCTTGCCCGATCCGTTCGGCCCGATCAGACCGACGATCTCGCCGCGCGACAGCGTGAAGGAAAGGCCCTGGACGGCATGGACACCGCCGAAATGCTTGGCGAGGCCTTCGACTGCGAAGAAGGGAGCGGTTTCCTCAGCCGGCATGGCTATCCTCCTTCGCCGCGACCGGCCCGGATGCGCTTCGGCCCGTCCGCCGCCGGCCCCATTGCTCGATGAGGGGGAAGAGGCCGTTCTGGGCGAAGCGCTGCACGAGGATCAGCGCAAGCCCCATCAGGACGAAGCGCCATTCGCCGTAGGAGCGCAGCGTCTCCGACAGGAGATAGACGACGACCGCGCCGATGACCGCTCCCGGCAGGCTCTCGATGCCGCCGATGACCGCCATGGCGATGACCAGCCCCATTTCCGGCAGGATCGCCATGTTCGGCGTCAGGATGCCGATGAAATGGCCATAATAGATGCCGGCGATCGCCGCGATGACGCTGGTGATGATGAAGACCAGTATCTTGTAGCGCGTGGTATCGACGCCGCTGGCGCGCGCCGCGCCCTCGTCCTCGCGGATGGCGCGCAGGAAGAGGCCGACGCGCGTGTTGAGCAGCCCGTTCATGCCGAGGACGGCCAGCACCACCAGCCCGAGGCCGAGATAGTAGTAGGGCAGGTCGGAGCGGCCGGGAAACAGGTTCGGCACCGGCAGGCCGAGCATGCCGCGCGTGAAATCCTCCTCCGCAATCAGTACCATGCGGAAGATTTCCGAAATGGCGAGCGTGAAGAGCGCGAGATAGGGGCCCGACAGCCGCAGCACCAGCGCGCCGATCAGCGCGCCCGTCACGATGGCAAGCACGACGCTGGCGAGCATGGCCACCGGCAGCGGCATGCCGAAGCGCGATACGCATAATGCCGAAGCATAGCCGCCGAGCGCTGCGAAGGCGACATGGGCGAAGGAGAACTGGCCGGCGAAGCCCGCCAGCAGCGCCCAGCTTGCCGCCAGCAGCGCGTAGTACCAGGCGATCGCCCCGACATGCGTCCAGTAGGGACCGATGCCGGCAAGCGGCAGCAGGATCGCGACGACGAGCAGGACCGCCTGCGTAACCCGCGAGAAGAGGGAGGAGCGCGTCATCGAGGGCGCTCCTATTCGAGCCGGATATGCGAACGGCCAAACAGGCCGGTCGGCCTCACCAGAAGCGTGACGACCAGGAGAAGCGCGCCGAAGGCCTGCGTGTAGGCGAGCGCCCGGTTGGGATCGGGCAAATAGCCGACGCCGAGGCTTTGGACGAGGCCGAGCAATATGCCGCCGGCGATGCTGCCGCCGACCGAGCCCATGCCGCCCAGAACGATGATGATGAAGGCCTGCACCGCCGGCAGGTCGCCCATCGACGGCGACAGCGCGAAGATCGGCGCGATCAGGGCGCCGGCGCCGCCGGCGAGCGCGGAGCCCAGCCCGAAGGCGACGGTGTACATGCGCTTGGGGTCGATGCCGATGACGGCGGCCGATTCGCGGCTCTGGCTGACCGCGTCGAGCGCCTGGCCAAGCGCCGAGCGCCTGAGAAACACGGTGAGGCCGACGAGCAGCAGCACCGCCACGATCGCCGCGATCAGCCGGTCATAGGGCAGGATCAGCGGCCCGAGGATCAGGACGCCGCTCATGAAGGGAGGCGGCGACTTGGCGAACGGGCCGAAGACGACGAGGCCGAGATTGGAAAGCAGGATGGTCAGCCCGAAGGTGACGATGATGGCGTATTCGTCCTTGCGCTCGACCTTGTCGGTGTACATCGGCGCGATCACCAGCCGCTCGAAGAAAACCCCGAAGACGAACAGCGCCACCATGGCGCCGGCCACGCCGACGAGCGGCGGCATGTGGAGCGCGGTGATGATGTAATAGGACGCGTAGCCGCCCAGCATGTAAAGCGCGCCATGGCCGAAATTGACCACCTTCAGCACCGAGAAGACCAGCGTCAGCCCGGCGGCGGTCAGCGCGTAGATGAGACCGATGACGAGGCCGTTCACGGCCAGCAGCAGAAAATAACTCATAAGCGCGGATCGCCTGTTTCGCGGGATGGGCGCATGTAGTGCCGGCGGCCCGTCGGGCCTGGACTCAGGTCCTGAACCTCTGGGCCGCCGGCCTTACGATCACTTCCCGGGCGCGATCTTGTCGGTCGTCGCCCATTTCTTCGGATAGACGATGGCCGCGTCTCCGGGTGCCTGGTTCATCTCGGTATACTGGATGATGGTGAAGGGCACGTCGACGAACTGGTGGTAGGCCCAGTCCGGCGTCTTCGTCGTTGGGAAGCTGTAGGTGGCGTTGGTGCCTTCGTAGTTGACCTCTTCCAGCGCCTTGACGATCGCCGCGCGATCGGCCGAGCCGGCCTTCTCGATTGCCGCGATGACGACGCCGAACGTGTCGTAGGCTTCCATCGCCACGCCCGTCGGCGCGCGCTTGTAGCGTTCGGTGAAGGCAGCGGCGAAGGCCTTGGCCTTGGCGTTCCACTGCGATGTCGGCTGGGCGACGTTGACGATCAGGAGGTTCTTGGCGCATTCGCCGTCGACTTCCCAGACCTCTTTTTGCAGGAGGCCGGACGAGCCGATCAGCGCGGTTGCGGCCGTTGGCGCGAAGCCGAGCTGGCAGGCCTGCTTGACGAGCTGGTACTGCGCCTGTCCGGCGACCACCATCTGGATGGCGTCCGGCTTCGGATTCTGGTTCATCAGCCTCAGCAGCGCGGGCGTGAAATCCTGCTGGTTGAGGTCGATCGTCACCAGCGTATGCGGGATCTTCTTGACCTCCAGCTCGTCGGCGACGACCTTGGCGCCGCCCTGGCCGAAATCGGTGTTCTCGGCGATGATTGCGATGTTCTTGAAGTGCTCCGCCGACCAGTCGGCGGCCTTGACGTAGACCAGCGAATTGGCCGGCGCGAGGCGGTAGACCTCCGGATATTGCTTGGCGGTGATGGCGTCGGACCACACATCGGTGCCGACCCAGGCGACGCCGTATTTATGCGCTTCCTCGATCTCGGCCAGCGCCACCGAGGAATGGAACTCGCCGAAGATCGCGGCGACATTGTCTTTGGTGATGAGGCGGACCGCCGCGGCGCTGCCTTCCGCCGGCTGGCCCTTGGTGTCCTCGTAGGTGACCTTGACCTGGCGCCCGAGCACGCCGCCGGCCTTGTTCACCTCGTCGACGCCGAGCTGCACGGCCCATTGCATCTCCTGGCCGCCGGAATAGTTGCCGGGCGGCGACAGCGGGCCGACCCAGCCGAGCGAAATCGGCTCCTCCGCCTTGGCGGGCAGGGCCGCGAAGGACAGCGCCGCCAGCGCGAGCGCGGCGGCGCCAAAATAGCATTCGAGGATGCGTTTCATGCGAGTGTTCTCCCTGTTTCCTCACTCTTATGAATGAAACACTACACTCGTTTTTGCAAATTTGAAATATCCATTGCAGTGTCAAATTCACAGGCGTAATTTCAATCCATGTTGGAACCTGCCTTTCGCTCACGCCTGCTGGAAGCCTATGACGCGATGCCGCGCCAGCTTCGCGCGGCGGCGCAATGGGTGCTCGACAACCCGCGCGACGTGCCGCTTCTTTCCATGCGCGAGCAGGCGAAGCGGGCCGGCGTGACGCCGGCTTCGATGACGCGGCTGGCGCAGCGCATGGGTTTCGACGGTTATGAGGGCCTGCGCGATCTCTATGCCGAGCGGCTGCGGCGCGGCGAGACGGAATTCTCCGGCCGCGCCGAGGCGCTGGTCGCGCGCCGCCGGCAGGACGGCGACGGCGCGCTCGCCTTCGACCTTGCCGAAACACTCGAACGGCATATGGCGACGCTCTGCCAGCCGGCCGCGCTCGATGCCGTGACGGATGCGGCTTCGGTGCTCGCCGGCGCAAGGCGCGTCCATGTGCTCGGCTATCGCTCGAGCTATCCGGTGGCGTGTCATTTCGCCTATGTCTACGGCCTGGCGGGTGGCAACGTGCGCCTGCTCGACGGCCCCGGAGGAACGGGCCCGGACGCGTTGCGTGAAGCGACGGCCGACGACGCGCTCCTTGCCGTCAGCGTAAAACCCTATACGCGCGCGGCGGTGGAACTTGCCGATTACGCGGTGACGACGGGGCTTTCCGTGGTCACGATCACCGACAGCGTGGTGTCGCCGCTGGTCGCGCGGGCGCGCGCCGCGATCATCGTTCCGACCGAAAGCCCCTCATTCTTCCACACGATGGCGCCGGCCTTCGCCGCCGCCGAGGCGCTGGCCGCCATCCTCGCGGCGACCGAAGGCGAGCGCGCGCTCGACGCCGTGCGCGCCATGGAACGCCAGTTCGAAAGCCTTTCCACCCACATCTGAGACCGTCACGCCATGACCCATCTTCTTCACAGATCCATCAAGGCAAAACTGCCCGTTGCCGCCGGAGGCAAGGGGATCGAGCTCTTCGACAGCGAAGGCCGCGCCTATATCGACGCGTCCGGCGGCGCCGCCGTCTCCTGCCTGGGGCATGCGCATCCCGATGTCCTCAGGGCACTCCATGCGCAGCTCGATAAAATTGCCTACGCCCATACGAGCTTCTTCACCACCGACGTGGCCGAGGAACTCGCCGACCGCCTCATTGCCGACGCGCCGGAGGGCATCGGCCATGTCTATCTGGTCAGCGGCGGCTCGGAGGCCATCGAGGCCGCGCTCAAGATGGCGCGGCAATATTTCGTGGAGAAGGGCGAGCCGCAGCGGCGCCACATCATCGCGCGGCGGCAAAGCTATCACGGCAATACGCTTGGCGCGCTCGCCGCAGGCGGCAATGAATGGCGGCGCAGCCAGTTCAAGCCGCTCCTGATCGAGACGCACCATATCGATCCGTGCTTCGCCTACCGTTTCCAGCGCCCGGGCGAGACGGATGCCGACTATGCGGCGCGCGCCGCGCAAGCGCTGGAGGACAGGATCCTGGAGCTCGGCGCCGACGAGGTCATGGCCTTCGTCGCCGAGACGGTGGTCGGCGCCACCGCCGGCGCGGTGCCGCCCGTCGCCGACTATTTGAAGCGTATCCGCGCCATCTGCGACCGCTATGGCGTGCTCCTCATCCTGGACGAAGTGATGTGCGGCATGGGCCGCACCGGCACGCTGCACGCCTGTGAGCAGGACGGCGTCGCGCCCGACCTCATGACCATCGCCAAGGGACTTGGCGGCGGCTACCAGCCGATCGGGGCCGTGCTCCTATCGGACAGGATCTTCGACGCCTTCGCCGGCGGCTCGGGCTTCTTCCAGCACGGCCACACCTATATGGGCCACCCGATGGCCGCCGCCGCCGGCCTTGCGGTGCAAAATGTCATCCGGAGCGACAATCTCCTGGAAAATGTCCGCTCCATGGGCTTGCACCTGTCGCGCCGGCTGAACGAGCGTTTCGGCAATCATCACCATGTCGGCGACATACGCGGGCGCGGCCTGTTCCAGGCGATCGAGCTGGTAGCCGACCGAGGCTCGAAGGAGCCGTTCGACCCGGCGCTGAAGCTTCACGCGCGCATCAAGCGGGAAGCGATGGCGCGGGGCCTGATGGTCTATCCCATGGGCGGTACCATTGATGGCAGGTTGGGCGACCACGTGCTGATCGCCCCGCCTTTCATCGTGACCGAGCGCGACGTCGACACGATCGTCGAGCGCCTGGGCGACGCGGTGGACGCGGCGGCAGACGGCGCCTGAGAAGCAGCCCGGCCATGGGCGAGCCGGTTGCGCGGCTTGACATTCAGGGCGATCTTCCCCAACTGTCTGTTATGTACAAAGCCGAGCACCTTATCGCCAGCTATTACAGGGTGTGTCCGATCGCGGGACACTGACCCCCGGCTTGGTGCGTCGCGCCCCGGCCGTGGGGCACAGGCAGGCTCCCCGCCAGGCGGGATGATGCAGGTCCGATAACGCGGCATTCAATACCGAAAACAAGTCCAGACAACAACGTCATGGCCGCGACGGCGAGTGCGTCGGCGGCGAAAGAGAAGCGAGACCAGGAATGGCTCCCCAGACAAACAAGCGGCGCAAGCCGGCCATCGCCATTACGCATTCGGACCACGAGCGGTTATCGCGCCTTGCCGAGTCCGTATCGGCGCGCAACCCCGAGCTTGCCGACGAACTTTTCGCCGAACTCGATCGTGCGCGCGTGGTTGCCGACAAGGCGCTTGCGCCGGGCGTGATCCGCATGGGCTCCGCCCTTCGTTTCTCGACGGATGCCGCCGAAAGCCGCCAGGTGACGCTGGTGTTCCCGGGCGAGGCCGATATCGCGGAAGGCAGGATTTCCATCCTGACCCCGATCGGCGCTGCACTGATCGGCCTTTCCGCCGGCCAGTCGATCGACTGGACGGCCCGCGACGGCCGAACGCATCGGCTGACCGTCGAGACCGTGGAAGCGCCGGGCGTCGCGCCGGCGCCTGAAGGCGAGCTTTCCTCGGCATCATGACCGGTACCCGTCCTCCTTCCCGCCTCTCGCTTTTCGGAGGCTGCCTCATCGCAGGATTCTAGCCCCTGCGCCGCTTGTCGCGGCCAGGGGAATCTCCGCCTTGTCCCAACATGCGCGCACCCCGAAAGGGGCGAAGGAGAACCGCGATGTCGCCTGATACATGCATCCTCACCACCAAGGACCTCACCATCCTCGAAATCATGCTCGACCGCTGCCTCGGCCGGGACGACCCGCTGGCGCCGGTCCTGCGGAAAAAGATGGCGTCGGCGACGATCGTGTTCCGGGACGACGTTCCCGCCGATGTCGCCACCCTCAATAGCCGGGTCACCTACAGCGTCGACGGGCGCGAGACCGACACGCGAGTGATCTCGCATGAATCGTCCGGGTCTTCCGTCGGTCTTTTCCTGCCGGTGACCTCGGCGCGCGGACTGGCGCTGATCGGCATGTCGGAAGGGCAGGCGTTGCGCGTCACCCGCCGCGACGGGACGGAGGAGACGATCGTGCTGGAGAAGTTGCTCTACCAGCCCGAGGCGGCCCGGCGCGAGAAGGATGAACGCGAGCAGGCGGAGGCCGCGCGTCGTCCGGCGCTCAGGCTGATCCGGGGCGCCTACTATGACGAGCCGCGCCCGATCTCCGCTGGCAGGAGCGGGGGGTACGACGATCCGGGCCCCTCGGCGGCGTGATCGCCCGGCACCCGGCAGGAGCGCGCCTGCGACGGTAACGCGCTTGCCGGACGTTGTTTTCTTCCCGCCGCTTGTCGTATGACCTGGAAAAACTTGGGCTACAGGAGAGCGGAAATGAAGGTTCTGGTCCTTGGCGGCGGGGTCATCGGGGTGACGACCGCCTATTATCTTGCCCGTTCCGGCCATGAGGTGGAGGTGGTGGAACGCCGCGACGGACCGGGGGAAGAGACGAGCTTCGCCAATGCCGGGCAGGTCTCGCCCGGCTATTCCTCGCCCTGGGCCGGCCCCGGCGTGCCGCTAAAGGCTGTGAAATGGCTGGCCATGCAGTACGGGCCGCTCGTGATCCGCCCCAAGCTCGATCCCGCCATGTGGCGGTGGATGCTCAGCATGCTGCGCAACTGCACCTCGGCGCGCTATGCGGTGAACAAGGCGCGCATGGTGCCGATCGCCGAATACAGCCGCGACTGCCTGCGGGCGCTGCGGGAAGAGACGGGCATCGCCTATGACGACCGTGCCCGTGGCACACTGCAGCTCTTCCGAACCCAAAAGCAGCTCGACGGTGTCGGCCAGGATATCGACGTGCTGAAGGAGTTCGGCGTCGCCTATGAGGTGCTCGACAGGAAGGGCTGCATCGGCGCCGAGCCGGCGCTGTCTCACGCGAAAGCCGATTTCGTCGGCGGCCTCAGGCTGCCGGGTGACGAGACCGGCGATTGCCGGCTGTTCACCATAAGGCTGGCGAAGATGGCCGAAGAACTCGGCGTCCGCTTCTCCTACGGCACCGAATTCCGAGGGATCGCGACGAATGGGGGCGCGGTGAGCGAGGTGGCGACCTCGCGCGGGCCGCGCGTCGCCGACGCCTATGTCATGGCGCTCGGCAGTTATTCGCCGGCGGCGGTCAGGCCGCTCGGCCTCAAGGTCCCCGTCTTTCCGGTCAAGGGCTATTCCATCACCGTGCCGCTTGCCGACGACGCCATGGCGCCTGTCTCCACCGTCATGGACGAGACCTACAAGACCGCAATCACCCGGCTGGCCGACAGGATCCGGGTCGGCGGCACCGCCGAACTGGCCGGCTTCGACCTGACGCCGAGGCAGCCCAGGCGGGAAGCGCTGGAACATTCCTTCACGGACATGTTCCCGCATGGCGGCGATACGACCAAGGCGACGTTCTGGTGCGGGCTGCGCCCGATGACGCCGGACGGCCCGCCGCTCATCGGCGCCACTTCGGTCGGGCGCCTCTACCTCAACACCGGCCACGGCACGCTCGGCTGGACCATGTCCTGCGGTTCGGCGAGCGCCCTTGCCGATGTCATCGGCGGAAAGACCCCGCAAGTGGATATGAGCGGGCTCAGCCTGTCGCGCTACGCGGCCTGAGCGAAAGGCGGCATTCGCGCTGCTTTACCCCCACCCCCAACCCCTCCCACAAGGGGGAGGGGAACTTTGCAGCAGCGCGGCATGCGCCGAAGTTCGGTGATATTGGCTGAAAAATACGCGACGTCGTCCCCCTCCCCCTTGTGGGGAGGGGACAGGGGTGGGGGTCATTCCATGCGACAGCAGGAGCCTAATGCCAGTCGCTTCTCCGTTCCGCGCCGGCGGGGCATTCGGCAAGCGAGGTGACGGTCTCCATCAATTCGCCTTCGGTCGGCTCCCGCGCGTCCGGATCGGCAAGCAGGCTCGGGCCGATCGTCTTCGCCTCTTCCTGCACGATCTCGGCGAGGATCGAGATGGCGATGTCGGTTGCGCCCTTCGTTCCCGAAAGGAGGCCGGCCGGGCTCACGATCCGACCGATCTCGGTCGCGTTCGATCCACTCGCCTTCAGCCGGTCGATGCGCAATTGGTGTGTCCTGACGCTCCCCATCGCGCCGACATAGAAGGCGTTCGACTTCAGGATGTGCGGCAAAAGGCCGGTCTCCCATTCGTGGTCGTGGAAGGCGAGCACGACGGCCGTCCTGGCGTCGATCTCGAATTCGGCGCCGTCGCCGGCGAGATGGATCGGCGACGTCTGGATGCCCGATTGGGCGACCGCGCCGAGCGTCGCCTCGTCCGGCGCTGCCGCCACGACATCGAAGCCGCTCGTCTTGGCGAGCCTGGCGAGCTGCACGGTGACCGGCCCGATCCCGGCGACGAGAAGCCGCCTTCTCGGCAGATAGTGCCGGATGAAGGGGCCGACGGCCGTGCCCGTCCCGTGCGATTGAACGGGGTCGGGAATGGCAAGCGCCGCCTCCTTGCGCTGGCGCAGCCGCTCGTCCACCCGGGTAAGCTCCTCGAGGGTGACGTCGATGTCCATGACGAGTTCGATGGCGCTGCCGCAGGGCAACTGGATATCCAGATAGGGCGAACCGCGGCCGTACCGCACGCGGCGTGACTGGCCTTTCTCGAACGCGTCGCACACTTCCGCCGCCACGGCTCGCTCGATGCAGCCGCCGGAGAGATAGCCGACCCATTGCCCGGCCTCCGTCACCGCCATCTGCGCGCCGGGGCGCCAGGGCGAGGAGCCGTCGACCTCGACCAGCGTGACGATGGCAGTGCGCACCCCGTTCCGCATCTGCTCGATCGCGAAATCGAGCACGTAATCGTCGAATATTTCCCAACGGCCTTCGCTGTTCTTCATCTTCCCGGCCCTTTCGTTCCGTTGCCCGGATGGCTCTGCTTCTCCCTTTCGAGCAGGACTTCACGCAGCACCACCGCGTTATTGTGCTTGTCGTCCGAGGCGCCGTAGAGCAGGGTAAGAACCCCGGCGCGCGCGATGGCGGCGAGCGTATCCAGTTCGCTTTCCTTTTTCTTCAGTTCGGCACGGTAGCGCTCCTGGAATCCGGCCCAGCGCTCCGCCTTGTGCTGGAACCATTTGCGCAGATCGTCGCTCGGCGCGACACCCTTCTCCCAGCCGTCGAGCCGGGCGTGCTCCTTCGACATGCCGCGTGGCCAAAGGCGGTCGATAAGGATGCGGCTGCCGTCCGAACCGTCGGACGCGTCGTATATCCGCTTGATCCTGATCCGCTCGGCCGGGTTGCCCGGCGCCATCTGTTTTGTCGTCATGGCCTGTCTCTCGCGGTCTTGCCGCGATCACTTTCCAACTGACAGATATGATCGATGCCGCTCATCGGCAAACGCATGACCTCCACTGCGAGGACGAAATTAGCCGCCGGGCTGACGCAGGAAAATTGCACCAAAGCACCATTTGCGCTTGGCTCCGCTTCTGCCGGTCACTCAGTGTCCGTTGCCGCAAGCTTCCATACGGGGCTCTTCGACGAATACGCCCTCCGGAACGTCCAGATATCGACTGCCCGGAGGAGCGTGATCGTGGTCGTATCGCCGGCGGCCTCTCTTCCCTCGGAGAGGAAGAGTTCGGATTCGAACTTGACGCGGATCGTGGCGTCCACCTCGCCGAATTCCGTATCGACGATTTCGCAGTTCTCCAGCGCCGCGAAATCCAGCGTCATCGTCTCGCCGGCAGACGCGCGCCGCGCCGCTTCCGCCGAGAAGGCCTCAAGGACCTCCGCGTCCAGCAGTTCCGACAGCCTCTCCATGTCGCCGGCCGCGTAACGCATGAGAATGAACTCATAGGCGGCGCCGGCCTGCTGGAGAAACCGCGCTTCGTCGAAGGCCTCACCGGCAAGCGGCGCCGGTGTGCGCAATGTGGACGAGCGCAGTTCGGCGAGCGCCTTGGACGTGGTGGAGGCCGGGCCCAGCGATGCATCGCTTCCGTTGCGCCCGTGCAGTTCCTGGAACACCAGCAGATAGGCCCAGCCAACGGCCACCGCTATCGCGGGCCATAAATTGATGCCGATCTCGGATGTTCCATCCATTTTTCCATCTTTCCTGGAGGATGCCCCGCATCAGCGGATCCGGGGCAACTCGTTGAACTGATGGAAGGGAGGCGGCGAGGTCAGGGTCCATTCCAGCGTCGTCGCGCCGACACCCCACGGGTTGGCCCCGGCCTGCCGCTTGCGCACAAAGGCCTCGGCTACGGCGAAGAAGAAGACCGCCAGCCCGACCGCCGAGATATAGGAACCGATCGACGAGATCATGTTCCAGCCGGCGAACGCGTCGGGATAGTCGGCGTAGCGCCGGGGCATGCCGGCGAGGCCGAGGAAGTGCTGCGGGAAGAACACCAGATTGACGCCGACGAAGGTCAGCCAGAAATGCAACCGGCCGAGATTCTCGCTCATCAGATAGCCGGTCATCTTGGGGAACCAGAAATAGAAGCCCGCGAAGATGGCGAAGGCAGCGCCGAGCGAAAGCACGTAGTGGAAATGCGCCACCACGTAGTAGGTGTCCTGGAGCGTGTGGTCGATGCCGGGATTGGCCAGCACTACGCCGGTCACGCCGCCGATGGTGAAGAGCAGGACAAAGCCGGTCGCCCACAGCATAGGCACGCGGAAGGTGATCGATCCGCCCCACATCGTCGCCAGCCAGGAGAACACCTTGATACCGGTCGGAACGGCAATGACCATCGAGGCGAAGGCGAAATAGCGCTGCGTATCGAGCGAGATGCCGGTCGTGTACATATGGTGCGCCCATACGACGAAGCCGATCGCGCCGATGGCGACCATCGCCCACACCATGCCGAGATAGCCGAAGATCGGCTTTTTCGAGAAGGTGGAGATGACATGGCTGACGATGCCGAAAGCCGGAAGGATCATGATGTAGACTTCCGGATGCCCGAAGAACCAGAACAGGTGCTGGTAGAGGAGGGGGTCGCCGCCTCCGGCCGGCTCGAAGAAGGTCGTGCCGAAATTCCTGTCGGTGAGGAGCATGGTGACGGCGCCGGCCAGGACCGGCAGCGCGAAGAGCAGCATGAAGGCGTCAACCAGCATCGACCAGGCGAAGAGCGGCATCTTGAAAAGCGTCATGCCGGGTGCGCGCATGTTGAAGATGGTCGTGATGAAGTTGATCGCTCCCAGCACCGAGGCGGCGCCCGACAGATGGATCGAGAAGATCACGAGATCGACGGCGGGGCCGGGCTGGCCGATGGTCGAGAAGGGCGGATAGAGCGTCCATCCGCCGCTATGGCCGTCCGCGCCGGGAGCGCCCGGCACGAAAAGAGAAATGATGAATAGCAGGAAGGAGGCGACGAGAAGCCAGAACGAGATGTTGTTCATGCGCGGGAAGGCCATGTCCGGCGCCCCGATCATCAGCGGGACGAGCCAGTTCCCGAAGCCGCCGATCAGCGCCGGCATGATGACGAAGAAGATCATCACCAGCCCGTGTGAGGTGACGAGCACGTTGTAGGTGTTGGGATCGGTAAAGAATTGCAGGCCGGGTTCCTGCAGTTCCATGCGCATGGCGACGGACAGGCCCGTCCCCAGCACGCCCGCCAGCATCGAGAAACACAGATAGAGCGTCCCGATGTCCTTATGGTTGGTCGAAAAGAGCCAGCGGGTCACGAAGGGCGGGCGTCCGTCCCCATGGGATGCTGTGTGGGGTGCGGCTTGGGAGGCCGTGTCGTCAGGCATTTTCTTCTCCTGCTTGCGACGGATCACGCATCGGTGACGATGGCGTCCATGCGGATGTCGTGTGTCTGCGGGTAGATGGTCGGCAGGCGGCAATGCTCGAAGCCCACGCCGATCACCTGAGGTTTGTTCGCGGCGGCCGCGATCGTCCGGTCGTAAAAGCCGCCGCCATAGCCGAGCCGGAAACGCTCCTCGTCGAAGCCGACGAGAGGAGCGACAAGCATATCGGGAAGGATCGCCGGCCCGTTCGCCGGCACCGGAATGTTCCAGAAGCCGCGTTCCAGCGCCTCGCCCGGCCGCCAGCGGCGGAATTCCAGCGGCCATCCCTTGCGGATCACCACCGGCAACGCGAAGGCGGCGCCCGTCTCGGCCAGTCGGCGAATCCACGGATAAAGGTTCGGCTCGCCCTTGATGGGCCAGTAGACGCCGATCACGCGACCGGCGACCGGCGCGATCAACCGATCGAGAGCGGCCGCGATGCGGGCCGACCTCGCATCCCTTTCCTTCGCCGGCATCCGGGTCCGCTGATCGAGCAGCCTTTCGCGCGTCGAGCGGCGCCAGGCCGCAACCTCGCTCCAGCTTGCCGTTTCGCGGCTGGGTGGCGTTGGCGGCGCCTGCCTGTATCCCGTTTCAGGCGGTGCCATGTCCGCCGTGCCGATACCCATCGATCGAATCCCTTTGGCCGTTCGCGCCGAAGGGCCGCGAGCGGGACGCTGAAAGCGTAACCTCCAGATTGAAGAAGACAAACGGAATTAAATGCAGTATGAGTGCAAAAAAATTGCACTAGGAAAAGCATGGATATCGACCGCGCTCGCACCTTCCTGGAGATCGTCCACACCGGCAGTTTCCTCAAGGCCGCCGAGCGCCTGCACGTGACGCAGACGACGGTCAGCGCGCGCATCCGCATGCTGGAGGAGGAACTCGGCCGGCGGCTCTTCGTGCGCAACCGCAACGGCGCGCGGCTCACCTCGGCGGGGGTCGAGTTCGAGCGTTTCGCGCAGATGTTCGTACAGGTCTGGGAGCGGGCGCGCCAGCAACTCGCCGTGCCTTCCGGCAAGACGGGCGTGGTCAGCCTCGCCGCGGAGCTCAGCCTGTGGAATCCGCTTCTGGTCGAATGGATGGCCGGGCTGAGGGCCGGTGAGCCGAGGCTTGCCGTGCGTGCCCATGTCGGCGTGCCCGATCAGCTGGTGGAGGAACTCAGGACAGGGACGCTGGATGTCGCGCTTCTTTATTCGCCGCAGCTCCTGCCCGGCTTCGAGGTGGAGCCGCTGATCGAGGAGCGGCTCGTCCTCGTGCGGGCGACGGCGCGGAGCAAAGCCCCCGGCTCGCCTGCTTCCTCATTGCCGGCGTCGCCGGAGGAATATGTCTATGTGGACTGGGGGCCGGCCTTCTCCGCGCAGCATGGCGCCCAATCGGCCTCCTTCGGCGAGGCCGGTACCTTCGTCGGCTTCGGCCCGCTCGGGCTCGCCTATCTCCTGAGAGCGGGCGGTACGGGCTATTTCCGCCGCGGCATGGTGACGCCGTTCATCAAGGAAGGAAAACTTGAGCTGGTCGAGAGCGCGCCGAGTTTCACCTATCCCGCCTTCGCCGTCTATGCGGAGGATGCCAAGCAGCGGCAGGAAGTAGGGTCGGCGCTGGCGGTTCTGCGCAAATACATGGCATCGGAAGCCGCCGATCAGGCCTCCCTCGGCAGTATGGGGCTGTAGCTGTTCCGCCTTCTGCTCAGAAGCGGTAGGCGAAGCGGACACCCGCCGATTCCGCGCCATCATTCGACTTGCACAGGTCGGCGTTCGAGAAATGGTCGGCGTAAAGTTCGAGCGACGCGTGTTCAGAAAGATCGTATCCGATGCCGGCTCCGAGATGGAAGAGCACCTTGCAGCCGAGATTCTTGTAGCGCGTCGAGTGATTGAGGTCGTTGGCCGAGGTTATTGCGCCGCCCAGGCTCCAGGTGGCGTAGAGCCGGTCGGTGAAATGAGCGTCCCAGTTCAGGCCGGCATAGGCGAAATGGATGGCGTGGGGCGCGGTGGCGATGTCGACGCCGATCATCGGCCGCGGCGAGCCGATCGAATAGAGGAAGTCGGGCGAGGGAAAGAGCAGTTCGCCGTTTATCACGGCGCCGTTGAAATCATGCGTGGAGAAGATGCCCATATCGTAGGCGGCGACGCCGAGGCGCAGTTCGAATTTGTTCGAGTATTTTCCCACCAGGCCGAAGCCGGGGAAAAGATAGCGGTCCTTGGCGCTTGCCGGCCAGGAGGCCAGCATCCCGCACAGTGCCGCCAGCGCAACAAAAGGCCAATTGGCTCTGGACATGGAAGGACCCTGGAGAATCGCCCCACACTAGGACTTGCAATTCGTTGAATCCGGTGTCAAGCGTCCGCGGCGTCGAGGGATGCGATTTCGATGCGGCTGTGTCGTGCATCCCCGGCCCTAAACGGGCGACGCACGGAAAGATTGATTGACCGGGACGTTTAAATGAGATCACCACGCGCGGGCGGATCATCCCAGCGCCAGCTTCGGGTCGGCGAGCAGGTGCGCCATGCGCTGTCGGAAGTGCTGCAGCGCGCGGATATGCGCGACGACCTGCTGGAAACGGCCGTGCTCTCGGTTTCCGAGGTGCGCATGTCCCCCGACCTGAAGATCGCGACTGCCTTCGTCGCCCCGATCGGGGCGGCGGACGACGAAGCCGTGGTCGAGGCGCTCAACCGTCATGCACGCTTCATCCGGGGGCGGCTCTCGCCGGCGCTGAGACAGATGAAATACATGCCGGAGGTTCGCTTCCGGCTCGATACCAGTTTCGACAATTTTGCCAGGATCGACCGCTTGCTGAAGTCGCCCGAAGTGGCGCGCGATCTCGACGACGGCGAAAGCAAGGAAGGCGAAGAATGAGGACACCGCGTTTGCCGAACGATTGCCGGGCCTGCTGATGGGGCGCCGCGGCAAGAAGAAGGGCCGGCCGGTTTCCGGCTGGCTCGCCCTCGACAAGCCCCTCGACATGGGGTCGACCGAAGCCGTCTCGAAGGTGAAATGGCTGTTCAAGGCGGACAAGGCCGGCCATGCGGGCACGCTCGATCCGCTGGCCACCGGCATGCTGCCGATCGCGCTCGGCGAGGCGACCAAGACGGTGCCTTACGTGATGGACGGCGCCAAGATCTATCGCTTCACCGTCGCCTGGGGCGAGGAGCGCTCGACCGACGATCTCGAAGGCGAAGTGACGAAGGGCTCCGACAAGCGCCCGGCCGAAGCGGAAGTGAGGGCGCTCCTGCCGCGCTATACGGGCGTCATCATGCAGGTTCCGCCAAAATTTTCGGCCGTCAAGATCGCCGGCGAGCGGGCCTACGACCTCGCGCGTGGCGGCGAGGATGTCGATTTGCCGCCACGCGAGATCGAGATCGGGCGGCTCGAGATCGTCGGATGCCCGGATGCCGGCCATACGGTTTTCGAGATCGAATGCGGCAAGGGAACCTATGTCCGCAGCCTGGCGAGGGACATGGGCCGCGACCTCGGCTGCTACGGGCACGTGTCCGAACTGCGCCGGATCGAGGTCGAGCCGTTTACGGCGGACGATCTGGTGACGATGGAGGAACTGGAGAGGGCCGCTGCCGCCGGCGACGCCGGGCAGGAGGAGACGGGCGCGGCACCTTCCTTCGCCGCGCTCGACGCCCTGCTGGTCGATACGGTGGCTGCGCTGGACTGCCTGCCGCAGGTGAAGGTCGGCGATGATGCAGCGAGCCGTATCCGTTCGGGCAATCCCGTCATACTGCGCGGCCGCGACGCCCCCGTCGAGGCGCCGGAAGCCTGCGTGACCGCGCATGGCAGGTTGGTCGCGATCGGCGCCATAGAGGCCGGCATGTTCAAGCCCAAAAGGGTTTTTTCCTGCTGAACCGATGCGTGTCCGGCCCGGATGCCCTTCCGGGCCGGATGTCTTCGCGAACCGGACCTTTTCCGGACTTGTGAATTCGCGCGCTTTTTGCCTCTTCCGGGCATTGTCCTTTCCTATCGCAGGCCGTTCCTTATAATTGGCGAAGTGGAAGCAAGGGACGCCCGCGCATATCCACCGCGGGCCGCAGCCGGACAGGGCATGAATCTGAACTTCAAGGCATCGGAAAGGTCGGCCGGAGGGTTGAATCCCGCCTCGTCCGGAAGCCCGGCGGGCAAGAAGGCGAGGTCGCAGCCGATCGTGACCTACCTCGTGCTTATGGTCGCCGTGCTGATCGTTCCGATGATCCTCTTTGCGGTGATCCTGCTTCAGCGCAACAACGCAGCGCAGCAGAGGGTGCTTTCCACGCTGACGGCGGCCGCGGCCGCCTCCATGTCGGAAGCGGTCGACCGCGAGATCACCGGCATGATGACTACCTTGAGGGTCCTTTCGAAGACGCCGTCGCTCTTCGACGGCGATCTGTCGTCCTTCTACGACCGCTCGACCCGGGCGCTGGCCGGAACCGGCTCCTACCTGGTCCTGCTTGACCAGGATTATCATCAGTTGATGAACACCAGGGTGCCGCTTGGGACGCCGCTTTCCAACACGTCCGATCCGGATACGGTCGCCGTTGCCATCGAGAAGCGGTCGCCCGTGGTGTCCGACCTGTTTTTTGGGAATGTGGCGAACGATTGGGTGTTCATCGTCGCTCTGCCGGCTTTCCCCGAAAGCGGGGCGCCGCGTGTCGTGGTGATGACGCGCAACGCCGCCGACCTCACCGCCGCGCTGGTTCGCCGGAAACTCGCCGATGGCTGGAATGCCGCACTGGTGGACGGCAAGAACATGGTGCTCGCCTCGACTTCTCCCGACAGCAAGACGGGGCAGCGTTTCTTCCTGGATCTTATCTCGAAGGGCCCCGCCGCTTCCGGCGAGATGACGGTCACGCATGAGGGAACGTCCTATCAGGCGGTCGTCCAGGGCTCGGAACTGAGCGGCTGGAACATCGTCATGTGGGCCCCGATGTCCGAGATCAATCGGCCGCTGCGCAAGGCGCTCCAGTCGCTGATCCTTGGGGGCATCATCATGGTCGGGCTCGGCATCGCCGCGGCTCTGCTGCTCACGAGGCAGATCAGCGGCCCCGTTCGGCGGCTGGCCAGGGACGCGCGCCGTCTCGGCTCGGGCGAGATGGTCAAGGCGGTGGACTACCCGATCGCCGAGATCGCCACGGTGTCGCACGCACTCGCCAAGGCGGCCGAGCGCAGGCAGGCATCCGACAACGAGGTCCGTTTCCTGATGCGCGAGGTGGCGCACCGGGCCAAGAACCAGCTGACCGTCGTTGCGTCGATCGCCAAGCAAAGCGCGCGCAGCGCCCGTGGCATCGATGCCTTCCAGGACAGCTTCCAGAAGCGGCTGCACGGACTGGCGCGCTCCACCGACCTCCTGATTGCCGGCGGCGTGGCCGGCGTCGAGTTCCGCGAACTTCTCCTTGCCCAGATCGAGCCTTTCCAGGCCGGCGATCCGGCTCGCGTGGAAATCCAGGGGCCGCAGTTCCGGCTGGACAACCAGGCGGCTCAGATGCTCGGCATGGCGCTCCACGAACTTGCGACCAACGCTTCCAAGTATGGCGCGTTTTCCGTGCCGGAAGGACGCCTTTCGGCGACATGGAGCATGACGGGCGGCACCTTGGATTTCGACTGGCGCGAACATGTGCAGCGCTCCCGAAGGCGCCCTGAAAGGCGCGGTTTCGGCACCGAGGTGATCGAGCGGATGCTGAAAGGCGCGCTTTCCGCGACGGTGACCCGGACCCATCATCGCGACGGGCTTGAATGGCGTTTCGAGATTCCGGTCGAGCGCCTCCGGCCGAATGCCGCGAAGGATGAAGAGGACGATCTCTGAGAGCTTCCGGACCGGCGATCCGGCTATAGCGTGATTTGTCTGGCTATTCCCTCTTTCTTGGACTATATGGCGCCAGCCTTGCGCTGTTGCGCTGGCTCTCAATGGCCGCTGCTGGACGACATCCCGGCCGCAGGCGTCCCGTTTCCGCAAGTTCAGAAAGGAAAAGCACGATGTCGATCACTGCACCGCGCAAGCAGGAACTCATGGCCGAATACGCGACCGTAAGCGGCGACACGGGGTCGCCCGAAGTCCAGGTGGCCATTCTGTCGGAGCGCATCAAGAACCTCACCGAGCATTTCAAGGACCACAAGAAGGACAACCATTCGCGCCGTGGCCTCCTGAAGCTCGTTTCACAGCGCCGCCGTCTTCTCGACTATCTGAAGGGCAAGGACGATACGCGCTACCAGACGCTGATCGAGAAGCTCGGTCTGCGCCGCTGATCGGATTGGCCGGCGGGTTGCGAAAGCAGGCCCGCCGCCGCATTCGGACCGACGATGGTCGTTGGTCCCCTCGAGCCTGAGCCTTTGACAGCCGGCTCGAACCGGGTTCCGGCCGCCGATAGTGGCGGCGGGAACCACCCATGGACCGGTCATGGGGCAGGATTGCAGGACGCCTGAAGGCGCAGGAAGCGCCGCTTTTCAGACTTCCCGTTGTCTTGCCCGTGGCTCGTCTGAAAGAAGCCGAAGACTGGGCCGTGTCGCCGAGGGCGACAGCGGTCCGGCCGCATATGAAGGACAAGGCATGTTCAATCATCACAAGATAGAAGTCCAGTGGGGCGGTCGTCCGCTCATCCTCGAGACAGGCAAGATCGCGCGTCAGGCCGATGGCGCGGTTTTGGCGACTTACGGCGAGACCGTCGTTCTGGCCACCGTCGTCTCCATGAAGCAGCCGAAGCCCGGCCTCGATTTCTTCCCGCTGACCGTCAATTATCAGGAAAAGACCTTCGCGGCGGGCAAGATCCCGGGCGGCTTCTTCAAGCGCGAGGGCCGGCCGAGCGAGAAGGAGACGCTGGTCTCCCGCCTGATCGACCGCCCCATCCGTCCGCTTTTCGCCGACGGTTACAAGAATGACACCCAGATCGTCGTCACCGTGCTGCAGCACGATCTGGAGAACGACCCGGACATCGTGTCGATCGTGGCGACGTCCGCCGCGCTGACGCTGTCGGGCGTTCCCTTCATGGGCCCGATCGGCGGCGCCCGCGTCGGCTACATCAATGGCGAATACAAGCTCAATCCGCATGTCGACGAGATGCCGGAATCGAAGCTCGACCTCGTCGTCGCCGGCACCGCCGACGCCGTCCTGATGGTCGAGTCCGAGGCTCAGGAACTCGACGAGGAGACCATGCTCGGCGCCGTCATGTTCGGCCACAAGGGCTTCCAGCCGGTCATCGACGCGATCATCAAGCTTGCCGAGGTGGCCGCCAAGGAGCCGCGTGATTTCGTCTCCCCGAGTTATGCCGATCTCGAAGCCGAGATGCTGAAGATCGCGGAAACGGATTTGCGCGCGGCCTACAAGATCACCGACAAGCAGGAGCGCTACACTGCGGTCGACGCGGTGAAGGCCAACGTCAAGGCAGCCTTCACGCCCGCCGAGGGCGAGGAGGAGCGCTATACGGCCGAGCAGATCGGTACCGTGTTCAAGGAATTGCAGGCGAAGATCGTCCGCTGGAATATCCTCGATACCGGCTCGCGCATCGACGGCCGCGATCTCAAGACCGTGCGCAACATCGTCGCCGAAGTCGGCGTGCTGCCGCGCACGCACGGCTCGGCGGTCTTCACCCGCGGCGAGACGCAGGCGATGGTGGTGGCGACCCTGGGCACCGGCGAGGACGAGCAGTTCATCGACGCGCTGACCGGAACCTACAAGGAGAAGTTCCTCCTCCATTATAATTTCCCGCCCTACTCGGTGGGCGAGACCGGCCGCATGGGCTCTCCGGGACGCCGCGAGATCGGCCACGGCAAGCTCGCCTGGCGCGCCATCCACCCGATGCTTCCCGGCGCGGAGCAGTTCCCCTACACGATCCGCGTCGTCTCCGAGATCACCGAATCGAACGGTTCCTCCTCGATGGCCACGGTCTGCGGTACCTCGCTTGCGCTGATGGATGCCGGCGTTCCGCTCCAGAAGCCCGTGGCCGGCATCGCCATGGGCCTCATCAAGGAAGACGAGCGCTTCGCGGTGCTCTCCGATATCCTGGGCGACGAGGACCATCTCGGCGACATGGACTTCAAGGTGGCGGGCACTGCGGGCGGCATCACCTCGCTCCAGATGGACATCAAGATCGACGGCATCACCGAGGAGATCATGAAGGTCGCGCTCGGCCAGGCCAAGGACGGCCGCCTGCATATACTGGGTGAAATGGCCAAGGCGATCACCGGTGCCCGCGCCGAACTCGGCGAGTTTGCTCCGCGCATCGAGGTCATGAACATCCCCGTCGACAAGATCCGCGACGTCATCGGTTCGGGCGGCAAGGTGATCCGCGAGATCGTGGAAAAGACCGGCGCCAAGATCAACATCGAGGACGACGGCACGGTGAAGATCGCTTCTTCCAGCGCCAAGGAGATCGAGGCGGCGAAGAAGTGGATCCACACCATCGTCGCCGAGCCGGAAGTCGGCCAGATCTACGAGGGCACGGTGGTAAAGACCGCAGATTTCGGTGCCTTCGTCAACTTCTTCGGCCCCAAGGACGGCCTGGTGCACATCTCCCAGCTTGCGGCGGAACGCGTGCAGAAGACGACCGACGTGGTCAAGGAAGGCGACAAGGTCTTCGTCAAGCTCATGGGCTTCGACGAGCGCGGCAAGGTCCGTCTTTCCATGAAGGTCGTCGACCAGAAGACGGGCAAGGAGATTGCCAGGGAAAAGAAGAGCGAGGACGCCGAAGCCGGCGACTGACTTTCGCTCGCATGAACGAGATCGGCGGGCGCGCTCCCTGGGCGCGCCCGCTTTCTTTTGTCCTCGGCCGGGCGGTGGGATCGCCGTTCGAACTGGCGTATTCGTGAAATCATGATGTCTTATCCTTTCTCCCCTCCGGCGATTCCGAGGCTGCCTCTCGCGGTATGGTCGCTGGCGCGAGGTATGGCGCGATGAGTTCGGAGGCGATGAAGACGCTCTTCCACCCCTTCGAGACAGGGGATCTGCCGATGCCGCCGAAGGGAGAGCGCGTGCTGTTCTTCGGCGCGGAGCCGGGCCTGCTTTTGCCGGCCGGCTTCGCGGCGGACCTGACCCTGGTCCAGCCCTTTCGGCCTTCCTTCCGTGCGCTCCAGGCGGCGGGCCTCGAAGTCTTCCCGCGGGCGGAAGGTAGGCAATACGATGCCGCTTTCCTCCTTTGCGGCCGCCACCGGCGCGAAAACGAAGCGCGTATCGCCGATGCGTTGGCGCGTGTGAAGGAAGGCGGTCTTGTCCTTGTCGCCGGCAGCAAGGCAAGCGGCATCGACAGCCTGCGCCGGAAAGTTGCCGGAACGGTTCCGCTCTCCGGGAGCCTGGCCAAATATCATGGAGCCGCCTTCTGGTACCTGTGCCCGTCCGATATGGAGGCGGCGAGGGCCGCGCTCATGCCAGCCGGGCTTCCGTTGGTGGACGGCCGCTTCCGCACCGCGCCGGGCATGTTTTCGCCCGATCACGTCGATCCCGGCTCACGGCTGCTGGCCGCCAGCCTCCCGCACGACATTTCGGGTGACGTGGCCGATTTCGGCGCAGGCTGGGGCTATGTCGCGGCCGAATTGCTGTCGCGATCGGATGCCGTTTCGCGGATCGATCTCTACGAAGCCGATTTCGAGGCGCTGGAGGCGGCGCGTGGAAACATTGCCGCCGTCGGAAGCGCCGCGCAGGCGGGGTTCTTCTGGACCGACCTCCTGGCCGAGCCTGTCGAGCGCCGCTACGCATTCATTGCCATGAATCCGCCCTTCCACACGGGCCGCGCGGCCGAGCCGGCGATCGGGCAAGGGATGATCCTTGCCGCCTGCCGCGCGCTCAAGCCCGGCGGGCAGCTTTATCTCGTCGCCAACCGTCACTTGCCCTACGAACAGGTGCTGGTGAAGGAATTCCGGAAATCCGGCGAGGCGGTCCGCGATGCCCGCTACAAGGTGCTGTGGGCGGTGCGCTGACGGATACTCTAGAGCATGATCCGGAAAAGTGGGTACCGGTTTTCCGAAAAGATCATGCTCAAACAAAGAGATAAGAGCATGATGCGATTCAATCCGATCGCGTCATGCTCTAATGGATCGTCGCGGCTGTCGCGTAGTCCGGCGGCGTTTCGGGTGCGGCGGAAAGCGGAGCCGGCCTTCCGTAGAAATTGCCTTGTACCACGTCGCAGCCCGCCGCCCTCAAGAGCGTTGCCTGGCTTTCCGTCTCCACGCCTTCGGCGATCGTGTGGACGCCGAGCGCCCTCGACAGGCCGACGATGGTGGAGACGACCGCTCCGGAACTGGCGTCCGCCTCCAACCGGTCGATGAAGGACTTGTCGATCTTGAGCTTGTGGAAGGAGAAGTCGATCAGATAGCTCAAATTTGAATAGCCGGTTCCGAAATCGTCCACGGCGACCGAGATGCCGATCCGGGACAGCTCTTCCAGGATCTTCCCGGCACGCCCGCGATCCTGCATCATCGCGGTTTCGGTGACCTCCAGTTCGAGCCGCGCCGGTGCCAGCCCGGATTCCTCCAGCGCCTTGCGCACCACGGCAATGAATTCCGTGTTCATGAACTGGACCGGCGAGATGTTCACTGCGACGAAGCAGTCTTCCGGTAGCCGCAATGCGTCATGGCAGGCGGTGCGCAGCACCCAGCGCCCGATCGGCTCGATCATGCCTGTTTCCTCCGCGATCGGAACGAATTCCATCGGCGGAATCATGCCGTGTTCCGGGTGGTTCCAGCGCAGGAGCGCCTCGTAGCCCACGACACGGCCGGCGGTGAGGTCGAACTGGGGCTGGTAATAGAGCTCGAAGTCTCCCCGCTCGAATGCGGTTAGAAGCTCCGCCTCGATCCAGCGACGAAAATCGGCCACCTCGCCCATTTCCGGCTGGTATACCGCCCAATTGCCGTGGCCGCCGAGCCGCGCGTGCTGGAGCGCCAGGTTGGAGCGGCGCAAAAGCGTCGTCGGGTCGCTGCCATCCTTGGGAAGTGCGACGACCCCGACCGAGATATTGACCGATTGCGAGTGCCTGCCGAGCTGGTAGGGCTTCATCATCGTATCGATGAGGTCCCGCACGATGATGTCCATGTCGGGCATCGCCTTGCGGTCGGGATAGAGGACGCAGAATTGCCCCGCGCCGATGCGGCCGATTTCGGCCCGCTTGGGCAGGTTTTCCTTCAGCCGCCGGGCAAAGGCCCGGATCAATTCGTCGGCCTGTCCGTAGCCTATGGCTTCGTTGATCTGTTTGAAACGGTCGATGTCGATGTCGATCAGGAAAACCGGTTCGCCCCTGCGGGAAGCCGCGATCGACGCTTCCGCGATCTTGCCGATCATGGCGACGCGCGCGTGGAGACCCGTCAGCTTGTCGATCTGGGTCTCGTTGAAGACGTAATCGGCCGATTCGTCGATGCCGGCGAAATAGGACAGGGCGGCGCCGCCTGCGGAAAGCGCGCACAAGGCTGAGATCATAAAGCCCATGGTCTCCGGGGAAAGACCGTGAGGGCCGACGCCGAAATTGAATTTCAGCGCCCACAGCGCAAGCACGGAGCTGCTCAGCGCCGAACTGACGATGGTGATGAGCCGAAAAGTCGTGCTTCGGTTCGGATTCATCGTGGAACGCATGCCATCCCGCCTCAATACGGTGATGGTATGCGGAAAGCGGCTTAATATTTAATTCTGACGGATGCTTCAGTTCACCGCATGGTGAAGGAAGCGTTTAGCCGCCGCCGGGTTTACTTGCCCCGGCTTGCGAACCGGGAGAGGCGTTTCATGCCTGTTCGGAGGACTCGTCCGTGCGCTTCAGCTCATCGAGCGTCGGCATCGACACGATGTGATAGCCGGAATCGACATAGTGGATTTCGCCGGTCACCCCCGACGACAGATCGGACAACAGATAGAGCGCGGAGCCGCCGACCTCGTCCAGCGTTATCGGCCGGCGCAGGGGCGAATTGCGCTGCTGGTAGGAGAACATGTGGCGCGCGTCGGAAATACCCGCGCCGGCCAGCGTGCGCACCGGCCCGGCGGAGATGGCGTTGACGCGGATTCCCCGCGGCCCGTAGTCGGCCGCCAGATAACGCACGCTTGCCTCCAGCGCCGCCTTGGCCACGCCCATCACATTATAGTTCGGCATGACCCTGACGGAACCGGCATAGGTCAGCGTGACGAGGCTGCCGCCGTGGTTCATCAGCTTCGCAGCCTTGCGGGCGATTTCGGTGAAGGAATAGCAGGAGATCACCATGGTGCGCACGAAATTCTCGCGCGACGTATCCGCATAGAGCCCCTTCAACTCGTTCTTGTCGGAAAAGCCTATGGCGTGGACAACGAAATCGAGGCCGCCCCAGGCCGATTTCAAGGCTTCGAACGTGCCGTCGACCGAGGCGCTGTCTTCCACGTCGCACGGTACGACGATCGAAGCGCCGAGCTTTTCCGCCAAAGGTTTGACGCGGCGGCCGAACGCTTCGCCCTGATAGGTGAAAGCGAGCTCGGCCCCCTGTTCGGCCAGCTTCCTGGCGATGCCCCAGGCGATCGAATGATCGTTGGCGACGCCCATCACCAGGCCTCGCTTTCCCCTCATCAATGCTTCCATGATATCCCCATATCTGATCGCGACGCGCCGTCCCGGCCTCAGTGGCGCCCGAAACCGATCGGCCGCGCCGTCGCCGCCTATTCGCTGTAGCGCCGGAAGACGAGCGTCGCGTTGGTGCCGCCGAAACCGAAGGAGTTCGACAGAACGGTATCGATCGTGGCGTTGTCGATGCGTTCGCGAACGATCGGAACGTCCTCGAATTCGGGGTCCAGCGTTTCGATATGCGCGCTCTTCCCTATGAAGCGCTCCTTCATCATCAGGATCGAGTAGATCGATTCCTGCACGCCGGCGGCACCGAGCGAATGGCCCGTCAGCGACTTGGTGGAGGTGATTTTCGGCAGATCGTCGCCGAAGACCTCGCGGATCGCCCCGATCTCGCGCGAATCCCCGATCGGCGTCGAGGTGCCGTGCGTGTTGATGTAGTCGATCCGGCCGGAGACGGTGGAAAGTGCCTGTTTCATGCACCGCACGGCACCCTCGCCGGACGGCGCGACCATGTCGTAGCCGTCGGAGGAGGCGCCGTAGCCGATGATCTCGGCGTGGATCCTGGCACCGCGCGCCTTGGCATGCTCCAGTTCTTCCAGCACCAGCACGCCGGCGCCGCCCGCGATCACAAAGCCGTCACGATCGACATCATAGGCGCGCGACGCCTCGGACGGGCGGTCGTTGAACTTGCTCGACATCGCGCCCATAGCGTCGAAGAGGCTCGACATCGTCCAGTCGAGATCCTCATGTCCGCCTGCGAAGACCATGTCCTGCTTGCCCCATTGGATGAGTTCGGAAGCGTTGCCGATGCAGTGCGCGGAGGTCGAGCAGGCCGAGGAGATGGAATAGTTGACGCCGTGGATCTTGAACCAGGTCGCCAGCGTCGCCGACGCGGTGGAGGACATGGCTTTCGGCACGGCGAAGGGACCGATCCGCTTCGGCGAGCCGTTCTTGAGGGTGGTTTCAGCAGCCTCCACGATAACGCGCGTCGACGGACCGCCCGACCCCATGATGATGCCGATCCGTTCGTCGGTGATGCCGTCTTCCTGAAGGCCGGCATCCGCGATGGCCTGCTTCATCGCGACATGATTCCATGCGCCGGCCTTGGAAAGGAAGCGCATGGCACGCCGGTCGACCATTTCGGCGAGTTCCGTGGGGCCCAGCTTCGGTTCTCCCCATACCTGGCAGCGGAACCCATGCTCGGCGAACTCCTGCGAGAACGTGATTCCCGACTTCGCCTCGCGCAGCGAACTTGCCACCTCCTCGGTATTGCTACCGATAGGCGACACGATCCCCATGCCGGTGACAACCACCCGTCTCATTGCAGGCTCCCGCTGGTAGCGGCGCTTTATTCCGCGCCTTGTTTGGACAGGCCGACCTTGAGGTCCGTAGCCTTGTAGATGGGGTCGCCGTCCGCTTTCAGCCAGCCATCCCCGATGCCGAGCACGAGGCGGCCGCGCATGACACGCTTGAAATCGACGCCATATTCGACCTTCTTCGTGGCGGGCGTGACCATTCCCTTGAATTTGACCTCGCCCGTCGACAGCGCCATACCCTTGCCTGGCTCGCCGAGCCAGCCGAGGAAGAAGCCCGTCATCTGCCAGAGCGCGTCGAGGCCGAGGCAGCCGGGCATCACCGGATTGCCGATGAAATGGCAAGGGAAGAACCAGAGGTCCGGCTTGATGTCGAGCTCGGCGCGGATATAGCCCTTGTCGAACTCGCCGCCGGTCTCGCTGATATCGGTGATGCGGTCGAACATCAGCATCGGCGGCGCGGGCAGTTGCGCGTTGCCGGGGCCGAACAATTCGCCGCGCGCGCAGCTCAGCAGATCCTCGTAGTCGTAACTGGATTTCGCGCCTGCGATCATGCTGCTCCTACCGTGACGGCCTGGGGACGGCCCCTTGAGGAACCCGCCCCTTGAGGAACCGGCCCCCGGGGGAAGGCCCTTGGGGGGGACGCCCCTTTGGGTGCCCTGGGGGACAACCACGAGGCGGCCCGATCTTCTCGTCGGTTCCTAACACAAACCTTCAGCTTGCGGAAACCGCCGTTGGCTCTAGCGTGGGGCGCTTCCCCGGTCAATGCGCCGCTATTGATTGCGCAGGCTCCTCAGAATATATCAGGTCTGTTGATATCGGAGCGCTGGCGCCGACCTTGATGGTTGCCCGGCGCCGCGGTGGGTGAATCGGTGGAGATGACGTCAGAGGCGTTGCGGGAAACGAGAGAGATCGAGCGGCGCGTTCGGGATGCCGGCCTTCGGCCGACGCGTCAACGCGTAGCGCTGGCCAATCTCCTGTTTGCGCAAGGCGACAGGCATCTCTCTGCGGAGGAACTGCACGAAGAAGCGATCTCGGCCGGCGTGCCGGTGTCGCTAGCGACGGTCTACAACGCCTTGCACCAGTTCACGGAAGCCGGCCTGCTCAGGATTCTGGCGGTCGAAGGGGCGAAGACCTATTTCGACACCAATACGTCCGACCACCATCACTTTTTTGTGGAAGATGAGAATCGGCTCGTCGATATCGAGATCGAGAAGGGCCCGGTGACCGTCATCAACCTGCCGCCGCCGCCCGAAGGCCTGGAAATCGCCAACGTCGATATCGTCGTGCGTCTGCGCAGGAAGCGGCCAGGCAAAGCCTGATTCTCGCTGCTATACGTTCAGTCCTTGATCAGTTCGCCCGGATAGGCGCCCCATACGAGCGTCTGCGCCATCCACCCGGTCCGCCCGGAAAAATCCATCTCGCACCACTGCCCGTTGCACGCCCGTATCGTGCCGATCACGCCGGGTTCGACGAGGGCGACGTTGGACGCCGTCTTGTCGGGCTCCGCGAGAAGCGGAAGTTCGGCATCCTTGCCCTTCTGCCAGGGAGCGACGATACCCGTTCGGCGGCCCGACAGCAGGCTCTGGTTGATCCAGCCTTCCGAACCGTCCGCGTCGCGCACCTTCCGCCATGTGTCGAATTCCTGCAGGATTTCCACAGGCAGCCCCTCTTTCAGGTAGAGCCACGCCACCGGATAGCTGAAGCTCGGCCCGATCCGCGCATTGACCCGGCCCGATTTGAGGCTGACGAAGCGCGGCAGCGGCAGGCCGCTCGGCCCGAGCGTGACATTGGCGACGGCGGACGCCGCGCCATGCGGGTTGGTGAAGGTGGCGGCAGCGAAGCCGACGCACAAAAGCGCCAACGCAGAGGCTTTTCCGAGGAGGACCAGACCACGCACAATACTATCCTACGCTTCGTTCCGCGCGACGGTCGGCGACGCCCGAGGCCGGTTTTTCTTTGTCTTGGGCGGCCGCTCTTGTTACAGAAGAAGTCAGGCCGATTTTCGCTTCAAGTCTCGCCTGTCTTGGTTAAAGAGGTCTCAACAGGACCCGGAGGAAACAATGGCCGGCAGGAAAAAGCCTCTCGTCGTCATCACGCGGAAGCTGCCGGATCCCGTCGAGACGCGGATGCGGGAACTGTTCGACGCGCGCCTGAACGTCGATGACCGGCCCATGACCCAGCCGGAACTGGTGGCGACGGTCAAGGAGGCGGACGTGCTGGTGCCGACCGTCACCGACCATATCGATTCGGCGCTCATCGAGCAGGCAGGGCCGAATCTCAAGCTCATCGCCAATTTCGGCAACGGCGTGAACAATATCGACGTGGCCGCCGCGGCGCGAAAGGGTGTTGTCGTCACCAATACGCCCAATGTGCTGACCGAGGACACGGCCGACATGACCATGGCGCTGCTGCTGGCCGTGCCGCGCCGGCTGACCGAAGGCGCCGGTCTTCTCAATGCGGACGGCAGATGGGCCGGATGGTCGCCGACCTGGATGCTCGGGCGCCGTATCTGGGGCAAGCGCCTGGGCATCGTCGGCATGGGCCGCATCGGCACCGCTGTTGCCCGCCGCGCCAAGGCATTCGGCCTTTCGATCCACTACCACAACCGCCACCATGTCGCGCCGGCGATCGAGGAGGAATTGGAGGCGACCTATTGGGAAAGCCTCGACCAGATGCTGGCCCGCATGGACATCATCTCGGTCAACTGTCCCTCGACGCCCGCCACCTTCCATCTGCTGTCGGCGCGCCGGCTCGCGCTCATGCAGCCGACCGCCTATCTGGTCAACACCGCGCGCGGCGAGATCATCGACGAGAACGCGCTGGCGAAGATGATCCAGGAAGGAAAACTCGCCGGCGCCGGGCTCGATGTCTTCGAGAACGAGCCGGCGGTGAACCCAAAATTGGTCAAGCTCGCGGCGAAGGGCAAGATGGTGCTGTTGCCGCATATGGGCTCGGCTACGATCGAGGGCCGCATCGACATGGGCGAGAAGGTCATCATCAACATCCGTGCCTTCTTCGACGGCCACCGGCCGCCGGACAGGGTGCTGCCGGACAAGGTGTGACCGGTCGCGGCAAGCCGCCGATGCGGACGAATGGGGGGCGCATGAAAGCAATTGTTCTGGCATCGGTGCTGGCGGCGGCGCTCGTGCCCACGCTCGTGCCCGGGGCGGCCTGGGCCGGCAGCGGCTTTGACGTGGTCGTTCTCGGCGCCCGCGGCGGTATCGAGGACGGCAATCTCAGCGCCTATCTCGTCGGCGCGCATGGCCAGGGCGATTACGTGACCTGCGACGCCGGCGCGCTGGTCAACGGCCTGCGCGTCGCCGATGCAAAAGGGGCGTTCGACGAGATAGAGGTCCCGGCGGATTCACCCTATGGCCGCATCGGCTACGTCCTGACCGACAGGATCAAGGGCTATCTGATCAGCCACGCCCATCTCGACCACATCGAGGGGCTGATCGTTGCTTCCCCCGACGACAGCAAGAAGCCGATCTACGCGCTGCCGTCCGTCAACGAGCGGATCGAGCGCAATTACTTCAACTGGGAGGCGTGGCCCAATTTCGGCGACAGCGGCAAGCCACCCGCCCTCAGGAAATATCATTACGAAAACCTGGTCCCGGGCGAGACGACGCCGCTCGCTGGGACCGGCATGAATGTCACCGCCTTTCCGCTCAGCCATGGCGGCGTCGAAGCGACCGCCTTCCTCATCGAGAACGGCGAGGACGCGCTTTTATGCTTCGGCGATACCGGCCCCGATGCGGTGGAGAAGACCACGAAAATCCACGATGTCTGGACCGCCGTTGCGGAAAAGGCGAAGGAACACCGCCTGAAAGCGATCATCATCGAAAGCTCCTACAGCAATGCCCAGCCCGACAGGCAGCTTTTCGGCCATTTGACGCCGGCCTGGCTGTTGAAATCGCTGCACGATCTGGACGAGCAGGCCGGCGGCGGCGCGCTGAAGGACCTTCCGGTCGTCGTCAGCCACATCAAATATTCGCTGAAGAAGGGCGACCAGCCGCAGGTGGAAATCCTGAAGGAATTGCACGATGGCAATGATCTGGGCGTGAAGTTCATCGTGCCCGAGCAAGGCGCGCACTGGCGCTTCTGAAAGCCGCCGAAGATTCAGCTGGTCTCGCCATCGGCCCGGTGCCGGTAGCGGATCGTTTCGAATCGTGTCGCGAGGCTGTCATAGAGAAGGAGCCGCCCGATGAGGGGTTCCCCGACGCCGGTGACGAGCTTGACGACCTCCATCGCCTCCAGCGTGCCGAGCACGCCGGTGAGCACGCCCATCACGCCGGCTTGTGCGCAACTCGGCACCATGCCTTCCGGCGGTGGCGCCGGGAAGAGGTCGCGATAGGAAGGGTTCGGCCGGCCCGTTTCGTCCTTCGAATAGGGCATGAGAACGGTCAGCGACCCGTCGAAGCGCCCGACCGAGGCGGTGACCAGCGGGCGCTTTTCCGCCGCGCAGGCATCGGCGACGGCGTAGCGCGTGGCGAAATTGTCGGACCCGTCCACGACGATGTCATAGGCCGCGACCAGGCCTCTCGCATTGTTTTCATCGAGGCGCAGCACGTGGGTCTCCACCGCCACATGCGGGTTGAGCCTTCCGATGGCGGCTTCGGCGCTGGCAGCCTTCGTCTGGCCGATGTTTCCGGTCGCATGGATGATCTGCCGCTGCAGATTGGAGAGCGACACCGTGTCGTCGTCGACGATGCCGAGCGCCCCGACGCCGGCCGCCGCGAGATAGGAAAGCACCGGCGCGCCGAGTCCGCCCGCCCCGATGACCAGCACCCGCGCCCGCTTCAGCTTCTGCTGGCCCGGCCCCCCGATCTCGGCCAGCACGATATGCCGCGCGTAGCGCTCGAGTTCGTCGGGCGAGAGGGGAGGGGCTTCGTGCTTGTTCATGGGTCGCAGGCTCGTCGTTGCACCACAATAGTGGGGTCATCGGCCGTTGTCAGGCGGTTTCCGACACCGTTCCCGACGACACGGTCAGGAATTGCGCCTTGCCCTTGAGCGCCGAAAAAAGCGCCGGTTCGGTGCCGGTCATGAACACCTGGCAGCCGAGGTCTTCCAGTATGTCGAAGAGTGCCGCGCGGCGGTGCTGGTCGAAATGCGCCGCGATCTCGTCGAGGAGCAGGATCGGCGTCATGCCGGCCATCTCGCCCGTCAGCCGCGCATGGGCCAGCACGATGCCGACCAGAAGCGCCTTCTGCTCGCCGGTCGAGCAGAGCGCGGCCGGCATGTCCTTCGGGCGATGGCGGACGAGGAAATCGGCTCGCTGCGGCCCGTCGAGCGTACGGCCGGCGGCGCGGTCGCGCATCCTTCCGGCGGCAAGTTCGCCCCGCAGCCATTCCTCGATCTCGACGGCCGGGCGCTGTCCGATCTGCTCTTCCAGCGTGCCGGCGATGGCGAGATCGGCTTTCGGAAAGGCGCTGCCCTCCGGCAGCCGCTCGATCATGGCGGTGGCCAACCGCAGCAACTCGCCGCGCGCGGCGGCAATCGCCACGCCCGTCTCCGCCATCTGCAATTCGATCGCGCCGAGCCAGCTTTCGTCCATCCTGCCTTCCGAGAGAAGGCGGTTGCGCCCGCGCATCGCCCGTTCATAGTCGAGCGTGCGCCTGCCATGCGCCGGGTCGATGGCGAGCACGAGCCGGTCGAGGAAGCGGCGCCGGTCGCCGGCCGGCCCGGTGAAGAGGCCGTCCATCGACGGCGTCAGCCAGACGACGCGCAGCCATTCCAGCATCTCTTCGGCGGACTTCGCCGACGCTCCGTTGATCCTGACCCTGCGGGAGCCGTCCGCCTCGTCCTGCCCGGAGGCAAGCGTTCCCGTGCCGATCTCGCACTCGCCGAATGGCCCTTCGAGCCGCGCGTGGACGGCGAAGCCACCCCCGGCGCGCTCGCGCGCCGTATCTGAATGGAAATCGCGCTCGCGCGCCTTATCCGCATGGAAATCGCGCTCGCGCGCCATTTCCGCGTAGGGCGCGCGGCGTAGGCCGCGCCCGGGGCTGAACAGCGAGACGGCTTCGAGGAGGTTGGTCTTGCCGGCCCCGTTCTCGCCGGTCAACACAACCGCGCCGGGCTCGAGATCGAGGCTGAGACTAGCGTAGTTGCGGAAATCGGTGAGCGACAGCCTGCGTATGTCGACCGGAGGTGTCCGCCCGTCCCTTTCGGTTTCGCTCACGCCCCGCCTTAGACCCGCATCGGCATGAGCACGTAGAGCGCGTGCTCGTCGGCCGAATCGTGGATGAGGGTCGGCGACCCGGAATCTGCCAGCATGAACTCGGCCGTCTCGCCGGAAAGCTGCGCGGCGATGTCGAGCAGATAGCGGGCGTTGAAGCCGATATCGATCGGGTCGGAGCTGTAGTCGGCCGCCAGTTCCTCTGTGGCGCTGCCCGAATCCGGGTTGTTGACCGTCAGCGTGAGCTGGCCGTCGGCGATGGAGAGCTTGACCGCCCGTCCGCGTTCCGACGAGATCGTCGAGACGCGGTCGACGGCGGCGGCGAAACTCTGCCGGTCGATGACGAGCTTCTTGTCGTTGCCGCTCGGAATGACGCGCTGATAATCCGGGAAGGTGCCGTCGATGAGCTTCGAGGTGAGCACGACGCTGCCGATGGTGAAGCGTATCTTGGTGTCGGAGAGTTCCACCGTCACCGCGACATCCGGCTCGTCCACCAGCTTCTGCAACTCGTTCACGGTCTTGCGCGGGATGATGATGCCCGGCATGCCTTCGGAGCCGGCGGGTGCTTCCACCTCGGCGCGCGCCAGGCGATGGCCGTCGGTCGCCACCGCGCGCAGCTTCAGCTTGCCGTCCGCTTCGATGGCGTGCAGGTAGATGCCGTTCAGGTAGTAACGCGTCTCCTCGGTGGAGATGGCGAACTGCGTCTTCTCGATCAGGCCCTTGAGCGCCTTGGAGTCGAGCCGGAAGATATGCGGGAAGGTGCCGGCCGAGAGTTCGGGGAAATCGGATTGCGGCAGGCATTGCAGGCGGAAGCTCGAGCGGCCGGAGATCACCGACATCGCGTTGCCGTCCTCGTCGGTCCTGAGCATGACCTCGGAGCCGTCGGGCAGCTTGCGCACGATATCGTAGAGCAGATAGGCGGGAACCGTTGTCGCGCCCTTCTGTTCGACGGCTGCCGGAGCCGCCTCCGTCACCTCCAGGTCGAGGTCGGTCGCCTTCAGTTCGAGGCTGCCGCCCTCGCCCGAAAGCAGCACGTTCGACAGGATCGGAATCGTGTTGCGCCGCTCGACGACGCGGTGGACATGGCCGAGCGATCTCAGGAGGTTGGAGCGTTCAAGAACCACACGCATAACGAACCGATCTCGCCTCGATGAATGAAATTGCAGCCCTGCGGGCAGCGCGCCCGCTACCGGCCTGTTGCGGGCCGGCACCGTCGCAAACTGACAGGAAATCGGCTGCAAAGGCAAGCCTTTGCGCGCGCTCGGCGGCGGATCGGGAGGCTTTTTTGGGATTAAATCTCAAGGCCGGCAATCCCTGCGGATCGCCGGCCTCGATCCGCCGTGACCTGAAGCGCGTGACGATCTCTTAGATTCGTCCAGTGCGCTTCAGCTTCTTGATTTTGCGCATGTCTTTTTCCCGAAACCGGAGCCGCTTTCGGGAGACCTGCTTCAGGCTTGGTCGCTGATCAGCCGCCGCAAGAGTTCCAGTTCCTGCGCTAGATTGTTGTCGGACCCGGAAAGGTCCTCGATCTTGCGCACGGCGTGCAGCACGGTCGTATGATCGCGGCCGCCGAAGCGCCGGCCGATCTCGGGCAGAGAGCGCGGCGTCATCACCTTGGCCAGATACATCGCCACCTGGCGCGGCTTGACGATGGTGCGCGTGCGCCGGTTGGAGAGTAGTTCCGTCTTGGACACGTTGTAGTGCCGCGCCACGACGCGCTGGATATCCTCGATCCGGACGCGTTTCGGCTCGCCCGTACGGTAGATATGGCTGAGGATCTCGTCGATCCGCTCGACGCTGATCGGCTCGAAGGATCGCCGGAAAAGAAGTTGATTGAAGGCGCCTTCGAGTTCGCGGCCGCTGCCGGTAATGGTGCCCGCCACATGATCGAGGATATCGTCGGCGATCTCCAGCGTGTCGTCTTCGGCCTGTGCCGCCTTCAGCCGCTGCTTCAGCATGCCGAGCCGCATGGCGTAGTCGGGCGCCGACATTTCGAGCGCAACCCCGCCATTGAGCCGCGAGCGCACCCTCGGCTCCAGCGATTCGAGCTCGGCGGGCGGGCGGTCCGCCGCCACCACCACCTGCTTGGCGCTGTCGAGCAGCATGTTGATGAGGTGGCAGAACTCGTGCTGGATCGACTTGCCTTGCAGGAACTGCATGTCGTCGATGATCAGAAGGTCGATGTCGCGCAATTGCTCCTTGAGCGTCAGCGCGTTGTTGTCGCGGATGGCGGTGGCGAAGCGCCACATGAAATATTCGGCCGTCAGGTAGACGACCCGCGACTGCGGCCGCTGTTTGAGGGATTCGGCCGCGATCGCCTGGAGAAGATGCGTCTTGCCGAGCCCTACAGAGGCATGGAGGAACAGCGGATTGAAACGCACCGCGTTGGAAGCATGTTCTGCGACTGCGCGCGCCGCCGCGAACGCGACCCTGTTCGACGCGCCGTCGATGAAGGATTCGAAGGTGTAGCGCCCGTCGAGCGGCGATCCGATGACGTTGTGGCGGTTGTCGGCTTCCACATGATGCGGCCGGTGATTTGATCCACGGTCGATACGGGTCGCGATCGGCCCCTGGCCTACGATGGCGGGCGCCTGCTGCGGCGCGGGCCGCTTGGCTGAAATTGCCTCGGCGTCGGCCACGGGGCGCACGTGGCGCACTGCCGACCGCACGACGATCTCCACCTTGAGGGCCTGCGGATCCTCGCTCTGCCAGAGTTCGGTGATGAGATCGAGATAGTGCCCGTTGATCCACGACCGCAGGAAGGCGGTCGGCACGGAGAGTCGGACGATCCCCTTGGAGTACTCGTCCACCTTCATGCGGCCGAACCAGCTTGAATAGACTTCTCCCCCAACGCGGGCCTTGATTTGGGCCCTTACCCTTTCGAACGCTTTTTCCGCCCTTGCCGGGTCGCTGGCAGTCATCAGGCTCCCCTCTACCGCACTCGTTTGAAAGGACGAACCGCGCGGGTCCGACCCTTCGATGCCGCTTTGCATGACAATCCCTCGTCTATTCTTTGCCGCGCCCCAGGCGTCCCGCTGACGCCTTCGCTCGATGCGGCCTGGTTGTAGCCAGTAAAATCCTCGTATCGTTCCGGTCCTGGACCGTCAGTCAGTCGCCTTTCCCGATTGTCTCCTTTCTTCCGGTTCGTCGTCCTCAAGGCATCGATCCCGCCCGCTCCGCAACGGGCAATCGCCACCGTCTTCCGGACGAAGGGCCGGAGCCGTGAACGCAAACATCTCGGACACACCCACTCCTGCCGAAAGGCATAGCCAGCCCGCGCCCGGAATCGCTCCGTGCTGCAAACCCTCGCCAATTTCTGATTGGCTGGTCCGGTTGATTGGTTAGGCCAACGACCGTCCCTTCGACGGGCAGACACTACAAAAATCGGTATGGAGAGGGCAAGCCGCCAATAACGATTTCTTAAATAATCGTCGCGGCAAGGAGCGGGATTCGAAGGCGCCGCAACAAGCGGACTCTGCGTAAGCCGTTTTGAATCAAACTCTTTTCTGAAATCATCCCCGCTGGATAAATCTCACGAAAAAAATCTGAAAAAAAATCTTGACATTGCCGTGACGGCACCGGTCCGTCCGCCTTCCACGGAGAGTCTTTACAACCATCGCCATTATGTTGATATCAAACGTCTTTTTATGAGCGGTCAGAACGCTGTGGCGCATAGCCGAGTTGCGGCTTTTCGATGGCCGCGCAGCGGTAGCCAGCGAAAGACCTGCCTGTCGAAACCCATTCGAAAAGACGACGCCACAACTCTTTGACGGCAAATAAAAAAGCCCGGTCTGAGCCGGGCTTTCAAGCATCAAAAGTTGGGAAGATCAGGCGGACAGTGCCTTCACGCGACGGGCGAGCCGCGACACTTTGCGCGACGCCGTGTTCTCGTGCAGGATGCCCTTCGTCGCCGCCCGCATCAGTTCGGGCTGCGCGGCTACCAGCGCCGTCTGCGCCGCTTCCTTGTTGCCCGACGCGATGGCCTCTTCGACCTTGCGCACATAGCTGCGCACGCGCGAGCGGCGAACCTTGTTGATCTCGGTGCGACGTTCGATCTTGCGAGCCGCCTTCTTGGCCGACGCCGTATTGGCCATGGGATGCCTCTCTTGTCCGTTAAAGCGCCTGGCGATGCCGCGTTGGGGTCGTCGGGCGCACAAAAAATACGAGGGCGGCCAACGGCCGCCTCATCTGGCGCGGCTTATAGAGCAGCGGCCGAGCCGCGTCAACGGGGTTCGGGCGCGGATTCAGGCGATGGATTTCGGAGACGGCGGCGCGCGATCATCGATGTTTGAAGTCGGGTTTCCGCTTGTCCACGAAAGCCGTCATGCCCTCCTTCTGGTCGGCAAGCGCGAACATAGAATGGAAGACGCGGCGCTCGAACCTCAACCCTTCCGTGAGCGAGGTCTCATAGGCGCGGTTGACCGTTTCCTTGCACATCATGACCGCGGGGAGCGAGAAGCCGGCGATTTTTCCGGCGGTTCTGACTGCTTCCTCGACAAGATCGGCAGCCGGGACGATACGGGAGACGAGGCCCGAGCGCTCCGCCTCCTCGGCATCCATCATCCGGCCGGTCAGGCACATATCCATCGCCTTCGACTTGCCGACGAAACGCGTCAGCCGCTGCGAGCCACCCATGCCCGGCATGACGCCGAGCGTAATCTCGGGCTGGCCGAATTTGGCGGTGTCGGCGGCGAGGATGAAGTCGCACATCATGGCAAGCTCGCAGCCGCCGCCCAGCGCGTATCCCGCGACCGCCGCGATGATCGGCTTGCGAATACGCGTCAGCCCTTCCCAGCCGGCAAAGAAGTCCTCCATGTAGGCGTCGACGAAGGCTTTCGGCTGCATTTCCTTGATGTCGGCGCCGGCGGCGAACGCCTTCTCCGATCCGGTGATGACGATGGCGCCGACATTTCCGTTCGCCTCGAACGCGTTCAGCGCGGCGAGCATTTCGGCGAGTACGGTGGAATTGAGCGCGTTGAGCGCCTTCGGCCGGTTCAGCGTGATCAGCCCGACCCTGCCGCGCGTCTCGGTCAATATCGTTTCATAGGCCATGCCGATCCTCCTTCGCTGCGGAACGTCACAAGCGATTAGCTAATGTTGGCAGGCCGGGCAATAGAAGGTGGATCGGCCTGACTGGACGATGCGCCGGATCGTGCCTCCGCAACCCTGCCGGTGGCACGGCTCGCCCTCGCGGCCGTAGACGTCGAAGGAGTGCTGGAAATAGCCGAGCGATCCGTCGGCATGCACATAGTCTTTCAGCGATGAGCCGCCGGCGGCGATGGCGTCGGCGATGACGGTGCGGATGGTGCCGGCGAGCCGGTCGGTCCTCTGCGTCGATTTCCCCGCCGCACCTGCGATCGAGCCGGCGCCACGGCGCGGCGAAAGCGCGGCGCGCCAGAGCGCCTCGCAGACATAGATGTTGCCGAGCCCGGCTATGATGCGCTGGTCCATCAGCGCCGCCTTGAGCGGCGCCTTGCGGCCGCCAAGCAGTTCCGACAGGAGCTTCCCGTCGAGCGTGTTGCCGGTCGGCTCGGCGCCCAGTCCCGCGAGAAGCGGATGGGCCGCAAGTGTCCCCGGCTCCGCAAACAGCATGAAGCCGAAGCGCCTCGGATCGTTGAAGACGACGCTTGCCCTTTCGCCCTTGCCGTCTTCCAGGTCGAAGCGGACATGGTCATGGGCTTCGTCCTTCGAACGCGGATAGTGGAATTCGCCCGGTGCGTGCGCGCCGCCGGCAGCCTCGATCCGGAAGGAGCCGGACATGCCCATATGGGCGATCAGCGCCAGCCCGTTATCGAGATGGACGATCAGATATTTGGCGCGGCGCCCCAGCCCGGCGATGCGCCGGCCCGTCAACCGTTCGGTGAAGTGCTCGGGAAAGGGAAAGCGCAGGTCCGGCCGGCCGATATGGACGGCGCGGATCGTGGCGTTCTCCATGACCGGTTCGAGACCCCGGCGAACTGTTTCAACCTCCGGAAGTTCAGGCATTGCCGGCCAGGGCGGCGCGGAAAGAGGTGCCGTGCGGCCCGGCCGGGATGCCCAGATGCTCGGCGACCGTCTCGCCGATGTCGGCATAGGTTGGGCGCGAACCGATGGGGCCGGAAGCGAGCCCCGGTCCCGTCCCGATGACGGGCACCTGCTCGCGCGTGTGGTCCGTGCCTTTCCAGGAGGGGTCGCAGCCATGGTCGGCGGTGAGGATGAGAAGGTCGCCGTCCTTGAGCCGCGCCAACGCTTCCGGCAGCCGCCGGTCGAAGGCTTCGAGCGCCGCGGCGTAGCCCGGAATATCCCTGCGGTGGCCGTAGAGCATGTCGAAATCGACGAAGTTGGCGAAGACGAGATCGCCCGGCTTCGCGTCGTCCATCGCGCCGAGCGCGGCGTCGAAAAGCGCCATGTTGCCGGCGCCTTTGCGCACTTCGCTCACGCCGCGATGCGCGAAGATATCGCCGATCTTGCCGATGCCGATGACCTGCCGGCCGGCGTCGGTGAGACGGTCGAGCAGCGTCGGCTCGGGCGGCGGCACCGCGTAGTCGCGACGGTTGGCGGTGCGCTCGAACGTTTCCTTCGTCTCTCCGACGAACGGCCTCGCGATGACCCGGCCGATATTGAGCGGATCGACGAGCCGCCGGACGATGCCGCAGAGCTCGTAGAGCCGTTCGAGGCCGAAATGCGCCTCATGCGCCGCGATCTGGAATACGGAATCGGCAGAAGTGTAGCAGATCGGCTTTCCGATTCGGATATGCTCTTCGCCTAACCGGGCAATGATTTCGGTCCCCGATGCATGGCAGTTCCCGAGGATACCGGGAAGGCCGGCTTCGCGGATAATGGAGTCGGTCAGCGCGGCGGGAAAAGTCGGAACCGTCTGTGGGAAATAGCTCCAGTCGAAGGAGACCGGGACGCCCGCGATCTCCCAATGCCCCGAAGGCGTATCCTTGCCTTTGGATATCTCCTTCGCCGAACCGAAGAATCCGCGCGCCGTCGAGGCTCCGTTCCCAAGACCGGCATCCTTGCAGGTGGCGAGAAGAGCGGCCCGGCCGAGGCCCAGCGCCTCCATGTTCGGCAGCCTGAGCGGGCCGCTGCGCAGTCCCTCACGGTCTCCGGCCCCGCTGGCGCAAGCCGATGCGATGTGCCCGAGCGTATCGGAGCCTGCGTCCCCGAAAGACCCGGCGTCGGGCGCCCCCCCGATGCCGAAGGAATCCAGAACGAAGAGGAATGCGCGCGCCATTGTCTTCCTGCCATCTCCGAGCACGTCTCGCCGCAGAGATAGGACCGCGCCTTCAGCTTGGCAATTCGCCGAACGGTCGCGACTACGGGCAATTATTGTAGGCGATGGAATTGCTCATGCGCGGCCGCAGGTAATATTGCTCCGACATATTGATATTGTCGAAGGCGGCCATCAGCCCGAGCGTCTGCTTGGCGTCGGCGCTCCAGGCGATGATGGGGCGGTAATCGAGCGTGGTCTGGACGCGCACCAGGAAGGTGCTGGCGATTTTCAGTTCGGCCGGAACGGTGGTCTGGTCCCCGGCATTCTCGGCCGGGTCTGGACCGGTCACCCCGGCATCCGTCATTTTGCGCGACCACGCCACGGTGACCTGCGGCGTGGCGTCGCCCGAAATCGTGATACCGGTCACGTAGACGGCAAGCCCGCTGCGATCGTAGGGCTGCAGCGTCGCTTTGCCGATCTGCATGATGGCGTCGACCGAAGTGGGGGTCACGCATTGCTGCTGGGTGATAAGGTCGGCGATCATGCTCGCGGCCCGGCCCACTTTCTTGTTCGCCTCGATGGCGTGCGAAACCTCCAGCGTGACGAAATAAAGCGCGAGCAGGACCGGCGCGACGAACGCGAATTCGACCGCCGCCACGCCCTGCCGGCTGCGTGCCAGCCTTCCGGCCGTGGCGCAGAACGATCGCATGAAATTACGCATTGCGTTGAAGCTCGACATTTCCCGCCCCAATTCCAGGTTCGTCAGAACGGCTCGTTCTGCCAGGTCGCGGACGCGAAAAGCAGCGTCCGACCATTGCTCAGGTTCGACATGAGCTTCGTCATGAAATCCGTCATGACCGGCCATTCGTACCAGACGCGCAGCATGTTGATGGTCAGCGGTCCGCCCGGAGCGACTTTGAAACCGGTCGTGACGAGGGCGCCGTTGTTCACGACGGTCTGCGTGGCGGCAGCCGTCGCGAAATCGTTGTAATGCTCGAGGTCGAAATAGATGTACTGGCTGCAGCTCGAACCGACCAGGATCGACAATTTATCGCAAAGCAAGCCGCGAAGCTTCGCGTCGTCGAGATCGGTGGCCGTCAGTTGGCCGGTGCGTACCTGCCTGGCGATATCGTCGGTCGCGTTCGCCAGCAATTGCTGGCCCGCAAACGAGATGCAGCTTTCCAGGATGGCGAAGACGAGCAGCGCGAAGGGAATGGCCAGCAGCGTGAATTCGATCGCCGTCGAGCCCCGGCGATTGCCGATGAAACGCGCAAGCAGCGAAGGACACACCGGCTTCGTTTCCGGGCAGCGCCGGCCGCGTTCGTTCCTCTGGTCCATCTTCTCGGTTCCTGTCGCCGGGCTGACGATGAATTCGTCCCTGACCGTCGACGCAGGATAACCGCGAGCGATTGAGTTCCGGTTTTGAAGGCAGCTAAAATAAAAGCGCGCGAATTTACCGCGCGCTAACCGTGCCGTGGCGGCATGGCCCGATGCACCCCGCTATTGCGAAGTGCTCATTTCCTGTTCCGAGGTCTTCTCGGCTTCGTTCTTGTAGGCGCCTTCGCAATAGGGCGTGCACGACAGCGTCTGGATTGTCGATCGCCGGTAGATGCGCACCGAATTGGTATCGTCTCGCGAAACCGTGACCTGCTCGTCGATGATCGGGCTGCCGCTCGTGTCGAGGACGACCAGATTGGTGGTGCCGAATCCCTTGCCGGTCAATACGATCGTCCTGGAGTCCTGGACGGAAGCATCGGCGATGGCCGGGTTGCCGATGATGATCGTGTCGGCCGGGCGCGCCAGCTTGACGATCTTGGCTTCGTTCATGGTGACGCCGATGCCGGTATCGGCGAAGGCGGTGGCTGAAAACAGCGCCGCGCCGGCGGCCATCAGGGCCAGGCCGGCGATTTTGGCGATTGAATGTCCGTTGATCCGCGCCATGCGCCATACTCCGGAGTTCTGCAAGTTGCGGATGAAAATGAACGATATTGGTGAACCATCGGTTAAGCGGCGGATCGCCCACTCTTATTTATATAGGCGAGTTTTCCAGGGTGCCTCTCGTAGAAAAATAGGTACAATTTTATGTATCTGTTTTAGCCGCCGATTAACCACGGATCAAAGCGCGAAGCGGAAAGGTTTCGGTAAGGCTGTTTGTTAAGCCGTTCGCAAGGGCTCGAAAGTAGAGTGCGGAAATCCGATCAACACGACGAAGAATCGTTGACGGAAGTGCTGTAAACAAGTGGAGTAAGGAGCTCTCGCATGTCCAAGATTCTTGCACGTTTCGCCAAAGACGAATCCGGCGCGACCGCCATCGAATACGGTCTGATCGCCGCCCTCATCGCGCTCGCGATCATTGTCGGCGCCGGCGCCCTCGGCAACTCGCTGAACGGTATGTTCACGAAGATTTCGGGCAAGCTGGATGCCCAGCCGAACCTGTAACATCTTCTGGCGGCACTACAGATAGTGTGTCGCTAAGACTTTGCCGAAGGCCGCTTCCTCGTGAGGCGGCCTTTTGGTTATGTGCTCGCCGGCCGCAGTTTTCATCGTTGATTAATGCGTTTTGGCTAGTTCTTTTCCGGATCTTTTGAACAAAGGTGAAAGCGTCGTGTTGCAAGCTGCAATCTTTGTCGTCTTTCCCTTCTGCATGGTCTTCGCGGCCGTCTCGGACATGCTGTCGATGACGATCGCCAACCGCGTCTCGATCGTCCTGGTAGCAACGTTCGCCGTCGTCGCGCCGCTGACCGGCATGGAATGGAGCGCCTACGGCCTGCATCTGGCGGCCGGGGTGGCCGTGCTTGCCGTCACCTTCGCTCTTTTCGCCATCGGCGGCATGGGCGGCGGCGACGCCAAGCTTCTCGCCGCGACATCCGTCTGGATGGGCATCGGTATGCCGCTTGTGGCATATCTGGTCTACGCCTCGGTTTTCGGGGGCGTGCTCACCGTCCTGATCCTGAGCTACAGAAGCTCGGCGTTTCACACCTTCTTCGGCCGGAACCTGTTCCTCCGGCAGTTTGCCGACGACCGGAAGGGTATTCCCTACGGCATCGCTCTCGGCATAGGCGGCCTCCTGGCTTTTCCGGATTCGCCGCTGATGCAGTGGGCGCTTGCGAAGGCGGTAGGGCAGTAGGGCAGTCGGCAATCGGCAGTCGGAATATTTCTACTGCCTACTGCCTACTGCCTACTGCCTACTGCCGGATGCCGCCTTCCTTAAACTTTTAATTAATCACGATTGTAAGTCCGCCATTAACCCTAATTTGACCATTCCCGCCGCAATGTCCGGCACGGCTAGGTGATTTTGTGCCGGGGCGAGGTTGGGAACATGGCAGCATCCAGACTTGTGATTCTGGGGGTCGCAGTGGCAGCGGCGGGTGGCGCCGGCTACGTTGCGAAGCATATGACGGCGCAAAAGACGCCGGTCGTCGTCTCTACCCCGCAGAAACCCGCGATCGCGCTTTCGCAAGTGCTCGTCCTGAGCGACGACGTTCCCGTCGGCGGCGTGCTCGACAGCCAGATGCGCTGGCAGGAATGGCCGAGCGACTCCATCGGCGACAATTACATCACCAAGGCCCAGAACCCGGATGCGATCACCAAGCTGAGGGGTGAGGTCGCGCGCATCGCCATGTACAAGGGCGAGCCCGTGCGACGCTCCAAGCTGGTCGGCGAGGGCAAGAGCCTGATGTCGTCCATCCTGCCTTCCGGCATGCGCGCGGTGGCCGTCCAGATCTCCGCTGAAACGTCGGCCGGCGGCTTTATCCTGCCCAACGATCATGTCGACGTCATCATGACCCGGCGCTCGCAGAGCCCCAATGTGGGCGCGAACGGCTTCATCACCGATACTATCTTGAAGAACATCCGCGTGCTGGCGATCGACCAGACGATCCAGCAGGACGAGGAAGGCAAGAAGACCAAGGTCGGCGCGACCGCCACGCTGGAACTCACGCCGCTGCAGTCGGAGATCGTCACCGTCGCCGCCCAGATGGCCGACAAGCTGACACTGGCGCTGCGTTCCGTGGCCGACACCCAGCAGAAGCCGACCAGCGAGGCCGATTACCTGGTCTCCGGTGTGGGGCATCGCGGAACGGTCCGCCTTATCAAATCGGGCGAAGTTTCGGAAGTGACGGCACAGAAATGACGCGAGAGAGGGGCCTGCCGATCATGACGGCGCATCGAAAGAACGGTTCCGGCCTGTCCCGGAAAAGGTTTGGGCGCCTCGCCGCCTGCACGGCGTCGCTGTTGCTGCTGGCTTCGGCGGCAGTGCCGCCCGCGATCGCGGCCGACGTGGACGGGGCAAGCGGAAACACGCGCATCGCCTCCTCCTCGGCCGGCCAGCGCATCAAGCTGGGGCTGAACAAATCGATCGTCATCGATCTGCCGCAAGACGCCTACGACATTCTCGTCGCCAATCCTGCCGTTGCCGACGCCGTCACCCGCACCTCGCGCCGTATCTACCTGTTCGGCAAGCAGGTCGGCCAGACCAACGTCTTCGTCTTCGGCGCCAACGGCCAGCAGATCGCCTCGCTGGACCTGACGATCGAGCGCGACGTGTCGGGCCTGCAAGGATATCTCGGCAAGTATATTCCCGATTCCGACATCAAGGTCGAGCTTGTCAACGACAACGTCGTCCTCTCGGGCACGGTCGAGACGCCCCTAGACGCGACGCGCGCGGTGCAATTGGCCACCGCCTTCGTCACCGGCGGCGAGGCGACGACCGGACAATACGCGCAGACCGCCGCGGGCGGCGCCGCCACCGGCGGCGTCGACATCAACAACCCCGACCAGAGCCGGCAGAAGAGTTCCATCATCAATCTCCTGCAGATCGTCGGCGAGGATCAGGTTAGCCTGAAGGTGACGGTGGCCGAGGTCAGCCGCAGCGTCATGAAGCAGCTCGGTGTCAAGATGATCGGCCAGGCCGACGGCATCCGCTTCGACGCGTTCTCTCCCGACCAGTTGCTTCAGGCGGGCACCGGAATGGGTGGCGCGAAGATGCTCTCCGGGACACTCAACGCCATGGAACAGACCGGCGTCATGAAAACGCTCGCCGAGCCGACGCTTAGCGCCGTCTCGGGAGAGAAGGCGACGTTCAGGGTGGGGGGAGAATACAATTTTCAAACCATGCAGAACAATAACGGCACGATTACTCCCGTCATCACCACCATCGACTATGGCATCGGACTGGAGTTCCAGCCGGTCGTGCTTTCTGCCGGGCGGATCAGCCTGAAGATCAGGACGTCGGTTTCAGAACCGACCACGGACGCGACCGGGCAGCAGGTATCCGGCTCCATTCTCTCGCTCCGCAAGCGGCTCGCCGACACCACGGTGGAATTGCCTTCCGGCGGTTCCATGATGATCGCGGGTCTGGTGAGCGACGACGTTCGTCAATCCTACAATTCCATTCCCGGCTTGTCGAAGGTTCCGGTGCTTGGCGCGCTGTTCCGCAGCCGCGAATTCGTGCGCAACGAGTCGGAAGTGGTCATCATCGTCACGCCCTATCTGGTGCGACCGGTCGCGCGCAACGAACTCTCCAAGCCGGACGACAATTTCAATCCGGCGAGCGACGGCGCCGGCATATTCCTCGGGCGCGTCAACCGTGTCTACGGCACCATGCGCACGAGCCTGCCCGACGGCCGTTATCACGGCGTCGTCGGCTACATCTACAAGTAATCGGGGACCACGGACATGTCCGACGCCAGAATGAAAAACAGCCCCGTCCGGGCCAGGCGCCGCTCCGGCGCGTGCATCCGGCTTGGCCTCTATCCGGTGGCCGCCGCGCTCGGTCTTTCGCTCCTTTCCGGCTGCGTCGGCCAAGACCATGTCATCGTCGGCGCGGTCCCGGACGACTACCGCACCAGCCACCCCATCGTCATTTCCGAAAAAGAGCAGGTGACCGACATTCCCGTCGGCGCGGCGGATCGCGGGATGACGCGCTCGCAGCGCGAACAGCTTCAGGGCTTCCTGAGTTCCTATGACCGCAGCGCGGCATCCGTCGTCCAGATCCTCCTTCCGCAAGGCTCCGCGAACGAGGCCGCGGCGCGCAGGGCTGCCGCCGGCCTGGCGGAGGTTGCGAGGGGCGCGGGCGTGCCGCGCGGCCGCATCACCATCCTCTCCTACCACGTGAACGCGCCGGATTCGCAGCCGCCGGTCCGCGTCTCCTATTCCAAGGTGGTGGCGTCTGCCGGTCCTTGCGGCCGCTGGCCCGATGACCTCATGAAGAACTCGGAAAACAAGCATTACGCCGATTTCGGCTGTTCCTATCAGCGCAACCTGGCCGCGCAGGTGGCCAATCCGAACGACCTCATCGGGCCGCGCAAACAGGGCGATATCGACGCCACGAATCGCAACGATGTCATCAACGTCTATCGCGCCAGGGGCATCTCGCCGGAATTCCGGGCTAGTTCCGAAGTGAAATACTGACCTGTCCTGCACGCGCCGGAGCATCAAGAGAGCACGTCCATGAGCAATCTCGCATACGAATCCGCTTCCGACCGCGAGGATATCCCGCAACAGGATGCCGCCGCGATGAACGCCTTGCGGCCGGTTCCGCGCATTTCGATCCAGGCCTTCTGCGAAACGGAAGGCGTTTCCGGCCCGATCGAGCGCGCCGGCGAGGACCGGCGCATGGCCAAGACCCATCTCAAGGTGCATATGGGCGGCATTGAGACGGCGATCGAGTTCTACCGCTCGGCGCCGACCCCCAATCTCATCCTTCTTGAATCGCGGCGCGAGCCCAAGGAGTTGCTCCAATCGCTCCGGCAACTCGCCGAAGTATGCGACCCGAGTTCCAAACTCGTCATCATCGGCCACTACAACGATGTGTGGCTCTATCGCGAGCTGATCCGTTCCGGCATCTCGGAATATGTCGTGGCGCCGGTTTCGATGGCCGACATCGTGGCGGTGATATCGTCGATATTCATCGATCCGGAAGCCGATCCGATGGGCCGCTCCATCGCTTTCATAGGGGCCAAGGGCGGCGTCGGTTCCTCGACCATCGCGCATAACGTCGCCTGGAGCATGTCGAGCCTCTTCAGCACCGAGGTCGTGGTCGCCGACATGGACCTCCCGTACGGAACGGCCAACATCAATTTCGACCAGGACCCGGCGCAGGGTATTGCGGAAGCCGTATTCTCGGCAGAGCGCATCGACGAAGTCTATCTCGACCGGCTGCTCGCCCAATGCGCGGAGCACCTGTCGTTGCTCGCCGCGCCCTCCACGCTCGAGCGGGTATACGATTTCGACGGCGACGCGTTCTCACAGGTCATCGAGATCGCGCAGCGCAGCGCGCCGCTGCTGGTTCTCGACATTCCGCATGTCTGGAACGGCTGGACGCGCACCACGCTCTCCCAGGCCGACGAGATCGTGATCACCGCCACGCCGGAACTTGCCAATCTCCGCAACGCCAAGAATTTGGTCGATACGCTGAAGAAGCTGCGCCCGAACGACGCGCCGCCGCATCTGATCATCAACCAGGCCGGCATTCCCAAGCGCCCCGAGATATCCCCCAAGGAATTCGCGGAGCCGCTGGAACTGACCCCGCTCGCGATCATCCCCTTCGACCCGCAGCTCTTCGGCAACGCGGCCAACAACGGTCGCATGCTTGGCGAGACGGACGGCAAGCACGCGATCGTCCAGTCGCTGGCGGAGATGGCGCATATCCTGACCGGGCGCAGCGAGATCAAGGCGAAGAAGAAGCCCGGTTTGGGAAATCTTCTCGGCCGGGTGAAGGCGCTCAAGGCGAAGAAATAGGATCTTCTCGATTGGACTGGTTCAGCCGTCATGTTTGGTAAGCGAGGCAATAACCCAGGAGACAGAGGCGTGCCGGATATGCGTCCGGCGTCTCCGTCCGGCGACGTGGCCGTTGCCGCGCCGCGCCCGCCCGAGCCGCGTCAAAGCGAGCCGCGCGCTGCGCCGATTGCGCCCGCCGCGGCCCTTGCGCCCCGGACGGCCGCGCCCGGCGCACCGCAAAAGGCGCCTTCCGCGCCCGCCTCCCGCCCGATGGCGCGCGAGCGAAGCGAAGCCTATTACGACACCAAGAGCCAGGTCTTCTCCGCGCTCATCGACACGATCGATCTCTCGCAGCTTGCCAAGCTCGATCCCGACAGTGCGCGCGAGGAAATCCGCGATATCGTCAACGACATCATCGCGATCAAGAATTTCGCCATGTCGATCGCCGAGCAGGAGGAACTGCTCGACGACATCTGCAACGACGTGCTCGGCTATGGCCCGCTCGAACCGCTGCTGGCGCGCGACGACATCGCCGACATCATGGTCAACGGCGCCAAGCAGGTCTACATCGAGGTCAACGGCAAGGTCGAGCAGACCGGTGTCCGGTTTCGCGACAACCAGCAACTCCTCAACGTCTGCCAGCGCATCGTCAGCCAGGTCGGACGCCGCGTCGACGAATCCTCCCCGATCTGCGACGCCCGCCTGCCGGACGGCAGCCGCGTCAACGTCATCGCGCCGCCGCTTTCCATCGACGGGACCGCGCTTACCATCCGCAAGTTCAAGAAGGACAAGCTGACGCTCGACCAACTCGTCAAGTTCGGCGCCATTTCGCCGCCCGGCGCGGAGATCCTGAAGATCATCGGCCGGGTACGATGCAACGTCGTCATTTCCGGCGGAACGGGTTCGGGCAAGACGACGCTTCTGAACTGCCTGACGAACTATATCGACCGCGACGAGCGCATCATCACCTGCGAGGACTCCGCCGAGCTGCAACTCCAGCAGCCGCATACGGTGCGCCTCGAGACACGCCCGCCGAACCTCGAAGGCGAAGGCGAGGTCACCATGCGCGATCTCGTCAAGAACTGCCTGCGCATGCGTCCCGAGCGCATCATCGTCGGCGAGGTGCGCGGACCCGAGGTCTTCGACCTCCTGCAGGCGATGAACACCGGTCACGACGGTTCGATGGGCACCATTCACTCGAACTCGCCGCGCGAATGCCTGAACCGCATGGAATCCATGATAGCCATGGGTGGCTATTCGCTGCCGCCGAAGACGGTGCGCGAGATCATCACCGGCTCGGTCGACGTCATCATCCAGGCCGCCCGTCTTCGCGACGGCTCCCGCCGCATCACGCACATCACCGAGGTGATCGGGATGGAGGGAGACGTCGTCATCACGCAGGACATCGTCGTCTACAATATCAAGGGTGAGGACGCTTCGGGCAGGCTGATCGGCGAGCATGTCTCGACCGGTATCGGCCGGCCGCATTTCTGGGAGCGGGCGCGCTACTACAACGAGGAGCAGCGCCTGGCCGGCGCTCTCGATGCCATGGAAAAGCGGGCCGAATGACGGCTTTTGGGAAGTTGGGCAAGTAGGAAATGTTCGGTATCGACGGCACCGTTCTTCTGTTCGTGCTCCTCGCCGGATGCAGCGCGGGCGCTGTTGCCTATGCCTTCCTGTTCACCCGTATCTCAAACGAGCAGAAGGCGGAAAAGCGTCTCCGGACGGTCAAGAGCGCCGATACCGACCGGGTCGTCGTGAAGGCTTCGCGCGACCGCATGGCAGAGGTCGCCAAGCGTCGCAAATCGATCCAGGAATCGCTGAAAGAACTGGACGAAAAGCAGAAGGTGAAGGAGCGGAGTGTCAAGAAGCCGCCCATAAAGGTGCAGATCCGCCAGGCCGGCTTGCACCTCTCCATCGAGCGGTTCTACCTGTACTCCGCCCTTTGTGGCCTCTTCCTCTCGGCGGTTGTCTTCCTGTTCGGCGCGCCGCTCATCGTCATTCCCGGGGCTTTGCTTGCCGGAGCCTTCGGCATTCCGCGGTGGGTGGTGATGTTTATCCGTGCGCGCCGGATCAAGGCGTTCCTGAACGAGTTCCCGAACGCCCTCGACGTCATCGTCCGCGCCGTCAAGTCCGGTCTGCCCTTGAACGACGCCGTGCGCCTGATCGCTAGCGAGGCCCAGGAGCCGGTCAGGACCGAATTCCGCCGCCTCGTCGAATCCCAGCAGATGGGTATGTCCATCCCCGACGCCGCGATGCGCATGGTGGAGACCATGCCCTGTCCGGAAGCGAGCTTCTTCGGCATCGTCATCCAGATCCAGAGCCAGGCCGGCGGCAATCTCTCAGAGGCGCTCGGCAACCTTTCGCGCGTCCTGCGCGACCGCAAGAAGATGAAGGCCAAGGTGCAGGCGCTGTCGATGGAGGCCAAGGCTTCCGCCGCGATCATCGGCTCGCTTCCCATCATCGTCGCCGGGTTGGTCTATGTTTCGAGCCCCACCTATATCATGCCGCTCTTCGTCACGAGTACCGGACACCTGCTGCTCGGTATCGCGGCGGTGTGGATGTCGATGGGCATCTTCACCATGAAGAAGATGATGAATTTCGAGGTTTAGGGCCTAGCCAACATGGTCGATCAGGTAGCCAAATCGCTTTCGGACCCGTCATTCCTGATAGCCTTGCTTGTGGGCATCGCGGTTTTCGCGACGGCGTTCACCGCGCTTCCCGCCTTCGGCGGCAATCCTCTCAAGACCCGTATGAAGACGGTGGCGCTCGAGCGCGAGGAATTGCGGGCGAAGCAGCGCGCGCGCCTGCAGGCCGAGGCAGACCGCCGCCGCAAGGGGGGCTTGCGCGAGGAACAGTCGATCGGCATGCGCAATATCGTCGACAAGCTCGACCTGCGACGGGCCCTCGTCGACCAGAAGACGCTGGACAAGCTCAAGGTTGCCGGCTTTCGCGGCCAGAACCCGGTAACGAAGTTCCTATTCTTCCGCCTTGTGCTGCCGTTCGTCGGTTTGGCGCTCGCGCTTATCTATATATTCGTTCTCGGCGGCCTCGCCGCCAAGCCGACATTCGTCAAGTTCTTTGTCTGCATCCTGGCGGCTTACGCTGGCTTCTACGCGCCGATCGTCTACGTTTCCAACCGGGCGTCGAAGCGCAAGGCGGCGATCCAGCTCGCCTGGCCGGATGCCCTCGACCTCATGCTGATCTGCGTGGAATCAGGCATGTCCGTCGAAGCCGCTTTCCGCAAGGTGGCGGACGAGATCGGGTCGCAATCGGTCGAACTGGCGGAAGAGTTCGTGCTCACCAACGCCGAACTGTCCTTCCTGCAGGAGCGCAAGCAGGCTTATGAGAACCTGGCCACGCGTACGGGGCTGGAATCGGTGAAGAGCGTATCCCAGGCGCTCACCCAGGCCGAACGCTACGGCACACCGGTGGCGCAGGCGCTGCGCGTCCTCGCCAGCGAGAGCCGCGACATGCGCATGACGGCGGCCGAGAAGAAGGCCGCCGCCCTGCCGCCGAAGCTGACGGTTCCGATGATCCTGTTCTTCCTGCCGGTGCTGTTCATCATCATCCTCGGCCCGGCAGGCATCACCGTCAGCCAGCGCGGCGGCATCTTCGGCGGCACCTCGGTTTCGTCCAACAAGTGACCGGGCGGGCCGGCTGGCCGCCTTTCCCAAGTTGAAATTGTGCAGAAAAAAAACGCCGGCTGATCGAGCCGGCGCATTCCTGTTTTCTGGTCCGAAACGACGCGCCAGCCGCGTGCCGGCCGCCCCGCTTATCGGGCGGCTTTTTTCTTCTTGCCGTCCTTCAACTGGCTCCAGGCGTTTTGCTGGCTGATCATCTGCCTGAGATAGGCGACATTCGCCGCCGCCTGGTCCGGCGGCAATTCGGCGCTGGCGATCTTTTCGGCCTCGTCGAACCGGCCTTGCAGGCCGACGACGAGGGCGAGGTTCTGGCGCACGCGACTGTCTGCGCCGGGCTGGGTCACGGCGGAACGCAAATATGTTTCGGCCGTCTTGAGGTCGCCCTTCAGAAGATAGGACATGCCGAGATTGGAAAGCACCGACGGCTCGTTCGGCTTGAGGTCGAGCGCCTTGCGGTAGAGATCGCGTGCCTGGTCGGTCTTGCCGAGTTGGTCGAGGATCGCGCCTTCCGCCGAGACCAGGCGCCAGTCCGGATATTCCGGCGTTTCGGCGCGTCGGATTGCGTCGAGCGCCTGTTCGAGCTGGCCGTCGGCGGCCAGCGCCTTGCCGTAGGCGGCGAGAATGTCGCGATCTTTCGGGTAGTAGATGACCAGCTTGCGCATCACCGCGAGCGACTGATCGGTGCGGCCGTCCATCTGGAGAGCGCTCGCGTATTTCAGCGAGATCGCCTTGTCCTTGGGGTTTGCCGCATATCTGTCGCCGAGCTGGACAAGCGTGGAATTGAGCTCGGTGCTCGTCATCTGCCCGATCGGCGCGGAGGAAGCGGGATGGATGGAGCCCGTCGTCATCTGGCTATGCCCGCAACCGGCGACGCCCGCCGCCAGCGCCAGCGCCAGAACCTTGCAAACCAGGCGTTTCCCGTTCTTGCCGCCAGTGCGCCGCGTCGACATCGGGACGGAACCTCCACCAAAATGACGGCCCCCGCGCGGGTCGCCTTCCCAGATCGAGAAATATTCTGTTAACCCTAACGGAACGTTAAGGACGCCGCTTCCAGGATCACGGGAAAGCGGCTGGAGAGGTTTCATGCCCGTCGAGATTTTCGCAGCGCCTTTGCCCGGTTCGCGCCCGGTTTACCTGATCGGGAAGAATGGTCTGGCCGACGCCGGGCTGGACCGGACGGCGCTCGAATGGGCGGCGGCCAACGGCTTCGCCGGCGAGGCGGGGCGTCTTCTGGTCGTGCCGGGCGAGGCCGGTGCGATCGGCTCGGCACTTTTCGGCCTCGGCGAGGAGGCGGGCGGCTTCGCGCCGCTCCTGACGGGCGCGCTCGGCAAGGCGCTGCCTTCCGGCCATTGGCACTTCGGCAACCCGCCTGCCGAGCCGGAACTGGCGGCGCTCGGGCTGCTTTTGGGCGGCTACGTCTTTACCCGCTACGGGCGCAAGGGGGGCAACGAAATCCGCTTCGCCCTTCCCGAAGGCGCGAGCCACGACAAGGTGACGCGGCTGGCCGAAGGCGTATTCCTTGCGCGCGACCTGATCAACACACCCGCCAACGACATGGGCCCGGAAGCGCTGGAAGGCGCGGTGCGCGAGCTTGCCCGCCGCTTCAAGGCGAAAATCTCGGTCGTCAAGGGCGATGCGCTGATCGCCGGCAATTTTCCGATGATCCATGCCGTCGGCCGGGCAGGGGCCGAGGCGCCGCGCCTGATCGACCTGTCATGGGGGGCGGCCGGCGCCCCGAAGGTCACGCTGGTCGGCAAGGGCGTCTGCTTCGATACGGGCGGGCTCGACATCAAGACGGCAAGCGGCATGCTTCTCATGAAGAAAGACATGGGCGGCGCGGCGAATGTCCTCGGCCTCGCCTCCATGATCATGGGCGCCGGCCTGAATATCCGCCTGCGCGTGCTCATTCCCGCCGTCGAGAACGCGATCGCGGGCAATGCCTTCCGGCCGGGCGATGTGCTGACAAGCCGCAAGGGTATCACCGTCGAAATCGGCAACACCGACGCCGAGGGGCGGCTGGTCCTCGCCGATGCGCTGGCGCTGGCCGACGAGGAAGCGCCGGATATTCTCATCGACATGGCGACCTTGACGGGTGCGGCGCGCGTGGCGCTCGGACCGGACCTTGCGCCTTTCTATGCGGATGACGACGCGTTGGCCTTGGAGATCGCCAAAGCCGCCGCCGCCTTGGCCGACCCCGTTTGGCGCATGCCGCTCTGGATGCCCTATGGCGGAAAGCTCGCTTCCCGCATCGCGGACGTGAACAATGTCACGTCGGACGGTTTCGCCGGTTCTGTCACCGCGGCCCTGTTCCTCAAGCGGTTCGTGGAAAAGGCCGCAAACTGGGTGCATTTCGATATATATGGCTGGCATCCTTTGGATCGTCCGCACGGACCGCTCGGGGGCGAGGCGCAGGCGATCCGGGCGCTGGAGGCCGTCATCGCGCGCCGCTATGGCGGCTGAAGCTTACTTAACCTGCCGTTTGCGGGTTGAATGATACGGCTCCGAAACGAAGACGCGTTTTGCGGAAAACTTTGTGATGTCGATTGTTCTGCGTCCGAGCCAGGCGCTGCGGCTCTGGCAACTGGTCTCGCTGGGCGAGGTGACAAGCGGCGCGCATGATTTGTCGTTCCGGCAGGCCGCCATCCTGCTCACCGTCTATCTCGACCCGCCGCCGCATACGGTGCGCGGCCTTGCCAGCCGCCTCGGCGTCACCAAGCCGGTGATCACGCGCGCGCTCGACACGATGGGCGCCATGAAGCTGGTGTCGCGCCATCGCGACGAAAACGACAGGCGCAACGTGCTTGTCCGGCGCACCGTCGAGGGCGCGCTTTACGTCGAGCGCTTCGGCGACGTCATCATTGCCAGGGCCGCGGAGCTTCCGGCATGAACGCCCTCGACAAACGCCTTCATGCCTTTCGGGAAGACCTCGCCGACGAGCGGCTGGAGGGAAGGGTGCAGGCCGGCCGCTTCGTCGCGGGCACGCCGGCGCGGGTCGGTGCGCCAGTCGCCGATATGCTCGCTGCGCCAGACGCCGGCGCGGGGCTGAACACGCAACTGCTTCTTGGCGACGAGGTTCTGGTTTTCGAAGAGCGAGGGGATTGGGCCTGGGTGCAGGCCGTCCGCGACAATTATGTCGGCTATGTCGCCCGGCCGGCGATCGAAGCGGCGGGAGGCGAAATCACCCATGTCGTGGCGGTCCAGCGTACCTTCCTCTATTCAGGCGCCGACCTGAAACTGCCGCGCAAGGCATGTTTTTCCATGGGCTCGCGCGTTTCCATCGACGGGTTCGCCGAGACGCGCGGCACGCGCTACGCCATGCTTGCCTCGGGCGAGGCGTTGATCGATGCGCATCTGCGGCCTGCGGGAGAGACTGAGGATGATTATGTGAACGTCGCAGAAGCGCTTCTCTCGACCCCCTATCTGTGGGGCGGGACGAGCGCCTTCGGCATCGACTGCTCGGGCCTCGTCCAGCTTTCGATGCGCATGACCGGGCGTTCGGTTCCGCGCGATACCGACATGCAGGCTTCCGGCCTCGGCGAACCGATCGATCCGGGAGCGGGCATGGCGGGCTTGATACGCGGCGACCTCGTGTTCTGGAAAGGCCATGTCGCCATCATGCTGGATGAGAAAAACATCATCCACGCCAACGGCCACACCATGACGGTCTCGCACGAGGAACTGCGCGCTGCGGTCGCGCGCATCGCCTATCTCTATGGCGGGCCGACCGGCTTCCGCCGGCCCTGACGCCCTCAGTATCCGGCTTCCCGGTCCACCAGGTTTTGCAGCCCTTCTCCTTGCTCGAAGGCGTCCATCTGCGCCAGCATCGGCGGCACGAGGTGAACGGGATCGGAGGTCGCGGCGGCGTGCGGCGTGACGAAGACTTTCGGATGCGTCCACAGCGGGCTTGTCTTCGGCAGCGGCTCGGTCTCGAAGACGTCGAGGCTTGCCTCCCTGATGAGGCCGTCGTCGAGTGCCCGCACGATGTCGGCGCTCTTCTGCAATCTCCCGCGTCCGGCATTGATGAGGAAGGCCCCGCCGAGCGCGTTGTCGCGGTTGAGCTTGCCGAGCAGCTTGTAGTCGATGATGCCGCGCGTCGCCGGCGTCAGCGGCAGGAGCGACACCAATATATCGGTCGCGCCGAGGAAGGCATCTAGCCCGTCGGCGCCGTGGAACGTGGTGACGCCTTCCATCGAACGCGGCGACCGGGTCCAGCCGTTCACCTTGAAGCCCAGCGCAAGAAGCGCCGTTGCGGCGGCGCGGCCGAGCGTGCCGAAACCCATGATGCCGACATGGATGGCATCGGCGGGCGGCTGCGGCGGCTCGTGCCATGTCCGGCGCGGCTGCTGCGCACGGTAGGTCATGCCCTGCCGGTGATGGTCGAGCACGCGCCAGACCACATATTCGGTCATGTACTGCGTCAGATTGTCGGCAACGACACGCACGATCGGAACGTCGGGAAGGTCGGGATCGGCGAAGATGTGGTCGACGCCCGCGCCGACCGAGAAGATGATCTTGAGATTAGGCAACTTTGAAAGCGCGCCCGGCGGGTGCTTCCAGACAACCGCATATTCGATGGAAGGATCGCGTGGCCCGTCCGGCTCCAGCACCACCGTGCGCGACCGTGACAGAAGTTCGTGCCAGCGCCGCGGATTGAATTCCTGGCAGGAAATCAGGACGCGCCCGTTGCCCATCACACCTCTTTCCTAGAGTGCTTCCGCATTTCTTCGAATCGCGGAATCCCTCTATCATATTGTTTTCACGCAATTCCGGACGGAAAACCGGTTCCCACTTTTCCTGGAATTGCTCTATTCGCTCACCACGCCCTCGGGCGCCGTTTCGATCCTGAAGGCAGCCGAGATGAGCGCCTTCGTATAGGCGGTCTTGGGCTGCGTGAATATCTGCTCGGCCGGCCCGTGCTCCACCACCTTGCCGCCGCGCATGACGATGACCTCATTGGCAAGCGCGCGCACGACCTTCAGATCGTGGCTGATGAAGAGATAGGCGAGATTGTGCCGTTCCTGCAGCCGGCGCAGCAGGTCCACGACCTGCGCCTGCACGCTCATGTCCAGCGCCGAGGTCGGCTCGTCCAGCATGACGAAGCGCGGGCTGAGCACCATGGCGCGCGCGATCGCCACGCGCTGGCGCTGCCCGCCGGAGAATTCGTGCGGATAGCGGAACCGTGTCTCTGGCTCGAGCCCGACCTCCTTCATCACGTCGACGACGCGGTCGTCGCGCTCGTCGGCGGTCAGCTTGGGCTCGTGGATGGCGAGCCCTTCCTCGATGATCTCGGCGATCGACATGCGCGGGCTGAGCGAGCCGAACGGGTCCTGGAAGACGATCTGCAATTCGCGCCGGAGCGGCCGCATCTCCTTGAACGAAAAGGCGTCGATCTCGCGGCCGGCGAAGCTGATCTTCCCTTCCGACGAGATCATCCGCGCCAGCGCCAGGCCGAGCGTGGTCTTGCCGGAGCCCGATTCGCCGACGACGCCGAGCGTCTGGCCGGCGCGCACGGTGAGGTCGATGCCGTCCACCGCCTTCACGTGATCCACCGTACGGCGCAGGAACCCTTGCTTGATCGGAAACCACACCTTGACGTCGTCGCCGCGCATCACGGTTTCAGCCTTTTCGTCGGAGGCGGGCGGGCGGCCCTTGGGTTCGGCCGTGAGCAGATGCCTTGTGTATTCGTGCCGGGGGTTGGCGAAGATTTCCTTCGTCGGCCCCGTTTCGACGATCTTGCCGCCGGTCATGACGCAGACGCGGTCGGCGATGCGCCGCACGATGCCGAGATCGTGCGTGATGAACAGCATCGACATGCCGTTCGCCTGCTTGAGCCGGGCGAGCAGTTCCAGGATCTGCGCCTGCACGGTCACGTCGAGTGCCGTGGTCGGTTCGTCGGCGATCAGGAGGTCGGGCTCGTTGGCAAGCGCCATCGCGATCATGACGCGCTGGCGCTGGCCGCCTGAAAGCTGGTGCGGATAGGCGCCGAGACGCTTTTCCGCCTCGCGGATACCGACCTCGTTCAGGAGTTCGAGCGTGCGCGCCCGTGCCGCGGCATCGCGCATCCCCCGGTGCAGGCGCAGGATTTCGCCGATCTGCTGCTCGACCGTATGCAGCGGGTTGAGCGAGGTCATCGGCTCCTGGAAGATCATGGTGACGTCGTTGCCGCGCACGCGGCGAAGCTCCTTTTCTTTCGCGGCGAGGAGATCCTTGCCGCCGAAAAGGATTTGGCCGGACGGATGGCTGGCGGCGGGGTAGGGCAGGAGCTTGAGGACCGACAGGGCCGTCACCGACTTGCCGGAGCCGGATTCCCCGACCAGCGCCACCGTCTCGCTCCTGCCGACATCGAAGGAGATGCGATCGACCGCAACGCTCTCGCGCCCGCCCTGGCTGAAGGCGACCGACAGGTCGCGAACGGAGAGGAGGGGGGGCCCGCTCAAAGCGCCGCCTCGATATCGGTCTTGAGGAAATCGTCGCCCTTGAACAGAAGCGGTTCGTCCCGTGCCTTTGAAAGCGCATAGGCGAAGCAGTCGCCGAGATTGAGCTTTGCCGGATGATTGCCCTTGCCGAAGCGCTGGTAGGCTTCGCGGGCGAATTTGGTTTGCTCGACACTTACCTCCACGAGGCGGATGTTTGCCAGTTCCATCAATTCATCGACTTGATCCGGGTTCTCGTTACGCCCCATCAAACGCGCACAGGCCTCTACATAGTTGACTGGCGAAATGGACAACTCTCGCTCTTGCGAGAAGGCGCGCATGAAATCTGGTCCATCGGCTTCCCGAAGCAGCACGGCAAGAACAGCCGACGCATCAACAATCATGCTGGCAAGCCGTCATCGTCATAAAGGTCCGAATGGTCACTGGTCAGGCCGGGAGGTGGCGCAGGCAATTTGTCAACATATTGTTTTATCCGCTGAAACTTGGCCTCCGCGTCCATAGACCGCTGAAGGCGTTCCAATTTCTCTTCCAGAGCGGATTCGACCGCAGCGGTTACGGAAGTACCCGTCTCGTGCGCTAGGCGCTTTGCCAACCGGTGGGCCTTCTCGCTCTTGATGTTCATCCCCATGACAGCCTCCATGGTAGAATTTTGTCGTGATTATACCATATAGCTCTTCTCATCGGAACGTCTTCCTCGGGTCGAAGGCGTCGCGCGTCGCCTCGCCGACGAAGATCAGCAGCGACAGCATGATCGAAAGCGTGAAGAAACCGGCGAGCCCCAGCCACGGCGCGTTGAGGTTGGATTGGCCCTGTTTCAGGAGTTCGCCCAGCGAAGGCGAGCCCGGCGGCAGGCCGAAGCCGAGGAAGTCGAGCGAGGTCAGCGTCGTGATCGAGCTGTTCAGGATGAAGGGCAGGAAGGTCAGCGCCGACACCATCGCGTTCGGCAGCATGTGCCGGTAGATGATGGTGCGGTTGGACACGCCGAGCGCGCGGGCGGCATTCACATATTCGAGGTTGCGCGCGCGCAGGAATTCGGCCCGCACCACGCTGACGAAGGCCACCCATGAAAACAGGAGCATCAGTCCGAGCAGGATGAAGAAGCCCGGCGGCAGGACGGCGGCCATGATGAGGATCAGGTAGAGCACCGGGATCGACGACCAGATCTCGATGAAGCGCTGGAAGATGAGGTCGGTCCAACCACCGAAGTAGCCTTGCACCGCGCCGGCCGAGACACCGAGCACGGCGGAGAAGAAGGTCAGGACCAGGCCGAACAGCACCGATATGCGGAAGCCGTAGATGACGCGGGCAAGCACGTCGCGCGCCTGGTCGTCCGTGCCCAGCCAGTTCCAGTTGCCGAGCGTGCAGCCGGGGTCGTCGACGCCCTTGGGATAGCGCTGGCAGCGCACATCCTTCGGATAGAGCCATGAGGGCTTGGCCGGCGCCGCCGTCGGTATCTCGTTGTTGACCGTGCGGTACGAATAGCGGACCGGCGGCCAGATCAGCCAGCCATGCGCCTTGATCTCGTCGTAGATCGCCGGGTCGCGGTAATCGGCGACGGCGAGGAAGCCGCCGAATTTCTCTTCCGGATAGTCGACCAGCACCGGGAACAGGATCTCGCCCTTGTAGGAGGCGATGATCGGCTTGTCGTTGGCGATGAATTCGGAAAACAGCGACAGGACGAAGAGGACGAGGAATATCCACAGCGACCAGTAGCCCCTGCGGTTGGCCTTGAAATTCGACCAGCGCCGCTGGTTGAGCGGCGACAGGAAGGGCCGTCGCGTGCGGTCGCGCGCGATCTCGATGGCGGCCTTCACCTGGAGGTCGGTCATCAGACGTCTCTCCGCTCGAAGTCGATGCGCGGATCGATCCACGTATAGGTAAGGTCGGAGATGAGCGTGACGAACAGGCCGAGCAGCGAGAAGATGTAGAGATTGGCGAAGACGACCGGATAGTCGCGGTCGAGGACGGAGCGGAAGCCGAGCAGCCCCAGCCCGTCCAGCGAGAAGATATTCTCGATCAGGAGCGACCCGGTGAAGAAGGCCGAGATGAAGGCGCCGGGAAAGCCTGCGATGACGATCAGCATGGCGTTGCGGAAGACGTGCCCGTAGAGCACCTGCCGCTCGGAAAGTCCCTTGGCGCGCGCCGTCACCACGTATTGCTTGCGGATTTCATCGAGGAACGAGTTCTTCGTCAGGAGAGTCGTCGTGGCGAAGGCCGACATGATCATGGCCGTGATCGGCAAGGCGATGTGCCACAGATAGTCGAGGATCTTGCCGGGGATGGAAAGCTGGCTCCAATTGTCCGAAGTCAGCCCTCTCAGCGGAAACCAGTCGAAGAAGGAGCCGCCGGCAAACAGCACCATCAGCAGGATGGCGAACATGAAGCCCGGAATGGCGTAGCCGACGATGATGATGCCACTCGTCCACACGTCGAAGGCCGAGCCGTCCTTCACCGCCTTGCGGATGCCGAGCGGGATCGAGATCAGGTAGGACAGAAGCGTGATCCACAGGCCGAGCGAGATCGACACCGGCATCTTTTCCAGGATCAGTTGCAGCACCGGGATGTCGCGGAAATAGCTCCGGCCGAAATCGAAGCGGGAATAGTCCCACAGCATCATGAAGAAGCGTTCGAGCGGCGGCTTGTCGAAGCCGAACTGCTTCTCCAGCTTCTTGATGAATTCCGGGTCAAGCCCCTGCGCGCCGCGATATCTCGACGAACTGTCGCCGCCGGTTGCGTCGAAATTCTGCATGCCCATATCGGCGCCGCCGCCGGAAAGCCGGTCGCCGGGGCCGCCGCCCTGGCCGGTGATCTTGGCGATGACCTGCTCGACGGGGCCGCCCGGCGCGAACTGGACGACGGCGAAGGACACCGCCATGATGCCGAACAGCGTCGGGATCATCAAAAGAAGGCGCCGCAGGATATAGGCGCCCATCAGCCGGCCCTCCCGATCCGCCGGTCTGTCGTGCCCCGCTCAGCCCTTGCCAATCGCCTTCGCCTTTTCCTCGTCCACCCACCACAGCGCCTCGACCGGAAAGCCGTAATCGGGCTTCTTCTCCTTGAACCCGAACATGTCCCAATAAGCCACCCGGTGATTCGCCAGGTACCAATTTGGAATCCAGTCCTGCCGCGCACGCAAGACCCGGTCGAGCACGCGCATGACCGTCGCCAGTTCCGCCCGGCTTTTCGCCTTGCCGGCCAGATCGACCAAGGCGTCGACCGCCGGGCTCTCTATGCCGGGAAGATTGCGCGAGCCGTTCGCCGAGGCGGCGAGCGAGGAGAAATAATGCTCCAGTTCCTCCCGCGTCGGTGAGGCGCTGAAAGAGGCAGCCATCATCACCATGTCGAAATCGAAATTCGCCTGACGAAGCTGGTACTGGGCCGGATCGACGAGACGGATCGACGCGTCGATGCCGATGGCGCGCATATTGTCCGCGAAGGGCGTGCTTACCCGCTCAAGCGACGGATCGTTGACCAGAAGCTCGACGGTCAGCCGCTCGCCCTTGTCGTTGGCAAGGGATTCGCCCTTGCGCGTCCAGCCCGCCTCTTTCAGCAGCTCCAGCGCCTTGCGCAAAAGCTTGCGGTCGCGCCCGGAACCGTCCGAAACCGGCTGCATGATCGCCTCGCCGAAGGCCGTGTCCGGGATCTGCCCACGGAATCTTTCGAGTATCGCCATCTCCTCGGGAGAAGGCGTTCCGCTCGCCTTGAAATCGGACTTTTCGAACAGCGATTGCGAGCGGTCGTAGGAACCGTAGAAAAGGTTGCGCTGGGTCCATTCGAAATCGAAACAGTTACCGATGGCGAAGCGCACGCGCGGGTCGCGGAAGCGCTCGCGCCGCTGGTTCAGCGCCCAGGCCTGTAGCGAAGGCTGCAATTCCGCCGGGAAGGTGCGCTTGACGACTTTGCCTTCCCTGATCGCCGGGAAGTCGTATTCCGTCGCCCATGTCTTCGAGGTGAATTCCTCGCGATAGACGATCCTGCCCTTCTTGAAGGCCTCGAAACCCGCCTGCCGCTCGCGATAGAATTCAATGCGGATGACGTCGAAATGGTGGAGGCCGCGATTGACCGGCAGGTCGCGACCCCAATAATCGTCGCGCCGCTCATATTCGATATATTGCCCGGCGCCGAACCTGCCGACCTTGTAGGGGCCGGAGCCGAGCGGCGGGTTCAACTGCGAGCCGTCGAACGGGTTCTTCTCGAAGAAGGCTTTCGAGATAATGGGATATTCGGCAAGGCCGAGGATCGTGCGGTCGGACTGCCTGCCGGAGAAGACGAGCCGGAAGACATGGTCCTCCACGGCGATGAAATCGACCGCTTCCCTGAGAGGCAAAAGCAGGCTCGGGTGACCCTTCTCCTTGAAGAGCCTGTAGGTGTAGGCGACGTCTTCGGTGGTCAGAGGCGAGCCGTCCGAGAATTCCGCTTCGGGCCTGAGCTTGAACTCATAGGTGTTGCGGTCGTCCGAGATCGTCACGCTTTCGGCTATCAGGCCGTAGAGCGCGTCCGGCTCATCGAGCGCCCGCACCATCAGGGAATCGAAACACATCTCCATGCGCGGCGGCGCGTCGCTCGCGCGCACAAACGTATTGAGCGTGTTGAAGGTGCTGACATTCTGGTTATAGGCCCAGTTGGGCGGCGGGAAATTGAACGTCCCGCCCGTCGGCGCATTCGGGCTGGCGTAGTCGAAATGGGTGAAATCCGGTGTGTATTTCAGGTCGCCGAAGGCGGAGAGCCCGTGCAGCGCCGTGCCGGACGCCGGCTGGGCAAGACTTCGCTGCGGCAACAATGGCAGCGTCGCCGCCACACCGCACAGTCCGAGAAACCGTCGTCGCGGCCAGGGCGCCATCAGTCCCTGCTCTTGTATTTACGCGCGAGAGCGGCGGCCTTCGCTTCGTCGATCCACCAGGAATCGAGATCGACGCCGATATAGCCGGGCTGCTTTTCGGGGATGCCGAACTTGTTCCAGTAGGCGACGCGCAGGCCGGGCGAGTACCATTGCGGGACGACGTAGTAATTCCAGAGCAGCACCCGGTCGAGCGCGCGCGTGGCTGCAACGAGGTCGTCGCGGTCCTTGGTATAAATCACGCGGTCGACCAGCTTGTCGATTGCTGGGCTTTTGATGCCCATCAGATTACGCGATCCCGGCGCATCCGCCGCCGCCGACGACCAGAAATCGCGCTGCTCGTTGCCGGGTGATTCGGACTGCTGCATCACCGTCGTCACCATGTCGAAATCGAAACCGCGCAAACGGTTGATGTATTGGCTGACATCTATGATGCGCAGGCTGGCGTCGATACCGAGCTTGCGCAGATTGGCGATATAGGGGCCGATGACACGCTCGTCGGACGGATCGTTGCCGAGGAATACGATGGTGAAGCGTTTGCCCTTGTCGTTGATGAGGAAACGCGGATCCGGCAGCGTTTCCAGGCCGACGAGCGAGAGCATTCGCTGCCACAGGCCGGGGCTCGGCGGTGTATGCCAGCCAGCCTCCTTCAGAAGCTCGAAAGCCTGGCGGAGGTTGGTCCGCTCCGACTGTGGCGTGTCGTAGACCGGCAGCTTGAATTCCGTGGTGAAGACCTCCGGTGGAACCGCGTCCTTCACCGTATTCAGGATTTCCAGTTCCTTGCCTTCCGGCAGGCCGCGCGAAGCGAGTTCCGTGCCCTGGAAATAGGAGTTCGTCCGCTTGTAGGAATTGTAGAACAGCGTCCGGTTCATGTCCTCGAAATTGAACGCCCATGTCAGCGCCTCGCGCACCCGCCGGTCCTGGAACTGCGCGCGGCGCATGTTCATGACGAAGCACTGCATGGGTTTGCCGGAGGTCGTCGCGTATTGGTGCTTTATGACGTCGCCCGCCTTGAAGGCGGGGAAATCATAGCCGATCGCCCAGCGCTGCGAGCGGTTCTCCATCCGGAAATCGTCGTATCCGCCCTTGGTGAAAGCCTCCCATGCGGCGTTCTCGTCGCGGAAATAGATGTATTTCTTGCGGTCGAAATTGTTGCGCCCGGCATTCACGCCGAGATCGGCACCCCAGTAATCCTCGACGCGCTCCCAGACGATCTCCGAGCCGGCGCGGAAGCTTCCGATCCTGTAGGGGCCAGAGCCGAGCGGCGGCTCCAGCGTCGGCGCTGTGGCGTCGCGCTTCTTCCCTGAACTGTCCGCGCCTTCCCACCAGTGCTTCGGCAGCACGGCGAGATCGCCCATGATGTGGGGGAGTTCGCGGTTTCCCTTCTGGTTGAAGCGGAACTCGACCTCGCCGTCGCCGTTTGCCACCGCTTCCGTCACGTTGGCGAAATAGCGTGTGTAGAGCGGGCTGTTGGCCTTCAGGAAATTGAACGACCAGATCACGTCTTCCGTCGTGATCGGCTTGCCGTCGTGCCAGCGCGCCTTCGGGTCGAGACGGTAGGTTGCCGACGAATAGTCCTCCGGGAACTTGAAGGCTTCGGCGATCAGCGCATGGCTGACGCCCGGTTCGTCCGTCGCCTGTTTCATCAGCGTGTCGTAGAGGTCGCCGCCGAAGGAGCCGAGGCCGGCGGCGGGCGTGCCGCGCACGATGAAGGGGTTGAAGCTGTCGAAGGTGCCGATGGAAACGGAATGCGTTTCGCCCCCCTTCGGCGCGGCGGGGTTGACGTAATCATAATGCGCGAAGGCATCGCCGTATTTGGACGGTCTCACCAGCGACGAGGACGAGCGCCAGCCTTCCTTTTCGCCCTCGGCCCGCGTGGGAACGGCGCCGACAGGTAAAAAGGCCGCCAGCGCGCCTCCGAGAAATATCCGTCGCGGAATCTTCATTCGATATCCTTTGGCCGGTTGGCTTGGTCAAAGTTGGGCCGGGACGCGGAAACGCAAAGCCTGCCCGAATGAACCGATATTCCACGCCGGTCGTCAACGGGTTCCGTTCAGGAAAGTCGGAACAAAAAAGCCGGGCTGGAACCCGGCTTTGATGTCGTGAAGATCCATCGGCCTATTGCGCGGGGGCCGTAGAGCCTTCCGCCGGCTTTTTCTCATCGGTTGGCTTGGCCTCGTCGGCTGGCTTGGCGCCTTCCGCAGGCTTCGCGGCATCTTCGGCGGGCTTGGTCGCCTCAGCCGGCTTGGCCGTATTGTCGGCCGGCTTGGCAGCTTCGGCAGGCTTGGCGCCTTCAGCTGGCTTGGCGGCGTCTGCACCTGCGGCGGCGGCAGGCTTGGCCGCGTCGGGCGAGGGAAGCGGCTCGGGAGTGTCTGCGAGCGTGCGCAGATAGGCGATCACGTCGGCGCGTTCGTCGATCTTCGACAGGCCGGCGAAGCCCATCGCCGTGCCCGGCACCTCGGCCTTCGGCTTGGTGATGAATTCACTGAGAAGCTGGTAATCCCAATGCTTCTTGCTGCCGTCGGAGAAAGCCTTCATGCCGGCTGAATAGCTGTAGCCCTCATGCGAGGCGATCGGACGCTCGACAACTCCGTAAAGGTTCGGGCCGACCTTGTTGGGGCCGCCCTTGGTGGCGTCGTGGCAGGCTTCGCAGCGCTTGAAGATCGTTGCGCCCTTGGCGACATCGGCCTTCGCGAGCAATGGTGCGATCGGCTCCTTGGCGGGGTTTTCCTTTTTCTCGGCGCCGGCGGCGGCGGGCGCTTCCTGCGCTTCTATCGCGTAGCCGGGTTTCTCCGGATTGGGCGAATAAAACAGGGAATCCGAAACGAGCGAGATCGTGAAGACGACGAAGATCGTTCCGAGGAGTGCGCCGATGATCTTGTTGTATTCAAAAGAGTCCATACGCCCCTAAGGCTCCATATTTCGCGGCCTGTGCGGAAAGAGGCCGGTCCGCTTCGCGTCGGACTTCCCGAATTCCCCTCCGGAGCCGTCCAAATCGCGCGGAAAACTAGGTCTTTTGCTTCCCCGTTGCAACACCTATAAGGGCGCTTTCGAGTGAGACGTTTTGCCACTTTGCCGGCACTCGCCTCTGGAGATTTCTGTCGCCTTCATGTCTGTCCTCATCCTCATTCCAGCCCGCATGGCATCGACCAGGCTGCCCGGAAAGCCGCTGGCCGACATCGCCGGCGCGCCCATGATCGTCCATGTCGCGCACCGCGCCGCCGAAAGCGGAATGGGTCGCGTCGTCGTGGCGACCGATACGGCGGCGGTTGCCGACGCGGTCGTCGCGCACGGCTTCGAGGCGGTGATGACACGCGTCGACCACCAGTCGGGCTCCGACCGCATCCATGAGGCGCTGGCGGCGCTCGACCCCGCCGGCAAGGTGGAGACCGTCATCAACGTACAGGGTGACCTGCCGACCGTCGAGCCTGCGACGATCGTCGCCTCCGCCGCGCCGCTCGCCGACCCCGAAGTCGATATCGCCACGCTCGGCGTCGAGATCACGCGCGAGGAGGAAAAGACCAACCCCAACGTCGTCAAGATCGTCGGCTCGCCGATATCTTCGGGCCGGCTGAGGGCGCTCTATTTCACCCGCGCCACCGCGCCTTGGGGCGAGGGGCCGCTCTATCACCATATCGGGCTCTACGCCTATCGCCGCACCGCACTCGAACGCTTCGTCTCGCTGCCGCCCTCGCCGCTGGAGAAGCGCGAGCGGCTGGAGCAGCTTCGCGCGCTGGAAGCGGGCATGCGCATAGATGCCAGCGTGGTGGCGATGGTGCCGCTTGGCGTCGACACGCCCGACGACCTCGAGCGCGCCCGCGAGATTCTTTCTTCCTCCCAAAGGTTCTGAACCATGCCCGAAAAGACCAACCTCATCGCCTTCCAGGGCGAGCCCGGCGCCAATTCCGATACGGCCTGCCGCGACATGTATCCGTCGATGGAGCCGCTGCCCTGCCCGACCTTCGAGGACGCCTTCGTCGCGGTCGAGAGCGGCAAGGCGGATCTCGCGATGATCCCGATAGAGAACACGATCGCCGGCCGCGTCGCCGACATCCACTATCTGCTGCCCACGTCGCGGCTGCAGATCGTCGCCGAATATTTCCTGCCGATCCATTTCCAGTTGATGGTGCTGCCCGGCGCGAAATTCGAGGGCATCAAATCCGTCTACAGCCACATCCATGCGCTCGGCCAATGCCGCAAGGTGATTCGCAAGAACCGCTGGAAGCCGGTGGTGGCGGGCGATACGGCCGGCGCCGCCCGCCTCGTCTCCGAGGAAGGCAACCCGGCCAACGCCGCGCTCGCGCCGAGCCTTGCCGCCGAGCTCTATCATCTCGACATCGTCGCCGAGGACGTCGAGGACACCGACAACAACGTCACCCGTTTCGTCGTGCTCTCGAAGGACAAGCATTGGGCGGTCCGCACCGACCCGGCCGAGAAGATGATGACGACCTTCGTCTTCCGTGTCAGAAACGTGCCGGCCGCGCTCTACAAGGGGATGGGTGGCTTCGCCACCAACGGCGTCAACATGACCAAGCTGGAAAGCTATCAGCTTGGCGGCAAATTCTTCTCCACACAGTTCTACGCCGACATCGAGGGCCATCCCGACGACGCCAACGTAGCGCTGGCGCTGGAGGAACTGGGCTTCTTCTCGCGCTCGGTTCGCATCCTCGGAGTCTACAAGGCCCATCCATTCCGCGCCACGCAGAGCGAGGACGACTGAGAAAAGCTCAGTGAGGCCGGGCAGCAAACGGCGCCAGGCGGCGCTCCGGCATGCTGCTTGCCTTCAGTCTTCCTCCGCCCAACTGCGGATCAGATGGCTGGCGATGGCGCCGGGCGGCGGGACGGTGATGCCGGCTTCGTGGTTTCCGGCGATGATGGCGCGGACTTCCTCGCGCGAAAACCAGCGGCAATCCTCCAACTCCTTGAAATCGGTGTGGATGTCCTCGTTCAGCGCCTCGGCGTAGCAACCGATCATCAGCGAGTGGGGAAACGGCCAGGGCTGGCTTGCCTGGTAGAGCACGCGGCCGAGCCTGATCCCCGCTTCCTCCAGCGTCTCGCGCCGCACCGCGCTCTCGATCGTCTCGCCGGGCTCGATGAACCCGGCGAGGCAGGAATACATTCCAGGCGCGAAACGCGGGCTGCGCCCGAGCAGGCATTTGTCGCCGCTCACCGTCAGCATGATCGCCACCGGATCGGTGCGGGGAAAATGCTCGGTGCCGCAGTTCGGGCAGACGCGCCGGTAACCGCCATGGCGCATCTCGCTCTCGTGCCCGCATTTCGAGCAGAAGCGGTGGCTGGAATGCCAGGCAAGCAGCGAAACGCCCTGCGCCAGCGCGCCGAGGTCGGTGGGGCCGACCAGGCCCTGCACATAGACCGAACGATAGTCGATCGCCTTGATCGTCGGCGGCAGATCGTCCGGCTCGACGCCGGCCGGCGCCACGATCCTCGGGCCCTCGGCGTCGAAGCCGAGCAGGACAGCGTGGTCGAGTAGGGCCTTGAGCGCGGTGCCCTGCTCACGCGTGAAATGCGGATCGAAGACGCCGTCCTTCAGCTTCAGATAGACACGTCCGTCATGCACCAGCATCAGCCGCATCGCCGGATGCGCGAGCGCCCTGGCCAGGCTTTCCTCGTCGCGGTTTTCCGATTGCCGGTCGAGATCGTTGCCGGCAAAGCCGACGAACTGGCTGGGCTCGCGCAAAGGCGCGTCGAAGAGGCGAAACGGCATGAAGGGGTCCAGTCGGGAATGATCTATCGGTTGGGGAAGAGCGCCGTGGCGATGAGGTCGGCGAATTGGTGCGCGTTCTCGCGCCGGTAGGGTTCGCGCTCGCCATGGCCCCAAACCGGGCCCGGCCAGTTGGCGTCGCCTTCGAAGCGGGCGACGACATGCACGTGAAGCTGGCGCACGATATTGCCGAGCGCGCCGGTATTGATCTTGAAGCAGCCCGTCGCGTTCTTCAGCGCCTCGGCGACCATGTTGGTCTCGAAGGTGAGCATCGCCTGGTCGAGCGGCGTCATATCATGCACCTCCGCCGCGCCCGGCCGCTGCGGCACCAGCACCAGCCACGGCCAGCGACAATCGTCCATGAGGCGGAGTTCGCACAACCCCAGCCACATCACATGCATCGTATCGGCTTCGAGCCTTCGGTCGAGTTCGAAGCCGGTCGTCTCGACCCCCAGCATCAGCGTTTCCTATCTTTCGGTGAAGGCTAGAATGGGCGCGTGCGCCCCGCAAGCGGTTCCTTACGACCTTGCGCGTTTTCGTCATGATGGCTTGCATTTGCGTTTCCTTTCCCCGATATGAGCGGCGGGAGGTTGGTGGTGGACGAGCCACTCGCCAACCGGGTCAGGTCCGGAAGGAAGCAGCCCTAACGAGCCACGGCACGGGTCATCGTGCCAGCCTCCCACCTTCTTCCGTTTCGCCGGACGGCCCGCCTTCTTTCGCCAGATGGCCCAGATGGCATTGACGCGGCCCGGCACGGCGGGCGACAGTAAGCGTGCTCGGCGCGGCGCCGGGCGGATATCCGCCATTCGGGAGCCACAGGCAGGCATGAGCGAGGCCGGAAAAACGGCGTCTGTCGACAAGGAGCCGCCCGTCGGGAATGCGCCGGAAGCGAAGGCCGGACCCTATCGGGTGCTGGCGCGCAAGTACCGGCCGCGCGATTTCTCCGACCTGATCGGCCAGGAGCCGATGGTGCGCACGCTGACCAACGCCTTCAAGACGGGGCGGATCGCGCAGGCATGGATGCTGACCGGCGTGCGCGGCGTCGGCAAGACGACCACCGCGCGCATCCTCGCCCGCGCCTTGAACTACAAGACCGCGACCGTCAACGAACCGTCCATCGCCTTTCCCGAGCCCGGCGAAAATTGCCAGGCGATCATGGAGGGCCGCCATGTCGACGTGATCGAGATGGACGCCGCCTCCCACACCGGCATCGACGATATCCGCGAGATCATCGAGCAGGTGCGCTACGCGCCGGTTTCCGCGCGCTACAAGGTCTATATCATCGACGAAGTACACATGCTCTCCACGCAGGCCTTCAACGGCCTGCTGAAGACGCTGGAAGAGCCGCCGCCGCATGTGAAGTTCATCTTCGCCACCACCGAGATCCGCAAGGTGCCGATCACCGTCCTGTCGCGCTGCCAGCGCTTCGATCTGCGCCGTGTCGATGCCGGCGTTCTGACCGCGCATCTGGAGAAAATCGCGGGGTTGGAAGGCGTGACCGTCGAGCCCTCGGCGCTCGCCATGGTGGCGCGCGCAGCGGAAGGCTCGGTGCGCGACGCGCTTTCCATCCTCGACCAGGCGATCGCGCACGGCGAGGGCGGCGTCACTGCCGAGGAGGTTCGCTCCATGCTCGGCCTCTCCGACCGGGCGCGGGTGGTCGACCTGTTCGAACTTCTGATGCAAGGCGACGTGGCGGGCGCGCTCCACGAGTTCCGCGCGCAATACGATGCCGGCGCCGATCCGGCGGTCGTGCTCACCGACCTCGCCGAATTCACACATCTGGTGACGCGGCTGCGCTTCGTGCCGGAAGCCGCCCGCGACGCATCGCTGACCGAGGACGAACGCACGCGCGGCGCGGCTTTCGCCGAAAAACTCCTGGTGAGGGTGCTTTCGCGCGCCTGGCAGATGCTCCTGAAGGGCATCGGCGAGACGGAAGCTGCGGCACGGCCGGCAAGCGCCGCCGAGATGGTGCTGATCCGCATCGCGCACGCCGCGACCCTGCCGACGCTGGACGAGGCGCTGAAAGTGCTGGATGAGGGTGCGGGCGTTGCGTCTTCCGGCGGAAACGGCGCACCGCGTTCCCCCGCGTCTCCGTCGCCTCAGCGCTCGCCGGCAGGCATGTCCCCGAACGCGGCCTCCGGCGCGATTGCCTCGTCACGCATGCCGACGAGCGGCGGCGGGCAGACCATGCGGCTGGTGGAGCGCCATGCCGATGCCGAGCCGCACGCGATCGTGCCGCAGCCGGCTGTCGAGCCGGAGGCGGCGCCTGCCGTCCGCGTTGAGTCGCTCGCCGACATTGCGGCCTTGGCCGACGCCGAGCGCGACATGGCCTTCAAGGTGCTGGTGAAGCGCTGCGTGCGGCTGGTTCGACTCGATCCCGGCCGGCTCGATATCTCGCTCACCGCTGATGCGCCCAGGACGCTTGCCGGCGACCTGAATGCCCGCCTGCGCAAATGGACAGGCCGCAACTGGCTGGTCACCGTCTCGCGCGAGGAGGGCGGGCCGACGCTCGCCGAACAGGAAAATTCGCGCCGCGAAACGGCGATCATGGACGCGCGCGCCGACCCCAATGTCGCGGCGATCCTCGCTCGCTTTCCGGGCGCGAAGATCGTCAACGTGAAGCTGCCGGACGCGGCCGCGACGGCCGACACCGACGAACTGCCGGCCGATGCCTTGCCGGACGATATCGAGCAAGACGACGCCGAAGACAGCCAAGAGGATTGAACACGGAGATGGCCATGAAGGATCTGATGGGCCTGATGGGCAAGGCCAAGGAAATGCAGGCCAAGTTCGAGGCCATGCAGCAGGAGGTCGCCTCGATCGAGGCGAGCGGACAGGCCGGCGGCGGCATGGTTTCCGTCACCCTGTCGGGCAAGATGGAGATGAAGGCGCTGAAGATCGACCCCTCGCTTTTCAAAGAAGACGAGGTCGAAATCCTCGAAGACCTTATCCTCGCCGCCCATAACGACGCCAAGTCCAAGGTCGAGGCCGTGTTGCAGGAAAAGACCCGCGAAATGACGGCCGGGTTGCCGATACCGCCGGGGATGAAATTGCCGTTTTGATTGGAGCGGCAGTCGGCAGTCGGCATTGGGCAGTAAGAAGCCGGGTATTGCGAAGCGATCCGTTCTCCGACTGCCGATTGCCGATTGCCGACTGCCGACTGCCCGCCCTATCAACCGTCCGAAACCACCATGTCCCAACGCATCGCCGGCCCCGAGATCGAACGCCTGATCCAGCTCCTCGCCAAGGTGCCGGGACTGGGGCCGCGTTCGGCGCGCAGGGCGGCACTGCATCTCATCAAGAAGAAGGAGCAGTTGCTCGGACCGCTCGCCGCCGCCATGACCGAGGCGGTCGACAAGGTCCGCGTCTGCTCGGTCTGCGGCAATGTCGACACGGCCGATCCGTGTAATGTCTGCACCGATCCTAGGCGTGACGACACGACCCTGATCGTGGTCGAGGACGTCGCCGATCTGTGGGCGCTGGAGCGCGCCGGCGCGATGAATGCGCGCTTCCATGTGCTCGGCGGCACGCTGTCGCCGCTCGATGGCGTCGGCCCGGACGATCTCAACCTGAAATCGCTGGTCAGCCGTGTCGCTGCCGGCGGCGTCAAGGAGGTGATCCTCGCCGTCAACGCCACCGTCGAGGGCCAGACCACCGCGCACTACATCACCGACCAGCTTTCCGGTCTCGGCGTGAAGGTGACCCGGCTGGCGCATGGCGTGCCGGTCGGCGGCGAGCTCGACTATCTCGACGAGGGCACGCTGGCCGCTGCGCTGAAATCGCGGACGTTGTTTTGATGGGGATGCCGGAGGGACTGGTCGCGGATAGATATTCGCCCCTTCGCACCCCCATCTGTCCTGCCGGACATCTCCCCCTCAAGGGGGGAGATCGGCTGGCATCGCGGTCTTCGCGACATCTTCAAAATTGCAGAAGAAGTGCAGGCAGCCCGGCCGGCCTGATCTCCCCCCTTGAGGGGGAGATGTCCGGCAGGACAGAGGGGGGTGCGAAGGGGCGGCAGAGCTTCCTGTGTGGTCTCCACCTTGCCTTTTCCCTGATCGCGACCTTTCTCCTTATCTCGATCCCCGGTGCTGCCCACGCCGCCTCGCACGCCGCCGTGGAAAAGCAGTTCCGTGCCTGGCTGGCCGACGACCTCTGGCGCGACGCACAAAAACTCGGCATCTCGCAGGCGACCTTCGCGGCGGCCTTCAAGGGTGTCTCCCTCAACTGGAAGCTGCCGGACCTGATCCCGCCGGGCGAGAAGCCGAAAGTGCCGAAGGCGCAGAATCAGGCCGAGTTCGGCTCGCCCGGCGCCTACTTCGCCGAAAGCGCGATCGGCCCGGTCGTCGCCGGCGGCCGCGCCCGGCTCGACCGCTACGCATCTACTCTCTCGGCGGTGGAGAAGCGCTATGGCGTTCCGGGGTCGATCGTGCTCGCGATCTGGGGGCGCGAGACGCATTTCGGCGCGGTAAAGATACCCTACGACGCTTTCGAGGTGCTCGGCACGAAAGCCTTCATGGCGCGGCGCAAGGAGCTTTTCCGCAAGGAGGTGCTGGCGGCACTCCAGATCGTGCAGAAGGGATATATCGGTGTCGGCGAGATGAAGAGTTCGTGGGCGGGCGCGCTCGGCCAGCCGCAATTTTTGCCTTCCTCCTATCTGGAGCACGCCGTCGATTTCGACGGCGACGGCAGGCGCGACATCTGGAATTCCGTGCCCGACACGCTCGCCTCCATCGCGCATTACCTTCAGCAATATGGCTGGGTGAGGGGGCGCGGCTGGGGCTACGAGGTGACGGTGCCCGCATCCGTCTCCTGCGCGCTCGAAGGGCCGGATCGCGGCCGGCCGATCGCTGAGTGGGCTTCGATGGGTGTCGAGCGTATCGGCGGCAAACCGTTCCCGGCCGTCGAGCGGAAAGCCGTCGGCTTCCTGATGATGCCGGCCGGCCGCTTCGGCCCGGCCTTCATCGTCACGCCGAACTTCTATGTGCTGAAGCAATACAACAACAGCGACCTCTATGCCCTGTTCATCGGCCATGCCGCCGACAGGATGGAGGGTGGCGGAACGGATTTCGCCACCCCATGGGGCAAGGTCGGCGGCCTTTACCGCTCCGATGTTGCCGGCCTGCAGCGCGCGCTGGAGAAGACGGGCTACGATGTCGGCGGCGCCGACGGCTTCCCCGGCTTCAAGACGCGGCGCTCGATCGGCGAGTGGCAGGCGAAGAATGGGAGCGCCGCCACCTGCTTTCCCAATAAGACTTTAGTCGGTGAACTCCGCTGATACCGGCATAGCCGCACGCGGCGGCCTCGTGCCGGCCTGATATGGCAGCGCTACCGTCTTGGCATATCCGGCAAGCCGTGCAATCATCGAAGCTGTTCCAAGGGCGTATGTATTGAGGGGGCCGGCCAGCCGGCGTCGCCTTCGCCCAATAAAAGAGATGGGAGGAGGCTGCCCGCATGGCAAACGTAGCCATTCGTGACGTTCGCAAGGCTTATGGATCGACCGAGGTCATTCATGGCGTCTCGATCGACATTCCGGATGGCGAGTTCGTCGTGCTCGTGGGGCCTTCGGGCTGCGGTAAATCGACATTGCTGCGCATGATCGCCGGGCTCGAGCAGATCACCGGCGGCCACATCGCCATCGGCGAGCGGGTGGTGAACAATCTGCCGCCGAAAGAGCGTGACATCGCCATGGTGTTCCAGAACTATGCGCTCTACCCGCATATGACCGTGTCGCAGAACATGGCTTTCTCGCTGAAATTGCGCGGCGCGCCGAAATCCGAGATCGAGGCAAGCGTCCGGCGTGCGGCGGAAATCCTCGGCCTATTGCCGCTGCTCGAGCGTTATCCGCGCCAGCTTTCTGGCGGCCAGCGCCAGCGCGTCGCCATGGGCCGCGCCATCGTGCGCAACCCGCAGGTCTTCCTGTTCGACGAGCCGCTCTCCAACCTCGACGCCAAGCTCAGGGTGGCGATGCGCACCGAGATCAAGGAACTCCACCAGCGGCTGAGGACCACAACGGTCTATGTCACCCATGACCAGGTCGAGGCGATGACCATGGCCGACAAGATCGTGGTCATGCATGACGGCATCGTCGAGCAGATGGGTTCGCCGCTCGAACTCTACGACAGTCCCGAAAACATCTTCGTGGCAGGCTTCATCGGCTCTCCTTCGATGAATTTCCTCAAGGGTCGCGTTGCCGACGACGGCTCCGCCGCCTTCATCGTCGATGGCGGCGCCGTGCTGCCGCTTGATTCGGTGCCTGCGGGCATGGCCGGCCGCGCCGCCGTCTATGGCATCCGCCCCGAGCATATCGACCTTTCCGACGGCGAAGGCGCGCCTGCCGAGGTCACCGTGATCGAGCCGACCGGCTCCGAGATTCACGTCTTCGCGAAGATCGGCGATCAGCCGGTCACCGCACTGTTCCGCGAACGCTACCGGCTCACGCCGGGCGAGACGATCCGGCTCGCGCCGGAGCGGAGCCAGGTCCACCTCTTCGATGCCGAGACCGGCAAGCGTCTGAGCGGCGTCGAACGGGAGACGACCCAACCCACGAAGAAGCGAATGAAAAGCGGAGGAAGATGACATGATTTCAAGACGCGATCTGTTGCGCACCGGCGCCGGCCTTGCGGTCGGCGCTGCCGGCCTGCCCATAATCGGCGCCAGTAAGGCGCGCGCCGAGGATGCCGCGCTAAAATACAAGCCGGAAGAGGGCGCTTCGCTGCGCGTCACCCGCTGGTCGCCCTTCGTTTCGGGCGACGAGACGGCCTGGCTTGCCAACACCAAGAAATTCACCGAAGCGACAGGCATCGAGGTTCGTATCGACAAGGAAAGCTGGGAGGATATCCGCCCGAAGGCCGCCGTCGCGGCCAATGTCGGCTCTGGCCCCGACATCATGTGGGTCTGGTTCGACGACCCGCAGCAATATCCCGACAAGCTCGCCGATCTCACCGACCTGGCCGACTATCTCGGCGGCAAGTATGGCGGCTGGTATGACGGGCCGAAATCCTACGCCACCAATGACGGCAAGTTCGTCGGCCTGCCGCTCGCCACGATCGGCAACGCCATGGTCTATCGCAAGAGCATCGTCGAAAAGGCGGGGTTCAGCGAATTCCCCAAGGATACGGATGGCTTCCTGAAGCTCTGCCAGGCGCTGAAGGAGAAGGGTCTTGCACCTGCCGGCTTCACCCAGGGCCACGGTGTCGGCGACGGCAACAACTACGCGCACTGGCTCTTGTGGAGCCATGGCGGCAAGATGGTGGACGAGAACAACAACGTCACCATCAACAGCCCGGAGACGATCGACGCGATCAAATATTCGATGGAGCTCTACAAGACCTTCATTCCGGGCACGGAAAGCTGGCTCGACGTCAACAACAACCGCGCCTTCCTGGCCGGACAGGTCTCTGTCATCGCCAACGGCGTTTCCGCCTATTACGCGGCGAAGAACGACCCGAAGATGGCGGAAATGGCGGCGGATATCGGTACGACCAACCTCCCCGTCGGCAAGAGCGGCAAGGATATCGAACTGCATCAGGTGACCAGCATGGTCCTGTTCAAATATTCGAAATATCCGAACGCCGCGAAGGCCTATCTGCAGTTCATGTTCGAGAAGCCGCAGATGGACGAATGGATCAAGGGATCCAGCGCCTATTGCTGCCAGACGCTGAAAGCCTATGCCGACAATCCGATCTGGACAGCCGATCCGGCCTTCGCGCCGTATGCGAAGGCGTCGGAAACGCTGCGTACCAATGGCTACGCCGGCAAGCTTGGTCCGGCATCCGCCGCGGTGATGGCCGACTACGTGCTGGTCGACATGTTCGCCGAGGCCTGCACCGGCCAGCAATCGCCGGAGGATGCGGCCGCGCGCGCGGAAAAGCGCGCCAAGCGCTACTACAAGGCTTGAGGCGGACCTGAACCGACACCTCGCCGGGATGTCGGAAGAAGTCGAGGCGGCCGTGTTCGCACGGCCGCCTCCTTGCAGCATGTCTTTCGAAAGCGGAGCCGGTTTCGGGATAAGGACACGCGTAAGATCGAGAAACTGAGGCGCATGGAGCGAATCGCGCCGTGTTTCAGTCCCCCATGACGTGACCGCGCCGATGCGGCTCCGATGACGGGAAGGCCAATTGGGAAGGATCGTATGAGCGAAGCCGCACCGATGACGCTGCCGGCAGGCGATCAGGATTCGCGCGGATGGATCGCGCGGATGCGGGACAACCGCCTCCTGCTCGGCCTCCTGTTCCTGTCCCCGGCGGCGGTGATCCTGCTTGTCTTCCTTACCTATCCGCTCGGCCTCGGCATCTGGCTCGGCTTCACGGATACCCAGATAGGCCGGCCGGGCATCTTCATCGGCCTGGAAAACTATGACAGCCTGTGGAACGACAGCGTCTTCTGGCTGTCGGTCTTCAACACCATCCTCTACACGTCCGTCGCCTCGGTGGTGAAATTCGCGCTCGGCCTGTGGCTGGCGCTGATCCTCAACGAGAGGCTGCCCTTCAAGGCGTTCTTCCGCGCCATCGTGCTTTTGCCCTGGGTTGTGCCGACCGTGCTTTCGGCGATCGCGTTCTGGTGGATCTACGACGCCCAGTTCTCGATCATCTCATGGGCGCTGATGAAGCTCGACCTGATCAGCACGCCCATCAATTTCCTGGGCGACAGGAACCTGGCGCGGGCCTCGGTCATCGCCGCCAACATCTGGCGCGGCATCCCGTTCGTGGCGATCACGCTGCTTGCCGGATTGCAGACCATCTCGCCCTCCCTCTACGAGGCGGCGACGCTGGACGGCGCCAGCGGCTGGCAGCGCTTCTGGCACGTGACGCTGCCCATGCTCACCCCCATCATCGCCGTGGTCATGACATTCTCGGTGCTCTTCACCTTCACCGATTTCCAACTCATCTACGTCCTGACGCGCGGCGGGCCGGTGAACGCCACCCATCTCATGGCGACGCTCTCCTTCCAGCGCGCCATCCCCGGCGGGCATCTGGGCGAGGGCGCAGCGATCGCGATCGCCATGATCCCGTTCCTGCTCGCGGCGATCCTGTTCAGCTATTTCGGCATGCAGCGGCGGCGCTGGCAGCAGGGAGGGCGTGACTGATGGCCGACACCGCGATGACCGCCGCCCGTGGCGACGAAGGCGGAATGGGCTATCTGACGAGCCTGCCTAGGCGGCTGGTCTTCGTCTATCTGCCGCTCGCCATCTTCGTCTTCGTCCTCCTGTTTCCCTTCTACTGGATGACGATCACGGCGATCAAACCCAACGACGAACTCACCGACTACAAGCATTTCAGTCCGCTGTGGGTGGTGAAGCCGACGCTGGATCACATCCGCTACCTGCTTTTCGAAACGTCCTATCCGTCCTGGCTGTGGAACACGATGTACATCGCGGTCGCGGCGACGGTGATATCGATCGTGGTCTCGGTGCTCGCCGCCTATGCGATAGAAAGACTGCGCTTTTCCGGCTCGCGCTTCGTCGGAATGGGCATCTTTCTCGCCTATCTGGTGCCGCCTTCGATCCTCTTCATCCCGCTCGCGCTGATGGTCTTCAAACTGGGGCTCTACGATTCGAAATGGGCGCTGATCCTCACCTATCCGACCTTCCTCGTACCCTTCTGCACATGGCTCCTGATGGGCTATTTCCGATCCATTCCCTATGAGTTGGAGGAATGTGCGCTGATCGACGGCGCCAACCGCTGGCAGATCCTGGTCAAGATCATCCTGCCGCTGTCGGTGCCGGGCCTGATCTCGGCCGGCATCTTCGCCTTCACGCTCTCCTGGAACGAGTTCATCTACGCGCTGACCTTCATCCAGTCCTCGGAAAACAAGACCGTGCCCGTCGGCGTGCTGACGGAACTGGTGCGCAGCGACATCTACGAGTGGGGCGCGCTGATGGCTGGCGCGTTGTTCGGCTCGCTGCCGGTGGTGATCCTCTATTCCTTCTTCGTGGACTATTACGTGTCCTCGATGACGGGAGCGGTGAAGGAATAACGCCGCCCGATACCCATGATTGGGTCGCCGAAACAAAAAGGACCCGCCGCGGGAGGAGGTGCGACGGGTCCGATCTGAAATGCGGTGCGGGAGGAGGTGCACCGCATTCTTGGCCGGCCGGCCGTCCGGGAGGAGGAGGATGGCCGACGGCGCGTAGATAGGCACCCCCCGCCGATTCGCCAAGTGCCGCCATGGAAGATCAGCTATGCAGTATTGTCGCACCGCCGGCCGATGGCCGCGGGAGGGCTATCGGGTTGGGTCGTTGCCGACACGGATGATGAGCTTGCCGCGGTTCCGGCCGGTCAACAGGCCGCGGAAAGCTTCGACCGTGTTTTCCAGGCCGTCGACGAGGTCCTCGCGATAGCGCACCTTGCCGTCCGCGATCCAGGCCGTCATGTCGCGGCGGAACTCCGGCATCAGGTCGAGATGGTCGAACTGGATGAAGCCGCGCACCGAAAGCCGCCTGGTCAGCACGAGGCCCATGAATTGCGGCAGCCTGTCGGGGCCTTCCGGCAGCGCGGTGTCGTTGTAATGCGCGATGCGGCCGCACACGGGGATGCGGGCGAAGTCGTTGAGTAGCGGCAGCACCGCGCGGAAGACATCGCCGCCGACATTCTCGAAATAGACGTCGACGCCCTTCGGGCAGGCCTCCGCCAGGCGGTCGCGGAAATCCCTGTCCTTGTAGTTGACAGCGGCGTCGAAGCCGAATTCGTCGAGGATCATGCGGCATTTGTCGTCGGCGCCGGCGATGCCGACCGCGCGGCAGCCCTTGATCCTGGCAATCTGGCCGACGATCTGGCCGACCGCGCCGGAGGCGGCCGAGACGACGACGGTTTCGCCCTCCTTCGGCCGACCATGTTCGAGCAACCCGGCATAGGCGGTAAAGCCCGGCATGCCCAGCACGCCGAGCGCGGTGGTGACCGGCGCTGCCTTCGGATCGAGCTTAACCACGCCCTTGCCGTTGGAGACGGCATGCGTTTGCCAGCCGTCATAGGAAAGCACGATGTCGCCCGGCGCAAAGCCGGCGACGTCGCTTTCCATCACTTCCGAAACGGTCGCGCCGACCATTGTGTCGCCGGGCCCGATGCCTTTCGCGTAGGATTTGGCCGGGCTCATGCGCCCGCGCATATAAGGGTCGAGCGAGAGGTAGATGGTCCTGAGCAGCATCTCGCCCGGTCCCGGCTTCGGCAGCGGTATTGATTCGAGTTTCAGATCGTCCTCGGTGGGCATTCCCTCCGGATGCCTGACGAGGAAGATGCGCTGGGCCATGTTTGCGTTCATGAAAATATTCCTCGGTTCGCTGGTCGCGTTGCTCTTGTGTAACGTCTGCGGGAATTCGATACCAGCCAGCGCATTTTTTCACTTGAACTTGGCGTGTGCGAGACGCATCTAGCCGCCATTGGAATGGAACGGAGCTATTCGGAATTGTTCAGGGAAAAGGAATTTACGGAAAGACTGAAGACCCAGTCAGAGGCAAAGAAGGCACTTCTCGAAAAATTCAAGGCAAGACCCGGACCGGACGATCCGGCCGTGGTGGCCAGGAAGGCTGAACGCGACGCCATCCTGAAGGCGCGCGAGGAGCGCGAGCGGCAGAAAGAAAAAGAACGCCAGGAAAGGCTTGCCCGCGAGGCCGCCGAACGCGCCGTGCGCGAGGCTGCCGAGAGGGAAGTGCGTCTTGCCGAGGAAGCCCGCCTCAAAGCCGAGGCGGAAGCCCGCGAGGCCGAAGAGCGCGAGCGCATTTCGCATCAGCTTGTCGAGGAAGCCGAGCGCAAGGCTGCCCGGGACGCCCGCTACGCCGCACGCAAGGCGCGTGTCCGGCGGGGGCGCTGACGCTTTCTTTTCCAGGTCGCCGATGTTTTCGCCGACGGGTCGGTTTCAGCCGATCCGGTCGGCGCAGCCATCTATGCTGGAAACTTCGGCCGGCGTCTGGCGCGCCTGGACGCACCCGAAGCCGATCAAATTCACGGCATCCGTCGTTAACCAACTGTGAACATTAAATTTTTGTCACAGCGCAACCATCCGCCTTTTAGCCGCTTTTGAGGAGGACTTCTGGTCCCGACAAGGGACCAAGGATGCTCGCGCGACGCTTGGGTCAATGCTCGCGGCGAACAAGGCTCAGGAGTAAGAAGGATGTCGATTTCGAGGTGGAATGCGACCCCGTCGCGGGTTTCTGAAAAGGCACGATTTTCCGGCAAGCTGCGCGGCGCCGGCCTGGTGGCTCTGGCGGCGCTGACGATCGCCGGAACCAGCATGATCGCCGCCGCTCCTGCCCAGGCGCGCGACTGGCATCACCATGATCGCGGCGGCGCTATTGCGGCCGGCGTCATCGGCGGTTTGGCGCTCGGCGCGATCGCTGGCTCGGTCATCGCCCAGCCGGGACCGACCGTCGTCTACGAGGATGATTATCCGGTCGAGTATGAGCGGGTCTACCGGCCACGCCGCGACCTGCCGTCCTGCTCGAATTTCCGCCGGGTCGATTGGCGCGACCGCGTCTGGATCGACGATTACGGCCGGGCGCATCCCTGCTACTGAGGCGAGGGGTCCTGGAGTCGGGTGCTTTCCGCTGACATCCGCGTCAGCCCTCGTCTTCCACGACCCTCAGCCTTAGCTGGCCTGTCTTCGAAGCGGCTGCGCTGCCGGTGCTACTGCTTCCGCTTTCCGTTGCCGGCAGCGTCCCTTCTGCCCCGTCCCGCTCCGCGCCGAATTCCAGCGCCTCTATCCTCTGGCCACGCTTCGCCACCTTGTCGGTCGAGGTGAGGATCTGCTCGATATCCCTCTGCGTCAGCGCGAAATGCCCCTGCAGCTTGCGCACCCGCTCGTCCAGCCGGCTGACGTCCTCCATCATGCGGATCACCTCGCCCTGGATCAGATGCGCCTGCTCGCGCATGGAGGCGTCCTTCAGGACCGACTGGATGACCTGGATCGACAGCATCAGGAGCGAGGGCGAGACGATGACCACGCGGGCGCGATGCGCGCGCTGCACCAGGCCCTCGAAATTCTCGTGGATCTCGGCGAATACCGATTCGGAGGGCACGAACATGAAGGCGGTGTCCTGCGTCTCCCCGGTGATGAAGTATTTCTCGGCGATGTCGCGGATATGGACCTCCACGTCGCGGCGGAAGGCCTGCGCGGCGCGGGGTGCGTCAGCTCCGTTTTCGCCGTCGGCGGCGGCGCTGATGGCGTTCCAGGCTTCCAGCGGGAACTTGGCGTCGACGACGAGCGAGGGCGCCTCGTTCGGCATCCTGATGAGGCAGTCGGGGCGGCTGCCGTTGGAAAGCGTGGCCTGGAACTGGTAGGCGCCCTTCGGCAGGCCGTCGGCGACGATAGCCTCCATGCGGCTTTGCCCGAAGGCGCCGCGCGTCTGCTTGTTGGAAAGGATCGCCTGCAATTGCACGACCTGGCCGGCGAGCGACTGGATGTTGGTCTGCGCCGTGTCGATCACCGCCAGCCGTTCCTGCAGCTTCGCTAAATTCTCGTGCGTTGATTTCGTCTGTTCCGTCATCGATTGGCCGAGACGGGCGGTCATGCCGTCGAGCCGCTCGCCGATGGCCTTGGTGAGTTCCGCCTGCCGCGCGCCGAAGACATCGGCCACCGCGCCGAGACGGCCCTGCATCTCCGATTGCGCCTTGAGGATGCCCTCCATGCGCGCCTCGACATCGCGTGCGTTGTCGGCCGCTTCCGCCGCCGCCGCGGTGCGCGCCGTGGCCGAGCGCCACAAGACGACCGCCAGCGTCACCAGCAGGATAAAAAGCAGAAGCACTATCGCCGCCGCTATTTCGCCCATGCTGATCGTCGTCGCGCCGAGCCGCACCGCCGGCTGGGCGAAAAGGGAGGGAACACCGTTCATTCTCTCATCATAGGTGATTCGCGCCCGTGCGACAGATCAAAACGGGAACAATCCGCGCGCGCCTTCTACGGGCCGCCCGTGGGGACGTTGACGCCCGACCGGCGACCGATTACCTGAAGACCATGTCCATCCGGCCCATCATCCTCCTTCCCGACCCCGTTCTGCGTGAGGTTTCCAAGCCCGTCGAGCGCGTCGACGATAGCGTGCGCAAATTCGCCGGCGACCTCTTCGAGACCATGTACGACGCGCCCGGCATCGGCCTTGCCGCGATCCAGGTCGGCGAGCCGCGCCGCATGCTCGTCATCGATCTCGCCAAGGAGGACGAGCCGAAGGCGCCGCAGGTCTTCATCAATCCGCAGATCGTGTCGCGCGCCGGCGAAGGTGCGGCCTACGAGGAGGGCTGCCTGTCGATCCCGGATTATTATGCCGAGGTCGAGCGGCCGAAGGAGGTGACTGTCCGCTATGTTGACCTCGACGGAAGGGAGCAGGAGATCACGGCCGAGGGCCTGCTCGCGGTATGCCTCCAGCATGAGATCGACCATCTGAACGGCGTCCTCTTCATCGACCATATTTCGCGCCTCAAGCGCGACATCGTGATCCGTAAATTCCGCAAGATGGCCCGCGACAAGCCGCCGGCACGGATGGTGGGATAGCCCCGGGAGCGCCGAAACCCTTGAATGGCGGTTTCATCGGGCTTGACCTGAAACGGGTAAACCCGTTTGAAAAGCCCCAGTGAGCGCCCGGAAAGCCGGTCGCCGGCCTTCATGGCCAATCGGACTGATATATGCCGCTTCGCATCATATTCATGGGCACGCCCGATTTCGCCGTGCCGACGCTTCGCGCCATCGCCGGCGCCGGGCACGAGATCGCCGCTGTCTATACGCAGCCGCCGCGTGCTGGCGGCCGGCGCGGGTTGGAGCCGGTTCCCTCGCCGGTCGAGCGTGCGGCGCGAACGCTCGGCCTGAAGGTCCGGACGCCCGTCTCGCTCAGGAATGAGGCGGAGCAGCAAGCTTTCCGCGCCCTCGGCGCCGATGCGGCCGTGGTCGTCGCCTATGGCTTGATCCTGCCAAAGCCTGTTCTCGAAGCCACGCGGCACGGCGCGTTCAACGGCCATGCTTCGCTCCTGCCCCGCTGGCGCGGCGCAGCTCCGATCCAGCGCGCCATCATGGCCGGGGATGGCGAGACCGGCATGATGGTGATGAAGATGGAGGAGGGCCTCGACACCGGCCCGGTGGCGCTGGCGGAAAGGGTGGCGATCCATCCCGACATGATTGCGGACGAACTGCATGACGAATTGATGGAAGTCGGCGCCGGCCTGATGGTGCGCGCATTGCTGGCGCTCGAGGGGGGAAGCATGACGCTTTCCCCGCAGGCGGCCGAAGGCGTCACCTATGCCAGGAAGATCGAGAAGGGCGAGACGCGCGTCGACTGGACGCAGCCGGGGAGCCAAGTGCACAACCATATACGAGGCCTCTCGCCCTTTCCGGGAGCATGGTGCGAGATGCCGGCCGGCGGCAGGGCGGAGCGCGTGAAGCTGTTACGCTCGACGCTCGGTGCGGGCAACGGGTCGCCGGGCACGATATTGGACGATTCGCTGACGATTGCCTGTGGCGCGGGCGCGGTGCGCCTCGAAGAACTGCAACGCGCCGGCGGCAAGGCGCTTCGCGCAGCCGATTTCCTGCGCGGCGCTAAAATGGAAAAAGGAATGGTGATCTCATGAGCATGTTGTCGATCCGCGCGGCTAACCCGCGCGACCGGGACGCGATCCGCAAGGTCGAGGAACAAGCCTTCGGCCAGTCGGCGGAGGCGGGGCTGGTCGACGCGCTCGTCGCTGCCGGCGACGCGGTCGTCGAACTCGTCGCCGAAGATGAGGGCCAGATCGTCGGGCATATCCTCTTTTCGCGCGTCTTCGTGAATGACGGCGCGCGGAAATTCTCGGCCGTGGCGCTGGCGCCGCTTGCCGTCGAGCCGTCCTTCCATCGCTCGGGGATAGGGGGCGCGCTGGTCCGCGAGGGGCACGTGAGGCTGAAAGAGGCCGGCGAGAGGCTTTCGGTCGTGCTGGGCGATCCGGCCTATTACGGCCGTTTTGGCTACACCCACGCGCGTGCCGCCGGCTTCGAGAGCGAATATCAGTGCGACGCATTGCAGGCGCTCGCATGGGGCGATGCGCCGGAAACGGGTCGTCTGGCCTATCCGTCGAGTTTCTCGACAGAACTCGCGGCCTGATTGCGGGCGAACCGTGCCGCGCTACCGCCTAGACATCGAATATGACGGCAGTCCCTATGCCGGCTGGCAGCGGCAGGACGGGCCACATTCGGTGCAGGCGGCGCTGGAGCAGGCGATCGCGGCGTTCAGCGGCGAGCAGGTCACGCTGCGCGGCGCCGGCCGTACCGATGCCGGGGTGCATGCGCTGGGGCAGGTGGCGCATTTCGACCTTGCCAGAGACTGGCCGGCCGACACCGTGCGCGACGCCGTGAACGCCCATCTGGCGAGCGCCGGCGAGACGGTCGCGGTATTGGCGGCGGCCATTGTCGCCGATGATTTCGACTCCCGCTTTTCGGCGCTTCGGCGGCATTATCTTTATCGCGTCGTCAACCGCCGCGCTCCGCTCGCTCTGGCGCGCCGGCAGGCCTGGTGGGTGCCGAAGCCGCTCGATGCGGAAGCGATGCACGCGGCGGCGCAGATGCTGGTCGGGAAGCACGATTTCACCACCTTCCGTTCGGTGCAATGCCAGGCGAAGAGCCCGGTCAGGACACTCGACCGTCTGGAGGTGACGCGCGCGGGCGAGATGGTCGAGTTCCGCGCGACGGCGCGCTCCTTCCTGCACAATCAGGTCCGCTCCATGGTCGGCACGCTGAAGCGCGTCGGCGAAGGGGCATGGAGCGCCGACGACGTCAGGCGCGTACTCGAAGCGCGCGACCGCTCCGCCTGCGGACCCGTCGCACCTGCCGACGGGCTCTATCTGGTGAAGGTCGATTACTGAGCCTGGCAGCCGGGCCTCGCGGCCTTCTCACGTCAGGCCGAACAGCCATTGCAGCACGACCAGCACGACGATCGACGCCGCAAGCATGCCGCCATAGACGGCGCTGGCGACGGTCGCGCCTTTGCCGATCGCCACATTCGTCATGCGCCAGACGAAGATCTGCGAGGCGATGAAGATGACCAGCGACAGGAACCAGGCCACGTCGGTGTCGTCCGGCAGGATCAGGAGAAGTGCGGCCGGCGGCACCATCAGCCAGGCGACGATGGCCGTCGTCCAATTGCTGGCGACCACATAATGGACGTAGCGGTCGGCAAGCCTCGCCGTCCGCGCGACCGCCGCCAGCACCGCCAGCGGCAGCACCCAGGCAGCAAGATCGATGATTCCGAGCCGGATGAAGATGGCGAAACGGTCGTTGAAATCCTGCGCCAGTTCGCCGTAGCTGGCGGCGATCGTCACCCAGTTCACGATCAGCGCCGGCAGTGCCACCACGATGGCGAAAAACGAATTCCAGAAGCCGTCTACCGAGAGGTCGAGTTCGCGCAGCCCGTCGGCCTTGCCGAGCATCATGCGCCAGGCACCGCGAAGGTACTGTTGGATTTCCTCTGCCGACGGCATTTTCAGCGCAGCCAGTCGCTCAGGAAACGTTGGTAGATACGGGTCAGCGTTTCCAGATCGGCAAGCGCCACCCGCTCGTCGACCATATGCATCGTCTGCCCGACGAGGCCGAATTCGATGACGGGGCAATAGTCCTTGATGAAGCGCGCGTCGGATGTGCCGCCCGATGTGGAAAGCTCGGGCTTTCTTCCGGTAACGGCCGAGACGGCGCCGGCGAAGGCGTCGATCAGGTGCGGATCGCGGGTGAGGAAGACGGGGCTCGGCCGTTCGCGCCAGCCGAGTTCGAAATCGAGCGGGGCCTTGTCTTGCCGCAGTCGCGCGGCGGCGCGGTCGAGCCTGTTATGGATTTCTGCTTGCAGGCGTTCCGCGTCCCACAGATCGTTGAAGCGGATATTGAAGGAGGCGGTCGCCCTGGCCGGTATGACGTTCGTCGCCTTGTTGCCGACATCGATGCTGGTCACCTCCAGATTGCTCGCCTGGAAATCCTTCGTGCCTTCGTCGAACGGGGGATGCATCAGCGCTTCGGCCAGCGCCACGATGCCGGGGACCGGATTGTCGGCGAGATGCGGATAGGCGACATGCCCTTGCCGGCCGTGCACGGTGACGGCCCCCGAGAGCGATCCGCGCCGGCCGATCTTGATCATATCGCCGAGCGTATCCGGGTTGGTCGGCTCGCCGACGATCGCGGCGTCCCATTTCTCTCCCTTCGCCGCCGCCCAGTCGAGAAGCTTGGCGGAGCCGTTTATCCCCGGACCTTCCTCGTCGCCGGTGATGAGGAGTGAAATCGAGCCCTTCGGCCGGCCGCGCTCGGAGATGTGGCGCGCCACCGCCGCGACGAAAGAGGCGATGCCGCCCTTCATGTCGACCGCGCCGCGCCCGTAGAGGAAGCCGTTTTCGGTCTCCGCCGCGAAGGGCGGATGTGTCCACGCCGTCTCGTCGCCCGGCGGCACGACATCCGTATGGCCGGCGAACATGAGGTGTTTTCCATCGCCGTCGAGCCGGGCGTAAAGGTTTGCGACGTCGGGCGTGCCATCCTCGGAGAATACGGGCCGCTCCACCGAGAAGCCGAGACGCTCCAGCATGCCGCAAAGCGCCTCCTGTGCGCCGGCGTCTGCCGGCGTCACCGAGGGGCAGCGGATCAGTTCCGCCAGATTGGAGGCGGGGTCGGTGGGGGTGTTCATGGCGGCGATGGATAGTCGAATCGCCTGGGCGTGTCACGATTGAATTGTCGTCCGCCGAGGTAATGTCGGAGACCCGGTCGATAGCCGGCCAACGGCCTTTCGGAACGATTTTCCGGTGCCGGCGTTACGGTCGATTGGAATGCAATTATTGCGGAGGGTAGGATGGCTCGTTTTTCTGCCATCGTCATGGGGCTGCTCGGTCTCGTATTGCTGGGCTGCGGCGCCTGGCTGATCGCTCTCGGCGGCTCCTGGTATTACGCCATCGTCGGGCTGGGTTTCCTGGTCACTGCCTATTTTCTCTGGCGGCGTTCTCCCACTGCGTTGTGGGTCTACGCGCTGGTCACGTTCGGCTCCCTCGTCTGGGCGGTCTACGAAGCCGGCTTCGACTGGTGGCGTCTGGCGCCGCGCGGCGACATCATCGTGATCGTCGCCATCTGGCTCCTGATGCCATGGGTAACGCGCGAGTTGCGCGATCCGGAGCGCCCGCGTCACGCCTCGGCCTTCAGCTGGAACGGCCTGCCGCTGACGGCGGCGGTCGTCGCCGGCATCGCGGTCGCCGTCTATGCGATGATGACGCCAACCAACGATCTTTCCGGCGCGCTGCCCACCGCCGCAGCCGACCAGGTCAAACCGAATTCGACCATTCCGGACGGCGACTGGCCGGCCTATGGCCGCACCAATGCCGGCCTGCGCTATTCGCCGCTGACCCAGATCACGCCTGAAAACGTCGCCGGGCTCAAGGTTGCCTGGACCTACCGCACTGGTGACGTGCGCGGCGAGGGAGACCCCGTCGAGACGACCTACGAGGTAACCCCGCTCAAGATCGGCAAAACGCTTTATCTGTGCACGCCGCACGACATCGCCATCGCGCTCGACGCCGACACCGGCAAGGAGCGGTGGCGCTACGAGGCCAATGTCGGCAAGAACATCGACCGTCAGCACCAGACCTGCCGTGGCGTCACCTATGACGAACCGGCTTCGGCCGCCGGCGCCTCGGTTTGCAAGAGCCGCATCCTGCTGCCGACTTCCGATGCGCGGCTGATCGCGCTCGACGCGGAGACCGGCAAGATCTGCGAGGATTTCGCCGGCAAGGGCGTGATCGACCTCACGGCGAACATGCCGGACCTGACGCCCGGCTTCTACTATTCGACCTCGCCGGTGGTCGTCGCACGTGGGCTGATCATTGTCGGCGGCGCGGTCAACGACAACGTCTCGACCAAGGAACCGTCCGGCGTCATCCGCGCCTATGACGAGACGACCGGCAAGCTCGTCTGGAACTGGGACAGCGGCAACCCGGACGCCACCCAGCCGATCGCGCCGGGCCAGACCTACACCCACAATTCCCCCAACAGCTGGTCGATCCTGAGCGCCGATCCGGAACTCGGCATGGTCTATGTGCCGATGGGCAACGCGCCGCCCGACCAGTTCGGCGGCAACCGCAGCGCCAATGACGAGAAATATTCTTCTTCCGTCGTCGCGCTCGATATCCTGACCGGACAGGTGCGCTGGGTCTTCCAGGCGGTCCATCACGATCTGTGGGACATGGACATGCCGGCGCAGCCGGAACTGATCGACTGGCACGGGCCGGATGGCGTCGTGCCGGCACTCCTGCAGCCGACCAAGCAGGGCGACATCTACCTTCTCGATCGTCGTACCGGAAAGCCGCTGTTACCCGTCACCGAGAAGCCGGCCCCGGCGGGCGCCGCGAAGGGCGACAAGGCGGCCCCGACCCAGCCCATCTCGACGATTTCCTTCAACCCGGCGCGGCTGACGGAAAGCGATATGTGGGGCGCCACCATGTTCGACCAGATGGCCTGCCGCATCCTCTTCCGCTCGCTCAACTATGACGGCCGCTATACGCCGCCTTCCGTGAAGGGGTCGATTATCTATCCGGGTAATTTCGGCACCTTCAACTGGGGCGGGGTCGCCGTCGATCCGGTCCGCCAATTGGTCTTCGCGACGCCGGTCTATCTCGCCTTCACCTCGACGCTGATCCCGCGCGCGAACGACACGGCGAACTACGTTTCCGACGGCAAGCCGGGCCTGAACGAGAATTACGGCGCGCCCTATGCGGTCAGGATGGTGCCGTTCATGTCGCCGATCGGCCTGCCCTGCCAGGCACCGCCATGGGGCTATGTCGCGGGCGTCGATCTGAGGAGCGGCCAGACGGTCTATCAGCACAAGAACGGCACGGTGCGCGATCTGTCGCCGCTGCCGCTGCCCTTCAAGATGGGCGTGCCTGGCATCGGCGGGCCGATGGTAACGGCGGGCGGCGTCGCCTTCTACTCGGGCTCCCTCGATTATTACGCGCGCGCCTATGATCTGACCACCGGCCGCAAGCTGTGGGAGGCCCGGCTACCGGCCGGCGGCCAGGCCACGCCGATGAGCTATCAGGGCTCCGACGGCCGCCAATATGTGCTGATCGTTGCCGGCGGCCATGGCTCGACCGGTACCAAGGCGGGCGATTCCATCATCGCCTACGCGCTGCCGAAGGGGTGAGTTTTGACCGTGCGCCCTTCAAGGCTCGAAGGACGCACCGACAAACCTTCCACCGATAGTGCAATCGCCCCGCGCTTGACTTTCCGCATCCGGCGGCTACACCGTTGCACACGATTGCAATAGCCATTTCATCGACAGGAAACGGGGCGGAGAGATAAAATGACGGGGCAAATGTCCGTCGATATAGAGTCCCGTTTCGATCTCGCGAAAGAGATCGCGCGCGAGGCGGGCGCACTGGCACTCTCCCATTTCAAGGCGCGCGACCGGCTCGTCATCGAGAGCAAGGAAAACTTGCACGACGTCGTCTCGGCAGCCGATCGCGAGGTGGAAACCCTTATCCGTTCGCGCATCGCGGCCCGTTTCCCCGGCGACGGGGTGCTCGGCGAGGAATACGGCCTCACCGCCGGCAAGAGCGAATATATCTGGGTGATCGATCCGATCGACGGCACCATTCCCTTCGTGGCCGGCATGCCGTCCTGGTGCGTGTCGATCGCGGTGCTGAAGGGCGAGAAGATCGTCGTCGGAACGATCTATGCGCCTTGCGTCGACGAGCTTTACGCGGCGGGCGAGGGCCTCGGCGCAACGCTCAACGGCCGCACGCTCGTCCTCGACAATTCATTGACCATCAAGAACCGCACCGTCGGTTTCGGCGCCAACCATCACGCCTCGCCCGCAGGCGTCGCCGGCTTCATCCGCCGGCTCATGGAGGAGGGCGGCAATTTCATGCGCAACGGTTCGGGCGCGCTCACCCTTGCCTATGTCGCGGCGGGAAAGCTCGCCGGCTATTACGAGCCCTATATGCATGCCTGGGACTGCATGGCCGGCTATTGCCTCGTCGCGGAGGCCGGCGGCTGGCATCGCCCCTTCCCCCTGGCGGAGGGCGGACTGACGAGAGGCGCAACGGTCATCGCGGCCGCCCCCGGCGCGGCCGGGGATTTGAGGCGGCTGGCGGAAAATTAGGCTGAGGGACGGTCAGGCGACGTTCCGCCTCGGCGCCAAGGCGGCCGCGAGCGCATTGCATAGCCATCGCGCCCTGGCGCGCGTCCATTTTCCGAATAGGGTGGCAGGATGGGTTTCGAGCGCCTCGGCGAGGGCGCGGATCTGGAGCTGGCGCTCCTCATGGGCGACGAGCACATAATGTTCGGTGTCGATCGAGCCGTCGGGCCGGCGGCGGATCGGTTCCAGGTCGGTCAATGTCATGTTCCGCTCCTCTGTATGATGGAGCGAGGATAGGGCGGGCCGGGTCGTGCCGCTTGAAGACCGGCTTGCCCTTGCCTTGTCTTTTTCCTGTCTTTCCCTGGCCAGATCGAAATGGTGTTTTCATAGGCAAGGCGCGGCGGTAGGAAAGGCCATGCGCTACCGTTTCGGCGATTGCGAACTTGTTTCGGAGACCCGCGAACTGGTCGCCGGCGGACAGCCGTGCGCGGTCGAGCCTCAGGTCTTCGACCTTCTGCGGCATCTCATCGAGCATCGTGAACGTATCGTCTCCCAGGACGAGTTGCTCGAGGCGATATGGGGAGGCCGCATCGTATCGGATTCCGCCATCAGCGCCCGTATCAGTGCCGCGCGCTCGGCCATCGGTGACGATGGCGCCCGCCAGCAATGGATCAGGACCTTGCCGCGCCATGGCTTCCGTTTCGTCGGCACTGTCGAGGTGGCGGACACCGGTGCGCCGATGCCACTCCCACCCTCCGGCGACCGCCAGCGTGTCGCCTTTTGCCGCTCGGCCGACGGCACCCGTATCGCCTATGGGGTGAGCGGGAGCGGGGAGCCGTTGGTCAGGGTGGGCCACTGGCTGACCCACCTGGAAAATGACTGGCGCAGCCCGATCTGGCGGCCGTTCCTGGACAGGCTTAACCGTCGCTTCCAGGTCGTCCGATACGACCAGCGGGGAAACGGCCTTTCGGACTGGAGCGTGGCCGATTTATCGCTCGACCGTTTCGTCGAGGATATGGAAGCCGTCGTCGGCGCGGCCGGCCTTGACCGCTTCGCAGTGTATGGCGCCTCGCAGGGCGTCCCGATCGCCATAGCCTATGCCGCTCGCCATCCCGAAAAAGTGAGCCGCATGGTCCTGCAGGGAGGCTTCGAGAAGGGTCGTCTCGTGCGCGGCCCGGCGAGCGAGCGCGAAGCGGGCGAGGCCATCATTACCCTGATACGGCACGGTTGGGGCCGGCGCGGCAGCCCCTTCATCAAGGCCTTCGCCACGCTGTTCATTCCCCAAGCCAGCGAAGAGCAGGTCGAGTCGCTGGTGGAACTCCAGCGCCTGACGACATCGCCGGAAAACGCCGCGGCGCTCAGGGCCGCCGTCGATCAGTTCGATGTCGGTGACCTGGTGGAGAAGGTAGCGGCGCCGACATTGGTTCTCCATGCCAGCGATGACGGCGTTCAGCCGCTGGAACAGGGCCGTATGCTGGCCGCCCGCATTCCGGGCGCCGAATTCGTGCTCCTGGGAAGCGCCAACCATGTTATCCTGCCGCAGGAGCCGGCCTGGTCGGTGCTCTTCGAGGCGATTGAGCGTTTTTTCGGCTGAAAGCTTCTATCGCGGCGAGTTGGTATAGGCGCCGAAGCGGTTCTGCCCGGCAGTGCCGGGATAGAAGCACAGGAATATGAAGACGAAATAGGAGACGACAGGCACGAGCAGGGTGACCGCGACGATGCCCGGCTGGCCCAAATCGTGCAGGCGCTTGATGCCGAGCGTGATGTTCGACCAGACCGACACGAGGAGCGCCACCCAGAAGATCGTCGCCAGCATCTCGCTCGAGCCGCTCGCCTCCGGCACCAGCGTGAACCGGTAGAGCACGAAGGCCGGAACGAGCTGCGCGAACAGCCCGGCCAGGAAATAGGGCGCGCGCGAAAGTCTGCCCGAAACGCCGAAGAAGAGCCAGAGAAGCTGCGGTCTATCCAACGGGGCGCCTCCCGCGGCACTGAACGCCCTTGGCCTCAATCACGGAGAAGCTCGTTGATCGATGTCTTCGAGCGCGTCTTTTCGTCGACATGCTTGACGATCACCGCGCAGTAAAGCGCCGGCCCCGGCTCACCATTGCCCATCGGCTTGCCCGGCAACGCGCCGGCGACCACCACCGAATAGGGCGGCACCTCGCCGTAGAAGATTTCGCCGGTGGCGCGGTCCACGATCTTGGTCGACTTGCCGATGAAAACGCCCATGCCGAGCACCGAGCCTTCGCGCACGATGCAGCCTTCGACCACTTCGGAACGCGCGCCGATGAAGCAATTGTCCTCGATGATCGTCGGCCCCGCCTGCATCGGCTCCAGCACGCCGCCGATGCCGACGCCACCCGAGAGATGCACATTCTTGCCGATCTGGGCGCAGGAGCCGACGGTCGCCCATGTGTCGACCATGGTGCCTTCATCGACATAGGCGCCGAGATTGACGAAGGAGGGCATGAGCACCACGCCCTTGGCGACATAGGCGGAGCGGCGGACGATGCAGTTAGGCACGGCGCGCAGGCCGGCTTTCTCGAATTCGTTGGCGCTCCAGCCGTCGAATTTCGACGGCACCTTGTCCCACCAGACCGCGCCGCCCGGCCCGTTGCCGATGACCTCCATCGGATTGAGGCGGAAGGACAGCAGGACGGCCTTCTTCAGCCATTGGTTGACGTGCCATGTGCCGTCCGCCCCGCGCTCGGCAACGCGCGCCTCGCCACGGTCAAGCAGTGAAAGGGCCGTTTCCACCGCGTCGCGGGCCGCGCCCCGTGTCGCCGTGGAGATGGCGTCGCGCTCCTCGAACGCCTTGTCGATGGTCTCTTCAAGCGAGACGAGGTCGGCTGTCGGCATGTCCACTCCATTACGCGCTGTTAAGGCGTGACGATTAAGCTGATTTGAAGTCGCGCGGACCCTATTTCATGGTCAGATGAGGGTCAATTGCGCCAAGGCCGATCGTGCGCCAGGGACGGCGCCCGCAGGACGAAAAGGGTACGGGGTAAAATCATGAATCCCATGGAAAAGTCCGGATGGACGCCGCTCGCCCATTCGGACGAAGATCTCCACGCCGCGCGCAGCGTTCCCGATACGCCGCAGACGCGCTCGCCGACCTATCGGCTGGCCTACGCCGACGACGATTTCCTGACGCGCCGCGAGTTGCGCCCGGTTAGGCTGCAACTCGAACTGCTCAAGACGGAGATGGCGCTCACTGCGCGTGGCATCCAGTCGACGGTGATCCTGTTTGGCGGCGCGCGCCTGCCGGAGCCGGGAGCCGATGCCTGGGCGGCCAAGAACGAGACGCAGAAGAAAAACCTCGAGGCCAACAGCCGCTACTATGCCGAGGCGCGCCGTTTCGCGCAGCTCTGCTCGAAGGAATCGGCGCGTTCCGGTTACCATGAATATGTCGTGGTCACGGGCGGTGGCCCGGGCGTGATGGAGGCGGGAAACCGGGGCGCAGCCGATGTCGGGGCGCCCTCGATCGGCCTCAACATCGTCCTGCCGCACGAACAGGCGCCGAACCTCTACGTGACGCCGGAGCTCTGCTTCAACTTCCACTATTTCGCCATCCGCAAGATGCATTTCATGATGCGCGCCAAGGCGGTGGCCGTCTTTCCCGGCGGCTTCGGCACGATGGACGAGTTTTTCGAGACGCTGACCCTGATCCAGACCGGCCGCATGGAGCGCGTACCGGTGATCCTGTTCGGCAAAGCCTTCTGGGACCGGGCTATCGACCTCGACTTCCTGGCCGAACAAGGAACCATCTCGCCGGGAGACCAGGACATCATCTCCTTCGCCGATACCGCCGACGCGGCCTGGAGGATCATCGCCGATTTTTATGCGGAGGGATGATGACCGCCTGTGACTTCGCGTCACGCGCGAGGATGCCGCGCGCCGTGATGCCGCATGCCCGACGCCTTCATTCCGCCTGCCTCTCCGTTATCCTCCCGGGGCCACAGGAAGGGGACAAGATGCGCAAATATTCCATGCATCCGATCCACACATACTCGCTCCAGTTCGCCGCGGCGCTGGCGCTGACCGCAGCTTCCGCCGTAACGGCCGGCGCCTATCCGCCGGCGCCTGCCCTTCATTCCTATCTGCGCGCGATCGAGCAGCCGACGCTTGCCGCGGCCATGAAGACGATGCCCGACAAGACCGGCGGCGATGTCGTCACGGCGGGCGATCTCGAGATAAGCGCGATCTGGACTCGCGCCATGCTGCCCGGCCAACCGGTGGGTGGTGGCTTTTTCACCATCACGAACAAGGGGACGAGCGCCGACCGGCTTCTCTCCGTCTCCTCGCCCGATGCCGGCCATGCGGAGATTCACTCCATGGCCATGAAGGACAACGTCATGGTCATGCGGCCGGTCGAGGGCGGCCTCGAAATCCCGGCCGGCGCAACGGTCGAACTGAAACCCGGCCATTTGCACTTGATGTTCATGAATGTGAAGAAACCCTTCCGCAAGGGTGAGACGGTCCCGATGACGCTCGACTTCGAGCACGCCGGCAAGGTGGAGATCAAGATGCCGGTCGAGGCCGCCAACGCCAAGGGTGCGACGGGTTCGATGGACCACATGGATCACATGAAGACGGACTGATCCGGCCGCTTCATCGGGTTGGCATTATCGTCGTGAGGAAGCCCGCGAGATCGTCGGTGACGAAATCGACGCTTTCAGTGAATTCCCGATCGTTCTCCCATGTCTCGGTGAAAGTCGGCTGGAAATCGCGCGGCACGATCAGGACGGTCGTCATGCCAAGCGCCTTCGGTTCCACGAGGTTGCGTGGCAGATCCTCGAACATGACGGCGCTGCCCGAGGCTATGCCGTGCAGGCCGAGGAACGCGTCGTAGGTCTCGCGCGCCGGCTTCGGCATCAGCTTGGCCGCAACGATATCGAAGATGGCGTCGAAACGGTCGAGGATGCCAAGAGCGCCTGCCGTGCGCTCGGCATGGCCGCGATCGCCATTGGTGAAGATGAATTTCCGGCCAGGCAGCGCCGTGATGGCTTCGCCGAGCACCGGATTCGGCTTCAGCCCGGAATAGTCGATGTCGTGGACGATGCGCAGGAACTCGTCGGTGTCGATGCCGTGCCGTTCCATCAACCCCCTCAGCGTTGTGCCGTACTGAAGGTAGAGTTCCTTCTGCAGCTTGCGCGCTTCCGCCGGCGGCAGCTTAAGAAGATCGGCCACATAGGCAGTCATCTTCACGTCGATCTGCGCGAAGAGGTTCGCATGATGCGGATAGAGCGTGTTGTCGAGATCGAACACCCAATCGGTGACATGGGCGAAGCGCGCGGGATCGGGAAGGTTCTGCATGGCCTGCTTATGGCACAGATCCGCGAGGAAGGAAGGATGCCGCGCATAGATAAAGTGCCGACGTGGCAAGCCCTTCCGCCGTTTGGCATATTGCGCCGTTCGGCCCGGCCAGCCTAAATCGCGCCCGGCTTTGGGGGGGGGCGAGATGGAACTGTGGATACCGATCACCATCGCAGCCGCCTTCCTGCAGAATCTGCGGTCGGTGGGGCAGAAGCATCTGAAATCCGTGATGGGCACGACCGGCGCGACCTTCGTGCGTTTCGGGTTCGGGCTACCGGTCGCGGCCCTCTTCGTGCTCGGCCTGAACAGGCTGGCCGGTTTTCCGTTCCCACATCCGGGGCCGGTCTTCCTCGGCTGGATGACGCTCGGTGCGTTCAGCCAGATCGGCGCCACCTTCCTGCTGATCCACCTTTTCTCTTTCCGTAACTTCGCCGTCGGCACCGCCTATTCGCGCACCGAGCCGGTGCAGGCGGCACTGTTCGGATTGATTTTCCTCGGCGAGACGGTGACGCTTGGCGTGATCGGGTCGATCGCGGTCAGCGTGCTCGGCGTCATGCTGATCTCCATCGCCCGCACGACGATGAGTTGGAAAAATATCTTCGCCTCGCTGGCGCAGCGGACCGCATTGATCGGGCTGGCGTCCGGCACGCTCTTCGGCATCGCCGCCGTCGCCTACCGCGCCGCCTCCACATCGCTCGGCGGGCCGAACTTCATGATGCAGGCGGCGGTGACACTGCTTTTCACCATCTTCTTGCAGACCGTGCTGATGCTGGTGTGGATGGTGCTGCGCGAGCCCGCCGAACTCGGCCGCATCGCCCGAGCCTGGAAGCCCTCGCTCTTCGTCGGCGTGGTCGGCGCCACCGCCTCCTTCGGCTGGTTCATGGCGATGACCCTTCAGCAGGCGGCCATCGTCAAGGCGCTGGCGCAGATCGAGTTGATCTTCACCTTCGCCTCGTCGGTCTTCTTCTTCAAGGAGCACATCAACCGCGCCGAGATCGCCGGCTGCGCGCTGATCGTGACGGGGATTTTGCTGCTGCTTCTGCTGGGTTAGCCGGTGGTCGTTCGCCGCCCTACGGCACGATCAGCGTCCCGGCGCCGTGCTTGGTGAAGAGTTCCAGCAGCACCGCATGCGCCTGCTTGCCGTTGAGGATGACGACGCCCTCCACGCCGCGTTCGATCGCCTGGATGCAGGTCTCGACCTTGGGGATCATGCCGCCGGAGATCGTGCCGTCCCGGATGAGCGCCCTGGCCTCCGAGACCGACAATTCGTCGATCAGCTTCTTGTCCTTGTCGAGCACGCCCGGCACGTCGGTCAGGAAGAGCAGACGCGTCGCCTTGAGCGCGCCTGCGATGGCACCGGCGAAGGTGTCGGCGTTGATGTTGTAGGTGTGGCCGTCGCGGCCGGGAGCCACCGGCGCAAGCACCGGGATCATCTCCGAGCGCGCGAGAAGATCGAGCAGCGTCCGGTCGACCTCGACCGGTTCGCCGACGAAGCCGAGATCAAGCACGCGCTCGATATTGGAGTCGGGATCGATCACCGTCTTGTGCGCCTTTTCGGCGAAGACCATGTTGCCGTCCTTGCCGCAAAGCCCGATCGCCCATTCGCCCTCGGCGTTGATGAGTGCGACGATCTCCTTGTTGATCGAGCCCGCCAGCACCATCTCGACGATCTCGACCGTCTTCTCGTCGGTGACCCGCAGGCCGCCTTCGAAGCGGGATTCGATCCCCATCTTGGCGAGCATGGCCGCGATCTGCGGGCCTCCGCCATGGACCACGATGGGGTTGACGCCGGATTGTTTCAAGAGCGCGATGTCGCGCGCGAAGGCCTGGCCGAGCGCGTTGTCGCCCATGGCGTGCCCGCCATATTTCACGACGACCGTCTTGTTCTCATAGCGCTGCATGTAGGGCAGTGCGGCGGAGAGTAGCCGTGCCTGTGCGGCGGCGGTTTCGGCGGTGTCTTTGTCGCTCATGATGCGTCCCGAATGAAAATCCGCGATCTCTTAGCGGCAAACCGGCGGGGGAGTAAACGGCCGGGAAAAAATGATTGCGCTGTCATAAGGTGTCTTGCGGGGCGCTGATACCGCTGTCATAGTTTTTGCAAGGCCCGCTTTGTCTACGGGCCTCCAGGGAGGAAACGAATTATGACAGACAAGATCAGGACCAACAGGCGCGATTTTCTTACTGTTGCCTCGGCTGGTAGCGCCGCGGCGTTGCTCGGCGGGTTAGGCATCAGCCCGGCAATGGCCGCAGCCGCAACGGGCCGCTCCGAAAAGCCGCTCAAGGCTGCCTTCTCCAATGCCGGCCTGCAGGCGACATGGTGCGCGCAGGGCAAGCAGGCGGCGGAATTCTGGGGCAAGCTTTACAATGTCGAGGTGACATGGTTCGACGGCGAACTCGACGCCGTCAAGCAGCGCGCCGCGATCGACAACATGGCCTCGCAGAAATGGGACTTCGTCGCCATCCAGGCCTTCGGCATCGGCACGCTGACGCAGCCCGTGCAGAAGATGATCGACGCCGGCATCCCGGTCATCGACATGGATACGCTGATCGCGCCGCTCGACAAGATCAACATCCACTCGTTCCTGGCGCCGGACAACGAATTCATGGGTTCGTCCGTGACGCAGGCCCTGATCGACGCTATCGGCGGCAAGGGCAATATCATCATGACGCAGGGCGCGCTCGGCCACACCGGCGCGCAAGGGCGTGCACGCGGTTTCCACTCGATCGTCAAGAAATATCCGAACGTGAAGGTTCTCGAGGAACAGCCGGCGGATTGGGATGTCACCAAGGTCGCCCGCCTGTGGGAGACCTACCTCACGAAATATCCGAAGATCGACGCCGCCTACTTCCACAATGACGACATGGCGCTCGCCGCCTACAACGTCATGAAGGCGCACAAGCGCACCGACATCAAGATCGGCGGCTGCGACGCCATGCCTCCGGCGCTTGCCGCCGTCCTCGACGGACGCATGACAGCGACGGTGCGCAACCCGTCCTGCCGTATCCATGGCGGCGCGATCGTCGCCGGCGTCGCGGCTGTGGCCGGCGAGAAAACGGGCGAGGGCGGCATTCCGAAGAATGTCGTGGCCGACGGCCCGGTTGTCACCAAGGCCAATGCGGCGGGCATGCAGTGGATGGAAGACCACTTCCTGATCTGATGTTCCCGAACGGGCCGGCGAAAGCCGGCCCTCCATCCCGCGGCATGGTTGAACGAGGATGAACGCTGAGGCTGACAAAGCCGCCGACGGGGCGCTGCCGCGCCTCGAGATGCGGGCCATCTCGAAATCCTTCGGCGGCGTCGCGGCGCTGCGCGATGTCGATTTTGTGCTGAAGGTAGGCGAGGTGCACGGCCTTGTCGGTGAAAACGGCGCCGGCAAGTCGACCTTGATGAAGATCATCGCCGGCGTGCATGCCCAATATCAGGGGCAGATGCTGATCGACGGCAAGCCGGTGCATTTCCGCTCCGCGCGTGATGCGCTCGACGCCGGCATCGGCATGGTGCACCAGGAACTGAGCATCGCCCCGGACCTGACCGTGGCCGAGAATGTCTATCTCGGCAAGCAATTGACGAAAGGCGGCATCATCGACTGGCGCGGCATGGTCACCGGCGCGCGCGAGCAGCTTGCCAGCCTCGGCATCGATGTCGATCCGCGTGCGCGCATGGGAACGCTGGCGATCGGCCTGCAGCAATTGATCGAACTTGCCCGCGTGCTCTTCTCCGGCGCACGTATCGTCATCCTGGATGAGCCGACCTCGGCGCTCTCGCCGCCCGAGGTCGAGCGTCTGTTCGAAGTGGTACGCAAGGTACGCGCGAGCGGCCGCTCGATCGTCTTCATCTCGCATTTCCTCGACGATATCCTCGCCATTTCCGACACGGTGACGGTGTTCCGCAATGGAAGGCGCGTGGTCACCGAAGCCGCGTCGAAGGTCGACAAGGCCTGGCTGATCGATCGCATGATCGGTTCCGGTCATGAGGGCCTGGAAGAGAGCTATACCGACGACATTGCGCTGGACAGCAAGCCGGACGCGCCGGTGATCCTGTCGGTCACCAATCTCGGCGCCGGTCGCGCCTTCGCCGGCGTGTCGCTGGATGTGCGGGCCGGCGAAGTGCTCGGCGTTTACGGTTTCATGGGGTGCGGCCAGTTGGAACTGGCCCGCACGCTGTTCGGCAAGATCAGGCCGGCGACCGGCTCGCTTGCGCTGGAGGGCAGGAAACTCAGGCTGAGGAACACCGCCCAGGCGCGGCGGGCGGGCATCGCCTTTGTGCCGGAAAGCCGGCGTTCCATGCTTTTCTATTCCGAGCCGGTCTACAAGAACGTGTCGATCAGCGTGCTCGACCGCATCGCGCGCCTGTGGCTGAAGCCCGCCGAGGAGCGGCGGATCGCCAACGGCCATGTCGCATCCCTCTCCATCAGGCCGCCGCGCGTGAATGTCCTCCTGCAGAACCTGTCGGGCGGCAACCAGCAGAAGGTGGCGCTTGCCAAATGGCTGACATGGCCGCCGAAGGTGTTGGTTCTGGCCGAGCCGACGCGCGGCATGGATGTCGGCGCCAAGGAGGACGTGGTGAAGATCGTGCGCAAATTGCGCGACCAGGGGATGGGCATCGTGGTCGTCTCGACCGAGCCTGAGACGGTGCTGTCGCTCGCCGACCGCATCGTGGTCATGAAGAAGGGGCGGATCGTGCGGGAGTTCGCCGGGGAAAAGATCAGCAAGGACCGGCTTCTCGAAGCCGCGTGAGGAGGCCTTCCATGACCGTTCCGCTTGAAGGGACCGATGGCGCAACCGGACGCTCGCAGGCGCTCGCCTTCGTGCGCAACCAGATGCGCAACATCGCGCCTTTCGCGACGCTGATCGTGCTTGTCGCCTTCTTCGCGCTGGCGAGCCCCGCATTTCTCTCGATGAACAACGTCGCCAATATCATGGTCCAGATATCGGTCTCCGGGATCATCGCCGTCGGGCTGACCTTCGTCATCCTGTGCGCGGAGATCGACCTTTCCATCGCCGCCATCGCCAATGCCGCCGGCATCGTGGTCGCGTATTTCACCTTGCAGGAATCCTATGTGAACATCGCCAACGTGCCGCTTCCGGGCTGGGCCGCAATCATGCTCGCGCTCGCCGCTTGCGCGGTACTCGGCCTGGTCAACGCCTTCGGCCTGACGGTCATCGGCATCCCTTCCTTCATCATGACGCTGGCCATGATGCAGATCGCCGCCGGCATCTGTGCGCTTCTGGTGCGCGGCCAGATCGCCTATGCCGTGCCGGACCTCATCTCGACCTTGGGTTCGGGCTCGTTCCACGGCATACCCTGGATCGTCATCGTCTTGTGTATTTTCCTGGCCGCCGGGCATGTCGTGCTGACCTATACGCGCTTCGGGCGATACGTCTTCATGGTCGGCGGCAATCGCGAGGCGGCGGAATATTCGGGCGTCAACGTCAAGCTCATCCTCGCCGCCGTGATGGTCATCGGCGCGGTGTGCTCAGGCGTGGCGGGCATGCTCGGCGTCGCCTATTTCGGCAGCGCCCAGCAAAACGAGTTCGACGGCTATTTGCTCGACGCCATCGCCGCGGTGGTGGTCGGTGGCACCAGCCTGTTTGGCGGGCGCGGCGGCATCGGCAACACCATCATCGGCCTTCTGATCCTCGGCGTGCTCAACAACGGCCTCGACCACATCAACATCGACAGCTTCCTGAAGATCCTGATCCGCGGCATCATCTTGCTGCTCGCGCTGATCATCAACGTCTACGTGCAGAATTTGCGCGAGAGCGAACGTGCGGGCGCCGCCTGACGATCGCCGGCGCCCGGCAGTCAGGCGAGGAAGAACCTATACGCTGGCCGATGTCGCCAAACGCGCCGGCGTCAGCGAGATAACGGTGTCGCGCGTGCTGCGCGACAAAGGTCCGATTTCGATAAAGACGCGCGAGCGCGTCATGGCCGCCGTGGCGCATCTGGGCTACATGCCGAACCGCATCGCCGGCACGCTCGCCTCGGCCGGCTCGAACCTGATCGGCGTCGTCCTTTCCTCGCTCACCAATAATGTCTTCGCCGATGTGCTGGGCGGCATCCATTCGGTGCTGGCGCCGGCGGGCTATCAGCCGGTGGTCGGTGTCACCGATTACGACGAGGCGGAGGAGGAGCGCGTCGTCGCCTCGCTGCTTGCCTGGCAGCCGGCGGCGATGATCGTCTCCGGTGTCAACCATACGGCGGCGACGAGGCTGATGCTGGCGCGGGCGAGGGGACGCGTCGCCGAGATCATGGATATCGATTCGGTGCCGCTGGATCTCGGCGTCGGCTTCTCGCACCGCGCCGCCGGCTATGACACGGCCCGGCATCTTTGCGCGCGCGGCTATCGCCGCTTCGGCTATGTCGGCCTCGATCGGGCGCGCGATCCGCGTGCCGCGCGCCGCCACGAGGGCATGATGCGCGGGCTTTCCGAGGCCGGCCTTTCGCTGGTCGCCGAGGCGGTCGCCGAATTCCCGACCTCGACCCATGGCGGCCGGAGGCTGCTTGCCGAACTTCTTGCGCGAGAGCCGGGCCTCGATGCCGTAGTCTTCTCCAACGACGACATGGCGGTCGGCGGCCTTTTCCACTGCCTTGCCGCCGGCATCCGGCCGCGCGAGGAACTGGCGCTTTTCGGGTTCAACGCGCTGGAGGTCGGCCAGTCCCTGCCGATGCCGCTTTCGACCATCCGCTCGCGTCGCGACACGATCGGCCGGATCGCCGCCAAGGAGATACTCGAAAGCCCGCAGCGGCCGGCCGTTCATACCATCATCGACACGGGCTACGAGATCGTCGAGGGCGGGACGGCTTAGCCCGCCTTGCCAGCCTTGCGACGTGGTCGTTAGAGTACGATCTTCAACGGGCATTTCACGTTACATGGCTTTCGACATATTGGTAAGACAGGGCATTCTGCCCGACGGTGCTATCGCCGATATCGGCATCTCCGGCGGGCGGATCGCGGCGATCGAATCGAGACTCGAAAGTGAGGCGGGGTCGGTTGTCGAGGCGGCGGGCAGCCTTGTCGCGCCACCCTTCGTCGACCCGCATTTCCATATGGACGCAACTCTCTCCTACGGCATCCCGCGCATCAACGCGTCGGGCACGCTGCTGGAAGGCATCGCACTGTGGAGTGAACTGAAGCCGCTCCTGACGCATGAGACCGTAAAGGAGAGGGCGCTCCGCTATTGCGACTGGGCCGTGTCCATGGGTCTGCTGGCCATTCGTACCCATGTCGACGTCTGCGACGACCGGCTTCTGGCGGTGGAGGCGCTGCTCGAGGTGAAGAAGGAGGTCGCGCCCTATATCGACCTGCAACTCGTAGCCTTCCCGCAGGACGGCTTTTACCGAAGCCCCAATGCGAGGGCGAATACGCTGCGCGCGCTCGACCTTGGCGTTGACGTGGTCGGCGGCATTCCGCATTTCGAGCGCACCATGGAAGACGGCCGCCGCTCGGTGATGGAACTGTGCGAAATCGCCGCCGGGCGTGGCCTGATGGTCGACATGCATTGCGACGAGACCGACGATCCGTTGTCGCGCCATGTCGAACAGCTTGCCTTTGAGACGCGCCGTCTCGGACTTGCCGGCAGGGTGGCGGGCTCGCACCTCGCCTCCATGCATTCGATGGACAATTATTACGTCTCGAAACTCCTGCCGCTGATCGCCGAGGCCGGCATGGCCGCGATCCCCAATCCGCTGATCAATATCATGCTGCAGGGCCGCCACGATACCTATCCGAAGCGCCGGGGCATGACCCGCGTGCCGGAGATGCTCAAGGCAGGCATCCGCGTCGGCTTTGGCCAGGATTGCGTGCTCGACCCGTGGTATTCGCTGGGCACCGCCGATATGCTCGACGTTGCCTTCATGGGGCTGCATGTTGCGCAGATGACAAGCCCCGCCGACATGCGCAAATGCTTCGACATGGTGACGACCGAGAACGCCGCCATCATGGGGCTGGGGGATTACGGCCTTGCCGTCGGCAAGCGCGCCAGCCTCGTCGTGCTCGACGCCGGCAACCCGATCGAGGCGGTGCGGCTGCGTGCCGAGCGGCTATGCGTCATCGCCAGGGGAAAGATCGTCGCAGAGCGGCCGCGCCGCGAAACGCGGCTCTTCCTCGACGGCCGGCCGCAATCGGTCAATCGCCGACATGAGGCATAGGCGAACTCCTTATTCCTCCGCCGCGCCGAGCGGCGAAGGGCCGAACATTCCCTTTTTCCCTCGTCTGGCCTCCGCCTCGGCGTCGCCATATTGGCCGTCGGCGCTTTCCGCCCAGCCGTTCCGCACCAGCCACAGCGCCATGTCCTCGGTTTCGAGCGTGCAGCGCGTGGTGATTTTCATCGGCTTCGACGGTATGTCGCAGGCGATCGCGCGGCCGCGCATCCACGCACGGAACGCGGTCCGCGCCATGGCCCCGCAGGGCCAGGATTTGCCGGCTTCACCTGGGCAGGAATGGTCTGCGGGCAGCACCTTTATGCCGGCGAGGCGGATGGCATAGCCGTTGGCCTCGATCTGGCCTGCCGCTGGCGCGATCGCCCGGTAGAGCAGCGTGCCCTGCGGAACCGGCGGGCCGAACGGCTCGCGTTTCAGATTCCTGGTAGCTGTGGCGAGCGGCGCACGCGCGGGCATCCGTTCCAGCGGGCCCTCGACCCGCGGCCCCGCAATACTGTCGGGCGCGATGAGGCGGATATGGGGGGCTTTGCCAGGCGGCACGCTTGCCGGTGTCTTGGACGAACCGGGTGTCTCGGGCAACCGGGTCGCGCCGGTAGCTTTCGGCCCGTCCTCATTGCCCTTATCCGCGGGCTTCATCATGGATTGCCCGCCGATCCACAGTGCCGCGACCAGCGCGATGCCGGCAATGGCGAGGGCGATGCGCCTCAGCGCCGTCAAGGCGCCGGCTACTGGCTTGCCCAGATGACCCGCGCCACCCACTCGACCTCGGCCATGGGGATCGTGCGGTTCTCGTGTTCGGGATTGAGCGAGAGAAGGCCGATCGCTTTCGTCGTCTGCTTTTCCAGCACCTTGGCCATGACCTCTCCGCCGGTCGTCTTGACCACGACACGGTCGCCGCGATGCACGGGCGCGTTTGGATCGACGATCAGTATGTCGCCGTGCCGGTAGAGCGGCAGCATGGAATCGCCCTGTATGCCGAGCGCGTAGGTGCCTTCCGGCGCGCCGCCGGGAAGTTCGATCAGGTCCCAGCCGTCGCCGGCCGGAAAGCCGGCATCGTCGAAGAAGCCGCCGGCGCCGGCCTGCGCGAAGCCGACCAGCGGTACAGGCGATACTTGTCTCGGCAGCGCATCGCGGTCGGCGGTCGGCCTTCCTTCGATCAGCGCGAAGAGTTCATTGAACGTGGAGCCGGTCGCTTCGATGATCTTGGCGAGCGATTCCGTCGAGGGCCAGCGCGGCCTGCCGTCGGCCGACACGCGCTTCGACCTGTTGAAGGCGGTGGAATCGAGGCCGGCTCGCCGCGCCAGCCCGGAAGCGGAAAGCGAGTAGCGCGCCGCCAACGCATCGATCGCGGCCCAGACATTTTCATGTGAGAGCATAACGGTGCTCCCTTCCCATACAGGAAAAAATACCTTTGCCCCGCTTCTATCGGCAGGGCCGGATTTTGTCCAGAACCACGTCAGTGAGCCGCTTCCAGCGATTTGGCCGATGCGCGCAAATTACGGTGCGAGGCGAGAAAGGCGGCTTCCGCCGGGTCGAGCGGGCGCGGCGTCTGGTAATGGCCGAGCAGGCCGAACATCTCGGTGATCGGCACGAAGCAGCGGCCTTTCAAATCATAGATGCCGACGGTGGTGAGCGCGATTGCGGCCGTGCGCCCGTCCTCCAGCCGGAACAGGTGCCGGCCGATCATCTCGCCGCCTTCCCAGGTCTCGATCGTGGTGACGACGTCGAATCGCTGCCACAGCCTGATCTCGCGTACATAGGTGGCTTGCAGCCCGCCCATCATCGGCGCCCAGCCACGCTCGCGGCAAAGCCGGAAGACGCCGCTGCGCAGGAAGATGTCGATGCGGCCGACATCGGCCAGCATCATGTAGCGGGCGTTGTTCAAATGGATGTTGCGGTCGATGTCGCTCGGCAGGCAGCGGAAGGAAAGCCGGCTTTCGCCGCCGAGGCGATACGGCCCGCGCCAGCCGGTGGTCGCGGCCATCCGCGCCAGTCTCGCCCAGACATACATGGAAGTGCTCCGGCTCTTTTTCCCTCTTTATGGCAGGGTCACCACGTATGATACCCCCACCCCTAACCCCTCCCCACAAGGGGGAGGGGAATCTTGTCGCGGTTCCGCTTGGCACAGGCCTAGATGATTTTAGCTGAGGCAGGGGCGATGGCGTCTCCCTCCCCCTTGTGGGGAGGGGACAGGGGTGGGGGGCATCGGCGCTATGCTGCCTTCTTCGCTTCCCTTTTGCCATAGGGATCGAAGCGCTCGTAGAAGGTCTCCCCCTTCTCGGCCATGTCGGCGAGCAGTTTTGGCGCCTTGAATTCCTTGCCGTGTTTTTTCCGCAGATGCCGCGCGAGTTTGAGGAATTTATCCATGCCCATGCCGTCGATATAGCTGAGAGCGCCGCCCGTATAGGGAGCGAAGCCGAAGGCGAGGATGGAGCCGACATCCGCCTCGCGCGGGTCGGTGACGATGCCTTCCTCCATGACGCGCGCGGCCTCGAGTGCGATTGTCGCGAGGAAACGCTCTTTCAACTCCTCCACGTCGATCTTGTCTGGATTCTGCTGCTTGTAGAGATCCTTCAACCCCGGCCAGAGGCTCTTCTTCGCCGGCTTCGCCGGATAATCGTAAAAACCCTTGCCGTTCTTGCGGCCGAAGCGGCCGTGCTTGTCGACCATGATGTTGATGAGCTTCAACTGCTCGGGATCGACGGCCTTCTCGCCGAGATCGCGGATGGTCTGCTTCATGATCTTCTGAGCGAGGTCGATCGCCGTCTCGTCGGTCAGTGCCAGCGGTCCGACCGGCATGCCGGCGAGTTTCGCGGCGTTCTCGATCATCGCCGCCGGTACGCCTTCGATCACCATCTTGAAGGCTTCCGACATGTAGCGCAGCACGCAGCGGTTGACGTAGAAGCCGCGCGTGTCGTTGACGACGATCGGCGTCTTCTTGATCGCACGCACATAGTCGATTGCTACGGCAAGCGCCTTGTCGCCGGTCTTCTTGCCGAGGATGATCTCGACCAGCATCATGCGGTCGACCGGCGAGAAGAAATGGATGCCGATGAAGTTCTTCGGCCGAGCCGAATTCTTCGCCAGCCCGGTGATCGGGATGGTCGAGGTGTTGGAGGCGAAGATTGCCGCGGGTTTCAGAACGGCTTCGGCCTTCTCCGTCGCACCCTTCTTCACCTCCGAATCCTCGAACACCGCCTCGATGACGAGGTCGGCGCCATCGAGATCGGCGTAATCCATCGTCGGCGTGATGAGCGAGAGGAGCTTTTCCTTCTCCGCTTCGGTGGCGCGGCCCTTCTTGATGAGCCCGTCCATCAGGCTTGCCGAATGCGCCTTGCCCTTTTCGGCGGACGGCATGTCACGGTCGAGCAGCACCACCGGAATGCCGGCCCTGGCCGTCACATAGGCGATGCCGGCGCCCATGAAGCCGGCGCCGAGCACGCCGATCTTGCTGAATTTGGTCGCAGGCACGCCGGCCGGGCGGCGCGCGCCCTTGTTCAGTTCCTGAAGCGAGACGAAGAGCGAGCGGATCATCATCGCCGCCTCTCTCGTTTGCAAAATTTCGGTGAAATAGCGCTGTTCGATCCTGAGCGCCGTGTCGAAGGGCACCAAGAGCCCCTCATAAACGCATTTAAGGACCGCCGCGGCGGCCGGATAATTGCCGTGCGTCTCGCGGCGCAGGATGGCGATAGCCGGCGGCCAGAGATTGGCCCCGGCCGCCGAATAGACCGGCCCGCCGGGCAGCTTGAAGCCCTTCTCGTCCCATGGCGCCACCGGCTTCAACCCGGCGGTGATCATCGCCTTCGCCGCCTCGATGAGCCTGCCCGGCTCTACAATGTCATGGATCAGGTTCATCGCCTTCGCCTTCTTCGGCGAAAGCGTCTGGCCAGACGTCAGCATCTGCAACGCTTCCTGCGTGTTGGCGAGGCGCGGTACGCGCTGCGTACCGCCGGCGCCGGGGAACAGTCCGACCTTGATCTCGGGCAGCGCCATCTTCACGCGCTCGCTATCCGCCGCCACGCGCCCGTGGCAGGCAAGCGAAAGCTCGAACGCACCGCCCATGCAGGTGCCGTTGATCGCCGAGATCCAGGGCTTGCCCGAGGTCTCGATCTTGCGGAACAGTTGCGACATGCGGCCGGCGCCGTCGAACAGCATACGCACGGCCTTCTTGTGGTCCTTGGCGTCTGCGGCATGGAACTGGCCGAGCATGCGCTGGAGCATCGTCAAATCCGCGCCGCCGGAAAAGCTTTCCTTGCCCGACGTGACAACCACGCCCTTGACGGCGGCGTCCGCCGTCACCTGGTCGGAGATCCTGTCCAGTTCGTCGATGACTTCCTCGGTGAAGACGTTCATCGACCTGCCCGGCATGTCCCAGGTAACAAGCGCGATCCCGTCCGTATCGGTCTCGACGGTAAAGTTTTTATAGTCGGTCATTGGGGAATCTCCCGAAAATCAAACCCGCTCGATGATGGTCGCCGTACCCATGCCGGCGCCGATGCAAAGCGTCACCAGCGCCGTGTTGAGGTCGCGCCGCTCCAGTTCGTCGAGCACGGTGCCGAAGATCATGGCCCCGGTGGCGCCGAGCGGATGCCCCATGGCGATGGCGCCGCCATTGACGTTGATCCTGTCGTGCGGGATTTCGAAGGCCTGCATATAGCGGAGAACCACGGACGCGAAGGCCTCGTTCAGTTCGAACAGGTCGATATCCGACAGCTTCATCTTGGCGCGCTTCAAAAGCTTCTCCGTCACGTCGACCGGGCCGGTCAGCATGATCGACGGTTCCGAGCCGATATTGGCCATGGCGCGGATGCGCGCGCGCGGCTTCAGTCCCAGCGACTTGCCGCCCTTCTTCGAGCCCAGCAGCACAGCCGCCGCCCCGTCGACGATGCCCGACGAATTGCCGGCATGGTGGACGTGGTCGATCTTCTCGACCTCCGGATAGCGGTCGATCGCGACCGCGTCGAAGCCGCCCATCTCGCCGACCATCGTAAAGGAAGGGTTGAGCGAGGCGAGCCCCTGCATGTCTGTCGAGGGCCGCATATGCTCGTCATGGTCGAGGATGGTGAGGCCGTTCTGGTCGGCGATCTCGATCACGGAATTCCTGAACCAGCCCTTCTCCCAGGCATGCGCCGCGCGCTTCTGGCTCTCGACCGCGTAGGCGTCGACGTCGTCGCGCGAAAAGCCGTATTTGGTGGCGATCAGGTCGGCCGAGATGCCCTGCGGCACGAAATAGGAGGGAATGCCGACCGACGGGTCCATGAACCAGGCGCCGCCCGACATGCCCATGCCGACGCGCGACATGGATTCCACGCCGCCCGCGATGATGATGTCGTCGCCGCCGCCGGCGATCTTGGCTGCGCCCAGATTGATGGCGTCGAGCCCCGAAGCGCAAAAGCGCGAGACCTGCATGCCCGGCGCCTTGAAGTCGTAGCCTGCCTCGAAGGCGGCCGCGCGGGGGATCACCGAGCCTGCCTCGCCGACCGGGTCGACGCAGCCGAAGACGATGTCGTCCACCGTCGCCGTATCGAGCCCGTTGCGGTCGCGGAGCGCCTCGAGCGTCTTGGCCGCAAGCCGCACGGCCGGAACCTCGTGCAGCGAGCCGTCCTTCTTGCCGCGCCCGCGTGGGGTGCGGACCGCGTCATAGACATAAGCGTCAGCCATCGTTGTGCTCCTTTGCCTTCGCCGCCGCTCAGGCGGTGGCGGTTTCCGCTTCTTGCCCGGACGGCATCAGCGCTTCCGGCATCTTCCAGCCGGGCAGGAGCTTGATGCGGTCGAGCCAGTCGCGGATATTGGGATAATCGTTCCAGTCTACACCGATCTCGCGCGGCCAGAACAGATAGCCGCAAAGCGAGATGTCGGCGATGGTCGGCCGTTCCGCTGCCACCCAGTCGCGGTCCTTCAGATGCGTGTCGAGCACCTTGTACGCGCCCGTCGCGCGGCCTTCGAGGAAGGGCACGACCGGATTATCCGGCTGTTTGGCCAACGTGCGGAAGTAGCGCAGCGTCGCGGTGTAGCTGGTGAGCTTGTGATTATCGAAGAGGATCCAGCGCAGCACCTCGCGCTCTTCCTCTTCCGTCTTCGGGTTGAATTTCCGGAAGCGCTTGGCGAGGTGGGAGAGGATCACGCCCGATTGCGAGAGCGTCAGGTCGCCTTCCTCGCGATGATGGACGAGGACCGGCGCCTCGCCCATGACGTTCAGCTCGCGGTATTCCGGGGCGCGCGTCTCGCCGGAGAAATAGGCGACGCGCCTGATCTCCCAATCGGCCTTGCACAGTTCCAGCATCAGCGCCGGCTTGTAGGAATTGCCGGATTCGGAAAAGCCGTAGAGGGTGAATTCAGGCATTGCCGGTTCTGTCTCCTCCGTTTCGCTCAAAGGCTGCGCGCGATCAGAAGCTTCATCACTTCGTTGGTGCCGCCATAGATGCGCTGCACCCGAGCGTCGCGGAACATGCGGGCGATCGGATACTCGTTCATGTAGCCATAGCCGCCGAAGAGTTGAAGACACTCGTCGACGATCTTGCACTGCAAATCTGTGAGCCACAGCTTGCACATCGAGGCGGTGACGGCGTCGAGCCCGCCTGCCAGATGGCGCGCGACGCAATCATTGTAGAAAATGCGCCCGACCGTCGCTTCTGTCTTCATCTCGGCGAGCTTGAACTGCGTGTTCTGGAAATCGATGACCGCCTTGCCGAAGGCCTTGCGCTCCTTGACATAGTCGATGGTGACGGCAAGCGCCCGCTCGATCATAGCGATCGCCTGCGCGCCGATCAGGAGCCGTTCCTGCGGAAGTTGCTGCATGAGCTGGACGAAGCCCTGGCCTTCCTCATGGCCGAGCAGATTGGCGGTCGGCACGCGCACATCGTTGAAGAAGAGTTCGGACGTGTCGTTGGCCTTCAGCCCGATCTTGTCGAGGTTGCGGCCGCGCTGGAAACCCTCCACCTCGCTGGTCTCGACCACGATCAGCGAAGTGCCCTTGGCGCCTGCAGACGGATCGGTCTTGGTGACGACGACGATGAGGTTAGCGTTCTGGCCGTTGGTGATGAAGGTCTTGGAGCCGTTGATGCGGTACCGGTTGCCGTCGCGTTCAGCCCGCGTCTTTACGCCCTGTAGGTCGGAGCCGGCGCCGGGCTCGGTCATGGCGATGGCGCCGATCAACTCGCCCGTCGCCATCCTCGGCAGCCACTTCTTCTTCTGCTCCTCGGAGCCGTAATGCAGGACATAGGGCGCGACGATGGCGTTGTGGAGCGCTATGCCGAACCCGTCGACGCCGACATGGCCGATCGCCTCGGCAATCGCGCTTTCATGCGCATAAGTGCCGCCGGCGCCGCCATATTCCTCCGGCATCGAGGCGCAAAGCAGGCCCGCCTTGCCCGCCTTCTCCCATGCCGAACGATCGACGATCTCGTTCTTCTCGTAGCGGTCGTATTCTGGCAGGATTTCCGTTTCGAGGAATTTTGTCGCCATGTCCTGAAGCATGGCGACCTCCTCGGTCTTCCATGCCGGCTGCGGCGTCGCGAGGAGCTCGACGGGAGAGGTCATGACAGTCGAACTCCCTCCTTGAGTTCTCTCAAAACGCTTCTGCCGGCAGGCTCATCATGGTCGCCGAGCCGCTCGAGATGCGGGCCAGATGCGCCGCCGTTTCCGGCATGACGCGCTCCATGAAATAGCGCCCGGTGATGATCTTGTGTTCGTAAAAATCCTTCGCGTCGCCGCCGCCGTCAGCAAGTCGGTCCTGCGCCACCTTGACCATCTGCCCCCACATGTAGCCGAGCGCCACCAGCCCCGAAAGATGCAAATAGTCGGTCGAGGCGGCACCCGCGTCGTCGGGGTTTTTCATGCCGTTCTGCATCAGCCACATGGTCGCGGTGTAGAGATCGCCGCGTCCGTTCTTCAGCGCCTTGGTGAAAGGCGCCATCTTCTCGTCCGTGCCGTGCTTCTCACAGAAATCGCCGACTTCCTTGAAGAAGGCCTGGATGGCGCGGCCGCCGTTCAGCGCCAGCTTGCGGCCGACGAGGTCGAGCGCCTGGATGCCGTTGGCGCCCTCGTAGATCATGGCGATGCGGCCGTCGCGCACGAACTGGCTCATGCCGTGCTCCTCGATATAGCCGTGCCCGCCGAACACCTGCTGCGCCATGACCGCATGCTCGAAGCCCTTGTCGGTCAAGACGCCCTTGATGATCGGCGTCATCAGGCCGAGCCAGTCGTCGGCGTCCTGCTTATCCTTCGCGTCGGCCGAGCGGTGGGCGACGTCCGAGCGCAGCGCCGTGGCGAGGATCAGCGCGCGGCCGCCCTCGTTGAAGGCGCGCATGGTCATCAGCGCGCGCCGGATATCCGGATGCACGATGATGGGATCGGCCTTCTTTTCCGGCTCCTTCGGCCCGGTCAGCGAACGGCCCTGCAGGCGTTCGCGCGCATAGATCGCCGCGTTCTGGTAGGAGACCTCGCCGATCGCCTGTCCCTGCAATCCGACGCCGAGCCGCGCCTCGTTCATCATGGTGAACATGGCGCGCAAACCGCCATTCTCCGGGCCGATCAGAAAACCGGTCGCCTCGTCGTAGTTCATGACGCAGGTGGCGTTGCCGTGGATGCCCATCTTCTCCTCGATGGAGCCGCAGGAGAGCGTGTTGCGCTCGCCCGGCTTGCCGTCCGCGTCGGGCAGGAATTTCGGCACGATGAAGAGCGAGATGCCCTTGGTGCCTTCCGGCGCGCCCTCGATGCGGGCCAGCACCAGATGGATGATGTTTTCGCTCATGTCGTGCTCGCCGGCCGAGATGAATATCTTCTGGCCGGTGATCTTGTAGCTGCCGTCGCCGGCGGGCACGGCCCTGGTGCGCAGCAGGCCGAGATCGGTGCCGCAATGCGGCTCGGTGAGGTTCATGGTGCCGGTCCACACGCCCTCGACCATCTTCGGCAGGTATTTTTTCTTCTGCTCGTCCGAACCGTGCGTGAGGATGGCGGCGATCGCGCCCTGGGTGAGGCCCGGATACATCATCAGCGCCATGTTGGCGGAAGACAGATATTCGCCGATCGCGGTATGGATCGAATAAGGCAGGCCCTGGCCGCCATATTCGGCGGGCGCGGAAAGCCCCATCCAGCCGCCGGCGCAATATTCCAGATAAGCGTCCTTGAAGGCCTTGGGCGTCGTCACCGAGCCGTCGTCGTGGCGTTTGCAGCCCTCGATGTCGCCGATACGGTTCAGGGGCTGCATCACCTCCTCGGCGAGCCTGGCGCCTTCCGCGAGGATCGCTTCCAGAACGTCTGGCGTGGCGTCGGAAAAGCCGGGCAGATTGCTGTAGCGTTCGTAGCCCAGAACGTCCTTCAGCACGAACAGCGTGTCCGCGACCGGCGCCCGATAAGTCGGCATGGAAACTCCTCCCTTGTCCCTTTGATGACATAGGCCCAAGGGACCGCAAACCCAAGGGCCGAGGGTGAAAGATCCAGCAATAATTGACGTTTACGGAAACGTCAATTAACAGCGTTGAAAACCCGGACCGCCTTTCTGGCGGAAGCCTGGCTTTGAGCGGGAAGTGCAGGAAGGAGCGGATCAGCTGGCGCGGCGCAGCGGCTGCGCTGCATCCAGCCGGTCGCGGACGCTCTCCATCATGTCCTTGAGCTCGCCAATCGCCTCGTCGAGGGCCGCGCGGCGCGCCTCGAGCCGTCCGAGCTGGCGCTGCGACTTTTCCAGCACGAGCTTGAACTGCCGCGTGTTCGATCCTTTGGCGTCGTAGAGGTCCATCATCTGCTTGACCTCGCGCAGCGAGAACCCGACGCGACGGCCAAGCAGGATAAGCTTCAGCCGCGCCCGGTCGCGATGCGAGTAGAGGCGGGCCGTTCCCTCGCGGCGCGGATGGATCAGGCCGCGATCCTCATAGAAGCGCAACGCGCGCAGCGTCACGTCGAAGTCCTTGGCCATTTCTCCGATACGTGTGAATTCGTCGACATTCTCGCGCTCAACATCAAATTTCGAGGCCCCGCCGGCGGCGGCATGGTTGTTTTCGGTCATGATCGTTCAAATCCCTGGATTGGCTGTTCAGGGCCGGACCCGAAACAGAACCGGAAGCCGCAGGGGCAGGGCTTCCGTTGACGATAAGGCTTGATGCTCAACGCCGGCGAATACATCCAGCCGGCCGTTTCGTGGTGCCGATATAAATGTTGCACTGCAACATTTCAAGAGGGCTCGCCTGCGGCATTCCTTCGCCGATTTACGATCCGGCAATCTTTGTTTCCGCCCGGTAAGCTTGCTTAACGGCTTGTTTACCACGTTCGGCGAATGGTGCGCATATCGGAATTCCGTGCTTTTCCTGTTTTGCGTTCACGGCATCTCGACGAGGGAATGGACGCATCACGAGAGACGATTTCGCGCATCGCCGTCCGCGAGATCAGGACCGTTCCCCCTCAGGCGATCAGAGGAGCCGACCGATGGCCGGCGGGGAATTGGCGAGCACGCGTCGATGAATACCAAGCGCTCTTACATCGAATCCCTGAACGTAGGCAGGCCGCGCCGGGAACATGCGACGCTGGAAGATCTGAACCGTTCGCTGGCCAGTCTGGACGAACGCTTCGGCGGGAATTTGCGGCAGGCCGAAGGTGAGCGGGAAGGCGACGAAGCGCAGCGCGCACGGCGTCTTGCGAGCGATTTCGAACGCGGCCGCGCCCGCGAGAGCGGTGTCGCCTCGATGAGCCGGATCGCGTCGGAACTGAATACGCTCCGCGAAGAGCTTCGCAGCCGGCTGGAAGACGCTTCCAAGGCGGATGCTGCGGGTGAAACCTATCAGGCCGACGCGGGTCCCGCGATCACGCGCACGGCCCTCTCGCGCGCCGACCTCCAGCGCCCCCCCTTCTCGCGCCCCCCCTTCCAGCGCGATGTCGGTGCGGACGCTCACGCGCCGGCCCCCCATCCGCAGGCTGTCGAAGAAGGCATGATCTCCGGCATCGCCGACCGCCTGGAACAAATCCACGCCGCGGTCGCGAGCCTGCCCGATTCGCTGTCGATCTCCTCGCTTGAAGACAAGGTGAAGACGCTCGCCGCCGCGGTGGAGCAACTTGCCCGCCAGAGGGAAATGCCCGGCGCCACGACCTTCGAGGCGATCGAGGAGCGTCTCGACGAGATCTCCCGCGCGATCGTCGCTTCCTCGGGGCAGCCCGCGCCCGGCGCCGACAACGGCCATCTGGAGCGCATCGAGGCACGTATCACTTCGCTCTCGCGTCAGCTCGAGGAACTGGTCGAGGACCGGCCGACCGATGCGGTGATGAAGCAGCTTTCCGCGCTTTCCGCGCGCGTCGAGGATATTGCGGGCCGCGCCGAACTGCCGGACGTGACCGTCGATCGCCTGTCCCGCCAGATCGACCTTATCGTTGAGAAGCTGGAGAGCGGTTCCCCGGCGGGCAGTCCGGACGCCATCCTCGAAGGCATGGAACGGCGCTTCGAGACGCTGACCCAGGCGCTCGAACAGCGTCACGAAACCGCGCGCGAGCAGAGCGTCGCGCTCTTCCGCGATCTGGAGGAGCGGCTGGAGCGCTACAATCAGGATGCTCTTTCGACCGACGCGGCGATCGTGGATGCGCTCAACAAGCGCTTTACCGATCTTGAGGACGCCATCTCGCGCCGTGGCGGCATGGAGCAGGAGGCGGTCGGCCTGACCGGGAACCCGTCGCAATCGGGAAGGCCGCTGCCGGAATTCGACGATATCGGCCCGCGCCTGGCGATGATCGAGCGTTCGGTGAACGAAAGCCGCGAAGCAATCATCGTCGCGGCCCGCGAGGCCGCCGAGCAGGCCGTCCGCTCCCAAACCCTGCCGGAAGGCGACGTCGCCGTTCTGAACGGATTGGCCGAGGAACTTCAATCGCTGGAGAAACTGGCCCGCCGCTCGGACGAGCGCAATACCCGGACCTTCGAGGCCATCCACGACACGCTGTTGCAGATCGTCGACCGGCTCGGCTCGCTGGAGGGCGGTGCGGCCTCTTCCGGGTCGCCCGCCGGTGTTCAATCGGCGAAAGAGGCGGTGCCGGCGCGCAAGCTCGAATTCGCGGACGCTCCCTCGCTCGACATCGAGAACGCGGAGCCGCTGCCCCAGGCGCTGTCTCAGCGTGCCGCACGGCGCCCGGTCGCTGCACCGGCGGCAACGGCCGGCGCGATGCCGAAAGGCGAGGCGATCGGCGATCCCAAGCGCTCCCCCGCCGAGGCCGCGGCCGCGGCGGCCATGGCGGCGCTGAGCAGCAGCGAGACGGCTGAAGAGAAATCGAGCGCGGCGCCGAAGAAATCCAGGCTCGGCAAATTGTCCAAGGTCTTGTCGCGCAAGAAAAAGGGCGAGGAGAATCCGGTAGAGGAGCGGCTGGAGCCGTCCGTCGAACCTGAGCCGGCCGGTGAAGCGGCTCCGGAAGCCAGCCTCGATGCGCCTCTCGATCCGAAACTCGCCAATCAGCCTCTCGAACCGGGTTCGGGCGCGCCGGACCTGAATGCGATCATGCGCCGCGTTCGCGACGAGCGCGGCGACGAAGGCCGGGTCCGCGATGCAGAGGCGGCGAAGTCTGATTTCATCGCGGCGGCCCGTCGCGCCGCGCAGGCCGCGGCGGCCGAGGCCGAGGTCCTGAAGAAGAAATCCGATCCCAAGCGCCCGTCCGCCGGCTTCAGCCTGAAGCGGCTGCTGCGCTCGAACACGAAGATCGTGCTTCTGGCCGGCGGTGTCGTGCTTGTCGGCATCGCCGGCACGCAACTCGGCAAGGCCCTTCTGCACGACGGTGGCCACAAGATCGTCGCTCAGAACACGAATGCTGCGAAAGCCTCTTTGGCGGCTCCGTCCGCCGCGCCGGCGCGGAATGCTGTGGCGGCGACGACGCCGGGCGTGGCGAAGAAGGAAGCAGGCTTGTCGCCGATCGTGCCGCTGGCGACGCCGGTGGTTTCCGGCATCGAGCCGAATACGGCGCAGCCCGCCATCGGTGAGAACAAGCCGGCGGCGTCAATGGCTTCGGCGCCGACCATGTCTGATGCGGACGGCACGGTCGAGGCTCGGTATCCGTCGCACGAGGCAGGTGAGACGACGGAAGCTGCCGCATCCCTTTCGCCCGCAAACGCATTTCCCTCCAGCGTTTCGCATGACGAAAACGCCGCGAAGGTTGCTTCCGCGGATCTCGCCCCCGTCTCCGTATCTGCGGATGCCGCGAATGCGGGGTCTGCCGGGCTAGGGGCTGGAACGACGACGGCATCGCTTGAGGAAACGCCGGCCGGCGCAGCCAAGCCAGCCGCGATGATGCCGGTTCCGGCCGACGCCGGCCCGCTGCCGCTGCGTGAGGCTGCACAGGGCGGCGACCCCAAGGCGATCTTCGAGGTCGGCTCCCGCTATGCGGAGGGCAAGGGCGGAACCTCGGACATGAAGACGGCCGCCAGATGGTATGCCGAGGCGGCCGGCCTCGGCTACGCGCCGGCCGAATACCGGATCGGCAATTTCTACGAAAAGGGCATCGGCGTCGAACGCGACATCGCCAAGGCCAAGGAATGGTACGTGAAGGCGGCCAATCAGGGGAACGCCGCCGCCATGCACAATCTCGGCGTGCTCTACGCGATGGGCGCCGATGGCGCGGTCGACAACGACAGCGCCGTCCGCTGGTTCGAGAAGGCGGCCGAACTCGGCGTCAAGGACAGCCAGTTCAACCTCGGCATCCTCGCCGCCAAGGGCGTCGGCATGCCGCAGAACCTCGAGGAATCCTACAAATGGTTCGCGCTGGTCGCAAAGACCGGTGACAAGGATGCCGCCGCCAAGCGCGACGAGGTCGCCAATTCGCTGCGTCCCGAGCAACTCCAGAAGGCGCGGGCGACGGCGGAACTGTGGAAGGCCAAGCCGGTCGACCAGGCGGCCAACATCGTCGACATTCCCGACGCCTGGAAGGAAAGCGACACCAAAACTGCCAGCATCGACATGAAGCAGGCAGTCCGGAACATCCAGCTTATCCTTGCCAAGAACGGCTATGATGCGGGTGCCGCCGACGGTGTCATGGGCGACAGGACGAAATCGGCGATCGCCGCTTTCCAGAAAGCCAACGGCATGGAACCGACGGGCGAGGTGAACGAAGCCCTGGTCACGGCGCTCCTGAAAAAGAAATAATCACGCATCAGCATCGATATGCTGTGATTTATTTGCCAACATGCTGACAAATCTGCATGATTCCTGCTCGATACGCGGGAGTTAAATTGACTTCCCCGCATAAGAGCGGCAAGAACAGTTCTGTTTTCGATCGTGTTTCCGGCGTGAGACACGGATTTCCGGTCCCACATGGCTAGTCGGGTTTGACGGGTGGGCATTTATCTCCCGATCGCTGAGATGTCGGTGAACATGCTCGTGCTGCTCGCCATGGGCGGCGCGGTCGGCTTCCTGTCGGGAATGTTCGGTGTCGGCGGCGGGTTCCTCATCACGCCGCTCCTGATCTTCTACAACATCCCGCCTTCCGTCGCGGTTGCGACCGGCGCCAACCAGGTGGTGGCGGCCTCGGTGTCCGGCGCGCTCATCCACATGAAGCGCGGGACGCTCGATATCAAGCTCGGCACGGTCCTGCTCGCCGGCGGTATCGTCGGCGCCGCACTCGGCATCTACATCTTCGCGCTGTTGCGCCGGCTCGGCCAGTTGGATCTGATCGTATCCCTGATGTATGTGGTGATGCTCGGCTCCGTCGGCTCCATCATGCTGGTCGAGAGCGTGCGCGCCATCCGCCGCAGCCGCGCCGGCGGGGCGGCCGAGATCCGGCGGCCGGGGCAGCACAATTGGGTGCACAAGCTGCCGCTGAAGATGCGTTTCCGCTCTTCCAAGCTCTTCGTCAGCGTGATCCCGGTCCTCGGCCTCGGCGCGGTGGTGGGCTTTCTCGGATCGATCCTCGGCGTTGGCGGCAGCTTCATCATGATCCCCGCCATGATCTATCTGTTGAAGGTGCCGACCAAGGTCGTCATCGGCACGTCGCTCTTCCAGATCGTCTTCGTCTCCGGGTTCACCACAATCGTCCACGCCGCCACCAACCAGACGGTCGACATCGTTCTGGCGTTCCTGCTCATGCTGGGTGGGGTGATCGGCGCTCAATATGGCGCACGCGCGGGCCAGCGCCTTCGCGGCGAGCAATTGCGCGCGCTCCTGGCCTTCCTGGTGCTGGCCGTCGCGCTCAGGCTGGCGATCGATCTTTTCGCCCGCCCTGTCAGCCCGTTCTCGCTGGCGCCGCTCGGAGGGGCATGACGATGGGCCGTATCCGCCTCATGCTGACGGCCTTCCTCGCGCTGGCGGTCATCGTGCCGGCGGTCGCTTACGCGCAGTCGGAGAAACGCGAGACGATCCAGATCGGCCTCTCGGCCGACACGGTTTCGATCACATCGGATTTCTCCGGTGCCAACCTGACCATCTTCGGCTCGATCGACAATGTCGATCCGGTCGTGGCACGCGAGGGCGGCTATGACGTGATCGTCGTGCTAGAAGGGCCGGCGCGCCCGGTCGTGGTCCGCCTCAAGGAGCGCGTCTTCGGCATGTGGATCAACACCGAGGCGGAGACGTTCGTCAACGTGCCCTTTTCCTATTCCATGGCGTCGACCAAGCAGTTGCAGGACATCGCTGAACCGAAAATCTACAAGCAACTCGCGCTCGGTATCGACAACATCTACATGCAGCCGCTCGACCGCACCGTCGATCCCGCCACCATCAAGGAGTTCACGGCGGCGCTGCGGGAGCGCAAGAAGGCGACCGGCCTCTACAGCGAGCGTCCCGGCTCCGTGCAGTTCCTTTCGCAGACCCTTTTTCGCGCGACCGTGTCGCTCGCACCCGACGTGCCGGTGGGAACGCACCGCGCCCGCGCCTTCCTGTTCAAGGGCGGCGGTTTCATCGCCCAGACCTCGGCGCCGCTCGTCATCCTGAAAGGCGGGTTCGAGCGCCGCCTCTATCAGGTCGCGCACGACCATGGCGTTTTCTATGGTATTTTCTGCGTGTGGCTGGCCCTGCTGACGGGCTGGGCCGGACGCCTCATCTTCCGCAAGGATTGATCTGGCTACCTCTGGACCGGCGCTTCAGCCTGGCCGCAATACCGATCCCGTCACCTTGTAGACGCGTTGCCGGCCGAGCATGCAGGCGAAGAGCCCATCGGTATCGAAGAGCCCCGCATAGGCCCTGTCGAGCACGTTCAGCATGCCTGTATAGGCGCCGAAGGCGGGCATGATCATCCGCCTGCCGTCGCTGGCGAAGCAGCGGCGCCTGACCGAACGCCCTCGCGCTACCAACCGTGCCCCGGGGTGAAGATGGCCAGCGATCTCGCCGGGCGTCGGCCCGCGCGACGGCTCGTGCCGGAAGACGAGCGAGCCGATCGAGATTTCCCGCACGCTCTCGCCGGCAACCCCCTCGGGAGCATCCGGATCGTGATTGCCGGCGACCCAGAACCAATCGCGGTCGGCGATCAGCGCGGAAAGCTGTGTGCGGAAGATGTGCGGCATCAGCGCGGCGCCGGCCCCGTCATGGAAACTGTCGCCGAGGCTGACCACGATCTTCGGCTCGTAGAGGGCGATGATTTCGGCGAGCCTGGCCAGCGTCGCCGCCGTATCGTAGGGCGGGATGAGCTGTCGCCGCCGGGCGAAGGCCGCGCCCTTTTCCAGATGCAGGTCGGACACGGCGAGAAGGTCGTGATCGGGGAAATAGAGCGCGCCGCTGCGGTCGCAGAGCGCTCTTTCCCCTTCGATCTCTATCGCCTCGTTGAAACTGGTCATCCGGCCCGTTCCGTACCCTTCGCCTCTTCGATCAGCATATCGGCCGTCTCGGCAAGCAGCATCTCGTTTGCCTCGCCATTTACGGATTCGCGGCCGATCTCGAGCATGATGGGGACCGCCAGCGGCGAGATGCGGTCAAGGGCCTTATGCATGATTCGACCCCTGATCCGCGACAGCATTTCGCCGAGCCGCTTCACGTCGAGCAGTCCGGCCGCCGCGTCGGCACGGGTGGCCTGAAGCAGGATATGGTCGGGCTGATGCGTCCTCAGCACATCGTAGATAAGGTCGGCCGACACCGTCACCTGCCGACCGGTCTTTTCCTGGCCGGGGTGCCGCCGCTCGATCAACCCGGCGATCACGGCGCAATTGCGGAAGGTGCGCTTCAACATCCAGCTGTCGGCGAGCCATGCTTCGAGATCGTCGCCGAGCATGTCTTCCGCGTAGAGGTCGGCGAGCGAAAGCGCGCCGGTGCGGAACATGCGCCCCATATCCTCCAGCGACCATACGGCCAGCGAATAGTCCGTGGCGACGAAGCCGAGCGGATGCGCGCCCGCCCGCTCCAGCCGGCGGGTGAGGAGCATGCCGAGCGTCTGGTGCGCCAGCCGCCCCTCGAACGGATAGGCGACCATATAGAAGCGGTCGCCATGCGGGAATGTCTCGACCAGAAGGTCTTCGCGGTGCGGCAGGACCGACACATCCTTCTGGATGCGCAGCCAGTCGGCCACCTGTTCGGGCAGTAGATGCCAGCGCGTCGGATCGGCGAGCATCGCGCGCACTTCCGCGGCGAGATAGGTCGAGAGCGGGAACTTGCCGCCCATGTAGCTCGCCACCTTGGGATCGTTGCCGGCGGCGCTGGTGACGTAGCATTCGTCCTCGCGGATGCCTTCGAAGCGAACGACCTTGCCGGCGAAGAGGAACGTGTCGCCGGGCGCCAGCGTCTCCACGAAATATTCCTCGATCTCGCCCAGAACCGGCCCGCCACGCACATTGCCGCCGCGCCCGCGATGCCGGGTCAGGCGCACCTTCAGCATCGGCGCCTCGACGATGGTTCCGACATTCAGCCTGTATTGCTGGGCGACGCGCGGATGGGCGATGCGCCAGCGCCCGTCCGGCATCCGGCGGATACGGGCATAGCGCTCATAGCTGCGCAGCGCATAGCCGCCGGTGGCGACGAAATCCACCACGCGAGCGAAGGTGGCGGCGTCGAGCGCGGCGTAAGGTGCTGCGCTGCGGATTTCCTCCAGCAATTCCTCCGCGTCGAACGGCTCCGCGCAGGCCATGCCGAGCACGTGCTGGGCGAGCACGTCGAGCGCACCTTCCACCAGCGGCGGCGTATCCTGTGCGCCCAGATAGTTTGCGTCGAGGGCTGCGCGGCATTCCAGCACCTCGAAGCGGTTGGCGGGAACGAGGATGGCGCGGCTCGGCTCGTCCATGCGGTGGTTCGAGCGGCCGATGCGCTGGGCAAGCCGGCTGGCGCCCTTCGGCGCGCCGACATGGACGACCAGATCGACATCGCCCCAGTCGATGCCGAGATCGAGCGTCGAGGTCGCCACGACGGCGCGGAGCGCGTTCGCCTCCATCGCCTTTTCGACTTTCCGCCGCAGGCCGACATCGAGCGAGCCGTGATGCAGCGCGATCGGCAGCGTCTCCTCGTTCACCCGCCACAGTTCCTGGAAGAGCAGTTCCGCCTGGCTGCGGGTGTTGACGAAGAGCAGCGTCGTGCGGTGCCGACGGATTGCTTCGTAGATTTCCGGGATGGCGTAGCGGGCTGAGTGGCCCGACCACGGCACGTGACGGGCCGAATCGAGGATGGTGATGACCGGCTTTGCCCCGCCGCCGACCGTGATGCTATCGGCCATCGCGCCGGGCGGGTTCTGCGGCACCAGCCAGCGCCGCAATGCGTCCGGCTCGGCGACGGTCGCCGAAAGGCCGATCGATTGCAGCCCCGGCGCCAGGCGGCGTAGCCGCGCCAGCCCGAGCGACAGGAGATGCCCGCGCTTGGAGGTGACCAGCGAATGCAACTCGTCGAGCACGACATAGCTCAGGCCGGCGAAGAAGCGTTCGGCGTCCTTGGAGGCGATCAGGAGCGCCAGTTGCTCCGGCGTGGTCAGCAGGATGTCGGGCGGTGCGAGCTTCTGGCGCTGGCGTTTGTGTGCCGGCGTATCGCCCGTGCGCGTCTCCATCGTGACGGGCAGGCCCATCTCGGCGACCGGTTTGCCCAGATTGCGTTCGATATCGACGGCAAGCGCCTTCAGCGGCGAGATATAGAGCGTGTGGACGCCGCGATGGGGCTCGCCGGGCTTCCGCTTCGGCCGGCTCGCTAGATCGACCAGACTCGGCAGGAAGCCGGCGAGCGTCTTGCCCGCCCCGGTCGGAGCGATCAGGAGCACCGACTTGCCGTCTTGCGCGCGCGCCAGAAGATCGATCTGGTGCGGCCTAGGCGACCAGCCGCGCTCCGCGAACCATTTCAGGAATGGCGCGGGCAGGGCGGCGGAGGGAGGTTCCGCAAAAAGAGCTGGCCTCGTATTCAAGCCGCCAGAACTAAACCAGAACAGAGGCCAAGCCAAGACGGATCGGGGAGGCAAGCGGGCGCCGTCCGTCGCAATGGCCTTTTCGCGCGCCGCGAACGGCTTATCTTAATGGCCGATGCAGCCGCACCAACTCCTCCTCCCGCGCCCCGAGGGCCTTTATTGCCCGCCCGGCGATTTCTTCATCGATCCGGTGCGGCCGGTGGAGCGCGCGCTGATCACGCATGGCCATTCGGATCACGCCCGTTCAGGCCATCGTCACGTGATGGCGACACGGCAGACGCTCGACATCATGGCGCTGCGCTATGGCAGCGATTTCGCCGGCTCGACGCAGGCGGCGGCGCTGGGCGAGACGATTTCACTGAACGGCGTGTCGGTCGGCTTCCATCCGGCCGGCCATGTGCTGGGGTCGGCGCAGATCGCCGTTGAAATGGGCGGGCTGCGGATCGTCGCGTCGGGCGACTACAAGCGTGCCGCCGACCCGACCTGCGCGCCGTTCGAAATCGTGCCCTGCGATGTCTTCATCACCGAGGCGACTTTTGCGCTGCCCGTGTTCCGGCATCCGGATGCCGCGCATGAAATTGCGACCTTGCTGAAATCGGTCGAGCAATTTCCCGAGCGCGCGCATCTGGTCGGTGCCTATGCGCTGGGCAAGGCCGAGCGCGTCATCCGGCTCCTGCGCGATGCAGGTTACGGACGGCCGATCTTCATCCACGGCGCACTGACAAAACTCTGCGAATATTATCAGGAGCAAGGCATCGATCTCGGTCGATTGGAACCGGCGACCATCGAAGGGAGCGCAAAAGCCGCCTTCGCTGGCGAGATTATCGTCGGGCCGCCCTCGGCCTTCGCCGACCGCTGGGCGCGGCGCTTCGCCGATCCGGTGGCCTGCTTCGCCTCAGGCTGGATGCGCATCCGCCAGCGTGCCAGGCAGCGCGGCGTCGAACTGCCGCTCATCATCTCCGATCACGCCGACTGGGACGAACTGACCGCCACCATCCGCGAGACGGGAGCGGGCGAGATCTGGGTCACGCATGGCCGCGAGGAGGCGCTGGTTCGCTGGTGCGAGATGGAAGGCATCGTCGGACGCCCGCTGCACCTCGTCGGCTACGAGGACGAGGGCGATTGATGCAGGCTTTCGCCGAACTCCTCGACCGCCTCGTGCTCACGCCCTCGCGCAACGGCAAGCTCAGGCTCATCGTCGATTATTTCCGCGCGACGCCCGATCCCGACCGTGGCCTTGCGCTGGCGGCGATCACCGGCGATCTCGACATCCCCTCGGTGAAGCCGGCCATGCTGCGCGGCCTCGTCATGGAGCGGATGGACGCGGTTCTCTTTGCCTATTCCTACGACTATATCGGCGATCTCGCCGAGACGGTGTCGCTGGTCTGGCCGGCTTCGGAGGAAGCGGCCGAGGCCACCCCGATCCGCCTTTCGGGCGTGTTCGCACAATTGCGCTCCGCCGGCCGGACCGGCGGGCCGGCGGTGCTGGCGCGTCTCCTCGACCGGATGACGATTTCCGAACGCTTCGCCACTATCAAGCTCGTCACAGGCGGCCTGCGCATCGGCGTGTCGGCACGGCTGGCCAAGCAGGCGCTGGCCGATTTCGGCGGCGTCGACGTGACCGAGATCGAGGAATTCTGGCATGGAATCAAGCCGCCATATCGCGAGCTTTTCGACTGGCTGACGGGCAAGACCGGCAAGCCCGAGCTTTCGGCGGCCGCGCCCTTTCGCCCGGTCATGTTGTCGAACCCGGTGCAGGACGGCGATCTGGAGAAGATCGATCCGGCCGACTACGCGGCCGAATGGAAATGGGACGGCATCCGCGTGCAGGCGGTTGCCGAAAAGGGCGTGCGCCGGCTTTATTCGCGCACGGGCGACGATATTTCCGGCGCGTTTCCCGATCTCGTGGAAGCCATGGCCTTCGAGGCGGCGCTCGACGGCGAACTGCTCGTCGGCCACCCGCCCGAGCATACGGGCACCTTCTCCGACTTGCAGCAGCGGCTGAACCGCAAGACCGTGCCGGTGAAGCTTGTCGGCCAATACCCGGTCTTCGTCCGCTGCTACGATATATTGCAGGAGGGAGAGGACGATATGCGCGCCTTGCCTTTCATGGAGCGGCGCAAGCGGCTGGAGGCGTTCGTTGCCACGCTCGACCCGTCGCGCTTCGACCTGTCGCCGATCGTGCCCTTCGAAGGGTGGGCAACACTCGACGCGCTGCGGCACGAACCACCGCATCCGGTCATCGAAGGCGTCATGCTGAAACGGCTGGATTCAGCCTATGTGCCCGGCCGGCCGAAGGGGCCGTGGTTCAAGTGGAAGCGCGACCCGCATGTGGTCGACGCGGTCCTGATGTACGCCCAGCGCGGCCATGGCAAGCGGTCGAGCTTCTACTCCGATTTCACCTTCGGCGTCTGGTCGGGGCCGGAGGACGCGCCGGTGCTGGTTCCGGTCGGCAAGGCCTATTTCGGCTTCACCGACGAGGAATTGAAGCTGCTCGACAAATATGTCCGCGACAATACCGTCGAGCGCTTCGGCCCGGTGCGCTCCGTGCGCGCCGAGCCGAAACACGGGCTGGTACTGGAAATCGCCTTCGAGGGACTGGCGCGCTCCAAGCGTCATCGCTCGGGCGTGGCCATGCGCTTTCCCCGCATCTCCCGGCTGCGCTGGGACAAGCCGGCCGACGAGGCCGACCGTATCGAAACGCTTCAGGCGATGCTGGATTGAGATTTCCGTCCCATGGCGACGGCCGTTCGCCCCTCATCCCCCTGCCGGGACCTTCTCCCCGCGCGCGGGGAGAAGGAGGCTGGCCGCGACGTCAACGCCCACCTCGCCCCGCTTGCGGGGAGAGGGTAAGGGCGAGGGGCGAGCGGATGATTTCTAACGCTGCCTGGTCATCTCGAACAGGAACCACGTGCGGCGTTCGGACTGGTCGATCCATTCCTCCAGCATGCTCGTGGTCCCGACATCGCCATGCTCGTCGCATGTGTCGTGCACCTCGCGCATGATCTGGGTGAGCTTCAGATTGTCTTCCTTGAGTTCCGCCAGCATGTCTTCGGGCGTGACGAAATCGGCGTCGTTGTCGGGGATGCGCTGCAATTTCGCGATCTGGCCGATGGAGCGTAGCGTCGTGCCGCCGACCTTGCGGGCCCGCTCAGCGATGTCGTCGGTCATGGCGAAGATCTGGTCTGAATGCTCGTCCAGCAATAGATGATAGTCGCGGAAATGCGGTCCGGACATATGCCAATGGAAGTTCTTCGTCTTCACATAGAGTGAAAACACATCGGCAAGCAGCGCCGTCAGGCTGGCCGCGATGTCTTTCGCGGCGTTCTCGCCGAGGTTACTAGGCGTCGCCAGGGGAGCTTTGCGCAATTTCTTTGCGTCATCCTTGGGCATGTGGGGACTCTCCATAAAATGGGGTTGAATGACTTCACTACATCTAGGTATCGTACCAGCCGTAGTAAATAGAGCCCTCCGCTTATTTGGCCAGTCCCGCATTCGCCCCCGTGACGATGGCGCCGTCGATCGCCGCGCCGCCGGTGCGGCCCTCTTCGACGGCGTGGCAGGAAACCAGCACGCCGCGCGATGGCTTCAGCTTCGGCTCCTCGACCACGCAGCGATCGAAGGCGAGCGGGCAGCGCGGATGGAAGGGGCAGCCGGTGGGCGGCGATATGGGCGAGGGAAGTTCGCCCTTCAAGACGATCCGCTCCTTCTTGTGGGTCGGATCGGCGACCGGCGTCGCCGACAAGAGCGCGCGCGTATAGGGATGCTGCGGGTTGGCGAATATCTTCTCGCGCGGCCCGTGCTCCACCGGCCGCCCCAGATACATCACCATCACCTCGTCGGCGATATGCCGCACCACCGAGAGGTCGTGACTGATGAACATGTAGGCGAGGTTCATCCGCTCCTGCATGTCGTGGAGCAGGTTCAGCACCTGCGCCTGGATGGAGACGTCGAGCGCGGAGACCGGCTCGTCGAGCACCAGTATCTCGGGATCGAGCATCAGCGCGCGGGCAATCGCGATGCGCTGGCGCTGGCCGCCGGAGAACATGTGCGGATAGCGCTCGTAATGCTCCTTGCGCAGCCCGACCGACGCCATCATGGCACGGGCACGCTCCCGCCTCTCGGAAGCGGAAAGCTTCGTGTTGACGAGCAGCGGCTCCTCCAGCGCCGCCCCGATCCTCTGGCGCGGGTTCAGCGATCCGTAGGGGTTCTGGAAGACGATCTGCACCTTGCCGCGCAGCTTCCGCATCGCCTTGGCGCCGCCGGCGGCGATTTCGATGCCGGTGATCTTCAGTTCGCCCCTCGTCGGCGGCTCGATCATGGTGACGAGCCGGGCGAGCGTCGACTTCCCGCAGCCGGATTCGCCGACGACGGCCAGCGTCTTCCTGCGCTCCAGCGTGAAACTCGCGCCGTCCAGCGCCTTCAGTTCGACAGGTTTGGTGAATGCGCCGCGATACACCGGGTAGTAGCGCGCGAGGTCCTTCGCCTCGAGGACGGTGTCGCCGCTCATGCCGCCATTCCCTTCACGGGATGGTCGCGGGGCACGCCGTGCTCGAGCGGATAGTGGCAGAGCGCTGCGCCGAGTTCGGCGCCCTGCCTGGGCGGCACGACGTCCCGGCAGAGTTCGGTGGCGAACTTGCAGCGCGGCGAAAACAGGCAGCCGGGCGGCCGGTCGAACTGGCCGGGCACCATGCCGGGGATGGACGGCAGATGGCGCCCGGTGGCCCGCTCGGGCAGCGCCGACAGGAGCGCCGCCGTATAGGGATGGTGCGGATCGTCGAAGAGCGGCCGCACGCGCTGTTCCTCGACCTTCTGCCCGGCATATTGCACCGAGACCCGCTCCGCCGTCTCGGCGACGACGCCCATGTCGTGGGTGATCAGCACCAACGCCATCTTCGTGTCGCGCTGCAATTTCAGGAGAAGATCGAGGATCTGCGCCTGGATGGTGACGTCGAGCGCCGTCGTCGGCTCGTCGGCGATCAGGAGCTTCGGGTTGCAGGCGATCGCCATGGCGATCATTACGCGCTGGCTCATGCCGCCCGAAAGCTGGTGCGGGAAGGAGGAAAGGCGTTTTTCCGGCGCCGGGATGCCGACTTGCCGCAAGAGGTCGATGGCGCGCTCCTTGCGCGCGCGCCGGCCGAGCGCGAGATGCGTCTTCAGCGCCTCGGAGAGTTGGAAGCCGACGGTGAAGCAGGGATTGAGGCTCGACATCGGTTCCTGGAAGATCATGGCGATCTCGCGGCCGATGATGGTGCGTCGCTCTCGGCCGCTCATGGCCAGGAGGCCGCGCCCGCCGAATTCCATGCGGTCGGCGGTGACTTTGGCCGTCCACGGCAAAAGCCCCATGACGGCGAGCATGGAGACCGACTTGCCGGAGCCGGATTCGCCAACGATCGCCAGCACCTCGCTTTCGTCGACCGAAAACGACACCCCGTCGACGGCCCGGAACGGCCCGTGGGCGGTGTCGAATTCGACGGTGAGGTTTTCTATGTCGAGGAGGGCCATGGCGTCACGACCTCTTCAGCTTGGGATCGAGCGCGTCGCGCAGGCCGTCGCCCATCAGGTTGATGGCGAGCACGGTGAGCAGGATGGCGACGCCCGGTATGGTCACCACCCACCAGGCGCGCAGGATGAATTCACGCGCCTCGGCGAGCATGGTGCCCCATTCCGGTATCGGCGGCTGCGCGCCCATGCCGAGGAAGCCGAGCGCGGCGGCGTCGAGGATGGCGTTGGAGAAGGAGAGCGCCGCCTGCACGATCAGCGGGGCGAGGCAGTTGGGCAGGATGGTGACGAACATAAGCCGGAGCGGCCGCACACCCGCGACCCTGGCTGCCGTGACGTAGTCGCGGTGCTTCTCGGCCATCACGGACGCCCGCGTGAGCCTGACATAATGCGGCTGCTGCACGATGGCGATGGCTATCATGGCGTTGGTCAGGCTCGGCCCGAGGATGGCGACCAGCGCCAGCGCCAGAAGCAGGCTCGGGAAGGCGAGGATGATGTCCATCACGCGCATGATGAGCGTGTCGACCCAGCCGCCGACGAAGCCCGCGACCAGCCCGACCAGGATGCCGGCGACCAGCGCCGCCGAGACGACCACGCAGCCGACGAAGAGCGAATAGCGGCTGCCGAAGATGATGCGCGATAACACGTCGCGGCCGACCGCGTCGGTGCCGAGCAGGAAGCGCCATTCGCCGCCGTCCTGGAAGACGGGCGGCTTCAGGAGCGAGTCGCGGAACTGCTCATATGGTCCGTGCGGTGCGATGAAGCCGGCGAAGATGGCGACGAGGCAGATGAAGACGAAGAACAACAGGCCGTAGACGGCGCCCCGGTTTTCGCTGAAATAGGCCCAGAATTCGGCGATGAGCGCCAGCCGGCCGGTCTGGCGCGTGTCGGTCGCGGCGGTTTCAGCGGCGGCTTCGCTCATCTCTTCACCTGCCATGCCTGACCCTGGGATTCACCAGCCCGTAGAGCAGGTCGACGATCAGGTTCACGACCATGACGATCAGCGCTATGAGCAGCAATCCGCCCTGCACGGCCGGATAGTCGCGGCGGAAGATGGAATCGACCATCCATTTGCCGACACCCGGCCAGGAGAAGATCGTCTCGGTCAGGATCGCACCCGCCATCAGCACGCCGACCTGCAATCCGATCGTCGTGATGACCGGGATCAGCGCGTTGCGCAGCGCATGGACGGAAACCACGCGGATAGGCGACAGGCCCTTGGCGCGGGCGGTGCGTACATAATCCTCGCCGAGCACTTCCAGCATGGCCGAGCGCGTCTGCCGCGCGATCACGGCAAGCGGGATCGTGCTGAGCACGATGGTCGGAAGGATCAGGTGCGAGACCGCCGAGGTGAAGGCCCCCTTCTGGCCGGAAAGCAAACTGTCGATCAGCATGAAGCCGGTGACGTGCGGAAAGAAATACATCAGCGAGATGCGGCCCGAGACCGGGGTCCAGTGAAGGATGCCGGAGAAGAAGATGATGAGCAGCAGGCCCCACCAGAAGATCGGCATGGAATAGCCTACCAGCGCGGTGCCCATGATCGTCTGGTCGACCCACGTGCCGCGTTTGGTGGCGGCGAAAATGCCGGCGGGGATTCCGAGGACCACCGCCAGGATAATAGCGCAGACGGAAAGTTCGAGCGTTGCCGGAAACAGCGCCAGGAATTCGCTGATGACCGGCCGCTTGGTCGAGATCGACACGCCGAGATCGCCCTGCAGCAGATGCCACAGGAATTCGAGGAATTGCTGCCAGATCGGCTGGTCGAAGCCGTATTGGTGCATCAGTTCGGCATGCCGTTCGGGGCTTATCCCGTGCTCACCGGCGAGCAGCAGCACCGGGTCGCCGGGCAGCAGCCTGACGAAGCCGAAGGCCGCGGTCGCCACGCCGATGAAGGTGGGGATCAACAGGCCGATCTTGACCAGTATGAAGCGGAGCATTCCGTCTTCTCAGAGGCAAGAGGCGCGCCGGCCAACACCCTCCCGCTTGAGCGCGGGAGGGTGCTTGCATGTGGCCGGCACGGCTGTTTCCGGGTTATTCGGCGATATCGACGCCGTCGAAACGATGCGAGCCGAGCGGGTCCATCTTGTAGTTCTGGACCGATTTCAGCATCGGCATGAACACCGTCGAGTGGGCGATGGTGAGCCAGGGCGCCTGCTCCTTGAAGACCACTTCGGCCTCTTCGTAGAGCTTGGCGCGCTCGGCCTGGTCGGAGACCCTCTTGGCCTTCTGGATCAGGTCTTCATAGGGCTTGTAGCAGAACTCCGCCGTATTGTTCGACGTGCCGACGCCGTCGCAGCCGAGCAGCGTGGCCATGAAGTTGTCCGGGTCGCCATTGTCGCCGGTCCAGCCGAGGATGACGGCGCCGTCATGGTCCTTCTCGCCGGCGCGCTTGAGATATTCGCCCCATTCATAGGACACGATCTCCGCCTTCACGCCGATCTTGGCGAAGTCGGACTGGATCAGCTCGGCCGTGCGGCGGGCGTTGGGCATGTAGGGACGCTGCACCGGCATTGCCCAGATCTTCATCTTGAGATCCTTGACGCCGGCTTCCTCCAGCATCTTCTTGGCGGCGTCCGGATCGTAGGGATCGTCCTTCACGTCCTTGTTGTAGCCCCACATGGTGGGCGGGATGGGGTTGGTCGCGGCCTGCCCGGAACCCTGGTAGACGGCGTCGATGATGGCCTTCTTGTTGACGGCCATGTTGAGCGCCTTGCGGACCTTGACGTTGTCGAAGGGCTTCTGGGTGGTGTTGTAGGACATATAGGCGACGTTGAGCCCGGCCTGCTGCATCACCGTCAGCTTGTCGTTCTTTTCCATGGCGGCGACGTCGGCCGGGGCCGGATAGGCCATGACCTGGCATTCGCCGGCCTGAAGCTTCTGGTAGCGCACCGCCGCGTCGGGCGTGATCGCGAAAACGAGATCGTCGATCGCCTGCTTTCCGTCCCAGAAGTCGGGATTGGCCTTGTAGCGGATCACCGCGTCCTTCTGGTAGCCGACGAACTGGAAGGGGCCGGTTCCAAGCGGCTGTTGGTTCAGCATTTCCTTCTTGCCGTCCTTGGCGAGCTGGTCGGCATATTCCTTCGACATGATGGAGGCGAAATCCATCGCCATGTTGGCGATGAAGGGCGCTTCGGGATGGGTAAGCGTGAATTTCACCGTCAGATCGTCGACCTTCTCGACGCTCTTGATGAGCGTGGGCATCGACATGGCGTCGAAATATTCCCATTGGCCTCCGGCGTAGCTGTACCAGGGGTTCTTCTTGTCGAGCATGCGCTCGAAGGAGAACACGACGTCGTCGGCGTCGAGGTCGCGGGTCGGCTTGAAGAAGTCGGTGGTCTGGAACTTCACGCCCTTGCGCAGGTGGAAAGTGTATTCGAGCCCGTCGTCGGACACGTCCCATTTCTCGGCCAAGCCGGGAACGACCTCGGTCGTGCCGCGCTTGAACTCGACCAGGCGGTTATAGACCGGCTTCGACGACGCGTCGAAAGTCGTTCCTGCCGTATAGAGCCCCGGGTCGAACCCTTCCGGCGAACCCTCCGAGCAATAGACCAGCGTCTTGGCACTGGCCACGCCGCTAAAGAGCGTCGCGGCGAGCATGGCCGCCATGAACCCCATTTTTTTCATGAGTAACTCCCATTCATTCTTTTCGCCCGGCCGTTTGTCCGGTGCGCAGATTGCCATATAAGCACCGTTCCGGAGGCATTGAAACACCTCCTCAGCGGACGAAGCGTCACGTTCGTGTTGACATGCCTGAACGCCGGCGAAGGAAGGGTGAGCGATGCAGGAAAACTGGGTTGAGACGATTTTGTCCTTCTGGTTCGGGGAACTGACCGAGGAGGACTGGTTCACGCGCAACGACGCGACCGATCAGGCGACCAAGGCCCGCTTCGAGCCGCTTTACCGGGAAATTCGCTCGAATGTTCCGGCAGCCGCGTTCGAGGAGCCGCGCGCCGCGCTTGCCGCGATCATCGCGCTCGACCAGTTTCCCCGCAACATGTTCCGCGGCAAGTCGGAGGCCTTCGCCACGGACGACCTGGCGGCCGATATCGCGCGGCAGGCGCTGGCGAAGAAGCTCGACGAGCGGCTCGAAGAAGGCGAGAAGCAGTTTCTCTACATGCCCTTCATGCACAGCGAGATCCTGGCCGACCAGGAGCGGTCGGTGGCGCTCTTCCGTGCACAGGATGCCGGCAAGAACGAGAAATTCGCCGTCGAGCACCGCGACATCGTCGCAAAATTCGGCCGCTTTCCCCACCGCAACAAGTCGCTGGGGCGCGAGAGTACGCCGGCCGAGCGCATCTTCCTCCTCAACCACCAGGGTTTCGGTCAATAGCCCTATTTCGCGGCGGCGAGCAGACCCGGCAGGTCGGCGACCGATTCGATGAGGATGTCGGCCAGCGGCGAAAGCGTCTCAGCGGTGCCGTTGCCGCTCAATACGCCGACCGCCATGCCGACACCGGCGGCCCGCGCCATCTCCATGTCGTGCCGATTGTCACCGACCATCGCCAGTTCTGCGGGCTTGCATCCGGTAAGATCGCAAAAGGCGCGCACCGTGTCGGGCGCCGGCTTCGGGTTGGCGACGGCGTCGTAGCCATAGGCCGCGTCGAAAAGCTGCGCCATGCCGAGCGCGGCCAGCGTCCGCTCCGCGCCCCTTGTCGAATCGTTGGTGGCGACGCCCATTTTGTAGCCCTGCCGGTGGAGTAGGGCGATGGCGTCCTTCACGCCCGGCAGGCCATAAGGCTTCGCCGCCGCGTTCTCGCCGACGAAGCGGTCATATTCATTGACCGTCGCCTGCCGCTCCGCCGGCGACTGGCCCGGATACCAGAGCGCGATGACATCGGCGTTGGTGCCCGCCGCAAAGATGGAATCCGCCTTGAATCTCCTCGTGCCGAAATCGAAGCCTGCCTCGATCAAGAGATGGTCGGCACGGCTGCGCGAGCCGTTCGCCGCCTTCAGCGCCATCAGGTCGGCAACCTCGAACCATGTCCGGTCGAAGTCGATCAGCGTGCCGTCCTTATCGAACAATATCCCCTTGATGCCCGCCACGATCAGCGAGCCCCGCGCAGTTCGGCTATCTTCGCGACGAGGCCGGCGGTCGAGGAATCCTTGCCCGCCGTGCTCGCCTTGCCCTCCACGACCGGCAAGAGTTCCGTCGCCAGTTCCTTGCCGAGTTCCACGCCCCATTGGTCGAAGGAGTTGATGTCGAACAGCGCTCCCTCGACGAAGACCCGATGCTCGTAGAGCGCGATCAGCCTTCCAAGCGCGTAGGGGTCGAGCTTGCGGTAGAGGATGGTGATCGAGGGCCGGTTGCCGGCGAAGACGCGATGCGGCGCGATCCTGTCCACCTCGGCCTTGTCCATTCCCTTGCCGAGCATCTGCTTCTTCGCCTCCGCAAGCGTGCGCCCGCGCATGAAGGCTTCCGATTGTGCCAGGCAGTTGGCGAGAAGCAGATCGTGGTGATGCTCCAGTTCCGCTTCGTGGCCTTGCGCTGCCACGATGAACTCGACCGGGATGGTGTCGGTGCCCTGGTGCAGGAGCTGGAAGAAGGCGTGCTGGCCGTTGGTGCCCGGTTCGCCCCAGACCAGCGGCCCGGTCGGCGTTCCCGCCTCATTGCCTTCCAGCGTCACATGCTTGCCGTTCGATTCCATGTCGAGCTGTTGCAGATAGGCCGGCAGCCGGGCGAGCCGCTGGTCGTAGGGGATGACGGCACGCGCCGGATAGCCGCACACGACGCGGTTCCAGTAGCCGACGAGGCCGAGCACGAAAGGCAGGTTCTCCAGCATCGGTGCCGCGCGAAAATGCTCGTCCATCGCATGCGCGCCCGAGAGGAAGGCGTGGAAGCGTTCCGGCCCGATGGCGATCATGATCGACAGGCCGATTGCCGACCACAGCGAATAGCGGCCGCCGACCCAGTCCCAGAAGCCGAACACCCGGTCCTTCTGGATGCCGAATGCCGCGACCTTGTCGAGCGCGGTGGAGACGGCGGCGAAATGATGCTGGACCGCCTCGGCCCCGAGCTTTTGCGCCACCCATTTGCGCGCCGTGCCGGCATTGGTCATCGTCTCGACGGTGGTGAAGGTCTTGGACGCGACGATGAAGAGCGTGGTTTCGGCCGAGAGCGCGGCAAGCGTGTCGCCGATATCGGCGCCGTCGATATTGGAGACGAAATGCGCACGCGGCCCGTCATGGTAGGGCCTGAGCGCCAGCGTCGTCATGGCCGGGCCGAGGTCCGACCCGCCGATGCCGATATTGACGATGTCGGTGATCTTCCTGCCCGTCGCACCCTTGATCGAGCCATCCCGGATGCCGCTCGCGAATTCGCCCATTGCGGCAAGGACGGCGCGTACCTCCGGCATCACGTCCCCGCCGTCGGTCGTGACCGGCTTGCCGCTCGTATTGCGCAGCGCCGTGTGCAGGACGGCGCGGTCCTCGGTGATGTTGATATGCTTGCCGGCGAACATCGCCGCCCGCCGCTCCTCGACCTTTCCCGCCACGGCAAGGTTGCGGAGGAGCCTCATCGTCTCGGCCGTGACGGCGCATTTCGACCAGTCGAGCAGGAGATCGTCTAGCGTCAGCGAGAATTCGGCGAAACGGCGCGGGTTGTCGGCGAAGGCGGCGCGCATGTCCTTCGGCGCGGTGCTTTTCCGGTGGTCGCGAAGCGCGGCGAGAGCCGCATCGAATGAAGTGTTGGCCAATCTGTGCTCCCGGGAAAAGGATTGTTCCGGTTTCGCTTTGTCGCCCAAGATGCAGCCTTTGGAGGCCGTGGGCGTCACGCGCAGGGACAATAGTGCGCCAGGGGCGGGACGGAAAGGCGTCCCGCTGGCCCAATCATGCGCCCGGAAGTCAAAAAGTGTGGCGCAAGGCCTTGTGCCAATCTTGAAGATCGATCGGACCAGGGCTAGTGTCCTTTCCGAAAGGACTACGTCATGCCCACCAGAAACGATGCGGCCATCTGGTCCGGACTCTTCCGGATATCCACCGACTCCGGCCAGACCCTGCAAGCCCAGATCAGGCAGGCCATCGTCGCCGCCATCCTCGACCGCCAGATCGCCGCTTCCATGCCGCTGCCGTCCTGCCGGATTCTCGCCGAAAAGCTTGGCGTGGCGCGCGGCACGGTGGTGCTGGCCTTCCAGCAACTGGTGGACCAGGGCTTTCTGATCGCCAAGGAACGTCGAGGCCATTTCGTCAATCCGGAAGTGCTGACCTCACCCGCCAAGCCGTCCCAGCGGCAGCAGGTGGCGGGCGAGACGATCGACTGGAAGGCGCGGCGGCGGGTGCCGGCGACGGAACTGCAATCGCCGTCGAACCAGGTCAACTGGATCAAATATTCCTATCCCTTCGTCTACGGCCAGTTCGATCCGGCCCTGTTCCCGACCGCCGAATGGCGCGAGTGCAACCGCATGGCGTTGGCCGTGCTGGAAATCCGCAACTGGGCGGCCGACATGGTGGACCGCGACGATCCGCTGCTGATCGAGCAGATCCAGGCCAGGCTCCTGCCGCGCCGCGGCATCTTCGCCAATCCCGACGAGATCATCGTCACGCTCGGCGCGCAGAACGCGCTCTACATGCTGGCGACGCTCCTGATGACCAAGGGTTCGAAAGTCGCCATGGAGGAGCCCGGCTATCCGGACGCGCGCTCTATCTTCAATCTTGCCGGCGCCGAAACCGTGCCGGTACGCGTCGATACGGAAGGGATCGTCGCCGACGAGGTGCCGTCCGATTGCGGCTTCGTCTTCGTCACGCCGAGCCATCATTGCCCGACCATGGTGCCGCTCAGCCCGCGGCGACGGCAACAGCTTCTCGCCGACGCCGCCCGCCGCGACCAGATCATCATCGAGGACGGCTATGACAGCCAGTTGCTCGACGATGCCCCGCAGCAGGCGCTGAAGAGCCTCGATCGCAGCGGCCGCGTCATCTATGTGGGCTCCATGTCGAAGACGCTCGCGCCGGGCCTGCGCATCGGCTACATCGTCGCTCCCGCCGACCTGATCGCCGAGTTGAGGGCGCTGAGGCGTTTCATGCTGCGCCACCCGCCGGCCAACAACCAGCGCGCCGTCGCGCTCTTCCTTTCGCTTGGCCATCACGAGGCGCTGGTCCGCCGCCTGTCTGCCGCCTTCGGCGAGCGCCGGCGACGTCTGATCCAGGCGGTCAACGCCTTCCTGCCGGAATGGCGCGCGACCGATTCCGCCGGCGGCGCTTCCGTCTGGCTCGAGGGGCCGCCGGGGATGGACACTTGCGCATTGTCTGAGGCCGCCGCCGCCCGCAGCGTCGTCATCGAGCCGGGCAAGCGCTTCTTCGCGCATGGCGAGCGGCACACGCAGTTCATGCGGCTCGGCATCGCCTCGATCGCCCTCCAGCATATCGAGCCGGGAATCCGCGAACTGGCCACCGCCGCCGGCCGCCGCCCCGCCGCCGCCTGAACGGCCGGGCGAAGAGGGAAGCCTGGCATATCCGGCGCAAGGGGGTGGCACATTTCCGGCGTCCCGCGCCGCTGCATAGTCGTCGGCGGAGTGGGAGCGAAGCCGTCGCATAAAGGCACAAAGCCATGGCGGTGGGCTTCGGGAAATGGAGCCGAACTATGCCAGCCGCGTTGGAGAAACCCGCGCCGGACCGAACGGGCGCGGATAGCGAAACCCGTGCGAGACGTTCAGGCGGCCGCGAAGCGCGCAGGGCGCTCAGGGCCGCGCCGCTTTCCGATGACATTCGCCCCGTGCGCGCGGGGCTTGAAGGCGGCGGCTACAGGCCGCTCGGCGAAAACGATGTCGAGCGCATCCACGAGGCGGTGCTGACGGTGCTTGAGACCGTCGGTTTCGCCAATGCGATACCGACCTGCATCGAGGCCTGCACGCGTGTCGGTGCGGAACTCGGCCCGGACGGACGCCTGCGTTTCCCTCGCAACCTCGTGCTTGCCACGATCGAGATCGCCGCGCGCCGCTTCACGCTGCACGGGCAGGACCCGCGCCACGACATGCTGGTGCAGGGAAAGCGCGTGCATTACGGCACGGCGGGCGCAGCCGTGCATGTCGTCGATGTGGCCAATCGCGAATACCGCGAATCCAGGCTCCAGGACATCTACGACGCCGCGCGCATGGTGGACTGCCTCGACAACATCCATTTCTTCCAGCGCCCCATGGTCCCGCGCGACATTCCCGACCCGCTCGACATGGATTTCAACACGCTCTACGCCTGCGTCACCGGCACCTCCAAGCATGTCGGCACCAGCTTCACCGTGCGTGAGAACGTGGCGCCGGCGCTGGAGATGCTCCACATGATCGCCGGCGGCGAGGAGAAATTCCGCGCCCGGCCCTTCGTCTCCAACTCCAACTGCTTCGTCGTGCCGCCGATGAAATTCGCCGAGGACGCCTGCGGCGTGCTGGAGGCTTGCGTCGAGGGCGGCATCCCCGTCCTTCTGCTCTCGGCCGGGCAGGCCGGCGCCACGGCGCCCGCCGCGATCGCCGGCGCCATCGTGCAGGCGGTCGCCGAAGTGCTGGTGGGGCTCGTCTATGTCAACGCGCTGAAGCCCGGCCACCCGGCGATCTTCGGCACCTGGCCCTTCGTCTCCGACCTCAGGACCGGCGCCATGTCCGGCGGCTCAGGCGAACAGGCGCTCCTGACCGCCGCCTGCGCCCAGATGGCGCAGTTCTACGATCTGCCGGGCGGCTCGGCGGCCGGCATGGCCGATTCGAAGCTGCCCGACATCCAGTCCGGCTACGAGAAGGGCATCACCAATGTCATGGCCGGCCTTTCCGGTTTGAATCTGATCTATGAATCGGCCGGCATGCACGCCTCGCTGCTCGGCTTCTGCCTGGAAAGCCTGATCGCCGACAACGACATGCTCGGCCAGTGCCTGCGCTGTGTGCGCGGCATCGAGGTCAGCGACGAGGCGCTCTCCCTCGACACGATCGCCGATGTCTGCCTGAACGGCCCCGGCCACTATCTCGGCCATGGCCAGACGCTGCGGCTGATGCAGAAGGAATATTTCTACCCGGCCGTCGCCGACCGCTACAGCCCGAAAGAATGGGCGGAGAAGGGCAAGCCCGATCTTCTGGGAAAGGCCGCCGAGGAGAAGAAACGCATCCTCTCCTCCTATTTCCCGCGCCACGTGCCGCGCGCGGTCGACGAGGCGCTGCGCCAGCGTTTCCAGAATATCTACCTGCCAAGACCGGCGGGGTGAGCCGGTTTCGAAGCCGTCGCGTTTGATTCAGCCATCTTGCAGCCTCACCTTCTCGTCTCCCGGCAACGATGCCTTTGCCTTCGCAGGTCACGGGCAAGGTCATGCGTGCGGGCCAAAACTTGACGCGTTCCAATTTTGTGCACGATACTAGGGTTGTGCGCGATTTTTGGCAGCGCCTGCCCCCCGGCAGATCGAAGGAAATGGCTGTGATCCACGCATCCGCGTTGCGGTATCTAATCAAGGTCGCCGAATCCGGCTCCATCAGGCGCGCCGCCGAAGCGCTCAACGTCGCTTCTTCGGCGGTAAACCGACAGGTTCTCAATGTAGAACGCGATATCGGCGTCCGCCTCTTCGATCGATCCGCCAAGGGCATGTGCCTGACGTCGGCCGGCGAGTTGATGCTTCGACACGCCCGCGAGACGCTCGTGGGTTATCAGCGGACGCTCGACGAAATCGCAAGCATTTCAGGGGAGGTTCGGGGCACCGTGCGGATCATCGGCATCGGGTCGATGATAGAATACGCGTTTCCGAGGGCGATGGAGACGATCGCGCATACCTACCCTGGCATCGACATGCATGTCGTCGATGCCAATCCTGGCGACGCCCTCGAGCAGTTGAGGGCCAAGAATTTCGACATCGGCATTCTCTTTCTGGACAATCGCCACCACGAGTTCGACTTGCAGGCGAAGGTCGATACCTCGATCGGCGCCGTCATGCGCTCCGACCATCCGCTGGCCAAGCGTAAGGCCGTGACCCTGACCGAATGCGCGGCCCACTCCGTCGCGATGTTTTCCGACAGATGGGTCATTAGCCCGCTGGTTGAAACCGAATTTCCGGAAACCGGGGCGAAGTTCGCGCCCCGTCTTGTCACCAATTCCATGTCGGTGATGCTCGCCGCCATCCGCCAGGGTCTTGGTATTGGATTTTTCACGCCGGTCAGCTTCATCGACGAAATAAAGCAGGGCTCGTTCGTGTGGATACCGCTTGAAGCTTCCGCCCCGCCGACTTCCGGTATCGGATTGTTCGTTTCGAGCATAGCAAGCGCGTCGCCGCCGGTTCGTGTCGTTTCCGATCACCTGTCGGTTTTCTTCGGCTCGATGCAGCGCGAGCTTGACGCCTTGCCGCTGGCCGGCGGGCGGGCTTAGAACATGTCGCCGGGCCGCGCATAGCCGCGGAACAGATTGCGCGCCACATTCGCAAGGTTGACTTCGTCCGACCCGTCGTAGATGCGCTCTACCCGCAAATCGCGGTACCAACGCTCGACAACGCTTTCCTTGGCGTAGCCCATAGCCCCGTGGATTTGCAGGGCACGATCCGCCACACGGTTGGCGGCGCGCGCGACATACGCTTTCACGGTGCATGCCTCATGGCGGTAGTCGCCGCCTTGCGCCGCCTTGGCGGCCGCATGATAGACCATCAACTTGCTGCTCCTCAATTCCAGTTCGAGTTCGGCGACCGCCTGGACGATATTGTCCCGGTCCGCGAGCAGCTTGCCGAAGACCTTCCTACCCTTTGCCCATTCGAGGGTCAGTTCGATCATCCGGGTCATGGCGCCGAGATTCTTTGCCGAGAGGACGAAGGCCCGGTTTCGGTAGATAAAAGGCATGGCATGATCGAAACCCCGGTTGATTGTCCCGAGCACGGCCGTTCCGGGCACCCTGACATCGTTGAAGAAGAGCGATCCGATCTTGTCGCGGCTGCCCATCACCGGGATCGGCGCCGATGTCCATCCGGCGTCGCGGTCCACCAGGAAGCAGGTGATGCCGTTGGGGTCGCCCTCGTTTGGCGTGCGAGCGAAGAGAATGACGTAGTCTGCGATATCGCCGCGCGTTATCCAGGTCTTTTCGCCGTTGATGACCCAGCCATCCGCATCCCTGACGGCGGTCGTGCGCATGGCCTTCGCGTCGGATCCGGATCCCGATTCGGAGATCGCGATACATGACACCCGTTCGCCCTGGATGGTCGGCAGCAGGTAGGTGTCTTTCTGAGCCTCGTCGCAGCTGAAGAGCGCCGGTAGAACCGAGCCACCGAACTGGAAGTCGACGATGGAACGTCCAAGCTCTTCGTGGATGAGCGCTTGCGTCACGGGGTCTAGGTCGGCGCCACCATATTCGCTCGGAAGATCGATGCCCCAGAAGCCCAGCGCCTGCGCTTTCTGCTGCAGAGCCCGCATCTCGCCGCCCGTCAGGCCCGGACTCGCGCCGTGTCCGCCCTCAATTTCGCGGCGGATCAAGACGCTTTCAAAAGGCATAATCTCGTTTTCGACGAACCGCCGGATTGTGTCCCTGACTTGTCGCTGTTCGTCGCTCAACACGAATTCGATCATCAAACGTTCCTCTATGGCCGGCGCGCGAATATTGGGCCACGGCATGCCGCATGCCGCCCTGTCAGACAGCCGATTTTTCCTGGATGGTGGCGCATTATTTGCCTGGGGCCTGCGCAGTTCTGCGTTCCCGGCAATGGGAAAGCTAGCAGTCGAAATTCAGCTCGAACAGCATCGATTTTCGCGCACGGTGATCACTTCGCAGCAACGCTGCCAGTGATTTTGGGCCTGGCGCAATCGGGTACCGGGGTGCACCTTGGTGCGATAGACACTTCTCCGGCCATGCGTTACGTGCTGACATCCGACCAGCAGGAGGAACGCGTCATGGCAATGGACATGCAAGGCGAGGAACGGATCGGGGCGCCGATCCAGAAGGTCTGGGAAGCGCTGAACGATCCCGAAGTGCTGAAGGAATGCATTCCGGGCTGCCAGAGCCTGGAGAAGAAATCGGATACCGATCTGGAAGCCGTCGTGACGCTGAAGATCGGACCGATCAAGGCCAAGTTCCAGGGCGCGGTCGAATTGAAGAACCTGAAGCCTCCGCACTCCTACACCATCCAGGGCGAGGGCAAGGGCGGCATTGCCGGCTTCGCCAAGGGCGGCGCCGACGTGACGCTGAAGGAAGACGGCGCCGATACCACCATCCTGACCTACACGGCAAAGGCCGATGTCGGCGGCAAGATGGCCCAGCTTGGCAGCCGTTTGATCAACTCGACCTCGAAGAAGCTCGCCGGCCAGTTCTTCGATACTTTCAACAAGAAGGTGAGCGGGGCTTAGGAATAGCCAACCGGGAGGAGGCAGGAATGGTCGAAAGTGCGAAACCGCCGGTGCTGCATCATGTGAATCTAAAGACCACCCGTCTGCAGGAAATGATCGACTGGTATGGCCGTGTCGTGGGCAGCAGGGTGCACTTCCAGTTCGCGGGCGGCGCCTGGCTTTCAAATGACGGCGCCAACCATCGCATTGCTTTGCTGACGGCTCCGACGGTCGCGGACGACCCCAACAAATTGGCGCATGCCGGCCTGCACCACATCGCCTTCGAATATAAGAGCCTCGACGATCTGCTCGACAATTTCGACAGGCTGCAGGGCGAAGGCATCACGCCGCACATGATGCTCGACCATGGCATGACCATGTCGTTCTATTACGTCGATCCCGACGGCAACAGCGTCGAGTTGCAGGCGGACAATTTCGGCGACTGGTCGGAATCCACCCGGTGGATGCGCACCGCGCCCGAATTTGCCGCCAACCCGATCGGCATGCCGGTCGATCCCGGCCGGATGCTCAAGGCTCGCCGCGAAGGAATGTCGCCCGCCGAAATCCACCGGCGTGCGTACGCCGGCGAATTCCGTCCTTTGCAGCCGATGGATCCCCGTCTTCCGTTCGACCTGCCTGTCTGACGCGGCACTGTTTACCACGGGAGCGCCGTTTCGTCGGCGCTCCGGATTCAGTGCGCCGATCTACCGCCCGCTGAATCGCGGCCGGCGCTTCTGCAGGAAGGCGGAGACTCCTTCCTTGTAGTCGTCCGTCAGTCCGGCCTCGCGCTGCAATTGGCCTTCGAGGTCGAGTTGCTGGTCGAGCGAATTGGTCGATGCGGCCTGGATCGCCTGCTTGGTCAGCGCATAGCCGCGGGTCGGTCCATTCGCGAAGGCTTCCGCCAGCGCCGTCGCCTCCGCCATCAACTCGCTGTCGTCGACGGCGCGCCAGATCAGCCCCCAATCCGCCGCCTCCCCGGCGGAAAGCGGATAGGCCGTCAGTGCTAGCGCCTTGGCGCGCGCTTCGCCCAGATGCCGCGTCAGCCAGTATGTGCCGCCGGCGTCGGGGATGAGGCCGATCCTGGAGAAGGCCTGGATGAACTTCGCCGAGGTCGCGGCAAGTACGATGTCGCAGGCAAGCGCGATATTGGCGCCGGCGCCGGCCGCCACGCCGTTCACGGCGCAGATCACCGGTTTCTCCATCGACCTCAGCAGGCGGATCAGCGGGCTGTAATAGGTCGCCAGCGTTTTGCTGAGGTCGGGCGCCTCGCCCAGCATCGCCGGATCGCGGTCGGCAAGGTCCTGGCCGGCACAGAAGCCGCGTCCCGCCCCGGTCAGCACCACGGCGCGGCAGCTTTCGTCGGCCGCGCATTCCTCAAGCGCGGCTCGCAACTGCTCATGCTGCTCGACATTGAAGGAGTTGAGCTTGTCGGGGCGGTTGAGCGTCAGGATCGCGTAGCCGTCCCGGCGTTCGTGCAGTACGGCCTGTTCGCTCATGCGCTCCTCCCGAAGATCGACGGCGCCTTGTCGCATGGCTGGGCGCGGTCATCAACCGTGCCCGGGAGGTTGGCGGAGCGCCGCCAGCCAGCCTTATTCGAACACGATCGCCGGTGTCGCGCTCATCGACTGCTCTGCCGACAGCCGTTCCGACACTTTCGCGGCGATGCCCCGATAGATGCGGGCATGCGGCCCGTCCGGTTCGTTTGCCACGACCGGCGATCCCTCGTCGGAGGTCTCGCGGATACGCATTTCGAGCGGCACCTCGCCCAGGAAGGTGACACCGACGCGCTCGGCCTCCCGCTTCGCCCCGCCATGGCCGAAAATGTCGTAGCGCTTGCCGGTGTCGGGCGCGATGAAATAGCTCATGTTCTCGACGATGCCGAGCACCGGCACGTCGACCTTACGGAACATGTTGAGCCCCTTGCGCGCGTCGATTAGGGCGAGATCCTGCGGCGTCGAGACGATGACGGCGCCGGCAAGCGGCACCTGCTGCGCCATGGTAAGCTGGACATCACCGGTGCCGGGCGGCATGTCGACCACCAGCACGTCGAGTTCGCCCCATTCGACCTCGCGCAGCATCTGCGTCAGCGCCGAAACCACCATCGGCCCGCGCCATATCATGGGCGTGTCCTCGCCGACGAGAAAGCCCATCGACATGACCTTGAGCCCGTATTTCTGCATCGGCTTCAGCGTGCGCCCGTTGGCGACTTCCGGCTTGCCCGAAATGCCGAGCAGCCTCGGCATGGATGGGCCGTATATGTCGGCGTCGAGGATGCCGACCCTGAGGCCGTTGGCGAGGAGGCCGAGCGCGAGGTTCACGGCGGTGGTCGATTTGCCGACGCCGCCCTTGCCCGAAGCGACGGCGATGATCGACTGGATGCCGGGCACGCCACGCTTGCCGGGCTGGTGGCCGGAGGGAGCGTGGCCGGAGGGGGCATGGCCATGGCGCGGCGCATGACCGGGCGCCGGGCGAGGCGCCGGCCGGGGAACGGCGGCCGGGGCGGCGGATGGTGCGGACTGTCCGGCCTTCTTTTCCGCCGTCAGCGCGACGATGGCGCCGGCGACATCCGGCATCTCCTTCACCGCCTTTTCGGCGGCTTCGCGCATGGGCTCGAGCTCCTGCGCCTTGTCGGCCGGCACGGTGATCGAGAAGAACACCTTGCGGTCGGCGATGAACACGTCGGAGACGAGCCCGAGGCTGACGATGTCGCCCGAAAGCCCCGGCGCGGAAATGGATTTCAGCCGTTCGATGACGGCTTCCTTGGTAACAGGCATGTTTTTGCCTTCGCTTGGTTATCCAACCCGAGATAATGCAGTTCCCGCGCCGGGCCAAGCGCGCTCACCCTTTGGCCCATGCGAAAGGCCGCTCTGCGTCGCGCCGACGGTGGGTGGGCCGCGCCACTTCGAAAAAACGCGTGCGTTCCGTAGGCGAGAACTGATTGACAGGGCTGTCATCGGGGCATTCTCTGTGCCGCCGGCGCCGGTTCTCCTATGGCGGCCACCAGAGGGTGTGTCATGATCCTTACGCTGCAGGCATACACGATCTTCCACGTCGTCATCAGCCTTGTCGCCATTCTTGCCGGGCTGATCGTTCTCCGCGGCTGGCTGACCGCAAGAAGGCTGGACGGCTGGACCCTGATCTTCCTTCTCTTCACGCTCGCCACCAACGTGACGGGATTTTTCTTCCCCTTCCACGGCTTCACGCCGGCGATCGGTACCGGCATCCTGTCGGTCATCGTGTTGGCCGCCGCTTTTGCCGGCCTCTACGTCTTCCATCTGGAAGGCCCATGGCGCTGGATCTACCTCGTTTCCGCGGCGATCGCGCTTTACCTGAATGTCTTCGTCCTGATCATCCAGGCCTTTCTCAAGATTCCGCCATTGCACGCTCTCGCGCCGAACGGCAACGAACCGCCTTTCGCCATCGTCCAGGGCATCGTGCTCGTACTGTTCGTGATCGGGGGATTCCTGGCAGTGAGGCGCTATCGGCCGGTCGCGGGGTAAGGCCGAAGTCAGGCGGCTGCCGGAATTTCGAAATCGACACGAATCCGATCGTAAGGGAAGACGAGCCTTCCCCGGTCGTCCCTGTCGATGACCCCGCTGTCGGCGAGCATCCGCACATCCGAGTGCACCCCCTTGAAATCCCGGCCGACACGCCGGGCGATCTCGCGGATGCTGAGAGGCCCTGCTCCGGCCATCGCGCGCACGATTTCGAGCCGCTTCGGCGACAGGATCTTATGCATCAATTCCCAGTTCTCGAACCCGATATGCGCGGTGCCGTCGCTTTCACCGCTTTCCCATGCGCCGGCAAAATCGGAGAGAGCAGTGTCGAGTGTCTGGATGCTAAAAACGACGGTTTTCATCGAGCCATCTCCTCACATCGGAACGGAAATCATCCAGAGGAATGCCGGCTTCCCTTCAACAACTCCGGCACCTTCCACAAAACGATCTCGGCGAAGACATCTTCGCTACGGTCACACGCCGTGAGATCAGCGATTTCGCCTTCATGATGTAAATTATGCCATCACTCGATAGTGATGTAAATTACACCATCACGAGTGCGCGACCCCGGCCCGCCGACAAACGCTACGCCGGCACGGCTTCGCGGGGCTTCCGGCGAGCCCTCAGGCCGCCAGTTTCCCCTCCAGCGCCTTGCGGATGAGTGCGATTGTCTCCGCCCTGCCGTAGAGCGCGGCGAACGAGCCGAAGCGCGGGCCGCGCTCCTGCCCGAGCAGCACTTCATAGATCATCTGGAAGAAGGCAACCGAGACGCCGGGTCCGCCTTCCGGGCTCGTGCGCTTGTGGTCCTGGTAGCGCGGGATGAAGCGCGCGACGTTGAGCGCGGCGTTCTGGATTTCCTCCGCGTCGGCATCGGCCGGCAGCGCCTCCAGCCGGTCGGCGAGCGTGGCGAGCGCCGCGCGTTCCTCCTCGTCGGGCGCGCGATAGACTTTCGCCGGCTTCACGAAATCCTCGTAGTAGCGGATCGCGTAGTCGGTCAGCCTGTCGAGTTCGGGATGCGTCTCGGGCGCCACGCCCGGAGCGTGGCGCGAGATGAAGCCCCAGAGAACCGCCTTGTTCTCGGCGTTCGACGCGCTGACGAGGTTGAGCAGCATGGCGAACGGTACCGGCAGGTGGATCGCCGGCGGATTGCCGTCATGCATGTGCCAGACCGGATTGCCGAGCCGGTTCTTCCAGTCCTGGTCCGGATAGGCGGAGAGGAAGGTGTAATATTCATCCACCGCCTTGGGGATGACGTCGAAATAGAGCTTCTTCGCCGTCTTCGGCCGCTGGAACATGTAGAGGCCGAGGCTCTCGGTCGGCGCGTAGGTCAGCCATTCGTCGATGGTGAGCCCGTTGCCCTTCGACTTGGAGATTTTCTGCCCCTTCTCGTCGAGGAAGAGCTCGTAGTTGAAGCCTTCCGGCGCCGGCGCGCCGAGCACGCGGCAGATGCGGCCGGCAAGCTTGACGGAATCGATCAGGTCCTTGCCCGACATCTCGTAGTCGACGCCGAGGGCAGCCCAGCGCATCGCCCAGTCGGGCTTCCATTGCAGCTTGGCGGCACCTCCCGTCACCTTCGTCTCGAAGCGCTCAGCCGTCTCGGGGTCGCGCCAGACGATGGTACCGGCGTCGAGATTGCGCTCGTCGATCGGCACCTGCATGACGATGCCGGTCTTGGGATGGATCGGCAGGAACGGCGCATAGTTCGACGCCCGCTCCTCGCGCAGCGACGGCAGCATGATCTCCATCACCTCGTCGAACTTCTCCAGCACCTTGAGAAGCATGGCGTCGAAACGCCCCGACAGATAGTAATCGGTCGAGGAGGCGAATTCATAGTCGAAGCCGAAGCGGTCGAGGAAGGCTCGGAGCCGCGCATTGTTGGCCCTGCCGAAGGAGCCGTGCTCGCTGTCGAACGGGTCGGGCACCTTGGTCAGCGGCATGCCGAGATAGCGCTTCAGCATGTCCTTGTTGGGCACGTTGTCGGGCACCTTGCGCAGCCCGTCCATGTCGTCGGAAAAGCAGAGGATTTTGGTCGGCACCTTGTCCTCTGTCAGTACGCGGAAGGCGTGCCGCACCATCGAAGTGCGCGCGACCTCGCCGAACGTGCCGATATGCGGCAGTCCGGACGGGCCGTAGCCGGTCTCGAACAGCACCGTTTCCGGGTAGCCGCGATCCTTGTAGCGCTGGATGATCTTTTTCGCTTCCTCGAACGGCCACGCTTTGCTCTCCGCCGCAGCGGCGATGATTTCGGGGCTGAGGCTGATCGCGGCGTCGCGCGAGGGTGCGTTGTTCATTTCCATATTCCGGATTTTCGGGTGGGTACGCCATGCTCTAGATGTGGAGGCCGCGCCGGTCAATGATGCCCGCCTTTCGACGTTGCGGCGGCACCTCGGCGCACTTACCTTGGGCAGGGCCAAATCAGGAGAATTTCGCATGAATTCGCTCAGGCCGTGCGAGGCGCTGATCTACATCATGATCGTGGTTTCCGCCTCGGACCGCGACATGAAGGACGAGGAACTCGAACGGATCGGCCATATCCTGGATATCTGGCCGGTGTTCGAGGATTTTCCGAAAGAGCGGCTCCTCGGTGTCGCCCGCGAGTGCCAGCAGCTCCTGCAGCAGCCGAACGGGCTCGACCGTGTCTTTGCGGTGGTACGCAGCGAATTGCCGCAGCGCCTCCACGACACGGCCTATGCGCTGGCCTTCGAGGTGGCGGCCGTCGATCTGGAGATGCGGCTGGAGGAGTTGCGCATCCTGCAACTCTTGCGCCGCAATCTCCAACTCGACCAGCCGACGATCGCCGCGATCGAAAGGGCGGCCAAGGCACGCTCCCGGATGCTCAATTGAGAAAGTAATGGGACACTTCCAGCCTTCCGAAGCCGTCATACGCCTGGGTGCGTTCGCGCTGATCTTCGTGGCGATGGCGGTTTTCGAATTGTGGTCGCCGAGGCTGGAACGCGCCGAGATGGCGGGCGCGCTGAAGGCAAGGCGCTGGTTCACCAATGTGTCGGTCCTCGTCATCTCCTCGGTCTTGCTGCGCGTGATCTTCCCGGCGGCCGCCGTCGGCACGGCGATGTGGGCCGAAGCCCGCGGCTACGGCCTGTTCAGGCTTGCCGGGCTCGATCCCCTGATGGCGGGTATCCTCTCCTTCTTCATCCTCGATCTGGCCATCTGGGCCGAGCACGTCGCCAACCACAAGATTCCGATCCTGTGGCGCATCCATCGCATGCACCATTCCGATAAGGGCTTCGACGTGACGACGGCGCTGCGTTTCCATCCGCTTGAGATCGTCATCTCGATGCTGTGGAAGGCTTTTGTGGTGATCCTGGTCGGAGCGCCGGTGCTTTCGGTCCTGCTGTTCGAGATCGTGCTGAACGGCTCCTCCATGTTCAACCACGCGAATGCGCGGCTTCCTCGGAGGCTCGACGCCCTCCTGCGCCTCGTGCTGGTGACGCCGGACATGCACCGCGTCCACCATTCGAGCCATCGGCCGGAGACGGATTCCAATTACGGCTTCAATTTTCCCTTCTGGGACCGCCTGTTCTCGACCTATCGGGCGCGGCCGGAACGCGGGCATGAGGGGATGGAGATCGGGCTTGCCGAATATCGCGACGACAGCCCCGCGCGTCTCGGCTGGATTCTCGCGCTGCCGTTTCGCCCCCTGCGCGGCGTCAATAGAAGCTCACCGGAAAATAACGCAGATAAAGCTCGGCGAACTTCCCCTTCACCGTGATCTCGCGCAACGCATAGTCGAAAGCGGCGGCGAGGGTGAAATTGTCCTTGGCCACGGCGATCGCCATCCCCTCTCCGAGATATTCGGGCGCCAGATACGGCCCGCCGGCGAAGCGGCAGCAGCCCTTGGAATCTGTGCCGGCGAGCCAGAAGCTGAACCGCATCCCGTCGCCGAAGGCGCCGTCGATCTTGCGATCCCGCAGGCTTTCGTAGAGCCAGTCCTGCCGCGTGAAGGTCACCGGCTTCACATCGGGAAAATAGGCCCGCAGCATCCGTTCATGCGCCGATCCGGCGATGACGCCGATGCGCAGCCCGGCGATCTTGCTGTAGATCGGCTCCGAAAGCGCTGTCGCCTTCGGCATGATGAAGCGCGCGGGGAACCGTAGATAAGGCCGGGAGAAGGCGAATTCCTCCCGAGATTTCCCCGTGACGGCGAGCCCCGCGATGACCGCCTCGCCATCGCCCTTTTCGAGCGCCGGGCCGAGTTCGCCGAAGGGAAGCGCCTGCACCTGGCATTTGTCGAGAATGCCGAGTTCAGCGCAGATGGCGCGCGCCAGGTCGACGTTGAAGCCGGTAAGCCGTCCGTCCGCATCGAGGAAATCGAAGGGCGGAAAATTCACCGTCGTAAGGAAGCGCAGCCGCTGGAGGCCCGAAAGGTCGGGCTTCTGCAATCTTTCCTTCGAATCCCAGAAGTTCGGGATGGCAGGATCGGCGGCGTGGGCCGTAAGGCCGGCGGATATCGTCGTGGCCAGGGCGGCGATCGAGATGATGGCGAGCCGCCGCGGCGTCAGCCATTCGCGCCACCTTTTCCTGTTGATGCCCATTCCTTCCTGGCCTACCTTTTGTCCTGGGGGGAGTGATGTCGATAAAGGCGAATGCTTTCGATTTTGTCGAAAGGTGCAAAGACTATCGCCAGCTTGGTGGGGTGTTTGACGACTGTCTGTTTCATCCGCGTCAATCCGGTTTTGAGCATCTTATCCTAGGCGATGTGCCGGCAAGGATACAGGCCGTCGTCTTGCCTGCCCTGCCGAATGACCGGCCGGAAGTCCCGTTGGCATGACGGCGGATTCCGGGGGCCGGTCGCGTGCGTTCACCTCCCGGGCAAGTGCCGCAATTGCCGGGGGCTTTCGTCCGGTTGCCGGCAGCCTTCCCGCTAATGATGAACGTGACGATCGGCGGCCGACACGCGGGCAATCGCTATGGTGCAGGGTGCTGGAACGCGCCAGCGTGCCGAGAGACCGGATCGATGCGCTCGCCGCTCGCGCGGCCGCGAATGGTGTCGCCCTTCCGGTCGAGACGGTCGTATCGGGCGCGGCAAGCGAAGAACGTCTGTATGAGGCGCTGGCTGACGAAATCGGTGTCGGCTTCCTGGCCCGGATCGATCCGCGGCGGCTCATTTTGAGCGATGGGCAGGCGGCGATGCTGCTCGGCAGAGCACCTGGGACGCTCATGGTGGCGCGGTATGAGCAGGTTGGCGGCGTTGTGGTGTGGCTCATGGCGCCGTCGTTCGACGACATCGGCTCACTTGGCCGGCGCATCGAGGAAAGCAGCGATCTGCGCGGCCGCGTCCGGATCGTCACGCCGCATGCTTTGAGAGCCGCGCTCAAGACGCAGGCGAAAGGAGCGCTGTTGAAAAGCGCGGTGGACCGGCTGTTCACGCTGTTTCCGGCGCAATCCGCCAAGATCGTCACCAATGGATGGCAAAGCGCGCTGGCGGGCGCCGCATTGGTAGGATTACCGGTAGCCCTGTTCCTGGACCCGTGGGCGGCAGGGCTTTTCATACATCTGTTCTTCTCGCTGTTCTTTCTGGCGTGCGTTGGCCTCCGTTTCATTGCCGCTATGGGCGCCGAGGCGCCGCAACTTGCGCCGCTGGCGCGATATGACCCCGCGGAGATGCCCGTTTATTCGGTTTTGATCGCGCTCTACCACGAAGTGGAGATCGTGCCGGACCTTCTCGTCGCGCTCGGCCATATCGTCTGGCCGCGCGGCAAGCTCGAAATCAAGCTGGTCTGCGAGGCTGACGACGAGGAGACATTGGCGGCTCTGCGCGCCCATACGCTGCAGCCTTTCGTCGAGATCGTCGAAGTTCCGCCCGGAATGCCGCGCACCAAACCCAAGGCGCTTAACTACGCACTACCGATGACGACCGGCGAATTCGTGGTGATCTATGACGCGGAAGACCGGCCGCACCCCTTCCAGCTTGTCGAGGCATGGCAGCGCTTCAGGGAGAGCGACGAGCGCCTGGCCTGCCTGCAGGCGCCGCTTGCCGTCACCAATTTCAGGCGCGGGCCGCTCGCCCGGATGTTCGCCTTCGAATATGCCGCGCTGTTTCGCGGGCTGCTGCCCTGGCTGGCGCGCCGGAACCTTGTCGTTCCGCTCGGCGGTACCTCAACCCATTTTCGCAGGGATGCGCTCGAAGCGGTCGGCAGGTGGGATCCCTTCAACGTGACCGAGGACGCCGATCTCGGCATTCGGCTCGCCCGCCACGGCTACCGGGTCGGCACGATCACCCGACCCACCTATGAGGACGCTCCAGAAAGCTTCGCGAGCTGGCTGCCGCAGCGGACGCGCTGGTTCAAGGGCTGGATGCACCCTTTCATTGAAAGTCATAAACCATTGAGAATAAATGAGGAATTAATGAGTTTTGATATCTGGAATAGAGCTATAGCAACCGTATAGCAACATTTTGCCTCTGATCGTGCGCTTTCGGTTTCAGTTTGCGCGGTCGAACCTGTGGGACCCTCAGGCCGTTGGCTTATGCGGAGCCCAATCGTCAATCAGGTTGTCGCAGGGCCGAACAAGGGCGGCGAGACCGCGACTCAACAGTCATCAGGACCAGAGCATCACCGCCAATATCGTCATCACCCACAGTGCGATGGCAGTTTTGATAATCAGGCCATAGCGGATAGTCGCGGCGGTGCTTGACGATTTCCATCTCGGTTGGGGGATCGCGACCTGGATCGCCGGGGCAGTCGGTACAATACCGCGCGTACCGAACGCGGCGGCTTGAGGCTTTCTCATTTGATTGGGCTCTGCCCGCTGGATGCGGGCCGCACCGATACCACGATGCTGTGCAGTCCGCTCGTCTTATCGCGAATATCTTTGCGGCATATGAGTGAAGTGAATGAAGCTGGCGACCGTCAAGCCTCACGCGTTGCGGCTTGCCATATGCGCGTCGAGCTTTTTTCGAGACGGACCGTATCGCTTGATGATGACGGCGGCCTCGCTGGGCGGGATGCCGTATTTCTTAGCGAACGCCGCGACCTCATAAGTCTCACCGCTGGCAACCAGCTTCCGGTCTTCTTTGGCCTTCGATTTGTCGTCAACCATTGCGATATCCTCCCCTGATCTGAGGGAGATAGAGCGGGGGACGACGACGCCAAGCCCGGCCTTAACCGGCGCTGAGATCCGACGATAGACGGATGAGGCTAAGACCCGTGAGGTCGTGAACAGCAGGCGAAAGGCGACAAATGACCATCTGACCATCGCCGCCCCACGTATACCTTCGGAAACCGGGGCGAAGGGGCGTGTATGATGCACGCACCCAAGGTGTTGCCATGATGGCAATGCCTGCAAAAGAAAAGCCCGCCCCCGCGAACCGGGGCGGGCCAACAAACCAGCGGCAGTGTGCCGGATCAGGTTCCGTTATGTGCCGAGCCACCTTCCTCTGCGCCGCCTTTCCGTCGCAGCAGATATGCCTCGTCGTCGGCAATGGCTTGGTCGATAGCCTCCTGGTTGATTGGAAGATGTTTGTCCTTCCGGGCGGATTGCTTCCACCTGATGTCGCTTTGCCTGACTGCCGGCGCAAGAAGCTGCGCAGCGAGTGCCGCGCGATACCTGTCCAGATAGTTGCCCGGGTGAATGCGTTGCGGCACCCCTTTGTCGACAAACAGTCGATATATCCTCTCCGCTTCACTGGCTTTGTAAAGAGCCGCGAAGTAGTCCGCCTCCAACATCGCCTTATGCCACACATCGAGCCGCCTCGACCTTTCGCCGCTTTTCATCTTTCGAGCGATGCGGCGCTCTTCGCTTGTAGCAAGTCCCAAGGCGAGAGGTTCGAGGCATCTGGACAAGAATGTGTCCAGCTTCTTACGATCAATCGTCTGGCTCATGCTGCACCGCCTTTCGGGGCGAACATGTCGTCGTCATCGCGAAGGTTGCCCTGGAAATCGATCATCATCGACTTGATGTCTGGGGGTATCGCGAGACCCTGATAGGCGATCACGATCATGGTGACTTTTGCTGCACCTGCCTCGATGGCAAGCCGCTCCAACTCCCGCATGTGCCAGACAGCCTTTTCGTGAGGCGTCATTTCCGGCTCGGCGGCTACCACTGGGGTGGCGACTGCGATGGCAGCGCTAGCGGCGACTGATGTGCGCAAAAAATTGCGGCGGTTGATTGCGGGCATAGCTTCGCCGCTTGCCCGAACGGTATCGGTCATCAGTATTCTCCTCGTTGCTGTTATGAAGGTGCCCGGTCAGGCCGGGACGGCAGAAAGCTGGCTCTCCAGGTTGCGGCGGATCGGCTCGATGTTGATCGCGCCGGATTTGAATTTCAGAAGCTCGATCTGCGAGCGGATTTCATCGCGGCGGCGGTCGTTCGCCGTCATTGCGGCCCGCTTGGCATCCCGCCATGCGATCTGAAGGCGAAAGGCGAACTCGGAACGGTTGAACGGGCGCGGGCCGTGGATGCTCTCCTGGCGGGCATGCCAGCCGCGGTAGGAGGTCCAAGCGCTACAGAGGATTTCAGAACGATTAAACATGGTAGTTTCCAAAACCAATCATCTAGCTCTGGTAACCATATAGCGACGCTAGCGCTTGTCAACAATAAATTAGGTCTGATACCTAGCTATTGGATGAATGGAGAAAAACCTATGTTGACGACAGGGAACCAGCTAAAGGCAGCCAGGGCGCTGATCGGCATTGAACAGAAGGACTTGGCCGAGCGGGCATCGGTCAATGTCAATACGATCCGAAACATGGAGGGCAGCGGGAGCGGTCCTATCTCAGGGCGCTCTCAGAACGTCCAAGCCGTACAGCGTACTCTAGAGGCGATGGGCTTGGAGTTTCTCAATCATGGTCATCCGGGCGTTCGCCTCCGGGAGAAGAAGGAATGATCCCCCCTACACCCCGCCAGCGCATGTCACAGAAGCGCCAGCAGCGCATCTTCACCGAGAATTGTACGGACTGAGGGGATTCTTGCCTCGGGGCGAAGAAGCTCCTACGTCTGGTCGAGAATGGATGAACCCATGTCCGACAACATCCTGCCTCAGACCAAGCACCCGAAGCTGATCGTCGTCGTCGCATTCGATCGCGGCGAGGACGGTGAGTTATTCCCGGCATTCGGCCCGGCCAGGGGATCAGATCCGCTGCAATCCTTCGATGCTCCGGAATTTTCACGTCTTGGGTTACTTGCTAATCCCGCTTTGTCTGTGAGGGCCGGCTCGCGGCCCAGGCGACGGATTGCTACGGTAAGTCGGTGTTGACCCGATGGAACCACCTTGGTTCATACTGTTCAACACAGCGGCTCCGAATTCAATGATCCCCTTCGCTACGTCGCTCCCGGCAACACCGTTGTTGTCTTGAGGAAATGAGTCCGAGCCACCGTCGGTCAAATTTGCGGTAACCGTCCCCCCACAAGTTGTGCAGCATCCCTCGCAACCGTGTTCTCCTCGACCAATACCCCAATATAGCGTCTGGTAGTCCCGCCATGCGCCAAAACATATCTTCTCATTTTGTTGACACGCGAGATTGTACGTTTGTTGACCCCTCAGCACATAGTTCCTGTTGCCGCCTGGCCACGCTCGGTTCTGTCGCGTCTTCGAAACGAATGAGAGACTTAATGTATATCTGTCGCTATTCGTGATGATGAACGTCGCAACATTCTTGCCCCCATTCGTGGTTTGCTGCTTCTTGGTAGGGCGGTTGACTTCAAATTCATCATCCATCTCATACAATTTTTTCATTTTTTCTAGAAGATCGGAGACATCCTTCCCGCTATTAGACAGCGCCGTTTCGGTGCACTTGTATCCATCGTCAAATTTCAGATACCCTAAGTCCTCAAGCTGGCCGGTGAAGACATCTTCCTCAAAATCCGTAATCAATGCAGATACAGTAGAGTAGGCCCTGCCCATTGCAATTTTATTGGCTTCGGCGGCAGTGTCAGCACGCGCGCAAGCCAGCCCTGCGAATTTCAGGCGCTCACCGCCGGCTTCAAATTTCGACAGCTTCTTCCATCGAGGGTCTTTGTTCGGCCGTAAGCCACGAAGGCTGTGCCCACTGATATTGCCGACTTGCATATACTTGCAAGAGACCTGAAACTGTCCCCTGTCCTCAACATCGCACTCATGGGCCGGCGCCATTCGATAAGTGCGCACATTCTTGTAATCGTCGTATTCGCCAGACTGCGCGGGAAACACCCAACTCACCACCGCGCACATAGATGCAAAGATAACGCCAGAAACACTGCGCATTGTAGCCCCTCCCCAGCGGCCAAAGCCGAACTGCCCCAACGTAACATTGCATCAAGAAATTTGGATAGTCCAGCGCCATTGCCATCCTATCTGGGCGCAGCGATCTATGTTCGTCGGGACGTCTAACCTGCGGCGGCGGGAACAAGATTAGCCAGGAGGCGGCTGAGGCGCTTGATCTCTTGATCGTGGCTGTCACTACGGCCGAACTCTTGCGCGATCAGAGGAACGTCATCTGGTTTCCCAATGAGACAACGCGGCATCCGCGACCGAGCTAAATGCCAATCGTCGACTCTAAGTCGCCCGACGCCGCGATTTTTCGCCGTTGCCCGATTGGCGTCGGGCGGTGCCTCGGGTTGGGATCGAGGCGATCAATAATTTAGAACTTTATGATATACAGGAAAGCTGTCCCTTCGGTCATCCAGCCTACTCGCACTGCTCCCGGGGGACGCCACCATAGGGCTGGTACGTGTTGTCCTCGGGCCGGTACGATTGATACCGGTCGAAACAGGATTGGATGTGTTCCGTGTCTACCGCTGCCTCGGGCATCTCGTTGGAATGAGCAGCGGAGATCAGTTCTGGGGGCTCTTCTGCAGAGGCGCTGACGCTCTCGGGTTCTTCGGGCCGTGAACTGTCTCTGGAGACGCACTGACGTCGTACCCCGCTATACGCGTTGTAGCTGTTATCAGCGGGATCATAGGACCGGTACCGCTCGGAGCACCATTCGACGTGGTCAGCGCTCATTACAGGCTCGGAATTTGGCTGCTTGGAGGTAGCGGCGGTCATTGTGGCGTGGACCGATCCAGGATTATTGGCCGGCTCCGGATCACGGGACGGCTGCGCTTCCCTTTCCTGGCCCGTTTGTTGCGGCATAGGACGCGCAGCGAGACGCTCCAGGTCTTGGGTGGCAGCATTCACTCGCACTGCTTTGTTCGTCCATAGCGCGCCCGTGTCCCTGCCGATTTGATGCGCTGGCGCGGGAGCGGCGTTGATGAAGAAAATCGCAGCTAAAGCGCCGCCGCCAAATATGATGAGGGTTAGACAGAAACCACTCAATGCGGCGATGAAGGTTCTCATGCTATCCTCCGTTGCTCGCCCTTAGAGGTCAGAATGCGAAGCTAAGCGGAACTGTTCCCGACGAAGTGAGATAAGGGCAGCTGATTCGGCCAGGACCAACAGCGGCGGCACGCAAAAAAGCCCCGCCGGCCGAAGCCAGCGGGGCAAAGTTATCGAGGGAATGCTGTTCAGGGCAAACAGCGTGGGTCTAACTCTCAAAAGGTTGGATTGTTCCTCAGACGCAAAAAAGCCCCGCGCCTTCTGGCAACGGGGCAAGGGTCAGGATGCTAGCATCGGCATGCGAAAATGACGGAAATGACATAGACGTCAACTACTCCAATTGGAGGATGCGAACTCCGTCGCGAGTATCCGCCTGTGTCGCCATCGAAGGCTTGACGCCGTTGAAATCGGGACGGAGGATAAGTGGCCGTTTCACCCACGGCGGATGCCCGGCGCTGCCGGCGCAACGGTACCTCTCCTTGGCGCCGGGCGTTCCTTTTAAGGCGGATTCCCGTTTCGCTTCTCGCTCTCGATCGCTTGAATGGTCGCAGTCAAGGCCGCCACTGCATTCGAGAGCCCGGACGAAGTCAGAAGATGGGCTCTTTAAGAGCAGTCGACACGATGGCGCCCGTCTTTTGTGGGCACTTGTCGGCAATGCAAGATTTCGGGACGCGCCGGCCCAGAGGTATCCGATTTTTCGCTATGTGAGGAAGGACTCGACCGCCTGCGGGTAGCCTTGGAAGGCGAGCGGGTACGTACAGCCTCAACCTCCGGCAACGGCGGCGGCTCGAAGGACTGGCTCGGTGCTGGCGCCACCGCCGTCTTATGGATGGCAATGCGTGGTGACCATCCGTGCCGCGAAACCGTCATCTGGTATTTTGGTACCACCGTGCCATCGCTCGTTCTTGTGCAGGAGCACAGCGCAAGAAGTGCGGCAACTGTGCAAATTGAGCGAACAGCAAGCATCTGCGTGTTGGGAAGGGGGGATCGTGGCAACAGTATGGACAGCGTGTTAGCCATTGAGGCGGGACTCCCGCTTCACCTGATCCACGAAGCTGCGCATCAGTTTCTCGTCCAGTTCGAAGGTGCAGTTGCCGCTCGCCAAATCTCGTTCGAAGCTGTCAGCCAGTTCAGGTTCTGACATGCCCGTTCCAGCTTCGATGCTGGCCTTTACGGTAGCAATCGCGGCCTCCAGCTCATCGTCAGTCAAATGCTCGAATGGATCGCCTGGCCGAACCTTGCGCTCTATCCTCTGAAGTCGCGAAGCAAGCCCGTTCATGGCCGCACCCTCACTGTAACCGCCGGGCCTGACTGATGTCCGTCGATGACGGCTATGCTGAGCAGCGTGTCGCGAACGGCCAGTTTCCCGCTCGCGCGTAGCCCTGCTTTCTTCATCTCGATTTCCTCACGAGACCAGCCGCTGATGACATGATAGCGGCCATCCGGGCATGCTCGCTCTATTCGCTGTAGACGGGCACCGATATTCATTTTCCCAACCTCTCTTCCAGTGCTTGCAGGCGGGCCGCAAAATCGCTGGTTTCCATCGCCTTCCTGTGAGCTTCCAGAAGGCCGACGATAACCAAGCCCTCGTCCGGCGAGATATCGCCATCGGCCACCTGACGGTTGATGCTGGCAATTGCTTCCGGAAGCTCTTCGGCCTTCGAAACGGCCGGGAGATCGAATTGCAGCCGCGCGCCTTTCCGAGGAGGCCAGACGCGATCGAGAATGGTCTTGGCCGCCGCAGCATCGCCTTCCTTGGCCTTCTCGATCATCGTCTTCACGATGGCCTCCACCTCGCCCTCTCCGAGCGCCTCAAGAGCGACAAGCACCTTCGACCGGGAACCACGCTTACGCCCTTTCGGATTGCCCGACTGGCCGGGCTGGAAGCGTCCATCACTCTGTCCCTCATCCGACATTGAAATGAACCTCGATGACGGAAGAAACCTGCTGATCGGCCTGCTTTGGCAGGTCGTAGATGCGTCGGCCGTGGGCCGCGACGTCTTCCATGATCATGGGCACGACGGAGGCTATGATCTCCGCCACTGGCGATGATTGCGCTATTGTCTCGGCTTCGCCCATGCCGACCCCGAGCGCGGAAGCTGCATCCAGGCGGTTTAGGCGCTGAAAATAGCAATCCAGGAATTCCGCCTGTCCCGTCGTCAGCATTGTCAGTGCACCTGAAGGCCGTTAGCCCGGATGCCGATGGCAATGAACGCTCCGATGGTTTCGGCCGCCTTGGCAAGCATGTCCTGCCCCATGACGTGAAAGAGATCAGCCTGATCGTCATTGCCATCGGATCGATAGACCTCGGAAACCGCGAAGGCGGCGCCGGCATAGGCGATGAGATTGATAAGGGCGATATCGGGCTGGTCGGCTTCGAGTGGGTTGCAGGTGAACACGCCCGTGAAGGCGTCGGCAAAGGATTCGAGGGACTCTATATCACCGCCAGAAACGCTCTCGACGGCCGACAGCCGAACTGATTCCAGCACGTCGCCGACCATCGGGAATGCCGCTTCTAACGTCTGGGCTTCTATCATCGCCTGTTTCCGCCTATTTTAGAGCCGTCATGCACGACCATTTCAAACCGCCTGAACATTTCACTTATTGGCAGGGCATCGGCTTTCGCCTGTTGTGCCTGGTGACGTTCGTCGCCGTCATGACGCTGGTCGCGCTCTATGTGATGCCTTGGGTCGGAGCGCATTATTTCGATCCCTTCACCGATTGGTTCACGTCTCGGCTCTTCGCCCTGTTTAGCGAACACGAAAACATTGCTGCAGCTGCGGGCCTAGCCATCCTCGCGCTACCCTGGGCAGCGATGCATATCTGGCTGAGCTACGACGCCCGGAAGAAGCGGATCCGCGAGAAGGCATCAGCGGACACTCCGCAATAGCTTATCGCGAGGCGTCACCGTCAGTTCCAGCGGCGTGCGCGGAAGGCCGTTCTTCAGCCGATCGTCAATCAGTGCCGTTCCCGTCGAAAGACCGCCGCGAAGCATGCCAGGGCCGAACCCGGTAGGCACGGGCGGCACGGGAACGCGGGTTGCCGTCGCCGCCCTCGATGCCTGGGCAATCGCATTCATCGCCCCGAGGCCTGTCGTGGTGGCCGCGCCGATGCCGAGCGAGGTCATGGGATCGCCGCCATGGGCAAGCGTTCCGCCGCCCGCCAGCGAACCGATGATGGCCCCGCCATAGCGCTTCAGCATCGGCATGAGGCGGTTTGCCGTGTTGCTGCCGTTCAAGCCCTGCTTGGGCGGCTGTAGATTGCGCATGACGCTGGCGTATTTGCGCATCAGGTCGAGTTCGGCCGGCGTATAGAGCGTCGACGCCACGTTCTTACCCTGCCCGATAAGCAGGCCGTCCAAATTCTTCGCGATCCTGTTCGGGGAAAGCGCGTCATCGCCGGCACGGGTTGCCCGAAGCCAGAAGGATTGCCGTACCGCGTTCCATTCCGGGCTGTCCGGGCCGAGCGTCTTTTTCAGAAGCTGCGCCGTCATGAACGATGTATTCTTCGGAGCCGCGACCGAGGACCCCCAAAGGTAATTCCCGACCTCCTCCGGGGACAGGTTCTTGTCCGAGATATAGCGGAGCGCCCGCTGCGCCTCATATTGGGAATTCAATTGCCCGCCGATCTTCGGGCGGGGCTGAGCCATCGCCATGTAGGATGACCATTTCGTGCGGGCATCCTTCAGGGTGCGCAATGTGTCGTCATCGGCCGAGACAAGGCCGCGATTGAACACATCGTCGGTCCAATCATCGAGCGCGGACTTGATCGCCCTGAGCGCCGGAGCATCCTGACCGATCGGCGGGAAGTTCTTGCGAAGGCCGGCACGGAGGTTTTCGATCCACCACAATTGCGCGTCGACCGACTTCACTTCGCCGGCCGGCCCCGAGAGCATCGGCGTGGCACTATCTCCCGGCTTCGCCACGGAAGGGAGACGACCAAGGTAATCGTCAATGAACTTCAGCGCCCGAGCCGCTCCCGTATGGTACATCGGATCGATAATGATCTGATCCGAGGAAAGCCGGTTGCGGATGAAGTCGGGGAGTTGCTTCACGGCGTCGCCGGAAACCAGCACGTTCGGATTGTCCACCGAGGCTGCATAGGCGTCCTGGCTGGCCGATTTCAGATCCTGCCGGATACCACGCAGCTTGCCGGGAATGGCATCGTAAGCCGATGCCTGCCCGGGAATGTTCTGGTTTCCAGCCGCAAGCCGTGATTGCACGTTGCCGACAGAGTTCGCCACTGCCTCGTTCTGGGCTTGGTCGAACGCCGACATGGATCCTTGGCTGCGCAGCCCGTTCTCGATATTGGCCTGCGATACGGAGCGGGTTGCTTGAGCTCGGGAAAGCGGAATGCCAAACGATTGAGCGTCCTGCACATTCGCCGCCGGATTGACGCCGGGTGCAATATCACCAGCGCCTCGGAAAAGGCGATTGTAGGCAGCGCCCGCACCTGTAGCCGCCAGTTCTCCGGCTGCGCCGAAACCCATTCCATAGGGGGCGAGATGGCTGGCACGCTCAAAACGTTCCTGGGGACCGTTTTCGCCCGTTCCAAAGCCATAGAGGCCTGACAGGATTCCACCCTCGCCGGCTCCTGCCAGCATGCGCGTGAACCATCCCTTGCCAGCCTGCGCCGCCCGGGCTGCTACGGAAAGGCCGCTCCTTGCTGCCCCGCCACCTGTGGCAACACCGCCCGCCAGTTCCCCGCCAAAGGACAGCCAGGGATATTTGTCCTGCACGGCCTTCAGGTTGGCTCGTTCCTGATCGAGCGCCTGGCCATAATTGCCCCACAGGCCCGCGCCTGTCCGCAGGGCCGCCGCCAACTCGTCGCCGAGGCCGAAGGTGACGCCCTGCGAGAGCGAATAGCCGAGGGCATCGAGAACATTCGGATCGCCCGCAGCCTGAACAGGGGCCGTAGGAGCGGCGCTGGGCGTCATCGGGCCATTCGGGGTTGCCGGAGCATCTGGCGCGGCCTGTGGAGCCGTCTGCGAAGCCTGTGGCTGGGTCTCGATCTGAAACCCGGGAGGCAATGCCGGCATGGAAGCCGACGCATTGCCGCTATCGCCATTTTCCAGCACGAAGCCCTGAGGAAGGGGCGGTCTCTTTTCCATCATCATTGTACCGGCACCCATTTCCCGTTTTGCAATTCAACCCGCTGGCCCGTCTGAGGATTGATAGCGCGCACCGGGGCATTCGTGCCCGGTGTTGCAGGATTGCGGACGCGGGAAGGGCCGCTGTCATCCGACGGAGAGGACTCACTGCCTGCCGATCGCAACGCGTCGAGTGTGATTTGCGATTTCGGCGTAACGAACTGAATGGGATCGGCCGTTGTGCCCATGCCCTGCTTATAGGTCTCGGCAAGGGCATTGATCTTCGATTCCAGAAGGTCGCCTATCTGGCCGATGACGGAATGAAGCTGGGCTGGCGAGTTCGAGGCGTTGATCTGGTCCGACCACGTCTTGATATCGCCTTCGGAACCACCAGAACCGCGCCAGACGCGGGTGAGCTCGTCCACCACGGCTTTCTTGGTCGTGTCGAACTGCTTGATCCGAGGATCGCCGGTTGCGTTCTCATAGGTGTTCGCCACCGCGTTCCACATCGGGATGGTGGAGTTATTGAGTGCGTCGGCTGCCGCGCTCAGTGTTCCAAGGTGGCCGATGACGGTGTTGAGTGCGTTGATGGATTGCGCCGACTTGCCCGAGGTGAAATCCGCCCGCGTCTTGGCCCTGGCATTGTAGTTCACGGCGTCGAAGGTCGGGTCGTATTGCGTCACCATCTGCATCATCTTCTGGAAATACGGGCTTTTCAGCGCGTATCCCGAAGGCATCGGCATTTTGCCTGAAGCGTAGGCTTTCACCTGATCGGCGAGCGTCGGCGGGATCGTCTTGAGGAAGTCATCCCCGTGCAGCATCGCCACCGTGCTGTTGTCGTAGGTACCGGAAGTAGACGAACCATCGACGGAAGGCCCGTTGGCCGGCGTCACCTTCTGCGTCTTCGGATCGCGCCATCCATAGGTCGTGTTTCCGTATTCGTCCTGACCGATCGGGCCAAAGGTGGCCTTGGTCGTGTCGGTATCGATCTTGCCCGTCAGGATGAAATTGCGGCCTTCCGGCGTGGTTGGATCGAGACCATACTGCTTCGCCGCAGCCGCGCGCTGATTGAACTCCGCCGACTTGCCTCCCTGCATGCGGCTCGCGAGATACTGGTTCAGGAGAGGCCTGTTTCCAGCCACCAAGGTTGCCGTGCCTTCGTCAAGCCCCTGACGGCGCAACCAGTCCACCGTCTGGTTTCGCGCCGCCGCCTGCGGATCGAAAATATCTCGCAAGCCTTGGGCGAGGCCGCCCAGCACGCCGCCGCTCGTCGGATGGCTGTAGCCGGCTGAATAGGTCGGTACGGATGCCAGGCCATTCGCACCGCTCGTAGATGCCGGCGCCGACGAGGGCGGTCTGCCGTTGACCGTGGGGCTGTAATTCGGCGGCGGCTGGTTGTTGCGGACCTCGCCGGGATTGCCGGACGGCACAGCGTCATCTTGCGGGCGTCCAGCGCCGGCGAACATCCGCTGCAACGTATCCTGATAAGCTCCGGTGCCTACCGGGCCGGCTGTGCCCTGATCACTGGAAGCATTCGACAACGCGAGTTGCAAGGGCGAGGCACCCGGAGCCATGGAACCGGGAACGCCGCCATTCATAGGCGCGCCGGCGATGTTCTGCGACGGCTGGCCACCATCCAGGAGCGCCCTGAGGAAATCGACAAGAGCCATCAGAACGGCCTCCGCTGGCGAAGAAAGGGCGGGTCGAGCAAGTCCATTAGGCCGCTGCCTTCCGCATGGCCGCCAGCGCCGCGCGCTGGTTGACGACGGCGAAACCGAACCCGCTCGCCAAGGGCTCGACGCCAGGAAGCCGGCCGGCACGGGCATCGGCGACAATCGAGCCAATAGCCCGGCATTCGAGCCTGTGGAGCCGCCAAAGCTGCATCAAGGTCAGGGGAGGAGCGTAGATGGCGTTCACGCGGCAATCCTCCGGGCGGCGTCGGTCGCGGCTTCACGGATATATTCGGAAATGGTCATGCTTCTGCGGCGGGCCGCGAGGCGGAGTATATCCTCCATCTCCCGCGTCACCCGCACGTGGATGAGTCCCTCTAACCGCTCGCGCTTTTGCATCGGCCTGCCTCCAAATCGCTGAGCCGAATATAGCAACAATCGAAAGCTGTGTCACAAGAAACAGCAATTAAATCAACTAGTTATGTAATTGTCCCGTTGCGTCCGGCAGTGTCCGCCGATGTCCGCTGGCACTACCCTTGCTCGGAAATGGTGGTAAGAAATTTGTGGGATTGCGAAAGGAATTGGCATGTCATCGCACAAAGGATGTTTTTCAGTTGTCTCCGTTTCTCCGCGAGTGCGAGCGGACGAGATTGAGCGATTGAAGAGGGGCAGGGGATAACATGTCGCGGGACAATTTCGCACGGGAGGTGATCGACAGGCTAGCAAAGCGCGCGGGCATGAAGTGCTCATGCCCGAACTGTCGGCTTCCTACATCTGGGCCGGACGGAGGCGGCGGTGTGACCAATACGGGCGTGGCGGCGCACATCGCGGCGGCCTCGCCAGGCGGCGCGCGATATGACGAGCTAATGACACCGGAAGAACGCTCGTCGATCATCAATGGCATCTGGCTCTGCCAGTCTCATGCAAAGATGATCGATGATGATGAGCTGACCCACTCGGTCGCGGTTCTGAAGGATTGGAAATCGGTTGCGGAGCAGATGGCCGCACTCGAGGCACGCGGCTATGAAGTGAAACGCGCCAAACCTTTTCACGATCTGGAGATGAAGGCACCGTATCTCATCGCGGAGATGCGACAGGACCTGAGTAAGAGCCCGCTGGTGCGGCAATTCATAATCCTGTCGAAGGGCCTCTCATACAACCCGGGCAAGACGCCATTCTTTGTCTACTACGATGACGACCACCCCGATATCTTGGCGGTGATGACAATCATGATCCACTACGGCGCGATCTATGACGTCGCTTTCAACGACGTGCCACGGTACAATTTCTGCGAGGATTTCGTCGAGTATCTCATTGGCCACTAAAATGGTCGAACACAATGCCGTTTTTGGCTCTTCGCCTTCGACGTCAGCTAGGAAGTGGGCCGCCAGCCAAAAGTCGTTGCGAACTGCCTCAGGGTGTCGAACGTATTGATGAACGGCACGCCGAACTTGCCGCAGACGTTGGGGATCGGCACGCGCTTCTTCGCCATCGGTTCCGGTAGTTCATGGGTGACAACGGTCGCACCCACGACCTTCGCCTTCGCAATCAACCACGGATCAGCCCCAGCAAGGAATTTGCTCTGTGCCGGCGCAGAATAGACGTCCGCTGTCACATGTGCCGCGATGGTTGCGAAGGCCCTTTGGGTATCTTCATCGTCCACCTTCAGGAACCAGGGCGCGTCCTGTCGATTCTTGGCCCATTCTGCCAATTCGTCATTTCCGGCAATCAATTCATCCCGGACGCTGCGTATCGATCCGACATCAGCTGCCGAGGTGCAGACGCTGTCCATCCAGTCCCAAAATCCCGGGCAGATATCGAACGCGTAGTAGCGGTTTTTCGCTTCGATGAAGACGTTGGCGTCGAAGAGATAGCGCATCACGCCGCTTGCAGCTTCTGGTGAAATTTGACGAGGGAGGCGGGCTGCGTGTTGAGAAGTGCCGCCGCCTGCCGGAGGAGCAGGCGTCCGCTCATCGCCTGGCGCACAACGGATTGCGTAAAGCGCGAGCCGTTTCGCATGGGCAGCGTCTTGTTGAAGTCGCCGCCGTTCGAGCTGTCTGCGTTCTCAGTCTGCCACCGTCGGCTCTCTTGCGCATAGAAGGCGTGGTATTCGTCCGCTCCTATCAGCCCAAGATCGAAAGCACGTCGTACGATTACGATCCTGCTGACGCGATAATGGCGGGAGAGTCGATCTGCATTGCTGTTCAGCGTGTCATCGGCGTGCCACTGAATTGCGAACCCGGCCTCGGGAACCAGGAATTCCGCGGCAATTTTGTTGCACTTGCGCTCAAGCGCGCTGTGAACGCCATAGTCCGTCTCGCCGATCAGCACGTTCGAAATGCCGGTACTTCCAAGCCAGATGTGGGCGAGTTCGTGCGCAAAGGTGAATATCTGAGCCGCTTTCGCGTCCTTGCCGTTGATGAAGATCAGCGGAATAACCGGATCGCTTATGGCGAAGCCCCGGAATTGCTGAACGGAAAGAGGACGATGGGTGTTGTTGCCGACGACGCCGTTGCGCATCACCCAGATGCCGGCCGCTTCGGCGCCATTCATGAGATGGCGCAGATGCTCTTCCCAATTGCGCGCGGAGGGTAGGGTGTCATGGCCAAAGAGCACGATTCGCATGTTGGCCGCGACTGCCTTGGGATCGGCATCGACACCAAAGCTTCCAACGAAGGGCAGCTGCCGATCGTCGTTCTCGTCCAGGTACTCGCGAAACCAGTCCCGCTTGAAAAGGACGTCGGTGAGAAGGTCGCGAAAGTTAATGTCCAAATGGTGCGCAGGATCGCTGCCAACCGTTCTGAGATCAGGTATCGGAAGGTTCTCTTCCGGAGCTTGCTCCAGAAACAGATAACCGAACGGCACATGCAGCGCTGCGGCGAGCATCTGTGCTTGCCGAAAGGTGGGGCGGTCGTCGCCAGACAGCCACTCATCAAGCCGCTCGGCCGAAACGTTGAGCTTCTTCGCTACAACGTCGGTCGGCAGGCCCGATCGTTCCGCCGCCCATTGCAACATGGCTGCATTGATCAGCGCTTTCGACATGGCGCCATAACGTCCTTCCCCCGCTCTGGGTTCAATAATGCACATAGCGGTACTAAAGAAAACTTGCGCCGATCTTTTGGTACAGAATTGCGGCCGTTAGTCACTTGCCACAGGCGGCGCCCTGACAGCGCTATTTCAGGAGACAGTGCAGAAAATCCTAACGGACAATGGTTTCAGGCGCCCTTCGCCGGACCCGACAGCCGCCACAGCAGCGCGGTCGCCATCTGGCGATGGTGTTTGGGGAGAGGCCCGCGATGCCGGCCACCTGCTGGAGAGTGAGGGGCTTCTGATCATCATGAAGATCGATGGTGGTCACGATCGGCCTCCTTCTCCGTTCGCGGCCGCCGACGCATTGATGACGATTTTGGATTTCAGGAGAGCTCGGCTCACATCACCTATCGGTGTAGGGGATATGGTAGATATAGATGTGCCCGCTCTCGGCGTGCCATGCTGCACTGCATTCTCGTCAATATGGCCCGCCCTCGGCGTGCCATTGGCCCGCTTAGGGCGTGTCATAGCGTCGGAAATGGCCCGCCCAGGGCGTGCGTAAGGCCCGCTCTCGGCGTGCCGCGTTTTGTTTTCGTCCGGCGTCCAGACCTTGAACTCGTATGTAGGAGCCAGGCTGCGCTCGGGATAATCCTGCGGCAATTCCGTCAATCGCCAAGTCGTCGCCCGGCCCGTGCCTTGGAAACGAACCTTCCAGGTGAAGGCTCCTTTCTGGACAGGTATGATGAACCCTCGATCCTGAAGCTCACGAAAGGCACCAGGGATGGGCTTGTTCGAGCAACCGACAAGTTCTTCGGCCTCCCGGTAGCTCATGGATATGTCGCCGTTGTTGGTGCCGTTATATTTGGCCCGCATCTCGATGTAGAGAAGCTTTGCGTACGGGCTCAACGACAGCCACGCTGGCGTCTTACGCAGCCAATGGTAGAGCTGCACAAAAGGGAGGCCGCCCTTGGAGCGGCCCTTCCTGTCCTGCTTGTTACCCATCGGCGCGTCTTTCGAGCGCCGATCCGCCAGCCTCGGCTATTTGAGCTGCGAAATCGCCGAAATAGTGCTTCTCAGCTTCGCACCTGGCCGCAATGGCGTCGTTCTTGACCTCGAAGCAGCCGAGCTTCACCGTGCGATTGGCAATGCCGATGTTGGCTTCCCACAGGCCGCGCCGCTTGTCGTAGCAGACGCCGACGCATCCCGACTTGTTCCGCCGGCCCGGAGAGCGGTTGCGGGAATTCTGGAGAGGCGTTGCTTCTCGGAGGTTTTCCCAACGGTTGTCGTTGCGGACCCGATTGCGGTGGTCGAGATTGTGTTTCGGCCACTGGCCCTTCATCATCAACCAGATGACGCGATGCGCCTTATACAAGACGTAGTCGATCTCGACCTGGGCATAGCCTTCGCCATTGATGGTTCCGGCCACCGCCCCGGCCTGACAGCCGGGACGGGTAATTTTCCAAGTAAGAACGCCGCTCAGCGGATCGTAATCCAGCAACTCGCGCGCTCTCTGTGCGGTGAGGGCGGATGTCTTGGAAAGACGCTTCAACATCAGCGCGTCCTCCCCGAGCCATACGCCAGTTCGGCCGTGATCCGCGCGAGAGCCCAGGAAATATGGAAGCGCTCGCGAAGGCGGGATGCTTGAAGATCGATAGGTTTCGGGCTAGATTGCCGGATATCGAAAAAGCCGCCAAGCAATTCGATATTCCCGGCCCGGTGAGCGCCCGTACGCGCTACCGGGCTTCGTGTTTCTATCTGCATGACGGCACCTCACGATGCCGCCGGTAGGTTTTCGACGTAGCGCTTCAGATCCTCCACAAGGATCAGCGTGCGCTTGCCGTTCTTACGCGGGGTGATCTTCTTTTCCTTGAAGAGCGCGTAGAGCGAAGAACGGCCGATGCCGGTCAACTGGACCGCCTCGGGGATGGTGACAGAAAGCTTTGTCATTTCGATTTCTCCGATGGACGCACCGGAACGCAACGCGGTGCACGTGGAGAAATTGCGAGGTCGAATTGTCGCCGTCGAATGTCGCTAAGTCGCCGCCTCAAGAAATTGGCGACATTCCTCTAACTCATTATTCCTGTTGGTTAAATACCGTTGTGTTCGCCGTTTTTCACAAGAGTTAATTATCTTTGCCGCATCCCTGCGACGAGTACGAACGCTTGAAGGAAACACCTTTACGAGTAACTTTTCGGCTTCGTCTCGCGTTAGATCGCTGTAGCCTCTCTCTGCCATAAAGCGTCGTGCCCGTTGCACGCCTTTTTTCAAGTCAGTGACAGAGACGGCCCTTTTTGCATTGGCGTTTTCTTTGACGGGAATTGGCGGGGTGCCGCGCGGCCATACTCGTTCCAGTTCAGAAAAGGAAATCCGCAAGTCGCGATAGACGGCCGGGCCAAGCCCCATATCCTTCGCCCTTTCGAGCCGCTCTGCATATCCAGGTGAGCCATCAAAAGTGAACGACAAATATGGGATCTCGTTCGACGGAATCGTGACAATCTCGTCGTCAGCTACACGCTGTGCGGTTAACCGAATCGAGCCAGAGGCGGCTTCTCGCAATAGCTCCTGTGCCGCATCAAGCGATCGGTCATCGTCGCAGGCCATGCCCGCTATCGATGCTTTCGATTCGTCGCCTGCCGCCAGACGAAACGCGTCCCATTGTTCGCGTGCAGCATCCGGCGTGCGCTTCCTGATCCATTTGACGGCCATGGGGAGGGTCCACCAAGCTTCCGTAAAGGGGTCGAATTGTCTCTCCAATGCGAGTCGTTCTTCGCGGCAGTGTTTTGCCAGCCACTTTTGAAACCCGTCTTCTTCTAAGAACGGCGTGCGACCGGCAAACAGCGACCACGGGGCGTCCTTGGTGTGGGCAATAGTATCGTCCAGAAAAATGCGTTCGGAAAAGAACTGCTCGCGCCATGAGGCGGGTGGTAGCCTGTAATTCTGCTCGGACGGAGGGAGCCGGACAAAGGCACTCAGTTCAGCATTGGCGAATGGCTCTACCAAATGATCGAGATTTGGCCTTCCCGGCCATTCCCGGACGTACGCAGCCCAAGCTTCCGTGAGTGAGATATAACCTTCTGGGATCGGGTCCGCCATCACCGCACCTCGCGAGCACCTTAAGGACCGCAGGGAAACCGGGAGGTGCACCCCGGCTTGTTGAGCCGTCGCCCTATCCCTGCGGGTTCTGTCAGGCGTGCAGCCTCACAACATTGTCGTTTGGCCGCCCGGTTTGACCTTCGATGATGCCGCTCAACCGCTTGTCCCACGCGGAAAGCGCGGCTTCGATTCGTTCATCAAGTCGCGGTCGGCTATAGTGACGGATCAACACCCGCGTGTCCTTTGATCCGCGCTGATGCCCGACGACTGCTGCAATGGCGTCCAGGGTGATTCCCATCTCATCCATGATACTAACCACGGTACGTCGCAGATCATGTGTTGTGAAATGAGCGCAGGGCAGCGCGCGATGCTTCAGAGCGTGGCCAAGATCGGTCGCACGTAGAGCACGGTCAACGGTGGAGGCGCGGAATAACGGTCCTCGCCTGCGTCTCTCCAAGGCGCTCTCGACGATTTCCCTTGCACGACCAACAAGAGGGGTAACGCGCTCGTTCTTGTTCTTGGACCGTGCGGCGGGGAGGATCCAGATAAGGTGGCCATCTTCCTTCTGAAGCTCCGAGGCTTCCATGCCCGCCAGTTCGCCAACCCGGGCTCCTGTGCACATCTGCAGCCGAAGCACCGCAATACAGTCGGGCGGCATTTTTTCGGCGCCATTGTCCAGCCAAGCCCACAGCATCTTAATCTCGTCCGGCGACAGCACTCTATCTCGCGGCTCGCCTCGGCCGTAGGTTTCTGTGCCAGCCGTGGGGTCTATGCCCACATAGCCCTTGGCGATGCCCCATCTGAACATCGCTCCAATGGCCTGCCTGCATTTCTCGGCCTCGCGGGGCCGTCCATCCGCTACAGGATCAAGCAGGGTGCTGATATTTCTGCGCCTCAAGCCTTCCGCAGCAGTCTGGAGTTCAGGGCGCAGGACGCGCCGAAGGCGGCGCTCGATATCATCCGCCGTCCGCAGCGCGCCCCCCTTCCGATGAGGACTCTTGATGTTCTTCCCATACCTGTTGATCAGCTGTTCGACGGTCAACAGCTCCTGCTTGGCTTGCCGGATCTGAATTTCCTCATCGAGGAGATCATGTCCTTGGCGCGCCGCCTTCAGGATATCGGCAGCCCGTGCGCGCGCTTCTGATAGCCCCAACCCATTCTTGGCTGCGGGGTCGCAGGGGCCAAGAGACACGCTCTTCGTCTTCTGCTCGCCCTTGATGCGATAGGCGACGTTCCAGGTCAGCGCGCCGGAAGGTGCCACGCGGACACGCAGGCCGGGCTGCTGGTCATCCGAAACGTAGTATCCAGTCTGCTTCGGGCGGAGCGCACCCAGAACGACAGCGGTCAGTCTTTTCCTCATCGCCGCAATTGCCCCGTCACCTGTCCCAGGTTGATTCCATAGCAACACTATAGCAACAAATTTGCCGGATGCCGACAAACAATCGCAAACGGTGGCGGATAATTAACGCTGATTTTGTTGAGGAAAATAAGGCCGTTGCGGACAGTCGCGGACTATGGCGAACGCTGGTTCAAGGGCTGGATGCAGACCTGGCTGGTCCATATGCGCCATCCGAGGCGGCTGTGGCGGGATCTGGGGCCGGCCTCGTTCCTCGCGGCACAGATCCTGTGCGCCGGCATGATCGTCTCCTCGATCGCCCATCCCGTTTTCATCGGCAGTCTCTTCTATATCTGCCTTGTTTTTGTATGGCACGACACGATCGGCCCACTGCAATCGGCGATACTGATCGTGGATGGGGTCAACATCACGCTTGGCTATCTGACTTTCCTTCTGCTTGGGGTGCGGACCCTTCTTCTCAAGGAAAAGTCATCGCTTTGGATTACCTTCCTGCTGACACCCGTCTATTGGGTTCTCATTTCGATCGCGGCGTGGCGCGCCTTGTGGAAGCTCTATCGCGAACCGTATCACTGGGAAAAGACGCATCATCCGCGCCGGGCGCGGGAGGCTTCCGGCCGGGCGGCCGGCAGGGCCGTCTCTTCGCCGGAATTCAGCCCTTCTCCAGGAATTTCGGCCCTTCGCCGATGATCCGCTGGTCCTGCTTGCCGATCGCTTTCAGGTCGCGGTCGGCGTAAGGCATGGACAGAAGGATATGCCGGATCGCCGCCAGCCGTGCGCGCCGTTTGTCGTTGGCGCGGACGACGATCCACGGCGCGTAGGGTTTGTGGCTGCGCGCCACCATCTGGTCGCGCTTTTCGGTGTAGTCGTCCCATCTGGCCATGCCCGCTACATCGACGGGCGAGAATTTCCAGATTTTCAGGTCGCTGTGCCGGCGATCATGAAAGCGCTTCAGCTGCATCTCGCGGCCGATATCGAGCCAGAACTTGAAGAAATGGATTCCCTCATTGGCGATCATGCGCTCGAAATGGGGAACCTCTTCCAGGAATTTCAGGTGCTCGGCCTCGGTGCAGAAGCCCATGACCGGCTCCACCACGCCCCTGTTGTACCATGAGCGGTCGAAGGTGACGAATTCGCCCGCCGTCGGAAAATGCGCGACATAGCGCTGGAAATACCATTCCCCGCGCTCCTTCTCGGTCGGCTTGGGCAGCGCCACGTTGCGGGCGGTGCGCGGGTTCATGTACTGGCGGGTGACGGAGATCGTGCCGCCCTTGCCGGCCGCGTCGCGGCCCTCGAACAGCGCCATGACGCGGCTGCCGGTCGCCTGCAGCCAATATTGCAGCTTGACCAGTTCGACCTGCAATCGTTCCAGTTCCTCCAGGTATTTCTTGTTTTTCAGCTTTCTTGGATAGGGGTAGCCGCCCGACTTCATCGCCCGCGTGGCGATCCAGTCTGGAAGTTCGGCTTCGTCGATGTCGAATTCGTGCTCCTTGCCGCCGATCGTCAACCGGAGAGCTTCGGTGTCGGACGGCTCGGTCAGGTTCCGGGCTTCATCGCCCATGGCGGTATTCCTTCCGTGCGTTCATGCTATTGGGTAAAACGGATGCGCAGCATGGGCAAGTTCCGGACGGCCTCCGGGGAAATGCAATGGCGGATATGGATAATACCGGCGCAACACGCGACGGGCGGCAGGGCGGGCTCGGCCGCCTGTGGCGCAAAATCGTCGCCGCGTTGGCGCCGGTCGCCGGGCGTGCGCCGAGGGCGGAATATGGACGGGGGGACGATCGTGGCCCGTCGCTTGACCATATCTCCGCGATCGACCTTGCGGAAGTCGTCCCGGATCCGATCGTCGTGTTCGATAGCTCCGGCGCCGTCGTCCATGCCAATCGGGCTGCCGTTGCAGCCTTCGGTGCGTTCCGCGAAGGGTCGTCGGTGCAGCTCAAGTTCCGCGCGCCGGAGATGCAGGCGCTGATCGCCGCCGCGCTCGGGGGCGCCGCTGAGGCCGCGCCCATCGACTATGCCGAGCGCGTTCCGGTCGACCGGCTTTACCGGGCAGCCATCCGCTCCGTCGGTACCATGACGGGGCTTTTCGCGATGGTCTTCCGCGACCAGAGCGAGGCGCGCCGCATCGACCGCATGCGAGCCGATTTCATCGCCAATGCCAGCCACGAACTGCGCACGCCGCTGGCCTCGATCTCCGGCTTCATCGAGACGCTGCGCGGGCCGGCGAAGAACGACGCCAAGGCACGCGAGCGCTTCCTTGCGATCATGCAGGACCAGACCGGACGCATGGCGCGCCTGATCGACGATCTCTTGTCGCTGTCGCGGCTGGAAATGAAATCGCATCATATTCCTTCGGGCCGGTCGGATCTGGTCGCCGTCGTCGTCGGCGTGGTCGATACGCTCAGCCATCTGGCCGGCGAACTCGGCGTCGCGATCGAAACGAATTTCCCCGATCACGCCGTCCTCGTGGCGGGCGACAGTGACGAACTTACCCAGGTCTTCGTCAATCTGCTCGAAAACGCATGCAAATACGGCCAGCCCGGCAAGCGCGTCATAGTCACAATCGAGGAGGCGGCCGACGGCATCGACGTGACCGTGAGGGATTTCGGGCCGGGCATACCGAAGGACGATCTTTCGAGGATCACCGAACGCTTCTACCGCGTCGATGTCGAGGCGAGCCGCGCCCAGAAGGGCACAGGGCTCGGCCTCTCCATCGTCAAGCACATCCTCACCCGGCACGGCGCCCGTCTCATGGTCTATTCCGAGTTCGGCAAGGGCGCGACCTTCATCGCCCACTTCCCCGCCACGTTGTGAGGTTTCCGACGCCGGCGCTTCTTTTTTCCGTCATGAGGATCGCATAGGGTGGCCGCCAACGCGGGAGAGAGCCTATGCCCAGCCACACCTTGCAGGCCTATGACGAGGAACTGAAATTCCTGGCCACGAGGATAGCCCAGATGGGCGGGCATGCCGAGCGCATGGTGGAGGAGGCCGTCGCCGCGCTGGTGAATTCCAACGAAGCGCTTGCCCAGACGGTGATCCGCAACGACCGGGTGCTCGACGAGGCCGAGCGCGAGATCGACGACAAGGCTGTCCTCATCATCGCGCGCCGCCAGCCGATGGCGATCGATTTGCGCGAGATCATCGGGGCGATCCGCATCTCCGCCGATCTGGAAAGGGTAGGCGACCTCGGCAAGAACATCGCCAAGCGCGTGGCCGCCGCCGGCCAGACGCGGCAGCCGGCAAAGCTCTTCCGCGGCATCGAGGCATTGGCCGAACTGGCGCTGACCCAGCTGAAGGACGTGCTGGACGCCTATGGCTCCCGAGCGATCGAGCGCATCGCCGCGGTGCGCGATCGCGACGAGGAGATCGACGCCAAATACACCTCGCTCTTCCGCGAGCTTCTCACCTACATGATGGAGGATCCGCGCAACATCACCGCCTGCACGCATCTGCTTTTCTGCGCCAAGAATATCGAGCGCATCGGCGACCATGCGACCAACATCGCCGAAACCGTCCACTACATCGTCACCGGTAGCCAGTTGCCGGCCGAGCGCCCCAAGGAAGACGAGAGCCACACCGTGGTGGTCGCCGGCCACTGAGATCGAGCGCTTCACGCTAGATCCGCTCCGGCAAATACCGGACCAGACACTCTTAGTGTCGTCTATTTATACAAATTGTGCATTTCCGAATAGGAGAGCATATTTGCTCCGGGCGACCTGTCGCTCCCGCCGTGCCCGTAGCCGGTTGCGGACGATCTTGGCCTGCCGGTACAACCGTAGGAGGAGAGTCGCATATGGCGCTGTTGACCGATGAGATTGAGACCGTCCTAACCACTGGCGGGTTCGTGCGTTTTCCCAAGCTGATGGAAGCCACGATTACGACAAACCAGCGCGTCACGGCAGTGACCGACTCGTTCAGCCGGGCGAAGCTCACGGTCGACCCCGGATCGAACACGATCCTGTTCACGTCCCAGACCGGTACGACGACGGACTACAATTGTGTCAACGTGCACACGCTGGACTCGCAGTCGGCACTCGGGCCCGTCAGCATTCCCGGATACGTCTATACCGGCAATTTCTCCGGCTGTGTCTACTACCTCTACAAGACCGGCCTGAACGAAGTGACCGGCGTGCATGCATATAACGGGATGGTGACGGTCACCACCAAGCGCTTCCTCCGCAGCCCCAAGATTACCCAGGTGCCCCGCGAGTTCGGACCGCAGGGTCACTTTACCGGCGGCAGCGGCGCCACGCAGATCTGCAAGCATCCGACACGAGGTCAGTTGCAGCTTGGCAAGGTCATCGGCGATCCCGCCGGCGAGGACTGCCTGAATTTCCTGTCCTGCGTCGAGCGGACTGTCGCCACGACCTTTCTGTTCAGTACCAAGGGGACGACGGAAGGCGTGCGGGTGAGGCGTCTGCTGGACAAGTTCGTAGACGAATTCTGACGCGCGCGTCTTTGGAACAGGTTGACGATCTCGCGCATTTTCCACTCCATTCCGAAATGGCCTCCAGGAACCGGTATTGCCATCCGCTTGCCATTTTCGCGGCCGAGTTTTGACAATATGCGCGATTTTCCGTTTGATTGAGTGGAAACGCGCGGCCCTGCGCCTAGCTTTGGCTGCAACGGGCTTTTCTATCCGGCGGATGTTCTTCCGCCGAATTCCGAAGGGATGATTCATGCAGATCGGTTTCGTGGGCCTCGGCCGCATGGGCGGCAACATGGTACGGCGCTTGATGAAGGCCGGGCACAAATGCGTGGTGTTCGACATCAGTGCCGATGCGCGCAAGGCGCTGGCCGGGGACGGCGCCGTCGACGCCGCCTCGCTGGAGAAGCTGGTCGAGGCGCTTGCGGGCGAGAAACGCGCCGTCTGGGTCATGCTGCCGGCCGGCAAGATCACCGAGACGACGGTGGAAAAGCTCGGCGGCCTGCTCGATAAGGACGATATCGTCATCGACGGCGGCAACAGCTTCTACAAGGACGACATTCGCCGCGCCAAGGCGCTTGCCGCCAGGAATGTCCGCTACGTCGATTGCGGCACGTCCGGCGGCGTCTGGGGCATCGACCGCGGTTATTGCATGATGATCGGCGGCGACAAGAAATCCGTCGATTATCTCGATCCGATCTTCTCGACGCTGGCACCCGGCATAGGCGATATCCCGCGCACGCCGGACCGGGGGAAATACGATCCGCGCGCCGAGCAAGGTTATATCCACGCCGGCCCCGCCGGGGCGGGCCACTTCGTCAAGATGATCCATAACGGCATCGAATACGGCATGATGCAGGCCTATGCCGAAGGCTTCGACATCCTGCGCAACAAGGATTCCGCCGACCTGCCGGAAGACGAGCGCTTCGAGCTGAATATCACCGACATCGCCGAAGTGTGGCGGCGCGGCTCCGTCATCTCCTCCTGGCTGCTCGACCTCTCGGCAATAGAGCTGGCGAAGGACCCGTCGCTTTCCAAATTCTCGGGCTACGTTCAGGATTCCGGCGAAGGCCGCTGGACGGTGGAGGCGGCAATCGAGGAGGCGGTTCCCGCCGACGTTCTGTCCTCGGCCCTCTTCACCCGCTTCCGCTCCCGCCAGCAGCATAATTTCGCGGAGAAGATCCTTTCCGCGATGCGCCTCGGTTTCGGCGGCCATATCGAAGGCGCCGAGGCCATCGATCCGGAGAAGAAGAACTGAGGGCGGGAAAGTGGCTGACAACAATACGAAAAAGACGCCGAAGCGGGCCAACCGGCCGAACCCGAAAAAGGTGAAGCCCGACCCCTGCGCCATGGTCATCTTCGGCGCCGGAGGCGATCTCACCAAGCGGCTGGTGGTGCCGGCGCTCTACAATCTGATGCATGGCGGCGAGTTGCCGGAGAATTTCGTCCTCATCGGTGCCGACCTCGCGGAAGGCACGGCGGAGAGCTGGGCGGACCATCTGCACGAAATGCTTGAAAGCTTCGTCGGCAACGAAGCGGCCGAATTCGACGTCAAGAAGATCGACGAGAAAGCGTGGAAGAAGCTTGCCGGCCGCATGCGCTATATCCGCGGCGACATGACCAGGCCGGACCTCTACGGCGCCATAGGCAAGGCGCTGGACGAGGTCGGGAAGGACAGCGGCACCGCCGGCAACGTCATCTTCTACCTGGCGGTGCCCGACCGCTTCTTCGGCACGGTGGTCGAGCAACTCGGCAAGGCGAAGCTGACCGACCAGCAGGAAGACGCCGACGGCAAGCCGAAATTCTGGCGGCGCGTCGTCGTCGAGAAGCCGTTCGGCCACAGCCTCGATTCCGCCAAGGCGCTGAACGCGCAGATACTGAAGGTCCTGGAGGAGGACCAGATCTACCGGATCGACCATTTCCTCGGCAAGGAAACGGTCCAGAACATCATGATGTTCCGCTTCGCCAACGGCCTGTTCGAGCCGATCTGGAACCGCGACCGCATAGACCATATCCAGATCACGGTGGCCGAGACGGTGGGGGTGGAGGATCGCGGCCGCTTCTACGAGGCGACCGGCGCGCTGCGCGACATGATCCCCAACCATCTCTTCACGCTGCTCTCCATGGTGGCGATGGAGCCGCCGGTCGGCTTCGACGCCGCCGCGATCCGCGACAAGAAGGTGGAGCTTTTTTCCGCGATCCCCGCCGTTGAGCCGGAGGATGCCGTGCGCGGGCAATACGGCGAGGGTACCGTGCTCGGCAAGAAGGTCGGACCGTATCGCGGCTCGCCCAATGTCGCGGCGGATTCCAACGTCGAGACCTATGTCGCAATGCGGATCGACATCGACAATTGGCGCTGGGCGGGCGTGCCTTTCTTCCTGCGCACCGGCAAGCACATGACCGAGCGCAGCTCCGAAATCGCCATCCGCTTCAAGCAGGCGCCCTATACCGCCTTCCACAACACGCCGGTCGACACGCTGCCGCCGAACTGGCTGGTGCTGAGGATCGCCCCTAACGAGGGCATTTCACTCCAGTTCGAGGTCAAGCGTCCCGGCCCGGAAGTCGAGCTTGCCGCCGTCAAGATGGATTTCCGCTACGACGACTGGTTCCCCGACGTGCCGAATGTCGGTTACGAAACCCTGCTTCTCGATGTGATGTGCGGCGAGCAGACGCTTTTCATGCGCGCCGACATGGTCGAGCAGACATGGCGCATCGTCCAGCCGATGCTGGACGCATGGGCGGCCGAGAAGGCGGACTTCCCGAACTATGCGTCGGGCAGCGCCGGGCCGAAGGCGGCCGACAGCCTGCTTGCCCATTCCGGCAAGCGCGCATGGCTTCCGCTCGAGGAGCCTTCGAACGGCAAGAACAAGGTCTGAACCCGGAGTACGAACATGCCTGGAAAACCGAAAAGCAGGGCGAATGGCCGCGCGGAGCCGCGCACGCTCGCCATCGACATCGGCGGTACCGGCCTCAAGGCCTCGGTGCTGGACGAAAACGGCAACATGGTCGCCGAGGAGGTCCGGATCGACACGCCCTATCCATGTCCGCCCCCTGTAATGCTGAAATCGCTGGAAAAGCTGGTCGAGAAGCTGCCCGCCTATGGCCGTGTCTCCGTTGGCTTCCCCGGCGTGGTCGGCAAGGGAAGAGTGATCACCGCGCCCCATTTCGGCAACCGGATATGGCGCGATTTCCCGTTTGCAAACGAGCTTTCCGAGCGCCTCGGCAAGCCGGTGCGGCTCTTGAACGACGCCGAGATACAGGGCTTCGGCGTCATCGTCGGGCGCGGACTGGAGGTCGTTTTGACGCTCGGCACTGGCGCAGGCACCGCGGTCTTCCGCGAGGGGGAACTGATGCCGCATCTGGAGCTTGCCCAGCATCCGATCGGCAAATGGGGCACTTATAACGACTATGTCGGCGACAAGGCGTTGAAGAAGAAGGGCAAGCGCAAATGGAACCGACGCGTCGAGAAGACAGTCGCGATCCTGTATTCGCTGCTTCACTTCGACGTGTTCTATATCGGTGGCGGCAACGCCAGGAAGATCGAGATCGTGCCCGACAACGTCATCATCGTTCCCAACGAGGCCGGCATCACCGGCGGCGTGAAGCTGTGGCGCGCGCCGAAAGGGCAAGGCGCCTTCGCCCACGAGACGGAGGAAAAGTCGGTATCCCCGGTCGCGGCAACGAATGCGGCGGAAGCGGCGCATTCCTGAAGCCGGGTGATTACTGCGGTGCTCGCCCCCACTCCGTCCGGCTTCGCGGGCCACCTCTCCCCACTTTCGTGGAGGCGAGGAAAGGTGCCAGGCGTCACGGCCAGCACTTCCTCTCCCCCGTCGACCGGGGGAGAGGTGGCCGCCCCCGGGTCTTGCCTTCGGCAAGCCCGAGGACAGGCTCCGCGGACGGAGTGGGGGTCGATCTTCACATGCGATTGCCTTGTTCCCGGCGCATGGGATGGGCAGTCGGTTTCCGCCATTTCCATTGGCGTCCTTGAGTATCGCGCCGGGGTGTTGTCTGGTTGGGCATGCTTGCCGAAACTGACTCGCTGACCGAGACCGACGAAGCCTTGCTGGATCGCTTCCAGCGCGGCGCGTTCGATTATTTCCTGCGTTGGGTGAACCCGGCAAACGGCCTTGTCGCCGATACTTCGCGCGACAAGTCGCCTTCCAGCATCGCCGTCGTCGGCTTCGCGCTCTCCTGCTATCCGGTCGCGGTGGAGCGCGGCTGGATGACGCGCGAAGCCGCCGCCGACCGCACGCTCGCCACGCTAGATTTCTTCTGGAACGCTTCGCAATCGCCGGACCCCGACGCCACCGGCTACAAGGGTTTCTACTATCACTTCATCGATATGGAGAACGGCGGACGCGTCTGGCAGTGCGAGCTTTCGCTGGTCGATACCGCGCTTCTGCTTGCCGGTATCCTCGTCGCTTCTGCCTATTTTGCCGCTGGCGGCGAGAAGGAGAAAACGATCCGCGCCCGCGCCGACGCGCTCTATCGCCGGGCGGACTGGCAATGGGCAATGGGCGGGAGGCACACGCTTCGGCAGGGCTGGAAGCCGGAGAGCGGCTTCCTGCATTATGGCTGGGAGGGCTACAACGAAGCGACCATCCTCTACGTGCTGGCGCTCGCCTCACCGGATCACGCCGTTCCCGCTGACGGGTATTCCGCCTGGACGAAGACCTATCAGTGGGAAAACATCTACGGTTACGACGTGCTCTATGGCGGGCCGTTGTTCATGCATCAATATTCGCATGCATGGATTGATTTCGCCGGCATCCGCGACGAATTCATGCGCGAGAAGAACTGCGACTATGCCGAGAACAGCCGCCGCGCGACGCTCATCCATCGCGAATATGCGCGCCGCAACCCGCGTTCCTTCGCCGGCTACGGCAAGGATTTCTGGGGCCTTACCGCAAATGACGGGCCCGGCGGCGCCAGCATCATGATCGACGGCAGGGAACGCAACTTCTTCGGCTATTCGGCGCGCGGCGTGCCTTACGGACCGGACGACGGTACGGTTGCGCCCTGGGGATCGCTGGCGTCGCTTCCTTTCGCGCCCCGGGAGGCGATCGCGGCGCTGCGGCATTTCTGTGCGCGCTATCCCGATAGCGTCGGCGAGAACATGCTGCCCAGTTCGGTCAATCCGACGCTCGCCGGGCAGGCCGGTTTCGGCCCCGAAGGCTGGGTGTCGGAAGGCTATTACGGCCTCGACCAGGGGCTCGTCGTCATGATGATCGAGAATTATCGCTCCGGCCTGATCTGGAACCTGATGAAGCGCAGCCCGTATGTCCGCACCGGGCTTGAGCGCGCCGGCTTCCGTGGCGGCTGGCTGGTGCAGGAAGCGTTCGGGAGCTAGAGCATGATCCGGAAAAGTGGGTACCGGTTTTCCGAAAAGATCATGCTCAAACAAGGAGATAAGAGCGTAATGCGATTCAATCCGATCGCATCGCGCTCTAGACACGACAATGCTCGATCGGCCTGAAAATCCCAATTCCTTTCCCGTCGACCACAGCGACCTCGAACATCTCGAAAGCGCGCGCCCGCGCGACTGGCGCAATCCCGAGCCGGCGTCCCGCTATAACCTCGTCGTGCTAGGCGCGGGACCGGCCGGGCTGGTCGCCGCGCGCGGAGCGGTCGCCTTCGGCGCTAAGGTCGCGCTGATCGAGGACGACATGATCGGCGGCGACTGCCTGAATGTCGGCTGCGTGCCGTCGAAGACGATCATCCGTACCTCGCGTCTCTATGCCGACATGGAGAATGCCCGGCATTTCGGGGCGCGGTTCGACGGCGAGATCGATATCGATTTCCCGCTTGTGATGGATCGCATGCGCCGCATCCGCCAGCGCATCAGCCGCGAGGATTCCGTCCGCCGCCTTGCCGAGGAAGGCATCGACGTGTTTTTCGGAAGGGGCTGCTTCACCGGCCCCGATACGCTCGAAGTTGACGGCGCCCGGCTGCGTTTCCACAGGGCGCTGGTGGCCACCGGTTCACGCCCGCTCGACCCGAAGATACCGGGTCTGGAAGAAGCGGGATATCTCACCAACGAGAACGCCTTCAACCTGACCAGGCGCCCCTCGCGCATGCTGGTGATCGGCGGCGGGCCGCTTGGCTGCGAGACGGCGCAGGCCTTCGCGCGGCTCGGCGTGAAGATCACGATCGCCCAGAACGAGCCGAAATTCCTGCCCTGGGAGGAGCGCGACGCCGCGCAGATCGTCTCCGACGCGCTCGCCCATGACGGCGTGGAGATCAGGCTGAACACCCAGGTCGTCGCGGTCCGGACGGAAGGCCGCAACAAGATCGCCGATCTCGTCAACGCCGACTGGAAGTCATCCGTCACCGTCGACGAGATCATTGTCGGCGTCGGCCGCTCGCCCAATGTCGATGGGATCGGGCTCGAAGCGGCTGGCGTCGAGTATGACGCCACAAGGGGCATCAAGGTCGATGATTTCCTGCGCACGACCAACCGCCGGGTCTACGCCGCCGGCGATGTCTGCCTGAGATACAAGTTCACCCATATGGCCGATGCCTCGGCCCGCATCGCCGTGCGCAACGCGCTTTTCCCCGGCCGCTCGCGCATGAGCCGGCTCACCGTACCGTGGTGCACCTATACCGACCCCGAGATCGCCCATGTCGGCATGTATGTCATCCAGGCGCGTGAGCGCGGTATCCCGGTTCGCACCTTCACCATCCTGATGCACGACGTCGACCGCGCCGTCACCGACGGCGAGGACGAAGGATTCGTCAAGATCCATGTCAGGGAGGGTACCGACCGCATTCTCGGTGCCACGATCGTCGCGCGCCACGCCGGCGAGATGATCAACGGCATATCGCTGGCGATCGGCAGCGGCATGGGGCTGCGCGCCCTGGCCAAGGTCATCCATACCTATCCGACCCAGGCGGAGGCGATAAAGATGGCAGCCGATGCCTACAATCGCACGCGGCTGACGCCCCTGGTCAAGGCCGCCAGTGCCCGCTGGTTTTCCTGGCTGCGGGGCTGAGCCGGCTCAGCCTCTGCGGCGGCGCTCGGACGCCGGCTGGAACGCGACGCGCGAATGGTAGGTGCAATAGGGACCGCTATCGGGCGAGTCATTGCCGCAGAAGCTGAAATCCTCCGCCAGCGGATCGCCGTTCGGCCATTTGCAGGTGTGCTCGGTCAGTTGAATGAGCTTCAACCGCCGCGAGATCGGTATGACGACGTCCTCGACCGGCCGCACCATCGGCTGGAACTGCTGCTCGGCCTCGAACTCGACCTTGAGGGCCGTCGCGCCGATCGAGGTCATGACGGGGCGCGAAGACGTACGCGGGGCCGATTTCGTCGTGCCGCCGCCTCCGCCATGCGCCATCTTCTTCTGGCTCCGGGGCGCCGGCGAAGCACGGCCGCGGCTGGAAAGCTTCAGGCGATGCACCTTGCCGATCACCGCGTTGCGGCTCACCCCGCCCAGCTGCGCCGCGATCTGGCTGGCGCTCAGCCCCTCCGACCAAAGTTTTTTGAGAAGTTCGACGCGTTCGTCGGTCCAGTTCATCGGGCACGCTCCTGTATGCCGCGTGCGGAATCGGAATCTCTTATCGGCTCGACAAAAGCCGAGGCGATACCACATATATATGGTTGCTAGGTCCGCCGCACGAAATCTAGTTTTTCGTTACCCGCAAACTACCTTATTGACGGACTCGGTGACAAGAGTCGGCAAAGTTTGGCGAATCGGTTTTTGCGGTTTTCCCCAACTTGCCCGGTCTTGCTGTAGCGGACCTGCAACACTGGCCTCATGGATGATCGAAACGTATCGTCTGATGGTTGGTCCAGTATAGGTCCATCTGCTCGGGCCCTTGCGCCGGATGGAGCGGAGCGGTGGCCACGTTCGCGTTGACACGGTAGGGCAAAACCCTGATAACAATTGCAAGGCCGTCCCCCGGGGCGGCTTTTTTGATTTTGAGGCGCGTATTCCGGCAGGAAGGCTGAAGATCGAGCCGGCCGCGGCCATCGGAGAAGCAAGATGACGAGTTCGGCACTTTACGAGACTTTCGCGCGGGCCCCCCTGGCGTTCGACCGGGGCGAGGGCACCTGGCTCCTGACGGACCGGGGCGAGCGATATCTCGACTTCGCCGGCGGCATCGCGGTCAATTCGCTCGGCCACGGCCATCCGCATCTCGTCGCGGCGCTGACCGAGCAGGCCGGCAAGCTGTGGCACGTCTCCAATCTCTACGAGATCCCGGGGCAGGAGCGGCTCGGCGAACGGCTGGTCGCCAACAGCTTCGCCGACAAGGTGTTCTTCGTCAATTCGGGCGCCGAGGCGCTCGAATGCGCGATCAAGACGGCGCGCCGCTATCATTATGCGAACGGCCGGCCGGAGCGGTTCCGCATCCTCACCTTCGAGGGCGCCTTCCACGGCCGCACGCTCGCCACTATCGCAGCCGGCGGCCAGAAGAAATATCTGGAGGGCTTCGGCCCGAAGGTGGAAGGCTTCGACCAGGTGGCCTTCGGCGACATCGAATTGGTGAAGAAGGCGATCGGGTCCGAGACCGCGGCCATCCTGATCGAGCCGGTTCAGGGCGAGGGCGGCATTCGCGCCGCCTCGGCGCAGTTCCTCAAGGAGTTGCGCGAGCTTTGCGACAGGGAAGGCCTGCTCCTGCTCTTGGACGAAGTGCAATGCGGCGTCGGCCGGACCGGCAAGCTCTTCGCCTATGAATGGGCGGGCATCGAGCCTGATGTCATGGCGATCGCCAAGGGCATCGGCGGCGGCTTCCCGGTGGGCGCCTGCCTCGCCACCGCCGAGGCCGCCTCCGGCATGAAGGCCGGCGTCCACGGCACCACTTTCGGCGGCAACCCGCTCGCCATGGCCGTCGGCAACGCCGTGCTCGACGTCATCCTGGAGGACGGCTTCCTCGAAGACGTGCAGCGCAAGGGACTGGTGCTGAAGCAGTCGCTCGCTTCCGTCATCGACGAGTTTCCCTCGGTGTTCGAGGAAATTCGCGGCATGGGGCTGCTTCTCGGCCTGAAATGCAAGGTGCCGAACGCGGCAGCCAACGCCGCTTTCCGCGACCAGAATTTGCTGACCGTGCCCGGCGGCGACAATGTCGTCCGGCTCCTGCCGCCGCTCACCGTCACCGACGACGAGATCAGGCTGGCGGTAGAGCGTATCCGTGCCGGGGCGGCAACGCTCGCCGCCGGTTCCGGTAACGGGAAGGCATAGCGGAAATGGCCGGAAAACGGACCAGCGCCCCCAAGACCGGTGCCCCGAGGCATTTCACCGACCTGTCGGCGGTTTCGGCGGCGGACCTCCGCGCCATCCTCGATGACGCGGGCAGGCGCAAGGCGCGTATCAAGGCCGGCGAGACCGAAAGGCCGCTTGCCGGCAAGACGCTGGCGATGATCTTCGACAAACCTTCGACCCGAACGCGCGTCTCCTTCGACGTGGCGATGCGCCAGCTCGGCGGCGAGACGATCATGCTGACCGGCACCGAGATGCAGCTTGGCCGCTCCGAGACCATCGCCGACACCGCCAAGGTCCTGTCGCGCTATGTCGACGTCATCATGATGCGCACCACCTCGCATGACCGGCTCCTGGAGATGACCGCGCATGCCACGATCCCGGTCATCAACGGCCTGACCGACGATACGCATCCCTGCCAGCTCATGGCCGATGTGATGACCTTCGAGGAGCATCGCGGCAGCGTGAAGGGAAAGACCATCGCCTGGTCCGGCGACGGCAACAACGTGCTGAACTCGCTGATGGAAGCATCGGCCCGCTTCGGCTTCAATTTGAACGTCGCCACGCCGGAAGGCAGCGAGCCGGAGAAACGCTACGTCGGATGGTCGCGTGAGAACGGCGGTAATGTCATGCTCACCAGGTCGCCGCAGGACGCGGTGCGCGGCGTCGATTGCGTCGTCACCGACACCTGGGTGTCGATGGGCCAGGAACATCGCGCGCGCGGCCACAACATCTTCGCCCCCTACCAGGTCAACGGGGCGCTGATGAAATTGGCGGCAAAGGATGCGCTGTTCATGCACTGCCTGCCCGCCCATCGCGGCGAGGAAGTGACCGACGAGGTGATCGACGGCCCGCATTCGGTGGTGTTCGACGAGGCGGAGAACCGGCTGCACGCGCAAAAGGCGGTGATCGCCTGGTGCCTGGGCGCCTGAATTCCGGCGCGGGTGCAAGGAACGGGGCGGGCGCTTGATAGCGTCGCCCGGCATACTTATCTGCGGCCGATCATCGTATAATCCTGCTCCACCTTCGCGTCCCGCATCCGGCGGCGCGCGCCAACGGAGTTCGGTCCCCAATGGAGTTCGGACATTGATCGCGCCAGAAAGCAAACTTGGTGAATTCGGCCATGCCGGCGACGACCATGTCGTGCCCTTCGAGGTCGACTCGCTCGACATTCGCGGCCGCAGCGTCCAGCTGGGGCCGATCCTCGACCAGATCCTCGGCCGCCATGCCTACCCGGAGCCCGTCGCCCGGCTTCTGGCGGAGGCCGTCGTGCTGACGGCGCTGCTCGGCACCGCGCTCAAATTCGACGGCAAGTTCATCCTGCAAACCCGTTCCGACGGTCCTGTCGACATGCTGGTCGCGGATTTCTCCACGCCGCAGTCCATGCGTGCCTACGCCCGCTATGACCGGGGCGCGGTGGATGCCGCCGCCGAGGCCGGCGATACCTCGCCCGAGGCGCTTTTGGGCAGCGGCGTGCTCGCGCTGACCATCGACCAGGGCGAGCATATGCAGCGCTACCAGGGCGTCGTGCCGCTCGAACGCACCTCGCTCGAGGAGGCCGCGCGCGTCTATTTCCGTCAGTCGGAGCAGATCCCGACCGACGTGCGGCTCGCGGTCGCCAAGATGGTGGTGCGCGGCAATGGCGGCGCCGAGGAGCGCTGGCGGGCCGGCGGGCTGATGACACAGTTCCTGCCCGAGGCGGCGGAACGCCAGCGCCTGCCGGATTTGCCGGGCGGGGACGCCGATGAGATCGAGATCGACGATCGCACCGACGACGCCTGGAAAGAAACGCTGGCGCTGATGTCGACGGTGGAGGCGGTCGAGCTTGTCGACCCTCAGATCGGCGCCGAGCGGCTGCTCTACCGGCTGTTCCACGAGCACGGCGTCCGCGTCTACGACGGCACCGAAGTGGTCGACGATTGCTCCTGCTCGCGCGAAAAGATCAAGACGATCCTCGACGGCTTCACCGCCGAAGAGATCGACAGTTCGATCGAGGCCGGCGTGATCCGCGTCAATTGCGAGTTCTGCTCGACCAGCTACGAGTTCGACCCGGCGGAGTTCAAGCCGAAGAACTGAAAGCTATGTCGACCGGCGCCGCGTAGCCTGGCAACCCACGTTGTGGGCGGAAACCGGTATGGCACGTGCTCAGAACATGATGCGATCGAATTGGATCGTATCATGCCCTGAAGGGCCGCTCATGCGCGGCGGCGCCCTCTCGGCTCCCAGGCCTCACGTCTTCTCCGGCGCGGCCTGCGGCTGCTGGTCCTGCCGGAAGGTGTTGTCGAAATCCTTGACGACGTCCAGGAAGCGGCGGAAGAAGCGCTCCATGATGCCGAGTGTCCGGTCGACCTGCTCGTCGGAGGGCAACAGGTCCTTCGGCGAGACGACGCGATTTTCGAGGTCGGCCAGCTGTTTTTCCAGCCTGTCGACTTTCTGGTTCAGGCGCTCGATATCGCTCGCGGACGCCTGTTTTTCCTCGATCGCCGGCCGGCATGTGAGTTGGTCGGCCTTCTGCTCGCAGGTGGACATCTCGCCCGTCTGCGTATCGAGGCGCACGATGCCGTTTTCCGATTTGTCGAAAACATACCGACCGCTATTTTCGGCATGCGCGGTGGGGATCGCCAGCGTGGCGGCAATCGTCAGTCCCGACAGAATGGCTTTGCGCATCTCCGCCTCCGTTTTTCCTCCGCTATAACGCATTGGGGCATTGTTTTGTGCCCGAATTGCGGTATGGCCAACCCCTAGAGCGCCGTGCGTCCATTCGGACGCACAAAGGACGCTCTGGCACTTTGAATCTGCTGAATCGTGCGTTCCGAAAATCGATTCCGATTTTCTGGCCGATGCGGTAGCCGACGAGGGCGGGATGGCCAGCATCTACAAGATAGTCACGCAAAGCCAATGGCGCGAGGCCGAAGAGGGGGGGCTTTTCCGGGGCGCGCCGGTCGACCTTGCCGACGGCTTCATCCATTTCTCGACCGCCGCGCAGGCGGCGGAGACGGCCGCGAAACATTTCTCCGGACAAGACGACCTCCTGCTTGTGGCGGTCTATGAAGCCGCTCTCGGCAAAGCGCTGAAATACGAAGTTTCGCGCGGCGGCGCGCTTTTCCCGCATCTTTACGCCGACCTGCCGCTTTCGGCCGTACTGTGGGTGAAGCCGATGCCTCTTGGAGCGAACGGCGTCCACCGCCTGCCCGCGATGGATCGATGAGCGGAGCCTTCGACAGGCTCGGCCGCCATCTCCTCTTCGCTCTCGATCCCGAGACCGCCCACGGCCTTTCCATCGCCGCGCTGAAAAGCGGCGTGCCGCTCTGTTCGGCGGCGCGATCGACCGGGCGGCTTGCGACACGCATCGCCGGCATCGATTTCCCGAACCCGCTCGGTCTGGCTGCGGGCTACGACAAGAACGCCGAGGCGCCGGACGGGCTGTTGCGGCTCGGTTTCGGCTTTGTCGAGATAGGGACCGTCACGCCGCTGCCGCAGTCCGGCAATCCGCGCCCGCGCATTTTCCGGCTTCCGCGCGACGGCGCCGTCATCAATCGGCTAGGCTTCAACAATGAGGGGCACGAAAAGGCTCTGGCGCGGCTCCGTCGGCGTCGTGGCGGAGGCGTGGTCGGCGTCAATATCGGCGCCAACAAGGATAGTGCCGACCGCATTGCCGATTACGAGCTCGGCGTGCGTCGTTTCGCCGATGTCGCCTCCTACCTGGCGGTGAACATCTCCTCGCCCAACACGCCGGGCCTGCGCGATCTGCAAGGGCGCGAGATGCTTGCCGAACTGCTTTCACGGGTGATGGCCGCGCGCGATGCGAGCGCAAGAATCCCGGTCTTCCTCAAGATCGCGCCGGACCTCGACGAGGCTGGAATGGACGACATCGCCGCCGAGCTCCTCGACAAGAAGGTGGACGGGCTGATCGTCTCCAACACGACCGTCAGCCGCCATGGAATTCACGACGATCCAAGTGCAACGGAAAGCGGTGGCCTCTCCGGCCGACCGCTTTTCCGCCGCTCCACCGCCATTCTGGCGAAGATGCGCCGCCGCGTGGGGCCGGCTATGCCGATCGTCGGTCTGGGCGGCGTGGATTCCACCGAAACCGCGCTGGAGAAGATCCGCGCCGGAGCCGATCTCGTCCAGCTTTATACCGGCATGGTCTATGCCGGGCCCTCGCTGCCCGGCCGCATCGTCTGCGGCATGGATCGTTTCGCGATGTCGGAAGGGCTGAAGAATCTGAGCGAGATACGCGACAGCCGCCTCGCTCATTGGGCCGACCAGCCGCTTTAAGCAAACGCGGCCCGGATACGCGCCGGCAATACTGAAAGCAGGCTGAGGCCCCGCACGATCAGGAAGACATGCAATGCCGCCCACAGGCCGACATTGCCGAGGGCTTTTCCAAGTCCCATCAGCGCAAAGAGATAGATGATGAAGGAAAGCAGCATCATGTTGCGCATGTCGCGCGACCATGTCGCCCCGATGAAGATGCCGTCCATCTGGAAGGCGAGCACGCCGGTCACAGGCGTCAGCGCCGCCCATGGCATGAAAGCATAGGCCATCGCCCGGACCTCCGGCGCGGTGGTGATGAGCCGCACCAGCGCGTCGCCGAAAAGGAGGCACGCGGCCGACGAGGCGATCGCCAGCCCGAAACCCCAGATCATAGTCAGCCGCACCGTGCGATCGAAGGCGGAGCGATAGTGCGAGCCGATGGCGCGGCCCGCTAGCTGCTCGGCGGCGGTGGCGAAGCCGTCGAGGAAATAACCGGCGACCAGGAAGAAATTCATCAGCACCGCATTCGCTGCCAGCGCCAGCGTCCCCTCTTGGGCGCCCTGCCGCGTGAACAGCGCGAAGGCGGCGAGCAGCGAGAAGGAACGGATCATGATGTCGCGGTTGACCGACACCATGCGCAGGAAGGCTTTTCCGTCGAAAAGCCGGCTCCGCGGCAGCGGCGGCAGCTTGCGGAAGCGCGTCAGCACATAGATCATGCCGACAATCGCGGCGGCGAACTCACCGGCGACGCTCGCCCAGGCGACGCCGGCGACGCCCCAGCCGAGTTCCAGCCCGAGGACGATGCACAGCACGATATTGGTGCCGTTCAGCATGACTTGCAGCAAAAGGCCGAGCCCGCCCTGGCCGCGCCCCAGTACGTAGCCGAGCACGGCGTAGTTGATGAGGGTGAAGGGCGCGGCCAGCATGCGGATGCCGATGTAAAGGTGCGTCGCGCCGGTCACGCGCGGCCCCGTATCCATGAACCATGATCCGGCGAGCGCGATCGGCGATCCGAGAAAGGCGAGCACGACGCCGCAGGCGGCTGCTATCGCGAAGGCATGCCAGAAGGCCGCCTGCTCGCCTTGCGCGTCGGCGCTGCCGAAAGCCTGCGCCACCAGTCCCGTCGTGCCGGAGCGCAGGAAATTGAAGGAGGTGAAAACGACGTCGAAGACGATGGCGCCGGCGGCAAGCCCACCCAGCAGCGCCGCATCGCCCAGTTGCCCGACCACCGCCGTCGCGGTGATGCCGAGCAGCGGCGTCGTCACATAGGCAAGCGTCATCGGCACCGCGATCGACAGCACGAGCCGGTTCGTCACCTCGAACGGGCGGATCGCCTGCTGGTCCAGGTCCGCGTCTCCCGACCCGCGAGCGTGGCGCTGGTCAGCGCCGGTAACTCAACACCCGCAGGATGATGAACGCCGGGACTACTATTGCGGCGCCGAGCAGAAAATAGCCCACGAAGCGGTCAATCGCCAGGAAACCCATGTTCCACAATTGCCAGAAGAAGTCGCGGACGGCGTAATAGATGTCGTAGGGCATCCACCCGAAGGCGCTCATAATGATGCCGACGATGAAGGAAACGACGATCAGCTTGAACAATATCCGCAGCGGACTGTCGCCGAGGAAGCGGTTAACATTAGCGTTCAAGTCGGTCACTCCTTTGGCCTGCAACGCCAGATACGCATTCGCGGTGGCTGCTTCAAGGCAAAAGAGCTGGAGCGGGTGAAGGGAATCGAACCCTCGTATTCAGCTTGGGAAGCTGCTGCTCTACCATTGAGCTACACCCGCGACGGCCGCATTAATCCACGAGGCCATGCCGGCCTGTCAAGCGGCTTGTCGGCGTCATTTCCGCGATCGCCGGCTTCCGCCCGCGATGGCTTGGCTGCTATGTCTCTACGTCAGACGCGTCACGGAGGGGATCGATGCATTGGAAAGAGCATGTCGCGACCGCGCTCGACGGCCGTCATCCGGGGCTCGGCCACTACATCGAACTCTTCCTGGATGCGGTCATCATCCTGTCGACCATCGCGATGGGCGTCGAGACGGTGCCCGACCTGCCGGCATGGGCAGTCGAAGCGCTCTACGCGTTCGAACTCTTCGTCATCGCCGTGTTCACCGTCGAATATGTGCTGAGGCTGCTCTCCACGCCCCATCCCTTCGGTTATGCGCGCAGTTTTTTCGGGATTGTGGATCTTTTGGCGATCGCGCCCTTCTATATTGCGCTTCTTGCCACCGGCAGCGGTATCGACCTGCGTGCGATCAGGGCGCTCAGGCTGCTGCGGCTGGCCCGGCTTTTCAAGCTGGCGCGCTATACGGTAGCGCTCGACCGCTTCGGTGTGGCGTGGCGCGCCGTCAAGGACGAGGTCACCGTCTTCGGCATCACGGCGCTGGTCGTGCTCTATGTCTGCGCTCTCGTCATCTTCCAGTGCGAGCACGATGCCCAGCCGGACAAGTTCCGTTCCGTCTTCGATGCGATGTGGTGGGCGGCGGTGACGCTGACCACCGTCGGATATGGCGATATCTATCCGATTACCTTCGTCGGGCGCCTGTTCACCGTCTTCATGCTGTTCATGGCGCTTGGCATCATCGCCGTGCCGACGGGCCTCGTCGCCTCGGCTCTGGTCGCGATCCGCAATCGGGAGGACGCCCAGGAAGAGAGGGAAAAAGCCGAAGCGGCAACCAGGAAGAAGGCCGCCCGCAAGGAGACCGGCGAGCGGGCTACGCGGCGGCGCAGCCCTGCCCGGAAGGCCCCTTCCTGAACGCGCCTGTCAACGGAAATGCTTCGACAGCTTCAGGCCCTGCGCCTGATAGTTGGATTTGAGGCCGGCGCCGTAAAGCGTATCCGGCCGCGATAAGAGGTGCTCGTAGACCAGCCTGCCCACGATCTGGCCGTGATCGAGGATGAACGGCACTTCGTGGCTCCGAACTTCCAGAACGGCGCGGCTGCCGGTGCCGCCGGCCGCCGAATGGCCGAAGCCGGGGTCGAAGAAGCCGGCATAGTGGACGCGGAATTCGCCGACCAGCGGGTCGAAGGGCGTCATTTCGGCTGCATAGTCGGGCGGCACGTGCACCGCCTCCTGGCTGACGAGGATGTAGAATTCGTCCGGGTCCAGGATCAGTTCGCGCCTGCCGCGATTGTAGAGTGGCTCCCAGAAATCGTACCGGTCCTGCACGGCGCGGCGATCGACGTCGATCAGGCCCGTATGGTGCTTGCCGCGATAGCCGATCAGCCCGTTACTGTCTCCGGTCAGGTCGATGGAGAGCGCGATGCCGCCGCCACTGATATTGGGCTCGTCCGACGCAACCAGCCGCTCGTGCCGATGCAGGGCGTCGAGTTCGTTCTCGCCGAGCAGAGCGTGGCCCTTGCGGAAGCGGATCTGCGCCAGGCGCGAGCCGGTGCGCGCCACGATCGGGAAGGTGCGCGGGCTGACTTCCATATAGAGCGGCCCGGTATAGCCGGCCGGTATCTTGTCGAATTCGGGGCCATGGTCGGTCATCACGCGCGTGAAGATATCGAGGCGCCCGGTCGAGCTTTTGGGATTGGCGGAAGCGGCGACGTCCGGCGGCAGCTTCAGTACCTCCATCAGCGGCACGATATAGACGCAGCCCGTCTCCAGCACCGCGCCGGGTTCCAGGTCGATCTCGTGCAGCTTGAGGTGGTCGAGCTTGTCGGCGACGCTGTGCGCGGGGCCGGGCAGGAAGCTGGCGCGCACGCGATAGGCCTTTGCGCCGAGCCTGAGGTCGAGGCTCGCCGGCTGGATCTGGTCGTCGTCGAGCGCCCGAGCCGAGGAAAGCGCGCCGCTTTTGAACAACGCCGCGATATCGCGGTCGGGCAGGATGCCGGTCGTCCGCACGATTACTCCCACAATTTTGCGTCCGATCGTTTAATCCACTTGCCGATTGACGCAAGCGGGGCAACGGCATAAAGGCTTTTATCCCGTGGTGATTTGGCCGGTCGGCTTGCAGCCACGTTAAACAAGTCGCTAAAGGACCGCTTTCGGACCGGTACGCGACTTGAATTTCGCGGGCCGGTTTTTTGTTTTCGAGGGTATCCCGATGACGGATGGAGCGAACTGGAAGCCGCAGACGAAACTGGTGCATGGCGGCACGCTCCGATCGGGCTTCGGCGAGACCTCCGAGGCGATCTACCTGACGCAGGGCTTCGTCTACGACACCGCCGAGGCCGCCGAGGCGCGTTTCAAGGGCGAGGCGGAAGGCTTCATCTATTCCCGCTATGCCAACCCAACGGTGGACATGTTCGAAAAGCGCATGTGTGCGCTGGAAGGGGCGGAGGACGCCCGCGCCACCGCATCCGGCATGGCGGCCGTGGCGATGGCGCTGCTCTGTTCGGTCAAGGCCGGCGACCATGTGGTGGCGGCCCGCGCGCTCTTCGGTTCCTGCCGATGGATCATCGAGAAGCAGATGCCGGCATATGGCGTCGAATCGACCCTGGTCGACGGGACCGACCTGTCGGCGTGGGAAAAGGCGATCCGGCCGAACACGAAGCTGTTCTTCCTCGAAAGCCCGACCAACCCAACGCTGGAAGTGGTGGATATCGCGGCCGTTGCGAAGCTTGCGGATTCGATCGGCGCGCGCCTTGTGGTCGACAATGTCTTTGCGACACCCATGCAGCAAAAGCCGCTCGAACTCGGCGCCCATGTCGTCGTCTATTCCGCTACCAAGCATATAGACGGGCAGGGGCGGTGCCTGGGCGGCATCGTGCTTTCCGACAGGGAATGGATCGACAGGAACCTGCACGATTATTTCCGCCATACCGGGCCGTCGCTGTCGCCGTTCAACGCATGGACGCTGCTCAAGGGGTTGGAGACGCTGCCGCTTCGCGTGCGCCAGCAGACCGAGAGCGCCGGTCGCATCGCCGACTTCCTGGCCGGTCATGCCAAGGTCGAGCGCCTGATCTATCCCGGCCGCGCCGACCATCCGCAGGCCGATATCGTCAGGAAGCAGATGAAGGGCGGATCGACGCTTCTGTGCTTCGACGTGAAGGGCGGGAAGGCTGGCGCCTTCGCCTTCCAGAACGCATTGGAGATCATTCGGATCTCCAACAATCTGGGCGACGCAAAGAGCTTGATCACCCATCCGGCGACGACCACGCACAAGAACCTTTCCGAAGAGGCGCGCGCGGAACTCGGCATCAATCCGGGAACGGTCAGGCTGTCGATCGGGCTGGAGGATGTGGACGACCTCATGGTCGATATCGACCGCGCGCTGTCGAGGGCGGCGTGAGCTACCGGAACATCCGCGCCGCCAGCATGATGCGGGCAAGCGCCGTATAGAGCGTCATCGCAGCGAATACCCATGCGATGATTGGAAACCAGCCGGGAAAGACGCAGGCGAGCGCGAAGGCGGCGATCGTCTCGGTCGCCTCGGCGAGGCCGGTGGTGAAATAGAGCGATTTCGAGCCGCGCGCGCCGGTTTCAAGCTTCCGTCGTTCCGCCATGATCGCATAGGCGAGGAAGCTTGAGCCGTTGACGTAGAAGGACAGGATGAGCGCGGCGCCGGGAATGGCGTTGGCGGCCGGCTCGGCGAGCACGAAACCCATCGGCACCGCGCCGTAGAAGACGAAATCCAGCACGATATCGAGATAGCCGCCGAGATCGGTCTTTCCGCGTATCTGGGCGACCGCGCCATCGAGCGCGTCCCCGAAGCGGCTTGCTAGGATGAGAACAAGCCCGGCAGCAAACCAGCCATTGGCTATGGCCGTAGCGGCTACGAGCCCGACGATACAGGCACCGACGGTGATTGCATTGGCAGAGACGCCGGCCCGCACCGCCATGGTCGCCGCCGGCCGGACCAGCGGGTCGATCTGCTTCCTTGTCCACCCGTCCAGCATCGCGATCTCCCGAATGCTCCTATAGCTATCATGGTCCAGATTGGGCAGCGATTGCCGCTCACATTCGTGTCAGGCGTTGACCGGCGCCGCGCCCTGCGCGATTTTCTGCTTCGTGGAGGGTCCAGGAAGGAATACGCCCGGAAGGAATGCACCATGTACCGCGCCGTCACCCGAGACATCGAAGTCTGCGCCGAGCCATTCTACCTGGCCGACCGCTCCGACCCGGAGGACGGGCACTATGTCTGGGCCTACCGGATCACGATCGCCAACAATTCGGGTGCGTTCGTCAAGCTTCTCTCGCGCTACTGGCACATCACGGACGGCACCGGCAAGGTCGAGGAAGTGCGCGGGCCGGGCGTGGTCGGCGAGCAACCGGAACTGGAGCCTGGAGACAGTTTTCAATACACGTCCGGCTGCCCGCTTTCGACGCCGTCCGGTATCATGGTCGGCCGCTACACGCTTTGCGACCGGTTGGGTGGCACATTCGAGGTCGATATCCCCGCTTTTTCGCTCGATATTCCGGATAACTCACGCACGGTGAACTGACCGCAACCGCTGTCCGCTTGCAAATCCATGGGCTCCCCGCATAATTGTACTTTCGTCGTGTCTCGACAGGACAAAGATCCGCGCACGATCCGGGGGAGGGCATTGGTGCAATCGGACTACAAATTCGTCATCGCCGACGATCATCCGCTTTTCCGGGGCGCGCTGAAGCAGGCGCTCTCGACGATCGGCAATAATCCGACGATCATCGAAGCCGGCGATTTCGAAAGCGTCAAGGCCGCTCTTGTCGCCAACGAGGAAGTGGATCTGGTCCTGCTCGACCTCTCCATGCCCGGCGCCAGCGGCCTCTCCGCGCTCGTTGCGCTGCGGGGGCTGCATTCTGCGGTGCCGGTCATCGTGGTCTCGGCTCACGACAATGTCGTCACCATCCGCCGCGCGCTGGAATTGGGGGCCTCCGGCTTCATTTCGAAGTCGGCGGGAATGGAGGAGATCAGGGGCGGGATCGAGACGGTGCTCGGCGGCGGCATCGCCACGCCGAAGGATATCGACCTTGGCGTGGAGGCGGATGCCGAGATATCGGACCTGATCGGTCGCATCCAGACGCTGACGCCGCAGCAGACGCGCGTGCTCGGCATGCTGGCGGAAGGGCTTTTGAACAAGCAGATCGCCTATGAACTGAACGTCTCCGAAGCGACCGTGAAGGCACACGTTTCCGCGATCCTGCAAAAGCTCGGTGTCGACAGCCGCACCCAGGCCGTCATCCTCCTTTCCAAGATCGGCGGCGACCCGTTGCAGGCGGCGAACTGACCCGCCTGCCTGCCTATTCCGCCGCCGACAGCACCTTGCTGTAGCGCGACAGCATGGCGCGCAGCGCCGCCGGCTTGATCGGCTTGTTGAGCACGCCGACTTCCATGCGTTCGGCAAGGGCCTTCAACTCGTCCGAGCGGTCGGCGGTCAGGAGCAGGGCCGGCATGTCCTGTCCGTAGAGCGAGCGCAGCCGGGCGATCAGTTCGAGCCCGTTCTCGCCGTCCAGATGATAATCCGCCAGGATCACGTCGGGCTCGGCGGAAAGCAGCTCGTCGAGAATACCTGAGCCCGAGGCCGTGCGAACGGTGCATCCCCAACCTTCGAGAAGAAGGCGCATGCCTTCGACGATGCGCGGGTCGTTGTCGATACAGAGCACCGAAAGGCCCGAAAGGGCGAAGACGGGCCCGGCCCCCGGCGCCGGATCCACAATGGCCGCCTGTGGCGCCTCGTGGGTGACCGGCAAGATGACGGAGAAGCGCGTGCCCTTGCTCTTCAGCGATTGCAGTTGCAGTTCCAGCCGCAGCACACGCGCGATGCGGTCGACGATCGACAGGCCGAGCCCGAGACCGGGCGCCTCGCGCACACCCTCGTCCAGGCGGGTGAATTCGCGGAACACGGTGTTCAGCTTGTCTTCGGGGATGCCGATGCCGGAATCGAAGACCTGGATTTCGCAGAGTTCCCCACGCCGCCTGACGCCGACCAGGATGCGGCCCTTGCGCGTATACTTGATGGCGTTGGAGACAAGGTTCTGCACCACGCGCCGCAGCATGTTGCGGTCGGTTTTCACCATCTGCGAGGAAGGCACGATGGTCATGCGGAGCAGCTTCGCCTTCGCCATCGGCTGGAAGTCGGTGGCGATCTGTTGCAGGAGTTCATCGAGGCGGAAGACCGTTTCGGACGGCTTGAGCGCGCCGGTGTCGAGCCGGGAGATGTCGAGCACCATGCCGAGGATGGTCTCCACCGATTCCAGAGAGGATTCGATGTTGCGGGCTGCGTCGCTCGGCTCTCCTGCGCCGGCCTTCTCGATAAGCGAGGAACAGTAGAGCCGCGCGGCGTTGAGCGGCTGCAGGATGTCGTGTCCGGCGGCGGCAAGGAAGCGCGTCTTGCCGAGATTGGCCTCCTCGGCGATCTTCTGTGCCTGCGCCAGTTCCTCGTTTACGCGCATCAACTCGCCGGTGCGGGTGGCCACGCGCTGCTCCAGCGTCTCGTTGCTGCGCTTCAGTTCGGCATCCGCCGCGACGCGCGCGGTGATGTCGGCATAGGTGGCAACGATGCCCCCGTCGGGCATCGGGTTGGACCGCAGCTCGACGATACGGTGCATCGTCCTGAGCTCGAGTTGCCAGGACTGGCCGAAGGTGGTCAACCGGTCGAGCGTCTCGGCTTCCTCCGGCTGGAGGATATCCCCGCGCCTGGCGAGGAAGGCGAGGATGCGCCCGAGCGACACGCCCACCTGTCCGAGTTCGTCCGGCAGGTCGAAGAGGGTCCGGTATTGCCGGTTCCAGCAGATGAGCCTCAGATCCTTGTCGAAGACCGTGATACCCTGCTCCATCTGGTCGAGCGCGATCTGCAGAAGATCGCGGTTGTGCTGGAGCGCGTCGGAGGCGTCGTCGAGCAGGCGGTAGGCGTCCTTCGCCGAGCGGTCGTTGCGCTGGACGAGGAGCGACAGGATGAGGCGTGCCGAGGAAGAGCCGACGGCGCTTGCCAGCAACTGCTCGGAGAAGCGGATGGTCTCCATGTCCGCCGGCGCGTTGCCGGGAATGGGGTGGCCTTCCTGCTCCTCGAAGGTCTGGAAGGAGCGCTCCGTGCGCTCCATGCCGAGATAGCGCGAGATGGTGTCCTTGATATCGTTGACGGTGACGGTGGTGCGCGCGCGCCGGAAGGCCGGCATCGGGCCTGCGTCGCGCGGCACGAAGAGCGCCGCCTGGATGCGTTCGCGCGGCTTCGAAGCCCTCGACAGCGATCCGAGAACGTAGAAGACCGTATTGAGCGCCAGGCTCCACAGCACCCCGTGGTTGAGCGGCGCGGCGTCGCTGCCGAACAGAGCCTGCGGCTTGAGCGCCTCGATGCCGAACGGACCGTGGAGCAGGAACGCCGTCCCGTGCGGCAGGAAAGACGGGATGAAAAGCGTATAGGCCCATACGATCCCGCCCACCACCAGGCCAAGCGCGGCGCCGCGCGCATTGGCACCCCGCCACAACAGCCCGCCGACAAAAGGCGGAATGAACTGGGCGATCGCGGCAAACGAGATCAGGCCGATCGACACCAGCCCCACGTCGCTGGACATGCCGCGATGGTAAAGGAAGCCGGCAAACAGGATGACAAAGATCGCCGCCCGCCGGATGGACTGGATGACCTTGGACCAGTCTTCGTTGTCGCCGAGTTCGGGCCTCAGAAGCCGGCGCAGGAAAAGTGGGATCACCAGATCGTTGGAGATCATGATGGATAGCGCCACGCTTGCCACGATGACCATGGCCGTGGCCGCCGAAAGCCCGCCGATGAAGGCGATCATGGCGATGATGTCGCGGTCATGCGCCAATGGCAGCGCCAGCACGTATAGGTCGGCGCTGGTGGCGCCGCCGATATTCGTCAGCCCCGCGAAGGCGATGGGTATGACGAAGATATTGATCGCCACCAGGTAGAGCGGAAACACCCAGGCCGCCTTGCGCAATTCGCTCTCGGAGCGGTTCTCCACGATCATGATGTAGAACTGCCGGGGAAGCATGATGACGGCGGCCGCGCTCAGGCCGGTCATGACCAGCCAGGACGTGATCGAGGTGTGGTAGTTCAGCGCCGCCTGCACATCCTGGTTTTCACGGATGGCCTCGATAAGGCTTGTCGGCCTGTCGGCGAGGAAGAACATGACCGTCACGCCGACGGCGAGAAACGCCAGAAGCTTGACGACGGATTCCACCGCCATCGCCAGCACCAGTCCGTCCTGATGTTCGGTGGCGTCGGCGTGCCGCGTGCCGAAGAGCATGGCGAACACGGCGAGCATGAAGGCGACCGAAAAGGCCGCGTCGCCGAGCGGGAAGGCGCTGGTCGCCGCCTGGTGGTAGTGCGTCACCATCAGGTCGACGGAACCGGAAATCGACCGGAGTTGCAGCGCGATATAGGGAATGGTGCCGATCGTGGCGATGATCGTGGCGATGGAGGCGACGGCGAAGCTCTTGCCGTAGCGGGCGGCGAGGAAGTCGGCGATCGACGTGATCTTCTCTGCCTTGACCAGCCGGATCAGGCGCTTGAGCAGCGGGAAGCCGAAGACGAACATGATGATCGGGCCGATATAGATCGACAGGAAGTCGAAGCCGTGCTGCGAGGCGAGGCCGACCGAGCCGAAGAACGTCCATGACGTGCAGTAGATGGCGAGGCTGAGCGCGTAGATATAGGGGCGTGGCTTGGTCGCGCTGCTGCGCCGCGCGCGCCCGTCGCCGACGCTGGCGACGACGAAGAGCATCGTCACATAAGCGATCGCCGCGAGGAATATGGGCCAGCCCTGCACGCCGGAGGTCCTCCAAATCGGCACGCGTTCAGCGGATGGGTAGAGCAGGCGGTGGGTGGAGTCTAGGAAATTGCTTGAAGAGAAGGTCGGGCATTTCCGATCGTCGGAAGAAAGATGAAGCCGTGACTGAGGATAGAAAGCGTTTTTTTCAGTGACCTTGCCGCGCGTTTTGCTAAGTTCTTGCTGTTGGGGCACAGATTCGGCGGGAAAACAGACTACGCACCGTTCCGGATGCAGAGGAGAAGTCGATGCTGAAAGAATTCCAGGAATTCATTGCCAAAGGGAATGTGATGGATCTTGCCGTCGGTGTCATCATCGGCGGAGCCTTCGGATTGATCGTCAAATCGCTGACGGACGACATCATCATGCCGATCGTCGGTGCGATCTTCGGCGGGTTCGACTTTTCCAATTACTTCATCGGCCTTTCTTCCGGCGTGAATGCACCGACGCTGGCCGCCGCCAGAGCGCAGGGCGCGGTGCTCGCCTACGGTAATTTCATCACCGTGGCCCTCAATTTCCTGATCCTCGCCTGGATTATCTTCATGATGGTCAAGGGAGTGAATTCCATCCGCCGCCAGATTGAAAAGCCGGCCGCGCCTGCGCCGGACGCTCCGCCGCCGGCCGACGTCAAGCTGCTCACCGAGATCCGCGACCTGCTCGCCAAGGGCGCCTGACAAAAGTAGCGACGCGACGGGGATGGCCTATCCGAGGGCCATCCTCACCGCCGATGGTCCATTTCGCTGGTCCCAACTGGGCCGGCACAGCCAAACCGGTTTTTGAAAATGCCTCTCGTTCGCATCTCGCTCTTGCGTGGAAAATCGCCCGCCTATCATGCCGCGCTCTCCGATGGAGTGTACAAGGCCATGCGCGAGACCTTCAACGTCCCTGAGGGCGACCGCTTCATCCTTATCCACGAGCATGAGCCCGGCACGTTCTTCGTCGATCCCGACTATCTTGGCATTCCACGCTCGGCCGACACGGTGATCATCCAAATCACCTGCAACGACACGCGCACCACCGCACAGAAGATCGCCTTCTACGCGCGCATCGCGGAGCATCTGGGAACGAGTCCCGGCGTCAGGCAGGAGGACGTTTTCATCAACCTGGTCGAGGTCAAGGCGGAGAACTGGTCCTTCGGCCGGGGCATCGCCCAATATGCCAAGCCACCGCAATAAGCTCTGGACGACATGATTTTGATCGATCGATTGCGGCCTGAGGCCAGGCTCGCGCCGGAAAGCGGCATTTCGGCAGTCTCCAACCGCGGCAGGGGCAAGCCTGGCGTCATCCCGTTATGGGTCGGCGAGGGCGATCTGCCGACACCTTCTTTCATCGCGGATGCCGCCACGCATGCGTTGCAGGGCGGCGAAACCTTCTACACCTGGCAGCGCGGCATTCCCGAATTGCGCGAGGCGCTCGCCCGCTATTACGGGCGTCATTTCGGCCGCGCCTTCACGGCCGAAGAGTTTCTGGTGACCGGCGGCGGCATGCAGGCGATCCAGCTCGCCTTGCAGGCGACAGCCGGCGCCGGCGACGAGGTGATCTATCTGGCGCCCGCATGGCCGAATTTTCCGGGCGCCGCCGGCGTGGCGGGCGCGAAGCCCGTGCCCGTGCAACTCGATTTCGGAGATAATGGCTGGTCATGCGATATCGGCCGCATCGAGAAGGCGGTGACGCCGAAGACGCGCGCGATCTTCTTCAACAGCCCCTCCAACCCGACCGGATGGACCGCCGACCGCGATACGCTCCAGGCTGTGCTCGATCTGGCGCGGCGCCATGATCTCTGGATCATCGCCGACGAGATCTATGCGCTGTTCCACTATGGCGGCGGCCGTGCCGCCTCGTTCCTCGACATCATGGAGCCGGACGACCGTATCCTGTTCGTCAACACCTTCTCGAAGAACTGGGCAATGACCGGCTGGCGCATCGGCTGGCTGAAGGTGCATCCTTCTTTGCAGCGGACCTTCGAGAGCCTTATCCAGTATTCGACTTCGGGGGTGGCGCAATTCATGCAGCGCGGCGCGATTGCGGCGCTGGATGAAGGCGACGGCCTGATCGCCGAGCAGGTGGAGCGGGCGCAAAAAGCGCGCGATCTCGTCTGCGGCATCCTTGCGGGGACCGGCCGCGCGCATTTCGCGGTACCGCCCGGCGCGTTCTATCTGTTCTTCTCGGTGGATGGTGTCAGGGATTCGCGGGAAGCTGCCTTCCGTATCCTCGACGAGGCAAAGGTCGGGCTTGCTCCGGGCTCCGCTTTCGGCGGGGAAGGGTTCTTCCGGCTCTGCTTCCACCGCCGGCTCGACCAGGTCGAGGAAGCGGCAAGCCGGCTGGCGGACTGGATCGGCAAACTGTAGGCGTCAGCCGCCGGATTTGGACACGACCAGCGGAACGATCCTTTCCGAGGAGGCCCGCTCCTCGCGGGTCTCCTGCGCGAAGGGAATGCCGAGCGCCTCCCAGGTCTCCAGCAGCGCATCCTTCAGCCCGTCGATCAAATCGTCGGTGTGGAAGGGCGTCGGCGTGACACGCAGCCGCTCCGTGCCGCGCGGCACGGTCGGGTAGTTGATCGGCTGGATATAAATGCCGTGGCGGTCAAGCAACCGGTCGCTCGCCTTTTTGCAAAGCTCCGGATCGCCGACCAGGATAGGCACGATATGCGTTTCCGACGGCATGACCGGCAGGCCGGCCGCCGAAAGCACGTCCTTGGCGCGCTTTGCCTGCCGTTGCTGGGCATCGCGCTCCGTCTGCGAGTTCTTGAGGTGGCGGATGGAGGCCGTCGCGGCCGCGGCGATGGCCGGCGGCAGCGCTGTGGTAAAGATGAAGCCCGGCGCGTAGGAGCGCACGGCGTCGATGACGGCGCGCGTGCCGGCGATGTAGCCGCCGAGCGTGCCGAAAGCCTTGGCGAGCGTACCCTCGACCACGTCCATGCGGTGCGCCTGACCCTCGCGGTCGGTGATGCCGCCGCCGCGCGGCCCGTACATGCCGACCGCGTGGACCTCGTCGATATAGGTCATGGCGTTGTATTTCTCGGCGAGGTCCGCGATCGCAGCGATCGGCGAAACGTCACCATCCATCGAATAGACGGACTCGAACACGACCAGCTTGGCACGTTCCGGTGCGGCCGCCGCAAGCAGGCTCTCCAGATGCGCAAGGTCGTTGTGGCGGAAAATCTTCTTCTCCGCACCTGAGCGCCGCACGCCCTCGATCATCGATGCGTGGTTCAATTCGTCCGAAAGGATCAGGCAGTTCGGCAACAGGCGCGCGATCGTCGAGATGGCCGCTTCGTTGGATATGAAGCCGGAGGTAAAGACCAGCGCTGCTTCCTTGCCGTGCAAATCGGCGAGTTCCGTCTCCAGTTCGACCAGCGGATGATTGTTGCCGGAGATGTTGCGCGTGCCGCCAGCGCCGGAACCCATATTGCCCGCCGCCTGCTGCATGGCCGCGATCACGTCGGGGTGCTGCCCCATGCCGAGATAGTCGTTGGAGCACCAGACCGTGATCTCGCGCTGTCTGTCGCCGTCGCGCCAGATGGCGCGCGGAAAGCGGCCGACGATCCGCTCGAGATTGGCGAAGACGCGATAGCGCCTCTCGGCATGAAGTTGGTCGATCGCTTCTTCAAAGAATCGCTGATAATCCATGGGGACGTCCCTGAGAATTCGGGCGCAGCATAATAGTCGGCCGTTCCGAGGTAAACGGCGAAGTTTCAGTCAAAATGCCACGCCTTGCTTGAGCCTTCTGCGTATCACGGCGGCGCTCCTCAGCGTTCCGACCGGGGGCCGCCTGCGGCGGTGATGACACCGACGATGATCAGCCCGGTCAGCACCAGGCGCACGCCGACGCTGAAGCCGAACGTGTTGAGCATGGTGAGCAGCAGCACCAGGAAAAGCGCCGCCCCCCAGACACCGGGGACGTTGGCCTTGCCGCCGGCGACCGACGTGCCGCCGATGACGACGACCGCGATCGAGGCGAGCAAATATTCATTGCCGATATCGACGTTGGCGCCGCGGAAATAGGCGGCGAGAAGGGCGCCGTCCAGGCCGCCCAGCATGCCGCACAGTGCGTAGGTGACGAAGCTGGTCCGCTGGACCTTCACTCCGGCGAGCCTGGCCGCCCGGATGTTCTGGCCGATGGCGAGCACCGAGCGGCCGTAGACCGTTCGGTTGAGCGCTATGCCGGCGGCAATCGCAAACAGGATCGCCAATATCGCCAGCACCGGGATGCCGGCATATTTGAGATTGGCGAAATCCGCGAAGCCGGGCGGCGGCTTGATCTGCAGGCCGCGACCGTAGCTGATGTCGATGGACTGGATGATGAAGGCCGCCGAGAGCGTCGCGATGATGGGCGGGATGCGCAGCGCCCGGATCAGGAGATAATTGGCCGTGCCGACGGCGAAGCCGCTGGCGAGCGCGGCGAGCAGCCCGATGGCCAGCATGGCGTCGCTTCCGTCCATGACCTTCATCGCGACCGCGCTCGCCAGCCCGATATTGGCCGGCAGCGACAGGTCGATATTGCCCGGCCCCAGCGTGATGACGAACATCTGGCCGATGCCGACGATCACCGTGAAGACGGCCAGCGACAAGGCCGCCGTTATCATGCCGCCGCCGCCATGGCCGCCGGTGAAGGCGACCGTCGCGGCCCAGACCGCGAACGCCCCCAGGAACGACCAGATCCATGGCTTTGCCAGAAGGGCTTTGACCTGCGCCATTCATGCTTCCTTGCGGCTGATCAGGACACGTGCCGCCAGCACGATGATGAGGATGACGCCGTTGGCGGCGACCTGCCAGTCGGGGGGTACGCGCATGAAGGTCAGGAGCGGCGAGGCGGCGAGCGCCAGTGTCAGCGCGCCGATCACAGCGCCGACCGGCGAGACGCGCCCGCCCATGAACTCCCCGCCGCCGAGGATGACGCCGGCGATCGCCAGAAGCGTGTAGCCATTCCCGATATTGGCGTCGGCGGAAGTCGTGATGCCGATGAGGATCATGCCCGAAAGCACGCCGAAAACGCCCGCCAGCCCAAACAGGATCATCTTGGTCTTGAGCAGCGACCATCCGGCGCGGCCGATGGCTGTCGGATTGCCGCCCGAACCGCGCAGCACCGCGCCATAGGAGGTTCGCATAAGCCCGAAATGGACGACAACCGCGATCACAAGCGCGGCAAGGATCGGGAACGGGATGAACGGCGGCTTGAAATGGGTGATCGCGAGCAGCCAGTCCGGCGCCTTGCCGCCGGGTTTGGGGAGGATGAGGATGGCGAGGCCCTGCCAGACGAAGCTCATGCCGAGTGTCACCACGATCGACGGCAGGTTGCGAAGGTAGATGAGCGCGCCGAGCAGCGCGTAGACCACGATCGAGCCGATGAGGACGGCGACGCCGAGCAAAGGTGCGTCGTGCAGCCAGGTGGCGGTGACGCAGCCGACGAAGCCGACGAATGTGCCGATGGAAAGGTCGAGCTCGTTGCCCGCGATGACGAACATCTGCGCGATGGTCGCGAGTGCGATCGGGATCGCCAGGTTGAGCATCAGGCTGAAGCCGAAATAGCTGATGGCGCGCGGGTTGAGCCAGGCGATCGCGATGAGGACGAGCGCCAGCGACAATGCCGGCAACAATGTACGCAGGAACCGCGTCCGCCGCGCCGTGTCGCGGGCCGACTTTGTCGCCGTGCCGGCGGGGAGTAGCGCGTCCATCTCAGGCCGTCTCGCCGAAGGAGGACTGGATCACCTTTTCTTCGGTGAGTTCGTCGCGGCCGAGATTGGCGACGATGCGACCGTTATTGAAGACGTAGACGCGGTCGCAATTTTCGAGTTCCTCCGTCTCGGTCGTGTACCAGAGGAAGGTGCGGCCATTATGCGCTTCCTCGCGTATGAGGTCGTAGACGTCCAGCTTGGTGCCGATATCGACGCCGCGCATCGGGTCGTCCATGAGGATGATCTTCGCATCCGAGCCGAGCGCCCGTGCAAACAGCGCCTTCTGCTGGTTGCCGCCGGAGAGCGACAGGATATTGTTGTCCATGTCGGGCGTGCGGATCTTGATCCTCTGCTTCCAATGGGAGGCAAGCTCCGCCTCCTGCCGCGACGAGATCAGCATGCCGCTGATCATCCGCTCGATCGAACCGATACCTATGTTCCGGGCGATCGACCATTGCGGGAAGATGCCGTCGGACTGGCGGTCGCCGGCGACGAGCGCGAGCGGCGCTGTCACGTCAATGCCGGCCCGGCGACCGCCGGCCGCGTCGAAGATCGCCAGCAGGAGATCGGTCTGTCCGTGGCCGGCGAGGCCGGCAAGACCGATGATCTCGCCCGAACGGGCGACGAGTTGCATGTCGTCCGTCTGCCGTGCCGGTCGTGCCCTGACGCGGACCTGGCCGATTTCCCTTTGTCCCCGCGCTTCCTCGGAAAAGGCTTTTTCCCGTGCCGCCGCGCCGCCCATCGTTGCGATCAGCCCGTCGCGGTCGAAGGCGTCCGCCCGGTCCGTCGTCACGACCCTGCCGTCGCGCATGACGACGATACGGTCCGCATTGCCGAGCACCTCGCCGAGGAGGTGCGAAATCAGGATGCAACTCCTGCCGCCGGCGACGAACCGGCGCACGAAATCGAGCAATTGCCCTGCCGTGTGTGCGTCGAGCGACGAGGTCGGCTCGTCGAGGATGACGAGATCGAGCGGGTCGTCGGTGACGGTGAATGCCCGCGCCACCTCCACCATCTGCCGCCGGCCGATCGACAGGTCGCCGACGATGTCGTCGGGGTCGATGGCGTGCCCGGGAAATATCTCGTCGAGCTTTTGCTCGATCAGCGCCGCCGCCTTGCGCCGCCAGCCGATGCCTTTGAGCGAGGCATGGTTGATGCGCGCGTTTTCCGCCACGCTGAGGTTGGGGCACAGCGACAGTTCCTGGAACACGCAGCGTATGCCGAGCGCCAGCGCCCGGCTGACGGAGTATCGATCCTCTGCCGTTCCGTTGATCGAGACGGTGCCCGCACCGGCAACCAGCGTACCGGTCAGGATGTTCATGAGCGTCGACTTGCCCGCGCCGTTGTGACCGACAAGGCCGACGCATTCGCCGGCGAGGATGTCGAGATCGACCCCGTCAAGCGCCCGGACGGCGCCGAAATGCTTTTCGACGCCGTCCAGCTTCACCAATGTCGGGTGCGCTTCAGCCATTACCCACGATAACCGACGCGGAATGTCGACGGCAACGCGCCTCCACGATCACTTCATGTTGTCCTTGATGGCGGCGAGAGCGTCCGCCTGCGTATATTCGTGCGAGGCGACGCCGCCCTTCGGGATATCGGGCAGGGCGGCCTCGAAATTATCCTGAGTGAAGGAGAGATAAGGCACGACCAGATCGTGCGGGATGTCCTTGTGCCCGTCGAGGACAAGTTGCGCGACCCAGAAAGCGAGCGTCGAGACGCCCGGCGCGATCGAGCCCGACCACGTCGTATAGCCGTCCTTTTCCTTCTGCTCCTTCCACCATTGCAACTCGTCCTGCCGGTTGCCCATGATGATGGTCGGGCGCGGCTTGCCCGCCGCCGCGAAGGCCTGTGCGGCGCCGTAGCCGTCACCGCCCTGGTCGACGACACCGGCGATCTCGGGAAGCGACGGCAGGATCGTCGCGACGGCCTTCTGCGCCGTCGTCTGGTCCCAGTCGCCGGTCACGGAACCAACTACCTTGAACTGCGGATGCGCCGCGACCGCTTCGGTGATCCCCTTGTGGATCGCATCGTCGATCGAGGTGCCGGCAAGGCCGCGGATCTCGAGCAGGTTTCCGCCCTTGGGCAGGAACTTGGCCATCTGCTCGACCTCTTCCTTGCCCATCTTCTCGTAGTCGACCACGACGCGATAGGCACAGGGCTCGGTGACGATGCCGTCGAAGGAGACGACGACGATGCCGGCGTCGCAGGCCTGCTTGATGGCACCGTTCAGCGCATCGGGCGAAGCCGAGTTGATGACGATCGCGTCATAGCCCTGCAGGATGAGGTTCTGGACCTGCGCGGCCTGCGTCGGCACTTCCTTGTCCGCCGTCGTGAAGACGTCGGCGGCCCCCACTACCTTGTCCGCGACGGCCTTCTTGGCCACCGCCTCATAGCTCTTCAGCATCGATTGCCGCCAGGAATTGCCGGCATAATTGTTGGAGAAGGCGATCTTCTTGCCACTCGTGTCGGCGAGCGCGGTTCCCGAAGCCAGCAGCACCGCGAGTGCACTCAAGGCCAGTATCTTCTTCATTCCCGTTACCTCCCGTTGGTCGTTCGGGTCACCTTCACACGGTGCCCACTCTCCCGGTGCGATTGCACCGGTACCGCCGGTCCAGCACCGGCGCGGCGTTTCCAAGCCGGACCATCCCGGCTCAGAACAGTCTCAGTCCCGGCACGCGCACGCGCTGCCGGTAGAGGGATGTCGATGCGGTGATGTAGAGGCTCCGCAAATCGTCGTCCCCGAAGGTGAAATTGGCCGTGTGTTCGGGCATCGGTATGATGCCGAGCAAATCCGCCGACGGATTGAAAACGTGGATGCCGGCGGGACCGCAGCAGTAGAGATTGCCCCGGCTGTCGATCTTCATCCCGTCGGGCGCTCCCGGCTCCTTGCCCTTCGTTTCCGCCCACACCGCGCCACCGGCAAGCTTGCCGTCCGGCGCGACGTTGAAGACGCGTATATGCTTGCGTACCGTGTCGTTGACGAACAGCCGCGAGGCGTCGAGCGAGAAGCAGAGCCCGTTCGGCTGCGCGAAATCGTCTGCCAGAAGCGTCAGCCCGCCGTCGACATCGATCTTGTAGACGCCCTGGAAGGGCAGTTCCTGCTCGCGCTGGGCGCCGTAGAATTCCATCCGTCCATAGGTGGGGTCGGTGAAGTAGATCGAGCCGTTGGCAGCCACCACGATGTCGTTGGGGCTGTTGAGTTGCTTGCCGTCATAATGGGTTGCGAGCACCATGATGCTGCCGTCCGCCTCCGTGCGCGTCACCCGGCTCGTGACGTGTTCGCAGCTCACAAGCCGGCCGCGGCGGTCAAGCGTGTTGCCGTTCGTCTTGTTGCTCGGCTCGCGGAAAACCTCGAAAGCGCCGTCCGGTCCACGCCAGTGCATGCGGTTTCCCGCCATGTCGCTGAAGACCAGCCACTTCTCGTAGGGATGCCAGATCGGCCCCTCGGTGAAGCTGAATCCGGAGCGGAGTTTCTCCAGCGCTACCTCGCCGACGACATCGCCGAAATCCGCATCGCCGTTCTTCTGCGACATGGCGTTCAACTCGCCGATTTTTCGACTGTCTTCCCGCCGACATACCAGTCGGGCGCGGTAACGTCCTCGAAGACGACCCAGATGGCCTCCTTGGGAAGCTCGGCGACCTCGCTGACGGCCTCGGTAACGCGCCGGGCGATCTCGTCCTTGCGCTGCTGCGAATGGCCCTTCAATATCCGTATATTGACGAACGGCATGGGCATCCTCCCGGATTGTTCTTGTTATCCTTGAAAGGTAAGCCCGCACCGCGCGGCCGGATAGGCGGATAAACGCATCGTCGACTGTGCTTTCGCACACTTTGTCCGCCATTCGACGGAGCGACGCGGATCAGTGTTCGCTGGAATGCGTGTCGCCCTCGCCGAGCCAGGCGTCCAGGCGCTGCTGTTCGCGCCTGAGCGCGTCGATATTGACGAGGCCGCGCGCCAGGGCCAGGTAGATGGCGCGGGTGCGCGAGTTGAAAACGGAAGCGGCATCCGCTTCCTCGCCGGAAGCCGCGATGCCGAGCTTCTCGTAGAGATGCCGTATGCGCGCCTGCGCGCCGCGCGTCGAGAGGCCGCGACGCATGGCGATCGCCTTGTCGGTCAGCCCCAGCGCGACGTCGATGAGGCTCTCATACTCGCCGTCCGTAATGCCTTCGAGCCGGTCCTGCACCCGGTGCTGGATGCCCCGCACCTCGCGGTCGATGATGCAATGGCCCTCGCTGAAGACGCCGCGCAACGCCGAGCGCATGCCTTCTTCCGAAGCCGATTTGAGGACATAGCCGTAGACCGAGCCGGGCGGGACGATCCGCGCCACGCCGCGAACATAGGATTCGTCGGCGAAATTCGACCAGAACAGGATGTGGGTTTTCGCATGCCGGCTCCAGATGGAGCGCGCCACGTCGATTCCCGTTGCCTTCGGGAGTTGCAGGTCGAGCACGACGAAAGGCGGCTTGCGGCGAGCCGCGATCTCGATTGCCTCGTCGCCGTCGCCGGCCTCGATCACCTCGACCGCGCCTGGCCAGATCTGCTCGATCGTCGAGCGCGCGAAGGCGCGATGCAGCCCGTCATCCTCGGCGACCATGACCAGCATCAGGCCTGCACCATGACATTGGCTTCCAGTGAAATCGGCGCCTTGCCGCCTTCCAGCGCAATCTCGACGGATACGCGCGTGCCGCGTTCCTTTCCGGGATCGACCCTGAGATTGGCGCCGATGAGCGCGGCGCGCGTGTGCATGTGGCCGATGCCGCCGCTCTCGTCGGCCTCCGCCGCCCGATAGCCGAAGCCGTCGTCGGCGATGGTGATGCTGAGCGTCGAGCCGGTGGTCAGAAGCGAGACGTCGATCCGCCCTGGCGCGGCATGCCGCACGGCGTTGTTGATCGCCTCCTGCGCGATCCGGTAGAGCGCGGTGCGGATGCGTTCCGGCAACATATCGACGGTCCCGTCGCTCTGGTCTGTCATATGGACGGCGATCGGCGGGGTCGCGCGGCTGACGCTGCGATTCAGATGCGCCTCGATGGCGTCACGCAGGCCGAAAAGCTCCAGCACGCCCGGCCGCATGTCGTCCACGATGTGGCGCAGTTCGGTCAGGCAGTGGACGATTTCACGCTCGAGGTCAGCCAGTTGAGCGGCGCGCGCCACACCCTGGTGGTGAAGCGCGGAGACCTGCCGGACGATGCGCGAAAGATCGGCCAGGGTCTGGTCATGCAGGTCCATGGCGATGCGGCGCCTCTCCCGCTCCATGCCTTCGGTCAGCCGGGCGGCGCCGACGCGCAGAAGCTCCTTGCGGTTGTGCGCCTCGTTCTCCGCCATCAGCGCCCGGCGCGCCTGTTCGCTCTGGATGAGGGCGTAGATATAGGGGGCGATGAAATCGGCGCAATGCTGGGCGACTTCGACGTCGCGGGCCGTGTAGCAATCGGGCGTGTGCCTGCTGATGTTGAGCGCGCCGACAATGTCGCCGCGCGACCTCAGGGGAACGATGATGCGGCTGCGCAGGCCCGCCGAATAGATGGGCTCGTCGAGGGCGCCGTCGAAATGAAAACGCGCATCTTCCAGCGCGTCCGCCGTCAGGAGGTGAGGCGCCTCCCCGCGCAGGACGGAACGCACGGGGCTGATGTCGATCGGCAGCGGGGTCTGGGCGAGCGTGCTCCAGCTCGTGTGGACACCCGCCTCGTAGCAGACATGCTGCTGCCCGTCATGCAGCAGGATCGCCACGTCCATGTGATCGTGCGGGATGATCGTGGCGATCTCGGCGGCGGTCGCCCGGAATGCCTCGCCCGCATCGATATGCCCGGCAAGCGCGTGCGATATTGCCAGCAGACGTTCGACGAGAGCGGCGGCTATCTTTGCCATAGCCTGCGATTCCTCCGGGCCCGATCATGCTTCATTGCCGTCAAGGCGTCACGCCGAGGCGCTGCATCCAGCCGAGGCCGTCGTCGGTATCCGCGCGCGGCTTGTATTCCGCTCCGACCCATCCATCATAGCCGAGTTTGTCGAGCTCCGCGAGAACCGTCCGATAGTCGATCTCGCCTTCGTCGGGCTCGGCGCGGCTCGGGACGGCGGCGACCTGCACATGGCCGATGACCGGCATGTAATGCGCGAGCTTGTGCAGGACGTCGCCCTCGCTGACACCGACATGATAGACATCGAACATAAGCTTCAGGTTGGGCCGGCCGACTTCTTCGCGGATCCGGGCCGCCTCGGCCTGCGTGGAATAGAAATAATCCGGCGCGTCGCGGGGGTTGAGCGCCTCCAGAAGGAGCATCAGGCCGTGCGGGGAGGCCTTGTCGGATGCCTCGCGCAGATTCTTCACGAACACACGGCAGCCCTCTTCCCTTGCCTGCGACGGCACGAACCCCGCCATGCAGTGGATCGCCGTGCCGCCGGCCTCCAGGCAATAGGCGATCGACTGGTCGACCGCCGCCTGGAACTCCGCCTCGCGCCCGGCAAGCGCGCCAAGGCCATTTTCGCCGGGCTTGCCGCGCACCGTGTTGATTCCGAGGAGCTGCAATCCATGGAGCTCGCAACGTGCCCGAACCTCTGTTGCCGGCGTATCGTAAGGCCAATGCAGTTCGATCGCCTTGAAGCCCGCGGCAGCGGCCGCGTCGATGCGCTCAAGGATCGGGAGGCCCGGCCAGAGGAAACCGAGATTGGCGGAAAAGCGAAGGGTCATTTCAGCTTGAACCTCGTGTTGAGGGCCGCGATCTGGGCCGAATCCAGATGCCGCACGTCGAGCCCGCGCGTCAGGATGAGGAGCCTGGCGGTTTCCTCCAGTTCCTCAGCGGCGAAGACTGCGCTTTCCAGCGACGTGCCGGCGACCACCGGTCCATGATTGGCAAGCAGGATCGCGGCATGGTCGGCGGCGCGCGCCCGCACCAGCGGCGCCACGTCCGCCGAGCCCGGCATCGTGTAGGGCAGCACCGGCACCCGCCCGACCCGCATCACCACGTAAGGCGTGATGGGCGCGATCGCGTCTTCCGGATCGATGTCCGCGAGGCAGGAAAGCACGGTGGCGAAGGTCGAATGCAGGTGAACGACCGCACCGGTCTGCGGGCGACCCTCATGGAAGGCCCTATGCAGCGGCACTTCCTTGGTGGGTGCATCGCCCGATATGAGGTTCCACCCAGCATCGAGTTTCGTGATGCGCGCGGCATCGAGGAAGCCCATGCAGGAATTGGTCGGTGTAACGAGAAAGCTATCGCCGCAGCGTACCGAGATGTTGCCGGAAGAGCCCACGGTAAAGCCGCGCTCGAACAGCGAGCGGCCCCATTTGACCATGCCTTCGCGCAGATCGGTCTCGTCCACCATTACCTTCAACCCTTCGCCATGATGCGAAGCGCCTTGTCGTAGAAATCGACGGCGCCGAAATTACCGCTCTTCAGCGCGATGCGGATCGGCTTTCCGCCGGCCGTTCCCGCAAGCGCCGGCACGCCGGGATCGATCTCCGGCCCTATGGCGAGACGGTCAAGACCGAGCGCGGCGACGACGGCGCCCGAGGTCTCGCCGCCGCCGATGGCAAGCCGCGCGATGCCGGCCGCGACCAGTTCCGTGGCGAGTTCGCCGAAGAAGCGTTCGATGGCGGTTGCTACCCGCTCACGGCCGAAACGCTGCTGCGCGGCTGTGACTGCCTCGGGTGCCGCTGTGGAATAGACGATCGGCGCGTCGTCACGATGCGCCACGACGAAATCGCGCGCTGCCGCAACCGTGATATCGCCGCCGAGCACCGCCTCCGGCGCGACGGCCAGACCGGGATGGCGCGAAAGGTGCTCGGCAAGCTGCGCCTGCGAGGCGCGCGAACACGAACCCGAGATGACCGCACCCGGTCCCTCGATGCCGGTGAAAGCCGATCCGGCCTTGCCGAGCTTGCCGACGCGACGGAAATTCTCCGGCAGGCCGAGCGCGATCCCGGAACCACCGGTGACGAGCTTCGCACCGGCGATGGCCGCGCCGATGGCCCTCAGATCGTCGTCGGTCACCGCATCGACCACGGCGAGGCGGGTGCCGCTCGCTTCGGCTTCCGCGAGTGCCGAGGCAATGGCCGGCGGGCCTTGCCGCACGACAGCGTAAGGCACCAGCGCCACCTCGCCCTTGGTCTGGCGGCGGAGCCAGCGCCTTATGTCGGGGTCGGTCATCGGGGTGAGGGGGTGCTTCTCCATGCCGGATTCGTTGAGAAGCCGCCCGCCGACGAAGAGATGGCCTTGATAGAGCGTGCGCCCGGTTGCGGGGAATACGGGGCAGACCACGGCGATGCCCGCGTCGAGCGCAGTGCTCAAAGCCTCCGCCACTGGCCCGATATTGCCTTCTGGCGTGGAATCGAAGGTCGAGCAATATTTGAACAGGATCTGTTCCGCCTGCTGCCGCTTCAGCCAGTCGAGGGCCGCGAGCGACTGGCGCACGGCCTCGGCGGGAGCGATCGAACGCGTCTTCAGTGCGACGACGCCCGCTTCGGTTCCAGAAGCCTCGCCTTCGGGCACGTCGACGAAAAGCGTCGTTGCCATGCCCTCCTTGGCGAGCGTGTTGGCAAGGTCGCTCGCCCCGGTGAAGTCGTCGGCAATGGCGCCGAGAAGCATGGCCTAGCCTCCGATGCGGCCGCCCAGTTCGTTGTCGATATGGGAGCGGATGATGGCGTCGAAGCTGGCGTCCGCCTTGAAACCGAGCGCCAGCGCACGGCGCGCGTCGAAATTCGTGGCCCAGCCGTCGACGATGCGGATGATGGTCTCGTCCGCTTCGCGCCGGATAAGCCCTGCCGCCTTGTCGCCGGCAACGCGCCTCAGCGCCTCGATCTCCTCGCCGACAGTGGCGGAAAGGCCGGGCATGCTGAGGTTGCGCCTCGGCCCGACCTTCGCAAGGTCGAGCGTGCCGGCATGGACGAGGAAGCCGACCGCAGCAGTCGGGCTCGCAAACCAGTGGCGCACGTCCGGCGAGACCGGCAGGACCGCTTCCTGCCCCACCAGCGGCTCGCGCAATATGTTGGAGAAGAAGCCGGACGCCGCCTTGTTGGGCTTGCCGGGGCGGATGCAGATGGTCGGCAGGCGGATGCCAATGCCGTCGAGGAAGCCCTTGCGCGTATAGTCAGCGAGAAGCAGTTCCGAGATCGCCTTCTGCGTGCCGTAGGAGGTGAGCGGCGTCGTGAAGAATTCGTCCGGAATGATTTCCGGGAAGGGCGATCCGAAAACCGCGATGGAGGAGGTGAAGACGAGGCGCGGCTTGTAGGGCTCGCGCAGGCCTTCCTGGCGGATGGCTTCGAGAAGGAAGCGCGTGCCGTCGAGATTGATGCGGTAGCCTTTGTCGAAATCGGCCTCGGCCTCGCCGGAGACGATGGCCGCGAGGTGGTAGATGGCATCCGGTCGCGAGGCGACGAGACGGGCGGCCGTCTTGGGTTCGGAGAGGTCGGCCGCCACGGTCTCGACCTTGCCGCCAAAACCCTCAGGCGCGGGCGGTGTCACCACATCGGCAAGTGTCAGCCGCTCGATTGCGGCGCTGCCCAGCCGCGCGTCGGCGACGAGCCTCTCGGTGAGTTTGCGGCCGATCATGCCGGCCGCTCCGATAATCAGGATATGCATGCGGGTTCCTCTGGTCAGGTGGTCAGGAGATTGCGAGTCGGGCTACAGCATAAGGGCCGAGCACGATTTTTCGATCGTCCTTTGGTCGCTTGAGATCGTCCATGGTGCCCGGGTTACGGGCGGCTGCCACGAAACTTGTCTCATCGAGCACGGCGCAGCCGGCAATATCGGCGTCGAGCCGACAGGCGACCTCATGGCCGGTGAGGTTGGCCAGCCAGACGGTAACGGCGCCATTGCCGGTTTCCGCCGCGATAGCCTGCACGGTCGAGGGCGCCGACAACTCGACGGCCCGCAACCGCGCGCCTTTTAGCGAACCAAGCCCGCGAAGCACGTGATACATCGGGAACAACCCGCCGCTGGCCTCATCATACCACGGCTGTGGCCAGGATTGCCGCGTGTGGACGAGGCCGAAGGGTCCGGTCGCGCCGCCGAGCGTGATCGCCGATGCGCCGCCTGCCGCAAAGCGCGCGAAGAAGCCGAGCGCCCAGGCCGCGCCAAGCAATGCGCGGTGGCGCGGATCGTTGAAGTTCATCGCCTGCCGGATGTTGTCGGGATTGGCGAGCGGAGCTTCGCCATAGGGATTCATCCTGAGGCCGATGGCGCTCGGGCCGACCACCCAGGGTTTGCCGCCGGCGATATTGGTCGCGGTAAGCGACATGGCGGGGAGAGATTCCAGCCCCTCGGTGATGGAATGGTCGTCGCCCGCATGCAGCATCGCCGTGGTGGTGAAACTGACGAAATCGATGAGGTCGACGGGAGGCCGCTTGCGGTTCATCTCGGTGAAAAGACTGAACATGCCGCCGCCGAGCCGTGCCCCCGGAAAAGCCGCGCGTGCCGCGGCGAAGAATTCGCGTGGCGGCGGCGCCGGCGGCCACGGGCTGCCGGGGAGCGTGCATTTGAGGTCGGGCGCCGGCGAGACGAGCACGACCGGGAAGGGCGATCCGAGCGCAGCGACGGTACGGCCGAGCGCAGCGATCTCCTCGCGAAAACCGTCTACCGAGACGATCACTGCTTCCAGCCAGGGCGTGGCGCCGAGAGCGGAAGCGGTTTCGACGATACCGCGCAGGGTGATTTCGTCATGGCCTTCGCGCGGATCGTAATAGAAGATGAGATGGGCTGCCCCGACCGGCTTCAGAACGCCGGCATGCGCGCGCGTGGTAGCCGCGTCTTCGGGCTGGAGCCCGAGGCCGAGCGGCGGGACGGTTCCGATCGGGTTGCCGATGGCGAGGCGGATATCTGCACCGGCGGCCGACGCGCGCGGGGCGGGACCCTTGACGGAAAGCCGCACGGCCTGCTCGAGCTGTTCTCCTTTAGCCAGCGTATAGGGCCAGGGCAGGGCCAGCGGGCGCACATAGGTCTTGTAGGAGGCGTCGGTCCAGTTGCGCTGGTCCTCCATCTCGTAGACGTCGCCTTCCATCCGGCAGGCAATGCTGAGGCCAGGCGCGGCTTCGTGCGTCAGCGCGCGCAGGTCGAGCATGGGTTGCAACGGGTCGATGGCTTGAGGGAAGCGGCCTTCCTCGATCGTGCCGTCCGCGTGCTCGATCGCGACCGGCTCGCCAGCCAGCCCGCACGGATGCAGCACCACGAAGCCGGTGCGGTTGGTGAGGAAATCGGTCTCGGCAGTGCCGGTCGCCGTGAAATCCAGACCATCTGCGTTGGCTTCGATGCGGGCGCGATAGCGGAAGCTCTGCCGTGGATCGCTTGTCAGGGCGTCGTAGGTGACGAGGAAGCCGTCCGGCTTCTCCTCGATCTTCAGGTTCTCGACTACGGGATTGTAGGTGCCCCAGTTGCGGTCGCGCACGATGAAGGAGACAGCGCGGATGATCTCGACGCCGCCATAGCTGATGTGGCGCAGATTGCCGGCGTCGAATTCGGCCGTCAGAGCGCCCGCCTTCAGGATGCGGAGCGGCGTGACCGGCTCTTCGGTGCCGAAGAGCTTGATTGCGCGGGAAGGTTCGGTGGTCATCTGCTGGCCCTGCTGCTGACGAGCCGCTCCACGAGGAGGGCGACGATGATGATGGTACCGATGGCCGACCCTTGCCAGAAAGGTGACACGCCCATCAGGTTCAGGCCGTTGCGGATCATGACCATGATGAAGACGCCGAAAAGCGTGCCGATCATGGAGCCGCGACCGCCATAGAGGCTTGCCCCGCCGATGACGACGGCGGCGATGGCGTCGAGTTCCATCGTGTTGCCCATCAGTGGATCGGCCGACAGGAGCTGGCCGACCGAGAAGGTGACGGCGACCGCCGAGAGTGCCCCCGAAAGCACGTAGGGCAGGACGGAATAAAACAGCGTGCTGAGACCGGCCGCGCGCGCCGCCTCTATGTTGGAGCCGACTGCATAAATGGTGCGTCCCCCCTTCGTGTAGGTCAGGTAGGCCCATCCGACGAGATAGAGGACGAGAAGGAAGAGGACGTTTGAGGGGATGCCGAGGATATTCGTGTAGACGATCGCCTGCAGGGCCTCGGGAATGTTGGAAATGGCCGTCTGGCCGGAGAGGATATAGGCCAGGCTGCGGCCGATCGCCATCACGCCGAGCGTGACGACGAAAGAGGCGAGGCCGAAGACGCTGATCAGCAGCCCGGAAACGAGGCCTATGCCGCCGCCGGCCAGGATCACAACCGCGATTGCCGGCACGATCGGCATGTGGTGGAGCGACAGGCCGAGGATGATGCCGGTTACCCCCACCACCGATCCGACCGACAGGTCGATGCCGCCGATCAGGATCACGAAGGTCATGCCCACCGAGACGATGCCGATCACCACCGACTGGTCGAGCATGTTGAAGATGTTCGACTGCGTCAGGAAATAAGGCGAAAGGAGCGAGAGGCACAGTCCGATCAGAAGGGCGAGCGCCAGCATGCGTATCTCCAGCCTCTGCGCCAGCTGCTTGAAGATCGATGAACGTGCCGGCAGGGGCGGGGCGGGCGATACGGTCGAAGAGGAAGATTCGATGTTCATAGGGTTGCCGCCATGGTCTCTATTCGGGCTTTGATCGATTCCGGCGATGGAAGTTTTGCGTCGGGAGACAGGCTGAGCCCCACCCAGCCGAGATCGTGGCCGCGTGCGCTGCGCATCGGGACGAGAAGCGTGGTCCGGCTCCTGTCGCCTTCGGCAACGAAGATCGGTTCGCGCTTGGCCAGTGCCTCCGGTATCAGGGTTTGCGCAAGCTGCCGGGCCTCGCCGGGACCGAAGCCCGGGTCGAGCGAAGCTTTCTTCACGACCGAATTGAGGCAGATGAGCCTGTCATCCTCGATCAGGGTCCAGAAGCCGGCACCGTCGAATTCCCGCGTGAGCGCGTCGAGCAATTCGGTGTTGCGCGCCATGGAGGTGCGCGGCGCCGCGAGCAGGGTCAGCTTTTCCTCGTCGAGCATGGCGGCGGGCAGATCGGCGATCGTGCGGCCGTCGCTCATCACCACGATGCGATCGCAAAGGCCGAGCAGTTCCTCGAAATCGGACGACACCACGATAACGGCCACGCCGTCCGCCACGATATCGCGCAGCATCGCATAGATACTGGCGCGGGTGCCGATATCGACACCCTTGGTGGGCTCGTCGAGGATCAGCACCTTCGGCTCGAGCACCAGCCAGCGGGCGATGATGATTTTCTGCTGCATCCCGCCGGAGAAATTCAGCATGGAGGAATCCGCCAGCCGCTCTTCCGGCAGGCCAAGGCGCTTCAGAAGCTCCTTCACCTTCCCCTCGCGCGACTGGTAGGCACGGAAGAAGCCGGAATGCGCGGCGAGATGGGCAAGCAGCAAATTTTCCTTGACCGACAGGTCGGGCACGATGTTCTGGCTGCGCCGATCCTCGGCCACGAACCCCACCCCGGCGCGGATGGCGCCTTGCGGATTGCTTCCCTTGAGCGGCTTGTCCTTGATGAGGACCTCTCCGCCGGTGCGCGGGCGAAGGCCGAAAATCGCCTCCACCGTCTCGGACCGCCCCGCGCCGACAAGTCCGCCCAGTCCGAGGATCTCGCCGTCATGGACGGTGAAGCTGACATCCTTGACGATGGGCATGGAGGAGAGATGCCGCACTGCAAGCGCCACCGGCCGGTCCTTCCTCGCCTCGTCCTTTGAATGCGGTTCGGTGTAGATCGTGCCGATATCCGATCCGACCATGGCGCGGATCAGTTCCGCCTGTGTCGTCTCCGCTGTCGGTTTTCCCTTGAGCACGCTGCGGCCTTCGCGCATCACCGTCACGCGATCGGTGATGGAAAACACCTCCTCCAGCCTGTGCGACACGAAGACGAGGCCGTGGCCGCTGGCGCGAAGCCGGGTCATGATGTCGAACAGGCGCTCGACCTCGCCCGGACTGAGCGAGGCTGTCGGCTCGTCGAAGATGAGGAGTTTCGCGCCGACGCCAAGCGCCTTGGCGATCTCGACCAGTTGCTTCTGCGCGGAAGAGAGCCGCCGGACCTCCCGGTCGAACAGCAGGCTGCCCTCCTGGCCGAGAGAGCCGAGGATCTCCCTCCCGCGCTCCCTCAGGGCGCGATAGTCGAGCCGACCCGGCCTTCCAAGCTCCGGAAGGAATATATTCTCCAGCACCGTGAGGTCGGGAACGAGGCTCGTCTCCTGCATCACGATGGCGATGCCGACCCTGAGCGCGTCGCGCGTGCCGCGCAGTTGAAGCGGGTGGCCGCGATAGATGATTTCGCCGGCATCGAACGGGTAATGGCCGGCGATGATCTTCGACAGGGTCGATTTGCCGGCCCCGTTTGCCCCGAGCAACCCATGGATTTCGCCTTCGGCCAACTCGAAATCCGCGCCGGCGAGCGCCTGCGTGCGGTCAAAGGCCTTGGCGATGCCGCGCGCGACGAGAAGCGGGTTGTCCGTGTCCTGCGATGGAGCCTGCTGCATTTCTCATTCCATCAAGTATCCTGCGCCGTGGAGCGGCGCAGGATTTTGCCGCCAGTCCGCTCAGACCTCGTTGGCGAAAACGGTCTTCTTGATGGTCGGCAGTTCCTTTTCGATATTCTCGCTTGTGACCGCCAGGATCGGCACCAGGATCTCCTTCTTCGGCGTCTTGCCGTCGATCGCTTCAAGCAGCGCCTCGCCGGAACGAACGCCCATGAGGTAGGGCTGCTGCATGCCGGAGACGACGATCTGCCCCGATTTGATGAGATCGACGAATTCGGGGATGCCGTCGAAGGCGGCGAGCAGCACCTGGCCGTCGCGGCGGGCCGCCTTGATGGCACGCAGCGCGCCGATCGCCGGCTGGTCGGTTTGGACGAAAAGGCCGCGCATGTCCGGATTGGCCGTCAGCAGGTCCTGCGTGAACTTGAAGGTCTCGTCCGCCGTATAGGACTGCATCTGCTGCATGCCGGCCTGCTTGCCGGTGAAGCCGCCCTCCTTCAGCCCGTCTAGGAAGCCCTTGGTGCGGGCCTGGCCGTTCTTGCGCGCTTGCGAAATGGCGACGATGCCGACCGAACCGCCCTCCCAGCCCTTCTTCTTCAGCGCCTTGGCAAGGGCCACGCCGACATCGTGTGCTCCTCTATAGTTGTCGGAGATGATGAAGGACGCATAGTCGCCGCTGTTGGTGCCGATATCGCCAATGACGACCGGAATGTTCGCCCGCTTGGCGAGCGTGAGCACACTGGGCGCGGTGGAGGAATCCGTCGGCGAGATGACGATGCCGGCGACGCCCCGCGCGATGGAGTCCTGCGCGTTCTGGAGCTGGGTCTGCGCGCTGTTATGGGAATCCAGCGCCTGGAAGCCGTAGCCTTTCGCCTTGACCGTCGCCTCGATCCCCTTCGACAGATAGCGCCAGAAGGGAAGGTCGAGACCCGGCGTCAGATAGGCGATTTCCTTGCCGGCGGCGGCAGCGGCCCGGATGCCCGATGCGCCCGCTCCGACAGCAAGCGTTGCGCTGGCGGTCAGTTTGAGAAAAGTCCTGCGTTCCATTTGAACCTCCCGTAAAGCCGGCCGGGATGGCCGGGGTTGCGATTGAAGATGACGATTTGCGGCCTGCTCAGTTTTCTCCCTGCATCAGGCCCTGGGTGGTGGTGTAGATGCGGCCGGTATGGGTCGCGAAGGCTTCGACGGCTGCTTCCGGATCATGCGCGCGAAGCGCGTCCGTGATGGCGAGATGGTCGGAATAGCTGATCTCGATAGCGCCCGGGCGCGCCATCACCCGGCGCCGGTATTCCATCATGTAGGAATAGAGGTCGGTGCTGAAATCGGCGAGGAGCCGGTTGGGCGAAGCATGATAGATGGCGGCATGGAATTCGTGGTCGGAGATCAGGAACCGTACCGGGTCCTCGATCGCCCGCTTCTGTGCGTTCAGAAGCGTCTCGAGCAATGCGAGCCGGCGCTGGTCGATATGGCGCGCGGCATCCGCGACGACCTCTCTTTCGATGAGCAGTCGGGCGGCGTGGACGGACTCGATGTCGTAGGCTTCGACCGCGCGTGCCGTGGCGACGCCGATCGTGACCGGCCCGACATCGCTGCGCCGCACGCGGGTGCGCGCGCCTTGCGAAATTTCCAGGATGCCCCGCGCTGCGAGGTTCTGGATGCCGCCGCGAACCGCGTCGCGGCTTACATTGAGCGCGACCGCAAGCTCGCGCTCGCTCGGCAGCGCATCCCCGACCTGCAGGATTCCCGACGCGATGAGCTCCGCGATCTTGTCGCTGATCACATTGGTGATCGGACGCTTGACGATGCCCTCCCGAAAGGTCGGGAGTTCCGTCAGGCGTGTCGCCTCGCTTGATTTTCCGTCGTACACCATCATCAACTAATCGACTTGTCGGACCAGACAACCAGTTGAGTTAAGCGTTGACCAGCGAGGCTGTCAAGCGCGTGTTCTGCAAATCCCTCGCTGAGCCGTCAGCGCGCGGCGAAACGATGCACTTGACCCGCGCCCAATCATGGTCGCCGGGCCGAAGCCGCTCAGCCCTTCCGCAGACAGCAAGACGGCGCCGCGAAATTCGTTTCGCCGCGCCGTATTGTCTTTGGAACCGGCCGATTGCTAGCCGAGAACTTCGGCGACCGCCTTCTTCGTGGCGTCGACGATCTTGTCGGCCTCTTCGCGCGTCAGGCAGAGCGGCGGCGCGTAGCCGAGGATGTCGCCCTGCGGCATGGCGCGGCCGATGACGCCCATCCGGAGCAGAGCTGCCGAGACCTGCGCGCCGACCTTCTTCGCCGGATCGAAGAATTTGCGGTCGTCCTTGTCCTCGACGAATTCGACCGCGTTAAGCAGGCCCTCGCCGCGCACGTCGCCGACATTGGCGTGGCCGCCGAGCGCGTCCTTCATCGCCTTGTTGAAATAGGCGCCGGTCTCCCTCGCGTTCTTTACCAGGTCCAGTTCGTCGATCACCTTCAGGTTTGCGACGCCCGCCGCCGCGCAGATCGGATGCGCCGAATAGGTCCAGCCATGGCCGATGGCGCCGTTCTCGTCGGTGCCCTTCTCCAGCACTTTCCACACCTTCTCCGACACGATCGAGCCGGAAAGCGGCGCATAGGCCGAGGTCAGGCCCTTGGCGATGGTGATGATGTCGGCCTCGATCCCGTAATGGTCGGAACCGAACATGGTGCCGAGCCTGCCGAAGCCGGTGACCACCTCGTCCGCGATGATAAGCACGTCATGCTTCTTCAGCACCTTCTGGATCGCCGCCCAATAGCCCTTCGGCGCGGGCACGATGCCGCCGGTGCCGAGCGCCGGCTCGCCGATGAAGGCTGCGACCGTATCCGGCCCCTCGGCCTGGATCAGCTTTTCGAGTTCCGCCGCGCAATGTTCGGAAAACTGCTCTTCGCTCATCGAGCGGTCGGCCCGGCGGTAATAATAGGGGGCCTCGGTGTGCTTTACCTGCGGGAAGGGGAGATCGAACTTCTTGTGATAGAGTTCCAGGCCGGTCAGCGAGCCGGTCATCAGGCCCGAGCCGTGATAGCCGCGCCAGCGCGAGATGATCTTCTTCTTCTGCGGCCGGCCGAGAATGTTGTTGTAGTACCAGACGAGCTTGACGTTGGTCTCGTTGGCGTCGGAGCCGCCGAGGCCGAAATAGACCTTCGACATGTTCTTCGGCGCGCGTTCCAGCACCATCTTGGCCAGTGTGATCGAAGCTTCCGTGCCGGTGCCCACATAGGAATGGTAATAGGCGAGCTCCTTCGCCTGCCTGGCGATGGCGTCGGTGATCTCGGTGCGGCCGTAGCCGGCGTTGACGCAGTAGAGCCCGGCGAAAGCGTCGAGCAGGCGCGTGCCGTTGCGATCCTCGATATAGACGCCCGAACCGCCGGTGATGACGCGCGTCGGCGTCTCGCCGCGCGCGTGCTGCGCGAGATGCGTGGAGGGATGGAAGAAATTTTCCCTGTCCCATTTGCCGAGTTGGTCGTTGGTAAGCATTGGCTTGTCCTTTCAGGTATTGGAAATCTTCTCAGTGCCAGTCGCGGCAGACATATTTGACCTCGGTGAAGGCCTCCATGCCGAGCCGTGCGCCCTCGCGGCCGAGGCCGGACTGCTTCATCCCCCCGAAGGGGATGGGCGCGCCGGTGACCTTGGTGCGGTTGACCGCGACCATGCCGTATTGCAGCGCGCGGCTGGCGCGGTAGATGCGCCGGGGGTCGTTGGTGTGGAGATAGGCGACGAGGCCGTATTCGGTGTCGTTGGCGCGCCTCAGCACCTCCTCCTCACTGTCGAAGGGTGCGATGGCCGCGACCGGCCCGAACGTCTCCTCGCGCATGATGAGCGCATCGGCCGGAACATCGGCCAGCACGGTCGGCTCGAAGAAGAGCGGACCGGCGGAGTGCCCCTTGCCGCCAGTGAGGCAGCGCGCGCCTTTCGCCAGCGCATCCTCGACCTGCTCGCGCTGCTTGGCCATCGCCCGTTCGTTCATCAGCGGCCCGATATCGGGATCGTCCATGCCCGGCCCGACTGTCAGTTTCGACGCCGCCTCGGCGAAGCGGGCGGAGAATGCGTCGTAAACCGGCCGTTCGACGAAGAAGCGGTTGGCGCCGAGGCAATCCTGGCCGCTGGTGGCGAATTTGGCCTTGATCGCTTCTTCCACCGCCTGGTCGAGATCGGCGTCGGCAAAGACGATGAAGGGCGCGAGCCCGCCGAGTTCCAGCACCAGACGTTTCACCGTGTCCGCAGACTGGCGGTAGAGCAGCCGCCCGATCTCGGTGGAGCCGGTGAAGGAAAGAACGCGCACGCGCTTGTCCTCCGTCCACGGCTTGACGATCTCCGGCGCATGGCCGGTGACGATGTTGAAGACGCCGCGCGGCATGCCGGCCCGCTCGGCCAGCAAGGCGAGTGCCGTCGCCGAGAAAGGCGTCTCGACGGAAGGATGCGCTACGCATGTGCAGCCGGCGGCAAGCGCCGCTGCGGCCTTGCGCGTCAGCATGGCGGCCGGGAAATTCCATGGCGTGATGAGCGCGGCGACGCCTGCCGGCTCGCGCCACAGTTCCACTTCCGCGTCGGGCAGGTGGGACGTGACGCTCTCGATATTCGCGCGCTTCGCCTCCTCGGCATAGAATTCGACGAAGGAGGCGGCGTAGTCGATCTCGCCGCGTGCCTCTGAGATGGGCTTGCCCTGTTCGAGCGTCATGATCCGCGCAAGGTCTTCGCGCGCGTCGGAGATGAGCGTGAACCATTTGCGCAGGACGGTCGCGCGCTCCTGCGGCAGCAGCCCGGCCCAGCCCGGAAAGGCGGCGGAGGCGGCGTCGACTGCGGCCCGCGATTCCGCCCCGCTCAATGCGGGTATCGAGCCGATCGTGGCACCCGTCGCCGGATCGGTCACCGCGATCGCGGCATGGCCAACGGCGTCGATGCCGATCCGCTCTCCGTCGATGAAGGAGGCGGCACAGAAGAGCTCCGGATCGGAGAGGGTTACTCCCCGGTCGCCGAAGTCCGATCGTTTGGTCGCAGCGTTCATCATGACATGCCGTGGTGACGGAATGAATTTCCTGCCGCCACAATAGCGGGACGCGAGGAGAGGCGTTCGCCAAACTCGGCTGCGAAAAGCGATGGATGGACTGTTTGCGGCCGGGCCGCCGAAAGGATCGTCTACGCGGGAGCGAGTTTTCTACGGCTGGGCGAGCAGGTTGACGGGCATGGGCTCGTTCTTCACCGCGGAGGTGACGACGTAGGAATAGTAGCGGCGGATGCCGACCTGTTCTGCCAGCATCCTTTCGACCAGCGCCTGATAGTCGGCGAGGTTGCGCACGACCACCTTGCACAGATAGTCGATGCCGCCGCCGACCGCCCAGCATTCCACGATCTCGGGAATCCGGGCGACGGCCTTTTCGAAGCGGGCGAAATCCTCGCTGCGATGGCTCTCGATCTCGATCTCGACGAATACGATCGCCACCGGCCCGAATGCCTTCAGCGAGATTTGCGCGCCGTAGCTTTCGATGATGCCGGCGTCCTCCAGCCGGCGCAGGCGCTCCCAGCAGGGCGTGGCGGACAGATTGACCCGTTCGGCGAGCGCCGCCTTGGGGATGCGTCCTTCGCGTTGCAGGATGGCGAGGATCTTGATGTCCCGCGCATCGAGCCTCGGTGTCTCGGATCTGGTATTCGACAAGCCGGTCCGGGCCCCTCTGGATAGACGGGGCGAGTTTAGAACAGCGGCGGCTGCCGCGTCCAGTTTCTCCGGCCCGGATTTTCCGGCAATCGAAAACGCGCGGGCGAGATTGTCGCTCACGGTCTGCCGGGGCTAAATCCTGCCGGCCGGCTATGATCAGCCTGCCAGCACGGCCTTGAGGAATTCGCGCGTGCGCTCCTCCTTCGGGTTCGTGAATATCTGCTCGGGCGTTCCCTGCTCCTTGATCTTGCCCCGGTCGAAGAAGCAGATCCGGTCCGAAACCTCGCGCGCGAAGCGCATCTCGTGCGTCACCAGGAGCATGGTGAGGTCGTGCTCCGCCGCCAGGCTGCCGATGACGTTCAAGACCTCGCCTACCAGTTCCGGGTCGAGCGCGGAGGTCGGTTCGTCGAACAGCATGATCTTCGGCCGCATGGCAAGCGCCCGCGCTATGCCGACGCGCTGCTGCTGGCCGCCGGAAAGCTGCGAGGGGAATTTATGCGCGTGCTCCGTCAGTCCGACCATCTTCAGAAGCTGTTCGGCCCGGTCGCGCGCTTCCGCCTTGGGCAGTTTCAGGACGTTGATCGGAGCTTCCGTGATGTTGCGCATCACGCTCATATGCGGGAAGAGGTTGAACTGCTGGAACACCATGCCGAGCTTGGCGCGCATCTTCTTGAGATGCGCTTCGGACGCCGGCCGCAGGCTGCCGTTCTTCTCCTCGTGCCAGAGCGGTTCGCCATCGACGTCGATGATGCCGCTCGAGATCTCCTCCAGCGTCATCAGGATGCGCAGCACGGTCGACTTGCCCGATCCCGACGGCCCGATGATGGTCACCTTCTCGCCGGGCTTCACGTCGAAATCCAGTTCGTCCAGCACGACATGGGTGCCGTATTTCTTCACCACCTTGTCGAACTTGATGATGGGTTCGGTCATTTGAGCGGTATCCCGGTTTTCGGAAGCCTCATGTCGACATAGCGGACGATGCCCGAGCAGACGATCGTCATGATCAGATAGATTCCGCCGACCATCGTCAGCGGCACGAGATAGTCGAAGGTCTGGTCGCCGATGATCTTGGCGACGCCGAGCATCTCCAGTACCGTGACCACGGACAGCACCGGAACGTCCTTCATGATGGAGACGAGATAGTTGCCGAGCGCGGGCACCACGCGCGGAATGGCCTGCGGCAGGATGATGTGCGTGAAAGTCCGCCGAGGGGAGAAATCAAGCGCCCGCGCGGCCTCACGCTGCCCGATCGGCACCGCTTCGATACCGGCCCGGTAGACCTCCGCCATATAGGCGCTGTACTGCACGCCGAGCGCCAGGCAGCCCGTCAGGAAGGCGGGCAGGATGACGCCGTGATCGGCGAGCACGTAGTAGAGGAAAAAAAGCTGCACCAGAAGCGGCGTATCCCGAAAGAATTCCGTGATGAACGTCGCCGGCCACGAAATGAAGCGCGAGGGCGCGCCTTTCAGGATGGCGAAGATCAGGCCGAGCACCATGGCGACCGCGAAGCCGGCGATGGAAGCTTCGATCGTCACCACCAGACCCATCAGAAGGATCGGCAGGATGGAGATGGCGAAGGCGAGTTCGCCATGCGAGGTATCCCATGTGAAACCGAACAGCATCGCTCAGTGCCCCACGGTGCGCCAGCGCCCGACGGCGCGTTCAAGCAGATGCATCAGCCCGGCGATAACGAGGGCCATGCCGAAATACATGAACAGGATCATCGTATAGACCGTGGTGCTGTCCTGCGTGAAATTGCGGATGCGCTCGGCCATGAAGGCGAGGTCGCCGAGGCTGATCAGCGAGGCGAGCGCGGTGTCCTTCAAATTCTGCACCGCGAGATTGCCGAAAGCGGGCATCATCTCGGGAATGGCCTGCGGCAGCGCGATGCGCCACAGCGTCTGGCGCGGCGAGAAATTGAGCGCCTTGGCCGCCTCGTACTGGCTGTAGCGCACCGACTGGATGGCGCCGCGAACCACCTCCGCACCATAGGCGCCGATATTGAGCCCGAGCGCCAGCACGCCGGCTGCGACCGGCGGCAGGCGCAGATTGATGCCGATGGCGTCGCCGGCGATCGGCAGCGCGAAATAGAGCCAGAAAAGCTGTACCAGCAGCGAGGTGCCGCGGAAAATCTCGATATAGGCGATCGAGAAGCCCTTGATCGCCCAGTTGGACGATAATTTGCCGATACCGAAGGCGAATGAGCAGATCGCGCCGAGGATGGTTGAATAGACGGTGAGCTGGACGGTGATCCATGCGCCCTGCATCAGCGGCTTGAGGTATTCGCTCCATTCCATCGGTGAATCATCCCTTGTTCACCAGGATACCGGTTCCGGCGCCGTAGGGTTGCCGGGGCCGCAAGGTCTCGCATTTCCCGAGCGCACCAGATATACGCCTGAGGGGCCAGCCGCACCACCGGACCAGTCGCGAGGGCGATGCGGAAGCCCGCACCGCCCGCTTGATGGCTTATTCCGCCGAGCAGAGTTCCTTGGTCGTCTTTTCGGTCGAGCCCTTGATATCTTCCGGCGTGAAGCCGTAACCGACGAGGATCTTCTTCCACGCATCGGTCTTCTTGAACTTCACCAGCGCTTCGTTGAACTTGTCGCGCAAATCGGCGGAGTCCTTGTTGAAGTTGAAGCCGCCCCAGCTCCGCGCTTCCTTGCCGTCGATCACCGGGTCGACGAAGCCGGGCGCCAACTGGACCTTGTCGCTCTTCTTGGCCAGTTCGCTGGCTGTCAGGCCGGTCGCTGCATAGGCGTCGGCGCGGCCGGTCGAAACGGTGGAGATCGCATCGGCGTTGGAGGCGATGGTGACGATGCTTGATTCCGGTACGCCGAGCTTCTGCATCATGTTGAGCTGGTCGGCGCCGGCCATGACCGCGACCTTCAGGCCCTCTTTCTTGAAATCGGAATAGGTATGGAGGCCCTTCGGGTCGCCTTTCACGACGAGCAGGCCCTCGCCGTAGGAGGTGTTCGGCTCGGTATAGTCGACCTTCTGGCAGCGCTCCGGCCGGATGGCCATTTCGGACGCCGTCATGTCGAAGCGGTTGGCCTGCAATCCGGGAATGAGCGAGGAGAAATTGGTCACCACCCATTGGATGTTCTCGGGCTTGATGCCCAGTTGCTCGACGACGGCCCTGGCGACGTCCGGGCCGGCGCCCTTGGCCTCACCGCTCGGGTCCATGTAGCCGTAGGGGATTTCGTTGGCGACCGCGATGCGGATATAGCCGCGGTCCTGGATGTCCTTGAGCGACGCCGCGCCGGCTATGCTTGCCGACATGGCTACGATGGTCAGCGCGCCGACCGTGCCCGCCATGAGCTTGGTGGCCATGAGTTTGCTGAACGAGATGCTGGATTTCTTTCCCATTTGACTATCCTTCCAGAGGTCTTGCCGAAGATGATTTGCCGGCGGTGGCCGGTCTTTCCAAAAGGCCGTTCAAGGCGTTCGATATGCCTGTCGGCCACAATGAGCGTGAAGTCCGGATATTCCCCATATCGTTGTTTTTATTATCCTCAGGGTTGCGGAGAGCGGCGCCTGAGTCGAGGGAGGATGTCTCTTTTTATCGCCCGGACGGCAGGAGGATCGGCTGTCGCTTCCGGCCAGATTGGAGAGAACAACTACCGTTGCCAAGGCATAGTGTCGGCAGCACAATCAGATGGCAAAATGCCGGCCGCGATCGCGCGTCCGGATCATCCGCCGTTCCGTATGTCCGGGCGTCCGTCATGGCGATAGCGTTCACCGACATCCTCAAAGCGCGCCGGCGGATCGCCAGCTGCGTGTTGAAGACGCCGATGCGGCGCTCGCCCGCGCTGGAGCGTGTCGCCGGCGTGCCCGTCCTGCTCAAATGCGAACATCATCAGACGACCGGCAGCTTCAAGCTGCGCGGGGCGACCAACGCGGTGCTGTCGCTGTCGGACGATGAGCGGACCCGCGGCGTCGTCACCTTCTCCACCGGCAATCACGGCCGCGCGCTCTCCCACGCGGCGATCGCGGCCGGCACGCGCGCGGTCGTATGCATGTCGGAGCTGGTGCCGCAAAACAAGGTCGATGCGATCCGCGCGCTCGGCGCCGATATCCGTATCGTTGGTCGTAGCCAGGACGAGGCCGAGCGCGCCGCCGGCGAACTGGCCAGGGTCGAAGGCCTCTCACCTGTCTCCCCGATGGACGACGCCGCCGTCATCGCCGGGCAGGGCACGCTCGGCATGGAGGTGATGGAGGATGCGCCGGAACTGGAGACCGTGCTGGTGCCGCTTTCGGGCGGCGGCCTGATTTCCGGTGTGGCGCTCGCCGTCAAGACATTGAGCCCGGGTACCCGAATTATCGGCGTCGGCTCCAAAAGCTGCCCCGCCATGGCCGCCAGCCTCCAGGCCGGCCGTCCGGTCGAGGTGCCGGAGGAGCCCTCGCTCGCCGATTCGCTCGGCGGCGGCATCGGGCTGGAAAACCGGCATACGTTCGAGATGACGAAGCGCTATGTCGATGAGTGCGTGCTGGTCGGCGAGGACGACATTGCCGCCGCCATCCGCTTCGCCTACGAGGCCGAGGGCGAGGTGATCGAAGGGGCGGCGGCGGTCGGCATCGCGGCGCTGCTCGGCGGTTTGGTGAAGCCCGCCGGGCCGACTGCAATCATCCTGACCGGCAGAAACATCGCGCCCGAACTGCATCGCCGCATCATCAACGGCGAAACGCCCAAACCCTGAAGAGAGCGCCATGCCCGACGTGACGATCCTGACCGAGAAAGAGTTGCGAAAGCTGGTGCCGCTCGACGCCGACGCCGTGACGGTGGTGGAGGAGGCGTTCCGCGCGCTTGCCGGCGGCGCGGTGGTCATGCCGCCGATCCTCAGGCTCGACATCAGGGAGGCGAACGGCGAGGTGGACGTGAAGACGGCCTATGTGCCGGGGCTGGAAAGCTTTGCCATCAAGATCAGCCCCGGCTTCTTCGACAATCCGAAGATCGGCCTGCCTTCGGTGAACGGGCTGATGATGCTGCTCTCCGCCAGGACCGGGCTGCTGGAAGCTGCGTTGCTCGACAATGGCTACCTCACCGACGTCCGCACCGCCGCCGCCGGCGCGGTCGCGGCGAAGCATCTGAGCCGCGAGGATTCCGAAACTGCCGCGATCTTCGGTGCCGGGGTGCAGGCCGGGCTTCAGCTCGAGGCGCTGCTTCTCGTGCGGCCCGTCCGTCGCGCCCGTATCTGGGCGCGTGATGCGGCGAAGGCTGAAGTCGCCGCCGTCGATCTGCAAAGGCGCCTCGGCATCGAGGTTCGAGCATTTGCCAATCCTGAGGAAGCGGTCGCGGGCGCCGACATTGTCGTCACCACCACCCCGGCGACTTCACCGATCCTCAAAGCCGTCTGGATCGGGCCGGGCCAGCACGTCACCGCCATGGGCTCCGACGCCGAGCACAAGAACGAAATCGACCCGAAGCTGGTCGGCAAGGCGGACCGCTACGTCGCCGACCGCCTGTCGCAGACGCGCATCCTCGGCGAACTGCACCACGCCATCGCCGCCGGCCTGGCCGATGCGGAAGCCGACTTTCCCGAACTTGGCGCCGTCATCGCCGGCAAGGTTTCCGGCCGCACAGGCGGCAGCGATATCACCTTCGCGGACCTGACCGGCACCGGCGTGCAGGACACAGCGATCGCCACGCTTGCACGCCGCCGCGCCGTCGAAGTGGGGGCCGGCAGCATCTTCTCTTCCTGATCACTCTAACGGAACCCGAATATGACCCCCAGCAATCTTCCCTTCTCGCGTGACGAGTACAAGGCCCGCCTTGCCAGGACCCGAAAGGCCATGGACAAGGCCGGCATCGATATTCTCTTCGTCGAGGACCCGTCCAACATGGCGTGGCTGACCGGCTATGACGGCTGGTCTTTCTACGTGCATCAGGGCGTGCTCGTCTTCCCGGACGAGGACCCGATCTGGTGGGGTCGCGGCCAGGATCGCAACGGCGCGCTCCGCACCACTTATCTGGCCGAGGACCGGATGATCCCCTACGCCGACCATTACGTGCAGTCGACCGAGCGCCACCCGATGCAGACGCTGGCCGGGATCATCCGCGACAAGGGATACGGCAACAAGCGGCTCGGGCTGGAACTGGAGAACTATTATTTCTCCGCCAAGGCCTATCTGACGCTCCAGCAGGAACTGCCGAACGCGAAACTCGTCGACGCCACGGCGCTGGTGAACTGGCAGCGCGCAGTGAAGTCGCAACAGGAGATCGAATATATGGGCCGTGCCGCCCGCATCGTCGAAGCGATGCACAAGCGTATCCGCGAGGTAGCGGAGCCCGGCCTGCGCAAATGCGACCTCGTCGCAGAGATCTACGATGCCGGCCTGCGCGGGGTGGGCGATTTCGGCGGCGACTATGCCGCGCTCGTGCCGCTGACGCCGTCGGGCAAGGATGCCTCGGCTGCGCATCTCACCTGGGACGACCGGCCGATGAAGTCGGGCGAGGGCACCTATTTCGAAATCGCCGGCTGCTATCGCCGCTATCACACGCCGCTGTCGCGCACGATGTTCCTCGGTGAACCGCCGGCAGGCATGCAGAAGGCGCAGGATGCGGTGCTGGAAGGGCTGGAGGCGGGGCTCAACGCCGCCCGTCCCGGAAACACCTGCGGCGAGGTTGCCAAGGCCTTCTTCGACGTGCTGCGCAAGCATGGCGTCGAAAAGGATTCGCGCGCCGGCTATCCGGTCGGTATCTCCTATCCGCCGGATTGGGGCGAGCGTACCATGAGCCTGCGCCAGAACGACACTTCCGTCATCGAGGAGAACATGACCTTCCACTTCATGCCGGCGATCTGGACCGACGACTGGGGTTTCGAGACCTCCGAGACCATCCGCATCCGGGGAGAAGGCCCGGCGGAATGCCTCGCCGACGTCTCGCGGGAATTGGTGGTGAAGCGCTGAGCCATGCTGCGATCGGTTATCCCCCTCTCCGATTTGCTTCGCAAACCACCTCTCCCCCTGAAGGGGGAGAGGAAAGGCGGTGGCACGCCTGGCTCCCTTCCTCGCCCCCACGAATGTGGGGGAGAGGTGGCCCGGCGAAGCCGGGTCGGAGAGGGGGTACTGACGCCTTGTCCCACCAAGGGAGTCCGCCATGCCGCATGAACTTCTGCCCGAGGCGAAGGCGATCCTGTCGGACCTGATCGCGTTCCCAAGCGTGTCCAGCGATTCCAACCTCGAACTGATCGCCTATCTCAATCGCAGGATCGACGAATTGCATGGCCGAACCCGCCTTACCCTCGACGAGAGCGGCTCCAAGGCCAATCTCTTCGTCACACTCGGCCCCGAAGACATGGATGGCGGCATCGTGCTCTCCGGCCATACCGATGTCGTGCCGGTCGAAGGACAGGACTGGACCGCCGATCCATTCACGGCGATCGAGCGCGACGGCCGCATCTACGGCCGCGGCGCCTGCGACATGAAGGGGTTCATTGCCTGCGCCATGGCGCTCGCGCCCCGCTTCGCCGAAGCGGATCTGAAGCGGCCGCTGCACATGGCCTTCACCTATGACGAGGAGGTCGGCTGCCTGGGCGCGCAGGTGATGCTGAAGGATCTGGCCGAATCGGGGCGCAAGCCGTCGGTCTGCATCATCGGCGAGCCGACCTCGATGCGCATCATCGAGGGACACAAGGGCTGCTGCGAATACACCACCACTTTCACCGGTTTCGAAGGCCACGCCTCGACACCTGAGCGCGGCGTCAACGCCGTCGAATACGCCACCCGCTTCATCACAAGGCTGCTTGAGATCGGCGAGCAGATGCGCGGCCGCGCGCCGGCCGGTTCGCGCTTCGATCCGCCCTGGTCGACGATCCAGGTCGGCCGTATCGCCGGCGGCATCGCCCGCAATATCATTGCCGGTACCTGTTCGGTCGAATGGGAATTGCGCCCTGTGAACGCCGAGGATTTCCGCTTCGCCAAGGAGCATATAGGCGCCTATGTCGAAAAAGAGCTGCTGCCGCGCATGCGCAATGTGTGGACGGAGGCCGACATCGTCACCGAGATCGTCGGTGAGGTCACCGGCCTTCAGCCGATGGATCATTCCGAGGCGGAAGCGCTGGTTAGGGCGCTGACCGGCGACCGCATGCCGGCTCTATGCGTCTCTTTCGGCACCGAGGCCGGGCTTTTCCAGCAATATGGCGTGTCGACGGTCCTCTGCGGCCCCGGCTCCATCGATCAGGCGCACAAGCCCGACGAGTTCGTGGATATTTCGCAGTTGGATGCCTGCCTGGGTATGATCGAGAGGCTCGAGGAGCGGCTGACGAGGTGAGGGAAAAGGGAAGTTCGACCCCCACTCCGTCCCGCTTCGCGGGCCACCTCTCCCCCGCTCGATGGGGGGAGAGGAAGCGCTGGCCGCAACGCTTGTCCCCTTCCTCTCCCCTTTTGAGGGGGAGAGGTGGCCGCGAAGCGGACGGAGTGGGGGGCTGCGCATCAAGATTCGCGCATCAAGATTCAATCGACGATTCCATTCGTTGCCGTCGACACGCGCGGCAAATCCCAGTAGGAAATTTCCCATTCAAGCCGTGGGAACGCCGGGAACGAACGCATGAAAAAAGGGATCATCATCGCGCCGTCGGTCCTCTCTTCCGACTTCTCCCGGCTGGGCGAGGAAGTGGAGGCGGTCGCCGCCGCCGGCGCGGACTGGATTCATCTCGACGTGATGGACGGGCATTTCGTTCCGAACATCACTTTCGGTCCGCCGATCATCAAATCGATCCGCAACCGCACGAAGCTTCCCTTCGACTGCCACCTGATGATCGCGCCGACCGATCCCTATCTCGCCGCCTTTGCCGATGCCGGCTGCGACCGCATCACGGTTCATGCGGAAGCCGGCCCGCATCTCGACCGTTCGCTTCAGGCGATCCGTAATCTCGGCAAGAAGGCCGGCGTAGCCCTCAACCCCTCGACGCCGCCGAGCGTGATCGAATACGTGCTCGACCGGCTCGACCTCGTGCTCCTGATGACGGTCAATCCGGGTTTTGGCGGGCAGGCCTTCATCCCGGCCATCGTTGAAAAGATCGCGCGGGTGAAGGCGCTGGTCGGTGACCGTCCGATCGAGATCGAGATCGATGGCGGCGTTGCGCCCGATACCGCGCCGCTGGTGGCGAAGGCCGGCGCGACCGCGCTGGTCGCCGGCTCCGCCGTTTTCACCAAGGGCGGCGAGGCGGCCTATCGCAAGAACATCGAGGCAATCAGGAATGCGGCCGATGCCGCGATCGGGCTGATGGCGTAGGCCCTAATTGTTCCGGCTTCCCTTGCCGGGCATGCCTTTGCCGAAGCCGACGGCGTAGCTGATATAGCCGTGGATGCTCACCTTCATGTCGCCGATATTGAAGTTCGTTCCATTGGCATCCTGATCCGTCGGCTCGGGCTCCGGCGGATAGACGCCGTCATGGCTGGCGATCGGCTGCTGCGGCCGGACGCCGGGAAGCGTGGCGTTGCCGGTCTTCTGCTGATCGGCCCATGCGGCCGACGCAGCCAATAGCACCGCGCACGGCAGGATCGCGGCGATTGCCCGAAGCTTCCATCTCTGCGATGCCATCATGACGATCTTTCCGGCCGGCTTGCCCCGACAAGATAGGCGAGCGGGGCCACGAAGACAAATCGCTCCTTGTAACGCCCCGCTCAGGCGAAGACGCTGGCGCCGGTATCGGCCCGCCCGACATTGGCGCGCAACGCCGCGAAAAGCTCGCGCCCATGGCCGAAGCCGTTGCCGGAAAGGTCCTTAACCGGCAGCGGCCGCGCGGCGAAGGCTTCAGCATTGCCGAGTATCTCCAATGTGCCCGCCACCGCGTCGAGCCGCACCATGTCGCCGTCCTGTATCCTGCCGATGGCGCCGCCTTCCGACGCTTCCGGTGTGACATGGATCGCCGCCGGCACCTTGCCCGACGCGCCCGACATGCGCCCGTCCGTCACCAGTGCAATCCTGTAGCCCCGGTCCTGAAGGACGCCGAGCGTCGGCGTCAGCCGGTGGAGTTCCGGCATGCCGTTGGCCTTCGGCCCCTGGTATCGGATGATGGCGACGAAGTCGCGGTTGAGCTTTCCGGCGCGGAAGGCGTCCTGCAATTCCTCCTGATCGTCGAATACGATCGCGGGCGCTTCGACGATGCGCCGCTCCGGCTTCACCGCCGAGACCTTGATGATGGCATGGCCGAGATTGCCGGAAAGAACGCGGATGCCGCCGGTGGGCTGGAACGCCTGCCGCACCGGCGCCAGCACCTTCTCGTCATGGCTTTTGTCGGGCGCCGGCTCACGCACGACCGATCCATCCGCGCCGAGCTTCGCCTCGACCGCATAGGCGCGCAAGCCATCGCCCCAGACCGTCTGCACGTCCTCGTGCAGCAGCCCCGCGTCGAGCAGTTCGCGGATGAGGAAGCCCATGCCGCCCGCCGCCTGGAAATGGTTCACGTCGGCCATGCCGTTTGGATAGACGCGCGCGAGCAGGGGGACGGTATCCGAAATGTCGGAAATATCTTGCCATGTCAGCCGGATGCCGGCCGCCGCCGCAATGGCGATCAGGTGGATCGTGTGGTTGGTCGAGCCGCCCGTGGCGTTCAGCCCGACGACGCCGTTGACGATTGCGCGCTCGTCGATCATCCGGCCGACAGGCGTGTACGCATTGCCGAGATGGGTGATGGCGAGCGCCCGCTTCGCCGCCTCCCTGGTCAGCGCGTCGCGCAGCTTCGTGCCCGGATTGACGAAGGAAGCGCCGGGCGTGTGCAGGCCCATGATCTCCATCAGCATCTGGTTGGAGTTGGCGGTGCCGTAGAAGGTGCACGTGCCGGGGCTGTGGTAGGATTTCGCTTCCGCCGCGAGCAGTTCGGCGCGCCCGACGCGGCCTTCGGCGTAAAGCTGGCGGACGGCGGATTTCTCGTCGTTAGGCATGCCGGAAGGCATCGGCCCGGCGGGGACGAACACCGCCGGCAGGTGGCCGAAGGAAAGGGCGGCAATCGCCAGCCCCGGTACGATCTTGTCGCAGATGCCGAGGAAAACCGCCGCATCGAACATGTTGTGCGACAGGCCGATCGCCGCCGCCATGGCGATCACATCGCGCGAGAAAAGCGACAGTTCCATGCCGGGCTGGCCCTGCGTGACGCCGTCGCACATCGCCGGCACGCCGCCGGCGACCTGCGCGACCCCTCCCGCCTCGCGCGCGGCCTCACGGATCAAGGCCGGATAGGTTTCGTAAGGCTGATGCGCCGAGAGCATGTCGTTATAGGCGGTGATGATGCCGAGATTGGGGATCTCGTTGCCGGCGAGCGCCGCCTTGTCGTTCGCCGCGCAGGCTGCGAAGCCATGAGCGAGGTTGCCGCAGGATAAGGTGGAGCGCTTGACCGTGGTGCCGGCCGCGCCGGCGATGCGCTCCAGATAGGCTTCACGCGAGACTTTCGAGCGTTCGCGGATGCGCTCGGTGACCGCCATCAATTGCCGGTGCGCGCTCATTGTCGTCCTTCCGTTTCCCGCTCCGGATCCTCCCGCCCGAGCGGCCGTGGTTGCGATTTCAGTCCTTCTCCCCGGGCTTCGGCGCCCAATAGATGTCGACAGGCTCTTTCGCTGCGTCGAAGACGGCGCGGATCGGCAAAAGCTGCCCGTCTCCCAGCGCCTTCTGGAGCGTTTTCTTCTTGTCGATGCCTTCGATATGCAGCGCGAGGTGCCGCGCGCCGATCAGCTTCGGCAGCGAGAATGTCAGGCGCGGCTCGCCGGCGCTTTGCGCATGCACCGGCAGGACGATGCGCTTGCCGGAAAGGTCGAGCGGCCGGGCAAGATCGGGATCGTCCGGGAAGAAAGAGGCCGTATGGCCGTCCGGCCCCATGCCGAGCACCACGAAGTCGAACGGATAGGGGAGGGAGGCAAGCGCCGCCTCGGCTTTTTTCGCTCCTTCCTCGACAGTCGGCGCGGCGTGGTAAAGGCAGGCGAAATTGGCGGCCGCCGCCTTGCCGCGCAAGAGGTCGGCACGCACCAGACCTTCGTTCGAGCGGGGAGAGGACGGCGGCACGAAACGCTCGTCGACCAGGGTGATCGTGACCTTCGGCCAATCGATTTCGGCCTCGGAGAGCATTTCGAACAGGTGGACCGGCGTGGTCCCCCCGGAGACGGCGAGCAGCGCCTTGCCGCGCGCCTCGATCGCGTCAGTCAGCACGCCCGCGATACGCCGGGCAAATGCCTTCGCCAGCGTCTGTGGCTTCGTGAATTCATGCCATTTGCGGTGGGAGGTCATCATGCGGCCTCCACCAGCGATTTGAAATAATAAAAAGACAAGTTGCGCCCCTTCGCACCCCCCTCTGTCCTGCCGGACATCTCCCCCTCAAGGGGGGAGATCAGAAGCTTCGAGGCCATCGCTCTTTCTGCGCCGACGGAGATTGGCAACGGCAGAACGGCAGGCTGATCTCCCCCCTTGAGGGGGAGATGTCCGGCAGGACAGAGGGGGGTGCGAAGGGGCGCAATCATCTCCGCCTGCCTCAACTGCTCTCGTGCCATGTGCGGCCGTCGCGCTCGATAAGCGCGATCGAAGCGGACGGACCCCAGGTGCCGGCGGTATAGCCCTGCGCTTCCTGTCGGGTGTCCTCCCAGGCCGCCTGGATCGTGTCGATCCAGCTCCACGCCGCCTCGACCTCGTCACGGCGCATGAACAGCGTCTGGTTGCCGCGAACCACGTCCATGATCAGCCGCTCATAGGCATCTGGGTTGCGCACCTCGAAGGCCTGCGCGAAGCTCATGTCGAGCGGCACATGCCGCAACCGCATGCCGCCCGGGCCCGGATCCTTGATCATGATCCATTGCTTGACGCCTTCGCCCGGTTGCAGGCGGATCACGAGCTGGTTGGCGACCGGCCGGCCCGCGCTTTCACCGAAGATCGAGTGCGGTATCTGCTTGAATTCGATGACGATTTCCGAGACGCGGGTGGCAAGCCGCTTGCCGGTGCGCAGATAGAACGGCACGCCCGCCCAGCGCCAGTTCTCGATCTCGGCCTTGATGGCAACGAAGGTTTCCGTGTTGCTTTGGCTGTCGCCGAGTTCTTCCAGATAGCCCTTGACCGGGCCGTCGCCGGACGCGCCGGCGCGGTATTGGCCGCGCACGGTGTTTTTCTGCGCGTTGCCGTTTTCTATATGCTTGAGCGAGCGGAGAATCTTCAGCTTCTCGTCGCGCACGGCGTCCGCGTCCATCGAGGCCGGAGGCTCCATGGCGACCAGGCAGAGAAGCTGGAGCATATGGTTTTGCACCATGTCGCGCAGCGCGCCGGCCTTGTCGTAATAGCCGGCGCGGCCTTCCAGCCCTACCGTCTCGCCGACCGTGATCTGTACGTGGTCGATGTGGGCGTTGTTCCACAGCGGCTCATAGAGCGCGTTGCCGAAGCGCAGCACCATCAGATTCTGCACGGTCTCCTTGCCGAGATAGTGGTCGATGCGGAATATCTGCTGCTCGTCGAACACCTTGCCGATGGCGTCGTTCAACGCCTTTGCGGAGGCGAGGTCGCGGCCGATCGGCTTTTCCACGACGATGCGCGAATTCGGCGTCAACAGGCCGTGCGATTTCAGCTTCGCCGCGATCTCCCCGAAGATCGCGGGCGCCACCGCCATATAGAAGACGCGGATGCATTCGCTCTTGCCGATCGCCTTCTTCAACTCGTCGAAGCCGGCGCCGGAGGTGGCGTCGGCCGAGACCCAGGAGAGGCGGTCGAGGAAGCTTGCCAGCGCCTTCTTGTCGATTTCTTTTGCGTCGACATGCTCGCTGATCGCCTTTTCCGCGAACTCCCGATAAGCCTTGTCCGACATCTTCGCGCGCGAGACGCCGATGATGCGTGTCGGTTCGGAAAATTGGCCCGCGATCTGCCGCTGATAGAGTGCCGGCAGAAGCTTGCGTTCGGCGAGGTCGCCCGTGCCCCCGAAGACGATGAAATCGAAAGGTTCGACGGGAATGGTCTGGCTGGTCATTGTCTGTCCATCTGCATGGCGATCGCAAGGCGATGCCGTTTTATAATCTAATCGATTGAATCTGGCCAGTGCGACATTGAGTCTGCCACAGTCTTGACAGTGCGAATGGGGTGGCGTTTCACGGACGCGACGGAATGCCCGGCACTTTCGCACATGCGGTCAAATTGGTGCGGAGCTGCTTCAGAAGCAAGGAGAAATGCCAGATGGGCGCTCATCTTTCACGCACGGTGGCCGAAGGCCTCGCCTTCATGCAGATCGTCGACGGCAAGCCTGTCGATTCGCTTTCCGGCCAGCGCATCGACGTAGCCTCGCCGTCCGATGGCAAGGTGTTCGCCTCCATCCCCGCTTCGGGCAAGGCCGATGTCGACCGCGCCGTGAAGGCCGCGCGCCGCGCCTTCGAGGAAGGGCCGTGGGGCCGCATGCCGGCGGTCGAGCGCGGCCGCTGCCTCACCCGGCTTTTCCAGCTTGTCGAGACAAACGGCGAGGAGCTGGCGGCGCTGGAATCGCGTGACACCGGAAAGCCCATTCGCCAGGGAAAGGCCGATGTGACGGCCACCATGCGCTACTACGAATTCTATGGCGGCGCCGGCGACAAGATCCATGGCGATACCATCCCCTTCCTCGATGGCTATACCGCGCTGACGCTGCGCGAGCCGCACGGCGTGGTCGCCGGCATCGTGCCGTGGAACTATCCGCTTCAGATCACCGCGCGCGTCGTCGGGGCGGCGCTTGCCATGGGCAACACGCTGGTGGTGAAGCCGGCCGAGGATGCTTCACTGACTGCGCTCCGCGTGGCGGAACTTGCGCTGGAAGCCGGCATTCCGGCAGGCGTACTCAACGTCATCACCGGCTACGGCCGAGATGCGGGTGCCGCGCTTTCGGCGCACCCGGATGTGGACTACGTCACCTTCACCGGCTCGCCGCCCACCGGCACTTCCATCCAGCAGGCGGCTGCCGTCAATAATCGCGGCGTCACCATGGAACTCGGCGGCAAGTCGCCGCAGATCGTCTTCGCGGATGCCGATATCGAGGCCGCTCTGCCGGTGCTGGTCAACGCGATCATCCAGAATGGCGGCCAGACATGCTCGGCCGGCAGCCGCATCCTGATCGAGAAGCCGGTCTACGAGAAGGTGGCCGCCGCGCTCGCCGAGCGTTTCTCGAAGCTCGTCGCCGCCCCGCACGATGCCGACCGCGATCTCGGCGCCATGATCAATCCGAAGCAGAAGGAGCGCGTGGAAGGCTATGTAGCGGCGGCACGCGAAGCCGGCATTCCCGTTCTCGCGGAAGGCTCGGTCGACGCCACCGCGCCGTCAGGCGGCTGGTATGTGCGACCCGCTCTCTTCGGCGCGGTCGATCCTGACGCCGCAATCGCCAAAGAAGAGGTGTTCGGCCCGGTACTGGCGCTGTTCCCGTTCGAGGGCGAGGCCGAGGCGATCCGCCTTGCCAACGGCACCGAGTTCGGGCTGGTCGCCGGCGTCTGGACGAAGGACGGCGCGCGCCAGCACCGCGTCGCCAAGAAAGTCCGTGCCGGGCAGGTCTTCGTCAACGGCTACGGCGCCGGCGGTGGCATCGAACTGCCCTTCGGCGGCTTCAAGCGCTCCGGCCACGGCCGCGAGAAGGGTTTCGAGGCGCTCTACGACATGTCGGCGACCAAGACGATCGTCTTCAATCACGGATAAACCGGCAATTTGAAAATGGGCAAAACTGAAGCTATCTTGAGCGCATGAACCGTGAAGCCGTCATTCAGACCTTGAGACAGCATAAGGATGCCCTGAACAGCCATGGGGTGGCACACGCCGCCCTGTTCGGGTCGGTCTCGCGCGGGGAAGAACGTCCCGGCAGTGACATCGACATCATGATCGACCTGAATCCGGAGGCGCATCTCAGCGTTTTCGATTATTTCGATCTGAAGGAATATATCGCGAGCCTCTTTGAGGGTCCGGTGGATGTCGTCAACAGGGAAGGTCTCAAGCCATACGTAAGACCCGCCGCCATGCTAGACGTGGTCTATGCCTTCTAGCGATACGGTACGGGTTCTGAAGACGATCGCATACAATGCCGCGTTGGCGCGTCGGTTCATCGAAGGCATTTCCTATCAGGCGTTCGTATCGGACGAACTCAGGATTTATGCCGTGACCCGTTGCCTGGAAATTATTTCCGAGGCGTCGCGTCGCTTGCCCGATGAGTTAAAGGCTCGCTATGCCTATGTTCCCTGGCGCCAGATTGCCGGTTCTGGAAATTTCTATCGACATGATTACGAGGATGTCCTCCCCGGCATTTTGTGGGATACCGTATTGCATCATTTGGATGTGCTCGAACGAGCCGTAAACGACGAACTCGAAGGAAAAACCTGATCTCATGGACCGTCTCAAGGGTAAGGTCGCAATCATAACGGGCGCGGCGTCGGGTTTCGGCGAGGGCATGGCGAAGCGCTTTGCCGAGGAGGGCGCGAAGGTGGTCGTGGCCGACCTGAATGCTTCGGGCGCCGAGCGTGTCGCCGGCGAGATCGGGGCGGCCGCCGTCGCCTGCAAGGCCGACGTTTCCAGTCGCGCCGATGTCGATGCCATGGTCAAGCTTGCGACCGATCGCTTCGGCCGCCTCGACATCATGGTCAACAATGCCGGCTACACCCACCGCAACGGCGATATGCTGAAGGTCGACGAGAAGACCTTCGACACGATCGTCGCCGTCAACATGAAGGCGATCTATCTTGCCGCGTTGGCGGTCGTACCGGTCATGGAGAAGAACGGCGGCGGTTCCATCATCACCACCGCTTCCACGGCGGGCTTGAGGCCGCGGCCGGGCCTGACGTGGTACAACGCCTCCAAGGGCTGGACGATCACCGCGACGAAATCGATGGCGGTCGAGCTTGCGCCGAAGAATATCCGCGTCAATTGCTTGTGCCCCGTTGCTGGCGAGACCGGTATGCTGGCGCAGTTCATGGGCGAGGATACGCCCGAGAAGCGGGCGCTCTTCCGCGCCTCCATTCCGCTTGGCCGGCTGTCGACGCCGCTCGACATCGCCAACGCCGCGCTCTGGCTTGCCTCCAGCGAAGCGGAGTTCATTACGGGCGTCGCGCTCGAGGTCGATGGCGGCCGCTGCATCTGATCCAGACGGCGCTATCTGGCCTGTGCGGCTTGCTCCTGCCTGAGCGAGGCGATGAAGCGCTGGGTGCGCTGGCGCTGCGGGTTGTCGAAGAGTTCGCGCGCCGGGCCGGTCTCGACCACCTCGCCCTGGTCGAGGAACACCACCTCGTCGGCGACACTTGATGCAAGGCGCAGATCATGCGTGGCCATCACCATGGTCGTCCCCTCGCGCGCAAGCTGGCTGAGCACCTCCACCACCTCTTCCGCGAGTTCCGGATCGAGCGCCGAGGTCGGCTCGTCGCACAAAAGCACGCGCGGCGAGGGCGCCAGCGCCCGGGCGATGGCGACGCGCTGCTGCTGGCCGCCGGAAAGGTTGGCAGGCCACGCATCGGCCTTCTCGCGCATGCCGACCTTGTCGAGCAATTCCTGCGCGCGCAGCCTGGCCTTCTCCTTTGGCCAGCGCAGGACGACGATGAGCCCTTCCATGACGTTCTCGAGCGCCGTGCGATGCGGGAAGAGCTGGAAATTCTGGAAGATCATGCCGGTCTGGCGGCGCAGTTTCTGGATAGCCGCCGTGGCGACCTTTCCGCCCGGACGGAATTCGATGGCGTCCTCGCCGATGCGCACCGTCCCGGAAGTCGGGATTTCGAGCAGGTTGATGCAGCGCAGAAGTGTACTCTTGCCGCCGCCCGACGGCCCGATCAGCGCCGTCACGCCGCCCTCGCGGAACTCCTGCGTGATGCCTTTCAGCACCAGGAGATCGCCGAAGCGCTTCTCGATCTTGGTGAGGCCGATCATGAGCGTGCCTCGATATAGCCGCCATAGCGGCCGAGCCGGGCTTCCAGCCTGGTTTGCAGCGAGGAAAGCACCGAACTCATCGCCAGATAGATGAGCGCCGCCTCGATATAGAGGATCAGCGGCTCGTAGGTGGTGGCGACGATGCGCTGCGCCGCCTGGAAAAGCTCCGGCACGGTGATCGCGGCGGCAAGCGAGGTGTCCTTGACCAGCGAGATGAAGGTGTTGGAAAGCGGCGGCACGGCGACGCGCGCCGCCTGTGGCAGGATGGTGCGCTGCATGGCCTGCCGCCATGTCATGCCGATCGAATAGGCCGCTTCCCATTGTCCGCGCGGCACCGACGCGATCACCGCCCTTATGATCTCGGACGTATAGGCGCCGACATTGAGCGTGAAACCGATCAGCGCTGCCGGGAACGCGTCGAGCACGATGCCGGCGGAAGGCAGGCCGTAGAAGATCAGGAAAAGCTGCACCAGGAGCGGCGTGCCCCGGATGATCCAGACATAGAAGCGCACGACGGGCACAAGCGGCCTTGGTCCGAACAGCCGGATCAGCGCCACGACGAGCCCGAGGACGAGGCCGAGCGCGAATGAAAGCAGCGTCAGCGGGGCCGTGAACTTGATCGCGGCCCACAGAAGCGGGCCGAGCGATTCGATCATCAACTGGAGCCAATGGGGCAGCATACGCGCTCCTCAAGGAAAGACGCGGCAACAGGAAAAAGCCGCGCGGGCGACCTTGCGGCCGTTCCGTGCGGCGGTCAATGTCGGTGGGATTTGTCTACTTCGACACGTCCTGGCCGAAATATTTGTCGGCGATCTTCTGGTAGGTGCCGTCGGCCTTGATGTCGGCGAGCGCCTTGTTGATCGCGGCCAGAAGTTCGGGCTCGCCCTTGGCGATGATGACGCCGGAATGGTCGGCGTTCGCCTCTTGCGCGACGATCTTCACATTGGCGTCGGGCTTGTGCTTCTTGAAGTCGAGGAAGGAGAGGCTGTCGTTGATGGTGGCGTCGGCACGGCCGTTGAGCACGAGCTGGATCGACTGGTCGAAGCCCTCGGTACCGACGAGTTCGGCGCCGCTCTGTTCCGCCAGCTTGCCGAAGTTCGAGGTCAGCGTCTGCGCCGATTTCTTGCCCTTGAGGTCGGCGAAACCGTGGATCTCCGTGTTGTCGCCCCGCACGATCAGCACCGCCTTCGAGGCAATATAGGGATCGGAGAAGTCGTATTTCTTCTTGCGCGCTTCGGTGATGCCGACCTGGTTGATGACGGCGTCGTAGCGGTCGCCGTCGAGGCCGGCGATCAGGCCGTCCCACTTGCCTTCGAGGAATTGCGCCTTGACGCCGAGCCGTTCGGCGATGGCCCGACCGATCTCGACGTCGAAGCCGACAAGCTGGTTGGAGGAATCATGATAGGTGAAGGGCGCGTAGGTGCCTTCCGTACCGATGCGGAAAACGCCTGCTTCCTTGACCTTGGCAAGCGAGGCTGCCTGTACAGGCAGTGCGGCAAACAGGCCGAATGCAGTGGCGGCGACGAACGTTGTGAACCATTTCATGGCGGGGTTCCTGAGAAGCTGGACAGATTGGCTGCGGAACATGTCAGAAGAATATGGCGAGCCGTAGCAAAATCATTCCGAAAAATCCGTGTCAGAGAGAATTTGCTTGCGAGCCGTACGTCTTTCTTGAAATCGCTCGTGGGCCGCCCCTGATTATATCCTGTCTCTGAGCGCATACCAACTGAGCGCCAGGAAGAGGAGCGGCTGACGCAGAAGCCGGCCGCCGGGGAATGGCGGTATCTTCAATTCTTCCAGCAACTTCAGCCTGTCGCGGTTGCCGGCCGCCATCTCGGCGTAGAGCTTGCCGACAAAATTCGACAACAACACGCCGTGCCCGGAATAGCCGCCGGCCGAGATGACGCCCGGCATCACCTCCCGCACGAAGGGCTTGCGCGGCATGGTGATGCCGACATAACCGCCCCAGGCATGCGTGATCTCGATATCCTTGAGGGCCGGATAGATTTCGGCAATCTGCCTGCGGATGGCGTCCCTGATGCCGGCGGGCTCGGCGGTCGAATAGATCTCGCGCCCGCCAAACAGCAGACGCCCGTCCCCGGTGCGGCGGAAATAGCGCACCACGAAGCGCGAATCGTCGACGGCCTCGAGGCCCGGCAGCACCTGACTGTCTTTACCGAGCGGCACGGTCGCGCCGATGAAGGAGCCGATCGGCATCACATGCGCCGCGCTGACCGGTTCCAGATCACCGCCACAGGCGTTGACGGCGATCAATGCTTTATCTGCGGTGACCGTCCCCTTATCCGTCGCTACCCGCACCTTGCCCCCGGTCGAGGAAAGACCGGCGGCGCGGGTATTCTCGAAGAGATGCGCGCCGGCCGCCGCTGCAACGCGAGCGGTGCCGATAGTGAGTTTCATAGGGTGGATATGGCCGGTTCCCGTATCGCGCACGCCGCCGAAATATTTTGACGAGCCGAGCCGTTCCGCCGTCTCGCGGGCGTCCATGAAGGTGGCGTGTTCGTAGCCGAAGCGCTCGCGCATGATCGCGGCGTGGGCCTCGTAGGCTTTCACATAACGCTTCTTGTGCGCCACCGACATCTGGCCCGGCAGATAGTCGATGTCGATATGGTTCGCCGTTGCGAAATCGAGCAGATGCGCCTTGGCCTCCTCGGCGAGATCGAACAGCGCCTTGGCGCGGGTGAAGCCGAGTTCCGCCTCCAGTTCCTCCGCCCAGGCCCGCTGGCCGGTGCCGAGCTGGCCGCCATTGCGGCCGGATGCGCCGTCGCCGATGCGATGCGCCTCGACAAGCGCCACGTTTGCCCCCGCCTTCGCCAGATGCGCGGCCGCCGAAAGACCCGTGAAGCCGCCCCCGACGATGACGACATCGGCACGGCGATCGCCGTCGAGCGACGGATATTCCGGGCGTTCCCCCGCCGTCTCCTCGTACCAGGAGATGCCGGGGGAGATGGGGGAGGAGGAAGTCACGAAATGGGCAGTCGGCAGTCGGCAGTCGGCAGTCGTCGATAGGCCGTATAAATGGTGTTCGGGCGGCTTGGCTGAGGATCACCCTCGCGGCCGATTGCCGATTGCCGACTGCCGATTGCCGCCTTTTCACACATTCAACAGCAAAAACTCCCGCTCCCAGGGGCTGATGACCTCCATGAAGGTCTCGAACTCCGTTCGCTTGATCGCCGCGAAGGTGGAGGCGAAGGACAGGCCGAGGAGCTCTGTCAGTGCCGTGTCCTGCTCGAACAGTTCCACCGCTTCGAGAAGGCCGCGCGGCAGCTCGATCTCGTCTTCGTTTGCCGTGATGCCGACGGGCTGGTCCGGCGTCTCCTTGCGCTGCATGCCGATCAGGCCGCAGGCGAGCGAGGCTGCAAGCGCCAGATAGGGGTTGGCGTCGGAGGAGGGGATACGGTTCTCGATGCGCCGCCCGGCCGGTTCCGAGCGCGGAACGCGGAAGGCGACGGTACGGTTGTCGTATCCCCATTTCGTGTTGACGGGGGCGGACGCGCCTTGCGTCAGCCGCCGGTAGGAATTCACGTAAGGCGCGAACATGACCAGCGCGCTCGGCACATGATGCTGCATGCCGCCGATGAAGTGGCGGAACGCGTCCGACTCGCTGCCGTCCTCCGCCGTGAAGATGTTGTTGCCGGTCCTGTCGTTGATGACGGATTGGTGGATGTGCATCGCCGAGCCCGGCTGCCCCTGGATGGGCTTGGCCATGAAGGTCGCGTAGGTGTCGTGCTTCAGCGCCGCCTCGCGGATGGTGCGCTTGAACATGAAGACCTGGTCTGCCAGCGCGACCGGATCGCCGTGGCGGAGGTTGATCTCGAGCTGGCCCGCGCCCTCCTCATGGATCAGCGTATCGATCTCCAGCCCCTGGCCTTCGCAGAAATGGTAGATGTCGTCGATCAACTCGTCGAATTCGTTGACGCCCGCGATCGAGTAGCCCTGGCCGCCGCCGATCGGCCGTCCAGAACGTCCGACCGGCGGAGTGAGCGGGTAGTCGGGGTCCGGATTCTTGCGCACAAGGTAGAATTCGATCTCCGGCGCGACGACCGGTCGATAACCGAGCGCCTTGTAGACGGCCACTACCTTCTTCAGCACATTGCGCGGGGCGAATTCGACACCGCGCCCATCCTGGTGCACGAGATCGCAGATCACCTGTGCGGTCGGATCGTCCTCCCACGGTACCACGCTGAGCGTCGAGAGGTCCGGCACCAGCTTCAAATCGCCGTCGTCTTCCGGATAGACGAAGCCGTTACCGTCTTCGGCATATCTCCCGGAAATCGTCGCCATGAAGACGGCTGAAGGCAGCGCCAGCGACGTGTTGGAGGTGAATTTCTTCGTCGGCATCATCTTGCCGCGGGCCACGCCGGCCTGGTCGGGCGTGATGCATTCGATATCCTCGATGCCGCGCCACTCGAGCCACTCGCGCGCTTCTTTCCAGTTGCGGACCCCGCGCTCGTTTTTCAAGAAAGCCGGCGTACGCACCCGCGCGCTGCGGCCGGCAGGCCGACCACCCTTTTTCTCGGAAACCATCCGTCACCGTTTATTTGCCCTGCACGCGAGTATAGCTGGCGCGGGCGCGGGAAGGAAAGGGGGCGCGAGGCGTGGCAAACGCCTATCTGCCCCGGGCGTCTTCCACGAGTTGTTCGATCTTCGGCTGCAGGGCATCCGGCGTGATCGGCTTGGCGATGACGGCATCCGCAATTTCGGCGAAAGGCGCATCCGCCGGCAGGCACTTGGTCGAGAGCACGATCAGCATCGGCAACCTGGTTCCGGAAGCTCGCCGGTGGTCGACGATGGCCGGCACGATCGGATGAATCTCTACATGATCGGAGCAGCAGTCCAGGATAACCAGGCCGGGCCGTTGCGAGAATAGCGCCTCAGCGGCACGCTGCGGTGTTTCGCAGGCGGTTTTCAGCCCCGCCTGCTCGGCGATCCGCGACACCACGATGCGATTGATCGGTGAAGAGCAGACGATCAGGGCGAGGGACAGATTTGCGGCCAGACCGCCGTGCTGCCCATCCATGCCGGCGCCTGCTTCGAGGTCACGAAGCCTGTCAAAACTCGTCTCCGGCATCGGCCCGCCACCATCCATCAATTCAATGTATGGTTGAGGACGGTAGCGACGCGCCGTTAAGATTGGGTTGATCGCCAAATATGAATTTTACGGATGAAAAGGTCTCTCCACGGAAATTATTGCAAAGCTGTGCGGTTGTTCGACCGTTGCACAGCTTTGCAAGTATTCGTCACGGCTTTTGGTGATCTGTTGCGTACGCTGCCGGGTTTCCCGCCGCGCCTTGCGTCACCACGACCGGAATGAGCAGATCCCCCCAGTTTCCGTTCCCACCATGGTGGCGGGCGGAGCGGACGAGTTCGACGGAGACGCCGGCCTCGACCGCCTTCATCACGGACTGGTTCAGCCTGTGAAGATCGTTGGCCATCATGCGGATGGCGGACTGCTGGTCGGTGCTCATGGAAGACGACTGCTCCTCCGCGCGCTCCTTGACCCGACTGATCGATCCCATCGAAATTCTCCTTCCTCGTTTGTCGATCTTTTTGTCTGAAGTAAGCGGCGGCTCCGGAGAGCCGCTCTGTCATTCGGCGGCGGGCCTGAATTCCGCCTTCTCCACCGGCTGGAACTGGTCGTGCTCGGTCGAGCCGTGCATGGCGGTGGTGGAAGACTTGCCGCCGGTAATCGCCATCGAGACGGCGTCGAAATAACCCGTCCCGACCTCGCGCTGGTGCTTGGTGGCGGTATAGCCGTTCGCCTCGGAAGCGAATTCGGCTTCCTGCAGCTCCGAATACGCCGCCATCTGGCGCTCGCGATAACCCCGCGCAAGCTCGAACATGCCGTGGTTGAGCTGGTGGAAGCCGGCCAGTGTGATGAACTGGAATTTGTAGCCCATGGCGCCGAGCTCGCGCTGGAATTTGGCGATCGTTGCCTCGTCGAGATGCTTCTTCCAATTGAAGGACGGCGAGCAATTATAGGCCAGAAGCTGGTCCGGATGGTGCCGGCGCACGCCTTCCGCGAATTTCCGCGCCTGTTCGAGGTCCGGCTTGGAGGTCTCGCACCAGATCAGGTCTGCGTAGGGCGCATAGGCCACCGCGCGGGCGATGCACGGATCGATCCCGTTGCGGACATGGAAGAAGCCTTCCGGCGTACGGCCGGCATCGTAGTCGACAAAGGGCCGGTCGCGCTCGTCGATGTCGGAGGTCAAAAGCTTCGCAGCCTCCGCGTCGGTCCGCGCGACGACCAGCGTCGGCGCGCCCATCACGTCGGCCGCAAGGCGCGCCGCGGTGAGGTTGCGAATATGCGCCGCCGTCGGGATCAGGACCTTGCCGCCGAGATGGCCGCACTTCTTCTCCGAGGCGAGCTGATCCTCATAGTGAACGCCGGCCGCGCCAGCCTCGATGAAGGCCTTCATGATCTCGAAGGCGTTGAGCGGGCCGCCGAAGCCGGCTTCGGCATCGGCGACGATCGGCGCGAACCACGTCTCGACCGACAGGCCCTTGCCTTCCGAAACCTCTATCTGGTCGGCGCGCTGCAAGGTCCGGTTGATGCGGCGGACCAGTTCCGGCGCGGCGTTGGCCGGATAGAGCGACTGGTCCGGATACATCGCCGAAGCGGTGTTGGCGTCTGCGGCGACCTGCCAGCCCGACAGATAGATCGCCTTCAGGCCCGCGCGCACCTGCTGCATGGCCTGGTTGCCGGTCACCGCGCCGAGCGCGTTGATGAAATCCTCCTCGTGGATGAGCTTCCACAACCGGTTGGCGCCCTCTTCGGCGAGCGTGTTGCAGATGCGGACAGAGCCGCGCAGGCGCTCGACGTCTTGCGGCGAATAGGAGCGCTCGACGCGATCGAAGCGGCCCTGGGGCGCGGATGGAACAAGATTGTAAAAATCAGTCATGGCTTTCCCTGTCTCTTTCGTCTGCACCTGCGTGGAGCGGTCGGCACTCCCAAAGGAATGAAATATCCCTGTGACTTCATTTACATTGCACCGCAGGATAATCGAGATAATTGGCGCTATAAGGCGTAAAAATCGGGAAACGCTGTATGGATTTTTACGTTGCCAGGTTGTAATATTGTAAAATATGTAAATATGCCGGTGTGCCGGATTGAGCGCCGGTTTGTAACGATCCTGTCAAAGGGCAAGGATGGCCGACCAGAAAATCTTCGCGGGACCGCGTATCCGCCGCATCCGCAATTCGCTTGGCCTGACGCAGACGGCGATGGCCGAGGGGCTCGGCATCTCGCCGTCCTATCTCAATCTGATCGAGCGCAACCAGCGACCGCTGACGGTGCAACTCATCCTGAAGCTCGCCTCCGCCTACCACGTCGAGCCGGAGGAACTTCAGGCTGGGGCCGGCGCGTCGATCGCCGCCTTGAAGGAAGTGTTCGCGGATCCGCTTCTGGCCGGCGAACTGCCCGGCGACCAGGAACTGGTGGAGGTGGCGGAAGCCGCTCCCAACGCGGCCGCCGCGGTCGTCAAGCTGTTCCGCGCCTATCGCGAGCAGGCGGCGCGTCTTTCCGATCTTTCCGAACTTCTCGCCCGCGAGGGCAAGGCGACGGCGCTGTCGGCGGCGCGGCTGCCGATAGACGAGGTGAGGGAAATATTCGAGCGACGGCCTAATCATTTCCCCGCGATCGAGGAGGAGGCGGAGGCCTTCACCGCCTTGCTCGATCCGGGCGACGATCTGGCGGGCGCCCTGAAGGAATGGCTGAAGCGCGAGCACGGCATCGCGGTGAAGGTGCTGCCGGTTGCCACAATGCCCAACTGGCGCCGCCGCTACGACCGCCACACCCAGCGCCTTTTCATCTCCGAGCGCCTCTCCGTCTTCGACCAGCTGCGCGAATTCGCCATGGAGGCCTGCCTCTTGCGCATGGACGTGGCGATCGCGGCGGAGATCCAGGCGCTGAAGCTTTCTTCCGACGAGGCGCGGCGGCTGGCCCGCTTCGAGCTTGGCCGCTATGCCGCGCTTGCGCTGATGATGCCCTATCGACCGTTCCTGTCGGCCGCCCAGCGCGCGCATTACGATATAGACGTGCTGCGCTCGCGCTTCGGCGTCTCCTTCGAACATGCGGCAAACCGGCTGACCATGCTGCAGAAGCCGGGTGCGGCGGGCGTGCCATTCTTCATGCTGGAAATCGATCATGCAGGCCACCGGTTCCGGCGTGCCGGCGCGCAGGGCTTTCCGCAAAGCCGCTTCGGCGGCGAGTGTCCGAAGCTGCCGGTGCACGCCGCCTTCGATCAGCCGGGGCGGATTCTGGTAGAGGCGGTGGAAATGCCGGACGGGGCAGAGTTCCTCTGTATCGCTCGCACGCTGGAAGGTCCCCAGGGCTCATTCACGGAGCGCCCGCGCCGCACCGCGCTCCTTCTTGGCTGCGACATCGGCTTTCATGACGAGATCGTCTATGGCGCGGCGTTGCCCGGCAGCGGGCGGAAGGGTGGGGAGAGCGGCATGGCCTTGACGCCTGTAGGCCCGGCCTGCCGCCTGTGCGAGCGCGCAGGCTGCCTCGCCCGTGCCGAGCCGCCGATCACCAGGCCGCTTGGGCTGGATGAGATGGTGACGGGCCTGTCGGCGTTCGACTTCCAGTGAAGATCGTTACTGGTCCAGCAACCTTTCCAGGTCACGGCGACCGTCGAGGACCGTGAGGATGGTCACGGTCCCGGTGGCGATGTCATTCTCATAAAAGGCAAGATGATTGCGATAAACCAGGACGCGTGAATTCGTCGTATCGTCTTCCCAGTGCGGGGAAGTCGGCTAATCTGCTACAAGCGGCTTCCAAGCCTGCAATTTAGCGCAATGCCGCATTTGGGCTGTCAATGGCGATGAAATCGAGAATGGCGCGAAGATCGTCGTTGGCCCGGTCGGCCCAAACGACCCTAGCCAGCATAACGAGCGCGAAGTTCAGCAAAAAACTCTTCGGATGGCGTGGCGCCGCCTCGCTGCCTCGCTTCCGCCAACTGCGCATCGATCCTCTTGCGGACGGCCATCTCGAGCAAGGCCTGCGCGAGTTCCTCCTGCTCGGCGTCAGGCAGGGCCTCCACTTCGCGGAGAGCTTCCTTGAGCGTCTGGTTCACCGGCTTTCTCCGTCGTTTGCTCCATTATAGCTGGATATGGGCAATTGCCCACATCCGCCTGCCGTGCCCGGCCGGCATTGCCTTCGCCCCGCCGGCGGGTTAACTGCCGCTGCCGTCCGCTCGTTCCTCGGAGCCCTCATGAAAATCCTCGCCTACAAGCCCGGGCATGACGGTCATGTGGCGCTTCTGGAAGATGGCCGGCTTGCCTGGTCGATCGAGGCGGAGAAGGATTCCGGCCCGCGCTATGCGCCGATAACGCCGGAACTGGTGCTGCACGGCCTGTCGCTTGCCGGCGACGTGCCCGATGTCGTCGCCGTATCGGGCTGGCTGAAATCCTTCCGCCCGATGGCGGATCCGATCGGTGCCGGCTATTTCGGCGTCGGGCCGGAAAGCATCATGGAGCGGCCATGGCGTTTCCAGGGCAGGGATGCGCGCTGGTTCTCCTCCTCGCATGAGCGCTCCCACATCATCGGCAGCTACGCCATGTCGCCCTTTCCCCGGGGCGAGCCCTGTTACGCGCTGGTCTGGGAAGGCGTCATCGGCTCCTTCTACCGCATCGACGAAAAGCTCACCGTCACGAAGCTCGGGACGCCGATGAGCGGGCCGGGCCACAAATATGGCTTCCTCTACGGCCTTGCCGACCCAATCTATCCCGCCGACGCGAAAAAATCCCGACGCGAGGATGCCGGCAAGCTGATGGCGCTCGCCGGCTATGGCCGCGAGAGTGCCGAGACGCCACAACAGCGTCGCCTCATCGAACGCATCTTCGCCCATGATGCGGCAGCGGCTGCCTTGCGCAAGACAGACTTCGCCGACGACCCCTTCTTCGACATCGGTCTGGCGTCGCAGGAGTTCCGGGACCTGGCCCGGCGTTTCCAGGACGAACTCTTCTCCCGCTTCCACGATTTCGCGGAACGAGAAATGAAGGACGGGTTGCCCCTTCTCATCTCCGGCGGCTGCGGCCTCAATTGCGACTGGAACAGCTTGTGGCGGAACTCCGGCCTATTCGCCGACACCTTCGTGCAGCCCTGTGCCAACGATTCCGGCTCCGCGATCGGTACCGCCGCCGACGCGCAATTCCACCTGACCGGCAACGCCAAGATCGAATGGACCGTCTATGCCGGCGAAGAGTTCGTGGCCGACGACGCCGACCTTTCCGGTTTCGAGGCGCGGCCCTTCACGGATGCCGAAATCGCCGACCGGCTTGCTGCCGGCGCGATCTTCGCCTGGGTCCAGGGGCGCTACGAGATCGGCCCGCGCGCTCTCGGCAACCGGTCCCTGATCGCCGCTCCCTTCACGGTGGAAACCCATGCGCGCCTGAACGCGATCAAGAAGCGCGAGGCTTTCCGCCCGATCGCGCCGATCGTGATGGAGGAGGATTTCGGCCGGCTTTTCGAGAACCACGGGCCGAGCCCGCACATGCTCTATTTCCAGCGTGTGCTGGGCGACGAACTGAAGGCCGTCACCCATGTCGATGGCTCAGCGCGCGCCCAGACCGTTTCGCCGAGCGACAACGCGCGCATGCACGCGCTGCTTTCGGCATTCCGCGACCGGACCGGCTTCGGCGTGCTCTGCAACACGTCGCTCAATTTCAACGGCAAGGGCTTCATCAACCGCCTCTCCGACCTCGCCCGCTACGCGCGCGATACCGGCCTCGACGGCTTTGTCGTCGGCGATATTTTCTATCGCCGGGTCTGAGCGTCAACCTGCGAGATGGAGAATGACATTCTCCGAGGTGGCAGCGGCGCGCTGGTAGCCGCGCCGGCCAAGTTCAGCCAGGCAGTCCCGTTCCCAGCGGTCGCCAAGCACCGTCTCGATCAGGATGGTCTTCGGCCAGCCTTCCCTTGCCACATGGTCGAAATAAGGAAGCAGCGCGCGGTCCTCATAGCCTTCCACATCGACCTTGATGGCGTCGATGCGGCTGACCTTCTGTTCCATTAGAATGTCGGCCAGCGGTCGGACGGCAATCGCTACATCGGCGTCGCCTTTCGCTCCTCCTGCGGCGAGCAGCGATGCGCCGCCGACATTGCCGCCGCCGTCGAAACGCAGCGTTGCCGCTCCCGCCTCTGGCCCGGCGGCGATGTTCAGGCAGCGGACATTCTCTGCCTTGTTTGCCGCACGATTGAATTCCAGCTTGGCGAAGGTGCGCGGATGCGGTTCCAATGCGATCACGAGGCCGGCCGGGCCGACACGCCTTGCCGCCCAGAGCGCGTAGGTGCCGACATTCGCGCCGATATCGACGAAGACCGCGCCGTCGCCGAGAAAGGGCGCAAGCAATTCGTGCTCCGGTCCTTCCGGCAGCGTCCCGCGCCCGACAAGGACGCGGTCGCAGCGGTTTTCGGCCGGATAGGCGCGGAACAGAAGGCCGTCGATGGCAACGTCGAAGGGCCCGCGCTGTCTGGCCGGGATGCGCTTGCGGTTGGCCTTGCGGATATCGGCGGGCAGATCGAGGTCGGTCGCCAGCCGCCATGCCGCGCGGGACGCCTCATCGGGCGCGCGCGCGCCGAAAGTGCTTTCCGTGTCGAGCGGCGGAACGGCCCTTTCACCAACTATCGGCCTGTCGGTCAAAGCGCGCTTGCCGCCGCCTTGCTTGAGTTGGGCAGCGCTTTGCGTTTTGCCTCCTCCTCGTCGATCACGGACCTGACGGAGCCGGCGATGGCCTCGCGCTGTTCCGGCGTGAGGTTTTCCGCCTGGACGCCGTCGGCCAGTTTCACCGTCACCTCGCGATGGGCGAAATGGATGCCTTCCCGCTCGAATATCTCGCGGATCGCCGAATAGATCACCTTGCGCGTGACGAACTGGTCGCCTGGCCGCGTCATGAACTTGACGCGAACGATCATGGCCGAATCCTCCATGGCGTACACGCCTTGGGATTTCAAAGGCTGCATGAACATCGGCCCGATCACCGGGTCCTCCAGCAATTGCTGGCCGAGCTTCTTGATGAGCTTGCGCACCTTTTCGACATCCGTGTCGTAGGTCAGCCTCAGCGGCAGCTTCATCATCACCCAGTCGCGCGAATAGTTGGTCAATTGCTTGATCTCGCCGAAGGGAACCGTGTGCAGCGCGCCCAGATGATGGCGGAGCTGGAAGGAGCGCATCGATATCTTTTCGACCACGCCCTTCACCTGCCCGATATCGACATATTCGCCCTTTCGGAAGGCGTCGTCGATCAGGTAGAACGCGCCGGAGAAGATGTCCCGGATCAGCGTCTGCGCGCCGAAGCCGATGGCGATGCCGACCAGGCCGGCGCCGGCGAAGAGCGGCCCCACATTCACGCCGAGATAAGACAGCACGAATATGAAGGCGAACACCACGATCGCGCAGATGATGACGTTGCGGAACACCGGCAACAGCGTCGCCAGGCGCGATTGGCCGCGCCCCACTTCGCCTTCTCCCTCGCCGGGATTGACGGGGTGGTCGTCGAGGCTGCCGCCTTCCTCGATGATCTTGGTATCGATGAAGTTGTTGATGGTCCGGTAGCTCGACGAGGCAAGGAACAGGATGAAGGCGATGTTGAGCAGGGAGGTCAGCGCCTGCCCGCCCTCGCTTGCCATGTCGACGCCCCATAGCCGGGCGAGACCGCCGGCCGAAATGACCAGGACGACCGCGAGGATGACGTTCTCGAAGAAATCCTTGAAGGCCGGCCGGAACTCGCGTGGGCGGTCCTTCGGCCTCTCGACTGGCGCATGGACGCTCATCTCCTCGCCGTCTTCGAGAAGGTCGCGCTCGTCTTCGCTGCGATGGGCGGCGATTTCCTGGGCGGCCTGTGCCCGGCGCCACGCCCGGTTCTCGGCCAGCGATTTGAGGATCTGCTCACGCCGGAAGGCGGTTCCCCGCGCCTCGTAGATCAGCTCGAGAAGATAGATGGCGACGCCGTAGGCGAGGATCGCGACGACGAAGACGATGATCGGAGCGCCGACCAGCACATAGCCGCCGGGGAAGCCGAGCGACAGGCGCACCGAACTGACGAACCAGGCGGCTGCCAGATAAAGTAGGAAGAGCGGCAGGGAGGAAAGCGCGATGACGCGCCGCCATGCCGGCTTTCGTTTGGGATCGCCGGTCCCGAGCAATATCTCGTAGAGTTCGGTGCGATGCCGGATCGCCAGCGCGCCGAACATGGCCGCAGAGACCAGCATCCCGATGATGAAACCCAGCCTTTGTGCGTCGTTGTTGAGTTCCAGGTCCTGGATCCACCGGCAGATGCCGATGATGAGGGCCGAGACGCCCAGCACCACGGACCAGTCCCGGTAGAGCCTGTGCGCCGCCTCGTCGGAAAGATTGATGAGGCGATGGGCGGGAACGTCGGGCGCGAGGAAATTGTAGAGAATCACGTGGCGCAGGATCTTGTATCCGGCATAGGTCGAGACGATCATGAAGATCGTCCTGCGTGACGCTTCCTCGCCGGTATCGAAGACCACCGCCACCAGGATCGCGGTGACGAACATCATCGCGGTCGAGATCAGCATCCATCCGGCCCGCCCGAGCAGATATTGCAGCTTGCCGGAGCGCCGCTTCTCGTTGGGATTGTAGACATAGCCGAAATGGTCGCGTCCCCACCGCGCGGTCGCCCGAAAGAGCAGCGTGCCGAGCATCAGTCCGCCGATCGCCGTCGCCAGCGCCTGCCCGACCCAAAGCGTCGTTCCGTCCGTGCCGGCCGATTTCAGGATGGCGGGCAGGCCAATCACGAACAGTTCCGTGTTGTGGAACATCTTGGTGATATTGGCGCGGGCCTGCAGAAGCGTGGTGCTGGAAAGCGACATGCCGATCGTCGCGGGACGCCCGACCGCCTTTGGCTGGTCCGGCTGGACGACGATGACGGTCGAGCCGGCCTTGCGCGCCTGTTCGAGGAAGGAACTGAGCGATCCCGGCTGCTCGGTGCTCGACGAGCCCTGGACTTTGCCGAGAAGCGGGTTGGCGGCAGACGCAGACGCCGGTGCGCCCATGGAGATCGCGGCCGCCGCGGCAACCGACAGCACCAGGCGGAGGAGAAAGGTCCAGATCCAGATTGCCCTGAATTCCATATTCTTTCCAATAGCACGATGTGGCGCCGTCATTTATACGCCTGTCATAGTTCCTGTCGCTCCGCTTCCGGAAATATGGTCAAACGCCTACTCTTCGCAATGCGTCACGGCCAAACCCTGTGGAATGCCGAGGGGCGCTTCCAGGGTCGCGTCGACCATTCCCTGTCGGCGGAAGGGAACCGGCAGGCAAAGGAAAACGGCAGGAAGCTGAAGGCTCATCTGGAATGTCTCGGCGTGGAGCCGGTCGGGCTCGCCGTCCATGTCTCGCCGCTCAAGCGGGCGCGCGAGACGGTTGCTGTGGTAGCGGCGGAAATGGGGATTTCCGAAAGCCGGGTCAATATCGACGACCGCCTTGCCGAAGCCTCGTACGGGCGATGGGAGGGCATGACGACGCTGGATGTCAAGGCGCGTTTTCCGGACGTCCGCCGCCTGCGCAAGGCGGACCGCTGGAATTTCAACGCTCACGGAGGCGACAGCTACGCCGATCTGGCGCGCTCGATGGAAAGCTTCCTGGTCGATCTCGATCCGGCACGGCCTGCGCTCGTGGTGTCGCATTCAGGCAATATCAGGGTAATGGCCTTCATGCTCGCCGGTCTGGCGAGGGAAGAGGCGATGGCGCTTTCCGCTCCCCAGGACGCGGTACTGCGCTGGGACGGGCGGCAACTCGAATGGATTTGAGCCGCGATTGCATTTGCCCTGACGCGGCCGTGCAAATAACATCTGCAAGAGGACATGCGACCCGTCGGCAGGCCGTCTCCCGATCGTCGCGTGGTACTGAAGGAGCGTGATGTGGCGGGCATGCCCGATCTCCTGAGGGTGGAGGATTTGCGTATCGCGATCACCATCGAGCGTTCCGGGCTCGAAGTGGTGAAGGGCGCGAGCTTCCGTATTCCGGCCGGCAGGACGGCGGCGCTGGTCGGCGAATCCGGTTCCGGCAAGTCGATCATCGCCCAGTCCATCCTCGGCATCCTGCCGCGAGTCGCCAGGATCACCGGCGGCCACATCTGGTTTCGCGACAAGCTTTGCGCCGACAGACCGACCGATATCGCCGCTCTGGATGTCGACGGCCCCGAGATGCAGGCGCTGCGCGGCGGCCGCATCGCCATGATCTTCCAGGAGCCCATGACCTCGCTGTCGCCGTTGCACAGGATCGGCAACCAGGTCGAGGAGGCTTTGATCCTGCACCGCGACCTCGACGGTGGCGAGGCCCGCGCCATGACCGAGGACATGCTGCGGCTTGTCGGCTTCGCGAACCCGCGCCGCGCCTACGACATGTATTCGATGGAACTTTCGGGCGGCATGCGCCAGCGCGCCATGATCGCCATGGCGCTGATCTGCCGTCCGGCGCTCCTGATCGCCGACGAGCCGACGACGGCGCTCGACGTCACCGTGCAGGCGCAGGTGCTGGGGCTCCTGAAGGACCTTCAGGAGCGGCTCGGCATGTCGATGCTCCTCATCACCCACGATCTCGGCGTGGTCGCCAACATGGCCGACGAGGTCGTCGTCATCTATCACGGCGAGATCGTCGAGGCGGGCTCGGTCGAGCACATCTTCCGCCATCCGGATCATCCCTACACCAAGGCGCTCATGCGCGCCGTCCCGGAGATCGGCACCAGCAAGTCGAAGAAACTCGTCGGCCTGCGCGAGATCGACCATGTCATCCCGGAATCCATGCGGCGGGACAGAAGCAAGGCGGACAGCGCCGCGTCGCCGCTCGTCAGCGTGCGCGGCCTGACCAGGAGCTTCACCATCCAGAAAGACAGTTGGTGGGCCGGCGATAAGAGCCGCGTGCTCGCCGTCAACGATGTCAGCTTCGATATCCTCCGGGGCGAATGCTTCGGCATCGTCGGCGAAAGCGGCAGCGGCAAGTCCACCGTCAGCAAGCTGATGATGCGTGCGATCACTGCCGATTCCGGCGAAATCGGATTCGACAACGGCACCATGAAATGCGACGTGCGCGCGCTGGAAGGCAAGGAATTGAAAGAGTTCCGCAAGCGCATGCAGATCGTCTTCCAGGATCCTTTCTCCTCGCTCAGCCCGCGCTCGACCGTCCTCAACATTTTGCGCGAGCCGCTGGAAATCCACGAAATCGGAACGGCCGAGGAACGAACGCGAACCGTCAGGGAATTGATGGCGCTTGTCGGCCTTTCGCCGACCTTCCTCAACCGCTACCCCCACTCCTTCTCGGGCGGCCAGCGCCAGCGCATCGGCATCGCCCGCGCGCTTGCCCTTTCGCCCGACCTTCTGATCTGCGACGAGCCGGTCTCCGCGCTCGATGTGTCCGTGCAGGCGCAGATCCTCAATCTCCTGAAGAAGCTGCAGGCCGAACTCGGCCTTACCATGGTCTTCATCTCGCATAATCTGGCGGTGGTGAAATATATCGCCGACCGCATCGCCGTCATGCGCAAGGGCCGCATCGTCGAGATCGCTCCCTGCGAGGCCCTGTTCGCCGATCCGGTCCATCCCTATACGCGCAAGCTTCTGGCGGCCGTTCCGCACGCCGACCTCGATCACAAGCTGGATTTTCCCGAACGCTCCGACGAGATCATCGACGATGCCGAAAGTTGGGATCCGGTCTTCCGCCCGCTCGGGGACGGCGAATTGAAGCTGATGCCGGTAAGCGCGGGTCACTTTGTGCTTGCCCGTGGCGATTTTGCCGAAGAGAGGGTCACGGCATGAGCGGGCGCCGCTGGTCCCGCCGGAGTTTTTCCAAGCTCGCCGTATCGGCGGTTTCATTGCCGTTGCTTCCGAGCCTCGTTGCCGCTGCCGCCGAGGAGCCGCCGGACCTTGCCGCCGGCGTCGGGGCCGGCGACATGCCGCCGCTAGCCGAGCGACTGCCGCAAAACCCGCGGGTGGTCGACATGGCGGCTTTGCACAAGGCCGAAGGACGCTATGGCGGCACGCTGAGGATGATCATGGCGGACGACAAGGACATCCGCATGATGACCGTCTATTCCTATGCGCGGCTGGTCGTGTTCGATCTCGACCTGAACCTGGTGCCCGATATCCTCGAGAAATTCGAAGTCGAGGACGGCCGCATCTTCACGCTCTACCTGCGCAAGGGGCATAGATGGTCGGACGGACACCCCTTCACCGCCGAGGATTTCCGCTACTCCTGGGAGGATGTTTCCCTCAACAAAAAACTGTCGCGCGGCGGTCCGTCGGCGCAGATGCTGGTCGCGGGCAAGCCGCCGACTTTCGAGGTGATCGACGAGGCGACGGTCCGCTATGCCTGGGAGAAGCCCAATCCGCTTTTCCTGCCTTCGCTCGCAGGCGGCAGCCCCAACTACATCTTCATGCCGGCGCATTATCTGAAGCAGTTCCACAAGAAATACGCGGATCCGGACAAGCTGGCGCAACTCATCGCGTCAAACAGGATGCGCGACTGGGTGGCGCTGCACACCGTGATGTCGCGGCAGTACCGGCCGGAGAACCCGAACCTGCCTACGCTGGAGCCCTGGGCAAACACCACCGCGCCGCCGGCCGAGCGCTTCACCTTCCGCCGCAATCCGTATTTCCACCGCGTCGACGGCAGCGGCCGCCAGCTTCCCTATATCCCGACCGTCTATCTTTCGATGAGTTCGGCCGAAATCATCCCGGCCAAGACCGGGGCCGGCGAGAGCGACCTTCAGGGCCGCTATCTGCGCTTCGATAATTACACCTTCCTGCGGCAGGCGGAGAAGCAGCATCCGATCCATGTCGATCTGTGGCGCGACGGAACCGGGTCGGAGGTCGCCTTCCTCCCCAATCTGAACGCCAACGACAAGGTCTGGCGCGGCGTGCTCCAAGACGTGCGTTTTCGCCGGGCGCTGTCGCTGGCCATCAACCGCCACGAGATCAACCAGCAATTCTATTTCGGCCTGGCTCGGGAGGCGGCGAATTCGGTGCTGCCGGGCTCGCCGCTCTTCCGGAAGAGCTATGAGGAGGCATGGGCGGCTTTCGATCCGGACCAGGCGAACCAGCTTCTCGACCGGATGGGATTGAAGCGGGGCGGGGACGGCGTCCGGCTTCTTCCCGACGGCCGGCGTGCCCAGCTTGTCGTCGAGCTCGCCGGCAATGTCGAGCAGTCCGACGTGATGGAACTGGTGCGCGAATATTGGGGCGATATCGGGCTCAAGGTCTTCCAGCGCTCTCTCAATCTCGAGGTGATGCGCCGTCGCTTCCTGTCCGGCGACGCGCTGATCTCGATGTGGAGCGGCTTGAGCGTCGGGCTTGCCACCGCCGATCTTCCACCGGAGGAACTGGCGCCGGTTTCCTCCGCGCAGGGCAACTGGCCGAAATGGGGCCAGTACACCGAGACGATGGGCAAGGCCGGCGAGCCGGTGGACCTGCCGGCGGCACAGAAACTGCTCGACCTCTACCACGCCTGGCGGGTGTCCTCCACGACGGCTGAGCGTCGTGGCATCTGGGAAATGATGCTTTCGATCTTCACCGACCAGGTGTTCACCATCGGCACGGTCAACAGCGTCTACCAGCCGGTCGTGATCAATTCGCGGCTGCGCAATGTGCCGAAGGAAGGCGTCTATTCGTTTGCGCCGAGCGCATATTTCGGCATCTATATGCCGGATACTTTCTGGTACGATGAAGCTGGGAACAAGGCGCAGTGATCCGCTACATCATCTTCCGCCTGTTTGCCGCCATCCCGACGCTGCTCCTGATCAGCGTGCTCGTCTTCTTCATCATCCAGCTTCCGCCCGGCGACTATTTCGAGACCTATATCGCCGAATTGCAGGCGCAGGGCGAGACCGTCGATCCGAACAAGATCGCCTATCTCAAGCACGAATACGGCTTCGACAAGCCGATGATCGAGCAATACGGCCTGTGGGTGCTCGGCATGCTGCACGGCGATTTCGGCTATTCCTTCGAATACGAGATGCCGGTGACGCAGGTGATCGGCAGCCGCATTTACCTGACGATGCTGATTTCCACCGTCACCATCATCTTCACCTGGCTGGTCGCCTTCCCGATAGGCATATATTCCGCCGTCCGCCAGTATTCATGGGGCGATTACGGGTTGACGTTCGTCGGCCTTCTCGGCCTCGCCATACCCAATTTCCTGCTGGCGCTGATCCTGATGTACCTCGCCAATGTCTGGTTCGGCGTGTCGATCGGGCATCTGATGGACGCCAGATATCTCGGCCAGCCGATGAGTTGGGGGAAATTCTGGTCGGTCGCCGAGCATATGGTGATCCCGGTTATCGTCATCGGCACGTCGGGCACGGCCGCCATGATCCGCCGGCTTCGCGCCAACCTCCTCGACGAGTTGCAGAAGCAATATGTCGTCACCGCCCGCGCCAAGGGCGTGCCGCCCCTGAAGGCGCTGGTCAAATATCCGCTGCGCATGGCGCTCAACTTCTTCATCTCCGATATAGGCGGCATCCTGCCGTCGGTCATATCGGGCGCCGTTGTCGTCTCCATCGTGCTGTCGCTGGAGACGACGGGGCCGCTCCTGATCCGGGCGCTGCAGAGCCAGGACATGTATCTCGCCGGCTCCTTCCTGATGTTCCTGGCGGCGCTGACCGTGGCCGGTGTCCTCATCTCGGATATCGCGCTGGCGCTGCTCGATCCGCGCATCCGCCTGCAGGCGGGGAGACGCAGGTGAGTTCGCCGCTGCCGCCGGACGGCGCGCCGATCGAACATTTCGTCTCGACCGAGCCTTTCGATCCGAAGTCGGTCGACAAGCTGTCGCCGGTCCAGGAGCGGGTCTATCTCGCCTCGCAGTTCCGCCTCATGTGGTGGAAGTTCAAGCGCCACCGTGCGGCGCTGATCTCCGGCATCTTCCTCCTTCTGATCTACGGATCGATCCTGATCAGCGAGTTCCTGGCGCCCTATGCGCTCGGCGACCGGCACGTGGACAACATCTACATGCCGCCGCAGCAGATCCATTTCTTCCACGACGGCCGGTTCGTCGGCCCGTTCGTTTACGGCACGACCTACCATCTCAACATGGATATCCTGAGGCGCGAATATCCGATCGACCCCAACAGGGTCGAAAAGCTGCGCTTCTTCTGCCAGGGCGACCCGTATCGCTTCTGGGGCCTGTTCGAAGCCAGGCTGCATCTCTTCTGCGCGGCCAAGGGCGCGCCCGGCGTGTTCCTGCTCGGCACCGACCGGCTTGGCCGCGATGTCCTTTCGCGCATCATCTACGGCACGCGAATCTCGCTCACGATCGGCCTGATCGGCATCACGGTTTCCTTCATCCTCGGCATCTCGATCGGGGGCTTGGCCGGCTATTACGGCGGCTGGGCGGATATAATCGTCCAGCGCATCATCGAGGTTCTGCAAAGCCTGCCCTCAATCCCGCTATGGCTGGCGCTCGCCGCCATCATGCCGGTCGACTGGAGCCCGGTCGTCGTTTATTTCGGCATCACCATCATCCTCGGCCTGATCGACTGGACCGGGCTGGCGCGCGCCGTCCGCTCCAAGCTTTTGTCACTGAGGGAAGAGGATTACGTGCTGGCCGCCGAACTGATGGGCGCCGGTCCGCGCCGCATCATTTTCCGCCATCTGATCCCCGGCTTCATGAGCCACCTGATCGCGTCCGCGACCATAACCATCCCCACCATGATCCTCGGCGAGACGGCGCTCTCCTTCCTCGGGCTCGGCCTGCGCCCGCCTGTGACAAGCTGGGGCGTGCTGTTGAACGAGGCGCAGAACATCAATGTCGTGGCGCTCTATCCATGGCTGATCCTGCCGGTCGTGCCGGTGATCCTCGTCATCCTCGCCTTCAATTTCCTCGGCGACGGGCTGCGCGACGCAGCCGATCCGTATCACTCGGCGTGGTAGATATCCTGTTTACAGATATCGAAATAATATCTTTAAATCAATGGCTTGATAACAAAAGCGGAATCGGAGCGAAAGCTACCTCGACTGTTCCTCAACCAGAACATCAGCCTTCTCGAAGGCGAAACCCCTTTCCTTGAGATTGCGCAACAGCCCTTCCAGCGTGCTCCACGCCTGTTCGTCATGAACGAGATGGTGGCTCAATATCCCGAGCGGCGCTCCGCCGCGCTCGCGCGCCTGTTCCAGCCGCCGCAAAAGCTCGCCGGTCGCCCATTCGAGCGAGTGCCCACGCTGTCCATTGGCCCAGTCGACGATATCGATCTGCGTATTCAACTGAGGCACGGACGAGCCGTCCTCGTGCCATGAATTGGTGGAGAGCGCGGTGAAGCCGGCTTCGTGCAGCCGCGCCGCCACTTCACGCGACAGGCGGTTCCATGGCGGGACGAGAATACCCGACAGCCGCCCACCGAAAAGCCCGAGCAGCCTTTCGCGCCCGGCCCTGAGATCATCCAGGATTTCCGAGACAGGCCGCTTGCCGCCGAGTTCCATCGCCGGCACGCCGTCCGGCGTATGCCGGCGGTGCGCGTAGCCGTGCACGGCAGGCGTCACCAGCCTCTCGCCGCCAATCCTCCTTGCCAACGCCTCGGTGGCGTCGGCCGGGATCACCGCAAGCAGCAATGGCGCATCATACGTATGGACGAGGCCCAGAAGCCGGTCGAGCGCGGGCGTCGGCCGGGTGGCGTCGTCGTCGCGCAGCCAGAAGCGCGGTATCAGGCCCTTACGGCGCCAGCATGCCAGTTCCGGTTCCAGGTCGTCGAACACGCTCATCGGGCCGGCTCGGCCGATTGCCCGGACCGTTGGAGCAGGGGCTCGATTGCCGCCGTCAACGTAGCCGCCGCTTGCCCGATATCGTGATCCCTCCGTGCCATTGCGAGGCCGCCTTCGCCGAGGCGCCGGCGCAGCGCACCGTCCGCAAGCAGCCGGTCCAGTATCCCGCGATAGGCCGCCACCCCGGCTTCAGGCGCCAGCAGCCCGCTTTCACCGTCGCTGACGACCGTGGCGACATTGGCCACGTCGCAGGCGGCGACCGGCAGTCGGCAGGCGGCTGATTCCAGATAGACCATGCCGATCGCTTCGCCGATACCCGGCCACGCCAACAGATCGGCGGCTTTCATCCAGCCAAGCACGTCCGATTGCGGCAGTGCACCGGTGAAGCGAACGCGCTCCTTTCCGGCGAAGCCGAACATCGCCTCGACATTCGACCGCTCCGGCCCATCGCCGATTACGACAAGGTTCCATTCCTTATCGCCCAGCCCGGAAAGCGTTTCCGCGAGAAGACGATAGGACAGGGTCTTCACGCCGGGACGCATCATGGCGACCGCAATCAGGAGGGGCGCGGGCCGGTCGAAAAGCGACGCCGCGTCGATGGAGGAAGCGCCCGTGCGGATGGCCTCGACATCGAGAAACGGCTTCAGCGGCATGACGCTTTTCATGTCGGGCAGGATCGAGCGCAGATAGGCCTCGTCGGAAGGCTTCAGGCAGAAATTGACATTTGCCCGGCGGATTGCTTCCTGCACCGCCGCGCGCCCGTCTTGCCAGTCGGCATCGTTCCCCTGATGCGTTCGGCAGGCTTCAGCCGTCACATACGGAATGGAAAGGGCCCCCGCTACCTTCGGTCCGATCCAGTCCGGCGCCTTGCAATAGGGATGGTAGGTGAACCAGAGTGCCGGCAGCGGCTGGCTTCCGGCGCGGATAGCTTCGATGAACCGCGCAGCTTCCGCTTCGCCTTCGTCTTTGAGAGCCCGGAAGCGATCCTCGTCCGGCAGTTTCTGGTAGGAGATGAAGCGCGAGGCGATCTCGACCTGGAAGCCGGCCTTTTCCAGCGCCGTCGCCATCAGCCGCGCAATCTCGCGGTCGCCCGACGCGATCGCGTGGCCGGGGGGCTTCATCGGGGCGTAGAAGGCGATCCGTCCGGACATGTCCCTGCGCTTGATCGGTGGAAATCGGGCCGGTCTACGCCGAGACGGGCTTTCCGGCAATCTGCGCCCTTCAGCGAAACCGGTCGACCGGCTCTCCGGCGATCAGCCGCTTCAGGATATGCGCCGAGTTGCGCGCGCCTTCCAGGTCGAGCGCGGAGCGGTCCGGGGCAGGGCGCGCCATGGCGCGGTCGATGGCTGCCGCGACCGCGTCCGGCGTTTCATCCTCATGGGCGATCGCCTCGGCGAGGCCGCGCGCGGCGAGCAGTTCGGCGCGCTTGATCTGTTCGGTCTCGATGCCGTCGGAAAACGGCACGACGATCGCCCGGCAGCCGGCCCGGTAGATGTCGGCGACGGTGTTGTAGCCGACGCGCGAGATCGAAAGCTGCGCGCCGGCAAGTATTGCCTGGAGATCGGGCAGGAATGCCTCGACCGTCACGCCGCCGTCGACATGGCCGTTCAGCTCCACCTGGTGTTCGGCAGAGAATTTGAACCCGGTCACGATCAGCCAGCGCGCGTCGCGCATCGTGGAAATCGCCTTCGCCTGTGCCGAGGCCATGAGCAGGCGGTGGCCGAGCGCACCGCCGCCGACCGATACGACGACATCGAACTGCCGGTCCGTCGCGGGAGGGAAGGGCTCCGGCGCCACGATCCCGGTATAGAGGAGCAGGTCGGAAATCTCGCCCGTCAGCGAAAAGGTCCGTTCGAGCCTCACGAGGTTCGGATCGGCATGGACCAGAACGTGGTCGAAATGCGCCTTCAGGAGATCGACGGTCTCACAATCCTTGTAGGCCTTGGCGTTTTCCTGAAGGATATCCCGCACCGAGCCGATGACGAGTGGCGGCTTCGGTCTAGCCTTCGCCCGTTCGAGCAAGGGCAGCAGTTCGAAGCGCATCTGCCGGCGGCCGAAGGGAAAGGCTTCCGTGATCACGATATCGGGCGCCGCCCGGTCGAAGAGGGCGAGCAGCATGTCGCGCCGCCGCTCCTTGTAGGCGTCGTCCACCGGATTGCCGTCTGGATCCTCCAGCCGGTTGAAGACCTCGCCGCCGGCTCTGACCGGCGGCAGATAGTGGATGCGCGCGCCGGGGATGTCGAAACCGCCGATCGGCTCGCCGCCATAGGCGACATCGATATCGAGGCCTTCCGCGACGAGCGCGCGGACGATGCGCGCGGCGCGAAAGACATGCCCGACGCCTTGCAGATGCTGGACATAGAAGAGGATACGCGTCACGCCGCCGCCCTTTCGCGGGCTGCCGCCGTGCCGGTACCCATGCTTTCGAAGAGTGCGATCAGCCGCCCGATCGTCGCCTTGTGGTCGAACTCCGCATGTACGCGCTCCGCGCCCGCCTTGCCCAGCCTTTCACGCAGGGCGGGGTCGCCGATCGCGCGTGCGATCGCCGCGGCAAGCGCCTCGGGGTGGTCGGGCGGCACCAGCAGCCCGTTCACCTCGTCGGTCAGAAGCTCCGTTATGCCCGAAACGGGCGTCGAAATGCAGGCAAGTCCCTGGCTCAGCGCTTCGACCAGCACGTTCGGCAGGCCGTCGCGGTCGCCGTTCGGCGCGATCCGGCAGGGCAGCACGAAGAGGTCCGAGGAACGATAGGCGGAAAGGATTTCCACCTGCTCGCGGCTGCCGAGCAGCGTCACGCGGCCGTCGAGCCCGAGCCTCTTCACCTGTGCCTTCAATGCCTCGTGCAGTTCACCGCCGCCGATATGGGTCCAGTGCCATGAAAGTTCGTCCGGAAGGAGCGCCAGCGCCTCGACCAGCGTATCCAGTCCCTTCTTGGCCACGGCGCGCCCGACAGTGAGGAGCCGTGCCGGATCGGCCTTGTCCGACCCGTTGCGGGTAGCGGCGCGGTCTGGAAAGCGCTGAAAGCGCGACAAATCGAGCCCGTGGTAGACGAGATTGACCTTTTCCGGCTGGCCTGCGAGCGTCCTGAGATGGGCCGCGCCACCCGCCGTACAGGTGACCGTCCAAGCCGCCGAGCCGAGCTTTTCGGAAAGCTCCCAATCCGGCGAAGTCCATATGTCCTTGGCATGTGCCGAAGCGCACCATGAAAGACCGCGCATTTGCGCCGCATAGCGTGCGACGGAGGAGGGGGTGTGGATGAAGTGGCTGTAGATCCAGCCCGCACGTTCGGGGAATTCCGCCGCCAGCACCAGCGCCTGGCCGAAGCGGCGGCCGCGATTGGCGGTCAGGTCCCGTCTGAAATCGGCGAGCCACTGGTTGCGCGCCTTGCGGTAGCCGGGCATCCGCCGCGCCTTTCGCCAGGCGTTGAAGACGCGCAGCGGCTCCTGATAGAGATATTCCGGAAGGTAGATCACCGGCGCCCGTATCTCGGCATTGACCGGGTGGGTCTTCTTGTCCGTCGGATGACGCAGCGAGACCAGGGTGAGGTCGAAGCCCGCGCTTTCCAGCGCGTGGATTTCCTGTGCGATGAAAGTCTCGGAAAGGCGCGGGTAGCACTTCAGCACCACCGCGATCGAACCCTTCATATCTGCGCGGCTTTGGGCATATGCGCGGCCGCTTCGGCCTCGAAACGGTCAAACAGGATTTCGGTCAGCGCGCAGACACGGTTGAGCCCGTCCAAGTCGGGCCGCGCGACCGCCTCGGACGGCAACGGCGCACGCATGAGCTGGTTGACGGCCGAGCGGAAGGCGAGGCCGCGCTTGGCGTCCTCGATGTCGAGCACGTTGACCCAGCCGAACTCCTCGGCGCGATAGGCGCGGATGCTCTGTTCGCGCCTGGGCGCCGTGCGCGGCACGAAAAGCGCGCGCTTGTCGAACGACATCACCTCGCAGAACGTGTTGTAGCCGCACATGCCGACGACGGCGCGCGCGTTGGCCACCAGCGTTTCCAGATTGGCGAGGAAATCGACGATCTCGATATTGGGCACATTTGCCGCGCGCGCCTGGATTTCGAGGCGCTGCCGTTCGGTCATGAAGGGGCCGAGCACGAAGAGATAGCGCGTCTCGCGGTCCTGCCCCTGCTTTATGGCCTTGAGCGCAGCCGCCATGAGATCGTGGCCGTCGCCGCCGCCGCCGGCCGTGACCAGCACGAAGTCCTTGCCGTATCGGGCCGCCGTGCCGTCGTCGATCTCAGGCAGCGAACGGCGCAGGAAGCCCGTATAGCGGGTCCGCGACAGCACCGGTTCATGCAGGTCTATGCCGGCGAGCGGATTATAGAAGCTGCCCGGCCCGTAGACCCATATCTCGTCATAGAGTTCCTCGAGATAGTCGGTAATGCGCTTGCGGTCCCACTCTTCGTTGAGGAGTTCAGGCGCGTCGAGCACGTCGCGCAGCCCAAGGACGCAGATCGCGCCGCGTTCCTTCAGCATGCGCAATGTCGGAAGCATCTCGCGCGCCAGGCCGAGCGGCTCCTTGTCGACGATGACCATGTCGGGCCGGAGCCGGTCCGCCGCCTCCCGGATGATCGCCTCGCGCGCGGCGATCGTCTGTTCGAAGGAACTGGCGTCGTTGCCGGAGGCATAATCTCCGTTCGAGAGTTTCTTCGCGGCCGGCATCTGCACATAGCTCACGCGCGGCTCGAAGGAGAAGGCGTCGACCACCGGCGAACCGGAGATGATCGAGACCTCGGCATTGGGAAAATGCCCTACCAGCGCATGCGCAATCGTGCGGCTGCGGCGCAGATGCCCCAGGCCGAACGTGTCATGGCTATACATCAGTATCTTGAAATTCGCAGTCGGGTCCATACGCGTCTGGCATGACTGTTCAAGAAAAGGCGAGCGCGGCTTGATAAGCGAAATCTCGAAGGAGCGCAACGAAGGGCGGCCCGGTAGAGATATAGCCACTTTGCCGGATGTAAGGTAGAGACGAGCGGCGGGGCCGGATTCCGGCCAGCGGCACGGAGATGATAGGCCAGCGGAAAACGACGATCCGCTGTCGCCGGGGACGTGTTATTCGAAGGAAAACGGTCGCACATTGCGTCTATGAAAGAGCCCGGCCTGCCCCCGCCCTTGCCTACGTCCGTTTCGGCCGCCATGGCCGAGCGCCCCGCCGCGCGGGAGGAACGCCTCGGCGTCATCCTTGTCTTCCTTTCGGCACTTTTGTGGAGCCTCGGCGGCACCATCGCGCGCTTCATAGAAACGCCGGACCACTGGGCGGTCGTATTCTGGCGGTCGATGTGGGCGATCGCGTTTCTGGTCGCCTTCATGCTGTGGCGCGACGGGTTGCGCCGCAGCCTCTCCCTTTTTCGCGGCATGGGCGTTCCAGGCTTTGTGGTGGCGCTGTGCTTCGCCACGGCGTCGACGGCTTTCATCGTCGCGCTCGGCTATACGACCGTGGCGAACATCCTCCTGATGCAGGCCGGCGCGCCCCTGATCGCGGCTCTGCTTGGATGGCTGGCCTTCCGCGAACCGGTAAGCAGGACGACATGGCTGGCAATCGCGGCCGTCATCTTCGGCATCGTCGTCATGGTGTCGGATTCGCTCGACGGAGGGATTTCGCCGATCGGAGACGGCCTGGCGCTGATGATCGCGATCTCGCTCGCCGTCGCGACCGTTCTGACGCGGCGCTACGCCCATGTGCGGATGACGCCGGCCGTCTGCCTCGGCACGATCATGGCCGGATTGCTGGCCGCGACCCAGACGGTGAATTTTGCCGTGACGGGCGCCGATATGGGGTTCCTGTTCGCTTTCGGCGCCATCAATCTGGGTCTCGGTCTTGCGCTCTTCGCCTCCGGCGCTCGGCTCATCCCGGCGGCGCTCGCGGCGCTTCTGGGTACGTTCGAGCCTATCCTCGGGCCGATCTGGGTATGGCTCGTCCATGGCGAGGAACCGTCCGAGCGCACCGTGATCGGCGGCGCCATCGTCTTCGCCGCCGTCCTCGTCCATATAGCGCTCGAATTCAGGCGCCGCGCGCGCCCGCGCAAGCCCGGCGTCTCCGGCCTTCCAACGCCTCATTGAGCGATGCCGAACCTGGTTGCGGATGGCGGCAATTCGACGCTTGTCGCGCGGAAGGAACGCAAATAGGTTCAGCGCGAAAATGGGCCCACAAGTTCCGGATCGGCCGGCGGGCAACAGGGAGTACCCGATGATCCGCAAAGTATTGCTGGCGGCAGCCGTCGCCTCGGCCGCAGTCTCGACGGGCCTGGCCCACGCGGAGGACCGCGTCGTCAACGTCTACAACTGGTCGGACTATATCGACGCTTCGATCCTGAAGGATTTCACCAGGGAAACCGGCATCAAGGTCACCTACGACACGTTCGATTCCAACGAGATTCTCGAGACCAAGCTGCTTGCCGGCGGCAGCGGCTACGACGTGGTGGTTCCCACGGCCAACTTCCTCGCCCGCCAGATCCAGGCCGGCGTGTTCCAGAAGCTGGACAAGTCGAAACTGCCCAATTTGAAGAACATGTGGGACTTCATCTCGACGCAGACCGCCCGCTACGATCCGGGCAATGAATACTCCATCAACTACATGTGGGGCACGGTCGGCATCGGCTACAACAAGAAGATGGTGAAGCAGGCTCTGGGCACCGACACCATCGATAGCTGGAAAGTCGTCTTCGATCCCGAGACCATGGCCAAGCTCAAGGGTTGCGGCGTCCATTTCCTCGATTCGCCGACGGATGTCATCCCCTCCGCGCTGCGCTATCTCGGCCTCGACGCCGACAGCCACAAGACGGCGGATTTCGACAAGGCCGCGGAACTGCTCATGAAAGTGCGGCCCGATGTCCGCAAGTTCCATTCGTCGGAATACATCAACGCGCTGGCAAACGGCGACATCTGCGTGGCGATCGGCTATTCGGGCGACGTATTGCAGGCGCGCGACCGGGCCGCCGAGGCAAAGCAGGGCATAGAGATAGGCTACGCGATCCCCAAGGAAGGCGCGCAAATGTGGTTCGACCAGATGGCGATCCCCGCCGACGCCCCGCATGTGGCTGAGGCGCATGAGTTCCTGAACTATCTCATGAAGCCCGAAGTGATCGCCAAATCGTCCGACGTCGTCTACTACGCCAACGGCAACAAGGCCTCGCAGGAATTTGTCGACAAGGACATCCTCGACGACCCGAATATCTATCCGGGCGAGGCGGTGCGGGAGAACCTGTTCACGACGACGCCGCTCGATGCGAAGGCGCAGCGGTCGCTGACCCGCACATGGACCAGGATCGTCACCGGTCACTGATCGCTGTCGCGCTCCCGACGGCCAGGCGGCCGATGATAAACGGCGAACGGGCGGAGGGGCCATGCCGTCATTAGGAAGCATCCGCCGCAGCTTCGCGCCGTGGAACGATCCCGCCGCGAAGCCCTATATCGCCTTCGAGAACGTCACCAAGAAATTCGGCGACTTCACCGCCGTAGACAATCTCTCACTCGGCATCTACGAGCGGGAGTTCTTTGCGCTTCTGGGGGCTTCCGGCTGCGGGAAATCGACGCTTTTGCGCATGCTGGCCGGATTCGAGGAGCCGAGCGCCGGCCGCATCCTGCTTGACGGACAGGATCTGCGCGGCATCCCGCCCTATCGGCGGCCGGTCAACATGATGTTCCAGTCCTACGCGCTCTTCCCGCATATGACGGTCGAGCAGAACATCGCCTTCGGGCTGAAGCAGGACCGCATGCCCAAGGCCGCGATCGCCGAACGCGTCGCCGCCATGCTCAAGCTCGTCAGGTTGGGTGAGTTCGCGCGCCGCAAGCCGCACCAGCTTTCCGGCGGCCAGCGCCAGCGCGTGGCGCTCGCCCGCTCGCTTGCCAAGCGCCCCAAAGTGCTGCTGCTGGACGAGCCGCTTGGCGCGCTCGACAAGAAATTGCGCGAGGAGACGCAGTTCGAGTTGATGGACCTCCAGCATGAACTCGGCCTCACCTTCATCGTGGTCACGCACGACCAGGAGGAGGCGATGACCATGGCCGACCGTATCGCCATCATGGACAAGGGCGAGGTCATGCAGGTGGCGACGCCGGCCGACATATACGAAGCACCCGCGACCCGCTTCGTCGCCGATTTCGTCGGCTCGGTGAACCTGTTCGAGGGCACGGTCGCCGACAGGCAGGGCCAGAAGGGGAGGCTCGTCGGCTCGGGCGGCTCAAGCCTCCACATCGACAATTTGGCGGGCGCGCAGAACGGGACTCGAGCATGGTTCGCCGTTCGCCCGGAGAAGATCGGCATCTCCGCCGCCAGGCCGACGGATGACAGCCTGAACATGGTCGACGGCGAGGTCTGGGACATCGCCTATCTCGGCGACATGACGATCCATCATGTCCGGCTGGATGATGGCCGCGTCGTGCGAACCAGTTCCATCAATGACCGGCGCGCCGCCGCCGAACAGCTCACCTGGCACGACCGCGCCTGGATATGGTTCAGGCCGGATGCCGGCGTGGTGCTGACACGGTAGCCGGGGCGAGGGGAGGAACATGCGGCGCATTGCTTCGGCCGTCACGGAAAGGCTCGTCATCGCCATCCCCTATGCGTGGCTCTTGGTCCTGTTCCTTGTCCCCTTCTTCATCGTCTTCAAGATATCGCTGTCGGAGACGGCGATCGCCATGCCGCCCTACAGCCCGGCCTTCTCCCTTGCCCACGGTTTCGCCGGCGTCTGGGAAGAGGTGAAGCAACTCGGCTTCGACAATTATGTCTGGCTGACCGAGGATAATCTCTACCTCCTCTCCTATCTGTCGAGCGTGAAGATCGCGGCAATCTCGACGCTCTTGACGCTCGTTATCGGCTATCCGATCGCCTACGGCATCGCCCGCGCCCCCTCGACCATCCGCCCGACGCTCCTGATGATGGTGATCCTGCCGTTCTGGACGAGCTTCCTCATCCGCGTCTATGCATGGATCGGCATCCTGAAGCCGGAAGGGCTGCTCAACCAGTTCCTGCTTTCGCTTCACGTGATCGACGAGCCGCTGATCATCATCAACACCACGACGGCGGTCTATATCGGCATCGTCTATTCCTACCTGCCCTTCATGGTCCTGCCGCTCTATGCGACGCTGGAGAAGATGGACCATTCGCTGATCGAGGCGGCGGAGGACCTCGGCTGCACGCCGATCTCCGCCTTCTGGAAGATCACCTTCCGCCTGTCGCTGCCGGGCATCGTCGCCGGCTGCCTCCTCGTCTTCATCCCGGCGGTCGGCGAATTCGTCATCCCCGACCTTCTCGGCGGCTCGCAGACGCTGATGATCGGCAAGACGCTGTGGAAGGAATTCTTCGAGAACCGCGACTGGCCGGTGGCGTCGGCCGTCGCGATCATCCTGCTCCTGATTCTCGTCGTCCCCATCGTCTATTTCCAGCAGGCGCAGGCGCGCGCACAGGGGGAGGGGCAATGAACGGGCCGAAATGGAGCCGCTTCAACATCACCTCGGTGACGCTCGGCTTCGCCTTCCTCTATTTGCCGATCGTGCTTCTGGTGGTCTATTCCTTCAACGCCTCCAAGCTGGTGACGGTCTGGGCCGGCTTTTCCACGAAATGGTATGTCGCGCTCCTGAGCGACCAGGCGATGCAGGACGCCGCCTGGGTCACGCTGCGCGTGGGGCTGATCTCGGCTACCGCGGCGACGGTTCTCGGCACGATGGCCGCGATTGCGCTTGTCCGCTACACGCGCTTTCGTGGGCGCCTCCTCTTTTCCGCGATGATCTACGCGCCTCTGGTGATGCCCGACGTTATCATCGGCCTGTCGCTCCTGCTGCTCTTCGTGGCGACTGGCCTCGATCGCGGCTTCTTCACCATCGTGCTTGCCCACATCACATTCTCCATGTGCTTCGTCGCCGTCGTTGTGCAGTCGCGCCTCCTGACCTTCGACCGCTCGCTTGAGGAAGCGGCGATGGATCTCGGCGCGCCGCCGGTCAGGACTTTTTTCCTGATAACGCTGCCCATCATCCTGCCGGCCGTCGTTTCTGGATGGATGCTGGCCTTCACGCTGTCGCTCGACGACCTCGTCGTGGCGAGTTTCGCTTCCGGTCCCGGTGCGACCACATTGCCGATGAAGATCTACAGCCAGGTCCGCCTCGGCGTGACGCCGGAGATCAACGCGGTCTGCACCATCCTGATCGCCATCGTCACGACCGGCGTCGTCATCGCGTCCGTCGTCAACAAGCGGCGCGAGGTCAGGCGCCTGCGTGACGAGCAGGCCGCGCAGCGGGCGTAATCGCCGCCTATTCCGGCATCATCGAGGGATAGATCGGCGAGATGTAGGGCGCGCTCCACGAGCCGCCGACGAAGAACGCCGCGGTCGGGCGCGTGTCGGCCGCCGGAGCCGCGGGCTGGGCAGGGTCCACGGCCGGCTTGGCGGCATCCTTGCTGGCGGGAGCCGGCTTCGACACGGGATAGATCGTCCCCGACAACGCGAGGCCGTGATCGACGAAGGGCACCAGACCGGCGAGCGAAATGATCTGGTCGCCGCTCTTCGCCTCCGCCTTGTCGAGTGCCGCCACTCCCCCTGATATGGTCGCCTTCAGGTCGAGCTTGTCGAGGGCAAGCGTGCCTTTTCCCACGGCGGTCAGCGGAAAGAAACCGGCGCTTTTGGCTCGCTTGATGAAGCCGGCAAGGTCGATGCCGGGAACCTTTCCGGCGCCGAAGCTCACCGTCAGCTGTCCTTCGCCATTGTCCAGCACCGTCTGCCAGTCCCGGCCCATTCCCTTCAGCGTCAGCGACGCGCTTCCGGTCGCCTGCGGGAAGAGGCGGGTGAACCCGAACGCCTTGGCGATCTGCGCCCCGTCGATATCGGTCGCGTGGAAGCGCAACTCCACATGATTGCCGTCCGGCTTGCGGTCGATGCGCACGCCGGTCTGCAGATCGCCGCCGAAGGCAGATGCGTCCGATACGTCGAAGACGGCGAGCCCCGGCTTCACCTGCGCCGTCGCGGCAACGTTGGCGAGCGTCACGGACCCGGCCGTCGCCTTTACCGCCGACAGCCTGAGATCGACATTGGTGCCTTGGATGAGCCCGGTTCCGGTGGGCGGCCCGGGATTGGCATCCTCGAGCGAGGCAAGCGGGGTGAAGGCGGCCAGGAAGGAATGCAGGTCGATACTGTCGAAGGCGAGCGTGCCCGATATGCCCGGCACGGCAGTACCGATCGAGACGTCGAGCGCGCCGATGCCGGGATTGCCGTCAAGCGTAATCTCGGCGTGGTCGAACTTCATGCGTTGGGTGTTGCCGCTGACCTTGCTGCTGACGGAGATCGACCCGATCGACGCCCTGGCGGCGACGTCCGCGCGCGACCATTCCAGCATGCGCCGAAGCGACGGCGAGGAGAATTTGACCGTGCCGTCGACGAAGGCGCCTTCGGAAATGTTGGCGTTACCGTCGAAGGAAACAGTCAGCGGCGCGGATTTCATGCCGAGGCTGACCGGTGCGTTGCCGCCGGCAAACAGGATCAGCGGCTGATCCGACGCAAGGTTGAGCGCGACGTTTTCCCCCCGCCAGATCCCGGTCGCGCTGAGCGACGCCGCCCGGTTGAGCGCCGCCCAGCTCACATTCCCGGCAATACCGGTGATGAGTTCCTTTTCCTTGCCGCCGGCCACGGTGACGATGCGCCCGTCGGTGAATTCGATCGTGCCGAACGGATCCGTCGCGAAGGCGGCCGGATCCGGGCTCGCGGGATTTGCCTTGACGGCGGCGCGCGCAAGCTGGATCGAGCGGGCGATGCGGCCGCCGCTCGGCATCGGCGGCAGATAAAGCTCGGCCGATCGGCGCTGGACATAAAGTGTCGCACGGAAAAGCCGCACGCGCGAAAAGGACACCTCGCCACGCAGCGCGGCGATGGCTGAGAGGTCGATCTCGACCCGTTCCGCGCGGATGACCGGCGAACGGCCGTCCGTTCCCCACTCCGCCAGCGTCACGTCGTTCAGCGTCGCGTGGAAATTCGGCCATACGCGGATTTCCGGCGCCCGGCCGAGAATGACCCGGTAGCCGCTCCATGCCCCCATCTCCTGGGTGATCCGGTTGCGGACGATCTGGGTGGACGCGATCAACGGCAGCGCGGCCGCCAGAAGCACGGCGGCGAACACCGCCAGAACCGCGACCCATATCGTCCTTCTGACCGTAATCAGCGGCATATTGTTCCTTGCCCTTCAACCATCAGCGCTAAAGGGGCGGTCATGCCATTTCAAGTCATTGTGGCCGGGCAATGACGATTGCAAACAGGATGTAACAATTCTCGACCTGTCGCGGATGCCATATTGCCCTCGATGGTTGCCATATGCATAACCGGCGCATCTATTCTCTGGAGGTCCGTCATGTCCGAAACCCCGCTCTGGTCTCCCTCGCCGGCTGCTATCGCTGCCTCGCCGATGACGGCCTTCATGAAGGCGGCGGCGCAGGCAGGCGGCGGTGAGATCGGCGACTATGACCGGCTGCATCGATGGTCCGTCGAAGACCGCGAGACGTTCTGGAGCCTTGTATGGGATCAATGCGGCGTCATCGGTGAGAAGGGCGCCCGGGTGATGGTCGACGGAGAACGGATGCCGGGCGCGACCTTCTTCCCCGATGCAAGGCTGAATTTCGCGGAGAATTTGCTGCGCCGGAAAGGCGGCGAGGAGGCTATCGTGTTTCGCGGCGAGGACAAGGTGGAGCGGCGCCTTTCCTGGGACGATCTGCATGCGCTGGTGTCGCGGATGCAGCAGCTTTTTCGCGCCGAGGGGGTGAAAGCCGGCGACCGCATTGCCGGCATGATGCCCAACATGCCCGAGGCGGTGGCGGCAATGCTGGCGGCGGCATCGCTGGGCGCCATCTGGTCGTCCTGCTCGCCCGATTTTGGCGTGCAGGGCGTGCTCGACCGCTTCGGCCAGATCGAGCCGGTGCTCTTCATCGCGCCCGACGGCTACTGGTATGCCGGCAAGCGCATCGATGTCGGCGAGAAGGTCGCCGCCGTGACGGCCCGGATGCCGAGCGTCCGCAAGGCCTTGATCGTCGATTATCTCGGTACCGCCGACGAGGTGGCCAGGGCCACGCCGCGCGGCGAGGCGTTGACTGCCGCCCTTTCACGCTTCACGCCGGTCGAGGTTTCTTTCGAGCGTCTGCCTTTTTCGCATCCGCTCTATATCCTCTATTCCTCGGGCACGACCGGCGTCCCGAAATGCATCGTCCACTCCGCCGGCGGCACGCTCATCCAGCATCTGAAGGAGCAGCGCCTGCATTGCGGTATCGTCGAGGGCGACCGCTTCTTCTATTTCACCACCTGCGGCTGGATGATGTGGAACTGGCTCGTTTCCGGCCTCGCCTCCGGCGCGACATTGCTCCTCTATGACGGCTCGCCCTTTTATCCGGACGGGCGCGTGCTCTTCGATTTCGCCGATGCCGAGAAGATGACCTATTTCGGAACCTCCGCGAAATTCATCGACGCGGTGCACAAGTCAGGCCTGAGGCCGATCGACACGCACGATCTTTCGACGGTTCGGCTGATCTCTTCGACCGGATCGCCGCTGTCGCCGGACAGTTTCACCTTCGTCTATGAGGGTATCAAGAAGGACGTGCACCTCGCCTCGATCTCGGGCGGCACCGACATCGTTTCCTGCTTCGTGCTCGGCGTTCCGATCAAGCCGGTATGGATCGGCGAGATCCAGGGGGCCGCGCTCGGCATGGCGGTGGATGTCTGGGACGAGGAAGGGCGCCATATCGTCGGCAAGAAGGGCGAATTGGTCTGCACCCGCTCTTTCCCGGCCATGCCCGTCGGCTTCTGGAACGACCCCGACGGGGCGAAATATCACGGCGCCTATTTCGAGCGCTTCGACAATGTCTGGTGCCACGGCGACTTCGCCGAATGGACGGCGCATGGCGGCATCATCATCCATGGCCGCTCCGACGCCACCCTCAATCCCGGCGGCGTGAGGATCGGAACGGCCGAAATCTACAACCAGGTAGAGCAGATGCCGGAGATCGCGGAGGCGATCTGCATCGGCCAGGACTGGGATGACGACGTGCGCGTCGTCCTTTTCGTGCGTCCGGCAGACGGCGTGACGCTCGACAAGGACCTGGAACAGCGCATCCGTGCCAAGATACGCTCGGGCGCGAGCCCGCGTCACGTACCGGCCAGGATCGTTGCCGTCCGCGACATCCCGCGCACCAAGTCCGGCAAGATCACCGAACTTGCCGTCCGCGACGTGGTGCACGGCCGGACAGTGAAGAACAAGGAGGCGCTCGCCAATCCCGAAGCGCTCGAACTCTACAAGGATATCCCCGAACTCCAGATGTGAACTCGGGCATGGTGGTTAACAATTCCTTGCTCGATTATTTACCTCGATTGCACGGATGAAACAGTTTGGTAAGATTTCTCGGTGGCGGGTAAGTATCTGTTAACAAATGATGACGATAGTCACGGGTGACTTGGGGATAAGTCCGTCGAAGGATCGGTCCCCGAGGCCGAATTCGCCCCATACCCCATTGTGACAGCATCTATCTTCAGGCGCCTTCGAAGGCGCCTTTTTCTTGTCCTGCCCGATCTGGAGCATGATCCGGAACAGTGGGCACCGGTTTTCCGAAAAGATCATGCTCAGGCAAAGAGACAAGGGCATGATGCGATTCAATCCGATCACGTCATGCTCTAGGAAACGGTGCCGTCAATCCGCCAGGACGCGGGTCGACGGGAAGGTGACTTCCACCAGCGTTCCAGTGCCGGGCGTCGAGGAGATCGAGAAGCGGGCGCGGTTCGCCTCCACCATCGCCTTGGTCAGCGGCAGGCCAAGCCCGGTGCCGTCGCCGCGCTGCCGCCTCAACGTATTGACCTGCTTGAACGGCTTCATCGCCTGCTCGATTTCCGCCTGGCTCATGCCGATGCCTGTGTCGCGCACGCGCATGACGATGTCGCCGCTGGCCTCGTAGGAGGTCGAGACGATCACCTGCCCGCCGGCCTGCGTATAGCGCACGGCGTTCGACAGGAGATTGAGCGCGATCTGCCTTACGCTGCGCAGATCGGCCACGATTTCCGGCAGCCTGGAAGGGAAGCTGGAACGTATGATGACGCGTTCGCGGTTGGCCTGCGGCTGCATCATGGCCACCGTCTCGGCAAGCGTGTCGTTGAGCGACACCGCCTCGTAGTTCATCTCCTGCTCGCCCGCCTCGATCTTGGAGATGTCGAGCAGGTCGTTGACGAGATCGAGGACATGGTTGCCCGAGCGATTGATATCGCGCAGATAGTCGCGGTAGCGATCATTGCCGATCGGCCCGAATTTCTCGTCGATCATCAGTTCCGAGAAGCCGATGATGGCGTTGAGCGGCGTGCGGATCTCGTGGCTGACGCGCGCCAGAAATCCCGTTTTCTGCGAGGACGCGGTTTCCGCCTGGGATCGCGCCTGCGTCAGTTCCTCCTCGGCGCGCTTCCAATGCGTCACGTCTCGCAGCACGGCGCAAAAGCCGCTGTCGCCGGGCAGGCGGCCGATCGTCATGAAAAGCGGGATGAAGCGGCCCTGCGCTTCGCGCCCGATGACTTCGCGTCCGTCATTGAGCACGCTGGCGACGCCGTTGTCCGACAGTCCCTGCAGATAGTCCTGCGCGGCACGCTGGCTTTCGATGGCGAAGAGCGCGGCAAACGGCTTGCCGGCGACCTCGGCATTGTCGAAGCCGAAAAGCGCTTCGGCGGGCCGGCTGATCGAGCGGATCATCCCTTCCGGCGAAATGAGCACGACGCCGTCGGTCGCCGTGTCGATGATGGTGCGAAGTTCTTCGAGCCGAGCCTCGGGATCGACCTTGGTTTCGGCATCCATGTCAGGAAGGGGCACGCCGGGGAGGGGGAGTTGCCGGATTTCCGCCGATGTCTCCTGTCGGGGCGACTGCGCAACCGGCCTGAGCGCCAGCATCAACGCCTTTCCGTTCTTCCACGGCACTGATTGCAGGAGCGCCTCGACCGGCCTCGTGTCGCCGGAAGCGGCCCGCAGGCAGAGTTTGCGGCCGCCGGCCTCGTCTTCGGTGTCATAGGGATCGGCAAAAAGCTCGCCCAGCCCGCCGGCCGCGCGGATCGCGTCGAGAGACGAATAGCCGGTCAGGCGCAGGAACTCGTCATTGGCGTAGTGCAATTCGTCGCCGGAATGGACGAGCACCGGCGTCGGCAGCTTCGACAGGATCGCCTGATAGAGATCGGGCTCGGCCGTGGCGGCGTTCTCTCCGGCAAAATCCGGGGAAACGAAAGCCGAGGGGATAACGGGTTCGGGTTCGCCGAGCGGTTCCGGTGCCTCGGCACGCGCATCCCCTTTGGTCGCGCCGGCCGCCGCTTCCGATTCCGCAGCCGCGCCTTCCCCGGCGGGTATCGCATCCCCGGCTTCTTCGACGGTGGACGCTGTCGTCACAGCCTCGTTCGCGGATGCCTCCGGGGCGGCGGCTGCGGCCTCGGGGTCCGGCATCGGCGGCGTGATTTCGACGTCGCCGGTTTTAGCCGTCGGGGATTTCTCGCCTGGATGCCCGGGCGCGCCGGCGTCTTTTGCCGTTTCAGTATCGGGCGCGGTGCTTTTCGGCTCCGAGAATTTCAGCCAGTCGCGCTTGCCGAAACGCTCCCGCGCGATCGGCAGCACCGTGTCGGTGTCCGCTTCTTTTTCGTCGACGCGGTTTTCAGAAGCGTCTCGGGATTGCGCTGCGTCGTCGCGTTTGGCGCTATCCTTCCTCAGGCGCGCGCCGATCTCGCGGAAGGCGTTGCGCTCCGTCTGCGACAGGCCGTCCTCGACCCCGGGTGCCGGCCGATGCTCGGCCAGCCGGATGATCTTGTCGCTGTAGCGCCGTTCCGGCTTCGGCACGATGGCGAGCGCGGGGATTTCGCCCTGGAAGGGGTCGGCATTTTTCTTTGCAGCCTCCTCGATCGCCGGCGCGGCGGCTTCGTCCTCGACGATTTCGGCCGAGGGCGGCGTGGCTTCGACCGGAGCGACTTCCCCGGCCGGCGGCGCGGCGGGTTCCGGCGCGGGTGCGGCCACCGCATCGGCCATCCGTGCGACCCCGAAGCCACGGAACCCTTCGAAGTTGCGGTCGCGCCCGTAAACCGGCAACGCGGCAAGGTCGACGGGCACGCGCATGTCCGTGCCGGCGGCCGGCCACAGGACCGAGCGGCCCGACCACGTGTCGCGCCGTTCCAGGAGGCCGGCGATCTCGCCGTCCGCGTCGAAGCCGAAGGCGCGTGCGACCTCCCCGAACGAGCGCCCGACAATATCCGCCGAAGCGTCGCCGAGTGCGGTCGAAAATTCATTGGAGATGGAAGTGAAACGGCCGTCGGCGCCCGTGCGCCAGACAAATTTCACCGGCGTCTTGCCGAGTTCCGCCTTGCGCGGCGAAGGCCGGAGGGGCGGGGTGGCGGGCGGGGAGGCAGGCTTGTTATCCTGCTCCGCGACCGGGGCGGCCTCCGGTTCGCGCTCCGCTTCCCTGTCGTGAAGGAAATACCAACGGTCGACAGGACCGTGCGCCGCCCCATGCCGCGCCGGATTGTCGTCCGATGGCTTGGCGGCGGATGCCGCCTCTTCGGGCGCTGCCGGCTTGCCTTCCGTTGCGGTCGGTTCGGCGGCTGGATGGGCCGCTTCGACGGGGGCAGGAGCGGCCGGTGCCGGGGCGGGTTCGGGTGCCGGGGCCAAAGCCCGGTCGACTTCCGGCGCCTCGGCTTCTTCGCCATCGTCCACGACCACGATCAGATGTGTAGCGGGCTCGTCGGTCAGCCGCGCCATGCCGGCGGGCATCAGCGATGCGCGAGCCGGGATGCGCCTCTTCACCAGGCGCTCGGGACCTCGCGCCTCCCGGATGAGGCTAAGAAGCGTCGCCTCGCCGATCTCCAGCGAGGCGAAATCCGGTGACGCGGCGATGATCCTTCCTTCGCCGTCCATGAGCGCGGTGAATTGGCCTTCTTCCCCAAAGCCCTGAATTGCGCGCTCACCCTTCTTCCCGGCATCCGCGGAAGGTTCGTCATCTGCCGGCGCGGCCAGAAGGATCGCCTTTTCGCCGTCCGGCATGACGACGCAGGAGGCGAGCAGGCGGACGAGATTGCTGGCGAAGCCGTTGGTTATGCGGATGGCGATCGGCCGGTCGAGGCCGATATCCGGGTAGCCCGGTGTCGATGCTATCTGCCGCTCGGCGGGCAGCCCCATTCTCGGCGCCGCTCCGATGATCGTGCCGATGTCGTCATAGCCGAACAGCCGCGCGCCGGGTCCGTTCGCCCACAGCACTTCGCCAAGGTCGACGGACAGCATGACGAGCGCGTCGCCATCGGCAAAGCGGCTCCGGATTTCGTCCAGAACCACGATGTCCATGAAGGAATACTGGCTCGATCCCATGCGCTGACCCGGATGTGCTCCCGCGGTTTGGCTAATATTCCGTTAATAAGTGGTACGCGCAACCGCGTCCACAAAGAGGCGGAGCGTCCAAATCGTTTTTGGATCGCGTGGTTAACGGGTGGCGGAATGCTGCACTGCAAAAAAATGTTGCAATGCACAAAAACTATGCCTATATGCCGATCAGGAGCAAGCGCCGGCCCTAATGCCGCCCCGAAGGCCGATCCAATGTGGCCCCGGAGAGGATCAGCCCAGATCAGGCGAGAGCAACACGAAAGGACGATTTTCATGGCCAAGACCGAGAAAGTAAGCGAAACCATCGAATTCCCGAGCTTTGACGCGAGCAAGGCTACCGACCAGTTCCGCGCCTTCGCCGAGAAGGGCGTCGAGCAGTCCAAGGAAGCCTATGCAAGCCTGAAGAACGGCGCCGAGAACGCCCAGAAGGCGCTCGAGGCGAGCTTCGAGACGGCCAAGTCGGCCGGCAGCGACCTGTCGCTGAAGACCATCGCGGCGCTTCGCGCCAACGCCGAAACCGATTTCGCCCATCTCGAGGCGCTGGTCGGCGTAACCTCGATTTCTCAGCTGTTCGAGCTGCAGACCTCCTACCTTCGCAAGCGCGTCGAACTGGTGGTCGACCAGGCGAAGGAGCTTCAGTCCGCCTCGGCGAAGGCGACCGAAGAGGTCGTGAAGCCGGTCAAGGACATCTTCGAGAAGTCCTTCAGGGAACTGAAGGTCGCCTGACGCGTTATCGAGTTTAGTTCCTTCACGCGGTATCCTCCCGCCGTGCGAAGTGAGCGGCTCTGAAGCAAATGAGCCGCAAGTTAAGGCCGGTCCTCCCCCGGCCTTTTCTTTTGTCCTTTGCTTGCCGGTGGCCCGCCGATTGGCCTTGAAAAAGGTCGGCTTTGCCCTTAATGACGCGGGCGTCGGCTTCGCGCGCGTCGCGACTGCGGTAAGCGGTTGTAGCTCAGTTGGTTAGAGCGCCGGATTGTGGATCCGGAGGTCGGTGGTTCGAGCCCACCCAACCGTACCATGCCCGCCGGCGATCATTTCCATAACCGCTATCGCGTCGAACTCGTCATGGTCCGGTCGATCGTCCGGACGGGATGCCCGTCATGCCCGGAAAGAAGGAACATCAGCGCCAGGCTGGCGACGAACGGCAGGAAAAGCGCGGCAATGGCGGTTTGCAGGATCAGCACGTTTCGCCACTGGCGCGTTTTGCGGGGAGACTTCATCAACACTCTCGTATACCCGGCCGCCTGCAAGGGAGCATGGCGGAAATCCGTTAATCCTTCACTGCGCTTCCTGTTAACCCGGCCGTCCGGTCGGTCGCAAATCCCTGAACGGGAACTTCTTTCGTCGCTGCCCGTTGAAGGACGCCGTCACAGGCGGTGTCTCAGGCGACTGCCCCGCCGCCGAAGCCTTCACCGGTTGAGGCGGTGGGGTTTTGCAGCCTCCAAGGCAAGTTCCGGCCATCCTCCATCCGATTCAGCGTGCCGGCCCCAGCGTCGTCGAACCGTCCGATCCGAAAGACAGCGCGAAAATCTGCCCTGCCATTCCTCTGGCCAATCCTGACGAGAAACTGAGCGGCGTGCAAGCCGTCATGGCTTTGACCGCGGCGTCGACAAAGGCCTTCCGCGCCGTGTCGTCGCCTTTGACCTGGACCGAGGTCGGCTGCGGTGGGCCGAGCAGGGATCCGTCGCGCTTGAAGCCGAAGCGGAGCGTGACCGAGGAATCCTTGCTGTCGGCCGGTGGATGCCAGCAGGCTTGGAGGGCCTTGCCGACATCGGTCACGGATTTCAGTTCAGCAGCGAACCCCTGGCCCGTCGCGCCGGCGAGGAATGCGCATAGGGCGAGAGAAACTCCAATCGATTGTCTCATGGCCAATCCGCCTTAAAGCCGAACAGCTGGTACGGATAATTATAGGGCAGCTTTTCAGATAGGGTCGGCGCGGTAACGGATTTTTTTGACTGTTCGACCACGAGGCGAAGCAGAAAGATCGCGTCATGCTCTAGAAAAGCGAACCTTGGCCGCCACCGGTCTTGTCGCGCGGCGCCGGCTTCGCTCGCGCCGCCCCGCCGCCTGCGACCGCCGCCACCTTGCCGTCGGCGAACTCGATATCGAGCACGTCGCCGGCGGAAACCGAAGCGGCCCGCTTCACGATCGCCCCTTCCGTATCCTTCACGACGGCGAAGCCGCGTGCCAGCACGGAGTGATAGGAGAGCGTGTCGGCCAGCCGCCATGCCTGCGCGAGCCGGACGCCCCTTCGCTCCCGCGCCAGGTTCATCGCCTGATCGGCACGCCGGCCAAGCCTCGACACCGTCTCCGCCAGCATCCCCTTTCGCCGCATCAGTGCGATGGGCGAGACGCGTGCCGCGTCGCGGTCGAAGCGTGAGCGGCGCAGCCTCACTAGCGCCAGGAAAACGTTGGGCAGCCGATCGGCGGTGCGGTCGGTGCGCCGCCTTGCGTCGGCCACGTGCCTGGTGAGCAGGGCGGGCGACAGCCTGAGGCCGCGGTAGCGCGCGCGTTTCTTCTCCGTGTTCGCCGTCAGCGCCCGGCCAAGCCGGCTCGCCGCCTCGTCGAAGCGGCGGCGGGGCAGCGCCAGAAGCTGGTCGGCAGAGGGCAGGGCGCGTGACGCCGCCCTCAATGCCTGCCGCTTGCGATCGGAAGCGCGCAGCACCGCGCCTTGCAGCCGCGCCGAGAAATTGGCGATGCGCGCTTCCAGTTCAGCCTTCACCGGTACGGCAAGCTCGGCGGCACCGGTCGGCGTCGGAGCGCGCATATCGGCGACGAAATCGATCAGCGTCCAGTCGGTCTCGTGGCCGACCGCCGAGATCAGGGGAATGGCGGAGGCCGCCGCCGCCCGCGCCACGGCCTCGTCGTTGAAGCCCCAGAGGTCTTCCAGGCTGCCGCCGCCGCGCGCCACGATCAGCACGTCCGGGCGCGGAATGGAGCCGCCGGGCGCAAGCCGGTTGAACCCGGCGATTGCGGCGGAAACCTCTGCCCCCGTCGTCTCGCCCTGTACCCGCACCGGCCACACCACGATGGTGAGCGGAAAGCGGTCGGCGATGCGGTGGATGATGTCGCGGATGACCGCGCCGGTCGGCGAGGTAACGACCCCGATGACGCCCGGCATGAAGGGCAGCTTCCGCTTGCGCGAGGGGTCGAATAGGCCCTCGGCGGCGAGCCGCCGCTTGCGTTCCTCCAGAAGCGCCATCAATGCGCCGGCGCCGGCCGGCTCGATGCTGTCGATGACGATCTGGTAATTGGATTTGCCGGGATAGGTGGTCAGCCGGCCGGTAGCGATGACCTCCATCCCCTCCTCGGGAAGGAATTTCAACCGGCTCATCGTCCCTTTCCAGACGACGGCGTCCAGCCGCGCCCGGTCGTCCTTCAGCGCGAAATAGGCATGGCCTGAGGAATGCGGCCCGCGATAGCCGGAGATTTCCCCGCGCACGCGCACATGGCCGAAGACGTCCTCGACCGTCCGCTTCAGCGCGCCGGAAATCTCGCTGACGGTGTATTCGGCCGCATTGGTTCGGGAATCGCTGTGCACGGGATCGGACATGGGCGGACTTGATGACGTCCGCCCCGCGCGGTCAAGAGTTCCAGGCGAAAGGCGCTGTCAACCGGGCGGCGGTTGACGGTCCGCTTCCCCGACCAGGCCGATGAGCGAAGCGAGGTTCTCGGCGCTTACCACCCTGGCAAGATATGGCTCGGCCTCTGCCGCCGCCCGCGCGCCGCGGTGAAGGCGGCGAAATCGAAGCTGCCGGTCTCGTCGGGCGCCGGAACGGAGATGTTGTCGAGACTTTCGGCGATGTGCCGGGCCAGCGCCTCGACGATCCCGGTATGGCCGGTATGGCCGCGCATGATGCCGATCTGGCAGTCCGGCAGGCGGCCGAACCCTTCCGCCTCGCCCAGTACCCGCATGCCGGGCCTGAGCGCACATTCCGGCAGCACCGAGAGGGCCAGCCCCGACAGCACGGCCGCCGCCACCACCGTCGCCGACCAACTGGTGAAGAGAACGCGATAGTCGCGACCCACGCTTTCGAGCATTTCGCACGCCGCCTGCCGCCAGATGCAGCCCGGCCGGCCGAAGGCCATCGGCAGCACCTCGGCCTCATGCGTGGAATGATTGGCCGAGCAGACCCACAAAAGCGGCTCGCGCCGCACGACCTCGGAATGGCGCACTTCGTCGTTTTGCGTGACCAGCGCGATGTCGAGCGCGCCACGCCGGATCAGCGCGTCGAGATTGGGGCTCGGCTCGCAGATCACGGAAAGCTCCACCCTCGGATTGGAGCGCCCGAACCGTGCCATGATCTCGGGCAGGAAGCGGTCGGCATAATCGTCGGGCGTGCCGATGCGGATATGCCCTTCGAGCTGCGCGTCGTCGAAGGCGGCGAGCGTCTCGCGGTTGAGCTGCATCAGCCGGCGCGCATAGACGAGCAGCTTTTCGCCCTCGTCGGTCAGCTTGTTGGTACGGCCCTCTTTCTCGAAGAGCGGCTTGCCGATGCGCTCTTCCAGCCGCCGCATCTGCATGGAGACGGCGGACTGCGTCCGGTGCACGCCGTCGGCCGCCTTGGTGAAGCTGCCGGTGTCGGCAATGGCGAGGAAGGTCTGGAGCTGGTCGAGATCGAGCGGCGTGGCCATCGCGAGTTCCCATCAGAATAGTTGATGCTAAAGATTAAAAACATTCGTTCGACTAATCAATGGGGTGGTGGCATAGTTCGATGGTCCACCGAAAGGCGCGAACGATCGCGGGCAAGCGCATCCTCCCGGCGCTTTCCGCAGATTAATGCCGCCGTCAAGTTGAAGGAGAAATGAAATGACGACGCTCGAACACACCGCATTGCCGATGATCGATTCATCGCGCCCGGTGGCCTTCGTACGCGTCCTCCAGCGTTTCTTCGCCTTCGGCCGCGCACTGAAAAACCGCCGCGAGATTTATCGCCTCGGCGCCATGACGGATATCGAACTGGCCGATATCGGCCTCACCCGCTCCGATCTGCACGTGGCTGTGCGCTCGCCGCTCGGCATCGATCCGACCGCCCGTCTGGGTTCGATCGTATCCGCCCGCGAGGATGCCGCGCGCCTGGTCTGCTGAGCGGAACGATCGGACAAGATCGCAGGCATCTCACTCCCCTACCGGCTCCCACCGGTTGCCTGCTTGCTGCCCGGCCCCACAAGGGCCGGGCTTTTTTGTCGGGTTTTGCCTGCTAATCACGTTTTCCACAGGCACACGGCAATTAGCGAAGCGAGCCTCGAACTACGTCCCGCAAGCGACAAGAGCCTGATCGCTGGCGAGCGTCACGCCTGCCTATCCATGCCCTTCATGAACTGGTCGAAGATCGAGCCCATCGCCTTTTCGTGTTCGTCGCGGACATTGCTGCCCGCCTCGAACATCTTGCCGAACAGATCGTCATAGGGATTGGCCGGCCGGCCGCCCGGATTGGCCTGAGGCGCAGGGGAGGGCTGCGGGGAAGGCTGCGGGGAAGGCTGGGCTCCCTGTGCGCCGCCGAGCATGTCCTCCAGCATCTTGCCCCACGGATTGCCGGCCATGCCGCCGGAACCGGCCTGCCCGGCGCCACCGCCGAACATGCCTTCCAGCATCTTGCCGAACGGGTTTTCCGCCCCGCCGCCGGGCGCAGGGGCTTGCGGGCTCGCCGCGCCACCCCCCATGCCGCCACGCATCATCTGCTCCATGATCTGGCCAAGAAGTCCTCCGCCGGCACCCGAACCGGAGCCGGAGCCCGGCATCTGGCCTGTCGATTGCTTGAAGAGCCCGCCCATGACCATCGAGGCGATGACGGGCAGCATCTGGGCAAGGATGTTCTGGCCGATGCCGGTCATCTGCGCGGCCTGGCTGGTGACCGCGCGGCTCAGATCCTTCGACCCGAACAGATGGCCCAAAATGCCGTTCCCCTCGGCCACGCCCTCAGGCGAACCGGCGCGCGCGGCATCCTCGAAATATCCGGCGTGCTGGCCGCTCGCCATGGCCTTCATGAAATCCGCCATGCCGTAGGGGTCGGAGGCGTTGCGTTTCAGGCCCTGGCTGAAGGCCGGCATCAGCGCCTGCAGGGCTGCCTGCGTCTGCTGCTGGGAGAGCCCGAACTGGCGCGACAGCGCCTCGATGCCGTTGCCGTTTTGCGCGTTGGCGATCATGTCGAACAGGGGCAGCATCGTTCGGTCCTCCAGTCGGTTTCGCTATTGTGACGAAAGCGTAGCCCAATTCGTTGCGGCCGCCTACCGGTTGCTCCTTGCAACCTTCGTCCTGAATTGCCGCCTCAGGGGCGGAGGCGCAGATAGTGCCGGGCCGTCGGCGCCATGGTCGGCGAAACGATGCTCTCGGCGGCCATGCGTTTTTTGGAGACCAGGCGCTCGCGGTAGAGCGTATAGAGGCCCGAACCGGCGATGATGGCGCCGCCGACAAGCATATAGAGGTCCGGCACGTTGCCGAAGACCAGATAACCGAGCGCGAAGGCCCAGATCAGCGTCGTGTAGCGGAACGGGGCCACCGCCGATATTTCGCCGGTGCGCATCGCCTTGATGATGAAGATATAGCCGACCAGCATGAAAGACGCGCATGCGAAGAGAAGGCCCGTCAGTTCCGTCGTCATCGGCGACCAACCGCCCATCGGCAGCATCAGCACGGCTCCGCAAAGAGTGATGGTAAGCGCGGTCACGGAGGAGACGAGCAGCGTCGGAATCTCGTTGGGTATGCGCCTGGTCGCCAGGTCGCGCACGGTGCAAAAGACGACGCACAGGAGAAGGAGCAGCGAGAAGGCGTTGAACCCCTCCGTGCCCGGCCGGACGATGATCAGCGTGCCGCAAAACCCGACCGCGATCGCGAACGAGCGGCGCCAGCCGACGCTTTCACCGAAGAACAGCGCCGCGCCTACCGTAACCGCCAGCGGCAGCACCTGGAAGATGGCGGCGACATTGGGAAGCGGCAGATGCGCCAGCGCGATGATGTATGTCACCGTGCCGCCGATTTCGCCCGCCATCCTGAGCCAGACCATCGGATGGAGGAGACCCTTGATGTTCCTCAGCAATCTCTGCTGCCAGGCAAGCAGCAACACCAGGAACGTCGCGAACAGGCCGCGCACGAACATGACCTGGCCGACATTGATCGTTTCGGAGGCGAACTTGACGATCGTGTCGTTGAGGGTGAACGCGGCCATCGCGAGCACCATGAACAGCGAAGCGCGCTGATTGTCGGAGGTAAACAATTGGCCTCGCCGGACACATACGTATCGTCATTCGCCTCTAGCAGGAGGTTCGCTGATGGCAATGGCATTTAATTGGGCCAGACAGGCCGAACGCATCTCATTTGGAGCCCGCATCTCCGCGTGCAGTCCGCTTCTTGCCGAGGCGGCAGAAATTTAGTTCGATAAGGACGATAATTGTTGACCAATTGTGATTTATAAATTACAAGCTGATGGCTCGATTGCGGCAGACCGATACATTCCGGAAATGGGAGCGGAAACTCAAGGATCAGCGTGCGCGCGCCGCGATCGCGGCTCGCCTATTCAGGCTTGCCAACGGACTGTCAGGTGATGTTTCACCTGTCGGCGACGGAATAAGTGAACTGCGGGTCCATTACGGGCCCGGCTACCGAGTTTACTTTCGGTATTCCGGAGAAGAGATCATTGTTCTCCTTTGCGGTGGCGACAAGAGCACGCAGGGGCGAGATATCAAGGCGTCAAAAAGGCTTTGGGCAGAACTGGAAGGCGGAGATGGCAGAACAACTTCACGATTATGATCCCGCCGACGCGTTGACGTCCGACGAGGCGATTGAACTTTTCCTTGAGGATGCGTTCGAAACGGGAGATGCCCATTACATTGCCAAGGCAATCGGTGTCGTTGCCCGTGCGAAGGGAATGGCGAAGATCGCGCGGGAGACGGGACTGGCGCGGGAACAACTCTACAAATCGCTCAGCGAAACCGGCAACCCGACCTTGGAAACGACGCTTGCGATACTGAAGGCGATAGGGTTCGAACTGACCGGCAGGCGCAAAGCAGCCTGAAAGCCGTCAACTGCGCTGCCGCCCGTTAATACGCCTGTTCCATGAACACCGGCTCGATCGAGCCGCCCCAGCGCGTGTGATAGGCGCGCACCATGTCCTCGGCGCTGGTCGTGCCGCGCGCCACGACCTCTTCCAGCGGCGCGAGATAATGCGTCTCGTCGAAGCCGTCGCTGTTCAGCCGGCGGCGGTTGAGGAGACCGAGCCGCGAGATGCCGAGCACCTCGCGCGCGATCTCGCGCAGCGAGGAATTGCGCATCGTGACGTTCAGTCCTTCCTTTGGCACGGCGTCGCGCATGGCGCGGGTTTCTTCAAAGGTCCAGTTCGCGGTCAGCGCGTCGGCCTGGTCGAGCGCTTCCGCATCGTAGAGCAGACCGACCCAGAAGGCCGGCAGCGCGCAGATGCGCCGCCACGGGCCGCCGTCCGCCCCGCGCATTTCCAGGAAGCGCTTGAGCCTGACGTCGGGGAAGAGGGTGGAGAGATGGTTGGTCCAGTCGCCCATCGTCGCCTCGCCGTCCGGCACCTCGTTGCGCGCGGCCCCATCCATGAACTGGCGGAACGTCATATGCGTCATGTCGTGGTATCGGCCGTCGCGGATGACGAAATACATCGGCACGTCGAGCGCCCATTCGACATAGTCGGCGAAACCGAAATCCGCCGCGAAGCAGAATTCCTTGAGGCCCGAGCGCTGGTTGTCGGTGTCGCGCCAGATGTCGCCGCGCCAGGATTGCAGGCCGTTCGGCCTGCCGTCCGTGAAGGGCGAGTTGGCGAAAAGCGCGGTGGCGAGCGGCTGCAGCTTCAGGCCCACCTGCATCTTGCGGCGCATGTCCGCCTCGCTCTCGAAGTCGAGATTCACCTGGATGGTGCAGGTGCGGTACATCATGTCGAGCCCCTTCTTGCCGACCTTCGGCATATAGCGGGTCATGATGTCGTAGCGCGATTTCGGCATTTTCGGCGTTTCGGCGAGCGTCCATTTCGGGCTGCCGCCGAGGCCGAGGAAGCGGATGCCGAGCGGCTCGGCGATCTCGCGCAATTGCGCCAGATGCGCGTTGCCCTCGCGGCAGGTCTGGTGGATGGTCTCCAGCGGCGCGCCGGAAAGCTCGAACTGCCCGCCGGGCTCGAGGCTGATCGCGCCCTGGCCGGTCGGCCCGCCGAGGCCGATCAGGTTGCCGGCGTCGAAGATGGGCTCCCAGCCGAGTTTTTCGCGCATCCCTTCCAGAAGCGCTTCTATGCCGCGCCCGCCGGCATAAGGCACGGGCGCGTTACCGTCGACATAGAAGGGGAATTTCTCGTGCTCGGTGCCGATTCGCCATTTCTCGCGCGGCTTGCAGCCCTTGGCGATGTCGGCGACGAGATCGTCGATCCGCTCGATCGGCCGGGAATCGGTGGTGTCGCGTGCCATGGATTTCTCTCCTGCGGCCGGCCGCTTTCACGGGTGACGCTTGATGGACGAAGGATAACGCTTTGATCAAGTGAAAAATCTTGGCCCAGCCTGAAGCGGGTTTGATCGTCGGGGCCTGCCGGTTTCACCAGTCGCCGATGGTTGCCTGCACGACCGCCAGCGCCGCCACAGCCGCCGTATCCGCCCGCAGGATGCGCGGCCCGAGCGGGATGGCTGTGACGAAAGGAAGCGCTTGCAATTCCTTGCGCTCCGCATCGGAGAAACCGCCTTCCGGCCCGACCAGCAGGCCGAGCCTGCGCTCCTCGATCCCTTGGAGCGCCGGCAGCGGGTTGTTCGTGCCGGCACTCTCATCGCAGAAGATCAGCCGCCGGCTGCGATCCCAGTCGGCGAGCAGCCGTTCGAGCTTCATTGTTTCGTGGACGCGCGGAATGGCGAGGATGCCGCATTGCTCGGCGGCTTCGATCGCATTGGCCTGAAGCTTGTCGATGCCGAGCCTCGCAACCTGCGTATGCTGCGTGATGACGGGTTGCAGCACGCCCGCACCCATCTCCACCGCCTTCTGGGCGAGATAGTCGAGCCGTCCTTGCTTGAGCGGCGCGAAGCAGTAGAGAAGGTCGGGCGCCGGAGGCTGCGTCCGCGTCCGCTCGACCGGCGTCAATTTGACCTTCTTCTTGCCGGCCTGCGCCAGCGTCGCCCGCCATTCTCCGTCGCGTCCGTTGAAAAGCAGGATTTCCGCGCCATCGGCCAGCCTCAGCACATTGACGAGGTAGTGCGTCTGCGCCGCATTCGGCTCGACCGCCCGCCCTTCGGCGAGGTTGTCCGGCACGTAGAGCCGCTGCATCCTGTAATTGGCGCGCATGGCTCCTGATGCGGCAGGGCGCGGGGGCCGTCAAGCAGTCAATCGCCGATGCCCGGATGCCAGATTGGCCGGAATCCGCTGCGCAGGACGGCCACCGTCGTCGGTGGCGTCAAAAGCCGGATATCCGCGCCCAGATCCGCTATCGGGACCGATTCGCGACGCCAGCCGCCGAAGCCCCATTGCCGCAGCTTCCCGCGATGAAAGGCAAAGGCGCGGCGGCCGGCAGCCACCATTGCCCCGTCGGGCAGGCTCCTGATTTCCGCCTCCCGCAATGTCGGCGGCACGCCCCCGGAAGCCATCCGTTCGCCATGCAGCCGGGCGTCGATTTCCGGTGCCTTGGCTCCGGCGATCCCGAACGCGTCGGCATAGCATTCGGCAAATTCCCTGGCGCGTTGCCGCCGGCAGTAGAAGCAGGGCCGGTGTCCGGCCGCCAGTGCCGTCACCTCGTCGAGGAAGAAAAGTTCGGTCCATCCTGCATTACCCGAACGCGCGTTGCGGCCCATGACCTCGCGCCTGCGGCCGCGGAACGCGCACTCACAGATGATCCATGCCTTGGTCGTCCAGCGCCGCGAAAGCAGGGTCTTCGTCGCCGGATCGTGGATGACGCCGCGATTGCCCGTGAACAGCCCACGCGCCTCGACTGAGTGGATGTCGCCGAAGGGATCGACGCGGTTCTGCAATGGCATTTCGAACTCCTCGGCCGGCCTTCGTTGCATTTTTGGCACGGCGGAAAAATTGTCGTGGGAGACGGCTCGCGGCCTCTATCCCGCCGCACGCTCCGGCCTTATGTGGCCATCCGGCAACGGCCGCTTCCATTAAAACGGAAAAATCGAAATTGAGGCAACTTTGTCCTCTTTGCGGCGTTGATCGGCAAGATTTTGGTAACTTTAAGCGTGCGAAGTGACAGGACACCAACCGAGATGACCCCCGTGAAAGCAGCACTTTTGTCCTTCGTCATGCTGTCTGCCATTCTTGTATGGGGGGCCGGCATCTACAGTGCCGACGCATCCACCAAGCATGCCGTGGTCGACGGCTACGGCGTCGTTGCCGCGGTCCGTTAATACCGCAAATCCGGCGCGCCGCGCACGTCCATCAGCATCTTGTCCTGCCCGTCGATGACGGCGCAGGTGAGCACGCCCGAATAAAACGCGCCCGTATCGACGTTGATCCGGTTCGGCATGATTTCGGCTTCGCCCGCAGGCGTATGTCCGTGGACGATCACCTTTTCATGGAGCCCCGGATAATCGAGGAACTCGTTTCTGATCCAGATCAAATCGTGGGCGTCCTGTCGTTCTAGCTTCACGCCCGGCCGAATGCCGGCATGGCAAAAGAAGAAGTCGCCGAAGGTGACGGAATGCGGCAAGGCACGGAGGAAGGCGAGATGTTCCTCCGGCACCGCGTCGCAGAGCTTCGCATGGCCTTCCATGAGGACCGGGACGGGTGAGAAGCGCAGTTCCACGCCGTAGGATCGCGCCGTCTCTTCCCCGCTATTGGTGGCGAACAGATCGTAAGGGCTCGGCTCGGCCAGGAATTCCAGCAGGCCGAAATCGTGGTTGCCCATCAGCGAGATGATTCGGCGGTCGCGTGCCTCGGCCGCGATCAGGAAATCGAGCACGCCCTTCGAGGAGGGGCCGCGATCCGTATAGTCGCCGAGATGGATGATGCGCCAGTCTGCCGGCCGGCGCGTCGCGATATCGTCGCGGATGCGCTCATGCATGGCTTCGAGCAGGTCGAGCCGCCCATGCACGTCGCCTATGGCGTAGAGCCGCATCCCGTTCGGCCCGCGTGCGTCGAGAAAGTGGACGCCGGCCGCCACCGCTCAGCCTATCCGCCGACCATGATGATATGCAGCGCGCGCGGTCCGTGCGCGCCGAGAAGCAGCTTCTGCTCGATATCGCCGGAACGCGACGGACCGGTGATGAAATTCAGCGTGCGCGGCATCTCGCCCTTGCCGAATTGCCGGCGCAGCTTCGCCAGCACGGTCTCCATGTCGCCGGCGACATCCTTGGCGTCGACGACGACGATGTGGTGTTCGGGCAGGAAATTGATCGTGGTCGGGTTTTCGCCGCCGGAGGTCAGCGCCAGCGTGCCGGTTTCCGCGATGGCGCCGAAGGCGTGGCTGACGCCCGCCTCGTCGTCGCCGTCGGAGGCGCCGTGCCTGACGTCGAGCGCCTTCTGTTTGGCCCATGGCATCTTCGCCAGCCTTTTGTCGGCCCCCACCCGGATCGCCGCCGGCAGATTGCGTGAGCGCAGATATTCGGCCACCGCCTTGGGCACGTCGTCGTGGGATTTCACCTGCCTCACCGTCGCCGAGACCCGCTCGGCCATGGCGACGAACAGTTTCCGGCGCGCCTTGTCGTCGAGTTGGCCGCGCTCGGGGATGACGCCCTTCGGCGCCTTGGCGAGCCGCGCTTGCACCGCCGCAAGACGCGCCGCGTCGTTTAGCCCGCCGCCGAGCGATTTACGCACCTTGCCGAGGATCGCCTCGCGCCCGCTCATCGCACCGCTCCCTGCTTGCCGCCCGTTTCCTGATTTAAGGTCTCGCGGCTTCGCCATTGCTGCATGAAGGTGCGGCTTTCCGGCGCCGGCAGGTCGCGGTGCTTCGTCCATCCGCCGGCAAGCGGCAGAAAGCGGAAACGTCCCTTGTGTCCGCCGAACAGCGAAAGGACGGGGATCGCCATCGACGTGGCGAGCCGGTAGAGCCATGGCCGTCTGGCGAAGAAGGCCCAGAATTTCAGCCCGCCGCGCACCGTTGCCGGGTTCAGCCCGCGCTCGAACTCGCGCTCGCGCCAGTGGCGCATCATCTTCGGCAGCGGGATGCGCATCGGGCAGACTGCCTCGCACCGTCCGCAAAAGGTGGAGGCGTTGGGCAGATGGCCGGCCTTGTCGACGCCGATCAGCGCTGGCGTCAGCACCGCGCCCATCGGCCCCGGATAGACCCAGCCATAGGCATGCCCGCCGATTTCGTGATAGACCGGGCAATGGTTCATGCAGGCGCCGCAGCGTATGCAGCGCAGCATGTCCTGGAATTCCGTGCCGAGCATGGAGGAGCGGCCATTGTCGAGCAGCACGACGTGGTATTCCTCCGGCCCGTCCGGGTCGCCCGGCCGGCGCGGCCCCGTCGAGACGGTCGTATAGACGCTCATGTCCTGCCCGGTCGCCGAACGCGCCAGCACGCGCAGAATCTGCGCCGCGTCCTCCAGCGTCGGCACGATCTTTTCCAGCGACGCCAGAACGATATGCACCTTCGGCAGGATCTGCGTCAGGTCGCCGTTGCCCTCATTGGTGACGATGATGGAGGAGCCGGTTTCCGCGACGAGGAAATTCGCGCCCGTAATGCCGACATCGGCGTCGAAATAGGCCGCCCGCAGCACCCGTCTCGCTTCGCCGAGCAGCGCTTCGGGCTCCGACAGGTCGCGCGAGGCCGGCAGATGGTCGTGCACGCGGCGGAAATCCGCCTCCACCTGTTCCTTGTTGAGATGCACGGCCGGCGCGATGATGTGGCTCGGGTGCTCGCCGCGAAGCTGGATGATGTATTCGCCCAGATCCGTCTCGACCGGCTTGACGCCGTTCTTCTCGAAGAACTCGTTGAGCCCGATCTCCTCCGTGATCATCGACTTGCCCTTGGTCACGGTGCGGGCGCCCGCCGCGCGGCAGATGTCGAGGATGATATTGCGCGCGTCTTCCGCCGTCTCCGCCCAGTGGACGAAGCCGCCGGCCGCCCGCACCTTCGTCTCGTAGGCTTCGAGATAGAGGTCGAGATTGTCGAGCGTGTGGTCCTTGATGGCGCGGGCATTGTCGCGCAGCGCATCGAACTCCGGCAGCGCGTCGACCGCCGCCTGCCGCTTGTCGATGAAGCCGGAGCGGACGTTGCCCATGGCCTTCTGCAATTGCGGGTCGGCCAGTGCCTCGCGCGCGTTCTGCTTGAAGCGGGGGGAGGTTATTTCCATGGCCGCGTGCTCCCCGGCTCCGCAGTCCGCGTTGTTGTCTTTTCAGCGCCTGTCAGCACCCCCCTCTGTCCTGCCGGACATCTCCCCCTCAAGGGGGGAGATCGGCTGTCCTTGCAGCTACCGCCAATCTCCGAGGTCGCAGAAAGGAGAGCAGGCGGCGTGGCCGGCTCGATCTCCCCCCTTGAGGGGGAGATGTCCGGCAGGACAGAGGGGGGTGTGAAGGGGCGCAGGGCCTCCAGATTGCTCATCCCGCTCACCCCCTACCGCCGATCGGCGGGCCGTCGGTCATACCGGCGAGCACTTCCGCGACATGCCGGGTCTCCACCGCCGACCCCTCGCGCTTCAGCTTGCCGGCCATGTTCATCAGGCAGCCGAGATCGCCGGCGAGCAGCGTGGCGGCGCCGGTTTCCTCGATCCGCTCCGTCTTCTTCTCGACGATGCCGTTGGAGATGTCTGGATATTTGACGCAGAACGTGCCGCCGAAGCCGCAGCAGACATCGGCCTCCTTGAGTTCCTTGAGCTTGAGGCCCTCGACGGTGGAAAGCAGCGCGCGCGGCTGCGCCCGGACACCGAGTTCGCGCAGGCCCGAGCAGGAATCGTGGTACGTCACCTGGCCCTCGAAGCGTGCGGCGACCGACTGCATGCCGCGCACATCGACCAGGAAGCTGACCAGTTCATGCACCTTGCCGGCGAAATCGACGGCGCGCGCCTCCCATTTCGCATCGCCCTTGAACAGCGCCGGATAATGCTTCTTCAGCATCCCGGCGCAGGAACCGGACGGCGCCACGACGTAATCATATTCCTCGAATGCCTTGATCGTGTTCTTCGCGATCGCCTTGGTGTCGGCGCGGTCGCCCGAATTATAGGCCGGCTGGCCGCAGCAGGTCTGCGCCGAGGGTACCTCGACCGTGCAGCCGGCCTCCTCGATCAGCTTGACGGCGGCAAATCCGATCGTCGGCCGGAAAAGATCGACAAGGCAGGTCACGAACAGGCCGACGCGCGGCCGAAAGGGCGTCTGGTCGTTCATCGCCGGCGCTTTCCCGGATCGCTGTTCCTGAAAGCCGGATTGTTCATCGCTGCTCACGCTCTTTCCGTTGCCCTGTTGATCCGGCACGAAAATAGAAGCCTCGGCAAGAAGGGGTCAAACGATTTGTCGAGCCTACATGCTTCGCAGCCGTTTGCCACTGGTACGGAAGGCGGCTAAACAGCGATGGACCCTCAACGAACAGGCAAAGGCGCAATGTCCGGTCTGACGATGCCCCCTTCGGACAAGGCGACGCTGGCCAGGCGCGCCGAGATCGTGGCCGACATGCGGTCGATCGTGCCGGGCGAGGGCGTGGTCGACGGTGAACGCGGCATGCGCGTCTTCGAGTCGGACGGGCTCACCGCCTATCGCCAGCTTCCCATGGTCGTCGTTCTGCCGGAGAATACCGCGCAGGTCGCCCGCATCCTCAAATATTGCAATGACCGCAACATCAAGGTGGTGCCGCGAGGTTCCGGCACGTCGCTTTCGGGCGGCGCACTGCCGCTGGAGGACGCCGTGCTGCTCGTCATGAGCCGCTTCAACCGCATCCTGGACATCGATTATCCGAACCGGGCCGTCGTCGCGCAGCCCGGCGTCACCAATCTCGGCATCTCGATCGCGGTCGAGGAGGACGGCTTCTACTACGCGCCCGATCCTTCCTCGCAGATCGCCTGCTCGATCGGCGGCAACGTGGCGGAGAATTCCGGCGGCGTGCACTGCCTGAAATACGGACTGACCGCCAACAATGTGCTCGGCATCGAAATGGTGCTGATGAACGGCGAGATCGTGCGGCTGGGCGGCAAGCATCTGGACGCCGAAGGCTACGATCTGCTCGGCGTGATGACCGGTTCGGAAGGCCTGCTCGGCGTCGTAACCGAAGTCACGGTGCGTATCCTCAAGAAGCCGGACATGGCGCGCGCGCTTCTCGTCGGCTTTCCGTCGAGCGAGCAGGGAGGGCAATGCGTGGCCGACATCATCGCCGCCGGCATCATTCCCGGCGGCATGGAGATGATGGACCGGCCGGCGATCCATGCCGCCGAGGCTTTCGTCCAGGCCGGTTACCCGCTCGATGTCGAGGCCCTGCTGATCGTCGAACTCGACGGCTGCGGCGCCGAACTCGACCATCTGATCGGCCGCGTCGAGGAAATCGCGCTGAAGAACGGCTCCGTCACCTGCCGCATCTCGCAGTCGGAGGAGGAGCGGCTCGCCTTCTGGCTCGGGCGCAAGGCGGCGTTCCCGGCGGTGGGCCGCATTTCGCCGGATTATTACTGTATGGACGGCACCATCCCGAGGAAGGAACTGCCCCGCGTGCTGCACGGCATGCGGCAGCTTTCGGAGGAATACGGGCTGCGCGTCGCCAATGTCTTCCACGCAGGCGACGGCAATCTGCACCCGCTCATCCTCTACGATGCCAATATCCCCGGCGAACTCGACAAGGCCGAAGCCTTCGGCGCCGACATATTGCGGCTTTGCGTCAAGGTCGGTGGGGTGCTCACCGGCGAACACGGCGTCGGCGTCGAGAAACGCGACCTGATGGGCGAGATGTTCAACCAGACCGATCTCGACCAGCAGATGCGCGTCAAATGCGCCTTCGACCCCGGCCATCTCCTCAATCCCGGCAAGGTCTTCCCGCAATTGCGCCGCTGCGCCGAACTCGGCCGCATGCACATCCATCGCGGCCAGATGCCGTTCCCGGACATTCCGAGGTTTTGAGCGATTGAAAGTAAGGCATAAATGCCTTACATGTCGTGAAATGATAGCGGGAGACTGACGATGACCACGCTCACCGTGACAGCCAAGGGACAGGTGACGTTGAAGAAGGATCTGTTGAAGCACCTGGGTGTCCAACCGGGGCAGCGGCTTGAGGTCGATCTATTGCCGGGGGGGCGGCTTGCCGTCCGGGCTGAAGCCCGGAATGGCTCTATTGAAGATTTCATCGGATACCTTGCCGGACGTACCGACAAAGTCGCTACCATCGAAGAGATGAATGAGGCCATCGCCGACGGATGGGCGGGCAAGAGGTGAAGGTGACGCTCGATACCAACGTGCTGGTGCGCGCCGTCGTCCAGGACGACGCCAGGCAAGCGGTCGCCGCCGCCAGACTCTTGCGTGAAGCCGAGCGCGTGGTGGTTCCGATATCGTGCTTGTGCGAATTTGTATGGGTCCTGCGTCGCACCTATCGCATGCCGCCGGCGCTTGTCGCCGGCGCGCTGCGTAATCTCCTTGCGAGCGTTAACGTGATCACTGACCGAGCTGCAGCCGAAGCAGGATTGTGGTTCCATGATAAGGGAGGAGATTTCGCCGACGGGGTGATTGAGTTTGAAGGTCGGCATCTGGGGGCGGCAATTTTCGCATCTTTCGACAAGAACGCTGTCAGACTTCTGGACCGCGCCGGTCTTGCGGCGATGGTACCGCCCCATTGACCATCTTCACCCCTTCCTCATCCGAAGAAGTCCTTTCCGCCGTCCAATGGGCGCTGTCGGAAGAGGAGCCTCTGGAAATCCTCGGCCATGGCTCCAGGCGCGGTATCGGGCGGCCGGTGCAGGCGGCGCATACGCTCGACCTTTCCGCCCTTTCAGGCGTAACGCTTTACGAACCGGAAGAACTGGTCCTGTCGGCGAAGGCCGGTACGCCGCTTGCCGAGATCGAGAAGCTTCTCGATGACAACCGCCAGCAGCTTGCCTTCGAGCCGATGGATCATGGGCCGCTTTTCGGAGCCGAACCGGGCAGGGGAACCATCGGCGGTGTGCTCGCCTCGAATACATCCGGCCCGCGTCGCATCAAGGCCGGCGCGGCGCGGGATCACATTCTCGGCATCCATGCCGTGTCCGGGCGCGGCGAGGCTTTCAAGTCGGGCGGCCGCGTCGTCAAGAACGTCACCGGCTACGATCTCTCCAAGGCGATGGCCGGTTCGTGGGGAACGCTGGCCGTCGTCACCGACCTCACCTTCAAGGTGCTGCCGACCGCCGAAACCGAAGCGACGCTCGTCCTGCGCGACCTGACCGACGAGCAGGCGGCCAACGTCATGGCGCACGCCATGGGATCGAGTGCCGAAGTCTCCGGCGCGGCGCATCTGCCTGTGCTGGTCTCCGGCAAGGTCGCTGGTAGCACGCTGTCGGGCTCTGCTGCGACCGTGCTGCGCATGGAGGGCGTGGCGCCCTCTGTCGCCTGGCGCATTGATCACCTGAAGGATTTGCTCAAAGCCGCCGGAGAAATGCAGGAGATCGGCGCGGAAGGCTCGCGCGCGCTCTGGCGCGAAATTCGCGACTGCATCCCCTTCGCCGGTGGGAAAAAGCCGGTCTGGCGCGTGTCGATGGCGCCCTCGCAAGGTCATCGCATGATCGATGCGCTGCGCCGCGAGGCCGGTGTCAACGCCTTCTACGACTGGCAGGGCGGCCTGATCTGGCTGGAGATGGCGGCCGGGCCGGAAGCCGCCGCGCTGCGCGCCATGATCCGCCGTTTCGGCGGCGGTCATGCCACCCTTATCCGCGCCGGCGAGCCGGAACGTGCCTCGCTCGACGTCTTCGAGCCGCAGCCGCCGGCACTCGCCGCCCTTTCCGCCCGCCTCAAGGCGGAGTTCGACCCGAAGGGGATACTCAATCCCGGCCGGATGTCTTCTGTCCCGGCGATCTGATAGCGTAACAATGTCGAGAGAGGGGAACCCGACATGAGCGATCCGAACACCACACCTGCGCCGCGCCAGGCCGACCGCTGGCTGGAGCCCGGCCCGTCCAACATGATGGCGGTCTATATTCTCTATCTGGCCGGCTTCGTCATCGGCATCACGCCACTGGTCGGCGTCGTCATGGCCTATATCAACCGCGGCAAGGCGGAAGCCTGGGTCGAAACGCACTATACCTGGGCGATCCGCACCTTCTGGATCGGCCTGCTCTATTCGCTGATCGCCGTGGTGCTCACCATCCTTCTGATCGGTTTCATCCTGTTCATCGCGGTGGCGGTATGGTTCATCGTTCGAATCGTGCTCGGCATGCAGGCGCTGAATCGCAACGAGCCTGTCCGCAAGCCGCAAAGCTGGATCATCTGAGAAAGCCCCGCCGTGCAGACCACCTTTACGCTCGCCCAGCTTGCCGATCCGCATGTGGCGGAATCGGAGAAGATCCTCCGCGCGTGCGTCCATTGCGGCTTCTGCACGGCGACCTGCCCGACCTATGTGACGCTCGGCAACGAGCTCGATAGCCCGCGCGGCCGCATCTATCTCATCAAGGACATGCTGGAGGCCGGCCGCGACGCCGACGCCGAGACGGTCACCCATATCGACCGCTGCCTCTCCTGCCTCGCCTGCATGACGACCTGCCCGTCCGGCGTGCACTACATGCATCTGGTCGACCACGCCCGCGCCCATATCGAGAAGACATATCGCCGGCCGCTCCTCGATCGCGCCATCCGCGCCATGCTGGCGGCGGTGCTGCCCTATCCGAACCGCTTCCGCGCCGCGCTTGGTCTTGCAAAACTCGGCCGGCCGTTCGCTCCATTGATCGGGCGTGTGCCGGCACTCAAACCGCTATCGGCCATGCTGGCGCTCGCGCCGGCACATTTGCCTGAAAAGAAGGCACTGCCCTCCATTCATCCGCAAGGTACGCCGCGCGGCCGCGTCGCCATCCTCGCCGGCTGCGCGCAGTCGGTGCTCGATCCCGGTATCAACGAGGCGACGGCGAGGCTGCTTTCCCGCCTCGGCGTCGAGATCGTCGCCGCGCCGGGGGAGGGGTGCTGCGGCGCGCTGGTCCATCATATGGGCCGCGAGGCCGACGCGCTCGATTTCGCCCGCAACAATATCGACGCGTGGACCCGCCTGATCGAACAGGGCGGGCTGGATGCGATCCTGATCACCGCGTCGGGATGCGGCACGACAATCAAGGATTACGGCTTCATGCTGCGCCTCGATCCCGCCTATGCGCAAAAGGCCGCGCGTGTCTCCGCGCTGGCCAAGGACATCACCGAATATCTGGCCACGCTCGACCTGCCGGCGCCGACGGTCCAACCGGGACTTGCGGTGGCCTACCATTCCGCCTGCTCCATGCAGCACGGCCAGAAGATCACGCGCCAGCCGAAGGACCTGCTGAGGAAAGCAGGCTTCGTGGTGAAGGAGCCGCGCGAGGGGCATCTGTGCTGCGGCTCGGCCGGCACCTACAACATATTGCAGCCCGATATCGCCACCCGCCTGCGCGATCGCAAGGTGAAAAACATCGAGGCGACGGAGGCGGCGCTCGTCGCCACCGGCAATATCGGCTGCATGACACAGATCGGAGGCGGCACGTCGCTACCGATCGTCCACACGATCGAACTGCTAGACTGGGCCTGGGGCGGCCCGAAACCGGTGGCGCTCAAGGATATTCGCCTTCCGGCGCTCGCTCAGGAAGCCAGCCGTTCGGTCTCCGCCGCGCCGTAGCGATCCCGCCCTTCTCGCTACGCCGCCATGTCGATCGACATTTCCGCCGTGATCCGGGACCAGGGCACCGTCACCTTGCCGTCGTCTCGCTTCTCGATCAGCCCGACGGCGAGCAACGCGGCGACATCGGCATGGACGCCGCGATAGTCGCGGCCGAGCGAGCCGGCCAGCGCCCGCACCGAGGTAGGGCCGGTCGAGCGCAGCCGGCGCAGCAATGCCCAGCGGTTCGGTGTCAGCACCTTCAAAAGCATCTCCATGCTTTCGAAAGACAGCAACGCCGGTTCTGCGTGACGGTCGCCGGCATCGATCCGGCGCGCCGCCTCTCGTGCACCGGCGAAAAACCGGTCCATATCTTCGACGATCAGTTTGATTTCACTCATTCTCGATCTCCTCGCGGATATCGGCCTCGAAATCGGCGATCAGTTTTGCGAGGCTGACGAATGTGTAGGTTTCCTCGTGGTCGCGGTAATGCCGATGGTCGCCTTTTCCGGACTCGTTGTCGTAGCCGATGATCCTCTCGCCCGGCTGGCCGTAGAGCAGCGAGTATTTCAGCCCGTGCGGCCGCTCATGCGTGGGGCGGGGCAGGCGCCACACGCGAATCTGGATGATCGCGCCTGATTCCAGCACCGACTTTCGGTCTTCGATAAGCGATGCCGCGCCAGCCATATGTAAATAATATCATATGGTAGAAAGCGCATCAAGAAGGCGCTGGTCCCTCAGGAAGCCAGCCGCTCGGTCTCCGTGCCGGCGCCGTAGGTCGCTTCGTAGAATTCGCGCTGGCGGCGGAGCGCCACCATCGTGTTGCGCAAGAGGATGGCGACCGTCACCGGGCCGACGCCGCCCGGCACCGGCGTGATCCACGCCGCGACCTCGCGCACATTCTCCGTGTCGACGTCGCCGACCAGCCGGCTGGTGCCGTCCGGCGCGATCTCGGCGTTGATGCCGATGTCGATGACCGCCGCGCCCGGCTTCACCATGTCCGACTTGATGAGGCGCGGCTTGCCGACCGCCACGAACAGCGCGTCGGCGCGCCTGGCATGCGCCGCTACCGACCGCGTCATGTGATGACAGACCGTCACCGTCGCGCCCTCGCTCATCAGGAGGAAGGCGATCGGCTTGCCGACGATCTCAGAATGGCCGACCACCACCGCCTCCAGCCCTTTCAGTTCGAGCCCGGTTTCCTTCAAAAGTTCCACCGAAGCCGCAGCCGTGCAGGGCGCAAGGTCGAGCTGGTTATAGACGATGTTGCCGATCGAGGCCGGGTGCATGCCTTCCACGTCCTTCAGCGGATGCACGGCGCCTTGCAGGGTACGGATCGGGATATGGTCGGGCACCGGGCGCTGGATGATGATGCCGGTCACGCGCGGATCGACATTCATGCCGCGGATCGCCGCCTCCAGTTCGCCGGCGGTCACGCTGTCGGGAAAATGCCTTTCCTCGAACTCTATTCCCGCCTGCTCGGCCTTGCGTCGCTGGTTGCGCACATAGACTTTGACGGCGTCCGTGTCGCCGACGCTGATCGAGACCAGCCTCGGCATCCAGCCCTGCGCGCTTGCCGCCTCCGCCTCGGCGCGTACTTCCGCCAGGATGCGCGCCGCGACCGGTGCCCCCTTGAGATAGTGGTCGTCGCCAGGCGACTTGCCATTTGGCTCGATCGTCACATTCATTCTCCCAGGATATGGCGCGGACACTGACCTTTTTTCGTACGAAAAGGCAACAGGATTGCGAAGCGGGCTGCGCCGTACGCGACACCGTGCCGCCCGATGGAACGAAGTCCGCCGGAACCGCTTTATTGCATGACGGATCGGGAGATGAAGATGAAGATGCTGTTCTTCGCCCTTTTGGCCTTTACAGGCTACCGGCTGGCCGTCGGCATAGGCCGGGAAAACGCCGACGCGCCGCTGCTCCCGCGCAACGGGCGCCCCGCGACGGCGAAGCGGCGGGGGCGAAGCGCATAGCGCATCCGCGGTTGATCGCCTGCTGAAAGCGAAAAGGGCAGCGCGTTACCCCTCCGCGCTGCCCCGGCTCGCGTCGGAACGATGCCCATACCCCTCGGGCTCCGTTCCTTCCCCCGCGATCCCTATAACACGACCACCTTTGTGCCGACTTTGACGCGTTCGTAAAGGTCCACCACGTCCTGATTGCGCATCCGGATGCATCCCGACGACACATTGTGGCCGATTGTCCACGGTGCGTTGGTGCCGTGGATGCGATAGAGCGTGTCGCCGAGGTAGAGCGCGCGGGCGCCGAGCGGATTGGTCAGCCCGCCTTCCATATGCGCCGGCAGCACGCGGCCCTTGGCCTTCTCGCGCTCGATCATCTCGGTCGGCGGCGTCCAGCCCGGCCATTCGGCCTTCTTGCGGATCGTCTCCGTGCCCGTCCAGCCGAAGCCTTCCTTGCCGACGCCGACGCCGTAGCGGCGGGCCTTGCCATCTTCCTGCACGAGGTAGAGGAATTTTGTCTTGGTATCGATGACGATCGTACCCGGCTTCTGCGGGCCGTCATACGTGACCTCGCGCGGCAGGAATTTCGGATCGAAGGCCTGCTTCATCTCCTTTTCGGTATACATCGGCACGATTTTGGGCGCCCGGTTCGGCCCCTGCGGCACCACATAGGAATTGCGAATGTCGGGAGTATCGCGCAGGTCGGGCGCGGGCATGCGGGCATAGGCGGCGCGCGAGGGCAGCGGATCGCCGGGCTCGTAGCGCTCCACATGGTAGCGCTTCACCGGCGCCGGCTGGACCTTGACGTTCCTCGGCACGCGCCGAAGCTGAAGCACCCATGGCGCGGAAAGGTCGGGGCTCACCACCAGCGGCGGCGGCTCGGCATAGCGCTGCCCGGCTTGCGCGGGAGCGGTCAAAAGCGCCAGCACGGCTGCCGCGCCAAGGATCGGAAACATGCTTTTCATGACGACACCATTCGCACCTGTACGCTCGATACGGGAACGAAAGCGGCTTGACGCGCATCCCGCCCCCGGGTTTCGTCGGTGAATGTGCGGCTGGCGCTGCAATCAAAAGGTGAATCGCAATCGATAAAATGCGGTATTTTGCGGAAAGCTTTCGCTGTGGTTACCGGCCGGTTCCCGAATCTGGTAAAGGCAAGGTAAATAAACGGGATCAATGCGTTAGACCGCATACCCTGAATCATTTCATGACCGGAGTGAGAAAATGGATGAAGAGAGGGCGGGGCTGATCGAGGGCGCCGATGGCCGTACGCGCTGCCTCTGGCCGGGCGCCGACGAACTCTATCTCGCCTATCACGACCAGGAATGGGGCCGGCCGGTCGACAACGACACGCGGCTCTTCGAGAAAATGTGCCTCGAAGGGTTCCAGTCCGGCCTGTCCTGGATCACCATCCTGAGGAAGCGCGAGAATTTCCGCAGCGCCTTCGCCGGCTTCGACATCGAAAAGGTGGCCTCCTTCGGCGAGGCCGACATCGAGCGCATGCTGGGCGATTCCGGCATCGTCCGCCATCGCGGCAAGATCGCGTCGGCCATCAACAACGCCCGCCGCGCCATCGAACTGATCGAAGAGAAGGGCTCGCTCGCCGCCTATTTCTGGAGCTTTGAACCGCCGCCGCACGAACGGCCGGCGCGGGTCGATCTCGCCACGCTGAAGGCCAATCCGACCACGCCGGCCTCGACCGCGCTGTCGAAGGATCTGCGCAAGCGCGGCTTCACCTTCGTCGGCCCGACCACCATGTACGCCCACATGCAGGCCATGGGCATGGTCAACGACCACATCGAAGGTTGCTTCTGCCGCGCGGAAGTGGAAGCTCAGAGGAAGGAGTTCGCGCGGCCGGGATGAGGATGGGTATCGCAGGACAAAAGCGGATAGATATTCGCCCCTTCGCACCCCCCTCTGTCCTGCCGGACATCTCCCCCTCAAGGGGGGAGATCAGCCGACCGCGCTGTCCATCCCTTTTCTGCGACGTTGGAGATTGGCGAGGGCCGCAATGACGGCTTGATCTCCCCCCTTGAGGGGGAGATGTCCGGCAGGACAGAGGGGGGTGCGCAGGGGCGCAGAGCTGGAAGCATAGCGACGCCAAAGCTCCCTCACCCTTGCCGCCTGTCCTCCGTTCGGCTACCACGCGCTCACGAAAATCCCCGATCCGGCCGACAGAAGAACGACATGCCCGACAAGCAGGAAAAGATGAAGGCGCGGCTACCGCGTGGTTTCGCCGACCGTACGCCGGAAGACATCCGCGCTGTGGACGAGATGGTGGCGAAGATCCGGGCCGTCTACGAGCTTTATGGCTTCGAGCCGGTGGAGACGCCGCTGGTCGAATATACCGACGCGCTCGGAAAATTCCTGCCCGATCAGGACCGCCCGAACGAGGGTGTTTTTTCCTTTCAGGATGACGACGAGCAATGGCTCTCATTGCGCTACGATTTGACCGCGCCGCTCGCCCGCTACGTCGCCGAGCATTACGAGCGCCTGCCGAAGCCCTATCGCAGCTACCGCGCCGGCTGGGTGTTTCGCAACGAAAAGCCGGGGCCGGGTCGTTTTCGCCAGTTCATGCAGTTCGATGCCGATACGGTCGGCACGCCGGGCGTCGCCGCCGACGCCGAGATGGCCATGATGATGGCCGACGTGATGGAGGCGCTCGGCATCCCGCGCGGCGACTACGTCATCCGCGTCAACAACCGCAAGGTGCTCGACGGGATGCTTGAGGCGATCGGCCTCGGCGGCGATGAGAACGCCGGAAGGCGGCTCACCGTGCTGCGCGCCATCGACAAGCTCGACAAGTTCGGGCCGGAAGGCGTGAAGCTTCTGCTCGGCCCCGGCCGCTGGGATGGCGGCAAAGAAGGCGAGGGGGATTTTACGAAAGGCGCGGGGCTGGATGAGCCCGCTACCGCGACGGTGTTGAAGTATGTGCAGACCGGAGAAATCGAAGATAACCCCGGCGTTGGCGAATTGCGCGAGATTTCCAGCTTGGTCCAGGCCGCCGGCTATGGCGAAGACCGCATTCGCATCGACCCCTCCGTCGTCCGCGGCCTCGAATACTACACCGGCCCTGTCTACGAAGCCGAGCTTCTGGCGGAAATCCCCAACGAGGACGGCGTGGTTGTGCGTTTCGGCTCGGTCGGTGGCGGCGGGCGCTATGACGGGCTGGTGTCGCGTTTTCGCGGCGAGCCGGTGCCGGCGACGGGCTTTTCCATAGGCGTCTCGCGCCTGATGACGGCGCTGAAGAATCTCGGCAAGCTTTCGAGCGCCGGCGAGGTCGGCCCGGTCGTCATCCTCGCCATGGACCGCGACACGGAAAGCCTCGGCCGCTACCAGAAGATGGTGTCGGAACTGCGCCATGCCGGCATCCGCGCCGAGATGTATCTCGGCGGCTCCGGCATGAAGGCGCAGATGAAATATGCCGACCGGCGCGGCAGCCCCTGCGTCGTCATCCAGGGCGGCGACGAGCGCGCGAAAGGCGAGGTGCAGATCAAGGACCTCGTGGAAGGCGCGCGCCTTGCCGAAAAGATCACCGACAACACCGAATGGCGCGAAGGCCGCCCGGCGCAGGTGTCGGTGCCGGAAGCCGACCTCGTCGCCACCGTGCGGGGCATCATCGTCGCGCAGAAGGCGGAGCGCAAAGGTGGCGCTTGAGCGTGCCGGGATAGGGTGGTGCGTAAACACCCCTCTCTGCCCTGCCGGGCATCTCCCCCTCAAGGGGGGAGATCGGCGGCTTTACGCTCGGCGCCCCTTCTCATGCGCTATTGCCGATTGGCGAGGGACGTTCTGCAGGCTGATCTCCCCCCTTGAGGGGGAGATGGCCGGCAGGCCAGAGGGGGGTGAAGGGCCGCGTATGCCTTTCTCCGGGCGTCCCGCATGACGCTGCGTCCCCCCGCCTTCGCCGCCGATATCATCGCGCTCTTCGCCGAGCGCGGGGCGGAGTCTGTCGATGTCGCCATCCTGCAACCGGCCGATCCGTTCCTCGACATGGCGGGCGAGGATTTGCGCCGCCGCATCTTCCTGACCGAAAGCGAGACCGGCGGGAGCCTGTGCCTGCGGCCCGAATTCACCATTCCCGTCTGCCTCGACCACATCGCCTCGCATGCCGGCACGCCGCGCCGCTACGCCTATCTGGGCGAAGTCTTCCGCCAGCGCCGCGACGGGCCGTCCGAATTCTTCCAGACCGGCATAGAAGACCTAGGCGAGCGCGACGTCGCAACCGCCGACGCGCGTTCCGTCGCCGATGCGCATGCGCTTCTGGAAAGGCTGCTGCCGGGCCAAAGACTGGCCGTCACGCTCGGCGACCAGAGCGTTTTCGAGGCGGTGCTGGCTGCACTTGGCCTGCCGCGCGGCTGGCGCATGCGGCTTGCCCGCGCCTTCGGCGTCCCCGACATACTGGCTTCCGCGCTGGAGCAGCTTGCCGCGCCGGCCGGCAACGGCATGCTGGAGGAGCCGGCCGCCTCGCTGGTCGCCGCCGCCGATCTGCCGGGGCTTTCGCTCTTCATCGAAGACGAGATGCGCGAGGCCGGCCTGTCGCCCTCGGCCGGCCGCAAGCCGGACGACATTGCGCGCCGGCTCCTGGAAAAATCCGAACTCGCCAGCGTGCGGCTTTCCGAAACCGCGCTGGAAGCGCTGAAGACATTTCTGGCGATCAACGTGCCGTTCGACCGCGCCGCCGAGACGCTGGCCGAATTCGCGCGGGGGTCGAAACTTTCCATGGGCGCGGCGCTCGCCCGTTTTGCCGAGCGCGCCGAGGCGCTTGCCGCGCACGGGCTGCGCTCGGCGGAAATCCGCTACGACGCCGCCTTCGGCCGTCCGCTCGATTATTATACCGGCCTCGTCTTCCAGATCGCGGCCGAGGGCGGCGAACGCCCCCTTGTCGGCGGCGGCCGCTACGACCGGTTGCTTACCCTGCTCGGCGCGCCGAAGCCGATCCCGGCGGTCGGATTCTCCGTCTGGCTCGACCGGGTGGAGGAATTGCGGGGAAGGCGGCAATGATTCCTCTCGGTTTGACCCCCACCCCTGACCCCTCCCCACAAGGGGGAGGCGGATCCGGCGCCATCTGCGTCGACCTTGCCGGTTTGGCGCAAGCGATGACGAAAGCATCTCCCTCCCCCTTGTGGGAAGGGGCCAGGGGTGGGGGTAAGCGGTTTCTCAATCGAGGGCGCCAGCCATGACCGTCACGCTGGCGCTTCCCTCCAAGGGCAGGCTGAAGGAGCAGGCGACCGAGGCACTGGCCCGCGCCGGGCTGGTCGTTGAGGAGCCTTCCGATCCCCGGCAATATAATGCCCGCATGAAAGGCTTCGACGGCGTCGAGATCGCCTATCTCTCCGCTTCCGAGATCGCGCGTGAGGTCGGCGAGGGCCGGGTTGATCTGGGCGTCACCGGCGAGGATCTTCTGTGCGAGACTTTTTCCGACTGGTCGGAGCGTGCGGAAATCGCAGCGCGCCTCGGCTTCGGCCGCGCAGATGTGGTGGTCGCCGTGCCGGAAGTCTGGCTCGACGTCGCCACCATGGCCGATCTGGACGACGTGGCGGCCGATTTCCGCCAGCGTCACGGGCGGCGGCTCACCATCGCGACAAAGTACTGGCGGCTGACCCAGCAGTTCTTCTCGCAAAAGCACGGCATCCAGGTCTACCGCATCGTGGAAAGCCTCGGCGCCACCGAAGGCGCTCCGGCGGCGGGGCTGGCCGACGTGATCGTCGACATAACGACAACCGGCTCCACGCTGAGGGCAAACCGGCTGAAGGTGTTGGAGGACGGGGTGATCCTGAAATCCGAAGCCTGCCTCGTCCGCTCCAGGAAACGAAGCGGCGATGCGGCAATCATCGCCGGCATCGCCGCAAGGTTTGCAAGAAGCCCAGACTGATAGTTCAGGCCTGAGCGTTCAGGCGGCCCGCCGCCCGTCGACCGAAATGGTGCCGGCTCCTTCGACGGCCAGCGCCAGGAAGCCGCCGGCCATGGCGAGGTTCTTCAGGAAATTGATCATCTGCATCTGGTCGGCGAAATCCGTATGCGCCACCAGCGCCGACGCCACCGAAAAGACGGCGAGCACCCAGGCCGCGATGCTGGTCTTGAAGCCGACAAGGACCGCAAGCCCGCCGAGAAGTTCGATAAGGCCGACGATCACGGCCACCGCGGTCGGCGCCGGCAGGCTGTAACTGGCGAAATAGCCTGCGGTGCCGGCGATGTTGGTCAGTTTGCCGAAGCCGGACATGACAAAGATGATCGCAAGCAGGATGCGCGCGACGAGCAGGACGAAATTGGCGGGCATGGTGTGGTCTCCTTTGATTGCCGCCCCTCTACCCGGTTTGCCGTCCTTGCGCGACCGTCCAACTCATGCACAGTGTGAGCGCGATTTGTGAACAATGAAGGAAATATTGTTCACAAAACCATGCGTTCAGCCCGGATGCGTCATATCTTCCGGCTTCACGATGCGGTCGTAATCCGCCTCCGAAACCAGCCCGCTCTTTATCGCTTCCTCGCGCAGCGTGGTGCCGTTCTTGTGCGCCGTCTTGGCGATCTTGGCGGCGTTGTCGTAGCCGATGGTCGGCGCCAGCGCCGTCACCAGCATGAGCGAACGGCCCAGCAGATCGGCGATGCGCTTCTCGTCGGCCTCGATGCCGACGACGCAGTGCTCGGCGAAGGAGCGCATGGCGTCGGCGGTGATGCGGATCGATTGCAGCACGTTGAGCGCGATCACCGGCTTGAACACGTTGAGCTCGAAATGGCCCTGGCTGGCGGCCATCAGGACGGCGGCGTTGTTGCCGATCACCTGCGTCGCCACCATGGTCAGCGCCTCGGCCTGGGTCGGGTTGACCTTGCCCGGCATGATCGAGGAGCCCGGCTCGTTCTCCGGCAGGCGCAATTCACCGAGGCCGGAGCGCGGTCCCGAACCGAGGAAGCGGATATCGTTGCCGATCTTGAAGAGGTCGGTGGCAAGCGCGGAAAGCGCACCGTGAAAATTTGCCAGCGCGCCGTGCGAGGCCAGTCCCTCGAACTTGTTTTCGGCGGTACGGAAGGGCAGGCCGGTGATCTTCGCCAGCTTGGCTGCGATCGCGGTATCGAAGCCTACCGGAGCGTTGAGGCCGGTGCCGACGGCGGTGCCGCCCTGCGCCAGCGCATGGACGTCGCCCAGCGCCTGCTCGATGCGCCTGCGGCCGAGTTCGAGCGCTGCCACATAGCCGGAAAATTCCTGGCCGAGCGTCAGCGGCGTGGCGTCCTGCGTGTGCGTGCGGCCGATCTTGACGATGCCGGCGAAGGTTTTGGCCTTGGCGGCAAGCGCGGCGGTCAGTTCCTCCAGCGCCGGCAGCAGGAGGTTCGCCGCCTGCATCGACGCCGCCACGTGCATGGCGGTCGGGAAGGTGTCGTTGGACGACTGGCTCTTGTTGACGTGGTCGTTCGGATGAACCGGCTTCTTGGAACCCATCTGGCCGCCGAGCGTCTCGATCGCCCGGTTGGAGATGACCTCGTTGGCATTCATGTTGGTCTGCGTGCCGGAGCCCGTCTGCCAGACGACCAGCGGGAAATGATCGTCCAGCTTGCCGTTCGCCACCTCGTCCGCGGCGGTAGCGATCGCCTTGCCGAGCGCCGGGTCGAGCAGGCCGAGTTCCATGTTGACTTCGGCCGCCGCGCGCTTCACCAGCCCCAGCGCATGGATGAGCGGCAGCGGCATGCGCTCGCCGCCGATCCTGAAATTCTGCCGGCTGCGCTCGGTCTGCGCCCCCCAGTATCTGTCGCCGGGAACTTCGATAGGGCCGAACGTGTCGGTCTCGGTACGTGTGTTGGTCATCATTGCCTCAATTGAAATGCGGCGGCACCATATGGACGGGGTGCACCTGCGTCCAGACGAATATAGGGGTGAAGGGCTCCAAGCCGAAATTGGCCGAGAATTACCCCCACTCCGTCCGCTTCGCGGCCACCTCTCCCCCTGAAAAGGGGAGAGGAAAGGAGCTTGCGACCGCTCCCGGCACTTCCTCTCCCCCGTCGATCGGGGGAGAGGTGGACGCGAAGCGGACGGAGTGGGGGTCGACTTGGTCCAACCCGTTCGAGAGCAGGATTGGTTATAGGCAGGGGGCGAAGCCGCCGAGCGAACGTGCTCTATGCCCACTCGCCCTTGCGGAAGACCGGCGTGCGGGAGCCGTCCTCGGAGATGCCGTCGATGTCGACCTTGTCGGAGCCGATCATCCAGTCGATATGGATGAGGCTCTTGTTGCCGCCCTGCGCCGCGACCTGCTCGGGCGTCAGCTTGGCGCCGCCGAGGAAGCATTTCGAATAGCACTGGCCAAGCGCGATGTGGCACGACGCGTTTTCGTCGAACAGCGTGTTGAAGAAGAGGATGCCGCTGGCCGAGATCGGCGAGGAATGCGGCACCAGCGCCACTTCGCCGAGCCGCCGCGCGCCTTCGTCCGTGTCGAGCACCTTTGCCAGCACCGCCTCGCCGCGCGCCGCCTTGGCTTCCACGATGCGGCCTTCCTCGAAGCGCACCGAAATCTCGTCGATCAGCGTGCCCTGGTAGGAGAGAGGCTTGGTCGAGGAGACGTGGCCTTCAACGCGGTGCGCGTGCGGCGTGGTGAAGACCTCCTCGGTCGGGATGTTGGGATTGCAAATGATGCCGTTCTTGGCACTCGACGCGCCGCCCTGCCATTCGTGCCCGTCGGCAAGGCCGATGGTGAGGTCGGTGCCCGGGCCGGAATAGTGCAGCGCGCGGAAGCGCTTGCCGTTCAGCCATTCCGTCCGCTTCCTGAGCGCGGCGTTGTGCGCTGCCCATGCGCCGATCGGGTCGTCGCCGTCGACGCGCGAGGCGGCGAAGATCGCGTCGGCGAGTTTCGCCACGGCGACTTCTTCGGAATCGTCCGGGAAGACCTGCTTTGCCCACGACGTGCCGGGATAGGCGACGATGTTCCAGTTGATGTCGAAGCCGGCGATCTTCTCCAGTGCCGGCTGATAGGCGAGCGAGTTCGCCTTGTTGGCGCGCGCCACCTTGTTTGCGTCCTCGTTCGACAGGAGCATCGGATTGTCGCCGACGATGGCGAGCCGGGCGGTATTTTCGGAAAATGCCTTGGCCACGCCGTCATAAAGCCAGCCCGGCGCGCGGTCGAAGCTTTCGTCGGACGCGTTGCGGAAGCGCGAAAGCGTGATTTCCTCGTCCGACAGGATCGGCGTCACCAATCCGGCGCCGGCGCGATAGGCGTGGTCGGCGATGCGCCGAACGAGCGGCAATGCGGCCGCCGGCGCGGTCAGGAACAGGTTCTGCCCGCGTTCCAGCCTCAGCCCGACCTTGACGGCGACTTCCGCCAGCCTGTCGAGCTTCGCGGGATCGATGGAGGGCTGGATGCTGCGCTGATGCGTGTTCATGGGGTAATGCCTCGATGGATGTTGCTATGGAATGGTATCGGAAGATGGCCTCAGGCTGCCTTGGCGCATTCGGCGCAAAGCCCGCGGATTTCGATGGTCGTCTTTTCCGGCCGGAAGCCGGAGCGCGCGCTGATGCCGTTCACGAAGGCGCGGAAATCCGCGTCATGGATTTCCGAAACCGCGCCGCAGCGCTCGCAGATGGTGAAGCCGATCGGCTCGCCGTCATGATGGACATGACCGTCAGCATGCGCGCAGGCGACGAAGGCGTTCATGCTCTCCAGCCGATGCACCACGCCAATGCCACGAAGCTGGTCGAGCGCGCGATAGACCTGAAGCGGCGCACGAAAACCGTCGTCGCGCAACTGGTCTAGGATCTGGTAGGCGCTAAGCGGCGTGCCCGCGCGCTCCAGTGCCGCGAAAACCAGCTTCTGGTTCCTGGTGAATTGAGTGGTCGTCACGCTTCTTGCTGTTCCGCAGGGTTCAAGGCTTAACGTAATGGCGCGAGGCGTTCGCGGCAACATGGCGAAGCGTCACGCGGCGCGCAATCTGCTTGCCGCGCCGGCCGACAGATAGGCCAGCGCGCCGAGCGCGGTGATGAAGAAACTCGTCGGCCAGTCGGTGATGTAGGCGAGGACAAGGCTTGCCCATGCAATCGCGACGGCGATCAGGATCGAAAGAATGACACCCGCGAGCACGCCTCGCGTCAAATGAAGGGCGGTCGCTGCTGGCGCCACCATCAGCGCGAAGACCAGAAGCACGCCGACGATCTGCGTTGCCTCCGCCGTCGCTATCGCGACGATGACCATGAAGAGCGTCGAGACGAGTTCGAGATTGACGCCTTTCGCCTCGGCAAGTTCGGGCTGGAGGCTGGCGAAGAGAAGCGGGCGAGCGATGAGGGTCAGTGCCGCCAGCGTCACGATCGCCATCGCGGCCAGTACGAGCACGGTATGGAAGCCGATGCCGAGCACGTTGCCGAAAAGCACGCTCGTCGCCTGCGCGGCGTTGGTGGTGTAGAAATGCAGGAAGAGCAGCCCGAGCCCGAGCGACAGCGTCAACACGATGCCGATCGCCACGTCGCGATGCGCCCGCTCGCCGAGCAGGCCGATGCCGATGCCGGCGGCGAGCGTGAACGCCGTCAGCCCGAAGAAGGGCGAAACCCCGATCAGCGCCGCGCCGGTCGCACCGGGAAAACCGACATGGGCGAGCGCATGGCCGGCGAAGGTCTGGCCCCTGAGCACCAGGAAATAGCCGACCGCACCGGCGACGACGCCGACGATTGCCGAGGCCGCGAAGGCGTTGCGCATGAACTCGTATTCAAGCATCGTGAGCATGCGCGTGCCCTTCCAGTTCGATGCCGTCGGCCATGACGAAGATGCGGCCCTCGACACGCACGACATGGATCGGCGTATCGAAGAGGCCGGACAGCACCGGCCCGCTGATGATTTCATTCACCGGGCCGACCGCCGCCTTGCCGTTGCCGACATAGAGCACCTTGTCCGCTGCCTTGAGGAGCGGATTGATGTCGTGCGAGCAGAAGATGACGGCTATGCCGAGCCTCTCGCCTATCTCCCGCGCCAGTTCGATGATGGTACGCTGGTGCCCCGCGTCGAGGCTGATAAGCGGTTCGTCCAGAAGCAGGAGCTTCGGCGCTCCAGTAAGCGCCTGCGCGATCAAGATGCGCTGGCGCTCGCCGCCGGAAAGCCGGTCGAAGGGGCGTCTGGCGATGTCGGTGGCGCCCACCTGTTCGAGCGCCTTCCATGCCGCCACCTTCTCGGTCGCCGAAGCCACCGGCCAGCCCCAGCGATGGCCGCCGGTCGCGCCGGCAACGAGGTCGAGCCCGCTGATCGAGGTCTGCACCGAACCGCGCCGAAGCTGCGGGACATAGCCGATGCCGGGATTGCCGCGCAGCGGCGGCTTGTCCAGCACTGTAATCGTTCCGCCTTGCGGGCGGACCAGGCCGAGGATCGCCCGCAGGATCGTGGTCTTGCCGGAGCCGTTGGCGCCCAGAAGCGCGACGAATTCACCTTGCGCTATGGCGAAGGAGACACCGGTCAAAACCCGGTGCCCCCCATAGGCGAGCGTCACCTGATCGAAGCCGACCGCGTTCATTGGGTGCGCGCGGCAAGCGCCTTTTCGACGGCCCCGACCTGCCCGGCGAACCATGTCTGGAGGATTTGGCCGGCGGGCATGGTTTCGGTGACGCCGATGACGGAAACCTTGTTTTCCCGGGCGATCCCGAGGAGGCGTTCGGTCGCTTGATCGGTCACCTGCGAATTGTAGAAAAGGATCTTTGCGGACCCGTCCTTCAGGCTCTTCTCGAAAGCGATGACCTGCTTCGGCGTCGGCTCGGCGTCATTCATCACGGCCGTCTGGAATTTTTCATTCAGCATCCGGAAGCCGAGCGCTTCGGCCATGTAGCCGAAGACCGGCTCGGTCGCCGTTACTTCCGTGCCGCCATAGGTCTTGCGGACATTGGCGATTTCCTTGCCGATCTTCTCCATCGAAAGGGTGAATGTCGCCAGATTGGCCTTGTAGTCGGCGGCGTTTTCGGGATCGCGCCAGACGAGTTCACCGGCAAGCGCCTTGGCGACGGCCGGAAGCGTGGCGGGGTCGTACCAGAGATGCGGGTTATCCCCCGACTTCCGGCCGGTGAGAGCGGCCGCGACGATTGCCGTGCGGCTTGGGGCGGAAGAAGCGGAAACCAGCTTGTCCATCCATGGATCGTAGCCTGCGCCATTATAGATCACGATACCGGCGTCGGCGACCGCCCGCGCGGTGGACGGGCTGGTCTCGAACAGATGCGGGTCCTCGTCGGGATTGGAGAGGATGCTGGTGACCGCGACATGGTCGCCGCCGATCTGCCGGGCGACATCGCCGTAGAAATTCTCGGCCGCGACAACGGCTATCCTCTCGGCGGCAAGTGCGTTGCCGGCGGACAGGAACGGGGCCGCCGCCAGCATGACGGCCGCGAAGAGCAGAGAGCGCATAAAATGGTTCCTTCGGCAATGGGGAGATGGGTGCCGACCGGCCGGAAGTTCGTTACGTAACAATATAACATTTACGCCGAGGAGGAAGCACTGACAAGAGGAGTTTGGAGAAAATGCACTGGTCCCTTTCAGACCGCCGCCATTGACCTCACTGCCGCTACCCGCTACCGATCCGCACCCCATGTTCGAGCTTATTGTCGCCGCGGTCCTCATTCTTCTCAACGGCGTCTTCGCCCTGTCGGAGCTTGCGATCGTTTCTGCGCGCAAGGCGCGGCTGGGGCCGATGGCCATACGCGGCGTGCGCGGCGCGGCCGCCGCCGTAAGGCTGAGTGAAAATCCGGGCCGCTTCCTCTCGACCGTCCAGATCGGCATCACGCTGGTCGGCATTCTGGCCGGCGCGTTTTCCGGCGCCGCGCTGGGCGACCGGCTGAGCCGCTTCCTGGCGGAGGAGGGGCTTTCGGCAAGCGCCGCCGACCTTGCCGGTTACCTGATCGTCATCGGCCTCATCACCTTCCTGTCGGTCATCATCGGCGAATTGGTGCCCAAGCATCTGGCGCTGAAGAACCCGGAGCGGATCGCCTGCATGATGGCGCCGACGATGCTGTTTCTTTCACGCGCCGCAGGCCCTGTGGTCTGGCTGCTCGACAAGTCGACACAATTGTTGCTAACGGCTTTCGGAGTTTCTACCGAGGCACAAAGCGCCGTTACCGAGGAAGAACTGAAAACGGTTGTCGCGGAAGCCGAAAGCGCCGGCGTCATCGAGAGCGCCGAGCAATTCATGATATCCGGCGTCATGCGGCTTTCCGACCGTACCGTGCGTGCGATCATGACGCCGCGCACGGATGTCGAACTCCTCGACGCCACGCTGGACGACGCCGAACTGCGCAAGGCGCTGCTCGATTCCAGGCACTCGCATTTGCCGGTTTATGAAGGCACGCCCGACGACGTGATCGGCGTGGTGATCGTCCGCGATCTCATCAAGCCGCTTGCCTCGAAACGCAGATTCGACCTGAAGCGATACGTGCGGACGGCATCCGTCGTTCCGGACACGCTGGAGGGGCTGGATGCCGTCCGCCTGCTGCGCGACGCCGAAGTGCCCGTGGCGCTGGTGCTCGACGAATACGGCCATTTCGAGGGGCTGCTGACGCCGGCCGACATCCTCGACGCCATCGCCGGCGCCTTCCGGTCGGATACCGAGAAGGACGAGCCGGAGGCCGTCCGGCGCGAGGACGGATCGTGGCTGTTCGCCGGCTGGATGCCGGTCGACGAGATGGCCGAACTGCTTTATCTGAGCCTGCCTGCCAAGCGCAGCTACGACACCGTGGCGGGCTTCCTCATCAATGAATTCCAGCGCATTCCCGAAACCGGCGACCGCATCGACATCGGCGCCTGGCGCTTCGAGGTGGTCGATCTCGACGGCCGCCGCATCGACAAGGTTTTAGCTATGCGCTTGCCTTGACGGGCGGGTTTTCTACAGGATTAACAATCATTTGTCGCAGGCAATGGAATCTCCTGCGAAACTTTCAGTTGGGCGAAAACGAAGAAAGGCGGCCCGGTCGCCGCCTTCCTTCCTGCGATTTCGCGTCCGCTCAGCGGCGCATCGCGTCCTTCATGTCTTCCTTGGCGTCGCCATAGGCTTTCTGCACCTTGCCTGCCGCCTTCTCGATCTTTCCCTTGGCCTCGGTCTCCCTGGAGCCTGTCACCTTGCCGGCTGCTTCCTTGACCGAGCCGGCTACCTGCTTGGCCGTGCCCTTCACCTGATCCTTGTTTACCATCTGCGTGCTTCCTCGCATGGTTTGAGAGAGATTGATGTCGCGGCCGTGACGAAAGAGAACGCGCGGCGGCGTGACCGGTTCCTTGAAAGGTGGTTTGCCGGTTCCTTTAAAGATGGTTTGATGGTGCATCGCTTCGAGGATTGTTTCCATATTGAACGGCACCGCTCCCTTGCCGATTGATGCCGCCGTCGATCCGGCAGGTTTCATCAAGGCGAACATGCGCCTTCGCCCCGTGCCGTCCATCCCCGAGATCAGCCTCTACACCGCGCACCCGGCGAGCAACCTCTGGCGCCTGACGGGGAAGAGGGGCGAGGGACCGCCGCCTTACTGGGCCTATGTGTGGGCCGGCGGCGCGGCGCTCGCCCGTCATTTCCTCGATCGGCCTGAAAGCGTTCGCGGCCGACGGGTTCTGGACCTCGGCGCGGGCGGGGGCATCGTCGGCATCGCGGCCGCCAAGGCAGGAGCGGACGCGGTCTCTGCCTCGGAGATCGACCCCAACGGCATCGCCGCGATCGGCCTGAACGCCAGCGCCAACGGCGTGACGCTGGAGATCATGGGTCGCGACCTGATCCGATCCGATCCGCCGGCCGGCATCGATCTGGTCGCGGTCGGTGACCTTTTCTACGCTGCCGGTCTGGCGAAGCGCGTCATGCGCATTCTCGACAATTGCCTCGCTATGGGAGCTGAAGTGCTGGTCGGGGACCCGGGCAGGGCGTTCCTGCCGCGTGCCCGACTGCAACCGGTTGCGGAGTATGCCGTGCCGGATTTCGGCGATGGCGGGGCGGCGGCGAAGCCGAGCTCGGTCTTTGCCTACCGGCAATGAAAAAGGGCGGTCTCGCGACCGCCCCTTCCGAGATGATTGTCAGCTGGATTTCCTTAGAAATCCATGCCGCCACTCAAGCCCGCTTGGGGCTTGAGCATTGTTAGTTGATGGGCGTGCTTATGGATTTCCTTAGAAATCCATGCCGCCCATGCCACCCATGCCGCCGCCGGGCATCGCCGGAGCCGGCGAGTCCTTCTTCGGCGCCTCGGCGATCATCGCCTCGGTGGTGACCAGCAGGCCGGCGACCGAAGCCGCGTCCTGGAGCGCCGAGCGCACGACCTTGACCGGGTCGACGATGCCCATCGCGATCATATCGCCATATTCGCCGCTCTGGGCGTTGTAGCCGTAGGTCGGCGACTTGTTGTCGAGGATCTTGCCGGCAACGATCGAGGCTTCGGCACCTGCGTTGGTCGCGATCTGACGGACCGGAGCCTGCAGCGCGCGGCGCACGATGTTGATGCCAGCCGCCTGGTCGGCGTCGGCGCCGGTCGCCTTGATCGCCTGCGTGGCGCGCAGGAGGGCAACGCCGCCGCCGGCTACGATACCTTCCTCGACAGCCGCACGGGTCGCGTTCAGCGCATCGTCGACGCGGTCCTTCTTTTCCTTGACCTCGATCTCGGTCGCACCGCCGACGCGGATCACCGCGACGCCGCCGGCCAGCTTCGCAAGGCGCTCCTGGAGCTTCTCGCGATCGTAGTCCGACGTGGTCTCCTCGATCTGCGCCTTGATCTGGCCGACGCGGCCCTGGATCTCGGCCTTCTTGCCGGCGCCGTCGACGACCGTGGTGTTTTCCTTCTCGATGCGCACCCGCTTGGCGCGGCCGAGCATGTTGAGGCCGACATTCTCAAGCTTGATGCCGAGATCCTCGGAGATCACCTGGCCGCCGGTCAGGATGGCGATGTCTTCCAGCATGGCCTTGCGGCGGTCGCCGAAGCCCGGAGCCTTGACGGCCGCGACCTTGAGGCCGCCGCGCAGCTTGTTGACGACGAGCGTGGCGAGCGCCTCGCCCTCGACGTCCTCGGCGATGATGAGGAGCGGCTTGGACGACTGCACGACCGCCTCGAGCACCGGCAGCATGGCCTGCAGGTTGGAGAGCTTCTTCTCGTGAAGCAGGATGTAGGCGTCCTCGAGCTCGGCCACCATCTTGTCGGGGTTGGTGATGAAGTAGGGCGAGAGATAGCCGCGGTCGAACTGCATGCCCTCGACGACTTCGAGCTCCGTCTCGGCGGTCTTGGCTTCCTCGACGGTGATGACACCCTCGTTGCCGACCTTCTGCATGGCCTCGGCAATCATCTTGCCGATCTCTTCCTCGCCATTGGCGGAAATGGTGCCGACCTGCGCGACTTCCTCGGAAGTCTTGATCTTCTTGGCGCCCTTGACGAGGCTGGCCACGACGTCGGCGACGGCGAGATCGATGCCGCGCTTCAGGTCCATCGGGTTCATGCCGGCGGCAACCGCCTTGGCGCCTTCCTGGACGATCGCCTGGGCGAGAACCGTGGCGGTCGTGGTGCCGTCGCCGGCGGAATCGTTGGTCTTCGAGGCCACTTCGCGCACCAGCTGTGCGCCCATGTTTTCGAACTTGTCTTCCAGTTCGATCTCCTTGGCGACAGTGACGCCGTCCTTGGTGATGCGCGGCGCGCCGAACGACTTGTCGAGCACGACGTTGCGGCCCTTGGGGCCGAGCGTGACCTTCACCGCGTCGGCGAGGATGTTGACGCCACGCAGCATACGCTCGCGCGCGTCACGGGAGAATTTTACTTCCTTGGCAGCCATAATTTTCAGCTCCTGGGCATTGCGCCCGAAATTTCAGGTTGAAGGGATGCGGGTGGTCAGGCGTCTCAGCCGATCACGCCCATGATGTCGGATTCCTTCATGATCAGGAGATCTTCGCCATTGAGCTTGACTTCCGTGCCCGACCACTTGCCGAAGAGGATGCGGTCGCCGGCCTTGACGTCGAGCGGAACAAGCTTGCCCGCCTCGTCGCGCGCGCCCGAGCCCACGGCGATGATCTCGCCTTCCTGCGGCTTCTCTTTCGCGGTATCCGGGATGATGATCCCGCCGGACGACTTCTCCTCAGATTCGACCCGGCGTACGACCACGCGGTCATGAAGCGGGCGGAATTTCGTCTTTGCCATGTTATTGAACCCTCGGAATGGGATGTTGATGAACTCATCCGCCCCGATGCCCGGAGCGGCTGTTAGCACTCATATTGCACGAGTGCCAACGTGGCGCTGAGATAGTTTCGCGCGCTCGCGGAGTCAAGGCGTCCGGCGGTGGAATCGTCCCGTTCGCCATTATGGTTGACGGATTTCCGTAGACCGCGAGGCGATCTTCGTCATCCCACGATCCTGAGGTTCGACAGTTCGTTGGCGATTTCCCGGAAGTCGTCCGACAAGGTCGCGCCGGTGGCGTTCCAGAACAGCTTGGCCGGTATTTTTGGATTGCTGGGGTCGGTGCGGAAGCGCGAATCCGAGGAACAGGCACGCAGTGCCGCGATCTGCGTCTGGTCCGCGGTCTTCGTTTCGTCGAGGTCGAGCGCCACCGTCATCACCATGATGCCCGCCTTCTTGGCGTTGCCGCAAAGCGCCGCCATGTGCTCGTTCATCGCCGTCGTGTAATTGCCGTTGGAATAGTCGAACTGGCCGACATTGCTGTCCGTGCCGAGGAAGAGACGGGGCGTCGACGTGCCGTTGTAGCCCGGGTTGGCGTAGCCGTAGACCGAATAGATGGACTTGTTGCCGGCGGGGTCGCTGTAGCCGAGCGATCCGGGCGTATAATAGGTGTTGGCCCCGTCGGTCAGCACGATGACGACCTTGTCGTTGCCCTTCTGGCCGTCCGGACGACCTTCGGGGAAGGGCTCGCCGCTCGATACGGCGCGCCAGCCCCATGCAAGGCCCGAAGGCACGCTGGTGCCGCCGTTCGGCTGCATGGCATCGATGGCGTTCTTGACCGTCGCCAGCCCGTCCGGCACCGTGACGTCGGTAAGCGGCGTGACGGGACTGGTCGTGCAGGAATAATTGGGACCCGTCCCCTTGGACGAACTGACGCCATAGGGCCTGACGACGTAATATTTCGCCATGCCCTGCTCGCGGGACAATCCGGTCGTCGCAGCCTGGTTATCGTTCCAGTAATTGTTGGCCGCGCCGTAGCTGGAGGGCTTGGGCTTGGTATCGGTTGCCCAGACGTCGCCCGGCTCGTCGGGCGCGAACATGGGGACGAACAGCGTCGCCGGGTCGGATGGATCGGGCGCCGCGTCATTGTCGCCATAGGGATAGGGCCGTTCTTCCACGCAGCCCTGCCAGCCCGAATACTGGCCAATCGTGTTGTTGTAATAGCCCGTGCTCTGCCCGGTGGAGACCCACTCGCGCGAGCTTACATATTTCATGTCCTGGTAGAGCGAGAAGCGGGTGAGCAAATTGCCCTCCTCGTTGCCCCAGTCCGAACCGGCCTTGACCCATTTCCCGCCGATCTTCTCCGCCCGGCGATTGCCGGAGGACATGGATGCCCAGTTGAAATTCTCATGATGAATGGGCGAGATACCCTCGGTATCCATCCATGAGGCGCTCGCATATTGCGGGCCGACATTGACCGACGCGGCAAACGGCACGAGCGCGAACTGGACCGGCTTGTCCACCTGCTTGATGAGAAGCGCCTGCGCGGCCAGCGTATCGACGAGCTGCTTGGCGGCTTCCTTCAAAAGGTCGATGCGCTGCTGGCCGGAGCCTTTGCCCATATCGCTCATCGAGCCGGAATTATCGAGCACGAGCGCGACTTCCAGCGTGTTCTTCAGCCTGACTTCCGTGCTGGCGGCGAGCTGGATGTCGTTATTGCCGTTCGTGCTGTTCAGCATCTCCCTGAAGACCGGCAGGAAATACGGCTTGTAGTCGAGCACGGCGCCGAGCTTGAGCGTGCCGCCGCCATTCGCGTTGGTCGGCAGCGTCACCGTAAGGGTCGTGTCGGCGGGGTTTACGCCGCCGAGATTGGCGTGAAAGAAATCGGTTGCGTAGGCGACGAGCTGGGTGTCGGTGGCGCCGTCTACGACATGCCGGGCCGTGGCGATCGCCGCGGCGTCCAGCGCGTTCTCGACAAGCTGTCTCTCGCGGGTCATCTCGGCGTAGTCGACGGCAAGCGCCACGCCGCCCATGATCGGCAGCATGGCGACAGCCGTGATCATGCCGAAATTACCGCGGAGATCCTTCCGGAACCGGCGGATCATGAAGCCCCTCGCTCAAGGCGGCGGATTGCGCCCGGCTTCTTGTGACACGAATGCTCTAAGCGAGCGTTTGCAAAACCGTTCGAAACAGAGAGGGCGGGTTGGGGGTCTGTTAACCAAGCCGACGGGGACTGGCCGAGCATGGAAACGCCCGGGCGAGCCGGGCGCAATCCGTGTCCGGCTCGGGCCAGGCGGTCAGCCGACGATGCGCAGGTTGGAAAGCTCGTCTGCGATGGCCTTGAAGTCGTCCGACAAGCTCGCGCCCGTGGCGTTCCAGTAGAGCTTGGCCGGCTGGCCCGTCGTCGGATCGAGACGGAAGCGCGATGCGGAGGAGCAGGCCTTGAGCGCGTCCATCTGCGCCTTTTCGGTTGTGTTCTTGGCGTTGAGGTCGAGCGATACGGTCATGAGGATCACGTTCGAGGCTTTGGCGTTGGTGCAGAGCGTCGCCATCTGCTCGCTCATGGCTGTGGTGTAATTATTGTTGGAGAAATTGGTTTTGGAGACATTGCTGTCCGTATTCATGAACAAGCGTGTCGTCGAGCCGCCATTGTAGTTCTTGCCGGTGTAGCCGTAGTCGGCATAGATCGATTTGTTGCCGGCAAGGTCGTTGTAGCCGAGGGACGTCGGCGTGTAGTAGGTATTGGCGCCGTCCGTCAGCAAGATCACGACCTTGTCGTTGCCGCGCTCCGTTTCGGGGCGACCCTCGGTGAAGGGAGCGCCGCTCGACACGACCCGCCACCCCCAGCCGATGCCGGAGACCACGTTGGTGCCGCCGTTCGGCTGCATGGCGTCGATTGCCGTGGTGATCGTATTCATCCCGGTAGCGTTGGTCACGTCGGTCAGCGGCGTGATCGGCTGGGTGGTGCAACTGGCGTTCGGGCCGCCGCTTCCGGTCGCGGCCGCGGTCCCGTTCGGGGCCGGCGTATAGTATTTCGGCATGTAGGCCTGCCGCTTCGCATCGGTGCCCGTCATGTTGTCGTTCCACCAATTGCCCATGGCGGAGCGGCCCGATGAATCTTTGTTGTCGGTTTCATCCGGCGCGAACATCGGGACGAAGAGCGTCGCCGGATTGGACGGGTCCGGCGCCGCATCGGTAACGTCATAGGGGCTCGGCCGCTGCTCCACGCATCCGGCCCACGACGCATAGCTCACGAGGTTATTGGTGCATTTCTTGTTATTTCCGCTTCCGGTACAGGTCTGGACCGTACGCTGCAGGTCGTTGTAGAGCGTGAAGCGGGTGACTTTCTGGTTTTCCTGCGTGCCCCAGTCGGACCCCTTCTTGTAATAGATGCCCCCCGACATCTCGACCCGCTTGTTGGGGTTCGCCGCCTTCATCGTCGTCCAGTCGAAATTCTCGTGATGGATCGGCGAGATGCCGTCCGTATCCATCCACGGCGCGCTGGCGTTTTGCGGACCCACATTGACCGAGGCGGCAAACGGCACGAGGCCGAACTGGACGGGCTTGTCCACCTGTTTCACCTGCGCGGCGCTGTTCACCAGCGTAGTGATGAGTTCCTTCGAGGCGGATTTCAAAAGGTCGATGCGCATCTTGCCCGAACCGGTGCCGATATCCGACATCGAGCCGGAATTGTCGAGCACGAGCGCGACTTCCAGCGTGTCCTTGAGCCGCACCTCGGTGCTGACTTTGAAGTTCAGGTTCGAATCGAAAGAGGCCGGATCCTTGCCGAGCAGGGCGAGGAAAGCCGGATAGAAATAAGGATGATAGCGCAGTGTGGCGGCCATGCCGAGCGTTCCGCCTCCGCTGTCGGAGGTGGGTAGCGTGATCGTCAGCGTCGTATCCGCCGGTTTGACAGGCCCGAGATTGGCGTCGAAGAACGAATTGGCGTAGCTGGTCAGGTCGGCGTCGCTCACGCCTTGCAGATAGCGGTAGGCGGTCGCCACGCCGGCCGCGTCGAGCGCGTGCTGCGTGTATTGATACTGCCGGTTCATTTCGGTGTAGTCGACGCCGACCGCGACGGCGCCCATCAGGGGGATCATCGTGATCACCGTGATTAATGCATAATTGCCGCGCTGATCGGCCAGAAACCTGCGCAACATCGCCCGTTCACTCCATTGTATGGAATATCGCGAGGCGAGAATGCCAAAAATATTCTAATTTCCCGTATAGGAGGTACTAACAAAAGAATAATGGCGGTTCACTGCCCGTTTACCACCGCAAGAATGCCGGGCGAGGTGAGCGGCATCCAGTCGGTGCGTGGACGCCCTGGGGGAGCGCTCACGCGCGGAACGTGACATGCTTGTGGCCGAGATAGTTGACCAACGCGCCGGCGGCGATGCCGAGCGCATGCGCCGCGCCTTCGAGCGCGGTTGCCGGTAGTGGCAGGAAGGAAAGGGCCTCCTTCGCGCCGACAGCGACGACGATTGTGACCGCCGCGCCGCCGGCGTTGACGAACAGGAAGTCGCGGATTTCGAGAGGAAGCGGTCGCGTCCCTTTCGAGCCGAAAACCCAGAAACGGTAGACGACGAAACCGTAGGCCATGCCGATGGCAAGAGACGCCAGCACGGCCGGCGTGAAGGGCATCACGTAACTGAGCGGAAAGCGGACGAGCCAGTTGAGGAGCGCCGCACTTCCTCCTCCCAGGAGGAATCGCATCCGCGGATCGGAGAAAAGGCCCGTTGGGATCATGTCTAACCGACCCATGCCGCCGCGAAGCATAGCGTCAATATACCCGCCAGCGCGAGGCTCGGTCTGTCCTTCACCGCGAAGGCGACGGGGTCGTCGTCCATCTGCCCGCGCTGGCACATCAGCCAGACCCGGCTGATGAACAGGAACAGCACCGCCGGGAAACCCCACAGCCACGCCGCGTTTCCATAGAAGCTTTGCCGGAACGCGTCGTCGATGATGTAGAGGACGAGGATCAGGACGGCGCACATGCCGGTTGCGACGCCGATCGCCAGGATGAGCGGCAGGTCGACCGTCCGGTAGCCCCGGCCGCGCACGTCCGTACCGCCCCGTTCGAGCACCGTGGCGACCTCGGTATGGCGCTTGGCGAAGCTCAGCGAGGCGAACAGGAACATGGAGAACACCAGAAGCCAGGGCGACGGCGCCGCGCCCGAGGCGAGGATGCCCACGCCCAGCCTGACGGTGAACAGCCATGCGAGCATGAACCCGTCGAGGATAGGCAATCGCTTGATCCCCAGCGAATAGGCGAGCGTGCAGGCGACGTAAAGAAGAAGGCCGGCGACCACGGTTCCGCCCGACAAGGCGGCAAGTCCGAAGCCCCCCGCAAATCCGAGGGGAACCATTGCCAGCCCCGCCATAAGCGGCAGGCGTCCGCTCGCCAGGGGCCGCTCCCTTTTCGACCAGTGCCGGCGATCATCCGAGAGGTCGACGAGATCGTTGATGAGATAGGTAGCGGATGCCACGATATTCATCGCCATGAAGGCGATGCCGGTCGCGGCCAGCGCCGCCGGATCGGACAGCTTCCCAGAAAGGACGAGCGGCACGAAGACCAGCGCGTTCTTGGCCCATTGATGCGGGCGAAGGCTGCGGATCAGGCTCCTCCATAGCGGTTGGCGAGGGAAAACCCGCGTCACATCGGCGATCCTGCTCGCCTTGGTGACGACAGCGGCGGAAGCCTCCACGACGACAGCCGAATGCGCCGCCTTCCAGACGGGGAAATCCGCCCGCGCGTCGCCGGCATAGTCGAAGCCGGCGGGAAACCGCTCACGAAGCGCCTGCGCCTTGGCGGCGCCCTTGAGATTGACCTGTCCGTTGCTTGCGATCACGCCGGAGACGAACGGAATGCGCTGCGCCACCTTGTCGGCGATGGCCCGGTCGGCTGCGGTCGCGATGAATATCTGCCGGCCCTTACCCGCCTGCTCGGCGGCATAGGCGATCATGTCGTGATTGAGCGGCAGCGCTTCCACGTCCACTTCGGCCCGCATGGCCAATTGCTGCTTGAGTGCGGCGCGGCCACGGAGGAGCCACACGAGCAGCATGAATATCTGCAGCGGATGCTTTCTTACGAAGGCCAGAGCGGTCTCCACCAGAAGATTGCCGCGCACCACCGTGCCGTCGAGGTCGAGCACCAGAGGTATCGCGGACGCCGTCGCGGCACGAGGCGCCCGTTTCCGGTTCGTCTGGCTGGAGGCGGCGGTGTTGAGCATGGTCTAGTTTTCCCCGCCCCGATGGAAGAAGTCCCAGCAATTATTGAGCGGCAACCGGGTGAACTCCGCCTTCAGCACCGTTTCGAACGCGGCTCCGTTCGGCTCGTCCCCCATGTTGCAGCGCTCGACGAACACACCGTCGGCGGAAGCGAGATAGGACCGGGCCTGCTGGTCGGTGAAGACCGGGACGGTGCGCCCGACCTCCATGACCAGGGCAGTGCCCTTGGCCGGAATCAGGTGCAGTATCCTGTCGAACGGGTCCGCGAAGGCCAGGGTGGCGTAGCGCTTGGCGAAGCGGCCGTAGCCGCGTTCGGTGAAGATGTTGGCGGCATCGACGGCGCTTGTCGCCCAGGCGAGTTGCGCCGCCGGCGCATTGGTGGTGGGGTCGGGCGTAAGGAAATATCCGTTCCTTTGGACCTCGCGGGCAAGCGGCAGCCACTCGACGGCGATGCGGGAAAGGAGCCTTGCCCCCTCGAAGGTGGGGAGCGGCACGCGCGTGCCCGGAAGCAGTTCGGAAAGAAGCTGGTCGGGGGCCGCCGTGCCTTCGCGGGTCATCGCAGTGAGGGGGCGCCTGACGGCGATGTCGAGCACGGGAAAGAGAATGGCGGCAAGGAGGCAGGCCGTCAGGACGGAGCGCGCCTTCCAGGCGGCCGGATGGAAGAAGAGCGCCAAGCCCGCGACCAGTCCGAGCCCGCCCGTATTCTGGCTCTCGGCGAACAGCGCGGCTGCGATAAGCAGTACCGCATCGACGGTGAAAGCCTCCTTCGTCAGCAGCGTTCGTATGGTGGCGACAGGTCGTACCCTGCCTTCCGCCGCTGCCGCCATGAGGGCGGACACGGCAAGGCAGGCCGCAAGCGCCAGCGCAAGCCAGTTGCGGAAGCCGGCGAAGAAAAAGGCGTAAACCGCGCCGCCGCCATTCAGCCCGCTCATATGCTTCACATCGGCCAGATAGGCCGGGATTAGCCCCGTGGCCGCCTGGACCGCGAGCAGGATGGCAAGGAAACCGGCCACCGCTCCGGCGAGGGTCCGCGTGCCGCTGCGCCGCAGGACGATTGCCGCGACGACGATGCCGAGCGCCACCGCAAAGGCCGTGATCTTCAGGAAGAACAGGAGGGCGAGGACATAGGCCAGGAACAGCCAGTCGTGGCGCGACTTGGGCAGGACGTACCAGAGCCCGACGAGGAACAGCAGGCCGGTTGCGAAGCGGTTATAGCTGGCGAAATAACTGATTTCCGACAGATGCGTGCTGTCGAGTGTCATGGGCAGCAGCACGATCAGCGCAAGCAGGCCGAAGCCGGCTGCGAAGCGGAGAGTGCTTTGGAAGCGCGGCGCGAGTGCCGCAAGCGCTGGCAAAAGCAGCAGCCACATCAGCGCATGCATGCCGACGAAGGGGTTGCCGGCCGGAAACAGCCTTTCGGCCGCCAGCGCCAGATAGAGCGTCAGCGGCCCGATCGGGGAAGAGAAGTCGACATGCGGAATCTGTCCGAGAGAGACCCGGTAGGCGCCGTCGAGCACGAACACGAAATCCCAAATGGCGCGCCCGAAGGGTATGGTGACGATGAAGCGCGCCGCGGCGACTGCCATGAATCCGGACAATACGAGGATGCCCAGTCTTGCCGTCGATGCAGTCGGGCGCTCCCCGTTTCGACTTTCTGATAGATAGGTAGACGCCAATTCAAACTCCGCCCGTAGCGGGGGAAGTTTATTGTGATAAAAGATAAGATCAAACGGAGTGCTGTTACAGTGTTAATATGATATGATTTACTATAAATATATGGTGATTTATAAAAATTTAATATAATATTGAACGTGATAATCGACCGCAATTTTCTGGAAATTGCTGATATGTCCTTGTGCCGATTGCGCATGCGATCCGCCGGCGTCGATCCGCACTGGAAAGCGTCTCACATCAAACCGGGTGACACGAGGAAGCGGTTCGGCTAATTCCCGTGCTTCCGAGCGGCCTCGCGCCGCAATCCAACATCCTTTCCGATTGGAGACGCCTTGCCGACCCCGCCTGCCATGATCGACACGCTGGATGCGCTCGCCGGCGGATACAAGGCCATCCTGAGCGATGTCTGGGGCGTCGTGCATAATGGCGTCCGTTCTTCGCCTGACGCATGCGCCGCACTTGCCCGCGCCCGCTCGAAAGGGCTGGCGGTGGTGTTGATAACCAATGCGCCGCGTCTCAGGCGGGAGGTGGAGGCCCAGCTTCTCTCGCTGGGGGTTCCGCGAGACACCTATGACGAACTCGTCACCTCCGGCGACGTGACCCGCGACCTGATAGCCGCCGGCCCGCGCCGCGTCTTTCATCTCGGCCCCGACCGCGACATGACCATCTATGAGGGGCTCGATGTGGAGCCGACGGACGAGTTCGAGGCCGATGCGGTCGTCTGCACGGGGCTCTTCGACGACGAGGCGGAGACGCCCGACGACTATGCCGAGATGCTGATGCGGCTGCGCTCGCGCGACCTGCCCTTCATCTGCGCCAATCCGGACATTGTCGTGGAACGCGGCGAGAAACTCGTCTGGTGCGCCGGCGCGCTTGCCCGCGATTACGGGCTGCTCGGCGGCCGTACGTTGATCGCCGGCAAGCCGCACCGCCCCATCTACGAAGCTGCGCTGAAGGCGGCGGGCCGTGTCCTTGGCCGCGGCGTCGAACTGTCCGAAGTCCTGGCGATCGGCGACGGCGTCATGACCGACGTGAAGGGAGCCGAGCAGGCCGGTATCGATGTACTCTACGTTTCGGCAGGCATCCATGCGCGCGAATATGGCGAGAGCCACGAGCCTGACCTCGACCGCCTGACGGCTTTTCTGGACAAGCACGGTCAGCATCCGGTAGCCGTCATCCCGAGACTCCGCTGAGCGAAACCGAATGGTCCGCATGACCAAGGCCGACAACATCCTTCGCGTGTCCGATCCGCTGGCCCTCCCAGGCAAATTTCGCGGCGGAGTGGTGGCGATCGGCAATTTCGACGGCGTGCACAGGGGCCATCAGGTCGTTCTTGACCGCGCACTGGAGGAGGCGAAATCGGCCGGGCGCGCCGCCGTCGCCCTGACTTTCGAACCGCACCCGCGAAGCGTGATCCGGCCCGAAATCCCGCTCTTCCGGCTGACGCCCGCGCCGATGAAGGCCTGCGTCCTCGACAGGCTCGGCTTCGACGCGGTGGTCGAGATGCCGTTTACGCGCGCATTGGCCGGGCAGTCGGCGGAAGAGTTCGTCACGCGCGTCCTGGATGAGGGGCTCGGCGTTGGCCATGTCGTCACAGGCGTCGATTTCCACTTCGGCAAGGGTCGCCAGGGTGGCCCGGCCTATCTGATGGAAGCAGGCGAGCGGCACGGCTTCGGCGTCACCCTGGTGGACGCCTTCCGCGACGAGGGGGCCGAGATCGTTTCCTCGAGCCGCATAAGGGCGTTGCTGGCCGAAGGCGATGTTTCGCAGGCGGCCGGCCTGCTGGGCTACCGGTACACGATCGAAGCCGGTATTTCCAAAGGCAGGCAACTTGGGCGCACGCTCGGCTACCCGACCGCCAATATGGCGCTGCCAGCCGACACCGATCTGGCGCATGGCGTCTACGCGGTAAGATTCCGCCGCGCCGATGGCACGCTTCACGACGGCGTCGCCAGTTTCGGCCGGCGCCCGACCGTGGAAGAGGACGGCGCCGCGCTGCTCGAAACCTTCCTGTTCGATTTTGCCGGTGATCTTTACGGCGAGACCTGCCGCGTGAGCTTCTTTTCCTATCTGCGCGGCGAAGAGAAATTCGATGGTCTCGACGCGTTGGTGGCCCAGATCCGCCGCGACGAGGAGGAGGCGAGGGCCGCGCTTGCGAAAGCCGCGCCGCTTTCGCCGCTCGACCGCGCGATCGCCTTCGCGGTCTGACGGAATGTTTCCGGGCCCGACGCGGGCCCGATCCGCCGCATCGGTCTTCTCTTTCCAGAACCCCCTTTATTCCGTGGCGGTGCTCGGTTACATACGCGCCATGAGTTCCGCCGAGCGCCGCCTCTTCATACGAATTACCGGCCCGGCCTTGCCTGTGGCCTGAGGCCGCTAGCGGGTCCGGGAGATTTTCGCTTTCCGCGCATTTTCCGCTTCGAGATGATGATCGCGCGCGGCCTCGCGCCGTCCGCTGCATAATGGCCAGAACGATGAACGACACCTCAGAAAAGATCGACTATTCCAAGACCCTCTATCTGCCGAAGACCGATTTCCCCATGCGTGCGGGCCTGCCGGAGAGGGAACCGCTTCTTGTCGAGCGCTGGGAGAAGATGGACCTCTACCGGCGGCTGCGCGAGGACGCGGCGGGTCGTAAGAAATACGTGCTCCATGACGGGCCGCCCTACGCCAACGGCAACATCCATATCGGGCACGCGCTGAACAAGGTCCTGAAGGACGTCATCACGCGCTCCTTCCAGATGCGCGGCTACGATTCCAATTATGTGCCCGGCTGGGACTGCCACGGCCTGCCGATCGAATGGAAGATCGAGGAGCAGTACCGCGCCAAGGGCAAGGAGAAGCCGGACTTTTCCGACGGCAAGGCCATCAACGCCTTCCGCGACGAGTGCCGGGCCTTCGCCCGCCACTGGATCGAGGTGCAGACGGGCGAGTTCAAGCGGCTCGGCGTCATCGGCGATTTCGACGATCCGTACCTGACCATGAATTTCCACGCCGAGGCGCGCATTGCCGGCGAACTGATGAAATTCGCCATGTCGGGCCAGCTTTACCGAGGCTCCAAGCCGGTCATGTGGAGCGTGGTCGAGCGCACCGCGCTTGCCGAGGCCGAGGTCGAGTACCAGGATTACGAGAGCGACACGATCTGGGCGAAGTTCCCGGTAGCGGAGGGACCGAAGGATTTTTCGGACGCCTTTGTCGTCATCTGGACGACGACACCGTGGACGATCCCCGGCAACCGCGCGGTCAACTTCTCCCCGCGCATCGCCTACGGGCTTTATGAGGTGACGGCGGCCGAGAACGATTTTGGGCCGCAGCCCGGCGAGAAGCTTATCTTCGCTGATGCGCTTGCCGAGGAAAGCTTCGCCAGGGCCAAACTGCAATACAAGCGGCTGCGCGGCGTAACCGCGGATCATCTTTCGGCGATGACGCTTGCCCATCCGCTGAAAGGTCTCGGCGGCGGCTATGAATTTCCCGTACCGATGCTTGCCGGCGACCATGTCACCGACGACGCCGGCACGGGCTTCGTGCACACCGCGCCCGGCCATGGCCGCGAGGATTTCGACGCGTGGATGGACGCGGCACAGGAACTGGAGAGGCGCGGCATCGATACCACGCTTCCCTTCACAGTCGACGATGCTGGCTTCCTCACCAAGGATGCGCCGGGCTTTGGTCCGGACCGGGAGGGTGGCGCGGCGCGCGTCATCGACGACAACGGCAAGAAGGGCGACGCCAACCAGGCCGTCATCGACGCGCTGATCGCGCGCGGCATGCTTTTCGCTCGCGGCCGCTTCAAACACTCCTACCCGCATTCCTGGCGTTCCAAGAAAGCGGTCATCTTCCGCAATACGCCGCAATGGTTCGTCCACATGGACAAGGAACTCGGCGGATACGGGCTTGCGCCGATCTCCCCCTCAAGGGGGGAGATCAGCCAATCGCCTGGGCCCGATACCCTCCGTTCCCGTGCTCTTGCGGCCATCGACGCAACGCGCTTCGTGCCGCAGGCGGGCCAGACGCGGCTGCGCTCGATGATCGAGGAACGGCCCGACTGGGTGCTGTCGCGCCAGCGCGCCTGGGGCGTGCCGATCGCCGTCTTCGCCGACGCCGATGGCAAGGTTCTGAAGGACGAGGCGGTCAATGCCCGCATCCTGGAAGCCTTCGAGAAGGAAGGAGCAGACGCCTGGTTCGCCGACGGCGCGCGCGAGCGTTTCCTCGGTTCGCGCGCCAGCGAGCCCTGGCACCGCGTCCGCGATATCCTCGACGTCTGGTTTGATTCCGGCTCTACCCACGCCTTCACGCTGGAGGACCGCCCCGACCTGAAATGGCCGGCCGACGTCTATCTCGAAGGCTCCGACCAGCATCGCGGCTGGTTCCATTCCTCGCTTCTGGAAAGCTGCGGCACGCGCGGCCGCGCGCCCTACGACGCCGTCATCACGCATGGCTTCACCATGGACGAGAACGGCCGCAAGATGTCGAAATCGCTCGGCAACACGGTCGTTCCGCAGGACGTCATGGCGAAATCCGGCGCCGACATACTGCGCCTGTGGGTGATGACGACCGACTACTGGGAGGACCAGCGGCTCGGCAAGAATGTCCTGCAAACCAATATCGACGCCTATCGCAAGCTCAGGAACACGATCCGCTGGATGCTGGGCACGCTGGCGCATGACGCGGGCGAAAGCGTGCCGCTGGCCGAGATGCCTGAACTTGAGCGGTTGATGCTGCATCGGCTGGCCGAACTCGACGGGATCGTGCGCGGCGGCTACGACGCCTTCGACTTCAAGCGCATCGCCCGCGCGCTGCTCGATTTCATGGTGGTGGAGCTTTCCGCCTTCTATTTCGATATCCGCAAGGACGCGCTTTACTGCGACGCCCCGTCGAGCGCCCGCCGCAAGGCCTCCGTCGAGGTGGTGCGTCATCTCTTTGACTGCCTGGTGAAGTGGCTGGCGCCGATGCTGCCCTTCACCATGGAAGAGGCGTGGCTCGACCGTCACCCGGACGCGGCTTCCGTCCATCTGGAACAGTTTCCGGAGATCCCGGCGGACTGGAAAGATGAGGCCCTTGCCGCCAAATGGCGCACGCTGCGCGATGTCCGTCGTGTCGTCACCGGTGCGCTCGAGATCGAACGCGCCGCCAAATCGATCGGCTCCTCGCTGGAGGCGGCGCCCGTCCTGCATATCGCAGACGCGGGATTGCGCGCGCTGGTCGAGAGCACCGACATGGCCGAGATCTGCATCACCAGTGCCATCGAGGTGACGGGCGCGCCCGCCCCGGCAAGCGCCTTCGCCCTCGGCGACGTGCCGGACGTGGCGGTCGAGTTCCGGCGCGCGGAGGAACTGGGCCTCGCCAAATGCGCGCGCTCATGGCGCTACACGGACGATGTCGGCTCCGACACGGATTTCCCGGACGTTTCGGCGCGCGATGCCGCGGCGCTGCGGGAATTGCAGGCGCTCGGGCGGTTGTGACATTTGCGCACCGTCCCCATGGCGAAGCGGCGGCTGGCCGACGCGAATTTGTGGGTGGCGGCGGCTGGCCGTTGCCCGCATGGATCGGTTGCGTTACAAGCCGGCGAGGAGCGCCTCGTCGAGGCGCCATCTTGTCGCCGGATTCACCGGTCAAATCGCGGGCGTCGCGGGATGAAGGTTCGGCGGCGGGTGAGAGGCTGAAGAGCTTGGAAAATATTGTCAGGTCCCGCCGGATCGCTTCGCGACCTTTGCTGATCGCCGCTGCCGGCGTGGCATGTCTGCTGGCGGCCGGCTGCGCGGTTGGGCCGACCTACGGTACGGGAACGCCCGCCGACAAGCAGCTTCTCGACGACGTGACCGGAATGATCACGCTCGGGCCGAAGGAGAAGCCGCATATGGACACTCGCCCGCGCCCGGAACTGGTGAGGCCCGGGAAAAGCGAGGTCGCGGTGCTGCCGCCGCCGCAAAGCGACGTGGCCTCATCCGCCAATCCGCAATGGCCCGAATCGCCGGAAGCCAGGCGCCAGAGATTGCGCATGGAAGCGACCGCCAACCAGGGCGATTCGAGCTATGAACCCCAGATCGAAGGTCCTGCCTCCTCCCCGCAGCAAGTTGGTGTTGTTCGGACGAAGGGTGAGCCTGTTTATCTTCAGGGCGGCGGCCCGAGCTACAGCAAGGACCAGAGCGCGGAATTCAAGCGCCGCATGGCGATCAACAATCAGGGCAGCCCGACCGAACGCCGCTATCTGAGCGAGCCGCCGCTTACCTATCGGCAACCCGCGGCCACCGCCCCTACCGGAGAACGCGGCGAAGACGAGTGGAGGAAGGACAGGGATCGCAAGAAGGCGGCGCTGAAGGGCACCAAGTCCAGCTTCCATATCGGCGACCTCTGGCCCTTCTGAAGCAGCGCAGCTTGGCGGGGGTTACCCGTCACAGGCGTTTCTCACGGAAAAATTCCTTCAACAGCGCGGCGGATTCCTGCTCTCGGAATCCGGAATAGATTTCAGGCGCGTGATGGCAGGTCGGCTGGCCGAAGAATCTCGGGCCGTTGACGACCGCGCCGCCCTTCTCGTCCGGTGCACCGAAATAGAGGCGCCGGATGCGTGCGAATGAAATGGCGCCCGCGCACATGGCGCAAGGCTCCAGAGTGACGATGAGATCGGCCTCGGCGAGGCGTTCGACGGCAAGCGCCGCGCAGGCATCGCGGATCGCCAGCATTTCCGCATGCGCTGTGGGATCGGCGAGTTCCCTTGTCCGATTGCCGGCCCGCGCGACGATAGCGCCGCCTTGCACGACGACCGCGCCGACCGGAACCTCTCCCCGCGCCGCGGCCGCCCGTGCCTCTTCGAGCGCGATCTCCATGTAGCCTGTCTGTCGCACGCGCCCGCCTCGAATTCCTCTCGCAAGGCCTCTGCCCACCTGATAACTACGCGACCGGAAAGGCGAACGCCACATGGACGACGACGCAAAGAACGAACGGCGCGGACGGCGCCCCGCAGGCGCGGAGCGCACGATCTCCCCCTCGGGCGCCCCCTTGAGCGGGGACAGCGACAATTCCGAGCGCATCGCCAAGCGGCTGGCGCGGGCCGGCATCTCCTCGCGCCGCGAGGCCGAGGCGCTGATCGCCGCCGGCCGCGTCCGCGTCAACGGCGTGGTGCTTTCCTCGCCTGCCTTCAATGTCGGGCCGCAGGACCGGATCGAGGTCGACGGAACGCCGATCCCCGCGATCGAGCGCACGCGGCTCTTCCTGTTCCATAAGCCGACGGGCGTGGTCACGACCAATCGCGACCCGCAAGGCCGCAGGACCGTGTTCGATTGTCTGCCGGCTGCGCTGCCGAGGCTGATGACGGTCGGCCGGCTCGATATCAATACGGAAGGCCTGCTGCTTCTCACCAATGATGGCGGGCTGGCCCGCGTTCTGGAGCTTCCCACGACCGGCTGGCTGAGGCGCTACCGTGTTCGCGTGCATGGCAAGGTAGAGGAGGAGGCGCTTACGTCGCTGCGTGACGGCATTGCGGTAGATGGCGTTTTCTATGGCGCCGTCGAGGCTGCGCTCGATCGTGAGCAGGGAACGAACGCGTGGCTGACGATCGGCTTGAGGGAAGGCAAGAACCGCGAGGTGAAGAACATTCTGGGCGCGCTCGGCCTTGAGGTGACGCGCCTGATCCGCGTCTCCTACGGACCTTTCCAGCTTGGCGAACTGGGCGAGGGCGAGGTGCTGGAATTGAAGGGCCGCCTGTTGCGCGACCAGTTGGGCGAGCGGCTGATCGAAGAGGCCGGCGCCGATTTCGAGGCGGCGGTGGTCAAGCCTTTCTCCAACAGGCCGGTGCGCGCGGGCCGGGAAGAGGTTGAGAAGCGTCCGTCGCGCTCCCCGCAGCCCCGTGTCGAGGAAGGCGGCCTCATCCGCAACCGCAAGCGCACCCGTGAGCGGCAGCGCGAAGACGCGCTGGACCGCCTGCAGACCACGCGCCCGCCGCGCTTCGAGAAAAAACGCCCCGAGGACAAGGAACGTAGCCCGGACAGGGGGCGCTTCCAGGACAAGGGCCGCCCCGAAGACAAGAAGCGAGACACGCCCGCCCGGGCACGGGCGTCGAATGTCTGGATGGCTCCGGGCGCGCGCCCGGTCGGCAAGAAGAAGGCTGAAGAGGCGCCCACGCCACGCCCTTCCGGCGACCGGCCTCAGCGCCCCCATCCCGATCGGCCCGATCGGCGTCCGGCGCCTGGCGGGAAGCCGGACGAGCGGCGTGACCGGCCGCGCCAGCCGAGAACGGAAGGCCGGGCGACTGGGCCCGGCGACAAGCCGGAACGCTATCGGTCGGCAGGGAAGCCCAGCGCCGGCAGGACAGAAGGAAAACCCTGGGCCGGCAGGCCGACAGGGAAACCAAGTGCGGGCAGGCCCGCAGGCAAGCCTGGAGGAACCAGGCCAGAGGGAAGCCGGCCAGGCGGAAGCAGCCGGCCGGGCGCACCTCGGAGGGAAGGCGGCCAGCCGGGCGGCTCCAAGCCTGGACCCGGTGGTTCCGCCAAGGGTTCCGCCAGGGGTTCCGGAAGTGGTTTCGGTGGTCGTCCCGCGCCACGCGGTGGCCCGCGCCGGCTGCCGAAGAAAAGCTGATGCGGATCGTCGGCGGCGAGTTCCGCGGCCGGTCGCTCGCCACGCCCCGGTCGAGCGCTATCCGCCCGACCACGGACCGCACGCGCGAGGCCGTCTTCAACGTGCTCGCGCACCGCTTTGCCGACCATCTGGAAGGCGCGCGCGTGCTCGATCTTTTCGCCGGCACCGGCGCGCTTGGGCTGGAGGCGCTGTCGCGCGGCGCGTCCTTCTGTCTCTTCGTGGAGGAATCCGCCGAAGGGCGCGGCCTGATCCGCGAGAATGTCGATGCGTTCGGCCTGCAGGGGCGCACCAAGATATTCCGGCGCGATGCTACAGGGCTCGGCGAAGTGGGCACGATGCAGCCCTTCACGCTGCTTCTCGCCGATCCGCCCTATGGTAAGGGCCTCGGCGGCAAAGCGCTCGAGGCGGCGAGCGCCGGCGGCTGGCTCAGGCAAGGCGCGCTCTGTGTGGTCGAGGAGGCAGCCGGCGCGCCCTTCGAGGCAGGGCAGGGCTTCACTCCTCTCGACAGCCGCGAATATGGCGACACGATCATCCGATTTCTGGAAGCCGCCTGATTGGCGCCGCGATCTTCCTTATGACGGATAATTCACTTTCTGTACGCATCCCCGCCCGATAGGTTGCCGGCACCAATCCTAGAGCATGATCCGGAAAAGTGGGTACCGGTTTTCCGAAAAGATCATGCTCGAACAAAGAGATAAGAGCATAATGTGATTCAATCCAATCACATCATGCTCTGGGAAGGCTAGATGACCGACGATATGGCACTCATGCGATGGCTGCGCCGCGCCATTGTCTCCCTGGCGCTGGCTGTCGCGCTTGCTGCTGCATCGTTGCCAGCCTACGCAAAGGCGCCGGAAAAATCCCCGCAATCCGCCCACATCTCGGATTTCACGCTGGCGAACGGGCTGGAGGTCGTGGTCATTCCCGACCACCGCGCCCCGGTCGTCACCCATATGATCTGGTACAAGGCCGGAAGCGCCGACGAGGTCGCCGGTAAATCCGGCATCGCCCATTTCTTCGAGCATCTGATGTTCAAGGGCACCAAGAACCATCAACCCGGCGAGTTCTCGCGCAAGGTGGCGGAGATCGGCGGCCAGGAAAACGCCTTCACCTCCTACGATTACACCGCCTTCTACCAGCAGGTGGCGCCTTCGGCCCTTGAGACGATGATGAGCTACGAGGCCGACCGCATGCGCAACCTGACGCTGACCGACGCCATCATAGGCCCCGAGCGCGACGTCATCCTCGAGGAACGCCGCATGCGCATAGACAACAATCCGGGTTCGGTGCTCGACGAGGAGGTCAATGCGACCCTCTACCAGAACAGCCCCTACCGATATCCGGTGATCGGCTGGCGGCAGGAGATAGAGAAGCTCAACCGCGCGGACGCGATCGCCTTCTACAATCATTTTTATGAGCCCAACAACGCCATCGTCGTCGTGGCCGGGGATGTCGATGCCGATACCGTGCGGAAATATGCCGAGGAGACCTACGGCAAGGTCCCGCGCGGCGCCGACCTGCCGCCGAGGAACCGGCCGCAGGAGCCCGAGCAGGATACCAGGCGCACGGTGACCCTGAACGACCCGCGCGTCACGGTGCCGAGTTTCACCAAAAAATGGGTGGTTCCCTCCTATCAGAGCGCCAAGCCGGGCGTCGCCGAATCGCTCGACCTCCTGGCCGAAATCCTCGGCGGCGGGGTGCGCAGCAGGCTCTATCAGGACCTGATCGTGGACAAGGGGATCGCGGCTTCGGCCGGCGCCTATTATCAGGGCACGGCGGTCGACCCGTCGAGCTTCGGCGTCTATGCCTCGCCGCTCGGTGGCGTCAAGCTTGCCGATGTCGAGAAGGCGGCGGATGCTGAGATCGCGCGCATCGTCAAGGACGGCGTTTCCGAAGAGGAACTCGCCAAGGCCAAGAAGCGCTTCGTGCGCGGCATGATCTTCGCCCGCGACAACCAGGCCGGAATGGCCCGCCTCTATGGCGCCACGCTGGCGACCGGCGGCACGGTAAAAGATGTCGAGGGATGGCCGGATCGTATCGACGCCGTCACCGCCGAACAGGTGAAGGAAGCGGCGAAATATCTCGACCCGGCGCGCTCGGTGACCGGATATCTCTTGCCCCCCGAGCAGGAGGTGAACTGAAATGAGGACGCCGTCTGGAATGAACCTGCCATCGATCGGCGCGGCCGCCAGCGCCCGCTTCGTCACGTTTGCCCTTGTCCTGTGCTGGCTCGCCGCTTTTGCCGGGCAAGCGAGCGCCGAAGTCGCCATCCAGGACGTCACGTCCCCGAAGGGCATCCATGCCTGGCTGGTCGAGGATTATTCGGTCCCGATCGTCACCATCCGCTTCGCTTTCGCCGGCGGCACCACGCAGGACCCCGACGGCAAGGAAGGCTTGGCCAATTTGATGACCGGCCTTTTCGATGAAGGAGCCGGCGACCTCGACAGCGAGGCTTTTCAGGAAAAGCTCGACGATGCCGGCGCGGAGATGCGCTTCGAGGCCAATCGCGACCGCATCTACGGGTCCATGCGTCTGCTGGCTTCGGAGAAGGACGCGGCCTTCGGCCTCCTCAAGCTGGCCGTGGAGAAGCCCCGCTTCGACCAGAAGCCGATCGACCGCATCCGCGCGCAGGTGATTTCCGGCATCCGCGGCTCCGAGAACGATCCGAACACGCAGGCGGGCATCGCCATGGCAAAGGCGCTCTACGGCGACCATCCCTATTCGAAGCGCACCGACGGCACGCCGGAAACCCTCGCCACGATCACTTCGGACGATTTGAAAGCCTTCCATCGTCGCCAGTTCGCACGCGACAACCTGACCGTGGCGGTGGTTGGTTCTATCGACGCCGAGGCGCTGAAAAAAGTGTTGGACGAAGTCTTCGGTGGCCTGCCGGAGAAAGCCGACCTGACGCCCGTTCCCGATATCAAGCCGAAGCTCGACCAGCTTGTGCAGATCACCTACGATCTGCCGCAGACCTCGCTGCATCTCTTCTATCCCGGCGTCAGGCGCAACGCGCCCGATTTCTTCACGGCCTATCTGATGAACCAGATCCTCGGCGGCGGCACCTTCTCTTCAAGACTGTTCGAGGAGGTGCGTGAGAAGCGCGGCCTCGCTTACGGTGCGGGCTCCAGCCTGATCGACAGGGAGCATGCGACGGGCCTCGCGATCCAGACCGCGACGCGCTCCGACAAGGCGCCCGAAACGCTGAAGATCGTCCGCGACGTGGTGAAGCAAATGGCCGACGAAGGGCCGACCGCCCAGGAACTGGCCGAGGTGAAGAAATACGTCATCGGCGCCTTCGCCATCGGTAATCTCGATTCCTCGGCGGCGATCGCCCGCACCCTTGTCGACCTCCAGATCGACCATCTCGGCATCGACTACATCCAGACGCGCGAGGCGAAGATCAACGCCGTCACGCTCGACGAGGTGAAGGCGGAGGCAAGGAAACTTCTCTCCGTCGAGCCCGCGATCCTGATCGTCGGCCCGAAATTCGACAGCGCCGAGAAGGGATAGGCGGCGCCCGCATAGCCGTCAGCTTGCGTCGGCCGTCGCCTCTTCTTCGTCTCCGGCTTGCGGCTCGTTTTCGTTGGCGCTGTCGAGGCGCTTGGATTCGCGCGTCGGCTTGACCAGCGGCTCCGGGGTGACGGGCTTGAGCCGCATCTTCTCGCGGCCGGCGGTGATGCCTTCGACCGCCTGGATCGCCAGCCGCTCCTCGTCGCGCCTGCGCACGTCCTGCGAGATTTCGTAGGCCTGATCCTCGTTGGCGCCGAGCGCTTCAAGCGATTTGCGCCCGAACATAAGGGCCGACTCGAACGTCTCCCTGATTTCGTACTCGACGCCGCGGGCGCGAAGCTCCAGGGTGTGGGCCCGGTCGTAGGAACGGACGAACAGGCGCACGTCCGGGAATTCGGCCTGGATCAATTCGACAATTCTGTCGGTGGTGTCGCGGTGGTTCGTGCAGACGGCGACGATCTTCGCGCGCCTTATGCCCGCTGCCTCCAGCACGTCCTTGCGCTGGCCGTCGCCGAAATAGATGCGGAAACCGAATTTCTGCACCGAGCGGACCCGGTTCGCCGAATGGTCGATGATGGTCACGCTGGTGCCGCCGGAAAGCAGCATCTGCGAGGCGATCTGGCCGAAACGCGAGAAGCCGATCATCAAGACGTCGGCTCCGCCGTCGAGGCCGGAAAAATCCTCGTCGATTTCCTCGCTGCGCTCGGGTCTCAGGAAGCGCTTGCCGATCAGCACCGAGACCGGGGTGAGCGCCATCGATACAGTGACGATTGCGATGAGGAGCGACGCCGTCGCGCCGGTGAAGATCGACGCGGATGCCGCCGCCGAAAAGAGTACGAAGCCGAACTCCCCGCCCTGCGGCAAAAGGAAGGCGGTGCGCACGGCATTGTCGTGCTCCGAGCCGAACAGGCGGGTGAGGGCATAGATCAGGGCGGCCTTGACCGCCATCAGCACCGGCACCGCGACAACGATGACGAGCCAATTGTCGAAAATGACGTTGAGATTGAGCGACAGCCCGACCGCCATGAAGAAGAGACCGAGCAGGATGCCGCGAAACGGCTCGATATCGGCCTCGAGTTCGTGCCGGTAGGACGATTCGGCCAAAAGCACGCCGGCGATGAAGGCGCCCATCGCCATGGAGAGCCCGGCGAACTGCATGAGGTCGGCCGAGCCGAGGACGACGAGCAGCGCCGCCGCAATCATCACCTCTTTCGCGCCGGTATTGGCGATGACGCGGAAGAGCGGGCTGAGCAGGTAGCGTCCCACGACGACGAGCGCGACGACGGCAGCGATGGAGAGGCCGAATTGCGGCAGCGTCATCCTGGTCGCCCCCTCGCTGCCCGGTGAAAGCAGCGGGATCAGCGCCAGAAGCGGCACGATTGCGAGGTCCTGGAAGAGCAGCATCGCAAACGAGGTCTGCCCGTAGCGCCTGTTGGTCGCGCCCTCGTCCTCCAGGATCTGGAGCGCGAACGCCGTCGACGACAGCGACAGGCCGTAGCCGGCGATGATCGCGGCCGGAAAGGAGAGGCCAGCGAGCGCCATGGCAAGCCCCGCCAGCACCGCGCCCGTCACCAGCACCTGCACGAGGCCGAGCCCGAATATATCGCGGCGCAGCGCCCAAAGCCGCGTCGGCTTCAATTCCAGCCCGATGATGAAGAGTAGGAAGACGATGCCGAGTTCGGCGACGCTCAATATCTGCTCGCCGCCGGCGATGAAGCGCAGGACCGGGCCGATCACCACGCCTGCCGCCAGATAGCCGAGCACGGTGCCGAGCCCGATGCGTTTGAAAAGAGGAGCGGCGATCACCGCCCCGCCGAGCAGGAGCAGCGTTTCGGTGTCGATCGGCGGGCCTGCGTCCATCACGGCATCCCCTCTCTGTCGGGTTTTGGACCGTACACGATTCCAAGCGAGCCGGCCTGCCTAGGCCGGCCCCATTGCACATGCAAGCCCGGCACAATAGATGGGGTGCAATGGCGTTCGCGCCACCTATCCGGATCGCCGATCCGAAATTTCCCGTAAGGACGACGACAGAATGACCGATTCTCCCGACGCTGCGAAGCTTGCCGATCAGGTGGCGGCGCTGGTCGAGGCCGCGAGGAAGGCAGGCGCCGACGGCGCCGACGCGGTCGCGGTGCGCTCGCGGGCCCGCGGCGTTTCGGTCAGGCTCGGCAAGGTCGAGGGTACGGAGGCTTCGGAGAGCGACGACGTTTCGCTGCGCGTATTCGTCGGCAAACGCGTCGCAAGCGTCTCGGCGACCGCCACATCCGACCCGAAGATGCTCGCCGAGCGCGCCGTCGCCATGGCCAGGGTCTCTCCCGAAGACCCGTATCAGGGCTTGGCCGATCCGTCTCTACTCGCCGCCGAGCCTGCGGATCTCGATCTTTTCGACGCGGCGGAAATCCCGACCGACCGGCTGAAGGACGATGCGCTGGCGATGGAGGAAGCGGCACTTGCCGTCGAGGGCGTCACCAACTCGGGCGGCGCCGGCGCCAGCGCCGGGCTCGGCGGTCTCGTTCTCGCCACCTCCGCCGGCTTCCTTGGCCAATATGCGGTGACGCGGTTCTCCCGCTCGGTCAGCGTAGTGGCGGGCGAGGGGATTTCGATGGAGCGCGACTACGATTTTTCCTCGCGCCTTCATTTCGCGGATCTTGACCAGCCGGCCGACATCGGCGCCCGTGCCGGCGAGCGGACCGTCCGTCGTCTCGGCTCGCGCAAGGCGAAAACCGGCCCGGTGACCGTCATCTACGATCCGCGTGTCGCACGCGGCATCGCCGGGCATCTGGCAAGCGCGATCAACGGCGCTTCGGTCGCCCGCAAGACCTCCTTCCTGAAGGATCGCATGGGGCAGCAGATCGCGGCGGCCGGTATCACCGCCACCGACCTTCCGCTGAAGCGTCGGGGACCGGGCTCACGCCCCTTCGACGGCGAGGGTGTTGCCGGCGAGGCGCTGACCATGGTCGAGGGCGGCGTGCTTCGCCACTGGTTCCTGTCGACCTCGGCGGCGCATGAACTCGGCCTCGCCACCAACGGACGCGGCGCGCGTTCGGGCACGTCGGTCTCGCCGTCTTCGACGAATTTCGCCATAGAGCCCGGCAACCAATCGCCCGAGGAACTGATCGCATCCTTGAAGAGCGGATTTTACGTCACCGAGGTCTTCGGCCATGGGGTCGACATGCTGACAGGCGAGTACAGCCGCGGCGCGTCCGGCTTCTGGATCGAGAATGGCGAGCTTGCCTGGCCGGTGTCGGAAGTGACCATCGCCTCCAATTTGAAGGACATGTTCATGCGCATGGTCGCGGCCAAGGACATCGACCGCAATTTCTCCACCGCCGCGCCGACGCTTCTCATCGAGGGTATGACGCTTGCCGGTGACTGACCTGACCCGCACAAGACCCGACGCCGACCTGGAACTGATCCGCGACGCCGCGCGCGAGGCGGGCGAACTCGCCATGCGCTATTTCCGCCGTGACCCGCAGGTGTGGATGAAGGCGGGCGATTCGCCGGTGACGGAGGGCGATCTCGCGGTCGACAAGCTGCTGCGCGAGCGGCTTTCTGCCGCCCGTCCCGACTATGGTTGGCTGTCGGAGGAGACGGCGGATTCAGCCGAGCGGCTTTCTGCCGCACGCACCTTCGTCGTCGATCCGATCGACGGGACGCGCGGCTTCATAGCCGGCTCCGACGAATGGTGCGTCAGCGTCGCCATCGTGGAGTCCGGCCGCTCCATCGCCGGAGTGCTCGACTGCCCGGCGAAGAAGGAAGTCTACGCGGCCCGCGCCGGCGGTGGCGCCGCCTGCAACGGCAAGGCGATTGCCGTGCGGGAAGCGGCTGGTGAACTCAGCGTCGGCGGGCCGAAAGCGATGATCCAGGCCATGCCCGAGGGCTGGCGTCGTCGTTTCGTCACCGTTCCCTATATCCCGTCGCTGGCCTACCGGCTGGCCATGGTGGCGTCGGGCAGGATCGACGCCACCTTCATCAAGGCCAATTCGCACGATTGGGATCTTGCCGCCGCCGATCTCATCCTGGCCGAGGCCGGCGGCAAGGTGCTTGACCGGCAGGGTGAAACGCCCTTCTATGCGCGCCGCCAGACGCATCATGGCACGCTCGTCGCCGGTAGCGGACCGCTTCTCGGCGAGATGGCGCGATCCATCCGCGACGTGGCAAGCTGACCGCGATGCGAATATATCATCGCGAGGGTTTTTCCGCTAAGCACCGATTCTCCGGAAAGCGAAAAGAACATAAGAATGACCGGCCCGGCTGAAAAAAAGCAGCTTCTCCATCTGGTCTTCGGCGGCGAGCTGAAATCGCTCGGCTCGACCGAATTCAGCGACCTCGACGCCCTCGACATCGTCGGCGTCTACCCCGATTACGCCTCGGCGCATGCGGCCTGGAGAGCGAAGGCCCATTCTACCGTCGACAATGCCGACATGCGTTATTTCATCGTCCATCTGCACCGGCTGCTCGATCCGGAAACGACCCGGCCGGACAAAGATTGACCATGCGCGACGGAGAGGTCACCGGCGCGGCCGCCAGGCCGGCCAGAAAACGCAGGCAGCCAGGCCCGGCGCGCCGGCTGTGGCGGCGCATCCGCAAGCCGCTCGCGGCCTCGCGCTTCACCATGCCCGTCGTGGCGTGGTTCGTGGCGCGGGCCTTCCGCTTCGTCTACTGGACCAATCCTCCTGCCGAAGGCAGCGACGACACTGCCGGGAAACTGACCCAGTACATGCCGCCGATCGTCGCTCTCTGGCATGGCCAGCACATCCTGTCGGCGTTCGATCGGCCGCGTCATATCTCCGTCTCCGCTATGCTTTCCCGCAGTGCCGATGCCGAACTCAACGCGCTGGTGCTGGAGCGCAACGGCTTCCGCACCGTTCGCGGCTCGGGCGGCCGCGCCGGATCGGCGTCGGCCGACAAGGGCGGGGCGCGGGCGTTGATCGCCCTGAAAAAGACGCTCGACGCGGGCAACGTGGTCGCCATGATCGCCGACATTCCGCATGGCACCCCGCGCCAGGCCGGCATGGGTATCGTCACGCTTGCCCGCATTTCCGGCCGGCCGATCCTGCCGGCAGCCTATGCCACCAGCCGCCGCAAGGTGCTCGACCGGACCTGGGACAAGACGACCATCAATCTCCCCTTCGGCCGGCGCGCCGTGGTTTTCGGTGAGCCGGTCTATGTCGCGCGTGACGCGGATGCGGCTGAACTGGAGGAGAGGCGGCAGGCCGTGACCGCCAGCCTGAACGCGGCGACCGCGAAGGCCTATGCGTTGGTTGACAGGCACCGATGAGCGAGGGCTGGGCACGCGCCGTCCTGGGCGCCTACCGATGGACCGGCGCGGCCGCCTATCCGCTGATTGGCGGCTATGTTGCCTGGCGCGCCTCCAAGGGCAAGGAAGATCCCGTCCGCCGCCGCGAGCGCTACGGCTTCGCCGGCCACCCGCGACCCGCCGGACCGCTGATCTGGATGCATGCCGCGAGCGTCGGCGAGACCAATGCGGTCATCCCGCTGATCGAGCACATCCTTTCGCTCGGCATCAACATCGTACTCACTACCGGGACGGTCACTTCGGCCAGCGTCGCCTCCGAAAGGCTGGGCGAGCGCGTGCTGCATCAATACGTACCGCTCGACCTGAAGCCTGCGGTCCGGCGCTTCCTCGACCATTGGGCGCCCGATCTTGCCATCATCGCCGAATCCGAGATCTGGCCGATGACCATTCTTGAACTCGGCACGCGGCGCGTGCCGCAGGTGCTGGTGAACGGCCGCCTCTCCGATCGCTCCTTCCGCTCGTGGCAGAAGCGCGCCTCCATCGCCGAGGCCCTTTTCGAGAATCTGGCGCATGTGGTCGCGCAGTCGGACCTCGACGCGGAACGTTTCCATGCGCTTGGCGCAAGGCCTGTCACCGTTTCCGGCAATCTGAAGGTGGATGCCGGCCCTCCCGCCATCGCCGGGGAGATTCTGGCGGATTTTTACCACCGCGTAGGCGGCAGACATGTCTGGGCCGCCATCTCCACGCATGAGGGGGAAGAAGCGGTCGCCGCCGACGCGCACAAGCTGCTGCGCTCCCGTCATCCCGATCTTCTCACCATCATCGTTCCACGCCATCCCGAGCGCGGCGACGCGCTCGCCGCGCGGTTCGCCGCCGACGGGCTGAAGGTGGCGCGGCGCAGCCTGGGCCAGGCGATCGAGCCGGACACCGACATCCTGCTCGGTGATACGATCGGCGAGATGGGCCTCTATCTGCGGCTGACCGAGATCGCCTTCGTCGGGCGCTCGCTGGTCGGCGAGGGCGGGCAGAACCCGCTCGAGCCGGCCATGCTGGAAACCGCGGTGCTTGCAGGGCGCAACGTGCAGAATTTCCGCGAGACCTATCAGCGGCTGATCGACCGCGGCGGCGCCAGGCTCGTTCGCGACCGCGACATGCTCGCCGGCGCGGTCAATTTCCTTTTGAACAACGACCGCGCGCGGCACGACATGATGGCCGCCGGGCTTGCCGCGGTGGACGAGATGAAGGGCGCGCTGGAACGCACGATGCGGGCGCTCGACCCCTACATCCAGCCGCTTGTCGTCAAGGCACGCCTGGAAGACGGTAACGGCCGCAGGAGGTAGGCGGCCATGTCGACCGGCCCGTCTTGGTAAGCGAGGCGCCCCCTTTCTGGTGGAAGAAGCCGGACTGGCGTGCAGCACTTCTGTCGCCCTTTTCCGCCGCCTATGCCGCGCTTGCGCGCCGCAACCTTTTGAACGCCCCCCGCGAGAAGGTCGCCGCACCCGTTCTCTGCGTCGGCAATCTTACCGTCGGCGGCGCCGGCAAGACGCCCGTGGCGATCGCGCTTGCCGTCGAGGCGCGGGAAATGGGCCTGAAGCCGGGCTTCCTGTCGCGCGGCCATGGCGGCAGTCATACCGCGCCTCGTCTGGTCGATCCGGCGCACGACCGGGCCAGGCATGTCGGCGACGAGCCGCTGCTGCTTGCCCGCCACGCACCGGTCGCCGTCACCCGCAACCGTGCCGCAGGCGCCCGCCTTCTCATCGAGAAGGGCTGTGATTTCCTGATCATGGATGACGGTTTCCAGAGCGCGCACATTCATTTCGACTACGCGCTGATCGTCGTCGACGCCCGCCGCGGCATCGGTAACGGGCGCACCATTCCCGGCGGGCCGCTGCGCGCCATGCTGGTCGACCAGATGCCCTACGCCGACGCGGTGTTGGCGGTGGGCGAGGGGAACGGGGCCGATCATGTCGTGCGCATGGCCGCGCGGGCGGGAAAGCCGGTGTTTTCCGTGCGCCAGCGACCGCTTGCCGGTTCCGGCGTCGCCGGCAGGCGCGTGCTCGCTTTCGCCGGCATCGGCGATCCGGTCAAGTTCTTCCGCACCGTCGAGGATGCCGGCGGCGAGATCGTGCTGAAGCGTGCCTTTGCCGACCATCATTTCTACGCCCCCGATGAGCTTGCCGACCTGGCCGCGACGGCTGAGAGGCGCGGGCTGGAACTGGCGACGACGGCCAAGGACGCCGCCCGCATTTTCGACGGGTCGGCGGCGACGAAGGCGTTTTTGGACAATGTGCGCGTGGTCGAGATCGACATGGCCTTCGATCCCGACACGATTCCCCGCCAGATCATCGGCGATACGCTTGAGGCATGGCGGGAGCGACGGCTGGCGAACTGATCAGCGCTCGCGCAATTCCGGGTGCACTTCCAGTTCCCGCTCCAGAGACACCGCGCAGTCGGCATAGGCTTCCTGCCGGGCGACGCTCCAGTATTTCAGTTCGTCGATCGGGATGGCCTCGGCCGTCACCGCGCAGCGCACGAACGCGCCCGGCGAGACGATCTGGAAATCGCCGTCGAGATAGCGGATGCGCGCCTCGCGCGCGCCGGGTCCTTCGAAACGGTTCATCATCTGCCTTTGCCCTCTTGTTTTCCGCCACAAATCGCGACGGAAATCAAGCCGCGTGACTTCGAGCAGAAGCTATCGCCTTCCGAACAGCCTTTCGATATCGGCGAGCTTCAGTTCGATATAGGTCGGGCGGCCGTGGTTGCAGGTGCCGGAGCCTGGCGTCGCTTCCATCTGCCGCAGAAGCGCGTTCATCTCCTCCGGCCGCAGCCGCCGTCCCGAACGCACCGAGCCGTGGCAGGCCATGGTCGCGGCGATCCGGTCGATGCGCTCCTTCAGCGTATCGGCGGTGTCGCTCTCGGCGATCTCGTCGGCGATGTCGAGGAGAAGCTGGCGCACATCCGTCTCGCCGAGCATGGAAGGCGTCTCGCGCACCACGATCGCGCCCGGTCCGAAGCGCTCGATGCCGAGGCCGAAGCGGGAAAGCGTCTCGGCATGCGCGGCGAGCCGCTCCACCTCCTCCTCCGGCAGGTCGACGATCTCGGGGATGAGCAGCATCTGCGCCTTCATCGGCCGCGCGTGCAGCGCCTCCTTCAACGCCTCGTAGACGAGCCGCTCATGCGCCGCGTGTTGGTCGACGATGACGAGCGAATCGCCGGTCTGGGCGATGATGTAGTTCTCGTGCACCTGCGCGCGGGCGGCTCCGAGCGGCGTCGCCAGAAGCTCCGGCGCGGGTTCGTCGGCCGCGGCGCGCGCGTCGGCGCTGGCCGGCACCTCCAGCACCGCCTGCCCCGCCTCGCCGAAGCCGGCGTCCAGGGGCCGCTGCGGCGAGCGCGCGAAATCAGGGCCGGCGGTCGGCATTGGTCGCCATGCCTGCCAGGAGCGAGGGTTCGCGCCATGCGCGGCATGGCCGAACGGCCCCATCCCCGGCCGGAAGGCGGCATTCATGGCCGCCGCGCCCTCGGTGTTGGCCCGGATGCCGGATGCGGCCAGCGCCTGTCTTATCGAACCGACGATGAGCCCGCGCAGGAGGCCCGGATCGCGGAAGCGGACATCCGCCTTGGCGGGATGAACGTTGACGTCCACCAGCGCCGGGTCCAGCGTGAAAAAAAGCACGGTGACGGCGTGCCGGTCGCGCGGCAGGACGTCGGCGAAAGCGCCGCGTATGGCGCCTGCGACGAGTTTGTCGCGCACCGGCCTTCCGTTGACATAGGCGTATTGCGAGAGCGCGTTGGCGCGGCTGAAGGAAGGAATGGAAACGCGGCCGGACAGAAGCACGCCCTCGCGCTCCGCGTCGATTGCGATCGAGTTTTCCGGAAAATCCCTGCCGATCACCTGCGCGATACGGCGAAGCATGCCGTCCTCGCCCCCGCCGGCGGCGGCGAATTCGGTCGCCGCGCGGTCCGGCGACGAATAGGCGAAGCGCACCTGGGGGAAGGCGATGGCGATGCGTTTCACCACATCGGCTATCGCGCCTGTCTCGGCCCGTTCGCCCTTCATGAATTTCAGTCTGGCCGGCGTGGCGAAGAAAAGGTCGCGTACCTCCACCATCGTGCCCTGATTGGCGGGCGCCGGGCGCACGGCGGAGACCGCGCCGCCGCTGACATGGATTTCTGCGCCCGAGCCCGCATCCGCCGTGCGCGAGCGGATCATGAGCTTGCCGACCGAGCCGATCGAAGGCAGCGCCTCGCCGCGGAAACCGAGCGAGCGGATATCGTGGAGATCGCCCGTAAGCTTCGACGTGCAGTGTCGCGCCACCGCCAGCTTCAACTCGGCCTCCGGAATGCCGCCGCCATCGTCCGAGACGCGGATCAGTCCGAGGCCGCCGCCGGAGACGACGACCTCCACGCGGGCCGCACCGGCGTCGAGCGCATTCTCGACCAGTTCCTTGACGACGCTCGCAGGCCGTTCGATCACCTCGCCGGCGGCGATCTGGTTGATCATCGTGTCGGAAAGCTGTCGAATTGCCATGATGACACTATAGAAGGATTCGGGATGAGCCGCGAGGGCGGCGGGTTGGCGCGCAATCACACTGGAGTGACGATGAAATCTCTGTTCGGCCCGGCCTTTCTCGCCCTTGTCCTGTCCGGACCGGCCTTTGCCGGCGCGCCGTCGGATGCCGTCCGCTATTTCTACAGCAACATCGGCTCCGAGACAGAGCCCGACAACCGCGACCGCTTCACCGGCCTCGCCCGCGCAGCCCTCGACGCCAACGAACAGGCGGCCAATGGCGGAGGAGCGGCGTGCATCGATTTCATCCTGGCGCTCGACAGCCCGGACCTGGACCAAAATGAGATCGACTCCTCCCTCGCGCTGAACGAGACCGCAGACGGGCCGTCAGCCAATGTCACCGCCGACTTCACGCTCTTCCGCCAGCCGCACGAGGTCGAATGGTCGCTTCAGGAAGTCGACGGCGTGTGGAAAGTGGCCGACATCGCCTCACGCACGGGCAACTGGCGGCTGAGCACGCTGAAGTGCGGATAGCGGGGATATAACGATTTGGCACTCGGAACGGCATGCCGCTTTCGGCCTCTCTGAATCTATCAGTGGTCATGTCCCCCCGCGACGCCGGTTGAAACCAATGTCTCAAAGAACTCAACCTTCAGGTCGAAGGATTGCAGCAGCTTCTGCGTGCTAGGCTTAACCACGGCATCATCGAAATCTCCTTTGATGAAGTGCGCGGCCGCATCCATGTCTTCCCAAAAGCTCATCACGACCAGCTCGTTATTTTCCCCCTTCACCTTCCGGGCGAGAGTGGCGCCGAGATGGCCGGGTAGTTCGGCCATCTCTACAAACGTTGTCGTTTTCAGGTGTTTCGCGTAAGCCTCTAATACTTCATCAGACCCGGCAACGGCTCGCCATGAGCGAATAAGCATAAATCCCTCCATAAATAGTTGTTAGCGTTATGATGTATTATGGCCGCCCGCGACACTAGAGAATAAATCCTGCAATTCGGAATTGGCCTTTACTGGTAAGCCGTCGCGGAAATCCCAAGTTTTGCAGAAGAATCTCCGAAACTGATTTTCTCTGCGAATTCCTATCGCAAAAGTCAGGCGTGAAAGTCTGGCTTGTGCGACAGACTTTTGTGGCACTGGAAGACCGCTTCCACTCTCTGTCAGCCAAAAACCTGCCTGGCCGTTTTCCACCCCAGAAGCAGCCTGTTGTCACGGCTATCGAGGCGCAGGCTCTATCCCCGACCCCGATAAGGCGGCACGCCCGTCTCCGGCAGCCACGCGCCCTCGGGCGGTGTGCTGGTTTGCCAGAAGACGTCGATCGGTATGCCGCCGCGCGGATACCAGTAGCCGGCGATGCGCAGCCATAGCGGCTTTGCAGCCGCCACCATCCTGCGCCCGATCATGACCGTGCATTCCTCGTGGAAGGCGCCGTGGTTGCGGAATGAAGTGAGGAAAAGCTTGAAGGATTTCGATTCGACCAGAAGCCCGTCCGGCGCATAGTCGACGACGATATGGGCGAAATCCGGCTGGCCGGTAACCGGGCACAGCGAGGTGAATTCCGGGCAGGTGAGGCGGACGACGGCCGGCGGCCCGTCCTGGCGCGCGAAGGGGACGGTTTCCAGAACGGCCTCGTCGGGCGAGGCGGGTTGCTCGGCCTTGGCGCCAAGCTGGGTCAGTGATTTCGTGTCGGTCATGGGCATCCTGCGATGATGCCTTATAGCCCGTGCCCACATCGGATGGAACGGCATCAATCCGCTTCACAATCGCGCGAGTCTGGCGGAAGTGGCGTGGCCAGCCCGTTGAAGGGCGAGGATGATCGTGCCGCTCCCGCCAAGGATCATCCGGCGTGAGTGGGGAAAAGGCGCCCGCCTTCCCCCTGTGCGATGAGCGGAGAAACAGCCATGTTGCGAGCTATTGCAGTGCTTGCCTTGCTCGTCGGCCTTTGCGCCTGCACGACCACGGGCAATTCGGACGGCGGAACGACCGACCAGATGGAAAACGGCGGCGGGTCTGGAGGTGGCTCCGGGGGTGGCTCTGGCGGCGGCGGCTATTGACCACCGCCGCAGCGATGCGGTCCGGCCGAGAATGAAATTTTGCCACGGCACGAACCCGGTTGCCGACGGTTCCTATGCTCGCTTGCCTTCGTGGACGGTAAGCGTCGGCTTCCGGCGCGTCCGCGTCTCCAGCCATTGGCCCGCCTGTTCGCCGGGCATCGGGAAGGCGATCGAATAGCCTTGCACATGCTCGCAACCGAGCGCGAGCAGCGAGGTCAGTTCTTCCTCGGTCTCCGCCCCCTCGGCGATGATGGAGATGCCGAGCCCGCGCGCCAGTTCGGTGATGGCGCGCACGATCTTGGAATTGTCGTCGTTGCGGTCGATGTTCTGTACGAAGCGGCGATCGATCTTGAGCCGGTCGATCTCGTTGGGGTTGACGTGGCTGAGCGACGCGTAGCCCGTCCCGAAATCGTCGAGTTCCAGATGGATGCCGGCCTTGCGGATGGCGCGCAGCGTTGCCGCGATGCCGGTCTTCTCGTCGTCTAGGATGACGGATTCGACGATCTCCAGCGACAGCTTCTTCGCCGGCAAGCCGTGTCCTTCGAGCGCGCCGAAGAGGAAGCTGGCGAAGTCAGGCTCGCGCAATTCCGTGCCCGAGACGTTGACCGCGAGCCGGCCGAACTCCGTTCCGGCCCTGTACCAGTCGGCCGCCTGCGCGATCGCCTTGTCGATGACGATGCGGCCGATGGCGACCATCAGCATCGCCTTTTCGGCGACGGGAAGGAATTCCGCGGGCGAAACCATGCCGCGTGTCGGGTGCTCCCACCTGGCCAGCGCCTCGACGCCGGCAACGGTCAGGTTGCTGATCGACACTTGCGGTTGGAAATGGACCGAGAAGGCGCGCTGGACGATCGCCTCCCTGATGTCGTGCTCGAGCTGCTTGCGATGGTCGAGTTCCTTGCGCAACTCGTCGGAGAAGAACGAAAAGTGCCCGCCACCGAGCCGCTTGGCCGAATAAAGCGCAAGGTCGGCATGAACGAGGAGGTCTTCGGGATTGGCGGCGTCGACGGGATAGACCGCGATGCCGCCGCTGGCGCCCGGATGGATGGTGGCGCCGCCGAAATCCATCGGCTCGTTGATCCTGTCGAGGATGCGCCGCGCCAGCGCGTTGATGTCCTCGGTCGCGCCGGCCGCGTTCAGGATCATGACGAATTCGTCGCCACCGAGCCTGACGCAAAGGTCCGAGGCGCGGCAGGAGGCGCGCATCCGCTCGGCCGTCTTGACCAGCACGAAATCGCCGGCCGCGTGGCCGAGCGTGTCGTTGATCTGCTTGAACCGGTCGAGGTCGAGTTGCAACACGACCATCCGCTCGCGCCGCCGGGCTGCGACCTTCAGCGGCGCGGTTATAAAGGCCCGTCAGCCCGTCATGGACGGCGATGAAGGCCATGGAATTATGCGCGTCGATCAGGTCCGTCGTCCGGCGTCGGATCATCTCGCTCATGGGGCGGAAGATGAAGAGCGCGACGAGGATGATGATGCCTATCGTGGCGTAGAACAGATAAAGATGAAGCGAAAGCATCCGGTCGATGCGGGCGTTGGTGAAGATTGTGATCCGCTCTTCCAGCGCCCTGTAGCCGGCCAGCGTCGATCGCGCCGCGGCCTCGTCCAGATGCGAACGCTCGGCCGTTCCGGTGGCCGTACCGGCCGCCCGCGATTCCAGGACTTTCGTCAGCCTTCGTCCGTTGGCGGCCAGAGCGGTGGAATAATAGTCGAGCCGGTAAGGCGCGGCGTAGAGAACGCGCGCCATCGCTTCGGCCTTCTCCCCGTCGTCGTTTTTGGTCACGGCGGCCAGGCTGGCCTTCATCTGCTCAAAGTTCGTTTCGAATTCGTCATTTGCCGCCTGTAGCGCCCTGATCAGCCTGAATTGCTCGGCGGAGGGGGCCTGGTCGATGGCATTTGCGAGGAAGATCACGCGCTGCGACTGCGCCTTCTGCCCGGAAGCGAGCGACAGAAGCCGCATGTCCGCCTGATGGTCGGTCATCATCTGCTGCAGGAGGATGTAGGAAGCGGTCGCCACCAGCGCGATGATCGCGAGCGCGATCCAGTACGCGCTCTTGATGATCACGATCAACCTGCCGGTCGCGCTTCCGGGTTTCTGCTCCGCCATGACCCCTCGCCTTGCAACCCCTTGGCCGGAGACTGAAAGGGGGATTGCATTACAATTCGTTAATTTGGCAGTAGCACGTCCGTGCCAGTTGCCTTTGGCGAGTGGATTCGGAAAGGGTGGTTAGCGCATCCTTTCGCCGCCATGGCGGATTTTGCTGAACCGGCGGAAAAAGCCGTTGCCGGCCGCGCGTTAAGCCTTAGAGTCGTGCCGAAACGTAATCTTGAACGGAAGTCGCAATGAATATCCAGAAGCCGGCGCACGCCGCATCCAAGCCCGCCTCCTTCCACTGGGAGGACCCGTTCCTTCTTGACGGCCAACTGACCGACGAAGAGCGGATGATCCGGGACGCGGCGGCCGCCTTTGCCGCCGACAAGCTCGCCCCCCGCGTCGAGAAGGCCTATCTGGAGGAGAAGACCGATCCTTCGATTTTTGCCGAGATGGGCGAGGCCGGCCTGCTCGGGGTGACGATCCCCGAGGAATATGGCGGCATCGGCGCCGGCTATGTCTCCTATGGGCTGGTGGCGCGGGAGGTGGAGCGCATCGATTCGGGCTACCGCTCGATGATGAGCGTGCAGTCCTCGCTGGTGATGTATCCGATCCACGCCTACGGCTCGGAAGAGCAAAGGAAAAAATATCTGCCGAAGCTCGCTTCCGGCGAATGGATCGGCTGTTTCGGGCTGACCGAGCCGGATGCCGGCTCCGATCCCGGCGGCATGAAGACCCGCGCGGAGAAGACCGGCGGCGGCTACCGTCTTTCCGGCTCCAAGATGTGGATTTCCAACGCGCCGATCGCCGACGTGTTCGTCGTCTGGGCGAAGCTGAAGGGCGATGACGGCAAGGACGCCATCCGCGGCTTCGTGCTGGAGAAGGGCATGAAGGGCCTGTCGGCGCCGAAGATCGAAGGCAAGCTGTCGCTGCGCGCCTCGGTCACCGGCGAAATCGTGATGGAAGGCGTCGAAGTCGGCGAGGATGCGCTTTTGCCCAACGTTTCCGGCCTCAAGGGGCCGTTCGGATGTTTGAACCGCGCCCGTTACGGCATCGCCTGGGGGGCGATGGGCGCGGCGGAGGATTGCTGGTTTCGCGCCCGGCAATACGGGCTCGACCGCAAGCAGTTCGGCAAGCCGCTCGCCGGCACCCAGCTTTTCCAGAAGAAACTCGCCGACATGCTGACCGAGATCGCGCTCGGTCTCCAGGGCGCGCTCCGCGTCGGCCGCCTCTTCGACGAGGGCCAGATGGCGCCGGAAATGATCTCCATCGTCAAGCGCAACAATTGCGGCAAGGCGCTCGACATCGCACGCATGGCGCGTGACATGCATGGCGGCAACGGCATCCAGATCGGCTACCACGTCATGCGCCACGCGCAGAACCTCGAGACGGTCAATACCTATGAGGGCACCCACGACGTGCACGCGCTCATCCTGGGCAGGGCGCAGACGGGGCTGCAGGCGTTTTTCTAGATCGCCCGGCGCCCCTGAGCCGCGATGCGCCCGGGGCGATTGCGTTTGAAGTTCGACCCCCCACTCCGTCGCGCTCCGCGCGCCACCTCTCCCCCGTTCGACGGGGCAGAGGAAGCGCGGCCGTAACCGCATGCCCCCTTCCTCGCCCCTTTTGAGGGGGAGAGGTGGCGCGCGGAGCGCGACGGAGTGGGGGTTGTCCGCCATATGTGTAGTTCCTGGCCAGGAATAAGCCTGACGCAAGCGGGCTAGTCAGGCATCGGAAACAGAAAAGTTTCCATTCCGGCGAAACTCGCTTTAGGATCGCCGCAAGCCTTTGGGCCAAGAACAAAAACAACGGGAAATTCAACATAATGGGAGTACGGATCATGAAATCTTTCGGCCTGTCCATCCTGGCCGCCTCTCTTGCCTTTGCGCTGGCGGTGCCTGCGCATGCAGGCGAGACGCTCGACCGGGTGATGAAGACCAAGACGCTGACCATGTCGTCGGACCCGGAATATCCGCCGCAATCCTTCCTGAACGACAAGAACGAGATGGACGGCTTCGACGTCGATGTGGGCAAGGAGATCGCCAAGCGTATGGGTGTCGAACTGAAGATCGTCACTCCCGCCTGGGAGGTCATCACCGCCGGCGGCTGGGCAGGCCGCTGGGACATGTCTGTCGGCTCCATGACGCCCACCAAGAAGCGCGCCGAGGTGCTCGACTTCCCGGTGATCTACTATTACACGCCCGCTTCCTTCGCCGTACACAAGGATTCGAAAGTCACCAAGATCTCCGAACTGAACGGAAAGATAATCGGTTCCTGCGGCGGCTGCACCTATGACGCCTACCTGAAGAAGGACCTCGTCATCGACGCGCAGGGCGTGCCGCCCTTCGAGTACCAGGTGACGCCGAAGGAAATCAAACCCTACGACACCGACACCAACGCCTTCGACGATCTGAAACTCGGCGACGGCGTGCGTCTCGACGCGGTGTTCTCGGCGCTGCCGACGATCAACGAGGCTATCAAGAAGGGCTACCCGATGCGGGTTGTCGGCGACCCGGCCTTCTACGAGCCGCTGGCGGTCGCGACCGACAAGGGCGACGCCGAATTCAACGCCAGGATCAAGGAAATCGTCGAGGCGATGCACAAGGACGGCACGCTGACCAAGCTTTCCGAGAAGTGGTACGGAACGGACCTCTCGACGCCGGCCAAGACGACGAACTGACGTGTCGAGCGCCGACGGAACGCTCCGGCCGGACGCCGAAAGGGCGCCCGGCTCCTGGCTTTACGATCTGAAACCGACGCGGGCCGACTTCGTCCTCGTCGCCTGCCTGGCGGTTGTGCTGTCATGGATGGGGCTTGGCGGCACCCGTGTCGGCGGTCTTCTCGCGCCGCTTTTCGGCGGCGCCACCGGCCCCGGCACCGAGCCTGGCCCGGCGCTCGATATCCTGACCGGCGTCCTCATTGCCGTCGCGGTGTGGGTGAACGTCGCCATCGTGCGGCTCTTGCCCTTCCGCGCCCAGATATCGGTCGTCTGGATCGAACTTCTGCTCTTGTTCATCGCCTTCGTCGGCAGCTTCAACCGCGATCTCGGCGTCTGGTTCGAGGAAAGCGATACCGGCCAGACCAACCTCGCCTTTCTGATCACGACGGGCGCGGTGACCACGCTCTACGTCTCGCTGGTCTCGATCGTCATCGCCTGCTGCCTGGCGATGGCGGCCGCGTTGGCACGCCTGTCGGACTCCGGCCCGGCCTATGCCGTCTCGACCTTCTACACCTCGTTTTTCCGGGGCACGCCGCTGCTCCTCCAGGTCTATCTGATCTATCTCGGCCTGCCGACGCTCGGCCGCCAGTTCGCGCTCGACGCGGTGCCGTCGGGGATCATCGCGCTCTCGCTCTGCTACGGCGCCTATATGGCAGAGATCTTCCGCGCCGGCATCCTGGGCGTGCCACACGGCCAGCGCGACGCCGCCATGGCCCTCGGGCTGCCGCCGGGGCTGACCTTCCGCAAGATCATCTTCCCGCAGGCCATGCGGCTGATCGTGCCGCCGACCGGCAACCAGTTCATCGCCATGCTGAAGGATTCCTCGCTGGTATCCGTCATGGGCGTGTGGGAACTGACCAAGACCGCACAGATCATCGGCAAGCGCGATTTCCGCGTCTTCGAGATGCTGATCGCCGCGGCTGTCATCTACTGGGTGATGTCGATCTGCTTCGAATTGATCCAGTCCCGCATCGAGCGCCACTACGGCAAGGGCTACGTGCGCTAGAATTCTCTCTGGACAGATGGCGCGCCGGCTTGTGAACGCACCGCGTTTGCAATCAAAGCGCCGTCGTGCGAAGCGCGCTTGGGGACACATTTTGAATGATCGATATTCTTGTGGGCAGGCGCGGCACGTTCGCGAAATTGCGAGACTACAAGCTCCACGCCATGCTGCGCGGCCTTGAACGAGCCGGCATGGCATGGCGGGTGATCGATCGGCCCGAACTGGCCAAGGGAGGCGTCGCCGCCTTCATGCACGTCGATCTCACCGACGTCCCGGACGATTTCCAAGCGGCGGCGCGACGCTACGACCGGTGCATCAATGGCAATGCGGTATCGATACGGAGGACGCTGTACTCCCGCGCTCGCGTTTCGGCGCGTGACGGCTACATCGGCCCCTTGATATCGAAATCGGTGCTCAACAGCGGCGGAGTTCCGGAATGGCGTTACGAAAAACGACGCTCATTCCTGGCACGGGCACGCCAACTGGCCTGGAAGATTGTCATTCCGGGATACAAGCAAAAGAAATGCCCGGAGCATGTGGTTTACAAATCGATCCGGGACGTGCCGAGCCGGATCTGGAACGATCCAAGCATGATCGTGGAGCGTTTTCTGCCCGGTTCAACGCGCTTGCCGATCATCAAGCATCGCTTCAATTTCTTTTATGAAGTGGAGATGAACTATCGGGCTTCGTATGATTCGGTGCTTTGCGATCCGGAAACGATGACCGGGTTGGAGGTTATTCCCGATGTACCTGCCACGATCCGAAATCTGAGGGCGGATTTGCGGCTCGACTACGGCGCCATCGACTATTTTATGGTCGAGGATGATGCAATTCCGATCGACGCCAACAAGACGGTGACAGAAGCCGCCTCCTGGGTGGCGAATGTGCCGTCGATCGCACGTCACATGGATGAATTGACTGATCGCCTGGTTGAATTTGTGCGCAATGGATAAGGGCGGCCTGGGTCGCCACCGAGGTTAACGCTGCTTCCATTCGGCGTCCGCAATGTCTCCGCGCGCGCCGCATTTCCGATGGACTCGGCCCGCCTTCCGCGCCACATTCCGCCGCAGCCGAGGAGACGCCATGACCCGGGCATTTTTTTCCCATATCGAAACAGAACTTGCAGGCCTCAGATCCGCCGGGCTCTACAAGAGCGAGCGGGTGATTACCTCGCCGCAATCGGCCCATATCCGCTCGGCCGGGCGGGATGTCGTCAATTTCTGCGCCAACAATTACCTCGGCCTTGCCGACAGCGCCGCGCTGGTCGACGCGGCCAAGGACGGGCTCGAACATTACGGCTACGGCATGGCCTCGGTGCGCTTCATCTGCGGCACCCAGGAGGTGCACAAGCAGCTCGAGGCCAAGATCTCCGCCTTCCTCGGCATGGAGGACACGATCCTCTATTCCTCCTGTTTCGACGCCAATGGCGGGTTGTTCGAGACGTTGCTCGGCGAGGAGGACGCGGTGATCTCGGATGCGCTCAACCACGCCTCGATCATCGACGGCGTGCGGCTGTCGAAGGCCAGGCGTTACCGCTACGCCAACAACGACATGGCCGATCTGGAAGCGCGGCTGAAGGAAACCACCGATTGCCGCTTCAGGCTGATCGCCACCGACGGCGTCTTCTCCATGGACGGCATCATCGCCAATTTGAAGGGCATCTGCGACCTTGCCGAGAAATACGGCGCGATGGTGATGGTGGACGACAGCCACGCGGTCGGCTTTGTCGGTGAACACGGTCGCGGCACGCCGGAAGCCTGCGGCGTGGAAGGGCGCGTCGATATCGTCACCGGCACGCTCGGCAAGGCGCTGGGCGGCGCTTCGGGTGGCTATACGTCCGGCAAGGCAGTGGTGGTCGACTGGCTGCGCCAGCGCTCGCGTCCCTATCTATTCTCCAACACGCTTGCCCCGGTGATCGCGGCCGCTTCGCTGAAGGTCTTCGACATGGTCGCAGCCGGCGACGATCTGAGGAAGAAGCTCTATGCCAACGCCACGCGCTTCCGCGACGGCATGGCCAAGCTCGGCTTCACGCTCGGCGGCGCCGATCATCCGATCATCCCGGTGATGCTGGGCGACGCGAAACTGGCGCAGGAAATGGCGGCGCGGCTGCTCGACCACGGCATCTATGTAATCGGTTTTTCTTTCCCCGTCGTGCCCAAGGGCCAGGCGCGCATCCGCACGCAGATGTCGGCGGCGCACTCGGCTGCCGACATCGACCGCGCGGTCGAGGCGTTCGGGAAGGTAGGACGCGAGATGGGAGTGGTCTGATGTCCAACATGATGCGCGCCCTCGTCAAAGCCCGCGCCGAGCCCGGCATCTGGATGGAAGAGGTGCCGGTTCCCGAGATCGGCCCGAACGACGTGCTGGTCAAGATCCGCAAGACCGCCATCTGCGGCACGGACGTGCATATCTACAATTGGGACAAATGGGCCGAAAAGACCGTGCCGGTGCCGATGGTGACCGGCCACGAATTCGTCGGCGAAGTGGCCGATGTCGGCGCCGCCGTCACCGAATACAGGCGCGGCCAGCGCGTCTCGGGCGAGGGGCATATCGTTTGCGGCCATTGCCGCAATTGCCGCGCGGGCAGGGGGCATCTGTGCCGCAACACCAAGGGCGTCGGCGTTAACCGTCCCGGCGCCTTCGCCGAATATCTGGCGATCCCGCAGCACAATGTCGTGCCGATCCCCGACGACATTCCAGACGAGATCGCGGCGATCTTCGATCCGCTCGGCAATGCGGTGCACACCGCGCTTTCCTTCGACCTCGTCGGCGAGGACGTGCTGGTCACCGGCGCCGGGCCGATCGGCATCATGGGCGCACTGGTGGCGCAATGCGTCGGCGCGCGCAAGGTGGTCATCACCGACATCAATCCGGTGCGGCTCGACCTTGCCCGCAAACTCGGCATCCAGCATGTCGTCGATGCATCCAGGGAAAGCCTGCGCGACGTGATGCGCGCCGAGGGGATGACCGAGGGGTTCGACGTCGGGCTGGAAATGTCGGGCGCCGCGCCCGCCTTCCGCGACATGATCGACACCATGAACAATGGCGGCAGGATCGCCATCCTCGGCATCGCGCCGACCGGCTTCGAGATCGACTGGAACAAGGTCATCTTCAAGATGCTGACCCTGAAGGGCATCTACGGGCGCGAGATGTTCGAGACCTGGTACAAGATGATCGCGCTGGTGCAGGGCCCGCTCGACGTCTCCGGCCTCATCACGCACAGGATCGGCATCGATGACTTCCAGCAGGGCTTCGACGCCATGCGGTCGGGCAATTCCGGCAAGGTGGTGATGGACTGGTGAGGCTGGCGCCGGCGTTTCTACTCGCCGTTCAGATCGGCCAGCATACGCACGACTACCGGACGCATCGGCGGCAGTTTTGTAGTGACGATATCCCAGAGAATGTTTGCGTCGAGCCGGTGGTATTCATGGCGAAGAAAGTTGCCGATACCGCGAATACGTGACCACTCTACCTCCGGATATCGGGTAAGCAACTCGTCCGGGAGCGCGCGTGCGGCCTCTGAAATGATTTCCAACGCGCGCTCGACCACTCGGACTGCGGTGTAGCTGTCGCGATAGTCGCGGTAGTTCATGTCCGCGACAATGTCCGAAACCCCGTCGATCTCTTCCAGAATGTGCAGCAGGCGGGCGCGAGGATTTGCCGTTGCCGCCATCAGAAGATTTTCAGTGCCTCGCGCTCGACGGCGGGGCGGACGTACTTGTCGATGCCCTCGCGTGTGCTGAATCCGATCTCATAGCCAGGCAGTGCCGCCTTCAAGGCTTCATAGCTATCCATGAATCTGTCGAAACCAAAAGTGTGCGTCTCATCCGGATCGATGAAAATATCGATATCGGAATCGGGTCTCGCTTCGTCCCGAGCATGCGAGCCGAAAAGGAACAACGCTGCCACCCCTTGCGCACGCAAAGCAGGTGCGGCCGATATAATCTGGTCGATCAGGGCGTTTCGGGTCATGCCACGAATATAGCGGCAGACACGATGCGATGCGAGTCGGGCAATCGATGTTACGTCACATGTTCCTTCCATTTGCATCGTGTACGAATTCGTCCAGCCGTTCGATACCATAGTCCAGTTCTGCAAAACGGGCGGCGCCCATCGCCTTCGAAAGCCAGCGCTCGAACTCCCGCGCCACCGGCACCATTTCGCCATAGGCCGCGCGTCCGGCCTTGGTCAGCGTCAGCCGTTCGACCCGGCGGTCGGCGGGGTCGGTCTCGCGCGCCAGCCATTTGCGCTTTTCCAACGCCGCAACGGCCCGCGAGACCTTCGTCTTGTGCATGGCAGAATGCGCGCCGATGGCCGTCGCCGTCATCGTGCCGTATTGTCCGAGCGTTGCGAAGACCCGCCATTCCGGCCGCGTCAGCCCGTAACGATCATGATAGGCTTTGGCGAATTCGCGGCTGACCGCCTCCGAAAGACGCATGAGGCGGTAGGGCAGGAAATTTTCGAGGATAAGGTTATCGTCGGGCATGGAGCATGGTCCATATCGGCAGTGAAAACATCGCCCCGAGGCGCCCGCGAAGCAGGCTTCGAAGGGTTGATGGTTACATTCCTGATGGTTACAAATGCAACAAACTGGTCATGCGGTCAAATCGAAGGAGGCGATCATGACGCTTCACTACATGCCGGGCTTCGGCAATGATTTCGAAACGGAGACGCTGAAGGGTTCATTGCCGCAGGGCATGAACTCGCCGCAGCGCCCCGCCTACGGGCTTTACGCCGAGCAGCTTTCAGGCTCGCCCTTCACCGCGCCGCGCGGCACCAACGAGCGCTCCTGGCTCTACCGCATCCGCCCGAGCGTGAAGCATACGGGCCGCTTCAAGGCGATTTCCTTCGAGAACTGGAAGACGGCGCCGAACCTCGACGACCACGAACTGGCGCTCGGCCAGCTTCGCTGGAACCCGACGCCGATGCCGAATGTCGAGACGGATTTCCTTTCCGGCATCCGTACCATGACAACCGCCGGTGACGTGCTTGGGCAGTCGGGGATGGCAGCGCATGTCTATGTCGCCAATACCTCCATGGTGGACGATCATTTCTTCAACGCCGATGGCGAACTTCTGATCGTGCCGCAGGAAGGCGGCATCCGGGTCGTCACCGAGATGGGCATCATGGAGATCCGCCCGACCGAGATCTGCGTCGTCCCGCGCGGCATGGTCTTCAAGGTCGAGCTGATGAATGGCCCGGTACGCGGCTACATCTGCGAGAATTACGGCGCCAAGTTCACCATGCCCGACCGCGGCCCGATCGGCGCCAACTGCCTCGCCAATCCGCGCGATTTCAAGACGCCGGTCGCCTGGTACGAAGAGAAGGAGAAACCCTGCCGGCTCTTCGTCAAATGGTGCGGCAAGTTCCATGTGACGGAACTCGACCATTCGCCGCTCGATGTGGTCGCGTGGCACGGTAACTACGCGCCCTACAAGTATGATATGAAGACATTTTCTCCGGTCGGCGCTATTCTTTTCGACCATCCCGACCCGTCGATCTTCACGGTGCTGACGGCGCCGTCCGGCGAGGCGGGCACCGCCAATGTCGATTTTGTCATCTTTCCGCCGCGCTGGCTGGTTGCGGAGAACACCTTCCGTCCGCCATGGTATCACCGCAACATCATGAGCGAGTTCATGGGGCTGATCGAGGGCAAATACGACGCCAAGGAGGAGGGGTTCGTGCCAGGCGGCATGAGCTTGCACAACCTGATGCTGGCGCACGGACCCGACGCCGACGGCTTCCGCAAGGCGTCGCTTGCCGAGTTGAAGCCGCAGAAGCTCGACAACACCATGGCCTTCATGTTCGAGACCCGCTTCCCGCAGATGCTGACGCGTTACGCCGCCGAGATCGACACCCGGCAGGACAATTACGTCGACTGCTGGTCGGGATTGAAGAAGCGCTTCAACGGGACGCCGGAAGGCGACTGGTCGTGACCGAAAGGCTGGTTCTTCTCGGCACCAAGGGCGGTCCGGCGATCCGGCCGGGCGGGCCGATGCCGACCTCCTCGCTTCTGGAGATCGGCGGCCGCCGCATCGTGGTGGATTGCGGGCTCGGCGTGACCAAGGGGCTCGTCGATGCGGGCACGGCGCTGAAGACACTCGACCTCGTCTTCATCACGCATCTGCACTCCGACCATGTGCTGGAACTCGGACCCCTTCTCCATACGGCGTGGACGGCCGGCCTCTCCACTCCGGTTCGGGTGTTCGGCCCGGCCGGCACCGAGGCCTATTGGCGCAATTTCTGCCAGGCGCTCGATTTCGATATCGAGATACGCATCGAGGACGAGGGCCGGCCCGACATTCGCGATCTGGTCGTGTTCGACGAATTCACCGAAGGCCCGGTCATGGAAGAGGGCGGGCTCGCCGTCTCGGCGCTGCGCGTCGATCATCCGCCGGTGACGGAGTGCTATGCGCTCGCCTTCGCGCATGGCGGCCGCAAAATCGTCTTTTCGGCCGACACGGCCCATTTCCCGCCGCTGGCCGATTTCGCCAGCGGCGCCGACATTCTCGTCCACGAGGCCATGCTCGAGCCGGGCGTAGACCGACTGGTGGAACGCACCGGCAATGGAGAAAGGCTGAAAGCCCATCTGATGGCAAGCCACACGCTGGCCGCCGATGCCGGCCGCATTGCAACCGACGCCGGTGTCGGCCATCTCGTCCTCAATCATCTGATCCCGGCCGACGATCCCGAATTCGGCGAGGAGCATTGGCAAGAAGCGATGCGGACAAGCTGGAACGGCCCCTTGACGGTGGGGCGCGATCGCCTGACGCTCGCGATCGAACAGAAGGCGGACGCACCGGAGGATATCCACGCATGAAATTGGCCACGCTTAAGAACGGAACGCGCGACGGATCCCTCGCTGTCGTCTCGCGGGACCTGACCCGCTTCGCGGACGCCTCCTTCCTGGCGCCGACCTTGCAAGCGGCGCTCGACGACTGGGCAAGGATAGCGCCGCATCTGGCCGCCCTTGCCGAATCGCTGGAGCTGGGCTCGGTGCCGTCCGAGCGTTTCCACGAACACAAGACGATGTCGCCTTTGCCGCGCGCCTATCAATGGGCCGACGGCTCGGCCTATGTGAACCATGTCGAACTGGTGCGAAAGGCACGCGGGGCCGAGATGCCGGCAAGCTTCTGGACCGATCCGCTTATGTATCAGGGCGGCTCCGACACCTTCATCGGGCCGCGCGACGCTATCGTGCTGGCCGACGAGGCCTATGGCATCGACATGGAGGCGGAAGTCGCCGTGATCGTGGACGATGTGCCGATGGCGGCAAGCGCTGACGAGGCTCGCGCCGCCATCCGCCTCGTCATGCTGGTCAACGACGTTTCGCTGCGCAACCTGATCCCGGCTGAACTCGGCAAGGGCTTCGGCTTCTTCCAGGGCAAGCCGTCGTCAGCCTTCTCGCCGGTCGCCGTGACGCCCGACGAGCTTGGCGAAGCCTGGGACGGCGGCAAGGTGAACCTCCCTTTGATGGTCGATCTCAACGCAAAGCCCTTCGGCCGGGCCAATGCCGGCGTCGATATGAATTTCGACTTTCCGGCCTTGATCGCGCACGCGGCAAAGACAAGGGCGCTCGCCGCCGGCACCATCGTCGGTTCGGGCACCGTCTCCAACAAGCTCGACGGCGGGCCGGGCAAGCCGGTGGCCGAAGGCGGCGCCGGCTATTCCTGCATCGCCGAGATACGCACCATCGAGACCATCGAGAAGGGCGCGCCCTCGACGCCCTTCATGCGCTTCGGCGATCATGTGCGCATCGAGATGAAGGACAAGGCCGGCCGCTCGATCTTCGGCGCCATCGAGCAAACCGTCGAGAAATACGAGAAGGGAAAATAGTGCCCAGGAACTTTGCCTCCACCGGCGACCTCGCCGAGAAGAAAATCTCCTTCACCGAAATCGGCCGTGATTTGTGGGCCTTCACGGCCGAGGGTGACCCCAACACCGGCGTCATCATCGGCGAGGATTCGGTGATGATCGTCGATGCGCAGGCAACGCCGAGGCTCGCCGGCATGGTGATCGAGAAGATCAGGACCGTCACCGACAAGCCGGTCAAATATGTCGTGCTCTCCCATTATCACGCGGTCCGCGTGCTCGGCGCCTCGGCCTATGGCGCGTCCGAGATCATCATGTCCAACATGAGCCGTGCGCAGGTGGCGGAACGCGGCCAGGAGGATTGGGATTCGGAGTTCGGGCGCTTCCCGCGCCTGTTTGAGGGACACGAATCCATCCCCGGCCTGACCTGGCCGTCGCTGACCTTCAGCGACAGGATGACGGTCTATATGGGCAAGCGCCGCGTCGATCTCATGTTCCTCGGCCGCGCCCACACCGCCGGCGATATCGTTGCCCATGTGCCCGACGAGAACGTCATGTTCACCGGCGACATCGTCGAATACAAATCGGCCTGCTATTGCGGCGACGGGCATTTTTCGGACTGGCCGGCGACGCTTGAGGCCGTGCGCGCCTTCCGCCCCGACGCCATCGCGCCCGGCCGCGGCGATGCGCTGGTCGGCGAGGTGAAGGTCAACGAAGCGCTCGACCTGACCAAGGATTTCGTTCTCTCGACCTATCGGCCCGTCGCACGGGTGGCGCAGGGCGGCGGCTCGCTGAAGGAAGCATGGAATGCCGCACGCGCCGCCTGCGACCCGAAATTCTCAAGCTACGCCATCTACGAGCACTGCCTGCCCTTCAACGTCGCGCGCGCCTATGACGAGGCGCTCGGCATCGACAATCCGCGCATCTGGACCGCCGAACGCGACCGCCGGATGTGGGAGGAGTTGCAGGGGTAGGGCTGGGGACAGATAATCTGGTTTATTGATGCTCTACATTACCCTCCTCTGTCCTGCCGGACATCTCCCCCTCAAGGGGGGAGATCAGCCGGCCGCTCCACTTTCGCAACCCTTCAGCATTCCAGAAGAGGCGCTGAGGTCAAAACCGCTGATCTCCCCCCTTGAGGGGGAGATGTCCGGTAGGACAGAGGGGGGTGCGAAGGGGCAGGATGTTTGCCGAGGCGGCCCATCATCCTTGCGGTTGCAACCGGGGGCAGCGTAGCGAAAATGCCGCGCTATTCCTACAAACCCTTTCCCTATGCAACGCCGCCGGAATTGCGCGGCGCCAAGCCCGGCCGCTATCCGGTTACAATCGTCGGCGCGGGGCCGGTCGGGCTGGCAATGGCGATCGACCTGGCACTGCACGGCATCCGCTCGGTCGTGCTCGACGACAACGATGTCGTCTCGCTCGGCAGCCGCGCCATCTGCTGGTCGAAGCGCACGCTGGAGATCTTCGATCGGCTGGGCGTCGGCGAGCGCATGGTGGAGAAGGGCGTGACCTGGAAGGTCGGCCGGCTGTTCCACCGCGACCGCGAGGTGTGGAACTTCGACCTCCTGCCGGAGCCGGGCCACAAGATGCCTGCCTTCATCAATCTCCAGCAATATTACGTCGAGCAATATCTGGTAGAGCGCGCGGCGGATTTTCCGGACCTGATCGACCTGAGATGGAAGAACCGCCTCGTCGGGCTGGAAAAGCGCGCAGACTGCGCGCGCGCGACCGTCGAGACGCCCGATGGCGTCTACGCGCTGGAAACGGATTGGCTGGTCGCCTGCGACGGCGCGCGCTCGGCGGCGCGCTCCCTGCTCGGCCTCGATTTCGAGGGCCATGCCTTCGAGGAACGCTTCCTGATCGCCGATGTCGAGATGAAGGCGGATTTCCCGTCCGAGCGCTGGTTCTGGTTCGAGCCGCCGTTCCATACCGGCCAGTCGGCGCTGCTGCACAAGCAGCCGGACGACATCTACCGCATCGATCTCCAGCTTGGGCCGGATGCCGACCCAGAGGAGGAGAAGAAGCCCGGGCATGTCATCCCGCGCATCGAGAAGGTGCTTGGGCACAAGAATTTCACGCTCGACTGGGTGTCGGTCTACAGCTTCCAGTGCCGGCGGCTGGAAAAATTCGTCCATGACCGCGTGATCTTCGCCGGCGACAGCGCCCATATCGTCTCGCCCTTCGGCGCGCGCGGCGGCAATGGCGGGATCCAGGACATCGACAATCTCGCCTGGAAACTGGCGCTGGTGCTGGAGGGCATGGCGCCCGAAAGCCTCGTCGCCACCTATGACGAGGAGCGCGTCTTCGGCGCCGACGAGAATATCCTGAACTCCGCCCGCGCCACCTCCTTCATGACGCCGAAGTCGAAGATGGAGCGGATGTTCCGCGACAGCGTGCTCCACCTCGCCGGCGAGCACGATTTCGCCCGGAGAATGGTCAATTCCGGCCGCCTGTCGAAGCCCTGCTCGCTGGCGGGTTTTTCGCTGCAATCGGACGCCGAAGGCGAGGGCGGCGTCTCACCCGGCGCGGCGATGCCGGATGTTCCGGTCGCAAACGGCAATTGCGGCTGGCTGCTCAATCATCTTGGCGGCGGCTTCGCGGTGATGGCGGTGGAGGCAAAACTGCCGGAAGAAACGCCGGCCGGTGTGGAGCGTGTCGTCATCACCCGCGAAGCCGGCCACCGCGCCAACGCCGATACGACCCTGCTGGACACGGAAGGTCTGGCGACCGCCCGCTATGGCGCAGGCATGGTCTATCTCGTCCGGCCGGACCAGCATATCGCCGCGCGCTTTCGAGATGCCACGCCGGCAAAGATCGCGGCCGCGCTCGCGCGGGCAACGGGAGGGCGGCATGGGTGATGAAGCAGGGATCGGGCGCGACCGCCTTGGTCCCCACGGCGACGAATTCTATGCCGCGCTCATGGCCGCGCATGAGGACCTCTCCTTCGAGGAAAGCGCGGCGCTGAACGCGCGGCTGGTGCTCGTGCTGGCCAATCTCGTTGGCGATCCGAAGCAACTGGAGCAGGCTTTGGCGACGGCGCGTAAGGGCGTCTCCTGACATGCCGGGCAAGGGGCATATTCCGGTCAAGCCCGAAAGGATGCTGGCCGAACTCGACGAACTGCGCCGTATCGGAGGAGACGGCAAGGGCGTCCGCCGCCCGGCTTTCAGTGACACTGATATTGAAGCGCGGGTCTGGCTCGCGAGCCGGATGAAAGAGGCCGGTCTTGAGGCCGTGACCGATCCGTGGGGCAATCTCTTCGGCCTGCCGCCCGGCGGCGGGCCGTGCCTTCTGGTCGGTTCGCACAGCGACACCCAGCCGCTCGGCGGCTGGCTCGACGGCATCTACGGCGTGGCCTGCGGGCTGGAACTCGCCCGCGCGGCGCGCGAAGCCGGCGGGCCGCGCATCGCAATCGTCTCCTTCCAGGACGAGGAAGGCCGCTTCGGGGGCCTAACCGGCAGCGCTGTCTGGGCAGGCGCGATGGCTGAAGATGCGGCCGACCGGCTGACCGATGCTTCGGGCATCACTTTGGCGGAGGCGCGCCGGCGAGCAGGTGAGATCGCGGAGGTTCGCAAGGTGCCGCCGACGCTGTTTTCGGCCTATGTCGAAGCGCACATCGAGCAGGGTCCCGTGCTCGACACGGCCGGCGAGACCCTCGGCGTGGTGGAAGCCATTGTCGGCGTGCGCTCGGCTACCCTTGTCTTCTCTGGCGAGGCGAACCATGCCGGCACGACGCCGATGCATCTGCGCCGCGATGCCGTTTGCGGGTTCTATCGTTTTGCGACGGAACTGGACACCGCCTTCGCGCCGCTGGTCACCGACCGCACCGTCTGGACGCTCGGCCGCATCGTCGTGGAGCCGAACGCTCCCTCGATCGTGCCGGGCTCGGCCACGGTTTCGGTGCAGATGCGTGACCCTGAAGCCGCCCGGCTCGACCGTATGCTGGCCGAAGCGCTCGCCGTGGCGAAGCGCGTTGCCGAAGCTCAAAAACTCGACCTGTCCGTCAGCACCGGCTTTACCGCCGATCCGGTTCCCATGGATGGGCGGATGGCGGAAGCACTCGCCGCTGCCGCCGAGCGCATAGCGCCCGGCCGCTGGCGCCGCATGCCGTCGGGCGCCCTGCACGACACCACGAACGTATCGCGCGTCCTGCCCGCAGCCATGCTGTTCGTGCCGTCCATCGGCGGCATCAGCCACAATCCGGACGAGGATACGCGACGGCCCGACCTGGAAGCCGGGCTTCTGGCGCTGGCGGAAGCGATCGTGCAGATTACGTAGCGGCCGGCCTGTAGGTGGTCCAGCAGGCCGGCCGTTTGCGCGCCGGACGCTTCGGTCCGTCGCGTTTCCTCCCCAGGAATCTATTCCGCCGCTTCGACCTTGATGACGCCGCGCCGGATCTGGTCTTCCTCGATGGATTCGAACAGGGCTCGGAAATTGCCCTCGCCAAAGCCTTCGTCGCCCTTCCGCTGGATGAACTCGAAAAAGATCGGGCCGATCACGGTCTTGGAAAAGATCTGCAACAGGATCTTGGTCATGCCACCATCGACCACGCCCTCGCCGTCGATCAGGATGCCGTGCTTCTTCATCCGTTCGATCGGTTCGTCATGGCCGTTCACCCGGGCCTGCGACCGTTCGTAATAGGTGTCGGGCGGGCCGGGCATGAATTTCAGGCCACGGTCGGCCAGCCTGTCGGTCGCGTCGTAGATATCGTCGGAGCCCACCGCGATATGCTGGATACCCTCGCCCTTATACTTCTTCAAATATTCGGCAATCTGGCTGGTATCGTCCTTGGATTCGTTGAGCGGGATGCGGATCTTGCCGCAGGGCGAGGTGATCGCGCGGGAAACCAGCCCGGTGATGCGGCCGTCTATATCGAAGAAGTGGATCTGCCTGAAGCCGAACAGGTCGCGGTAGAAATCCCACCACTTGTCCATGTTGCCGCGATAGACGTTGTGGGTCAGGTGGTCGAGATAGTAGAAGCCGACGCCCTTCGGCTTCGGGTCGCGCGCGCCCAGCCAGTCGAACTCGGCATCATAGGCCGAGCCCTTCTCGCCATAGGTCTCGACGAAATAGAGGAGCGAGCCGCCTATGCCGACGATCGCCGGCACGTCGAGCGTCTTGTCCTTTCCCTGATAGGGCGTGGCGCCCTTGGCGACGGCATGGTCGAAAGCATGTTTCGCATCGACCACCCGCCATGCCATGGACGGAGCGCAGGGGCCGTGCTCTTCGACGAAGCGCATCGCGTGGCTGCCGGGCTCTGCGTTGACGACATAGTTGATGTCGCCCTGTCGCCAGACGGTTATGTTTTTCGTCCGGTGCCTGGCGACCGGAACGTAACCCATGCGCTCGAAAAGCTCGGAGAGTTTATGCGGTTCGGGATGCGCGAATTCGACGAACTCGAATCCGTCCGTGCCGGCGGGGTTGGCGTCGCTGATCGTGGCGAGCGGCGCATCGTGCGGAAAAGGACCCATGGGGTGCTCCTTGAGGTTGGGTGCAATGATAGTTCCGTTCCTCCGCACGGTGCTTGCATTCGAACGCCTGAAATGGGTCTCGCATGCGTAATCCATGCATGGTAAGGTCGATCCATGAGTGAACTGGAAACAGTTGATACTTTCGACCGCAAGATACTCGCGCTTCTCCAGGCAGATGCGCGGCTCACCAACAACGACCTCTCCGAGCGTGTGAACCTCTCGGCCTCGCAGTGCTCGCGCCGCCGCCAGCGGCTGGAGGAGACGGGGCTGATACGTGGTTACCGCGCGGTGCTCGACCGCGACCGTCTCGGCTTTCCGCTGGTCAGCATCATTTCGGTGACGCTCGCCACGCATAATCGCGACAATGCCCGCCGCTTCGCCGAACTCATGGAGCGGCTGCCCGATGTACTTGAGGCGCATGCCCTGACGGGAGAGATGGACTATTTCGTCAAGGTGGTGACGCCGGACCTGAAGTCGCTCGCCGAATTCGTCAACGACGTGCTCCTGCCGCATGAATCGGTGCAACATGTGAAGACGTCGATCGTGCTCCAGACGCTCAAGGAAACGGCCGCGCTTCCCTTGTGAGAGGGCGACGGCTTCGCCTGAAACGTTACGATTGCAGCCAAAAGTCGGTCTTTTTTGTTACGGGTCGGCATGCGACATTGCGCTTTCCCGAAAATGCTGGAAAGTGGCATCCGGGATGGAACAAAAAATGGGAGGACGACAATGAGACGGGATTTCCTGAAAGGAATGGCGGCTGTCGGCGCCGTGGCCGCCACCGGCGGCTTGCGCGGTGTCCGCAAGGCGTTCGCCGCGCCCGAGGTGACGCTGAAACTGCACCAGTTCCTGCCGGCGCAGGCCAACGTGCCCAAATACGTGCTCGATGTCTGGGCCGACAATGTCGAGAAGTCTTCAGGCGGAAAGATCAAGGTCCAGCGCTATCCTTCGATGCAGCTCGGCGGCAAGCCGCCGGAACTGATGGACCAGGCGATCGACGGCGCCGTCGACGTCGTCTGGACGGTGGTCGGCTATACGCCGGGCCGCTTCCCGCGCCCCGAAGTCTTCGAACTGCCGTTCATGATGACCAACGCCGAGGCCACCTCGCGCGCCTATTGGGACCTGTTCCAGAGCGACATGAAGGAGCAGGATTTCAAGAACGTCCATATTCTCGGGACCTGGGTGCACGGACCGGGCGTCATCCACACGCACGACCCCGTCGACAAGCTCGAGGCCATGAAAGGCAAGAAGCTGCGCGCGCCGACCCGCGTCATCACCGGCATGCTCGAGCAGCTTGGCTCCACCGCCGTCGGCATGCCCGTCCCGGCGATCACCGAGGCGCTGTCGAAGGGCGTCATCGACGGTTGCGTCATTCCCTGGGAGGTCACCGACGCGTTGAAGGTGCCGGAACTCGTCCACAACCATACCGAGTTCCACGGCGACCGCGCGCTCTACACGACCGCCTTCGTGCTCGCCATGAACAAGCCGAAATATGAGAGCCTGTCGCCGGAGCTGAAGAAAGCCGTCGACGACAATTCCGGCGCCGATTTCTCCGCCTTTGCCGGCAAGACGCAAGCTGCTTCGGACGGCCCCTCGCGCGAGAAGGCGGTCAAGCTCGGCAACAACATCATCGAACTCGACCAGGCCGAGATCGACCGCTGGAAGAAGGCGGCGGAGCCGGTCTACGCCAAGTGGGTCGAGGAGATGAAGGGCAAGGGCGTCGACGGCCAGGCGGTGATCGACAAGGCCCGGGCGCTCATCGAGAAACACACCAAGGCATAGGGCAGCGCATCGGCGGCGGAACCCTTTCGGCACCGGAAGGGCGATCCGCCGCCCGTATCTCTGCATTTCCCGGATCGGCCGCAGGAGAGGGACGGATGAACCTGACGCGCATTGTCGCCTGGCTCGCCAGGGCGCTTGCGATACTGGGCGGCGCCGTGCTGGTTGCCATCACGGCGCTTACCATGGCCAGCATCATCGGCCGCGCCGTCGTCACGATCGCCTATTCGCATACGCCGGGCTATCTCTCCTTCCTCGATTTCGCGCTCGGCTGGCTGCGGGCGGCCGCCAAAATGCTGGCGGACCATGGAATCGGGCCGGTGCCGGGCGATTACGAGATGGTGCAGGACGGCGCCGGTTTCGCCATATTCGCCTTCCTCCCCTGGTGCCAACTAAACCGGGGCCATGCCACGGTCGACGTCTTCACCTCTTTCCTGCCGGGCCGTGTGAACCGCTGGATCGATCTCGTCAGCGAGCTTTTGATGACGGCCGTCATCGTGCTCATCGCCTGGCGGCTCGGCGTCGGCGCGATGGACAAGATGCGCTACGGCGAGACGACCTTCATCCTGCAATACCCCGTCTGGTGGGGTTATGCCTTCGCCATGGTCGGCGCCGTCGTCGCGGTCATCGTCTCCTTCTACATGCTGGCGGTGCGCATCGGCGAGGTCGTGACCGGCAGGCCGGCTTTCGCGCCCACGCAGGGAGGCATGCATTGACCAGTCTCGAAATCGGGCTGGCATCGTTTCCGGTCCTGCTGTTCCTGATCTTCGCCCGCATTCCGATCGGCCTTGCGATGCTGCTGTGCGGGCTGGCCGGCACCTGGATCGTGACCGGCACGACGCTGCCGATCCTCTCCAAGCTGAAATCCGAGACCTACACGACATTCTCCGACTATTCGCTTTCCATCGTTCCGCTGTTCCTCTTGATGGGGCAGTTCGCCTCGCTCGGCGGCATGTCGCGCTCGCTGTTCAAGTCGGCGGAGAAATGGCTCGGCCACCGGCGCGGCGGCGTTGCGATGTCGGCGGTCGGCGCCTGCGCCGGCTTCGGCGCGATCTGCGGTTCGTCGCTGGCGACCGCCGCCACCATGGCGCAGGTGGCGCTGCCCGAACTGCGCCGCTACGGCTATTCCGAGGCGCTGGCGACCGGCACGCTCGCCGCCGGCGGCACGCTCGGCATCCTCATCCCGCCTTCGGTCGTGCTGGTCATCTACGCCATCCTCGCCGAGCAGAACATCGCCAAGCTCTTCCTCGCCGCCGTCGTCCCCGGTGTGCTCGCCGCCATCGGCTACATGATCGCGATCTCCATCTATGTGCGGCTTCACCCCAACGAGGCCGGCACGCGCGAACCCGCGCCTTATGCCGAGCGTTTCCGAGCGCTGATCGACGTGTGGCCGGTGCTCATGGTTTTCTTCGCCGTTGTCGGCGGCATCTATCTCGGCTGGTTCACGCCCACCGAGGGCGCGGCCGTGGGCGCCGCGGGAACCGGCCTCATCGCCTGGGCGAATGGCGGCCTGACCCGGCAGTCCATGGCCGAGGCCATTCTCGGCACGGCCAGCGCCAGCGCCATGATCTTCTTCATCGTGCTCGGCGCCAGCTTCTACAATTCCTTCCTGGCGCTCTCGCAACTGCCGCAGGTCACCGCCGCCTATATCGCCGGCTCCGGCTACAGCCCGTGGCTGGTGCTCACCGCGATCCTTCTTCTTTATCTGGCACTCGGCTGCGTGATGGACTCCCTGTCCATGATCCTGCTCACCATCCCGATCTTCTACCCGATCATCATCGGCCTGGATTTCGGTCTGCCCAAGGAGGAACTGGCGATCTGGTTCGGCATCCTTGCGCTGATCGTGGTCGAGGTGGGATTGATCACGCCGCCGGTCGGCATGAATCTATTCGTCATCAATTCGATGGCGAAATCGCCGATCTCCGCGACTTATCGCGGCGTCATCCCCTTCGTCATCAGCGACATCGTCCGCACGGCGATCCTAACTATCTTCCCGGCGATCTCGCTGTTCTTGATCAGGTGGATGTATTAGCGATGGAGAGGTAGGCGGGGCAGCACCCCCCTCTGTCCTGCCGGACATCTCCCCCTCAAGGGGGGAGATCAGCCGTCATCGCTGCCCATCGCTAAATCATCGATGTTGCAGAATGGGGGCAGAAAGTGCGGTCGGCCTGATCTCCCCCCTTGAGGGGGAGATGTCCGGCAGGACAGAGGGGGGTATGAAGGGGCGCTAAATTCCGCGACTTTCAGACCGTTCTCACCCCTTCATCTGCTGCACCAGCCCGAACAGATTCGTGCAGCGGGTGCCCGACCGGCAATAGGCGAGCACGGGCGCTTCCGCCTCGTCGAGAGCCGCCGCCATGTCGCGGACATTGTCGGTCGTCATGGCGCCGGAAACGACGGGAAGATAGACGAATTTCAGCCCGGCCGCTTTGGCCGCCCTCTCGATATCGCCGTGCGGCACCGCGCCGTCCTCGCTGTCGGGACGGTTGGAGATGAGCGTCTTGTAGCCGGCCTGGGCGATTGTCTTTACATCGTTGGCGCTGATCTGTCCGGTGACGGAAAAACCGTCGGCGATCGGGCGAATTTCCATGACGGGGCTCCTGATGTCGGGTTGATGCCGCGATGATGTAGCCGCAAGCGCGGCCGAATCAAAGCCCGTTGACCGGAACTTTCAGCATCGGCCTGCCGCTGTCGTCGGTCGGCACATGCCCGGCGCGCATGTTCACCTGCAGCGAGGGGATGATGAGCTTGGGCATGGAAAGCGTCTTGTCGCGCGCCTCGCGCACCTTGACGAACTCGTCCTCGCTCACCCCGTCATGGACGTGGATATTGTGTGCCCGCTCGTCGGCGACCGTCGTTTCCCACTTTATGTCGCGGCCGTTCGGCCCGTAATCGTGGCACATGAAGAGCCGCATCTCGGGCGGTAGCGCAAGCACGCGCTTGATGGAGCGGAAGAGCGTGCGCGCGTCCCCGCCGGGAAAATCGGCGCGCGCCGAGCCGCCGTCCGGCATGAACAGCGTGTCGCCGACGAAGGCGGCATCGCCGATCACATGCGTCATGCAGGCCGGCGTGTGGCCCGGCGTCTCCATGACGAAAACCGTCACCGCCCCGATCGTATAGCTCTCGCCGTCCGTGAACAGCCGGTCGAACTGCGAGCCGTCGCGCTGGAACTCGGTGCCTTCGTTGAAGATCTTGCCGAACGTATCCTGCACGATCCGGATATTCTCGCCGATGCCCATCTTGCCGCCGAGCTTCTGCTGGATGTAGGGCGCCGCCGACAGATGGTCGGCATGGGCGTGGGTCTCGATGATCCATTCGAGCTTCAGCCCATGGTCCTTTATGTGCCGGATGATCCTGTCGGCATTGGCATAGGCGATCCGGCCGGCCGCATAGTCGATATCCATGACTGAATCTATCACCGCGCAGGCGGCGGAGTGCGGATCCTTTACGACATAGGAGATCGTGCCGGTTTCCTTGTCGTAAAATGCGGCGACCTCCGGCTTCACCGAGAGGTCGGGCGTAAACGGGATCGGATCGGTCATGGCGGCACCTCGCAACGGCTGATGGATCATTCTACGATGGAAGCAGGCCAATGTCGAAGCGGTTACGCCGCGAACAATCCGCCCGTCTCCGCCAGTTTGCCGAGATGGTGGGAACTGTCTCCGAAGGTGAAGTCGATCATCGTCATGCGCTTGAAATAGTGCCCGACGGCATATTCCATGGTCATGCCGACGCCGCCATGGATCTGCACAGCGTTCTGTCCGACCAGCGTGCCTCCGCGCCCGATCTCGGCCTTGGCGGCATGCATGGCGCGCGCCCGCTCGCCCGCATCCTCGCTGTCCGCCATCATCGTCGCGAAATAGGTGATTGACCGCGCCTGCTCGATCGCCACGAACATGTCGACGGCCTTGTGCTGCAACACCTGGAACGAGCCGATCGGCACGCCGAACTGCTTCCTGACCTTCATATAGTCGACGGTCAGTGCGTGCATGGCCGCCATTACGCCGACCGCCTCGGCCGAAAGCGCCGCGATACCCTGGTCGACGATGCGGCGGGCAAGCGGCAACCCGTCCTCCGGGTCGCCGAAGACCGCTTCGCCCGGCACGGCGACATTCTCCAGCGTGATTTCGGCGGCGCGCTGGCCGTCCTGCATCGGATAACCGCGCCGCGAGACGCCTTCCGCACTTGCGTCCACCAGAAAGACGCCGATGCCTTTTTCATCGCTCCTGCCGCCGGCGGTACGCGCCGTGACGACGATCTTGCCGGCGCTGTCGCCGCCGATGACGACGCCCTTGGCGCCGGAAAGTCGCCAATCCTTGCCGTCCCTTGCCGCCCTCGTCTCGACCTGGTTGAGGTCGTAGCGCGAGTGGCGCTCGGTATGGGCGAAGGCGAACTTCAGCGATCCGTCGGCGACCTTGGGCGCGAGTTCGGCTCGAAGCGCATCGTTGCCGCCGAGGCGCAGGAAGCCGCCGCCGAGGACCACGGTCGGGAAATAAGGTTCGAGCGCCAGCGCGCCGCCGAGCGCCTCTATCACGATCATCGTCTCGACAGGCCCGCCGCCGATGCCGCCATCTTCTTCGGCGAAGGGTAGGGCCATCAGACCCATCTCTGCATATTTCCCCCACATCCCGGCACTCCAGCCTTCCGGCGCGGCCAGATATTTCTTGCGCTGCTCGAAGCCGTAATTGTCGGCGAGCAGTCGGGTGAGCGAATCCTTCAGGATCGATTGTTCTTCGGAGAGTTCGAAATCCATTTTTCAGACTTCCCTCAAAACCCCAGCACCGCCTTGGCGATGATGTTCTTCTGGATCTCGTTCGATCCGCCGTAGATCGAGACCTTGCGCGTGTTGAAATAGGTGGGTGCGGCGAAGGCGGCGTAGTCGGGGCCGATCGGCGGCTCGTTCCAGCGGTCGTCCCCGCGGTGATCGTCGTGCGGCTGGTAGGGCATGGCGTAGGGGCCCATCACCTCCATCAAGAGCTGCGTGGTGGCCTGCTGGATTTCCGAGCCCTTGATCTTGAGGATCGAGGAGGCGGGGTTCGGCTTGCCGGTCTTGCCGCGTTTGGCGTCCGTCGCCACGACGCGAAGCTGCGTCAGTTCCAGCGCCTTCAGGTCGATCTCGATCGAGGCGAGCTTTTCGCGGAAGCGCTGGTCCTCGATCAGCGGGCGGCCGCCCGATATCTCCAGCGCCGCCAGTTCGCGGATGCGCGCCACGCGCTGCTTGGAGAGGCCGATGCGGGCGATGTTGGTGCGCTCGTTGCCGAGCAGGAATTTCGCGTAGTCCCAGCCCTTGTTCTCCTCGCCGACGAGGTTTTCAACGGGCACCTTCACGTCGGTCAGGAAGACCTCGTTGATCTCGCGGCCGCCGTCGATGGTGACGATCGGCCGGACCTCGATGCCCGGCGTCTTCATGTCGATCAGCAGGAAGGAGATGCCCTCCTGCTTCTTGGCGTCCGGATCGGTGCGAACGAGGCAGAAGATCCAGTCGGCATATTGCGCCAGCGTCGTCCAGGTCTTCTGGCCGTTGACGATGTAATGGCCGCCTTCCCTGACCGCGCGTGTCTTCAGCGAGGCGAGGTCGGAGCCGGAGCCGGGTTCGGAGAAACCCTGGCACCACCAGTCGGTCAGGTCCACGATGCGCGGCAGGTATTTTTTCTTCTGCGCCTCGCTGCCGAAGGTATAGATCACCGGCCCGACCATGTTGACGCCGAAGGCAAGCGGCTGCGGCGCCGGCCATTTCTGCGTCTCTTCCAGGAAAATGTACTGCTTCATCGGCCCCCAGCCGGTGCCGCCATGTTCTACCGGCCAGTGCGGTACCGCCCAGCCCTGTTCCGCAAGGATGCGCGTCCAGCGGACGAGGTCGTCCTTGTCCATGGATTCGCCGTCCGCCATCCGCTTGCGGATGTCTTCGGGCATCTTTTCCTTCAGGAAGGCGCGCACTTCCTCGCGGAAGGCGTTTTCCTCATCGGTGAAGCGAAGGTCCATCAGAGTCCTCCTAGTTCTTCGACCCCCACTCCGATCCGCTTCGCGGACCACCTCTCCCCCGATCGACGGGGGAGAGGAAATGCCGGCCGCAGCATCAGTGCCTTTCCTCTCCCCCGGGCAGGGGGAGCGGTGCCGAGCAAAGCGAGGCGGAGTGGGGGTGCTTCATTCTCAATTGATCTCGAACAAGCCCGCCGCGCCCATGCCGCCGCCGACGCACATGGTGACGACCGCGTATTTGACGCCGCGCCTCTTGCCCTCGATCAGCGCGTGGCCGGCGAGCCGTGATCCGCTCATGCCGTAGGGATGGCCGATCGGGATCGACCCGCCATTGACGTTGAGCTTCCCCGGATCGATGCCGAGCCGGTCGCGGCAATAGATCACCTGCACGGCGAAGGCCTCGTTCAGTTCCCAAAGGCCGATGTCGTCGATCTTCAGTCCGTGGCGTTCCAGCAGCCGCGGCACGGCGAAGACCGGGCCGATGCCCATCTCGTCGGGCTCGCAGCCGGCGACGTTGAAGCCACGCAATATGCCGAGCGGCTCAAGCCTGCGCCTCGAAGCCTCCTTGTCGCTCATCATGACGTTGGCGGACGCCCCGTCGGAAAGCTGGCTAGCGTTGCCGGCAGTGATGGTGCCGCCCTCGCGAACGGGCTTCAGGCTGGCGAGCCCTTCCGCCGTCGTATCCGGGCGCGGTCCTTCGTCATGCGCCAGCGTCACTTTTTTGTGGCTGATCTCCTTGGTCTGCTTGTCGACCACCGCCATGGTGACGTCGATCGGCGCGATCTCACGCTCGAAAAGGCCTGCTTCCCGCGCGGCTGCGACACGGCGCTGGCTTTCTAAGCCGTATTCGTCCTGCTTTTCGCGCGAGATATTGTAGCGCCTGGCGACCACTTCCGCCGTGTCGATCATCGGCATATAGACGTCCGGCTTGATCTCCATCAGCTTTTCGTCGCGGAGTTTATAGGTGTTGCGGTGATCGTTCTGGACGAGGCTGATCGATTCCAGCCCGCCGGCGATGCCTGCCTTCACCCCGTCATTGCGGATGGCGTTGGCGAGAAGTGCCATCGATTGCAGGCCCGACGAGCACTGCCGGTCGATCGTCGTGCCGGCGACCGTCACCGGCAGGCCGGCGGTCAGGAGCGCCCGGCGCGCGACGTTCAGCCCCGTCGTGCCTTCCTGCATGGCGCAGCCCATGATGACGTCCTCGATCTCGCCGGCTTCCACGCCCGAGCGCTTGAGCGCCTCGCGGATGGCGTGCGCGCCGAGCGTGGCGCCACTGGTGTCGTTGAGCGCGCCGCGATAGGCCTTGCCGACCGGCGTGCGTGCGGTGGATACGATGACGGCGTCGACCATATTCGGGTTCTCTCCTTACGAAGCCTTCGCCGCCTGGCGGCGCTCGGCTTCTTCCTGCTTGAGTTCGAGTTTCGACAGCTTGCCGACCGAAGTGCGTGGCAGGCTTTCGCGGATTTCCAGATGCGCCGGCATTTCGTGCTTGCCGACCCGCTCCTTCAAAAATTCCTTCAAGGCTTCGAGCGTCAGTTCCACCGCGCCCTTCCTGAGCGTCACGAAGGCCTTCGCCGCCTCGCCGCGATAATCGTCCGGCACGCCGATCACCAGCACTTCGTGCACGTCCGGATGCTCGTAGATCATCTGCTCGATCAGTTGTGGGTAAACGTTGAAGCCGCCGGAGATGATCATGTCCTTCTTGCGGTCGACGATCGTGAAGAAGCCTTCGGCGTCGATGAAGCCGATATCGCCGGTCAGGAACCCGCCATCCGAGAAGAACCGGTCGTGCTCCGCCTCGCGGTTGAGATAGTCCTTCGTCACGTTGTCGCCGAAGATGCGCAATTCCCCGGTCTCGCCTTGCGGCAACACGCGCGTCGGATCGTCGAGCGCGACGATATCCATATAAATCCCCGGCAGCGGCACGCCGATCGTGCCGATCTTGTCGCCCCGTCCTTTTGGGATATTGGTGCCGGCGGGCGAGGTCTCAGTCATGCCCCAGCCGCCGAGAATGTCGTGGCCGGTGGTTTTCTTCAGCTTGCGTCCCAACTCGACCGGCAGCGGTGCCCCGCCCGAAGCGCAGTAGCGCATGGAGGAGAAATCGCGCTTCTCGAAGCCGGGCACGGCGGCGACCGCGATCCACATGGTCGGTACGCCGGGGAAGCTGGTGGCTCCGCTCTCGATCTCCAGAAGCGCCGTCTCCGCGTCGAAGCGCGTATGCATCAAAAGCGTGTTGCCGTTGTTCAAGCCCTTGAGCAGGATCGTGGTCAGCGCATAGATGTGGAAGAGCGGCAGGAAAAGCAGGATGCGGTCTTCGCCATTCTGCGACAGGCCCTGGCCGGTGAACCAGATGTCGTAGCTGGAGACCGCCGCCGACAGGTTCCGATGGGTGAGCTTTGCGCCTTTCGGCATACCGGTCGTGCCGCCGGTATATTGCAACAGCGCCAGATCCTCGACATCGACCGAAGGATAGCCGGCTTCGGCGCCCGCGCCGGCGACGAATTGCTCGAATGTCCCGATACCTTCGCCGGACGGTATCGGCCCCGTGAGCGGCCCCGTGAGCGGCGAAGCGCCGAACGCCGCGTCGTCGCCCACGATCAGCCGGTCGATCAGGCCGGCGGCGACAAGTTTCGCCGCGCCCGACGCCATCTCGCCGATATTGGTCGTCACCACCACGCGCGCGCCGCTGTCTGCAAGCTTGTGCTGGATAACGCGCGGGCTGTCGAGCGGCGACAAATGCACCACCGTCGCGCCGGCCTTCATGGCGCCGAAGAAGGCAAGCGGATGGTAGAGCGTATTCGGCAGGAAGAGCGCGATCCGCGCCCCCTTGCCGAGGCCGGCGCGCAGGAAGGCCGCCGCCGCCTCGTCGACCCGCGCCTTCAGTTCGGCATAGGTCCAGCGGATGCCGCGGAAGATGATGGCGTCCTTCCCGGCGAAAGACCCGGCCGCCCGGTCGACGATCGAGCCGAGCGGCCATACGGGGAGTTCCACGCGCGGCGAAAGCCCCGCCGGGTAGCTCTTCTCCCAGGGCCATGGGGCTGGAAAGGGCGGGATGCCCGTCATCTCTTTTCTGTCTGGAGGCTGGAGAAGGTCTGGCCTTCGGCCGCCAGCTTCTTCAGGAGCGGGGAGGGCGCGAATACGTCCTTCCCGGTCTTGCCGTGCCAGTATTCCAGCCTTTCCGCGATTTTCTTCAGGCCGGTGAGGTCGGCCCAGAACATCGGCCCGCCCCGGCCGACCGGAAAGCCGTAGCCGTTGATCCAGACGATATCGATGTCGGAAGGCCGTGCCGCGATCTTCTCTTCCAGGATGCGCGCGCCCTCGTTGACCATCGGATACATGGTCCGCTCGGCGATCTCGTCCGCCGAGATCGTGCGGCGGTTGACGCCGAGTTCGCGGGCCTTGTCCTCGATCAGCTTCTCTATCTCGGGATCGGGCGTCGGCGTGCGCGAGCCTTTCTCGTAGATATAATAGCCGCGCCCGGTCTTCTGGCCGTAACGCCCCATTGCGCAGATGGCGTCGGCGACGACCGCCTTTTTGCCGAGCGATTTGCGGTTGCGCATGCCGATATCGAGCCCGGCGAGGTCGCCCATGGCGAACGGTCCCATCGGCCAGCCGAAATCGGTGAAGACCTTGTCGACCTGCTGCGGCGTCGCCCCTTCCAGCAACAGCGATTCCAGATCGGCCGAGCGTGCCGAAAGCATGCGGTTGCCGACGAAGCCGTGGCAGACGCCGACCACCACCGGCACCTTGCCGATGCGCTTGGCAACCGCGAGCGCTGTGGCGAGCACGTCTGGCGCCGTCTCCTTGCCGCGCACGATCTCGAGCAGCTTCATGACGTTGGCCGGCGAGAAGAAATGCGTGCCGAGCACGTCCGCCGGCCGCTTCGTCATCGCGGCGATCTCGTTGACGTCCAGATAGGACGTGTTCGACGCCAGGATCGCGCCCGGCTTGGCGACCTGGTCGAGCTTGCCGAAGACCTCTTTCTTGACGGCCATTTCCTCGAATACGGCTTCGATGATGATGTCGGCGTCGGCGAGGTCGGCATAGTCGGTCGTCGGCGTGAACATCGCCATGCGCGTCTTGTGCGCTTCGGGCGAGAGCGACCCGCGCGAAACCGAGATGCCGTAATTCCTGTCGATGACGCTTAAGCCCCGGTCGAGCGCTTCCTTGCTCATTTCCAGCATGGTGACGGGGATGCCGCCATTGACGAAGGACATGGCGATGCCGCCGCCCATCGTGCCGGCTCCGATGACAGCCGCCTTGCGGATCTCGCGCGGCTTCACGTCCTTGCCGACGCCTTCGACGCGGGCGGCCTCGCGCTCGGCGAAGAATAGATGGCGCTGCGCCTTCGACTGGTCGCCGGCGACCAGTTTCTCGAATGTTTTGCGTTCGGCGTCCAGCGCCTCGTCGAAAGACATGGTAATGGCGTTGCGAACGGCTTCGGCGCAGGCAAGCGGCGCTTCGAGCCCACGTGTTTTCTTGGTTGCCGCCGCTGCGGCTTTCTCGAAGCCGGGCATGTCCGCCCGCGCGGCCTCGATCCTTTGGTTGCGGTCGCGCACGGCGACGAGCGGCCTGTTGGTCGCGGCCGCCTCGCGTGCGAAGGCGACGGCGTCGGGAACCAGATTATCGACGAGCGCGTCCACCAGACCAGCTTCTTCAGCCTCCAGCGCGCCGATCGGCGTGCCCGAGACGATCATGGCGACAGCCTTTTCCGGGCCGACTATGCGCGGCAGGCGCACCGTGCCGCCGGCGCCGGGCAGGATGCCGAGCTTGACCTCGGGCAGGCCGAGCCGCGCGCTCTTGTCGGCGACGCGGAAATGGCAGCCGAGCGCCAGTTCCAGCCCGCCGCCAAGCGCCGTGCCGTGGATCGCCGCAACGGTCGGCTTGGTCTTGATCGTCTCCAGCGTGTCGATCAGGTCGCGCAGGCTGGGCGCCTTCTGCGGCTTGCCGAATTCGGTGATGTCGGCGCCTGCGACGAACGTGCGACCGGCGCAGGCGAGCACGATTCCCTTGACGCCGGCATCATCCCGCGCCGCCTTCAGCGCCGCGTCGAGCGGTTCGCGCAGACGGTGGCTGAGCGCGTTCACCGGCGGATTGTCGAGCAGGATGATGGCTACATCGCCGTCGCGTGTGACTGAAACAGTGGAGGTCAAGAGGATAGGCCTTTCATGGGTCTAAGCTGAGTTGGAGTCGATTTCAGCGGAAGGGGCGACATAATGCAGATATATGCTCGGCTTCTTCAGCCGACCGCTCCCTTCAAAAATTCAGTAATCAACACCGCCACTTCCTTCGGTCGCTCCACGCATGGAATATGGCCTGCATCCCCGACGACCTCCAGCCGTGCGCCGTCGATCAGATCGGCCGTTCCCCGCATGATCGCCGGCGAGGTCGTGGCATCGTGCTCGCCGGCGACGCAAAGCGTCGCCATCTTCAGCGCCCGCGTCGATTCCGTCAGGTCGGCGTCCCGCAAGGCCGCGCAGACACCGGCATAGCCCTCGACATCGTTGCGCAGCAGCATCGCGCGATAGCCCTGGAAATCCGGCATGGCCGAACGATACGCCTCAGTGAACCAGCCGCCCAGCACCCCGTCGGAAATCGCGGCCATGCCCTTCTGCTGCACCGTGTCGATGCGGCCGTTCCAGCCTTCGACCGTGCCGATTCTGTGCGCTGTGTCCATCAGCACCAGCGCCGAGACGAGATCGGGCCGGAGTGAGGCAAGGCCCTGCGCGATCATTCCGCCGACGGAGAGGCCGACCACTGCGGCGTTCTTCTCGCCGAGATGGTCGAGCAGCGCGGCGAGGTCCTCGGCAAGCGTCTTCATGGAATACGGCCCCGGCGTCGCCTCCGAGAGGCCGTGGCCACGCGTGTCGTAGCGGATGACGCGATGATCCGCCGACAAATGGCTCACAACGCCGTCCCAGATGCGGAAATCGGTGCCGAGCGAATTGGAGAAGACGACAGCCTGGCCGTCGCGCGGGCCGGCATCCTCGTAGTGCACTACAGCGCCATTCAATCGCGCGAACGCCATGCTGGTCGCTCCTCCCTTGCCTGCTACATACTACCGAGTATGTTGCAAAGCAGCATGCCGTTCAACTATCCCTTCCGTCAAGGGTTGGAAGGCGCATTGTTGATGGCAGAGAGGAGACGATGATGGAAGAAATGACCGGCCGGGGCTTCAGGGACTTCGATGGCCGCGTCGCCGTCATCACCGGGGCCGGCAGCGGCATCGGCCGGGCGCTGGCGCTTGCCGCCGCCGCGAAGGGCATGCGGCTTGCCCTGCTCGATGTCGACATGAACGGGCTGGAGGAAACGCGCGGCCTGCTAACCGGCCAGCCGCTCATCCGCCGCTGCGACGTCTCGAAGGCCGAAGATTTGCAGGCGGCGGCCGATGCGATCTTTTCGGAGTTGGGCAACGTCCACCTTCTCTTCAACAATGCCGGAATCGCCGTCGGCGGCTATAGCTGGCTGACGACGGTGGACGACTGGCAATGGTCGCTCGGAGTCAATTTGATGGGCGTGGCAAACGGCATCCGCTCCTTCGTGCCGAGGATGATCGAAAAGGGCGAGGAGGGCAGGGTGATCAACACGGCCTCCGTCGCCGGCTTCCTGTCGGTGCCGGGGTCGAGCGTCTATTGCGCGACCAAGCACGCGGTCGTGACGCTATCGGAATGCATGCGCCACGAACTGGCGATCGAGGGTGCCAGGATCGGCGTCTCGGTGCTCTGCCCCGCCTTTGCCCCGACCGGCATCGCCGACGCCGAACGCAACCGCCCGGCCGAACTTGGCGCCAGAAACCCGTCCGCCGGATTGTTCGACGCCCGCCTGCGCAAGGCGGTGGAATCCGGCCGGCTGACGGCGGACGATATCGCCCGTATCACCTTCGACGGAATAGAGACCGACCGCTTCTACATCCTCACCCATCCGAAGATCAAAGCCGCCATCGCCGCCCGCATGGAGGACATTCTGGAGGAGCGGACACCGACCGATACCGTGCCGAGGTAGAAGCGTTCCTTGATGCGAGGGCCCCTCATCCGCCTGCCGGCACCTTCTCCCCGCAGGCGGGGAGAAGGAGGCTGGCCGCGACGTTGACGCCCCCTCTCCCCGTTCTTCACGGGGAGAGGGTAAGGGTGAGGGGCAGCCTACATAGCTTGGCCGCCGCCGCTACGCCCGCAGCGCCTGTTCCAGATCCGCGATCAGATCGTCGCCGTCCTCGATGCCCGCCGAAAGCCGCACCAGCGAATCGGAGATACCGACAGCTTCCCGCTGTTCGGCGGGAATGGAGCCATGCGTCATCAGCGCCGGATGCTCGATCAGGCTCTCCACCCCGCCGAGGCTTTCGGCCAGCGTGAAGAGCTGCACGCGTTCGAGGAAGCGCTTGGTGCCGGCCAGGTCGCGGTCGAGCACTGCTGTCAGCATGCCGCCGAAGGCGTGCATCTGGCGTTTGGCGACGGCGTGCTGCGGGTGGCTTTCAAGCCCCGGATAGAAGACGCGGCGTACATCCTTGCGCCCCTCCAGCCAGCGCGCAATCTTCAGCCCGTTGATGGAATGCCGCTCCATCCTGAGCGCCAGGGTCTTCACGCCGCGCAGCGCCAGGAAACTGTCGAACGGCCCGGCGATGGCGCCGACCGCGTTTTGCAGGAATTTCAGCCGGTCGCGCAGATCGGCGTTCTCGCCGACGATCACCGCGCCGCCGACCATGTCGGAATGGCCGTTCAGATATTTGGTCGTCGAATGCGCGACGATGTCGATCCCGAGTTCGAGCGGCCGCTGGATGTAGGGGCTGGCGAAGGTGTTGTCGGCGACCGCGATCAGGCCGTGCCGTTTGGCAAGCGCCGCGACGCCTTCGAGGTCGATCACTTTCAGGAGCGGGTTGGTCGGCGTCTCGACCCACAGCATCTTGGTTTCCGGCCGGATCGCCTTCTCGACGGCGTCGAGGTCGGTGAAGTCGGCGAAACTGACCGCAAGCCCTGCCGAGCGGCTGCGCACGCGCTGGAGCAAGCGGAACGTGCCGCCATAGATGTCGTCGGTGGCGACGATGTGCGCGCCGGAATCCAGAAGCTCGAAGATCGTGCCGATGCCGGCGAGCCCCGAGGCGAAGGCGAAGCCCGCCGAGCCGCTTTCGAGATCGGCCACGGCACGCTCGAACGCCATGCGCGTCGGGTTCTGGCTGCGCGCATATTCATAGCCCTTGTGCACGCCGGGGCTCTGCTGGGCATAAGTCGAGGTGGCGTAGATCGGCACCATCACCGCGCCCGTGGTCGGGTCATGGCTCTGGCCGCCATGGATGGCGCGCGTCGCGAAAGCGAGGCGGTTTTTCTGCGGATGGTTCATCTTGCATGCCTTAGATGGTTGATGAGATCGATGCGGGTGACCAGGCCGACGAATTCCTCGCCGTCGAAGATGATGGCGACTTCGTTGCGGTCGAAGATAGGCAGCAGCGCGTCGAGCGTCTGGCCGGCCTGCAGCGTATGCAATTCGCTCGCCATGGCCGAGCGCACCGGCGCGTTGAAGCGGTCCCAGCGCCCCTCATAGGAGCCGTCGACGGCAGTCAGGATATCGCTCTCGTCGATGATCCCGACCAGCTTGCCAGCGTCGAGCACAGGCAGTTGCGAGACGTCGCCCCGGCGCATGCGGCCATAGGCGTTGAGCATCGTGTCGTCGGGGCCGACATAAAGCGTCGCGCCCTCCCGGTGCGTACGGGCGACGAGGTCGGAGAGGTTGCCATGTGCCTCGCGGTCGGTGAGGCCCTGTTCGGCCAGCCACACATCGTCGAAGACCTTGGAGAGGTATTTGTTGCCGCTGTCGCAGACGAAGGTGACGACCCGCTTCGGCTCGGTCTGCTCGCGGCAGTAGCGCAGCGCTGCCGACAGAAGCGTGCCGGAGGAGGACCCCGCGAGAATGCCTTCCTTCGACAACAGCTCGCGCACGGCGAGCATGCTTTGCTTGTCGGGGATCGAGTAGGCTTCTTTCACCAGCGACAGATCGGCGTTGGGCGGCACGAAATCCTCGCCGATACCTTCCACCGTCCAGCTTCCCGGCTCGACCATCCTGCCGGTCTTGATGAGCGGCGCCAGCACCGAGCCCGTCGGATCGGCAAGCACCATCTCGGTCTTCGGGGAGACACTGGCGAAGAAGCGTCCGAGCCCGGTGAGCGTGCCGCCCGAGCCGACGCCGACCACCACTGCATCGACATCGTGGCCGAGTTGTTCCCAGATTTCAGGGCCGGTGGTGCGCTCGTGGGCGGCGGGGTTGGAGGGGTTGGAGAACTGGTTGGCGTAGAACGCGCCCGGCGTTTCCGCCGCCAGCTTCTCCGCCATGTCCTGATAATATTCCGGATGGCCCTTGCCGACATCGGAACGGGTCAACCGCACTTCCGCGCCTAATGCCCTCAGATGCTGGACCTTCTCGCGCGACATCTTGTCGGGAACGATGAGGATAATACGGTAACCCTTTGGAATACCGACCTGCGCGAGCCCGAGCCCGGTATTGCCGGCCGTCGCCTCGATGATCGTACCGCCGGGCGCCAGCCGTCCGTCCCGCTCGGCGTCCGCGATCATGGAAAGGGCGATGCGGTCCTTGATCGAGCCGCCGGGGTTCTGGCTCTCGAGCTTGATGAAGAGGCGGCATCTGCCCGTATCGAATTTTGTCAGTTCGACGACCGGCGTCTCCCCGACGAGATCGAGGACGGATGCGTAGGGTCCGTTGAGGCGGCTCATGATGGTTTCTCCGTGGCCTATAATCGGATGACCGATGCTCCGATGGCAAGGCCGGCAGGCGCGGCGAAAATGCCAGCGCCGTTACCCGCCTCAAAGGAATAATCGTCCAAAAGCGCGGCCGTTCCCGCAAAGACCCTGCTCCGATCGGGCCGATCGGGTTATGTTTTCAGCTTGTAGCCGGTCTTGAATATCCACGCGATGATGGCGAGACAGACGACGAGGAAGAAAAGCGTCATGCCGAGGCTGGCTGCCACATTGACGTCCGCGTGGCCAAAAAAGCTCCAGCGGAAACCGCTGACCAGATAGATCACCGGGTTGAACAAAGTGATCGTCTGCCAGAGCGGCGGCAGCATGTGGATCGAATAGAAGCTTCCGCCGAGGAAGGTGAGCGGCGTGATGATGAGGAGCGGCACGATCTGCAGCTTCTCGAAGCCGTCCGCCCAGATGCCGATGATGAAGCCGAACAGGCTGAAGGTCACCGCCGTCAGCACCAGGAAAAGCACCATGAAGAACGGATGCTCGATCCTGAGCGGCACGAACAGCGCCGCCGTCGCCAGGATGATGAGGCCGAGGATGATCGACTTGGTCGCTGCCGCGCCTACATAGCTTGCCACGATCTCCAGATAGGAGACCGGCGCGGAAAGCAGTTCGTAGACGGTGCCCACGAATTTCGGGAAATAGATGGCGAAGGAGGCGTTGGAGACGCTCTGCTGCAACAGCGACAGCATCAAAAGGCCAGGCACGATGAAGGCGCCGTAGCTGACGCCGTTCACCTCGCTGATGCGCGAGCCGATCGCGGCGCCGAAGACGACGAAATAGAGCGAGGTCGAGATGACCGGCGAGATGACGCTTTGCAGCTTGGTGCGACCCCACCGTGCCATCTCATAGCGATAGATCGCTTTCATCGCATGGAAATTCATGACCGCTCGCTCACGAGATTGACGAAGATATCCTCCAGCGAACTCTGGTCCGTCTGCAGGTCGCGGAAGCGGATGCCGGCATTGGCGACATCGGCGAGAAGCGCGGTTATGCCGGTGCGCTCGGCCTGCGTATCGTAGGTGTAGACAAGCGCCTTGCCCTCGTCGGCGCGTTCGAGGCCGTAGCTGCCGAGGCTTTCCGGTATCCGGTCGAGCGGTTCGAGAAGCTGAAGCGTGAGCTGTTTCCTGCCCAGCCGCCGCATCAGTTCGGCCTTTTCCTGCACGAGGATCAGTTCGCCCTTGTTGATGACGCCGACGCGGTCGGCCATCTCCTCGGCCTCCTCGATATAATGGGTGGTGAGGATGATTGTGACGCCGGTTTCGCGCAGCCCTCGCACCAGTTCCCACATGTCGCGCCTCAGTTCGACGTCTACGCCCGCCGTCGGCTCGTCGAGGAACAGGATCGACGGTTCGTGCGCCAGCGCCTTGGCGATCATCACGCGCCGCTTCATGCCGCCCGAAAGCGTCATGATCTTGGAATCCTTCTTGTCCCACAGCGAAAGCGCTCGGAGTGTTCTTTCCACGATCGCATTGTCCCTCGGCTTGCCGAAGAGGCCGCGACTGTAGCTGACCGTGGCGAAAACGCTTTCGAAGGCGTCGGTCGTCAGTTCCTGCGGCACCAGCCCGATCAGCGAGCGCGCCGCGCGATAGTCGGAGACGATGTCGTGCCCCGCCACCGTCACCTTGCCGGCACCAGGATTGACGATGCCGCAGATGATGCTGATGAGCGTCGTCTTGCCGGCGCCGTTCGGGCCGAGCAGCGCGAAGATCTCGCCCTTCTCGATCTCCAGATTTATCGTCTTCAGCGCCTGGAAGCCGGACGCATAGGTCTTCGACAGGTCGCGGACGGAGATAATCGGTTGCATGGATCGGCCGTTGAAAGAGACGGGCGCACGGGATGTGCCGACGGTCGCGACTATGTAGGGGAGTCGCCCGGCCTTTGCCACCTGGTCCTGTCGGCCTGCTGCCAAAGGCGCTCCCTGCGCCTTCACCAAGGTAACGGGAAGTTCAGGGGCCGTCGCGCCGAAACGCAGCTTGTGGATTGCGGAGACGGGCGGTTCACGCTAATCGGTTTAAGACCTGCGTCCGGCCCTCGCGTACGGGGCAGGTGGAGAAACCGCAAAGGAGCGAGCGGACAGGGAACAATGAGAAACCGGAGCGCCCGTTTCAGGCATTTTCCCATGAACCGATGGGGTGGCGGCTGCTGATGGCTGACGCGACGGCAACCAGCGACGTGCCGGTCATGCAGGTCGAAGGCCTGTCCAAATCCTTCGGCCCGGTCGAGGTGCTGCGCGGCATCGGCCTTTCCTTTCAGGCGGGCAAGGTGCACGCCATCATCGGCGAGAACGGCGCCGGCAAGTCGACGCTGATGAAGATACTCGCCGGCCATCTGGAGCCGACAAAGGGCACGATCCGCATCGACGGCGAGCCGGTGACTTTCGCCGGGCCTGTCGACGCCGAGGCGCGCGGCATCGTCCTGGTCCACCAGGAGATATTGCTGGCGCCCGACCTGACGGTGGCGCAAAACCTTTTCCTCGGCCGCGAGCTTTCCAACGGCCTTATGGTTGATGACCGTGTCATGAACGAACGCGCGGAAAAGGCCGTGCGTAACCTCGGCGCGGCGATCGACCCGAAGATGGTGGTCGGACGGCTCTCCATCGCTCAGCGCCAACTCGTGCAGATCGCGCGCGCTCTTCTGGTGCCGCATCGCGTCGCCATCTTCGACGAGCCGACCGCCTCGCTTACCCCGGTCGAGACCGAGGCGCTGTTGAAGGTGATCGACGACATACGCAATTCCGGGATCGCCGTGCTCTACATCTCGCACCGGCTGCCGGAGGTGAAGACGATCGCCGACACGGTCTCCGTGCTGCGCGACGGCAATCTGGTCGCGACACATCCGGCCGCCGATCTCCAGCCGGTCGACATGGCCCGCCTGATGGTCGGCCGCGACGTTTCAAAACTCTATCCCGACCGCCATGCCGCCGCCCAGCGCCAGCCGGCGCTGGAGGTCGAGGATTTTTCGGTGCCGGGCTATGCCAGCCACGCCTCCTTCGTGCTCGGCAAGGGTGAAATCCTCGGCTTCGCCGGGCTGGTCGGCGCCGGCCGCACCGAACTTCTGGAAGGCGTCGTCGGCCTGAGGACGGCGCACGGCGTGGTGAAGCTTGCCGGCAAGCCGGTTCATTTCGCCAATGTGCATGACAGCATGCGCGCCGGCATCGTCTATCTGAGCGAGGACCGGAAGGGGAAGGGCCTGCTTCTCCAGCAGGATTTGCGTGTCAATCTCACGCTCGCCTCGCTCGGCCGTTTCATGCGCGGCCTCGTCATCGACCGTAGGAAGGAGCGCGCCGCGCTCGACGGGGCGATCGGCGAGTTCGACATCCGCGCCGGCCGCAAGGAGATGCTGGCCGGCCAGCTTTCAGGCGGCAACCAGCAAAAACTGCTGCTCGCCAAGATGATGATGCTGGAGCCGGAAATCGTCGTCATCGACGAGCCTACGCGCGGCATCGACATCGGCACCAAGGAACAGATCTACAAATTCATCGCGAAGCTCGCCGAAGAAGGCAAATCCGTCATCGTCATCTCGTCGGAGATGCCGGAACTGATCGGCATCTGCGACCGCATCGTCGTCATGCGCGCCGGCCGGATCGTCGGCGAGGTGACGGGCGAGCACATGACCGAGAACGAAATCGTGGTGCTGGCGACCGGCGCCACAGCCGAGGAGGCCGCCCTGGTGGCGGAGTGAACATGACCGATCTCGCGGCCAACTCGACCAAGACGCAGCGATCCTGGAGGGACCTGGATCTGAGGGCCGTCGCGCCCTTCGTGGCGCTCCTGCTTCTCCTGATACTGGGCACTTTCGCCAACCCGAATTTCCTCGGCGTCGACAATCTGCTCAACGTGCTGACGCGCAGCGCCTTCATCGCCATCATCGCGATCGGCGCCACCTTCGTTATCTCCGCCGGCGGGCTCGATTTGTCGGTGGGCTCCATGGTGGCCTTCGTCGCCAGCCTCATGATCATGTTCATGAACAGCGGCGCCATCGCCGATCCGGCGCTGATGCTGGCAACGGCGATGGTGCTGGCCGTTGTGATCGGCGCGGCCTGCGGCTGGGCCAACGGCATCATAACCACCGTCTTCCAGATCGAGCCCTTCATCGCCACGCTCGGCACGATGGGCATCTTCCGGGGGCTCACCACCTGGCTGTCGCAGGGCGGCGCCATCACGCTGCGTTCCCCGGATTTGCAAAATCTTTACCGGCCGGCCTATTTCGGCCATTTGTTCGGCGTGCCGGTGCCCATCGTCATCATCGTCGCGACCGCCGCCATCGGCGCGTTCGTGCTCTACCGCACGCGCTACGGCCGCCATGTGATCGCGGTCGGGTCGAACGAGGACGTGGCGCGCTATTCGGGCATTCCGGTGAACCGCGTGCGCACCGTGACCTACATCATCCAGGGGCTTTGCGTGGCTGTCGCCGTGCTGCTCTACGTGCCTCGGCTCGGCTCGACCTCGGCGACGACCGGCACGCTTTGGGAGTTGCAGGCGATCACGGCGGTCGTCGTCGGCGGCACCGCGCTCAGGGGAGGCGTCGGCCGTATCTGGGGCTCGATATGCGGCGCCTTCATCCTGGAGATCGTCGGCAATATCATGCTCTTGTCAAACTTCATCAGCGAATATCTGATCGGGGCGATCCAGGGGGCCATCATCATCATCGCGATGCTGGTGCAGCGTTCCTTGATGCGCCGGAACTGAGCTTTAAATTCGGAGCGCGGCGCGCTCCGGCCGGGTATACTGGGGGCCCGGACCATCCATGCAGACCTCGGGAACAAGGGAGACTAAGATGCGTAGAATGTTGATGGGCATGGCGGTCGCGATGGCCGCCCTTGTCGGCGTCGCCCACGCCGACGATCAGAAATTCACGATGGGCGTGTCCATCCCGGCGGCCGACCATGGCTGGACCGCCGGCGTGGTCTATCACGCCGAGCGCGTGGCCAAGCTCCTGATGGCCGAGCATCCCGGCCTCAACGTCATCGTCAAGACTTCGCCGGATGCCGCGTCGCAGGCGAACGCGCTGCAGGATCTGGCGGTGCAGGGCATCAACGCGCTGGTTATCCTGCCGTCCGATCCCGATCCGCTGGTCAACGCGATCAAGCAGGTGAAGGACAAGGGCGCCTTCGTGACGCTGGTCGACCGCGCGCCTTCCAACAACGACAATTCGGTGCGTGACCTCTATGTGGCGGGTAACAACCCGGCGCTCGGCGCGGTCGCCGGCAACTATATCAAGGAAAAGACGCCGGACGCCCAGGTCGTCGTCATCCGCGGCCTGCCGATCCCGATCGACCAGCAGCGCCAGGACGGCTTCGACAAGGCGATCGAGGGCTCCAACGTCAAGGTGCTGGAGAAGCAGTTCGGCAACTGGAACCGCGACGACGCCTTCAAGGTCATGCAGGACTATCTGACCAAATATCCGAAGATCGACGTGGTGTGGTGCCAGGACGACGACATGGCCGTCGGCGTGCTGCAGGCGATCGAGCAGGCCAAGCGCACCGACATCCAGTATGTCATCGCCGGCGCCGGCTCCAAGGACATGGTCAAGAAGGTGATGGACGGCGACAAGCTGATCCCGGTCGACGTGCTCTATCCGCCTGCCATGATCGGCACGGCCATGGAACTGACGGCTGCGAGCCTCTACGACAAGGTCCCGGTGCGCGGCAACTACATCCTCGACGCGACGCTGATCACCAAGGACAACGCCAAGGACTTCTACTTCCCGGATTCGCCGTTCTGATCTGGGATAGATCGTCGCCGGCAAATGCCGGTTCCACACTCAGGATCCCCGCCCTCGCCGGCGGGGATTTCTCAGAGAATGGGTTTCCAGGCATTCGGCATGCACCTGATCCACAATGAGCAAACCAAGCTTCGCGCGACATTTCTTAACGGCCTCGCGCTGATTTTCTTTTCGATAGGCGTTCTGGCGCCGATGATCAGCTCGGTCTACTTTACCGGCATCTCCGCCGACAGGGCGTTCCTGGCGGTGGCGACCGCGTTCATTTGCTTCGGCGCGACCATTGCCCTACATTACGTAGCGTGGCGTCACCTGAAGGAGATGGACCAATGAACGTCTATAATTATCTCCTGCTTTTCGTCCCGGTCGTCGGGGCCGCGATGGTGCTCATTTCCCTGCGTTTCATGCCGGACCGCAAAAGCCGCCTGCATCCCGGCGAATAGTATTTTGTACCCAATCATCCGCACGCCGTGTCGGCTTAAACTGTAGTCCGGCGAGACATGGATTTTCATGTTCGCAATGCGGCGATCCGCTACCGCATGAAGGCAAGCGGGACGGTAAAAGTCCAGCTTCGGCGGCCGGCGCCTTCCGGAATGGGCGGGAAGGGAGCCGCGCGGTTGACGGTGGCAAGCGCTGCGTCGTCGAGGATCGGCGAGCCTGAACTCGACGCGAGCCCGACCGAGCCGACATCGCCGGAGCTGCCGACCACGAACCGCACCTGCACCACGCCGTTCAGCCGCCGGCTCCGCGCCTCGGACGGATAGCGCAAGGCCCGCCGCAGCTTGGCGACGACCTTGCCGGGATAGTTGGAGACGGCCGCGTTGCCTGCCGCGCTCGCCTCTTGCGTGTTGTCGCTCGGCGAGGCCGCCCGCCCTTCCGCCCTGCCTTCCGTGACACCGCGCTTGGCGTCGGCTTGGTCGCGCCCGCCGGAACCCGATGCCGCCGCCGTCCGCGCAGCGGTATGAACAGGCTTTTTCTTTTCAGGTTCAGGCACGCGCTTTTCGGCTTTCTCGACCGGCTGCTCTACCTTTTCGGGCCGAGGCGTGGGCAATGGCGCGTGCGCGGCCAGTTGCAACTCGCCTTCCTCCGGCGGGATTCCGGCACGAATGGTCTCGACCGGCTCCCTATCCGGTACCGCTTCGGTGAGCGCAAGGGCTATCGGTGCGGCGTCCGCGCTGTCCGAGAGGGTGGGGGCTGCGAGGATTTCCTGGGCGTTGGAAACGGACGTCGCCATATCGGCTTCGAACGGAGTGACACTCGGCAGCGGCTGAACGGCTTCGGGCGCTTCGAAAATCTGTGAAGCCCTTGTAGCGGCGGCTGGCTCGGTTGACTCAATTTGCCTCGTTTCCACGACGGCCGCCGCTTCTGCTCGCGTTTCGGGCGCCGGATCGGTCGTGGCGACCGCCTCGACGGGTTGTGCCGGCTCGGCCGCCGCCTCCAGGGTTTCCACCGGCCGCGCCTTGACGATTGGTATAGTGGTGATCGTCACATTGACGGCCGCGCCGCTGGCGATCTGGTCCGTTGCTGCATTGCCGATGCCGGCGATTTCGCTCGGCGTGCCGCCGGCGATCAGCGCGCCGTCGTCCTGCATCCATGTGACGAGCGACGCTGCCGCGAGGACGTGCAATGCTACCGATGCGAAAAGGGCAAGTTTCGTGCGGCCGCTGGTGTGCTTGGGGAAGTGTGGTGCGAGCGCCGCCGCTGCGTCGGGACCGGCATCCAGCCGATCATCGTCGACCGCCTCGTTCTCGGGCGCAAACTCGATGAAGCGGACCGGATCGCCGCCGGCGCTGCGAAAGGCGCTTTCCGGTAGGCCGACCGAAAAGCCGTTGGTTCCGCTCGCCGCGACGGCGGAAACAGCCAGATCAAGCGCGGCGATGTCGATGCGGATCGCGGCGTCGTGATGCCGCGCAAAACGGTTTACCGGCAGCGAGCGTCGCTGCTCGCCGCCGGCTCTTGCCGACCGTCGTTCAAGCGATTTTGACGCAGCGGGGAACACGGCATCAGCTCCCGAATTCGACTTCCGTGCGCGTAGCCGTTTGCAGTCTGGCCAGGCAGTCGTCCGGCCCGATCCCCGATCCGCCGCATGTCGTGGCGCTGTTGACGAGGACGCGGCCGATCTTGCCGCAATCGGCGCCCGGCAGGTCGAAGCGGCTGACCTTGGTCTTGCCGCGTGGCAGTTCGCGGAAATCGAGCACGGTCAACCGGTCGACCACGCCGGTGCGGTCGAAAAGCGCGATCTCGAAGGCCGCCTTGGCGATGTCGCCGGAAAGATGGTTGGCGATGACGAAAGTCAGCCTGCAACCCTTGTCGGAGGGTTGCAGGGCGTTGAGTTCGAGCGAAAGCCCGGTAGTGGGCGCCTCCACCCCCGCCCTCTTGGCAGCATCATCGGCAAGCGCCGCCGACGCTGCCAGCACCGGCAACGCGCAGGCCGCGAACACGGCAAGGAGAGGGCGGAGGCCAGCCATTCCTCAGCCTCCCCACCGCATGGTGGCGGCCAGCTTGAAAGTCACGCCGGGTTCGTAGACGGAGGTATCGACTGCGTTGAGAGCGTTGATGTAGTCGACGTTGAAAATATTATCGACGCGGAAGTCCAGCTTGAAATTGTCGTTGACGCTGTAGCGCGCAAAGGCATTCACCAGGGTGTAGTCCCGCGCCTTGTCGTTGCCCCTCGGCTTGCCGTTATACTGGACCTCGCTGCCGACAAGGAGCTTGTCTTGCAGGAAGCGCAGGCCAAGCTGGCCGGTCACCTGCGAAGACGGGACGGTATCCAGATCTTCGCGCTTGCCGTCATAGGAAACGGTATGGCCGTTGATGAAAGAAGCCGAGAGCCCGAGATAGCCCCAATCGGCTTCGTACATGCCCTCCAGTTCCACGCCCTGTATCTTGGCATTGGCGTAATTCTGATACTGGAAGCAGGCAGGAACGTAGCCGGGCGTGCCGGGGCCGGGGAATGGAAGCCCTGGAATGAAGGGGCACCCGGGATCGCCAGCCGCGATATCCTTGTTGCCCTTGATGTAATCGTCGATATCGTTGTGGAAATAGGCCGCCTTGAGGCGCAGGGCGTCGTTCGCCTGCATCAGGCTGTCGGCTCGGTAGTTGACGCCGAACTCCCAGGTCTTGGCGGTTTCAGGCTTCAAATTCGGATTGGGCAGGAACGGGAATGTGACGCCCGAAGGGTGCATCCCGCTCATCAGCGTTTCCGTGATCGTGGGCGAACGATAGCCCTCCGCGTAGGTTCCGTAGAATTGCAGGCCCTGGAAGGTGCCTTCCTGGAAGGGCGAAACGCCGACCGTGATGCGCGGAGAGAACCGGTCTCCGGTGACTTTCTCGGTATCGCTGTCGAGGCGATAGGTGTCATAGCGAAGCGCGCCGACGATCTCGAGCCATTCCCAGGTAAGCTTGTCCTGGATGTAGAGGCCGCCCACGGTTCGCTTGCCGGAAGGCGTGTAGACGTCGGAGCCGCCGCTGGCGCGTCCCGACTTCATGTCGTCGTTCACCCAGTCGCCGCCATATGTCAGCTCATGGGCCAGCGCACCGGTCTCGAAGCGCGAGGTGTTCCAGATATCGAGGCCGAGCGTGCCGAGATCGTAGGTCGACCGGGAACCGGCCGGTACATTCACATCGAAGCGGCCGTCCGGCCCCGCCTCCAGCGTGTCGGTCAGGTAGGTTCGCGTGAGGTCCGACCTCTGGTAGGAAGCGTTGACGTGCAGGTCGAGCCACTTTTTCTCATCGTCCGTTACGTTGTAGCGGGCCGTGAAAGTGTTCTGGTTCATTTCGACGTCATGGGTCGGCTGGCCCGTCGTGGTGCTCAACTCCGTCCAGCTGTCGCGTGCGCCGACCCAGCCGAGCTGAAGCTTGCTGTTGTCTGTCGGGCGAATGGTCGTCTTGGCCATCCCGCTGACGACATCGAAGGCCGAGCCGTTGACGGTGTTCCCATTGCCGTCCCTGTAATTGCCGAAGTCGCGATAGACGATGTTGCCGAGCACGCTGAAATTGTCGTTGAAGCGATAGGCACCCGTGGCGCTGGTGGTCCAGCCCTTGCCATTGGTTTCGTAACGCCCCGTCAGCGAGGTGGCCCAGTTCTCACCCGAATGCAGGAAGTCCTCTGCGTCCTTCGTCTCGAAGAAGACGACGCCGCCGATCGCACCGGAACCGTAGGTGTTGGCGACAGGACCGCGTATCACGTCGACGGATTGTATGAGTTCCGGGTCGATCCAGAAGGTCGATTGCGGGCCATGGTCGGAGCGCTGGAAATCCTGCCGCGCTCCGTCGACAATGACGGCGACACGGCCGAAATCCTGAAGGCCGCGAATATTGATGCTGGAAACCGTCCGCCTGGCATCGGTGCGCCCGGTGACGCCCGGCATGGCGAAGAAAATGTCGGTCGGCGTCGAGGCCATGCGCCGCTCGATCTCTTCCTGATCGACATGGCTGGCGGATGCCATGGTCTCCATGGCCGATTCGCCGGTTCGGCTGACGACCGTGATCTTGTCGAGCCGCGTCGTCTTGGCGGCCGCGGCCTTTGTCGTGGCGGCCTCTTTTTCAGAAGTGCCCGCCCGTGTGTTGTTGTCCTGTGCCGCCTGCTGCGCCAGCGCGCCGCCCGCCGTCAATGCCAGGGCAGCGCTGCCCAGCAGCAGTGCCCTTGCCGTTATCCTTAGCCCCATCGCCTCACTCTCCAAGTGTTGGACGCTGGCTGGCCGAGGGCTTGCTCGCGAAAAGATGATATCTGCCGGAGCGGTAAATCTTGACTAATTAACTCCGGTATTGCACTCCCTAATAAACCTGATTATTGGTGTCAAGAATTCAGATCACGCAATCGACGTTGCCTAGCCAGCCCCGAGCCAGCCCGGCGCAGACCAAGGGACATCGACCCGTGAACGCGCATAAGCCTCCTGAGATTCCGCGCGAGTACCGTCGCCTGGATTTCACTCCCGTAGCGCCGCGCCGGCCGCAATCGGCCGATACGCGCACGCTCGACAGCGCCACGCTGTTCGCCGGCCGCACCGAAATCGTCATCGATCACGATGGCGCGCTCTATCGGCTGAAGATCACCCGCCAGGGCAAGCTCATTCTCAACAAATAGGGGGCATCCATGGATGCGATTACACGGCCTGCGCCGGACCAGATCAACCGTGCGCGTATCGAAAACCCGAAGATGCGCGAGCGCGACCTTGCCGCCCAACTCGGCATTTCCGAGGCGGAACTGGTCGCCGCGCGCTGCGGCGAAGGCGTCGTTCGCCTGGAAGTGCGCATGGACGTTCTGCTGAACGGGCTGGGCGCCGTCGGCGAGGTGATGGCGCTGACACGCAACGAAAGCGCGGTACACGAGAAGATCGGCGTCTATGCCAACGTCAATGTCGGCAAGCAGCACGCGATCGTGCTGAACAGAGACATCGACCTCAGGATTTTCCCGACGCTCTGGAAGCACGGCTTCGCGGTGGAGAAGGGCGAAGGAGAGGATCTCCGCCGCAGCCTGCAATTCTTCGACGCGGCGGGGGAGGCGATGCACAAGATCCATCTGCGCCCGGTATCCGACCTCGACGCCTATGCGAAACTCGTGGAGAGCCTTCGGTCGGAGGATCAGTCGCGTACGGTCGAACCGGGCGAAGTCGAGCCGGAACAGCATGACGACACGGCGCCGGTCGACCTCGCCGAATTCCGCCGTCGCTGGCAGGCGATGAAGGATGTGCACCAGTTCTTCGGCATGCTGCGCAAGTTCAAGCTCGGGCGGCGGCGCGCGCTGGAACTGATCGGCGAGGACTTTGCATGGCCGCTCGATCGCGAGGCTGTCGCCGCGCTGATCGACCGCGCCGCCAATGACGGCCTGCCGATCATGGCCTTCGTGGGCAATCGCGGCTGCGTGCAAATCCACACCGGATCAGTCAGCAATATCAAGCCGATGGGGCCGTGGCTGAACGTGATGGACGAGACGTTCCACCTGCATCTGCGCCTCGACCACATCGCCGAGGCATGGGTGGTGCGCAAGCCGACGAGAGACGGCCATGTCACCTCGGTCGAGGCGTTCGACGCCGAGCGCAATCTCATCATCCAGTTCTTCGGCGAGCGGAAGGAAGGCGAGGAGGAGCGTCGGGACTGGCGCTTCCTGGCAGAAAACCTGCCGCGCATCGCCCGGCCGAGCGCCGCCTGAGGAAAGCGCCCGAGGAAAACGATGGCATTGCGAATATCAGGCATGAACCGGCGTGCCGCCCTTGGGGCGGCCACCCTGTTCGCGGCCGCGATCATGGCGTGGCCGGGGGCGGTCATTGCCGAGGAAAAGCAGGCCGGGTCGGAAGTCGACACGTCGCAGCTGGTGGCGGTCGGCGGCTCGATCACCGAGATCGTCTATGCGCTGGGCGCTGGCAACCGGCTCGTGGCGCGCGACTCGACCAGCACCTATCCGCCCGAGGCGACGAAGCTGCCCGATATCGGCTACATGCGCCAGCTTTCGCCCGAAAGCGTGCTGTCGGTCGATCCGTCGGCGGTTCTCGCGCAGGAGGGCAGCGGCCCCGCCGAGGCCATGGATGTGTTGAAGAAAGCGGCGGTGCCGCTGATCGTCGTGCCGGATAAATATTCCGAGGAAGGCATCCTGGAAAAGATCCGCATCGTCGGCGAGGCGCTTGGGAGGAATGAGGCGGCTGAAAAGCTCGCGCGCACGGTCCGCCAGGAGATCGACGCCGCCGAAAAGCGGCTGGCCATGGTCAAGACGCCGAAGCGCGTGCTCTTCATCCTGTCCGCGCAGGGCGGCAAACTGCTTGCCTCGGGAACCGACACGGCCGCCGATGGCATCATCCGCCTTGCCGGGGCTCAAAACGCGATAGAGGAATTCGAGGGCTACAAGCAGCTTTCCGACGAGGCGGTCATCGGCGCGAGGCCGGACGCCATATTAATGATGACCGGCGGCGCGCCGGGCGGCCCCGGTGACGAGGAAATCCTTTCGCAGCCGGGCATCGCGGCGACGCCGGCAGGCGCTTCCAGGACGCTCATTCGCATGGACGGACTCTATCTGCTCGGTTTTGGCCCGAGGACCGCCAGCGCCGTCCGCGAGCTTTCCTCGAAGCTCTATCCGGCGCTTTCGGACTAGAGCATGATCCGGAAAAGTGGGTACCGGTTTTCCGAAAAGATCATGCTCAAACAAAGAGATAAGAGCATGATGCGATTCAATCCGATCGCATCATGCTCTAGGCGGATGGCGGTCGAGCGCAGCATGGCGGCATCCGCCTTCGTGGCGCCGCGCCGCGCCGAGGGCGACCGTTCCGGCCGCGCCCGGATAGTGATCGCAGGTCTCGCCGTACTGCTCGCGATCACCGGCTTCCTCAGCCTTGCGGCCGGGGCATCGGATGCGTCGATCCTCGGCGTGCTGAGAAATTTGTTCGGTGGTTCCGAAACGGGCCTGTCGCACCGCGACGCCATCATCATCTACGATATCCGCCTGCCGCGCATGCTGCTCGGCGCGCTGGTGGGCGCGGCGCTCGCCGTCTCGGGCGCGCTCATGCAGGGCCTGTTCCGCAACCCGCTGGCCGACCCGGCGATCGTCGGCGTTTCGGCCGGCGCCAGCCTGGGCGCGGTCTCGGTGATCGTGCTCGGCGCCACCGTCCTTGCCCCGGCAATGGCGCTGTTCGGCATCTTCACGCTGCCGCTGGCCGCCTTCGCCGGCGCGCTCGCGGTGACGCTGGTGCTCTACCGGATATCGACTAGGCGCGGGCAGACATCGGTCGCCACGATGCTCCTCGCCGGCATCGCCGTCGGCGCGATGGCGATGGCCTTCACCGGTTTCCTGATCTTCGTTGCCGACGACCGGCAATTGCGCGAACTGACCTTCTGGACGCTGGGCTCGCTCGCCGGCTCGACCTGGACCAAGCTGTGGGCGGCCGGGCCGATCATCCTCGCCGCTTTCGCGATTTCGCCCTTCCTGGCGCGCGGGCTGAACGCGCTGGCGCTGGGCGAAGCGGCGGCCGGCCATCTCGGCATCGCGGTCGAGCGGCTGAAGGGCGGGGCGATCCTGGCGGTCGCGGCGGCCGCGGGCGCATCGGTCGCCGTCAGCGGCGGCATCGGTTTCGTCGGCATCATCGTGCCGCATCTCCTGCGCCTCGCGATCGGGCCCGACCACCGCTACCTGCTGCCGGCCTCGGCACTGCTTGGCGCGAGCCTGTTGCTCGTCGCCGACGCGGCGAGCCGCACCATCGTGGCGCCCGCCGAACTGCCGATCGGCATCGTCACGGCGGCCGTCGGCGCGCCCTTCTTCCTGTGGCTGCTCCTGCGCAAGCGCGGCCTGCTCGACATGTGAGGCAAGACCATGATCGCCGCCCGTTCACTCTCCGTCTCGATCGGCCGCACGCGCATCCTCCACGATGTCTCCATCGAGGCGCGGCCGGCCGCGATCACGGCGATCATCGGGCCGAACGGCTCCGGCAAGACGACGCTCCTGAAAGCGCTTTCCGGCGAGCTATCTTATGAAGGAACCGTCGGCATCAACGGCCGCTCGCTTGCCGAGTTGAAGCCATGGCAGGCGGCCGCGATGCGCGCCGTGCTGCCGCAGGCCGCAGCGCTTTCGTTTCCCTTCACGGTGCGCGAAGTGGTCGGGCTCGGCCTCACCAACGCCCGGCCCGGCATGCTGCCCGGAGAGGAGTACAATCTGCCGGAGCGCGCGCTTTCCCGCGTCGGCCTCGCAGGCTACGGCGGGCGGCACTATCAGGAGCTTTCCGGCGGCGAGCAGCAGCGCGTGCAGCTTGCGCGCGTGCTGTGCCAGGTATGGGCGCCGGTCTACGAAGGCGAGCCGCGCTATCTGTTGCTCGACGAGCCCGTCTCCAACCTTGATATCAAGCATCAGCTTGCGATCATGCGCATCGCGCGCGATTTCGCGGCGCGCGGCGGCGGCGTCATCGCCGTGCTGCACGACCTCAATTTGACGGCGATGTTCGCCGACCATGTGGTCGCCATGCACCGGGGCAGGGTGGCCGCCGCCGGTCCCGCCAACGAGCTTTTGACTGACGACCTGCTCGAAACCGTGTTCGAATGCGCGCTGAGGGTCGGCCTGTCGCCGGTTGGCGGCGCACCCTTCGTCCTGCCCCAGTCTATTGCTTTATAGAAAGTCGATTGCAGTTTAAGATCAGGCGGCGACGGATTTCAGGTGCGATATGCCGAGGGTTGCTGCGATGTTCGGGCGCGCCTTGACGAGGTCGTCGATGCTGTGGCGGGAAAGCACCTCGAAGAAGGCGCCGAGCGCCTCGCGAAGCGCGGCGTTCATGCCGCAGGAATCGACCAGCGGGCAATCGGCGGCGTCGTTCTCGAAGCATTCCGCCATCGCGAAATTGTCCTCCGTCACGCGCACCACGTCGAAGAGGGTGATGTCGGTCGCGGGCTTGGCGAGCCGGACGCCGCCATTGCGGCCGCGCACGGTTTCGATGAACCCGTTTTCGACGAGCGGCTTGAGAATCTTGAACAGGAACAGTTCGGAGACGTTATAGGCGCTGGCGATTTCCGGAACGTGGCTGAGCTTGCCGTTGTTCGCCTCGCAATACATCAGGATACGGACCGCGTAGTTGGTCTGCCGTGTCAGTCGCATTCCGCTCCCTTTCGTGCCTGCGTGGCCTGCCACGGCCACCATAGGCTTTTTAGAATCGTTATAAAGTGATTTCTACGAAAGAGGAGGAGGATTGTCCAGTTTTTATGCGGCCATCCGGCGCTACCCGTCCGCGAACATCTGTGCGGCGATGTAGGACCCTTCCTGCGGCGCCGGCGGGACGAAGAAGATAGCCGAGCCGATATGGGTGATGTACTCGTTGAGGCGGTCGGCCGCGCCGAGTTTCGTCTGCAACCGCTCGAAATGGGCCGGATCGCTCTGATAGGAAATGAACAGAAGCCCCGCGTCGAGCGCGCCGTACTGGTTGATGCCGTCGGTGTAGTTATAGGAGCGGCGGAGGATCCTCAGGCCCTCATTGTTCTCGAACGCCGCCAGCCGGATATGCGCGGTCGCGGGGATCACCAGATTGCCGCCGGCGTCCTTGCTGTGGAAGTCCGGCGTGTCGAATTCATGCGTGCCGCTCAGCGGCGCGCCGGAGAGCTTGTGGCGACCGAAGACCGCGTTCTGGTCGCTGATCCTGTCGGTATCCCATGCCTCGATATGCATCTGGACCTTGCGCACGACCTGATAGGTGCCGTGGCTCTGCCAGGAAGGCCCGTCCTCGACCCAGACAAACCGGTCGAAATCGGCGTCTTCGCGGATGTTGCGTGTGCCGTCCTTGAAGCCGAGCAGATTGCGAGGCGTCGATTGCCCCTTGCCGGCCGATGCCCGGCCGAAGCCCATGACCGTCCAGCGCGTCGCCGCCGCGCCCGTGCTCTTGGCGATGCGCGCCAGGTCGCGGACGGCATGATAGGCGACCTGCGGATCGTCGGCGCAGGCCTGGAGCGACAGGTCGCCGCCGGTCAGTTCCGGCTTGAACGCGTCGCTCGGCAATTGCTTCAGTTCGCGCAGGAGCGGGGGCTTGCTGCCGGCGAGGCCGTATGTGTCGCTGAAGACGTTCGGTCCCAGCCCGACCGTCACCGTCAGGCAGGCCGGGCTGAGGTTGAGCGCCTCGCCCGTGTCGAAGCCGATGGCGTCGGGCCGCGCCGGTTCGATCTGCCCGACCGGCTTTCCCTTCATCAATTGCGAGATCGCTGCCGACCACCGCGCGAGAAGGACCTGCAAATCCATGCGCGACTGCGTCGTCAGGTCGAAGGTCATGTAGAAAGTGTAGCGCTGCGGCGGCGTGCGGATGCCCGCCTGTTCCGCGTTGCCGTAGAAAGGATATTCGCCGGTCAGGTCGATGACGTCTTCCGGGTCCGCATTTGCCGCCTGCGCGGGCAGGCCCGGCACGGCCGCGCCCACCGTGCCGGCTGCCGCTCCAAGGAGCAGGCCGCGGCGTGAAAGCCGGTAGGCTGTGTCTTTCTTCGGGTCGTCCGTCATCAATGCGCCGTCGCCACCTTCTCGGCTATCCTGGAGAGCGGTTCCTGCAGCGCCTGGATCGCCTTGCTCAATTTCGTCGCGTCGGAAGCCTTGAGTTCGGCCGTGTAGCGCTTGTAGCCGCCCAGTTCGTTCGGGTCGCGATAGGCTTCGAGCAGCTTCGTCACGTTCTCGAACTGCGCGTTGACCTGCTTCGTCAGGTCGGCGTCGATCTTCTGCATCCCCGGTTCGAGGAAGGCGAAAGCCTGCTGCGCGCCTTCGATGTTTCCAGCGAAGTCGACCAGGTCGATATGGCTGTAGGCTTCTTCCTCGCCGGTGATCTTGCCTGTCTGCACCTCTTCCAGAAGGCCGGCGGCGCCGTTGGCGAGGTCTTCGGGCCTGTATTCGAGCGTGCTCGCCAACTTGTCGAGTTTTTCGACATTGTCCTGCAATTCCGCCGCCAGCTTCTTCGTCTCGTCGGTGATTTCGCCCTTCTCGAACAGGTCGCGCTCGACGGCGTGGAAACCATGCCAGCCGACCGCCGGATCGAGGTTCGATGCGCGCATGTCGACCAGATAGTCGAGATTGCCGGCATTGTCGGTGGCCTTGAAGCCGGGCAGCATGAAGCCGGCGACATCGGACTCGATGCGCTCGTAGAACGGGCGCGCCGCCGCGTATTGGGCCTTGGCTTTTTCGAGGTCGCCGGCGTCGATGTCGGCCCGCAGCCGCTGCACGGACGTCACCATGGCGTCGACCACGCCGTCGACATAGTGGGCGTAGCCCTTGACGCCCTCGGTGAGGATGTCCTGCGTGCTGCCGTTCGCCTTCTCGGCTTTGCCGGTCACTTTGAAATCCTGCAGTTCCGCCGACGCGCCGGGGCAGTAGATCTGGTAGGTGCCGCCGTCGAGTGTCTGGGTGAAGCTGACCGTGGGCAGTCCGGGAGCCAGATTTTCCTTTTCGCCGAGGATGCGGTTGTTGCTGAGAAGCTCAAGCTCGCTGATAGAGGCGGCGGTCTTGTTGGTGACGGAGAAGGTGACGGGGCCGGCCTTGGCCGTCGTGCTGTCGAGGACGCAGCTTCCGCCATTATCCGACGTCAGTTCGATCTTGACCTGTGAAACGCCGTCCTTCACAGGCGCTTCCTGCGCGGCGGCGGTCGGCGCGAACGCCAGAAGGATAGCCAGTCCCGTCGCGGCAGCGAGCGGCGTCGTCGGGTTAATGGGCGGCATGCGTAACTCCCTTGGTCATCGAATTTTCGGCGCTTCGGCCGGGCTTTGAAATGGAGGCGATCGCGGAAGCGGTGGGGCGCCGGCGCGCCTGCATCAGCGAGCGTCCGGCGGATGCCGCGAGCAGGAGGGCGATGATGGCGAGAATGAACGGCAACTGGACCGCCCAGAAATGACGCTCCGTGCGCGCGACGGCGGCCGCGTTCAATTCCTTCACTGCCGCGTCGCGATAGGAGGCCGACACCTGCCAGCCGCTGGCCGCGCTATCGCGGAGAGTCAACGTGCGCGGGGTCTGCAAGCCGCCGCCGGAAAGCGTCACGAGGGTCGTATCCTCTTCCGATGCGTCAAGCAGCGCCCCGCCGGCGACCCACAGTTCCGTCGAGCGGCGGACGGACCATTCTGCCGTGAACGGCCCGGGGTTGCGCGACGCGCTGAAACCGACCGGGATCCGTCCGCCAGAGAGCGCGACGATCTCGTCGAGGGTCAGGCTTGATGGTTTGTTCGCCGGCACGCCGGCGTTGCGGATGGTCCAGGCGGAGGCCTCTATTCCCTCATGGCGCTCGTGCCGGGCGTCGCTCTTCGCCAACGGCAGCGAAACATCCCCGCCCTTGGTCGACACCTTCAGGATCAAGCCGTCATTTGTCGTGCCGTCCAATCTGGCAGTGCCGACAGGCTGCGCGGAGCCTTCCGCTCCCGTGACGAGCGGCGCCTGTGCCGGAAGCGCGGCGTGCGGAACCGGATAGATAAAGGCAAGGCCGAGTGCGGCGACGGCAAGGCAACCGGCGATTGCGAACTTCAGCGTCCTTGCGGCCTGCGGGCCGGGCTTCTGTGCCTGCGGCCAATAGACGAAGAGTGAAACGGGGATCAGATAGGCGAACCAGCCGAGGATTTCGACCAGCCTGGGGTCGGCCGGGATGCCGAGGACGCCGGTGATGAGCGCCGACTGGACCGAGCCGGGCGCGACCAGCCAGGCAAGGTCCACCGTTGCCTGCTGGCCGGCGTTCAGCCAGCCCGCTTCGTGGGCGGTGCGCAGGCAGGTGATCACCAGTCCCGCTGCGACCAGGATCAGGAATGCCCCGGTGACGCGGAAGAACCGCGACAGGTTGATCCTGACGCCGCCCATATAGATGCCCCAGCCGATGACGGCCGAAAGCAAAAGCCCGATGACCGCGCCGGCGGCGGCAAGCGCCGCCGACTGCGCCGCCGAGAAGGTCGCGAGCAGGAAGACGCTGGTCTCGAAACCTTCCTTGAGAACGGCGAGGAACGCCATCAGCGCCAGCGCATAGGCGCTGGCCTGGCCGAGCGCTTCGGCCGCCTCCGCCTCGATCTGTCGCTTCATGTCGCGCGCATGCGCGTTCATCCACACGATCATTCCGGTGACGAAGAAGACGGCGATGGCGCCGATCACCGCTTCCATGCCCTCCTGGGCAGCCTGCGGCAGTCCCCTCTCGACCAGCTTCAGGCCGATGCCGACGCCGATCGACAGGAGCACGGCAAGCGCCACGCCCAGCCACATGGCCGTCAGGCTCTTGCCGTTCTTGCGCAGGAAGGCCGCGATGATGCCGACGATCAGCGCCGCTTCGAGACCCTCGCGAAGGCCGATGACGAAGGTGGCTAGCATGGCGGCGCATCCCGGAGCGGCGAGCGCTTCCTGTGAGGGGCAGATGCAGAAAACGGACCGTCACACGAAGCCCGCACGCCGCTTTTGCTGCATGCGCGGATGGCCTCCTGAGGCAGGTCGGTATTCGCGGTTTTCATGGTCATCTGCATTCGCGATGCGTGCCGTACCGGTGGCGGCAGCCGCCCAAAATGGATGGCCAGCTTCTAAGACGCACGGAAAAGCGCTTCAACCACAATGATTTATAACGATTCTAAGGTCTCGCACTGGCGACTGGAAAAGTTGCCTAGAAAAGTCAAGTTAGTGCCTGATTTTGTTGGCTTCCCGTGGCTGGCGGGAAAGTCGCACCGGAGAAACAAGATGCGACAAAACGCCACAGTAAGGCGCTGTTCCCGATGAGACGGCAAGCAGCCTTACGGATTGGCAGGCTGCTGCTTTGCCCGTGCCACGATCTGCGTCGGATTGACGAATTGGAGCGCGATGATGAGCCAGAACAGAGTGGTGACCATATAGACGACGGCCATGGCGTCGATCGATTGCGACGCCCGCACGCCGGAGGCGAAGACCGCATAGTAGAGCGAGACGACGAGCGTCTGGCTGGTCGGCCCGGCGGTCAGGAAGGTCAGTTCGAACATGGCGAGCGTGCGCACCAGCACCAGAAGCAGCGCCGCCAGCATGCCGGGCAAAAGCAGCGGCAGCAGGATGCGGACGAAGAGGCTCGTCGTCGGCGCGCCGAAGACGCGCGCGGCCTGTTCGATGCGCGGATCGATCTGCTCGATGAAGGGGATCATGACGAGGACGACGAAGGGTATGGCGGGTACCAGATTGGCGAGCACCACCCCCCAGAACGTGCCGCCGACGCCGAGCCGGTAAAGGACGGTTGCGAGCGGAATGCCGTAGGTCAGCGGCGGCAGCAAAAGCGGCAGGAGGAAGATCAGCACCATCAGCCGCTTGCCGGGGAAATCGCGGCGGGCGAGCGCATAGGCGGTGGTCACGCCGACCAGTCCCGAAATGATCACCACCGCGAAGACGATCTCGAAGGTGACGATCAGCACCGGCGTCAACTGGAATTCGCGCCAGGCGTCGACATACCAGTGCGTCGTCCAGCCGACCGGCAGCCAGGTGCCGAGCCAGCGCGTCGAAAGCGAGTTGACGACGACGGCGAGGATGACGCCGAGCAGGTTGAGCACGAAGAGGATGACGACCGCCCAGATGGCGAAGCGCCAAAGGCGCGAGGCGAGACCGTTGTCGCGGATCATGGCCTAACCTTTCCCGCCGGCGGCAGGGCCGCGATAGAATATCTGACGGAGCGACAGCACGGCGAGGATCACCACAAGCTGCACCAGCCCCATGATGATGGCGATCGCGGCACCCATCGAATGGTCGTATTGCTCGAAGGCGGCCTGGTAGGCGGCGATCGCGATGACGCGCGTCGGTCCGGACGGCGCGCCGAGGAGGACGGCGGACGGGAACACCGAGAAGGCCTGCACGAAGGCGAGGCAGAAGGTCACGATCAGGCCGGGCGCCAGAAGCGGCAGGAAGATGCGCATGAAGCGCTGCCGCGCCTTGGCGCCGAGCGTCGCCGCCGCCTGCTCGATCGCCGGGTCGATGCCGGAGACATAGGAGAGCGTCAGCAGGAAGGCGAAGGGAAAGCCGGTGATGACCAGCGAGGCGAAGACGCCCCAGTAATTGTTGGTCAGCCGAAGCGGATGGTCGATCAGGTCGAGAAACATCAGTGTCCGGTTGAACCAGCCGCGCGGGCCCAGATAGTTGAGCAACCCGTCGGCGACCAGCACCGTCCCGAGCGTGACCGGCAGGACGAGGATCGTTGTAAGCAGGCGCTGGCGGCGCATCAGCCTGACGCGGAAGGCGATCGGAATGGCGACCAGCACGTTGATGATCGTCACCGGCAGCGCCAGCCACAACGTCGCGAAAATGGTGTTATACTGAAATGGTTCGCTGAAGAATTTGACGTAATTGGCGAACCACGGTCCTTCCTTGGGCACCAGCGAATCCACGACGCCGTAAAGGAAGGGATAGACGAACAGCAGAAGCGTCGTGACGATGCCGGGAAGCACCAGAAGCGTCGTGCCGTCCAGGCCATGCGCCGCCAGCCGCTTCCTCAGCGATGGTCCAGGCGAGGAAGCGCCGGCAGCCGCGAGCGACATCACGCCTTCTCCGCGAATAGCAGCGCGCGCTCCGCCAGCGGCCTCAGCACGATGGAAGCGCCGCGCGGATAGGTCCTGTCGGCGCGGAAGAAGAGTTCGGTGCCGTCCGTGCCGCTCGCCAGGCCGAAGAAGGCGCGGCCGCGATATTCTATGCTTTTGACGGTCGCCTTCAGCCCCTCGCCCTCATCGATCGCGACGAGGTCTTCCGGCCGGATCGACACAAGCACCTTGTCGCCGGGCGACATGCCATCGGCCGCGATCCCTTCCAGCGTCGTGCCTCCGGCCTCGACGGCTGCCTGGCCGTTGGAAGCCTTTACGAGCCGCCCCGGAATACGCGTGCGGAAACCCATGAAGTCGGCGACGTCGGCATGGTTCGGCCGCTCGTAGAGATCCTGCGGCGTGCCGATCTGGCGGATCCGGCCCTCGCTCATGACCACGACGCGGTCGGCAAGCGACAGCGCCTCGTCCTGGTCGTGCGTGACATAGATCGTGGTGGAGCCGATCTGGTCGTGGATGCCGCGTATTTCGGCGCGCATCTCGAGCCGAAGCTTGGCGTCCAGATTGGAGAGCGGCTCGTCCATGAGAACGAGCGGCGGGCGGATGACGATGGCGCGCGCGATCGCAACGCGCTGTTGCTGGCCGCCGGAAAGCTGGCCGGGGAGCTTGCCTTCCTGTCCCTGCAGGCGCACGAGCGCCAGCGCTTCCGAGATGCGCTTTGCTGCCTCTCCGCCCGGCACGCTTTGCATGGACAGGCCGAAGCCGACATTCTTGCGCACGCTCATATGCGGGAACAGCGCGTAGTTCTGGAAAACCATGCCGAAGCCGCGCGCCTCGGTCTGCAATTCATCGATGCGCTTTCCGGCCAGCCTTATTTCGCCGCCGGTCAGTTCGAGCAGCCCGGCGATGCAGTTGAGCGCGGTCGACTTGCCGCAGCCGGAAGGGCCGAGAAGGGCGATGAACTCGCCCGGTTCGACGGTGAGATCGATGCCGTCGAGCGCGTTGTAATTGCCGAAGGTGCGGCGGACGCCGACCAGTTCGAGACGGCCGCTCTGCGGTGATTTGCCTTTGTCCGCCAAACTCGCTCTCTCCGCCGCTGCCTTGTTGTATTCCGCTGCCTATCTTCTTCGAAGATGGGCGTGCCGCGCAATTGTTTCATTGCGGAAGGCCCCGAAGGAAAAAGCCCTCCCGGACAGGAGTCCGGGAAAGGGGAGGGGCCGATTTTGCCGCCCGTCCATTCCCGCGTGGGGAAGGACGGGCGGCATAAAGTTGTCATGCCTGCGTGGAGACGCCGGGCCTTAGCCCTTGGCGGCGCCGATCTTCTGGTCCCAGATGTTGAAGGCCTTCACCATCCGCTGCGGCTCGAGCGGCAGTTCCAGCGGGTTGTTGGCGATCCAGTCGGCATATTCAGGCCGGCCGAACTCCTTGATGCAGTCCTGGCTTGCCTGCGGCGCCATGGAGAGCGGCACGTCCTTCACGGCCGGGCCGGGATAGAAATATCCCTGGTCATAGGCGATGGCCTGCTGCTTGGGCTCGAGCACGAAGTTCATCACGTCGAGCAGCACCGCCAGCTTTTCGTCGGAAACGCCCTTCGGCACGCACATGTAATGCGCGTCGGTGACCCAATGGAAGCCTTTCAGCGTCGCGACCTTAGCCTCTTTCGGGACGATGCCGAGCGCGCGCGGGTTGATGTCCCAGCCGGTCGTGGAGGCGATCATGGAGCGCGTGCCTTCACCGAGTTCCTTCATCGTCGGTGTGGTGCCGGTCGGATAGTATTCGACGTTCTTGCCGAGTTCGGCGAGATATTCCCATGTCTTCTCCCAGCCGTTCTCGGGATCCATCGGGTCCTTGTCGCCGAGGAGATAGGGTAGCCCCATGAGGAAGGTACGGCCGGGGCCGGAATTGGCGGGGCGCGCATAGATGAACTTGTTCGGGTTGGCCTTGGTCCAGTCGAGCAGTTCCTGCGTGGTCGTCGGCACTGTCTTGACCGCGTCGGGCATGTATTCGAGCAACGGCCCGGACGGATAGTAGGTGACGATGATGCCCTGGTCCTTTGCCAGGCCCTGCATCTTGAGCGCCTGCGGCAAAAGGATGTCGTCGAGTTTCGGCAGTTCCGACATATGCGGCTTGAGGTCGACCCACAGGCCGAGGCCGAGGCCGGCTGAAAGCGCATCCGTGCCGGTCAGGACAAGGTCGAGATCGACCCGCTTGGCCGCCTGCTGCGCCTGCAGCTTGGCCGGCAGTTCCGGCGAGGGCGCCTTGGTGTAGGCGAAGCGCGACACGAAATCGGGCTTGGCCGAAGCGTATGCGTCGAACGCGCCCTGGGTCAGCGCCAGATTGCCGGCGACGTCGACGATGGTGATCGTAAGCGGGCTTGACGGCTTCTGCGCTGCCGCGAAAACCTGGCCTCCGCCAAAGGCGCCGTAGGTGGCAAGGCCGGCAACGCCGCCCATGAAATGCCTGCGTGTAACGTTCATTATCTCCTCCTGCTTTCCGGCGGTGCATCCGCCTTTCTGTGGTCGATATCCGTCCGGCGATCGATCGGCCCCGCCTTCTGCGATCGCCCGGCCGCGTATGCAACCGATGCGCGGCAGACCATCCGCGTAAAGCGTCGTTCCTCCCGCCGATGTGCCGCCGCAAAAGCCTGTGAAGGACATTTCCGTCAGCCGTCTTGGCAAACTCTAGCAACTGATATACTACTATGTCAATTGCTTTGAACGGACCGGACATGCTGAAGCGGATCGAGGAAAAGCGCGGCGGGCGTGCCCGGCCGCAGGCGGCCAGGGCGGTGCGCCGTGTCACCACGGCTTCCGCCATCCACGAGCATCTGCTGGACGAAATCCTCTCTTTGCAATTGCCGCCCGGCACGGCGCTGCAGGAAAAGCTGATTGCGGAAGAGTTCGGCGTCAGCCGCACGCCGGTCCGCGAGGCGATCATCCGCCTTGCCGAGGCGGGGCTGGTGGACATCTTTCCGCAATCGGGCACTTTCGTGTCGCGCGTGCCCGTCAACGCGATCCCCGAGGCGGTCATGATCCGCAAGGCGCTCGAGGGCGCGACCGTGGAGACGGCGGCGGAGGCTGCGGGCGAGGCCGGCGTCTCACGGCTCGACGCGATCATTGCCCGCCAGCGCACCCTTGCCGGCGCCGGCGATACCGGCGCGTTCCATGAGGCGGACGAAGCTTTTCACGAAGCCATCGCCGATGTCAGCGGGCATCCCGGCGTATGGAAACTTCTGAAGCAGGTGAAGGTGCAAATCGACCGCGCCCGGCGCCTTACCCTTCCGGTGCTCGGCCGCATGGATCTGGTGATCGCCGAGCACGTCATCATCCGCGATGCGATCGCCGCGCGCGATCCGGCGGCGGCGAGGGCGGCGATGATGATCCATCTGAGTGCTGTTATTCCCGACATCGGTCTGCTGGTCGAGCAGTATCCCGATTATTTCGCGTCCTGATCCAAGCGGAGTGAGCCGATGCGCCAGGGATGGAGATGGTTTGGGCCGCGTGCCGGCGTGCCCCTCGATGTCGTGCGTCAGGCCGGCGCGACGAACATCGTCTCGGCACTGCATGAGGTGCCGATCGGCCGCGCCTGGACCGAGGCCGAGGTCGCCGAGCGCCGCAATCTGATCGAGACGACGCCGCCTGGCCGCAAGCCGCTCACCTGGTCGGTTGTCGAGAGCATCCCCATCCCCGACGCCGTGAAGCGCAGGGGCGCGGCGGCGAAGGCGGAAATAGAGGCATGGATCGCCAGTCTCGAAGCCGTCGCGGCTTCGGGCATCCGCATCATCTGCTACAATTTCATGCCGGTCGTCGACTGGACGCGCACCGAACTCGATTTCGTCACGCCGACCGGCGCGACCGCCATGCGCTTCGACCAGGAACGCTTCGCCGCGTTCGATCTTTTCATATTGGAGCGCGAGGGCGCGCAAGCCGACTACACGCAGCACGAGCGCGAGCGCGCCCGCACTGTGCGCTCGGCAATGAGCGAGGACGAGGTGGCGGAGATCGTCCGCATCATCACTTCGGCGCTGCCGGGTTCCACCACCGAGCCGATGACGCTGCCGGGATTCCGCGACCGCCTCGCCGCCTATCGCGATATCGACGCGGCGCGGTTCCGGCGCAATCTGGTGGAGTTCCTTGAAGCGGTGACGCCGGCGGCGGAGGCGCGTGGCGTCAAGCTGACGCTGCACCCCGACGATCCGCCCCGACCACTGTTCGGCCTGCCGCGCATCGCCTCGACGGAGGCGGATTACGCGGCGCTCTTCGACGCGGTCCCTTCGCCGGCCAACGGCATTTGCCTTTGCACGGGCAGCCTCGGCGTGCGCGCCGGCAACGATCTGCCTGCGATGGCCAGGCGGTTTGCCTCGCGCATCCATTTCACGCATCTGCGCGCGACCAGGCGCGAGGCGGACCCGCGCACATTCCACGAGAGCGATCATCTCGGCGGCGATGTCGACATGGTTGCCGTGCTGAAGGAACTGGTGGCCGAGGACCGTCGCCGCGCACCGGACGAGACCATCGTCTTCCGCTCCGACCATGGGCACCGGATGCTGGACGATCTCGACAAGGAAGTGACGCCGGGCTACCCGGCGATCGGACGCCTGCGCGGGCTTGCGGAACTGCGCGGCATCCTTTTCGCGCTCGGCGCGTCACCGGATTGAGGTTGCTTGCGGTCAGCTTGCCGCGCGGTGCAATTCACCGGCCGCCAGGGTGACGAGCTTGTCCCTGTCCCTTTCGCCGGCTCGATAGCGCTGGATCAGTTTTCGCACGGCATCATGCATGGTGGCGTCATCTATGTTTATGACGCCGGCCGCAGCCGCCTCATATATGTCTTGCAGGAAATCCAGATCTTCCGGCGTCAGAACGCCATCCTGCGTCATTGAATGAAATGGCATTGGCTCCTCCTGTCATGAGGGTCCGGCACTTCTTCGATCTTTATTAAGCCACAAAGCCGATTGGCAGGCAATCCGAGTCTTCCACGGCCGCAACCGGAGAGCCGTCGTCAGGATCGAGCGGCTGCCCGATGTCGGCGTCTCTTCGAGTTCAGCGCCAACAATGCCGGCAATTCCGATTTTCCCAACCGGAACATGAAAATGCCGAACGCAATTCCCGCCACGGAAGATATCAAAATCGCGGCAAGGGTCGGGATGTGAAGCAGGCCGGTGATCTTGGCGGCCACGGAGATCGCGAAAGTGTGCCAGAGATAGATCACGTAGGAGCCGTCGCCGACATAGGTAGCCCATTTCGATCGCGGCATCATATTCGCCTTTTCAAGGGCAAGCGTCCCGATCAGAAGCAGGCCGGCCAGCGGGCCCAGAACGAACGGGTTGAACCCCGAATAGGTGGTGCCGACAATGGCGAAACCGCAGACCGCGATGGCGATAAAGGCGATGCCTGCACCCGGCGACGGCATTTTCCCCGCGAGCCAGAGCTTGCCGATGACCAGGCCGAGCACGAATTCGAGCAAGGCCGGATTCGTGTAGGTCGCAAGCAGCGGGTTGTCGAAACGGAAGGCCAGTCCGGCTCCTGCGAGAAGGAGAAATATCCCGCTCAGGAAGATGAACCTCGCCTCGTTGCGCAAAAACAGCGTGACGGCGAAAACGGCATAGAAGAACATTTCATAGTTGAGCGTCCATCCCTGCACCAGCACGGGCCAGATCTCGCCGCCATTGGGCGAACGGTGGGGGATGAAGAAGAACGAGCCGAGCACGTGGCCGAGGGTCAGCGTCAGGTTAGGGAACGCGCCGACCAGCCCGCCCAGCACCATCGCGGCGGTGGCCAGCCAGTAGGCGGGAACGATGCGCTTCAGCCGGTCCCTGAAAAATTCGAGCGGGGAGATCGGCCGTCTCTGTGAGATCGTCCACATGATGAAGCCGCTGACCACGAAAAAGACGTCCACGCCGGCGGCCCCGATGACGAAATGCCCGCCGGAGCGCTCGGCGGCATGAAAGACGACCACACCGACCGCCCCCAGCGCACGAAGGTATTGAACGCCATGGAGCTTGTTCATCTTGCGTCGAGCGTCCAGGCGGGGGAGGGGTGGCCGGTCCGCTCCGTGGCCTGTCTGGATTGCGGGGCCGCGAGAAGGGCCGCCGAATAATAGAGCAGGAAGGAGCCGATGGCGTAGGGGGCGATGACGTCGACTTCCACGAAGGAGCGCAGCAAAAGCATGGCAAACAGCCCGAGCATGATGCGCGCCGTGACATCGTTTCGGTTGTCGAGAAAGCGGAGGAGGTACCCTCCCGTGGTCCGGATCAGGACGACCGCGAGGGCGAGGACACCGACGACGCCCAGTTCGACGAGCGTCTCGATATAGGTGTTGTGGAAATGGAATCCGCTGCGGGCGGTGATGTAGAATTCCTCCCAGAGCCGCTCCGCGTCCGGAAAGCCCTGCACCCAATAGGCCTGGTAGCCGACGCCCAGAAGGGGCGTGTTAGCCGCCGCCGCAAGGCCCTGCGACCATAGATAGGTGCGGCCAGTGAGCGTCGAATTCTTGCCGAACGCCCCCAGGATGAAGTCGAACCCGCCGAGAGCGAAGGCTGCCACGGCCAATCCGATGCCCGCGAGGATGCCGAATATCGCCAGTATCTTGCGGGTCCGCGGCGGAAACGGCGTCACGCCGCCGAGCCCGATCAGAACGGCGAGCGCCGCTATCGTGGAGATGAGGGCGGTCGCGGAATGGGCCGCGATCAGCGCGTAGCCGGCGAGCCCCGCGCAGACGACAGCCAGCCCGCACCACAGCGCGCGCTCGCGCAGCACGAAGATGCAGGCGAAGGCGAAATAGATGCCGATGGAGCAGAAGAAGCCGAGCAGGTTCTTCGACGCGAAGGCTCCCGAAAAGCTGAAGTCGCCGTCGAACGGATCGTAATTGTAGGAGCCGAAGGCCAGGGAATAGAGAACGACCAGCGAAATGCCCACAAGCGTACCGATCGTAAGCGTCCGGATGCTGATCGTTCGTGCCGCGATGAAGGCACACAATATGTGGGTGGCGAGCTGGATGGCTGCGCGCGCGGACGCTCCCGGAGCCTGCGACCAGAATACGGAGAGGCAGGCCAGAATGCCGAACGGCACGATCCAGTAATATCGGGCCAGGTTTCCGAGCACGCGCCGGTAGTCGACGAGCACCAGCGGAAACCAGATAGCATAGTAGATCAGGATCGGCGCTTTGCCGAAGAGGATCGAATACGCGAAGACGAACATCGAAAGAGCGATCGCCGCGGTCCCGTATGCCAGGTTGCGGTCCGGATCGATGAAGAAGGCCTTGGCGATTTTCATTGGCTTGTCTGGTTGCCGCTCCGGTCGTCCAAGCCCGCACCGATCGGGACGGCCTGGAGCATGATCCGGAAAAGTGGGCACCGGTTTTCCGAAAAGATCATGCTCAAACAAAGAGATAAGAGCATGATGCGATTCAATCCGATCCAATCACATCATGTTCTAGTCGGAGGTCGCGGCCGGCAGCACGATGTGCACCTTTATGACGTCGCCCGGAAGCACGGCGGTGTTTTCGTCGGCCTGGATTTCCGCTGTCTTCCCATCGTGTTCGCGGACGATCGAGTAGTTTACCGCAGGCTCGGAATCCGCGGCCGCCTGTGACGCCAACGCCGGATCGTTCTGCGCGGCCTCCGCCATCAAATCCTTGTACATGCCGATCTTGAGGTTTGCGGCCTCCAGATCGGACTCCACCTGCTGGCGTGTCTGGGCGACGCCGGCGTTGAAATCGTTGCGCAGGCTGGCCGCGTCCTGATCGGCCTTGCTGATATCCTGCTTCGCCCGGAGCGAGGCGGTTTCGAGATCGAGGATCTTTCCTTCCAGGTCGGCGGTCCGCTGCTCGAGCGTCAGGACGCGCTGGTTCACGGCCAGGCCTTTGGTGGCGAGATTGCCGACGCTTGCAAGATCCTTCTTCGATAGTTCGACCTGGCGCTGTTGGGTGTCCATCTTCTGGGAAAGCGAGGCGACTTCCTGCTGCAACAGCGTCTTCAAATTGGCCAGGGCCTTGAGCTGGACATCGAGCTGGTTTTTTCGCGTCTCCTTGAAGGCCGTTTCATCGGCCATCAGTTTCTTGCCCTCAGGCGTATTCTCGAGTTCCTTGGGGAAGTCGATCTTGTCTTCGCCGGCCGCCTCGGCAATCAGCCGGGCGCGCGTTGCCATGAGGCCGAGCCGTTTGGAGGCCAGGACCTGATAGCTGCCGCGTGCGTTGATGAAGTCGCGCAGGAAGCGCCCGCCCAGATTGTCGGCATGGCGCACGCCGCCCGCCAGACTGACCGCTTTCAGGACGGTAAGGCCCGGCAGATAGGGATAGCGCCCGGGTGTCTGGGCATCGCCCGCCACGAAGACCGGCCGGTATTCCGAAATCTCCACAGAGGCATACGGCCGGTCGAGGAGCCCGAATTTCTGCTGGAGTTCTTCGCCGATCTTTTCCGCGACATCGGCGGTCGTCTTTCCCTTCACCGCCATCTCGCCGATGAAAGGCAGGGAGATCGTGCCGACCGGGCTGACCGTGTAGTCGCCATTGATCGATGCCCAGTCGCGAACGGCGGCCTGGGCGGTTTGCCACTCGGCGACGCGGATGCTGAGCTTGTCCATGGCGCCGAGCTGATATGCGTCGGCATGGGCAGGCGCCGGATTTGCCAAAGCCAGGAGAACTGCCGCGACGATCAGTAGGATGCCGGCACGGACCATCCCGCTCATGCTTTTGACGCTCGGCTTCATTGAAGACATCCGCCCTAGTAGCTGCCGCGCGAGGACAGCACTGCTGGAAACGTCTTCACGATGATGACGATATCGGCGGAGAACGACCAGTTTTCGACATAGTGCCGGTCATAGGCCACGCGCGTGCTGTAGGAGACGTCGTTGCGGCCGCTGATTTGCCAAAGCCCGGTAAGGCCGGGGCGGGATTTCAGGTAGAACTCGGCCGCTGTCCCGTAGAGCTGGAGTTCGTCCTCGACCACGGGGCGGGGACCGACGAAGCTCATTTCGCCTTTCAGGATGTTCACGAGTTGGGGCAGTTCGTCGAGGCTGAGCTTGCGCAATACGAGTCCGACGCGTGTGACCCTCGGGTCGTCTTGCAGCTTGCGCGTGGCCAGCCATTCCTGCCTGCTTTGCGGATGGCGCTTGAAATGGGCCTGCATGATCTCGTCGCCGTTTTCCGCCATCGTCCGGTATTTCAGGCAGGCGAAGCTCGCTCCGTTCCGGCCGACGCGGCGATGGCCGTAGAAAACGCTCCCGCCATCCGAAAGCTTCACCAGGGCGGCAAGCATGAGGAGAATCGGGCTGAGTACCACAAGCGCGAGAAGGGCGCCCGTGAAGTCGAAGCCGCGTTTGCAAAGCCCTCCTATCGGAGGATGCCCGTCGCCCTGACGTAGTCGGGAAGGCAGATTGGATAATCTGGCGGCAGATCGCATTCGCTGCTCCGAATTGGATATGTCCGAGGAATGTTGCAACGCACAAACCTCGTATGCCGCCCGCCAGCGCTCAATTGAGGAGAGAAAGTCGAAAAAATAGGGCAGGCCCTATCATATTTTGTAACGATCGGTTATATTGCAATCTGATGACAGTTTGGATATGGATTATCATGCAATGCCTATTATAATTACAATGAATATTTAAGACGATTAATTTTATAAAATCCTAAATAAGGCGACAAATGATCTGATGTGTACCGTTTGTTGAAATAAATATACTATATTAGTTTCTAAATTTTTGCTTTTAGGCGAATATATAGCCAGGGTGGTGCTGCGTTGCGGCGTAACCACACAGAGGCTAAAAGTTTACCGTGCAACGCCGGTAGCATAGGCAACTTCGGTTGCGCCGCCCTGTGCAGTCCAATATAAAGTCAGGTCAGGAATATAAGGACGCATAGTCAGGCAGGGTCGAGTCCGAAAAAGCTTCAACTCATCCCTCCCTGCCGCAATACGACTGCGTGCAACCGGGGCGGGAGGCCTTTTCACGTGACTGCATGCAATCCGCTCGTGGACGGTGCCGGGACGTAATCATGTCCTTCCTGCTCTTTTTTCGTGGATTGGTTGCTGTCCTGGTCGTGTTCGGCGTCGTCACCTATCTCGTGACGCATTCGATCTGGACGACCCTGATACAGACAGCGATCTGCGCCGTCCTGATCCAGCTGGGATATTTCGCGGCTGTTCTTTATATGGTCTGGCGCGCGCCCCACGACGAGGGCAAATCGGGAAGCGAAGGCGAAGTCGCCCCGCCCAATGGATTGCTGGGCCGGGAAAGGCTGGGACGCAAGGCGCGCGTTCCCAATGTTAACCGGTCGCGTCAACCGTGAACCCGACGGCCGCGAGGCGGTCATGAAATCGCCTCCTCCGGTCGTTTAGCGTCCAACCCGATTACAGGGACCTCGTTCCGCGCCGCGCGCCGCGTAGCGCGGAGCTTTCGAATCCGATCGGGATGCCATGCCTTTCGCGCCGGAAATATGCGTCGTCATTGCGGCCAAGGATGCCTCCGCCACGATCGGCCGCGCGGTCCGTTCTGCCTTGCGGGAAGCCGAGGTTGCCGAGGTCGTCGTCGTGGACGATGGCTCCGCCGACACGACGGCGGAGGCGGCGTACGCGGCGGATGACGGTAGCGGACGGCTAAGGGTAGCCCGCCTGGAGGCGAACATGGGGCCGGCCTTCGCCCGCAACCATGCTATCGCGCATTCGGGCGCGCCGCTTATTGCCATTCTGGATTCCGACGATTTCTTCCTGCCAGGCCGCTTTGCCCGGCTCCTGAACCAGCCTGACTGGGACCTGATCGCGGACAATATCGTCTTCCTCGATGCACGCCATGCCGCCGCCGAACCGGATGTCGCCGAATTCGACGCCGCTCCCCGTTCGCTGGACCTTGTGGCGTTCGTCGGCGGCAATATCTCGAAGCGTGGTGCGCCGCGCGGCGAACTGGGCTTTCTCAAGCCGGTGATCCGGCGGGATTTTATCGAACATGCCGGGCTGCGCTACCGCGAGGACCTTCGGCTCGGCGAGGATTACGAGTTCTATGTGCGGGCGCTGGCGCGGGGAGGGCGCTACAGGCTGGTCCATGGCTGCGGCTACGGTGCCGTCGTGCGTCCGGATTCGCTGAGCGGACGGCATCGGACCCTTGACCTGAAACGCCTCTACGAGGCCGACCGGACGATTTTGGAGACCGAACGCTTGAGCGGCGAGGACAAAGCCGCGATATCCCGGCACGAGCGCCATGTCCGGGCGCGCTATGAATTGCGCAACTTCCTCGACATCAAGGCCAAATCAGGTCTTGCGAGAGCCGGCATCCATGGTCTTGCGAATCCCGGCGCCTTGCCGGCGATCGTCGCGGGCGTCGCTTTCGACAAGTATGACGCGCTTGCGGCCCGGTATGCGCAACCTGAAATGGTCTCGGCCTCTCCACGCTACCTTCTGGCTGCAACGCCGGCCCGAAAGGCCGGGACGGGCCCGGCGCCGCGATAGCGCTTTTTCGTTATCCAGGGCGGGTTTGCATTTCCGGGCTTTGTCCCCGGAAATCAGGCGGATGCGCATCGGGGGCCGTCTGGCAGTCCGGCGTCCATCTAACAGTTCCCTACAAAAAGTTATCGAGGCGGCGGCTTAAATCCCGCAAGCGCCACATTCTTGCATCCTCGCTGTCCTAGTTCGCAGTGCAACATCGATCCGACTTGAACAGGCGGCGTGGGGAGGCGCGGCCGGAAACAAAGGAGCCGCCCCCATGACGGCAAACTCGATGACGGCATGTGTGAACGACAGGCTGCGAAGCGGCTTGAAGACATTCCTCGCCGTGGGAACGTTGATGGTCCCGATCGCGTCAACCCTTCCCTCGGCCCATGCTGCTGAAATGCTCAAAGGCGCGAATGGAAAGTCCTTTGTCGACAATTTCGACAAGTTCGATGCCAGGCGCTGGTTCATTTCCGATGGCTGGAACAACGGCAAGCACCAGAACTGCACATGGTCGAAAAAGCAGGTGTCGCAATCGGACGGCAAGCTGACCCTGGCGTTCGAGGCGCGCAAGCTGAAGGACCGCAATCATGTCTGCGGCGAGATCCAGACGCGCAAGCGTTTCGGCTACGGCACCTATGAAATCCGCATGAAGGCGGCGGCCGGGTCCGGGCTGAATACCGGCTTCTTCACCTTTATCGGCGAGGCCGACAAGGCACCGCATGACGAGATCGACTTCGAGGTGCTGGGGAAGGACCCCACGAAGGTGCAACTGAACCAGTTTGTCGGCGGCAAGGATGTCGGTGAAGAAAAGCTGGTTCCGGTCGCAGGCGGCGCAGACCGGGATTTCCACGACTACGCCTTCGTCTGGGAAAAGGATCGCATCCGCTGGTATGTCGACGGCAAGCTGATGGGCGAGGCCACCGATCCGGCGAAGATACCCACCCACGCATCGAAGATTTTCGTGAGCCTGTGGGGCAGCGATACGCTGAAATCGTGGATGGGCCCGTTTAGCGATCCAGGCGCACCGGTGACCGCCGAGATCGACCGCGTCGCCTTCACCGCACTCGGCGATAAGTGCCAGTTCCCGCAATCCATTGCCTGCAAAAAGCTCTAGGCGGACAGGAGCTTCCATGCTGCGCGTGCTCTATTTCGTGCATGATCTTGCCGATCCGGCGGTTCGCCGCAGGGTGATGATGCTGGAGGCCGGGGGTGCGGCGGTGACGCTCGCCGGCTTCCGCCGCACGCCCGGCATCCCCGCCGAATTGGAACGCCTGAGACCAATCGATCTTGGCCGCACCGCCGACGGGAAGTTTGCGCAGCGCCTGAAGGCTGTCGCCGCCGCCGCCATGGCGCTCGGCTCGAAGCTGCGGCAGGTAGGCAGGCCCGATGTCATCATCAGCCGCAACCTCGAAATGCTGGCGCTTGCCGTGCGGGCAAGGTCGCTGTTTTCGGCCGACATCCCGATCGTTTACGAGTGTCTCGACATTCATCGTCTGATGCTGGGCGACAACGGCATCTCCCGGTCGATGCGCGGCGCCGAGCGGGCGCTCGGCCGCAAGGCATCGCTGCTCCTGACGAGTTCGCCGGCCTTCGTGCGCGACTATTTCCGGCGCTTCGACCAGATGGACGCGCCGGTTGCACTTCTCCTGAACAAAGTTCTGGAAATGGCCGAACAACCCTCTTCGTTCGACGCGCATGCGGGCCATCCGGATGAGGGCGAGCCATGGGTGATCGGCTGGTTTGGCGCATTGCGTTGCCGCAAATCGCTGGAACTGCTGGCGGAATTCACGCGGCGCATGGAGGGGCGGTTCGAAATAGTCCTGCGTGGCCGCCCCGCCTATTCGGAATTCTCCGGCTTCGACGGCTTCGTCACGGCCGAGCCGTTCATGCGCTTCGAGGGGCCTTACCGGAACCCGGAGGACCTTTCCCGCATCTACGGCGCGGTCCATTTCGCCTGGGCGATCGACTTCTTCGAGGAGGGATTGAACTCGGACTGGCTGCTGCCCAACCGATTGTTCGAGGGCTGCCGATATGGCGCGGTGCCTATTGCCATGCGGCGGACCGAGACTGGCCGCTTCCTCTCTGGTCGGCACATGGGGCTTCTGCTGGACGAGGCCTCTCCGCATACGCTGGCCGAGTGTCTCGGGCCCATTGACCGTGACGCCTACGCACGGATGCGCGGCAGGATACTCGCCGAGGACAGTTCCACCTGGGTCTGCGACCTCCGCGATTGCCGCGCGCTGGTCGCGCGTCTTGCAGCGCTCGGCCCGGAAAGGGCAGGCGACGCCATCCTGCAGGCCGCGTAACGATGTCGGGAACAGGCAATATGGCAGGCAAGAGGCAGGCGCGGAATGCGCTGCCCGCGATGATCGTCATCCCCTGCCTCAACGAGGCCGGCCACATCGAGGCGGTCATCGACCGGATCGCGCCCTCGGCCGAGCGGATGGACATGACGATCCTTGTTGTCGATGGCGGCAGCAGCGACGGGACAAAAGAGATCGTCAGGGAAATGGCGATCTCCAACCCCCGCCTGCATCTCCTCGACAACAACAAAAGGATCCAGAGCGCGGCCGTGAACCTTGCCGTCGAGAAGTTCGGCGGCGGATTTGAAAGCCTCATCCGGATCGACGCCCATGGCGACTATCCGGCCGCCTATTGCGACCGGCTGGTCGAGGAAGCCGGCGCTACGGGGGCGGAGGCGGTGGTCGTGTCGATGAAGACCCGCGGCACGAGTGCCTTCCAGAAGGCGACCGCCGTCGCGCAGAATTCCAGGCTCGGCAATGGTGGCTCGGCTCACCGCCTGGTCTCGAAGGGCAAATGGACGGATCACGGCCATCACGCGCTTGTCCGGGTAGGGCCATTCCGGGCCGTCGGCGGTTACGACGAGAACTTCAGCCACAACGAGGATGCGGAATTCGACTACCGGCTGACCGAAGCCGGCTACCGTATCTGGCTGACGGAGAAGACCCACATGGTCTACTATCCGCGCGCTTCGGTGCCGTCGCTTTTCCGGCAATATCTCGGCTACGGCAGAGGGCGCGCTAGGAACATATTGAAGCACGGGGTCGTGCCGAAGGGCCGCCAGATGATCCCGTTGCTCGTCGCTCCGGCGGTTGCGGGCACCTCGCTTGCGCTGCTGGACTGGACCGCACTTCTGCCGGCGGGAATGTGGGCGGCGCTGTGCCTCGGCTACGGCGGATGGATCGCCATCCGTCAGCGTGACCCGTACGGGCCGCTGGCCGGTTTTTCGGCGATGGTGATGCATCTGGGCTGGTCATCCGGTTTCTGGCGTGAACTTCTCGCCTTCCGCAGACGCGAGAAGCGCGCATGACGGCGGATTTTCAGGATATGCGCGGGGCCGGGGTGCGGATCGATTTGTGCGTCTGCACCTATCGTCGGCCGGGACTGGAGGAGACGCTGCGTTCCATAGGGGCGCTGAGCGTGCCCGATGGCGCGACCGTCCGCATCATCGTCGCCGACAACGACACCGAGCCGAGCGCCCGCGATCTCGTTTATCGGCTGGCTTCTGTCCTGCCTTTCAACGTCTCCTATGTCCATTGCCCGGCGTCCAATATTTCGCTCGCACGCAACGCCTGTCTCGATGCCGCGACCGGCGATCTGCTTGCCTTCGTCGACGACGACGAGACGGTTTCGCGCGATTGGCTGATCGAGCTTTTGCGCATGGCGGCCGAGACCGGCGCGGATGCCGTGCTCGGGCCGGTCAGCGCTATATATGGCGAGGATGCGCCCCGCTGGATGAGGCGCGGCGACTTCCATTCGACCCTGCCGGTCTGGGTCAGGGGAGAGATCCGCACGGGCTATACCTGCAATGTCCTCCTGCATCGCTCGTCGCCGAGGCTTGCAGGCCGTCGCTTCAGTCTTGGGCTCGGTCGTTCCGGGGGCGAGGACACGGAATATTTCGCGCGCCTTCATGAAGCGGGCGGCACGATAGCATTCGCGGCCGGCGCACTCGTCTACGAGCCGGTGCCGGCCGATCGGGCAAGCTTCGCGTGGCTGGCGAAGCGGCGCTTCCGTATGGGGCAGACCCATGGGCGCCTTCTCGCAAGGGATAGGAATGGCGTGGCGACGGCGCGTGGAATTGGTCTCGCCAGTGCAAAGATCGCCTACTGCATGGCTGCGACGGCGCTGACCGTGATGAGCGCGGAAAGGCGCAGCCGGTCGCTGTTGCGCGCCGTCATGCATGCCGGCGTCGCAAGCGGCCTGCTCGGCGTCCGCGAGATAATCCAGTACGGCGACCAGCCCGTGGGAGCGCACGGCAATGCCGATTGACGTGACCTTCCTGATCGCCGCGTTCAATGCGCAGGAGACGATCGTCCGCGCGGTCGGGAGCGCGCTTGCGCAGGAGGGCGTCGGCGTCGAAGTGGTCGTCGTCGACGATTGTTCGAGTGATGGCACGGCCGCCATCGCCGATAGCATTCGAGATGAGCGGGTTCGTGTCGTCCGGCTTGATCGCAATCGCGGACCGGGCGGCGCCCGCAACGCCGGCCTCGACGCGGCGCGCGGCCGCTGGGTCGCAGTGCTCGACGCCGACGACACGGTCCGCCCCGACCGCATGGCACGCCTGCTTCAGCGGGCGGAGGCGGCGGGTTCCGAGATCGTGGTCGACAATATCGAGGTGATCGACGAAGCGGCCGGGACGAGCATGCCTATGTTCACCGCACAGCGCCTTCAGGCGATGCCTCGGATGACCTTGGCCGAATTCATCGCCGGCAACCTTCTCTTCGAGCAGAAATTCTCCCTTGGCTACATGAAGCCGGTCGTCAGGCGCGATTTTATCGAGGCGCGTGCGCTGCGCTATGTCCAGACGCTTCGCATCGGCGAGGACTATCTGTTCCTGGCGTCGGCGCTGGCCGCGGGCGGAAGCTGCGCGGTGGAGCCTGAGCCCTTTTATGCCTATCGCATCCGGCCGGGCTCGATCTCACGGGTGCTCGAGCTCCGCCACGTCGAAGCCATGCTTGAGGCGGATAAGACATTTCTGCGCGATCATGTTCTGGGCGACGCGGCGCGTCATGCCCAGGCAGGGCGCAGCCGCAGCTTGCGGAAGGCGGCATCCTATCTCTCGCTGGTCGGCCATCTGAAGGATCGCGCCGCGCTCAAGGCGGCGGTGACGGCAATTCGCGATCCGGCGGCGGTCCGGCTTCTCGGGATGCCGATCTCGGTCAGGCTCCGACATGTCATGCGTCCCTTTCGGGAGGCGGGGTAGGCCCCGCGGACTGACGAGCCGACCCTCTTTATCGGCCGCCCCGTCTATCGGGCGGTCGATGCGAACAGCAAACATAAGGCGATTTTCCCGGTCACCATGTACCAGAGGAATCAACCATTGAGCGGAACATTTCGGGCGGCGCCGGACCGGCCGGACGAGTTCATCGACCTCGAGCAATTGCTGGCGATCGCGCTGCGCCGTGCGTGGATAGTCATCCTTTGCACGGTTGCGGGCCTGGTGCTCGGCGCCCTCTATCTCGTCTTCACGCCGCCGGAATATACGGCCGTCACCGATGTGCTGATCGACGACAGCATGCAGAAATATGCGCAGGACACGGCGAGCCCCGTGCCTGCCACCGCGCTGCTGGACGCCCAGGTCTACAGCCAGGTTGAGATCATGAAGTCGGAAAGGCTGGCGCGCTCCGTCGTGGCGGCGGAGAAGCTCGACCAGAACAGCGCCTTCCTCTATCCGCCGCAGTCGCCGCTCGATTGGGCCAAAGGCCGGGTGAAGAGCGTGATCAACTGGTTCCTGCCCAAGCCCGCGGATACGGGAAACGGCGGCGTGTCTCCCGGCGAGGCCAAGGTCCAGGCGGCCGTGCAAATCCTGCAAACCAATCTGGATGCCACCCGCGTCGGCCGCAGCAATGCCATCGAGGTATCCTACGTGGCCAACGATCGCAGCCTTGCCGGCAGCATCGCGAGGGCATACGCGAAGGCTTATCTGACCGACCAGCTCAATGCCAATTTCGATGCGACCGAGCAGGCGTCGATCTGGCTTCAGGGGCGGATCGACGATCTGCGCACCCGCTCTCAGGACGCCGCGCTCGAAGCTGAAAAATACCGCGCCGCTCATGGCCTCACCTCGACCAGCGGCGAACTCTTGTCCGACCAGCAATTGTCGGACCTCAACAAGCAGTTGATCCTGGCCCAGGCCGACACCGCGAACGCCTTCGCCCGCTACAGCCAGTTCAAGGCGATCGTGGAAAGCGGGCAGGACAACGCGGTGAAGAACGCGACTGTGCCGACCGACAAAAGCGTCGGAGGCAGCAACAACGGCATCATCAACGACCTCAAGGCGCGCTATCTCGATATCACCAGGCGCGAGCGGGAAGTCGCATCGCGCTTTGGCGAGGATCACCCGCAGGCGGTGGCGCTGCGCGACCAGCAGGCCGATCTTGAGAAACAGATCTATCAGGAACTCCAGCAACTCACCGAGAGCTACCGCAACGAATACGAGGTCGCGAAGGCACGCGAGGAATCGCTTCGCCAGAACGTCTCCAAGCTTGCCGGGCAGAGCACCTCGGACAGCCAGTCCATGGTGCAGCTAAGGAACCTCGAGCAGAGGTCGGATGCGCTTTCGACGCTCTACAAGGATTTCCTTTCACGGAGCGCCGAGGCCCTGCAGCAGGGCTCCTTCCCGATCGCCAAGGCGCGGGTGATATCGCAGGCCGTCGATCCGAAATTGCCTTCCAGCCCAAGGAAGATCCTGGTCCTCTGCCTGTCGATCGTGCTCGGCATGTTCGCCGGCGCCGGCATCGGTGCGGTCCAGGAGTTCCGCGAGCGCTTTTTCCGCACCGGAGAGGATGTCCGCAACACGCTCAACCTCAATTTCTTCGGTTATCTGCCGAAGCTCGGCCGGCGGCGGGCCGTTCATGCCAAGGACGGTGCGGACGCTCAGGCCGGCGAGGCGGGCGCTACGGCTTCGCAAACGCCCAGTCCGCTCCGGATGGCGTCGCGCGCGCCCGCATCCTCGTTCGCGGAAACGCTGCGCAACATGAAGCTCGGCGTCGATATCGTTCTGCATGGCAAGCCGTGCAAGCTCATCAGCTTCATCTCTGTCCTGCCGCGCGAGGGCAAGACGACGGTCGCCGCCAATTTCGCCGAACTGTGCGCCGCGACCGGCGCCAGGACTCTTCTCATCGACGGCGACATGCGCAATCCGGGGCTGAGCCGCAGCCTGTCCATCGCGCCCGAAGCCGGACTGGTCGAGGCGATCCTCGGCGAGGAGCGCTGGCAGAATGTTGTCAAGGTCACCAGCGGGACGAGGCTGTCGATCATTCCGAACGTACTGGGCGGCCGGCTGTCCCATACGAGCGAGCTGCTTTCCGGGCCGGGCATGGCGAACCTCATCAATGCCGCACGCGGTTCGTACAATTACATCATCGTCGACCTTCCGCCCTTCGGCCCGGTGGTGGACGCGAAGGCTTTCGAGCCGCATGTCGACGGTTTCGTGCTGGTTGCCGAATGGGGTGCTACGCCGAGAAACCTCGTACGTAGCACGTTGCAGAACGAGCCCCAGATCGCGGCGAAGGTTCTCGGCGTCGTGCTGAACAAGACCGATACGAAGAAGCTCGGCCGCTACGGGATTTATGGGGCGTCGGAGCACTATCTCGACAAATACTCTTCATATTACCGGGAGCCCGTGGACTCGATCTGAACGGCCTTGCCCTCGGTCGCGAGGAAGCGCCCACGCCCCCTCCATATGCGAAGCGCGCTCAGCCGGCCGCTGAAATAGGCGCCGGTGTCGATATCGATGCGTCGCCCGTATCGGGTCGCCCGATCGACCGGCGTATGGCCGTGGACGACATGATGCCTGAGAAGCCCCGCGCGCTCATAAAAGTCGGACCGGATGGTGACGAGGTCCTCGTCGGTCTGCCGGTCCAGTTCCCGCTCCGGCCGGATGCCGGCATGGACGAAGACGAAGCGTGCCATCGTCGCCATGATCGGGAGCGAGCGCAGGAAATCCCGATGCGAGGCCGGTATCGTGGCGCGGATCATGCCGTCGATATCGCTGTCGGTCCTGTAGATCGCCTTCAGCCGCTCATAGTCGAGGCCATATGAAGTCAAGGTGGGCGATGCACCCATCCTGAGCCATTCCCGCCGGCTGATCCGCTCTTCGAGATAGTCGAGCATGGCGATCTCGTGATTGCCGGCGAGGCAGATGCGCTCGAAGTCCGCCGTCGGCGGCGCAATCAGATGATCGAGCACCTGCGCGGACGAGGCGCCGCGATCGACATAGTCGCCGAGCATGACGATCAGCTTGCCTGCCGGCAGGCCGGCGCCGTCGGCGGCGATCATGGCTTCGAGTTCCAGCAATTCGTCGAGACAGCCGTGAACGTCCCCCACGGCATAAACGGCAATATCGCCCGTCCCGATCGAGACGCGCCGGCGGGCCTCCCTTTGCGCGCGCGGGGCCAGCAGCCTGCCGAGCTTCATCGTGAGGGTCCAGTCGGTGCGAAAAGCACTCTATCGCTTCGCTCGTTTCGCAGGCTCACGGAAAGCATGATTCGAGCCCTGCTTTTTCCACAAACTGCATTCATAAATACGGGCGTCGCGTCCGCGTTGCGGCGTGGCGTCATGAGGCTGCCATATTGTGCGGTGCAATACCTCGTGGGACGAACAAGTCGTGGCCTTCCTGTTGAGGCTGCGGGTGCGTGGGGGCACCATCCTCTTTACCCTTGGGCCGGGGGCAGAGAGCGAGCAGCGGCACGATGAGAATACTTTTTGCCGGCGGCAATGGGTATTATCCTGAATTTCATGGCGGCGTTCAATCGAGCACGCATCATCTCGTGGAACAGTTGCGAAGCCACGGACACGAAGCCTCGGTTCTCGCCGCGCTTTTCGGCGACGGGGCCTTCGGCATGGCCGCGCGCATCAAGCTGAAGCTGTTGGGGCAGGGGGCGGTGATGGATCGCTTCCCGGGCTATCCGGTCGTACGCGCATGGTTCCCTTGCGAAGCGGTACCCTTCGCGGTCTCGCGCGTCGGCCCCGAGGTAGCCGTCGTCCAATGCCATAAATCCGTGCCCCTGGGAAAAGCTCTCGAAGCGGCGGGCGTGCCGGTAGTCGTCTATCTCAGGAACGTCGAGTTTCATGAACTGGCGGGCGACCTGTCGGAATTGAAGCATGCGCGTTACATCGCCAATTCCGAGTTCACCGCTCGTGCCTACCGGGCGCGCTTCGGCATCCGTTCGACCGTCATACCGCCTACGATAGATCCGGCGAAATATCGGACGAAGACGTCGAGGCAATATGTCACCTTCATCAATCCCTACACCGAGAAGGGGTTTGAAAAGGCCGTCGAGATTGCCAGGCGCTGTCCCGAAATCCCGTTTCTGTTCGTGGAAAGCTGGAAGCTGGACGGCGAGCACCGGATCGAAGTCGAGCGCACGCTGTCGCACCTCGGCAACGTGGTTTTCGAAGGGCGTACCGACGATATGAAGTCCGTCTACGGCCGCACCCGGGTCCTGCTTGCGCCCAGCAAATGGGAAGAAGCCTGGGGCCGCGTCGCCTCGGAGGCCCATTGCAGCGGAATTCCGGTGATCGGATCGCGCCGCGGCGGGCTGCCGGAAGCGATCGGCGAGGGGGGCGTGGTGCTGGATTACGACGCCCCGGTCGAGGAATGGGTGTCCGAACTGCGGCAAATCTGGCGCGACGAAAGCCGCTATGACCGTCTGTCGGCCGCGGCGTTGCGCTATGCGGCGCGCATCCAGATGGATCCCGAGCATCAGTTCGCCGCTTTCCTCGGCGTTCTCAAGCGCGCCACGCGCAGTTCGGCCGCTGTTGCGGCGTAAGTCCGCGCCGCCCGCCGGAAACAACGGCATTTTTTCAGGTACGTCGTATGAGCAGCATCACCGGCCGGCTGATCAAGGGGAGCATATGGCTCAGCCTCTCCCGAGCGGTCGTCAACCTTCTGGCGACGCTCAGCACCTTCGTGCTGGCGTGGTATCTGACGCCGTCCGATTTCGGCCTTGTGGCGCTTGCTACCACGATGCTGCTCATCGTCACCACCGTCACCGAACTGTCGCTCACCCAGGCGCTGATCCGTCACGAGGCGCCGCAGGAATCCCATTTCAGTGCGGCGTGGACGCTCAACGCCACGCGCGGACTGATCCTTTGCCTTCTCTTTTCGGCTCTCGCCTATCCGGCATCCGTTCTCTACGAGGACCCGAGGCTGTTCTGCGTCATGCTGGTGCTGGGGATAAGCGTATTCCTGGGCGGCCTGACCAATCCGCGCCTGGTGATGCTCCAGCGCGATTTGATCTTCTGGCAGGAATTCGTTCTCAGCGTCTCGCAGAAATTCACCGGCTTCGTCGCCGCGGTCCTGATTGCGATCATCTACCAGAGCTATTGGGCGCTGGTGATCGGTGCGCTGGTGAGCCAGGGGACGAGTGTCCTCATCTCCTATCTGGTGCTGCCCTTTCGCCCGAGAATCACGTTCAGCCACATGCGGGAGTTCTTTTCCTTTTCCGCATGGCTGGCGGCAAGCCAGGTAACCAACACGCTGAACTGGCGGTTCGACTACCTCCTCATCGGCAAGGTGCTGGGCGGCGCGAGCCTCGGCTATTACACGGTCGGCAGCAATCTCGCGCGGATGCCGACCCGCGAGGCGACCGCGCCGCTCACCCAGACGATCTATCCGAGCTTCGCCAGCATCCGCAACGATCCGAAGCGACTGGCCGCCGCCTATCAGCGCGTGCAGGCCTTGGTTTCGGCCATCGCGCTTCCTGCCGGCATCGGCGTCGCCGTGATCGCCGATCCGCTGGTCCGCCTGACGCTTGGCGAAAAATGGGCGCCGGCGATCTTCGTCATCCAGTCGCTTGCTTCCGTCTACGCGCTTCAGACCCTCGGCTCGCTCGTGCAGCCGCTCGGCATGGCCAAGGGCGAGACTCGGATATTGTTCCTGCGCGACACCCAGATGCTGCTCGTCCGCGTGCCGATCATCTTCGTCGGGTTGATGACCTACGGGATACACGGCGTCATCTTCGGCCGCGTTTTCACCGGGCTCCTGAGTGCCTTCGTCAACATGATCCTCGTGAAGCGCTTCATCGGCGTCGGCGTGCTGAAACAACTGGCCGCGAATGGCCGGACGCTCGCGAGCGTTGCGGTGATGGCGGCGGGCGTATCGTTCGTCTCGACATTGATGAACGTGGCGGTCGATCGGCCGGCGCTCATGCTGCACATCGCCGTCCTTATCGCATCCGGTGCCGCTCTTTATTGCGGAACGACGCTTCTTCTTTGGCAGGCGATGGGACAACCGGACGGTCCCGAGACCGAAGTCCAGAGGATATTGGCGAAGATCCTGTCGGGCATCCGGCCCGCGGCCCGGCAATTTCCGGCGGAATGAACGATAGCACCGGAAGACGGAGAACAGCGATGCAATCGCAATCGAGCCTGGCCCTGATCGCCCGGATGAAGGGCATGATCCATGATGCCCTGGAGGACCATGTGGCCGAAGACGAGCCGCTGGCCGTCCTCGATTTCCCCGACATCCGCAATTGCGGCGACTCGGCCATCTGGTTGGGCGAAATGGCCTATCTGAGCGGTCGAGGCAAGCGTCCGGCCTATGTCTCGCGCATGCACGATTTTTCGCCGGAAGCGCTTGAGCGCGCCGTGCCTGAAGGGCCGATCTTCATTCATGGCGGAGGCAATTTCGGCGATCTCTGGGTTTCGCATCAGGATTTCCGCGAAAACATGCTCGAGCGGTTCCCGCACCGGCGGATCATCCAGTTCCCGCAGTCGATCCACTACCGCTCGGAGGAACGCGTCGAGCGGACGGCGCGCGCGATCGGGCGGCATCGCAACTTCCTGCTGCTGGTGCGCGACGAGGAATCCAAAGAATTTGCCCGGAAGCGCTTCGATTGCGAGGTGCATCTTTGCCCCGACATGGCGTTCTGTATCGGCGCGGTCGAGCCGGACGCCGCCGAATTGCCTGTCCTGGCCATGCTGAGGGCCGATCTGGAGAAGACGGGAGAGGTGGACCGCTCGGCCTATCCCGGCTTGCCCATCGAGGACTGGATCACCGAATCCGCCCGCCGCGTGCGCCTGTCGAAGGCAGCCGGCGCCGCATCGGCGCTTCTGACGCTGAAGCCCGCCGAAATAAGGCTGCGCAAGCTGGACGCGGCGGCGCACAACCGCTTCCGCCGCGGCATCCGCCAGATCTCGCGCGGGCGCTCGATCGTCACCGACCGCCTGCACGTCCATATCTGCTCGCTGCTTATCGGAAGGCCGCACGCCGTGCTCGATAACAATTACGGCAAGATCGGGCGCTTCATGGCCGCTTTCTCGGGCGGCACGGACCTTAGCTATCGGGCATCCTCGCTGGACGACGGACTGCAATGGGCGACGGGACGGGGCGGCATGGCCGCTGCCGCCTGAGAAATGGATGCAAACAGGAAATTACGGAGACCGTGCCCAATGACGCTCCTCACCTTCATCATTCCGGTCAGGCATCAGGACAACGCCCGTGACTGGGGCCTCCTGAAGGCGAACCTCGTACAGACCGTCGCATCCATCTCGAACCAGACGAGCATCGACTGGCGCGGCATGATCGTGGCCAATGAGGGCGCCGACCTGCCCCAACTGCCTGAGCGTTTCGAGATCGAGCGCGTCACCTTCCCGCCCAACGACATGCATGAGCGCAGCAACGCCGATGTCGAGGATTTCCGCGATTCCTTCCGCCTCGACAAGGGACGGCGCGTGCTGAAAGGCATGCTGGCTGCCCGCGACAGCCGTTTCTTCATGATCGTCGACGACGACGATTTCGTCAGTTCGAGGCTGGTTCGCTTCGTATCGGACAATCGCGATGCGAACGGCTGGATCATCGACCGGGGATACATATGGGACCATGGCGGCAAGCTCCTCTTGGGGAACGACGATTTCAACCATCTTTGCGGGACGTCGCTGATCGTCAATGCCGGCCTCTACGGCTTGCCGGAGCGGTTCGAGGATGCATCCGGAGAATGGATCAAGTCGATGCTGGGGAGCCACCATCGCATCAACGAGATATTGGCCGAGCGCGGCACGCCGCTGGCTAAATTGCCGTTCCGTGGCGCCGTCTACCGCGTTGCCCATGGCGGCTCGCACAGCGGCACGCCAAGCCTGCTTTCGCGCTATTTCCTGAGCTGGGGCGCCCTGAAGCGGCCACGCCGGATGCTGCGCAATCTGTCGAAGCTGAGGCTGGTCGACGGTTCGGCCCGGCGTGAGTTTTTTGGAAAGGTCGCGTGAATTGGCTGGATCGTTCGGTCTCGACGGAACAGCACGATGAATTCGATTCTCGCAGGCTCCGGGCGCATGCGCGAACTCATCCGGACGGTGGGCAACCTGGCGCGCCCCGACGATCGTCCGTCCCCCGGGCCCGTAGCCGGGCATCGAACCCACGGAATAGAGCTGTTCTGGTGGCGGTCGCCGGCCGGCGTGAATTTCGGCGACTATCTCTCCTCGGTGATCGTGACCAAGATGGCGGCGGACGCGGATTGCTTCCTCGACGAGGAGCGGCCCGCCCCCGCGCGGTTGCTGGCCGTCGGGTCCATCCTGCATTTCGCTCGTGACGGCGATATCGTCTGGGGTTCGGGCGTCAACGGCAAGGTTCCGGTCGAGCGCCATGCGTACGGGCATCTGGACGTGCGCGCGGTTCGCGGGCCGCTGACGCGTGACTTCCTTCTCCGGAGAGGGATTGGCGTGCCCGAAATCTTCGGCGACCCGGCGCTCCTGATCGCGGACCTGCTTGCGACGCGGTTCCCCAGCCCGGCCGAGCGCGCGGATCCGGTCGCCTTCGTTCCCAATTTGCACGATCTTCCCTCCATGCAGGGCTGGGAAAACGTGATCTCGCCGCTCGATCCCTGGTGGTCGGTCGTGCGCAGGATATCGAATGCGAGCCACGTCATTTCAACCTCCCTGCACGGGCTGGTCGTTGCCGACGCCTTCGGCGTTCCCTGCACCTATCTTCGCCTGTCGGAGGAAGAAAACCTGTTCAAATACGAGGACTACGTCCTTGGCGTCGGCCGCTCCCGGTTGTCCGTCACCCGGTCCCGGCAAGAGGCGGTGCGGGCGAGCCCGCTCGACGCGATCCGGTTCGACACCGCCCGGCTGAAAGCGAGCTTCCCCTACGACCTCTGGAGCCATTGAGAATTACCTCAGCGATTGCAGGAAGCCGGTCACGTCGCTCCCGACGCGTTGCCATTCATAGATCGAGAGGTCGGGAGCGGGCGTCGTGCAGGCGTCGAGGCTGGTGAGGAAGCGGGTGATATGCTCCGCCGTGATCTCGCCGTCGAAGAGATGCACCCATTGCGCGCCCACTTCCTCCTGCAGTTCCGGCAGGCTGCCGATCCGGGGCGCCAGGATAGGCTTGTTGCGCCCCAGAGCATGAAGCGCAACGCCGCTGTTCAGGATATTCCTGTAGGGCAGCACCACCGCGTCATGGGCGTCGATCACGCGCTCAAGTTCCGCGTCGGGCACGAAGCCGTTGCGGATGTCGAGGTCGATGCGCATGTCCTCGCCGGCCGCCTCGCGGATCCTGCCTTCCAGGTCCTCGTCCTGGCATACGCCGGTCACTGTCAGGGAAAACGGCGTCAACTCGACCTTGCGCGCTTCGGCGACGAGCCGGTCGACATTCTTGTAGTCGCGGATCATACCGAAGAAGAGCAGGCGGTTGCGGCGTTCGGTGGCCACAAAATCGCGCGGTGGACCGGTGAGCGGCTCGTAGCGTCCGTGCACGGTGACCAGGGCCGGCAGGGAGCGCGTTTGCGGGTAGAGGCGCCGGAGTTCATCCCGCGAATGCCGTGAAAGAAGGATCACCCCGTCGAGCAGCCTCAGGAAGAGGCGCGCTGTCAGGCCTGATTTGATGCTGCCGCCGTCATGCGGCTCGAGATTGTGGACGACCCAGACGAACTTCGTCCGGTGCAGGAGCTTGTCCCGCAGCATTCTGGCCAACAGCACGAGACTCGCCTTCCGGCTGGTCGGGCGGAAGAATTCGGTCGGCCAGTGGAAGATCACGACATCGTAATGGCCGCGCCCCAGTTTTTCCCAGTCGAATGCTTCGCGCTGGAAGCTCGAATGGTCGATATGCCGCGCGAAAAGCTCAGCAAAGCTGTTGCCGGCTGCCGAGATGGGCTTCAGTCCGATCACCGGCCTCTTCACGCGGACCTGCACTGGTCTGTCTGAAAATCCGGGCGGTCGATTCTTCCATTTCTTTCTTCGAACAGCAATTTTGCGGCCTCTTCATCGTGCTTGAGCCACCCGCACCCCTTCTTACAGCCAACAAAAGGCCAATTTCCGGACGGCTTCAAATTCGGGCACGGGCCTGGCATGGATGGCGCGTTTAAAGGGACCGAAAGCGGGCCGATTCCGGTTCTTGCCGCGTGTGAATGTTCAAAGATGCGGGTTGCGCGGCCGGTAGCGGGCGACGAGCGCCTTGTTGGTCTCCGCCGCGCCGGGCATGTTGGCGCTCAGATAGATCGGCGCGCCCTTGGCTGAAATCTGCAATCTCGCCGCTGCCTCCACCATGACGGCGTTTATCAAAGCCGCGCCGATCGAGGTGGAGACCGGGCCGACCCGCGACGCGCTCTCGGGCAACGCTGTAACCGCGTCGCCGGGAGGGGCGCCATTGTCGAGCACGATGTCTGCGATATCGGCGAGACGGGGCCGGCCTTGCGCCGCGGCCTTCGAATAGTCTTCCGATGTGATGGCGATGACGGTGGCGCCACGCTCCTTGCCGAGCCTTGCCGCCTCGACCGGAGCCGCGTTGACGCCGCTGTTCGACGCCACGACCAGCACGTCGTTCGGGCCGATCGGATATCGCGCGAAGATGGCGGCGACGACGCCCGGCATGCGTTCGAACGCCGTGCTGGCGACGGCGCCGTCATGCAGCATCGTCGCGGCAGCGAGGATCGGCACGGTCAGCGCCAGCCCGCCGGCGCGGTAATGGGTTTCCTCGGCGAGCATATGGCTGTGCCCGGTGCCGAAGACATAGACCAGCCCGTCCGTGAGGCCGGCTTTCTCGACAGCTTGCGCGGCTTGGGCGATAGCGTCCGCGTTGTGGCCGGGAAGCTTGCCGATACGCTCGGCCAGTTCTTTCAGATAGGCTGTCGCCGTCGGTATCCCGCTCATCTGGCCCCCTTCGATTGCCGTTCCCTATCCACGCTTCGAGCCGGAATAAAGCGCGTCGATTTCGTCGCTGGCAAGAAGTGTTGCCGCAGGACAGGGTCTGAAGCGCGCCGCCGCCGGCTTCAAGGCCCGAAACCCTGGGTGCGGGCGCACTCTCGGCGCTGACGAACCATGTCGCCAGGGGATTGGGCGGACTGCTTCCATATGGTCGACCGGTCCAGCCAGCCTTTATGTTGCGGAGATCGATTCCTATAGCTTAAAGAACCATATGCCTGCCTCTCAGCCACAAAGGGAATGATGGAGCCTTCGGCGCTGGTACTGATCGTTGCCTTGCCGTTTGTCGCAGGCTTGGCGACCCTCGTCCTCCGATCCGATTCGCGTACCCTGGCGACCGGGATCGCCGGCCTGACGACGCTTGCATGTCTGGTGCTAACCGTCATGCTCTATCCATCGGTAGGCAGCGGGCAAAGCGTCCGCCGCGAGATCGAGTGGATACCTTCCCTCGGCCTCGACTTCGCGCTCAGGATGGACGGCTTCGCCTGGTTCTTCACCTTCCTCGTCAGCGCCATCGCGCTGCTCGTCGTCATCTATACGCGCTATTACATCTCGCCGGAGGACCCGGTCCGTCGGTTCTATTTCCTGTTCCTGGCGTTCATGGGCTCGATGCTCGGCATCGTCCTTTCAGGCAACCTCATCCTGCTCGTCGTCTTCTGGGAACTGACCAGCATTTTCTCCTTCCTGCTGGTCGGCTACTGGCATCATAATCCGGCGGCGCGCGACGGCGCCCGCATGGCGCTGACCGTGACGGCGGTCGGCGGGCTGGCGCTGCTCGCCGGCGTGCTGGTGATCGGTCACATCGTCGGCAGCTACGACCTCGATGTCGTGCTCGGTTCGGGCGATGCCATCCGCACGAGCCCGCTCTATGTCCCGGCGCTGCTCCTCATCCTGCTCGGCGCGTTCACCAAGAGCGCGCAGTTCCCGTTCCATTTCTGGCTGCCCAACGCCATGGCCGCCCCGACGCCGGTTTCCGCCTTCCTGCATTCGGCGACGATGGTGAAGGCCGGGGTCTTCCTGATGGCGCGGCTGTGGCCGGTGCTTTCCGGCACGCCCGAATGGTTCATCATCGTCGGGCTGGTGGGCATGGCGTCGTTCGTGCTCGGCGCCTATCTCGCCATGTTCCAGCAGGATCTGAAGGGCCTGCTCGCCTATTCGACGATCAGCCATCTCGGACTGACGACGCTGCTGCTCAGCCTCGGCAGCCCGCTCGGGCTGGTGGCCGCCATTTTCCACATGCTCAACCATGCCACCTTCAAGGCGTCGCTTTTCATGGCCGCCGGCATCATCGACCACGAGGCCGGCACCCGGGACCTCCGGCGCCTGAGCGGCCTGTTCCGCTATATGCCGATAACCGGCACGCTGGCCATGGTTGCGAGCGCGGCCATGGCGGGCGTGCCGCTCCTGAACGGCTTCCTGTCGAAGGAGATGTTCTTCGCCGAAGCGGTGGCGACCCATGCCGATTCGTGGGTGGACGTGGCCGCGCCCTACGCTGCCGTGCTCGGAAGCGCGTTCGCCGTGACCTACTCGATGCGTCTCATCCATTCCATCTTCATGGGCGCGCCGCCCGAAAGCTTTCCGCACGAGCCGCACGAGCCGCCTTTCTGGATGCGCTTTCCCGTAACCTTCCTGGTCATCGCATGCCTTGTCGTCGGCATCGTGCCCGGCCTGACCGTCGGGCCGTTCCTGAAAATCGCCGCCTCGTCAGCGCTTGGCGCCCCCGCGCCCGAATACAGTCTCGCTGTATGGCATGGCTTCACGATCCCGCTTGCGATGAGCCTTGTGGCGCTCGGCGGCGGGGCGCTGCTCTATCTTTTGATCGGCAATTATCTCGAGCGGGCGGAAAGACCGTTCATATTCGGCCGGATCGAGGGCAACCGCATCTTCGAGCGTGTAATGGTCGCGATCTCATGGCAGGGCGCGCGTTTCGTCGAGACGGTGTTCGGCACGAGGCGCATGCAGCCGCAAATGCTGGCGCTGGTCATCGTGGCGATTCTGGCGGCGCTCCTGCCGCTTTCCGGTGGCCTCGGCTTTGGCGATTTCCGGGGAGCGGCGGTCGATCCGGTCTTCGTCGTGCTCTGGACGGTCGGCATGGTATGCGCGGTCGCAGCGGCCTATCAGGCGAAATATCATCGCCTCGCCGCGCTTGTCCTGATGGGCGGAACGGGGCTCGTCACCTGCGTCACCTTCGTGTGGCTTTCGGCGCCCGATCTTGCGGCGACCCAACTCGTCGTCGAGATCGTCACCACCGTTCTCATCATGCTTGGATTGCGCTGGCTGCCCAAGCGTTCGGAGACCCTGGTCGAGCCGGGCGGACTTTTGGCGCGCCTCCGCCGTATCCGCGACCTCGCCGTCGCTATAGCCGCAGGCGCAGGCATGGCCGCGGTCGCCTACGCGGTGATGACCCGCACGCCGCCGGATACGATCGCCAATTTCTTCGTGGAGAAATCCTATGACGAAGGAGGCGGGCGCAACATCGTCAACGTGATCCTCGTGGATTTCCGCGGCTTCGATACGCTGGGCGAGATCACGGTGCTTGGCATCGTCGCGCTGACCGTGTTCGCACTCCTCAGGCGCTTCCGCCCGGCACCCGACAGCATCGAGCGACCCGAGCAGCAGCGCATCCAGTATGCCTATGACGAAGAGGACCCCGATCGCGAGCCCGGCACCACCGCGTCCGACTATCTGTTTGTGCCGTCGATCATCATGCAGTGGATGTTCGCGGTCGTCATCGTCCTTGCGGCCTATCTCCTCTTGCGCGGCCATGATGCGCCGGGCGGCGGCTTCGCGGCGGGCGTGGCGTTGGCAGCCGGCTTCATCCTTCAATACATGGCGGCGGGAACCAATTGGGTCGAAAGCAGGCTGCGCGTCCTGCCGGTCAGATGGATCGGCGGCGGCCTGTTGCTCGCCGCGCTCACCGGCGCGACAGCCATCCTGTTCAATCGCCCGTTCCTCACTTCCTATTTCCGCTATGCCGACTTGCCCCTGATCGGGAAGGTCCCGCTGGCGAGCGCTGCCCTTTTCGATCTCGGCGTTTTCGCGCTGGTCGTGGGGGCGACCGTCCTCATGCTGATCGCGATCGCCCACCAGTCCATCCGCCGGTTGCGCGCCGCCCGTGTCGAGGAGCAGCCCTGATGGAACTGACCCTCGCCATCGCCATCGGGGTGCTCGCCGGTTCCGGCGTCTGGCTGATCCTGCGCCCGCGCACTTATCAGGTCGTGATCGGCCTTTCGCTGCTTTCCTATGCGGTCAACCTCTTCATTTTCTCGATGGGCCGCCTGCGTGTCGGCGCTCCGCCCGTCCTAGGCGCGGGCGGCTTGGCCGATCCCGCCGGCTATGCCGACCCGGTCCCCCAGGCGTTGGTCCTGACCGCGATCGTCATCGGCTTCGCCACCACGGCGCTGTTCCTGGTGGTGTTGATCGCCTCGCGCGGGTTGACCGGCAGCGACCATGTCGACGGGCGGGAGCAGCGCTGATGGAGTGGAGCCGGCATCTCCTCATCCTGCCCGTCCTGCTGCCGCTCGTGACCGGGGCCACGCTCCTGCTCATCGACGAGACGCGCCGCACGCTTAAGGCGCTGATCAATGTCGCGTCGACCGCGCTGTTGCTGTTCGTGACCCTGGCGCTGATGCATATCGCCGACGCGGTCCCGACGGACGGGGCGGCGCTCTCATTGTCCTATGCCATCGGCGGATGGCCGGCGCCCTTCGCCATCGTTCTGGTGCTCGATCGGCTGGCGGCATTGATGCTGGTCCTGACATCGGTGCTGGCGCTCGCCGCGCTTACCTTCTCGATGGCCCGCTGGCACAGAGCCGGTCCGCATTTCCACACACTTTTCCAGTTCCTGCTGATGGGGCTTGGCGGAGCCTTCCTCACCGGCGACCTGTTCAACCTGTTCGTATTCTTCGAAATCGTGCTCGCGGCTTCCTATGGATTGCTGCTGCATGGCGGCGGTGTGTTCAGGGTCCGCTCGGGCCTGCACTATATCGCGATCAACCTCGCCGCCTCGCTCCTCTTTCTCGTCGGCGTGAGCCTGATCTACGGCGTTGCCGGCACCCTCAACATGGCCGACCTCGCGCTGCGGCTGCCCTCCGTGGCGGCGGGTGACCGGACGCTCCTGCAGGCGGGGGCGGCCATCCTCGGCGTCGCCTTCCTGGTGAAGGCCGGCATGTGGCCGCTCTGCTTCTGGCTGCCTCCCGCCTATATGGCGGCCGCCGCGCCCGTCGCGGCGATCTTCGCGGTGCTGAGCAAGGTCGGCATCTATGTGATCCTGCGCCTCTCGCTCCTCATCTTCGGCAGCGCGGCCGGCGAACTGACCGGCTTTGGCGGCACGGTCCTCCTGATCGGGGGCATGGCGACCATCGCTTTCGGTGCTTTCGGGGTGCTTGCCTCGCAGGCCATGGGGCGGTTGGCCGGCTACAGCCTGCTGGTTTCATCGGGCACGCTGCTCGCGGCCGTCGGCATGGGCGACACGGCGGTCGTATCGGGTGCGCTCTACTATCTCGTCAGTTCGACATTGACAGTCGCCGCGCTCTTCATGCTGATCGAACTGGTCGAGCGCGCGCGCGAACCGGGCGCCGACCTCTTGACCGTCACCATGGCCGCCTATGGCGACGAGGTCGATGCGGAGGAGGACGAGGAAGAGGAGGTCGGCGTCATGATGCCGGGCGCGCTCGCCGTTCTCGGCATCTGCTTCGGCTGCCTCGCCCTGCTGCTGTCGGGCCTGCCGCCGCTGTCGGGCTTCATCGCCAAGTTCGCGCTCCTGACGGCCATGCTCAATCTGGACGGGCTGGGCTCCCCGGCGGACATTCCTGCCCGTACATGGGTACTCGTCGTGCTGGTGATCCTCTCCGGCCTCGCCGCGCTGATCGCCATGATGCGCACCGGCATCCGCACCTTCTGGGCGCCGCTCGAAGTGATCGTGCCGCGCGTGCTCGTGGTCGAGGTGGCGCCGATCGTGGCGCTGATCGGCCTTTGCCTCGCCATGACCGTCGAGGGCGGCGCGATGATCCGCTATACCGAGGCGACGGCCAGGGCGCTGCATGTGCCGGCCGGCTATATCGGCGGTGTGCTGGAGGCGGGCAGCATGAAGGCGGCGACCCCATGAGCCGCATATTGCCCCATCCGCTGCTGGCGGCCTCCCTCGTCCTGATGTGGATGCTGCTCAACGCCTTCTCGCTCGGGCACTTCCTGCTCGGGATCGTGGTCGCGCTGATCGCAACGCGCGCGGCGGCGGCCTTGCAGATCCCGAAGCCGAAGCTGAGGCGCTGGCAACTCATTCCCCGGCTTCTAGGTGTCGTGCTCTACGACATCCTGCTTTCGAACATCGCCGTGACCGGCATCATCCTCATGGGCCGCCGTCGCAAGCATGTGTCCGGATTTGTCGCCATACCGCTCGACCTGCGCGACCGGAACGGGCTGGCGGTGCTCGCCTGCATCGTCACCAGCACGCCGGGCACGGCCTGGGTGGAATACGCCGCTGATTCCGGTGTTCTGGTGATCCACGTCCTCGATCTCGTTTCCGAGGAGGAATGGGTGGGCGTGATCAAGGATCGTTACGAAAGCCTGCTGCTGGAGATTTTCGAATGAGCGCCGCCATCCTCGTCTGGTCCCTTGCGATCGCGCAGGCGATGCTCGCGGTCGCCATGGCGTGCAACACCTATCGCATCATCCGCGGGCCGCGCGCTCAGGATCGCGTGCTGTGTCTCGACGCCCTTTACGTGAACGCCATGCTGCTGATCCTGACCGTCGGCATTCGCACCGGAAGCACGTTTTATTTCGAGGCGGCGCTGGCGATCGCAATCATCAGCTTCGTCTCGAGCGCCGCGCTCGCCAAGTTCCTCATGCGCGGCGAGGTAATCGAATGACGCCCGCGGAACTGTTGCCGGCCTGGGCGGCGATCCTTGTCGCCCTCCTTGTCCTGGTCGGCGCCGGCCTGGCGCTGATCGGCGCCATCGGCACGCTGCGTCTCGACGGGTTCTTCGAGCGTGTTCACGCGCCGACGCTCGGCACGAGTTGGGGCACAGGCGCGATCGTGCTCGCCTCGATCCTCTGTTTTTCGGTGCTCGGTTCCCGTCTGGTCGTCCACGAGATCCTGATCGGTATCTTCATCACCGTCACCACGCCGGTCACGCTGATGCTGCTGGCGCGAGCCGTGCTCTATCGCGAACGGGCCGAAGGCCGGGAGGGCGTGCCGCCGCGTTCCATCGTGTTTCGGCGGCGGGATGAATCTCCGACCGGAGAATGAAATTCGCAGGAATGGAGTTTGCGGATACGAATTTTAGCGGCCTTGAAAAAGCCTATATAATACTTATATTTACGGTATGTGCATGAACACCTTCATAAAGATTTCGAGGCTCGCCGGAGAAGGCCGCTACTTTCTCCTGGGGCGGGTTGTTGAATTCGAAGTCCGCACGTAAATACCGCTCCAGGAAATCTTCAAAAAATGCGGTTCATTTTTGGCGGCGCAACGACGCGCCGCGCTGATGGAGCGTATCATGAGATTACCTCGCCCAAGAGATTTCTGTGTTTCCTGTAACCGTTACCTGCCGAGAGCCGCCTCGCGCTGCCCGTGGTGTATCGTATCGGTTGTCGTTTCTCCCTCGGCCTTCGGCCGGCCCCGGCCGGGCTTCCATCTTGTCGGGGAATGGGCAGGGGCATCGCCATGAGCCTTTCCCTTCCTCATGTCGAAATGCCGGAAAGCCGATCCGCACGGCAATTGATCGCCCTGCCGCGCTACGTCGCCTCCGGACCACACTGCAGGCTTCCGGCCGATAGTCCGGAAGCCATCCAGCCGGTCGGCAGGCTTTTGCGCGAGCAGGACATAGTGCTCGGCATGGCGGCGAAGGGAAAGCGGTCCGCGCTGGCGCGGATCGCGGACCGACTCGGGCAAATCGCCGATATGCGAGCAAGTACCGTCCTGGCGGGGCTCCTTCGTCGCGAGCGCCTCGGATCGACGGGCATCGGGTACGGCGTGGCCGTCCCTCACGCGCGGCTCGACGGCATTATGGAACCTGTCGCGATGCTCGCCGTGCTTGAAAGCCCGGTCTGGTTCGGCGCGCCCGACGATGAGCCGGTCGATCTGTTGCTGGCTCTCCTGTGGCCGAAACCGGATGTCGCGGGCTTCCTGCCTGCGCTCGCCGCATTTTGCCGCCTGCTGCGCCAGCCCGATCTGCGCTCGCGCCTTCGAGAGGCGGCGACACCGGCCGAAGCGCGCGCCTGGCTGCAATTGCCCGACGGGCTTCCCGTCGGGCCGTCCAGGGGGCGTCAGCGCCAGCCGAGCGCCGGCGCGACATGGGCCAGGATGGCCTCGATGACGTGCGCGTTATAGTCGACGCCTAGCTGGTTGGGCACGGTGAGCAGAAGCGTGTCGGCCTCCGCAATCGCCTCGTCGCCCCTCAATTCCTCGACGAGCCTGTCCGGTTCGGCGGCATAGCTGCGTCCGAAGATCGCCCTCGTATTCTCGTCGATGAAGCCGATCTGGTCGGCCCCCTCGTTCCCACGCCCGAAATACGCCCGGTCGCGGTCGTCCACCAGCGCGAAGATGCTGCGGCTGACCGATACGCGCGGCTCGCGCTCGTGCCCGGCCGCCTTCCATGCTTCGCGAAACGCCCTGATCTGGATCGCCTGCTGGACGTGGAAAGGCTGGCCGCCTTCGTCGAATTTGAGGGTGGAGCTTTGCAGGTTCATGCCGAGCTTCGCTGCCCATTCGGCTGTCGCGTTGGTCGCGGCACCCCACCAAATCCGCTCGCGCAGGCCTTCCGAATGCGGCTCGATGCGTAGCAGGCCCGGCGGATTGGGGAACATCGGGTGCGGGCTGGGCTGCGCAAATCCCCGGCCGTCCAGCCTTTCGAGGAAGACCTCGGCGTGGCGCCGCGCCATGTCGGCGTCGGTCTCGCTTTCGGCGGGCGCGTAGCCGAAATAGCGCCAGCCGTCGATCACCTGCTCTGGCGAGCCGCGGCTGACGCCCAGTTGCAGGCGTCCGCCGGCGATCAGGTCGGCGGCGCCGGCGTCCTCGACCATGTAGAACGGGTTCTCGTAGCGCATGTCGATGACCGCCGTGCCGATCTCGATGCGTTTCGTCCTGGCGCCGATGGCGGCCAGCAACGGAAAGGGCGAGGCAAGCTGGCGGGCGAAGTGGTGGACGCGGAAATAGGCGCCGTCCGCGCCCAGTTCCTCCGCCGCCACTGCCAGGTCGATCGACTGCAAGAGCGCATCGGACGCCGAGCGTGTCTGCGATTGGGGCGAGGGCGTCCAATGCCCGAAAGAGAGAAAGCCGATCTTCTTCATGCGGTCACCAAAGGCTGCTGTGAATGTTGAGGCGCATTTATGCATTCCCAAGCCGTGTGACAATGAAGGAGCCGGAGGTGGGAAGCAGCAGACTGTGGGAAACAGAAGGCTGCGGGGAGCAGCAGACGCTGGCTTTGGCCGCGGGTTCATCCGGGCTTCGCGGCACTCCGGCCGCTACACCTTTTGAGGCACGTATCCCGCCTATTTGGCGCGGTGACCGTATGCGGCCTTTTCCGGATGATCGGATCGCATCGCAGATGCGCTTCGAAGGGAATCCGCATGACCGCCGTCAGACGCGCGCTGTTGCTCAGCACCGCCGACCGCTACTTCACCCTGGCCAGCAATTTCGCCGTCGTGGCGGCGGTGTCCCGAATTCTCACGCCGGCTGAAATCGGCGTGTCCGTCGTCGGCATGGCCATCCTCGGCATCGCGCTTTCGGTGCGGGAGTTCGCCAGTTCCACTTTCCTTATCCAGCGCGAGGTGCTGACGCCGGGGGATGTGCGCGCTTCCTCCACGGTGATGCTCGTCCTGACGGCGCTGATCGTCGCCGTGCTGCTCGCCGCCACTCCGGCGCTCGCGCGCGCCTACGGGGAGGAAAGGCTGGGCGCGTATTTCCACGTCATTTGCGTTTGCCTGTTCCTCGATCTGATAGCCATCCAGATCGTTGGCCTCCTGCGACGCGAGATGGCCTATGGGCGCATCGTCGTCATCGATATCGCGGGGGCGGTCGCGGGCGCGGTGACAACCATCGTCCTCGCACTTTCAGGCTTCAGCTATATGAGCTTCGCCTGGGCGTGGCTTGCCACCAGCATTGTCGCCGGCATCCTTTCGCTGGCGTTGCATCCGCAATTGTGGATATTCAAGCCGACCTTCAGCCATTGGCACGAAGTGGTGCGATTCGGCGGATATAATGGCGGAATAGCGCTTCTCTACAAGGTTTACGACACCGTTCCCTACATGCTGTTCGGCTGGATCCTCTCGCCGCAGGCCGCCGCTATCTTCAGCCGCAGCCTGATGATCTGCCAACTGCCCAACAAGCTCATTCTCGGCGGCGCGATGTCCGTGATACTGCCGGCGTTTTCCGGGGCTGCCCGGGAAGGCAAGAGCCTGAAGGAGCCCTATCTTCACGCTATCGAGATAATCACGGCGCTGTATTGGCCCGCCTTCCTGGTCCTGGCGGTGATGGCTGAACCCGTCGTCCAGATCGTGCTCGGCGGCCAATGGCATGAAGCCGCCCCGCTGGTGCGGGTCATCGCCATCGCCTCGCTGTTTTCCTTCAGCTTCGAGGTGAACTATCCCGTCATGGTCGCGATGGGGGCGGTAAGGCAGTCGTTCTTCCGGGCGCTGGCGACGTTTCCGGCTTCCGCCGTCATCCTCATCGGAGCCATTCTTGTGAGCGGCCTGCATCTGGCGGCATGGAGCATGCTGTTCATCATCCCGTTTCAGGCGGCCGTCTCGATGTCCTTCGTCAAGCACCGCCTGGGGATCAGCCATGCCGATATTCTGCTTGCCCTGTGGAAGAGCGGCGCGGCGGCGCTGGCGAGCGCGGCCGGCGCCCTTTGCATCGCTGTCGTGTCGGGACCGGACTGGCGGCTTTCCTTCAGCCACGCAGTCACCGCCGGCGCGGCCGCGCTCTTGGGCTGGCTGATCGGCCTCAGGGTCACCAAGCATCCGCTGCTCGAAGAGGCGGCGCATATCGCCTCCGCCTTGCGACGGAATTGGCCTTTCAGGACGGCCATGGCGCCTGTGCTTGGAAAATAGAATAACGCGCCAACGGCCATCGGCCATCGGGAGGCCGCCTGTCAGCCAAGCATCTCGGCGAGGAGATATCGATCCTGGCGTTCGAGTTCGGCTTTCAGCACACCGAGCTTGGATCGGATCGAAGCGGAAATCCCCTCCCTGTTTTCCAGGATGCCGGTGATTTGCACCTTCAATCGCTCGACGTCGAAATCCTCGATGTGGTGGCAGTATTCCCCCTGGCCGAATTCGGCCATGAGCACGTTGTTTTTCCTGGCATAACCGAGAGAAATGGTCGGCTTTCCGGCCTTCAGCGAACAGATGACGTTGTGAAATCGCGTGGCGACCGTGACATCCACGGCGGACATCTGCTCCACCAGCTCGGAAAGCGAGTCGGTTTCGACGGCGACGCATCGCCCGCAAAGGCCGGGCCGCATGGTGGCGAGCCGCCCCAGGATCTCCTCGACTGTCCCCTGGTCCGATCGGGCGCCGGTGAAGAGGCGCACGCTATGAGAACTGTCCAGCAGCCAGGCGATGAAGGCGGTGATGCGGGAGAGATAGGAAGCGTATATCCCGGCGCCTCCGGCGTCCCACGCATGCCATCCCTGGTAACCCATCACCCCGACCCCGACGATCGTTTCCGCCTCTTGGGGTGGAATCCGGGCGGCAGGAGGCGTTTCCATCTTGAACACGATGTCGGGGTAGACAACGTCCTTTCCGGTATCGAAGCCGATGCTTCTCATGAATTCGAGCGAGATACGGTCCCTGTAGGAACGGTATCGCGCGAGCCGCGCCGCCTTTTTCATCATCCAGCGGCTGAGGGGGTTTTCAATGGGCCCCGCGCCGATGCTCACCAGCCAGATTTGCGCACCCGAAAGCCGCGCCGCCATGCACCATTTCAAGAGCGTATACGGCCAGTTGAAGGGGCCGGTACCGAAATCGTCGAGCAACCCCGTTCCGGGCGCGACAAGCAGGTCGAACCGCCGCGCCGCGCGGATCGTCCTCACAAGGTCCACGAGGCCGCCCGGAATCCTGAACAGCGTCTTGTCCAGCCAAAAGAGCAGGCGTGATTGGAAGCGGGAGTTTAGGCGTATCGTCTCCACGCCATATGTTCGGCGGATCGCTTCCGGGTCGACCGAAAGGCAGTGGACGCTACAGCCTCGCGCTTGTTCCTCGAGGAAGCGAAGCATGGCTTCCATCGAGGCGTCGTTGCCCATGTTGCCGATGCCGAACAATCCGAGCAGTGCGATGCGATGCCGGGGCTCGTGCCGTGCCGGTTCGGCGGCGACGGCCTGCGGCTGCCCGGCGTGCGCAATGCGCGGACGTGCTCTACTGGCCGGAGGGTTCATTACGATCGTCGCTTGCTCATGCCTTTTGAGGCGCTGGCCCGTCTTTCCGGCTTCGCCAATGCGCGAATTTTCTTTGGGCGAAGATTTCGCGAAGCCTCCGCATGACGAACGCTCCCACATTCTCGACGCGCAGCCAGTATGCGAAGGGCGGAATGACGCTGGCCGCCGGGTCGAGCGATCGCGAGAAGGCCATCAGTTCGGAGGATTCCGCTTTCAGCCCCCGCATCCAGTGCGACACCGCGCTCCAATAGGCGCGGTTCGCGATGTTTCTGCGGATCATCCGCTCCGCTCTCGGCCCCCAGGGCAATCTGCCGCCCTCATGCGAGAAGAAGCTGGCATAGGCGGCCCATACCTCCTGCAGTTCGCGCCGCCAGTTCTTCCAATTGGCGGCCGAAATGTTGCCGCCATGACGGCGGCGGATGCCCTGGATTGCGTCGATGCGGACCGCGCAACCAAGGGCGGCCAGCCGCATCAGCATCTCCAGATCGTCGGTGTAGTAGAGTTCCGGCCTGTAATGTCCCGCCTGCTTTTGCGCCGCCGTCCTGGTCAGGGTCGAGCCCGTCCCGACCGGTCGGTGCGGCAGGGAGAATATGCCGACGAATTCCTCCGCGCCGACGATCGAGCACGAGGGGGCGTCATCAACGGCCGTTGCGGGGCGCGGCGCGCCGGCTTCCCAGATGAGCTGCCCGCCGAAGGCGAAGGCAGCCTCCCGGTGTTGCTCGAGCGCGCCGACCGCCCTTGCAAGACAGCCGGGCGCGAGAGTGTCGTCGGCGCATAAAATGAGCAAATAGTCACTTTTTGCCCAATCGACGCCGGCGTTGAAGGACGCGTGCGGGCCCTGGTTGGTACTGCGCAGCAGGAGTTCGATGCGGGCGTCTTTCGACGCGAGTTGCCTCGCCACCTCGGCGCTGCCGTCCGTGGAAGCATTGTCGATGATGAGGATGCGGAAATCGTCAACGCGCTGCTCCAGCACGCTTCCGACCGCATCCGGCAGAAAGCCGCCATGATTGTAGCAGGGAATGACGATGTCGACGGTTGGCATGGCGGATGGATCCGGGGGCAATTGCAGGAGCAATCTTCCACTCGAGCGGCCAATGCGAAATTCCCCCATTCGGAGAGGGTACACCGCCGCTACCGCCAATGCGCGTTCTACGCCGTTTGGGCGTCTTTCACCGGGCGTCTCGTCAAAGCATTACTGGCATCCGGACTTCGCGGTGAAAATCATGCCTCCCGATGAAACTGGATGGGACTTGACGGATAATCCTCACGCGGCGCCGGACAAGCGCCGGCCTCGCATCGCCGTGGTCTATATCTGCGACCGGAAATACCACGATATCACGCTGTATTCCGTCGCATCGATAGCGCGCTGCCACCGGTACCCTCTCTGTTTCTTCTTTCAGCAATCTGGCTACCGCGACGCAATTCCCCCGCCCCTGGCGGAGTTTCTCACTTCGCGGGGGCATTCCATCGAACTGCTCGACGCGCCCCCGCCCGGCCGGCTGGCAGGCCTGAAAACCCATGGCGAAAAACATCGGCATATCAGCGGCACCGCACTCCTCAAGGCGAACGCGATCAATGCCCTCGCGCGGCGCTACGACTACATCCTCTATGTCGATGGCGACACGCTGGCTTTCGACGATATACGCTGCGAAGCGCTTTGCGGCTTTGCGGAGACTGCAGCGGTTTGCCTCGATCTGGCAATCGGCACGGGCGCCGACGACCCGCTGGTTTTCCAGCGCTGCGAGGACGCGGGAATTTCGCCGTTCTATTTCAATTCGGGGTTTATGTTGATCAACGCCCGAAAGTGGCGCGAGACGGGTGTGTTAAGCCGCTTCGCCGACAATTTCGCACGCCATCAGCGAAAATGCCCTTATCTCGATCCGTGCCCGACCCACGACCAGTGTGTTTTCAACATGACCTTCGGGGGTGACATCGTCGAACTGCCGATGACGCTGAACGTACAGAAATGCGCCTTCCAGACCGGTATATGGCGGGATGCCGTCTTGAGACATTATACCGGTCCGTACAAATTCCTTCCGGTCCGCCCATGGAGATGCGACCGGAGGGAATATGCGCTGCTTCGGTCCATCAGCCGGGAGACCGGGCTACCGGCTCCAGGCTTTTACGATTTCGGTGTTTCCTACCCTCTGAACAGGCTGCGCCGCCGCAAGGCGGTCGCATCCTATGAACGCGCCTTTGCCGCGGCTACCCGCAAATATTCGCGGATTTCAGATCCCGCCCTGTCTCTTTTCGAAAAAGGCTGAAGCATGCGACCGAAAACAAAGCCCTTCGGCGCACCGGTGCGGCCACCGGTGCGCCGTTCGACTTTCGGTTGATTGCAGGCAGGAACGTCGCGATCTAGCTGACGACGTCCCTCAGCTTATAGGCTACTTCCGTCCGGTTCGTCGCCTTGAGCTTTCTCATGATGCTGCGGATGTGCACCTTGACGGTGCTCTCGCACAGATTGAGCTCGTAGGCGATGATCTTGTTCGCCTTTCCCTGGCGCAGCGCCTCGACGACGTCGGCTTCCCGCGCCGTGAATATGCTGTGGAGCGGCCTTGAGCCGTTCGCCGCCGAGAGGATGGTTTCCCGCAACGCCAGGAAGGCCCCGGCGGGAACGAATACGCCTCCGGCGCGCGCCAGTCCTATGGCTTCGGCCGCAACCTTGAGCCTTACATTCGACGGGATATAGCCCCGCGCTCCGCTCTCGAGCGCGGAGAGTATCTGCACCGGATCATCCGAATCGGCGATGACGATCGCCGGGATGTTCCGGAACGCCGACACTGCGGAAGCGATCTGGTCCCTTGCCGATTGCTCGGTGACCTTCCTGCTGCCCATGATGAGTAGAAGGGCGGAAGGAGCGGTCTTCGTGCTGTTTTGTCGGCGCAGTTCGTCGATGGATGCAACCGTTCGGAATTCAAATTTCGGATTGTGCTCGCGTAGGCTCCGCGCCAGGCACTCCCGGTCCAGCGCGCGGCTGTCGATGATGACGATCGGGCCGATGATCGCCTCTTCTGCGACGGTATCTTCCCCATCGGTAGTGTCTATATCATCTCCGTCGAAAAGATATTTCCCTGGGACGGAGGCCTTCTCCTTTAGGGCCGAAATATACGATGCTTCCATAGGGTGATTTCCTCAACATTCGGAGCTTTCTCCAACCAATCGGCTGAAGGATCAAAGCAACACAAGATGTGCTGTTCGCGCCACTTCGAGCGTTGTAGACCCTGTCGACTTTGGCAAAACAGCCCCGGCTACCCAACTCTCTCGTCGGATGTGGACTAACACACCGTTCGATCGTCTAAATTATATAACGCTGTGGACAAGGCGCATTAATCTCGATTAATCACTCGTAAATAAATTTGCAGGTGATATCTTAACGCAAAAGTAGTACAACTAGAAATTGTGTCGGATATCCGTGGATCGAAATCCCGGGCGCCTGAAAGGTTTATTCCGAGTTCAGCGCGCCGAGAGCGAGATAGGCCCCGTCGAATTGCGTCATGCCGTAGAGGCTATCGAGATCGAGCAACTGGACCGCTGCGCCACGGAAGATCAGAAGCCCGTCTTCCCGAAGGTCGCGTAACACACGGTTCGTGTGAATGGCCGTAAGGCCCAGGGCATCCGCAAGATCGCTTTGGGTAAAGGGGAATGAAAAGGCCTGTCCATCCGCCAGGCCCGCGACCCGCAGCCGATGGCGCATCTCCAGCAAGAGATGAGCAGTTCGCTCTATCGGCGGACGCCGCGCGATATTGGCCAGATGCTCGGTCGCAATGCCGAAATTCCTGTTCAGCAGATGCACGAACATCGTGGCCAGGAGAGGTGTCTGCCGCATCAGGAGCGGTTCCCTGTCCAGCGCTATCTCAAAGACCGTCACATCCGTAACGGCGAGGGCGGCTCTGTAGCTGGCGCCGAAGATCGAGCCATTGCTGAGCAGGTCGCCGCGCAAAAGGAAATCCGCGACGAGCCGCCGCCCGTCGGCCATCGACTTGAACGAAAGCGCCCAGCCGGAAGAAACAAGCAAAAGCGACCTGCGGACGGCGCCTTCCTCCAGAATGACCGTTCCGGCAGGATAGACCCGCTCGACGATCTTTACCCCGGTCAGCGCATTTTCTTCATCCTTGCTCAAGGACAGGCAAAAGGGTCGCTCGCGAAGAAACTGCAGAAATCTTTCAGAGATCGAACGCATTCTCATCCTAGCCGGGTGGAGCGAGAACAAACGCGGCGCTTAGCCAACAGGTCGGGACAGGCGGCAGTGCGGACAGCATCGGCTTATCTCCCTCCAACTTTTCAGAATTGAATTCATGAAATTGAACGATAACTTAAGAAGCCGTCTATTCGTCAGTTAGGTGGTGTGCCTGAAGGAAATAGGTGTCATTTGATCGGAGTCAAATTTGGGCGGGGTGGTTCTCCTGTCGCGCATACTCCAGAACACGGGTCAAAAGTTTGCTGTAGGCTAACCTGATATCTTTGGAATAAGATATCGATTATTGATACTTCACTAAAAATTGTATTTGCATGAATCTCCCGCGTACATAACCGGGAACAGGCTAGAAGAGATTTATTTAATTTATGGAAAGACCATGGATATGGGTTTTCTCCGTCTGCTTCACCGATAGACGGTACGTTAGAGCCATGGCGGGAAGCCGGTTCGAACACCTTCTTTATGAGTAGGTATATAGACCGGCCGCAGGCGTTGCGAGCGATATCGTCGGGCGGCGAAAAAGCGAACGCGGCCTCGCTTGTTCGGTATCCGTGGGCTTTCAACGGTCGAAGCGGGGGCTCAACCGAAGGACAGGCTGGCCTTTTTGAGCGTGTAGGCCTCCGCGAAGCCCTCCGGCGCGCGGCATTCCATGCCGCGAAGCCGGGCCAGTCCCCTGAACGTCTCGGCGTCGAACCAGTCCTTCGATCGCTGGCTGGCGAAATGGCTGTGAAGCAATTCCATCTTGCGTTTCAATTCTTCCCGTGAGAGCGGCACGTAAATGTCCGGCCGACCGATGTCGCCGTCCCATTTGGGAATCTCGTATTCCAGGATCAGATGGTCTCGAAACAGGTTCCAGGTGATCTCGTTCACCGTGCGATGATCCTGGTGCGCGTCGTCGCGCCGATGCGTGAAGATGATATCGGGAGTTGAGCGGCCACGGATGGCGGCCAGCCATTCCTTGATCTGGCGCATCTGGACAGGAAAGAAGCTGTCGTCGAAGCCGCCGAGTTCCAGCGAGACGGATTGCGCGCCGGCAAGAAATTCACAGGCCGAGGCGCGAGCTTCCTCCTCCCGCGGTCCCCTGGCGCTTGCCACGCACCAGGTTACCTCGAGGCGGACGCCGCGCCCGATCAGGGAGAGGATCGTGCCGCCGGCGCCGATCTCGATGTCGTCGGAATGCGCGCCGATACACAGGATCGACAGCGGCTCGCCGGCTCGGCCGACGGAAAGCGGAATCATGCGCTGGCCGCTGCGGCTCCGGCCCTGCCGGCTTGCATCTGGTGGTTCCAGGGCATGTTGCCCTTTTCGACCATGTCCTCCAGCGCTTGCCAGTCGCGCAGCGTATCCATGGAACGCCAGAAGCCTTCGTGCTTATAGGCCATCAACTTGTCTTCGGCGATCAGGCGCGCGAAGGGCTCGAGCACCAGTTCTTCGCCTTCGCGCATATAGTCGAAGATCTCCCCGCGGAAGAGGAAATAGCCGCCATTGATCCATATGTCCGAAGTGGTCGACGTGCGGAATTCGCGGACCCGGCCATCTTCGGCGATATCGGCGAGGTGGTAGGTCAAAGGCGGCCTCACGGCCAGGAAACAGGCCAGCTTGCCGCTGGCGCGGAAACGGGAAAGCATGTCGTCGAGATCGACGTCCGTCAGCCCGTCGCTGTAATTGGCCAGGAAGATATCCTCGTCACCGACGAAGTTCCGGACGGCCCAGAGCCGCTCGCCGATATTGCGCCAGATGCCGGTGTCGATGAGGGTGACCCGCCAATCCCGGGGATGCTCGTCCAGCACCCGGACGTCGCGGCCGCCGTCGGAGATGACGCAGTCGGCGAAGCTCTGCGGGCGCGCGTTAAGGAAGAAATCCTTGATGACGTTGGCCTTGTAGCCGAGGCACAGGATGAATTCGTCATGCCCGTAATTGCTGTAATACTGCATGACGTGCCGCAGGATCGGCTGGTGGCCGAGCGGGATCATTGGCTTCGGCACGCTGTCGGAATATTCGCGGATGCGCGTGCCGAGCCCGCCGCAGAACAGGACGACCTTCATGAGAGATACTCCTCGGGATCGATGACGGTCACAAAAGGAACGGGAATTACGAATTTCGCGCCCCAGGCCGCGACATGCCGCATCTGCCGGATGATCTCGTCCTTCAGGTTCCACGGCAGGATGAGGATGTAATGAGGCTTGGCCTCGTCGATCGCCTCGACGCTTCGAATGGGGATGTGCATGCCCGGCGTGAAACGGCCATGCTTGTGCGGGTTGCGGTCGACCGTGAAGTCGAGGAAATCCGTGCCGATCGCGCAATAATTCAGGAGCGTGTTGCCCTTGCCCGGCGCGCCGTAGCCACAGATCGTCTTGCCGTCGTTCTTGGCGGCGACGAGGAAGGCGAGCAGGTCGCGCTTGGCGCGCCGCGCGCGCTCGCCGAAGGAGAGATAGACGGTCATTTCCCTGAAGCCGTGGCGCTCCTCGCGCTCCAGCAGGGCGGCGACCGCCGGTGAATCGGCCCAATGGCTCCGCTCGTGGGCGAGATAGACGCGCAGCGACCCGCCATGGGTGGGCAATTCCTCGACATCGATGAGCTTCAGTCCGTGCCGCCGCGCCATGATGTCCACGGTCGTCAGTGAGAAATAGGAGAAGTGCTCGTGATAGATCGTGTCGAACTGGTTCTCGGCGACGAGCCGTTCGATGTGCGGGAATTCCAGCGTGACGACCCCCTCGGGCTTCAGGAGCAACGCCATGCCGGCGACGAAATCGTTGAGATCGGGCACCTGCGCCAGCACGTTGTTCCCGGCGATCAGGTCGGCGCGCTTTCCTTCCGCGACCAGCTTTGTCGCGAGGCCGACGCCGAAGAATTCGACCAGCGTCGGCACGCCTCTTGCGACGGCTTCGCGCGCGACATTGGCGGCAGGCTCGATCCCGAGCACCGGCACGCTGAGCGGCAGGAAGTGCTGGAGCAGATAGCCGTCATTGCTGGCAAGTTCCACGACGAGGCTGTCCGGTCCCAGATCGAGCCGCGTCTTCATCGCCACGCAATAGCGTCGCGCATGCTCGACCCAGCTTGTCGAGTACGACGAGAAATAGGCGTAGTCGCTGAATATCTCATGGGCGCTGACATATTCCGGCAACTGCACGAGGAAGCAGGCTTCGCAGACCATGACGCGGAGCGGGAAATAGGGCTCGACGCCGTCGATCTGGTCCACCCTGAGAAAGCTTTCGCATGGCGGCGACATGCCCAGATCGACGAAATCGTACTTGAGGTGGGCGCCGCAGAGCCGGCATGTGCGCAGAGGTTCGGCCGAGATTTGCAGTCTGGCCTCGCTGGCCTGGATATTCATGCGCCACTCCGGGTTTCGGGAACGCCATCGGTCGATGCGTTCAAATTGCGAGCGCATGGAGAATAGAGCGCCCCCGGCGCCACCGGCGATCCGGCAATTCGATAGGCCGGAATAACTCCATTGAACGATCGTCCGATGCGCCGCGGTGGCGCCTTACGGACAATAGTCGAGTGTGCGGCATCGGTGTTCGCCGGAAGGCGTAAGCCGGGCGCGGTGCTCAGCCTTTCGTTCAGCATGAACCATACCGGAGACCGATATCGCTCGAGCGCTCGCCGCGACATGGTTTCACCTGCCGCGGCGAGATCGCGGGGAAAACCTGGAAGGGCAGGGATGCGTTTCGAGGAAACCGTGCTCAAGGGTGCCTGGCTGGTCGCGCCGGAGCCCGTTCATGATGAAAGGGGCTTTTTCGCACGCAGCTTCTGCGTCCAGGAATTCGGCACGCGCGGGCTGGAAACGAAGTTCGTCCAGCATTCGATGTCGTTTTCGCGGAAGCGGCACACCTTGCGCGGCATCCACTTCCAGCGCGCGCCTCATGCGGAAGTAAAGATCGTCTCCTGCATCCAGGGCGCGATATTCGACGTGATCGTCGATCTGCGCCCCGGATCGCCTACCTATCGGCAATGGGTGGCCTTCGATCTTACGGCGCAAAACAGGCTTCAGCTCTACGTGCCGAAGGGTTTCGCGCATGGGCACCAGACGCTCATGGACGAGACGACGGTGGCGTATCTGATTTCGGAGTTCCATGTCCCGGCGGCGGCGGGCGGCATCCGCTATGACGACCCGCTGCTTGCGATAGACTGGCCGGCCCCTCCATCGATCCTGTCCGACAACGATCGGCAATGGCCGGCGCTGGAATCCACTGGCGCCGCTTGAGGCGCTATGCTGTTTCCGCTGTGAGAAGACCGTTTTCCCGCAGCAGGTCCGCTGCCGCGGCGACTTCCTTGAAGGGCAGGCCGGCGCGCTCGGCGATTGCCAGGAGCGAGTTTCCGCCATCGGCCAGATTGAGAACCCATAACATCGCCATGGCCTTCTCGCCGGCGGATTTGTCGCCGCCGAGCGCGCTGTAGAGGCCGCGGCGGCCGAGCTGCGGCTCGCCTTTCGGAAAGCGGTTGAGCGGCGTCCAATCCGTTTCCACGATGTCGACGACTTCCGTCAGCAGCCGATAGGAATCGGCCAGATATTCCGGGCGGATGAAATCCAGATTGTCCGCCGAGTTATGGTATTCCGGGAAGGTCGCGAAGCTCGAGCGCTGGAACAGGCCGACAGGAAGATTGAAGCCCGGCGAGCAGAATTGCCGTTCGTCATAGCCATAGGGCGAGAAATCGAGGAGCCGCGAGCCATTGGCGTTTCGCAGCACGTGCGCCATGGCACGGTCGATGAAGGCGTCATGGCGGCGGCTTCGCTTGTAGCTCGGCCCGCCGCCGTCGCCGACGCAGGAGATCACCAGCCCGTGGTCAATCAGTGCCGTGCGGGACTCATTGGCGGAGAGCCAGGCGAGCGCGCCGATGGTGCCCGGCGCGAACAGGAAGCGATAGGTGTAGCGCGTCCGTCGGCGGCTGATATCGCGCGCAAGCAGCGTCAACAGCGCCAGCCCCGAGCAATTGTCGTTGGCCATCGACGGGTGGCAGATATGGGTCGTGAAGAGGAATTCGCGGTCGGTCTCTCCTTGATGTACGTATTCGCCGTAGGTCAGGCTGCCGTCCTTCAACTCGCTGTCGATACGAACGCGGTACATTCCCGGCGCCAGCGCGGTCAGTTGCCGGTGGGACATGCAGAAGCCCCAACGCGGCGCGTAATAGGATGTCCGGTAAGGGATGAGGTCGGGCTGATCGGGGAGCGTATGGACATGCTCCTTGAGCTCTTCCAGATGCACCATCCGGTCGACCGGAATGCTGTAGTTCAACACGGCGAGATTGGAGGTCTGGAAGTCGACGACCCGGTGGCCGCTCATATCCTCTATGAAGGCCTCGCGGATTTCCCATTCCTGCGGCACTTCCCAGTCGAGCACGCGCGTGCCGGTCGGCACCTCGCGGCGCTCCAGAGGCAGGTGGCGGCCGAGAATGCGGAGCGTCTCGCGAACGCCCTCTCCGGTGATGCTCCGGCAGATCGGGAAGATCGCTTCGGCAAGGGCGAAGATTTCCGTCCCCGTGGCGGTAGCCGGCGCTTCCGAAGCGTTGGCGGGGAGAGGCCGCGAACGGGCTGGTGACACCTCAATGCACCGTCGCCATCCGGACGGCTTCCTGCGAGACCTCCTCGACGTGGCGCAAATCGCTTTGCAGGATGCCGGACTTGATGAGGTGGCGGATATGGGCGATGCGCTGGAAGCGCGGCCCTTCGAAATCCTCGACGGTGAGGCGCGATGCCCTGATCGCCTCGTAGAGCTGCTGCGCGCCCGCGCGCGCGTCCCAGCGCGGCTTCGCCTCGGGCAGGACGCGCGCCAGCTTGGAGAAATCCACCCGGTAGGAGCGCTTGTCCGGCCCGGCATCGCTGGCGAAAGTCAGCTTGCAGCCGGGCACCACCTCGGTGACGATCTGGGCGATGTCGCGGATGCGGTAATTGTGCTCGGTCGAGCCGACATTGAAGGCCTCGTTCCAAACCAGTTCGGCCGGCGCCGTCAGGCCCGCCAAAAAGGCCCGCGATATGTCCTCGATATGGACGATCGGCCGCCACGGGCTGCCGTCGGATTTGAGGAAGATCAGCTTCTCGGTGACGGCCCAGGCCACAAGATTGTTGAGAACGATGTCGAAGCGCAGGCGCGGGGAGACGCCGTAGGCCGTCGCCGGCCGGAAATAGACGGGGCAGAAATTGCCGTCGGCGAGCCTGGCGATGTCGTGTTCGGAAAGGACCTTGGAACGGCCATAGGCCGTGACCGGATTGAGCTCCCCATGCTCGTCGATCAGCCCTTCTTCGGAGACGCCGTAATTGCTGCAGGAGGACGCAAGCAGGAACCGCTCCACGCCAGCTTGCTTTGCTGCCCGTGCCAGCCGGACGCTGGCCAGATGGTTGATTTCGAAGGTGATGTCGGGGTTGAGATTGCCCAGAGGATCGTTGGAAAGCGCGGCCAGATGGATCACGGCGTCGAAGCCCGCCATGTCGCGCCATGTAACGTCGCGGACGTCTTTCCGGATCGCAGGTACATTGGCGATGCGGCCGCCCCCGGAGAACGTGCAGCGTTCGTAGAGATAGCTGTCGAGCCCCGTGACTTCATGCCCCGCCGCAAGCAGGATCGGGACCATTACCGAGCCGATATAGCCCTGGTGACCCGTAACCAACACTTTCATCGCATTTCTCCAGACCGATTTGCCGCCGAAGGTTAGCGTCCCGTTCCCCTTGCCGACGACCGCCCCAATCGGATGAGCAGGGGGCGGAAGGCCCCCGTGAGGGTAAGCCTTCCGTGGGAGATCGGCGCTTCATGGGGCTCGCGGGCGAAGGAGACCACCGGCCGATCATTCGCCGGTCGCAGGCAGGCCGGTTGCAGGCCCCATTTTCGGATCGTCGCTGAAAAGGCCCGGATGCTTGGCCCTGAATTCGCTGGAGGTCGCAAGCCCGACGGCCACATCCGTCCGTGTCATGGTGCCGGACGCCAATTGCCGTGTGTAACTGGTGCGTCCGTCATTGTCGGCGACGCGATTGAGAAGCAGCTTGTAGAGAAAGCTCACATAGGTGCGATCCGGCAGCCCGAAACCATTGTACCTGTCGTTGAACGCGTTCGAGCGGAACATCGATTCGACCAGGTCGGTAACCTTCGCCTTGCCTTCTTTAAGCCGCCCGGCCCATTCGGTAAGCGCGGCGGGCTCCGGCTGTATGCCGAGCACCATGCAGTAGGTGTAGCGTACCCTTCGCACGTCGATCGGATCGGCACCCTTTCCGATCTCATCCAGCCGGCATCGGGCCGCGGGAATGGACCGTTCCTCGCCTCGGATCAGTGCGCGGGCTGTCGCATAGGCGGGTTTCGGTTCACCGGTCCTCCAACCGTCGCCCGGCTTCGGGACGACACGGACAAGTCCCATATAGGCTTCGTAATCGGGCGCCCAGTAGGGCTCGTCCATCAACTCGTAGACGAAAGCGGCCCCGACCTTGTAGGTCGGCGCGAGTTCCTTCAATCGCGTCATCATGGATTTCAGCCCGCTCGCCTGCCCCTCGTCGCCATGCTGGCTGCCGTAGGGATTGTTGAACTCCGTGACCCAGATCGGATGGCCGTATTTGGCAAGACGCTCGAATGCCCATTCCGGATCCTGCCCGTAAATGTGCCACACCGAGATATCCCAGCGTATGCCGTCGTTCTTCATCCTCTCGAATGCTCCGATGTGGCCCCAACCCGCCGTTCCCATGGCTTTCAGGATGGTGGGATCGACGGAGATGGTGCCATCGGACAGCCCTTTCAGGATGGCGCTCGCCTGCTTCCACCTGGGGCCGTAATAATCCAGCACGTCGCGGCCGGACGCCGTGCCCCAACTGCAGGGATATTGGGTGCCGTCGTCTCTCGTTTCACACGGTTTTATAAGGGTCGGGTTTTCCGGTTCGTTGCCGAGTTCCCATATCCGGATGTCGTCCTTGAAGCGCGAGACGAGCCCGACCGCCAGGTCGAAGGCGCGCTGGTAAAGCACCTTCGGATCATTGCTGTCGAGGTCGCCCGGCGTGATGACGGGAAGGACTTCTATGCCATGCTTCTTGCCTTCCGCCACCACCGCCGCCAACTCGTCGGCCTTGTTCATGCCGGAGATGTTGACCCGGTAGGATTTCATGCCGAGATCGGCCAGGAAGTCGAATTGCTCTTTGATCGACGTGCCGGGGTAGGCGTAGAACGGGTGCCCGTTCGCGCCCCACAGGAAAGCCGCGCGAGCGGGCGATACGAGCGTGGCCAGCAGGGCCAGACAAATCCACAACTGCTTGATCATGGGGTGATTCCAGACTTGGCCTAGGACGTGTGGTCGACGCGGACGACGGCGAAGGCGGTCCGCAGGAGGATCAGGAGATCGCGGCGAAGGGACCAGTTGCGCACATACCGGGAATCGAGCGCCACCCGCTCGGAGTAGCCAATGCTGTTTCTGCCGCTCACCTGCCACAAGCCGGTGATACCGGGCCGGGCGCTCAGATAATCGGCGGCCGCCGCACCGTAATATGGCAGTTCCTCGGCTACTACCGGGCGCGGCCCGATACAGCTCATGTCCCCGCGCAGCGCGTTGAAGAATTGCGGCAGCTCATCGAGGCTCGACACCCTGAGGAGCCTGCCGAACAGCGTGATCCTCGGATCGTGCTTCAGCTTCTTCCTCTCGCGCCATTCCAGCGCGGCATCGGGATTGTCCGCCAGATATTTCTGGAGCGCGACGGAAGCGTCGGGCCGCATCGTGCGGAATTTGTAGCAATCGAAGGGTCTGCCGGCGAAGCCGATGCGCCTGTGGACGAAGATGACCGGGCCGCCACCCGCCGCCAGTATGAAGGCTGCGATCACGAGCATTATCGGCGCGGCGAGTATAAGCGCGAGCGTCGCAACGACGATATCCATCAGCCTCTTGGCCATGCCGCCAAGCGGCTGCCGGCCGGCTGCCGGATACCCGAGCGCGCTCGTCAGGAATGTGCCATCCGGCGACATGTCGAACACGGGCGTTCCCGCGCCAGACGTTGCGAATGGATCGGGTATCCCGCCTTCCGGTCGGATGGCGAAAAAGCCCGGCTGGGGAGAGGTGGTCTCCGTGGAATTGGCCGACATCGACATTGTCAGATTGCCTTGCGTTTCAAGCATTCTGCAAAGCGCGGCAACCCGTTCGCAAGGATGGCAATAGGGGTAATGCGGCAGACTTAGGCGCGCCTGTCGGGGATAGTCCCGCCGGCTACGGAGGCGGGCCACGTTCCTTGCCATGGATGGTTCCTGCCGGTGTCCGGCGGTGCGAAGGGCGTGGCGTCCATCCGGGTTTCGGGCCGCGCTGTGCCCGGCGCTACACCTTTAGCGCTACGCACTCTATTCGTTTTCATGCGGCGAAACCGGAAGCGCTTTGCCTAGAATCCCGTGCCAGGAGTTCCAGGGGATATGTACACATGGCAGGTCTTACAGTTTCGGAATTCGTCCAGTCCGAGCGCCTCAGGGAACGGACGCGCCGGTTGATTCCCGGAGGCGCCCATACCTACGCGAAGGGCGATGATCAGTATCCGGTACTGGCGCCGGGCTTCATCGAGAGAGGTGAAGGCTGTCGGGTCTGGGACGTCGACGGCAACGAATTCATCGAATACGGCATGGGCAACCGCACCGTCGGTCTCGGCCATGCCTTCGCGCCTGTGGTCGACGCGGCGATTGCCGCGATGAAGGGCGGCTGCAATTTCGTGCGCCCGGCGCGCATCGAGGCGGATTGCGCCGAAACGCTCCTGCGCATGATCCACGGTGCGGAGATGGTGAAATTCTGCAAGGACGGTTCCGACGCCACCTCCGGCGCCGTCCGGCTCGCCCGCGCCTATACCGGGCGCGACCTCGTCGGGTGCTGCAGCGACCATCCGTTCTTCTCGACGGACGACTGGTTCATCGGCACGACGCCCATGAACGCCGGCGTCCCGCGCGCGACACGCCGCCTTACCCTTACCTTTCGCTACAACGACATTGCGAGCGTCGAGGCTTTATTCCTTCGCTATCCCCGCAAGATCGCCGCGCTCATCATGGAGCCGGCGAGAAGCGAGGAACCTGTGGACGGCTTCCTGCATCGCGTCCAGGAAATCTGCCGCCGCGAAGGCACGTTGTTCATCCTCGACGAAATGATCACCGGCTTCCGCTGGCATGCCAGCGGCGGCCAGCATTTCTACGATATCGTTCCGGATCTCTCCTGCTTCGGCAAGGCGATGGGGAACGGCTTCTCGCTATCCGCCCTTGCCGGAAAGCGCGAATTCATGCGCCTCGGCGGGCTCGATCATTCCGACATGCCGCGCGTCTTCCTCCTGTCGACCACGCATGGCGCGGAGACGCATGCGATGGCGGCCGGGATCGCCACGATGGAAATCTACCGCACGCAACCGGTCATCGAACATCTCAACCGGCAGGGGAGCAGACTGAAGGCCGGCATGGAAGAGGCCGCACGGCGGCGCGGTATCGACGCCTTCGTCCATCCGGTCGGCCGGCCGTGCTGCTTGACCTACGCAACGCTCGACCGGGACGGCAATCCCTCGCAATCCTACCGCTCCCTGCTGCTGCAGGAAACGATACGCCGCGGTATCCTGATGCCGTCGCTGGTCGTCAGCTACACGCATCAGGACGCCGACATCGACTACACGCTGGAAGCGATCGACGGCGCGCTCGAAGTCTATGCACGGGCGCTGGAGGACAATGGTGCGGAACGCTATCTCGTTGGCCGGCCGTCGCAGATGGTCTACAGACGCTTCAACAATGATGGCCAGCCGCCGCGCATGGCGTCACATCGCAGGTCCGCCTGAGAGAAGGCCGCGGCATTAATTTGTACGGATCGTCAGCGGGTGGGCGCCAGGGCAGGCGAGGCGATGGCGGATTCCGGTGCGGGACCTGAAGGATGCGCCGGCAGGTGACCGTTTGCCTTGGCAAGGCTACGCCGGGATTCGGGCTTGGCGCGCCGGAAGGCCAATTCACGTTCGACCCGCTCCAGATCGGCCTCGACCATGATGGCGCATAGCTGTTCGAGCGTTGTCTCGGCTTTCCATCCGAGAATATCCCGCGCCCTGGAGGCGTCGCCTTTCAGCAGGTCCACTTCGGCCGCGCGATAGAAATCGGGATTGATGCGCACGAGTTCCCGGCCGGATTTAGGGCACAGCCCGCGTTCATTTTCATCCCGGCCTGTCCACTCGATGTCCAATCCCGCGGCTGCAAAGGCCATCGTCGCGAAATCGCGTACCGTCTCGGTGCGGCTGGTGGCCAGGACATATGTTGCCGGCTCGTCGGCCTGCATCATGCGCCACATGCCTTCGACATATTCCCTGGCATAGCCCCAGTCGCGCCTGGCGCCGAGATTGCCCAATTCGATCGGCCCGGCGCCGGTCACGCGGATGCGTGCCACCCCGTCGGTTATCTTGCGGGTGACGAATTCCAGCCCGCGCAATGGCGATTCATGGTTGAAGAGAATGCCGCTGCATCCGAACAGCCCATAGGATTCCCGGTAGTTGACGGTCATCCAGTGGGCAAACAATTTCGCCACGCCGTAGGGGCTGCGCGGATAGAACGGGGTCGTCTCGTTCTGCGGAACTGCCTGCACCTTGCCGAACATCTCCGCCGACGACGCCTGGTAATAGCGGATGCCGAGGTCGATGTTGCGGATCGCCTCGAGGAAATGCAACGGCCCAAGCCCCGTCGCATGCACCGTCGTGATCGGATGATAGAAGGAAAAGCCGACATGCGTCTGCGCGGCCAGATTGTAGATCTCGTCCGGCTCGGTCTTCTCGATGAGGCGCATGCAGGAGCCGAGATCGACGAGTTCCAGCTCGGTCAGCTTCAGCCGTGCATGGTCCATTATCCCGAGCTCCCGGATGCGCCAGAAATCCGGTGAACTGGACCGTCGGTAAGCGGCGGTCACCTGATACCCTTTCTGCAACAGCAGGCTTGCGAGATAGGCTCCGTCCTGGCCGGTTACACCGGTGATCAATGCTCGTTTCATCGGGCGCTCTCAGAAGCGGTTTTGGGGACGAGATGGATCAGTTCGGCGAGCGCGACCTGTGGCTGGCGCTCTTTCGCCGGCCTGTCGAGGCCGGGCTTCTCACGCGTGTCGCTCGATGCGCCGGCGCCCACGCTGGTGACATGTTCGGCCCATCTGGCCTCGACGAAGGCCCGGAACTGGCTACGGAAGTTCTTCGTCGCGAACCGGTCGGCATGGGCACGCAGCGTCTGTGGGTCGAAAAAGTCCACTGGCAGCCTTTCGAACCGTTCCACCACGTCGCGGATCGCGTCGGCCGACTGTTTGTGGAAATGCAGTCCGGTCACTCCGTCGACGACCGTTTCGAGCGCTCCGCCCTTGCCGAAGGCCAGCACCGGCGTACCGCAGGCTTGCGCCTCCAGCGGAGCAACGCCGAAATCCTCCTCGGCCGCGAAGATGAAGGCCCTGGCGCGCTGGAGATGTGACTTCAAAACCGCGAAGGGCTGGTAGCCCAGAAGCGTCACATTGGGTCCGGCAAGAGCCTTGATGCGCTTGAATTGCGGCCCCTCGCCGATGACGATGAGCCGGCGGTCGGGCATCTTCGAAAACGCCTCCACGATGAGATGCATCTTCTTGTAGGGAACCATGCGCGAAGAAGTGAAGTAGAATTCCTCGCGCGGGTCGCTGCCGATGACGAAGTCCTCGACCGCCACATTCGGATAGATTACCGCGGCATCGCGCCGATAAATCTTGTGGATCCTCCGGGCGATGTATCCCGAGCAACCGATGAAATGGTCGACGCCGGGCGCCGTGCGCATGTCCCAGATGCGCATCCGGTTGAGGATCATGCGGGCGAGCAGCCCTTTCAATCCCCTCTGCATGCCCGATTCCGCCAGATACTGGTTCTGCAGGTCCCAGGCGTAGCGCATGGGCGTGTAGCAGTAGCAGATATGAAGCTGGTCCGGCCCGGTGATCACGCCCTTGGCGACGGAATGGCAGTTCGAGATGACGAGGTCGTATTCGGAGAGGTCGTACTGTTCGACGGCGAAAGGCATCATCCACAGCAGGTGCCGGTAGAAATGCCTGACCAGCGGAATCTTCTGCATGAAGCTGGTTCGCACGACGCGCGGCAGGATGGTCTCTCCGTGCTCCTTGGACAGGAAGTTGATGAGCGTGAAGACATCCGCCTGCGGATATTCGGCCAGCATCGCCTCGAGCACCTTCTCGGAGCCGGCATAGGTGGTCAGCCATTCGTGGACGATGGCGGTTTTCATGGCGTGCGCTGCTCCCCGTTCAACCCCAGGAGGTCCGTTGCCGACAGGTTCGTTGAACGATTGTCCGCGAACAATTAGGCCGTTCGGCTGCGCGGATATCCGAAAGGGGGTGATGACGCTGGCGGCCCGTGCCACGACACTTCCTGCACGGCCATCCCTGTATGGCCGACACGGAGCCGCTCCACCGGTCGCGATCGTACCCATCCATGAAACGACACTGGTCCATCAACGGCCGTTTCCTTGCCCAGCCCATGACGGGCGTGCAGCGCTATGCGGGCGAAATCACGCGCGCGCTGGATGCGCTGCTCGACGAAGGCCCGCCAGAGCTTGAGATCGAATTGCTGGTCCCGCCTGATACGGAGGCGACGCTTCCCTTGCGAAAAATAGGCGTCCGCCAGGTCGGCCGGCTTCGCGGCCATCTCTGGGAGCAGGTCTCGCTACCCGCGAATGTCAGGGGGGGGCTGCTCGGCTTTTGCAATACCGGCCCGCTTGCGCTCAGCCGGCAGATCGTCTGCGTCCACGACATGAACACGCGGCTTTGCCCGCAAAGCTACACGCCGGCCTTCCGCCTGCTCTACCGCACACTGATCCCCGCCCTCGGCCGCAGGGCGGCGGCGATTGCCACCGTGTCGGAATATTCCGCCGCCGAGCTCGTGCGTTTCGGTATCTGCGGTGCGCAGAAGCTGTTCGTCGCGCCCAACGGCCATGAGCATATCCGCCGCTGGACGCCGAACCCGACGCCCTTTCTTTCGGCTTTGTCGGCGGAGGATACGGTCGTCCTCCTCGGAAGCCGCGCCCCGCACAAGAACACCGACCTCGTCACCGGGATGGCGGATCGCCTCGCCTTGGCCGGGCTGCGGCTTGCCATCGTCGGCGGATCGGATTCACGCGTCTTCGGCACGGAGGCAGTTGGGGCCGACGCGCCCAATATCGTGCGGCTCGGGCGCCTGTCCGACGACGAGCTTGCGACCCTTCTCCCAAACTGCCTGTGCCTGGCGTTCCCGTCCCTCGTCGAAGGCTTCGGCCTGCCGCCGCTCGAAGCGATGGCTCTGGGATGCCCCGTCGTCGTCTCCGACCGCGCAAGCTTGCCGGAGGTCTGCGGGGACGCTGCCCTCTACGCTTCACCGGAAGATCCCGACGCCTGGTTCGCCTGCTTCATGGAACTGGCGACGAGGCCGTCGCTGCGGCGGCGGGCGATCGCGCGGGGCCTCGCCGCGGCGAACCGCTTCTCCTGGGGCGCGTCGGCGGAGCGTTATCTTCAGGCGATGGCGGCGATGGACGGTGTGCAATATTCCCCGATGACGGCGCCGGCGCCTCAACGTGACAGGTCGGCCCCCCGACGCGCCGGCTCCGCGCCGACCCCGTCGATCGAAGCCATCAACTCGAGATATGTTTCGGCAACGCGACGCCATGTATAGACGGAGGCCTGCGCCTTGCCCGCCGCAACAAGACGGCTACGGAGAGCTTCGTCTTCCTGTAGTCGCCTGATGCATTCGATCCACGCGCCCGCATCGTCGGGATCGGCGTAGAGCGCCGCCTCGCCGCAAATCTCGGGAATGCAGGGCGATGTGGAGGCAACGACCGGGCAGCCGGAGGCCATGGCTTCCACTGCCGGGAGTCCGAAGCCTTCTATCCGAGAGGGAAACAGGAAGCATAGTGCGCCGGCCAGCGCCGCCTTCAGGTCGTCGTCGCCGATCCGGCCGAGCAGGCGTATGTTCGCCGGCTTCCCGCCCCGACCCGGAAATAGTCTGTCGGGCCGGACGTCGCCGGCGATCCAGAGATCGAGACCCATGCGCTCGAGTATTGGCGCGAGGCGCAGAGCCAATTCCGTGTTCTTGTAGGGCTGGCTTTGGCCGAGGCAGAGCACATAAGGCCAGTCGGGCCATCGGCCGAGGTTCGACCGGCCCGCTTCCCAGCGGCCGGCATGATCGCTCCCATTATAGGTGACCGTGACCTTCCCTTCGGGCGCCACGTTGCGGGCGACGATCTCCGAGCGCGAGAATTCCGACACCGTGGTGATGCCGGCGGCCCGCCGGCCGAGCGCCGGCAGGATAAGGCGGTGAGCCCAGCGGAAAAGGCGCCCGTAACTTTCCGGCATGGTCATCGTGTGAAGATCGTGGATGCAGGCGATCTGTCGCTTGAGGGCGACAGGCGCCAGATTGCAGAAACTGAGGAGCCCGCCTTCGACATGCCGAGGCAATTGCGCCTGCACCCAGAACTGGGGCAGCCGCGGCCGGCTGTATTCGGGAACGAGGCGGACGGGAACCGCCTTCAGCGGCAACGGATCGCGGATTGGCCTCGGCACCAGCAGTTCGATGGCAAGACCCTCGGCAAGCGGATGGCGTTCGGCGAGGAGAGCGTCGAGCGCCAGTGTCGTCTCGCGTGCGTAACGCGCTACGCCTGTCGGCTTCAGCGTCGTGAAATCACCGTTGATGCTCCATCGGCGTACGCCGTCCCGCAATGCTCCCGATAGCATCAGGGGCGTTTTCGAACCGGCCTTCGGGGCGCGGCCCTGCGAGCGGACGGTCGTCCGCAGGATGGCGGGGGAGGGGTTGGCGGCTTCGCGAATGGGTTGCGTGCCTCGTGACGAACTGTAGCGGATTTCCGATCCCGGGCGCCTGGGCGTCCGTTCGGCTTGCGCCAAAATCTGGAACCGTTGCCGCTGCCCGAACAAGCTGACCATCGGTGGTAGCGAGCCTCATCCGTCCGCGACCTGTCCGCGCGGCTACGGAGCCGGCTACCTCTCTCGATACCGGCTCACAGCCTTCTTCGCGTGCTGTTTCGCCTCGCGGCCGGCCTTATCGTGCGGTTGCTAGGTGGGAGGCTTCTTTTTGGCATCGAGGAAAGTGACAGCGCGAAAGAAAGCCGGGGAGCGCCCGGCGCGGCTCGTCGTGGTCATACCGACGCTTGGGCGCGGCGGCCTCGTTACCCGGCTCCTGGCGCATCTCGAAGGGCAATCCCGCCTGCCGGACGAAGTCGTCCTTTCCGCTCCCGACGAGACCCATATCGAGGCGTTGCGCCGATACCGATTCCCTGTCCGGACGATTTTCGGCCGGACAGGGCTCGCCGCCCAGCGCAACAGCGCGCTTCGCGCCGTATTGGGCCGGTTCGAGATCGTCACATTCTTCGACGACGATTTCATTCCCGCCGACGACTATCTGGAAGGCGTCAGCCGGGCTTTCAAGGAACATCGGCCCTGGGTGGTCGTCATGGGGCGTGTCTTCAGGGACGGCGCCTGCACGGCCGGCCTCGACTGGGAGGAAGGGCTCTTTGCGCTGTACGCGCCGGAGCGGGACCCGCCGGACGGCGTGGCCGATCACGTCGGCGCCTATGGCTGCAACATGTCGATCCGCGCGGATGCGATCGGAGATCTTCGCTTTGACGAGCGGCTTCCGCTCTACGGGTGGCAGGAAGACATCGATTTCACCAGCCAGTTACGGAGCCGGGGGCGCGTCGTGCGCGTCGATGCGATCCGCGGGGTCCACCTGGGTGCCAAATCGGGCAGGATCAACGGCATGCGCTTCGGCTACTCGCAGGTGGCCAATCCGCTCTATCTGATCCGAAAGGGCACGGTTCCGGCATGGTTCGCGATGCGCCTCATGCTTCGCAACATCGCCGCCAATCTCGGCCGCAGCCTGTGGCCCGAAACATATATCGACCGGCGCGGACGGCTTTACGGCAACCTGCTGGCCATCTCCCATCTGCTGATCGGGCGTATCGAGCCCGAATACATATTGAGGATGCGCAAATGACGATGCCTGTCGCGTTCGCATGGTCGTGGTGCAAGCCGCGCTCGGTGAAATTGGGGCTCGGTGCGCTGGCTGCCGCCCTTCTGCTGACCGGCTCCCTGGCACCTGCAATGGCGGAGGAATATCTGCTCGGGCCGCAAGACAAGATCAGGCTAAAGGTCTACGAGTGGCGCGCCTCGCGCGACGACATTTTCGAATGGAAGGCGCTCAACGACGAATTCATCGTCGGCCCTGACGGCATGGTGTCCCTTCCGTTCGCCGGCGCGGTTCGTGCCGAGGGTCGCACGGCGATCGAACTGGGAGAGCAGATCGGCGAACGTCTCAAGGAGCATATGCAGCTCTCGAATGCGCCGGACACCTCCGTCGAGATCATCGGCTTCCGGCCGGTTTATGTCGTGGGCGCCGTCGCCCAGCCCGGACAGTTTCCATACGCCCCCGATCTCACGGTCCTGCAGGCGGTCACGCTGGCGGGCGGGCTGCGCGACCGGGAGGAAGGCCTCGCCGGAATGGTGCGCGATATGCTCACTGAAAGGGGAGATGTCGATGTGCTCGGCCTCAACAGGCTTGCGCTGCTCGCGCGCAAGGCGCGGCTGGAAGCCGAGCATGCCGCCGCCGATCATATCGAATTTCCGCCGGAACTGACCACGCGCGCGGGCGACGGGCTTGTCGCCATGGCCATGCAGCAGGAAGAGTCCATCTTCACGGCGCGTCGCGAGGGCCTGAAGAACCAGACGGAGGCGCTGAAAAGCCTGCGGCAGTCGCTCAGCGACGAACTCGTTTCGCTCCAGGGCCAACTCGTCTTCCACGACAAGCAGCTCAGCCTCATTCAGAAGGAACTGACCGGCGTATCCTCGCTGGTCGACAAGGGCATCGTCGCGGCTCCGCGCCAGATTTCGCTGGAGCGGGAACTCGCCCAGTTTCAAGGTACCCGCCTTGCCGCGGAAACAAGCCTTCTCCGATCCAGGCAGGAGATCAGCCGTACCGACATCTCCATCCTCGACCTGAAGAACCGCTACGACAACGAGGTGGTCGTATCGCTCCGGGACACCCAGTCCCAACTGGACGAACTGGCAAGCAAGGCGAAGACGGCGGCGGCGTTGTTGCAGAGTTCCCGCATGGCGGTGCCCAAACTGCTCGCGATGCGTGAGGCCGGCCAAAATCCCGAGCCCGTCTTCACCATCGTCCGGCCGGGGAAGGGCGGCGGCAAGGGAACTCAGATCCAGGCGCAGGAGGGGACCGTGCTCGCACCCGGCGACACGATCAAGGTGGAGATAAAGCCTGCGCTGGGGCCGGACGATTTCGATCTGTCGGCCATCGGCCCGGTGTTGGGTGGCACAGCTGAGCCGCCCGTGAAAGCAAAGCAAGCACCGGGGCTTGTCTCCGCCACCCAATGAACCGGCGTTCCTCTCCTCTTCGGAGGAGGTCGGTTGTCCGATAGGCGGTGTTCTGACGACCAGGCCCGTGGCGCTAGTGTGGGCCTTCAAGCTGGCAGATGAGGCAGGGACATGCAGGCGGGCGGCCCAATGACGGATGCAATCCCATGCTAGAGCGCACATGGCCGGCAAATGTCGCGCAGCCCCGGCTGCAACAGGAGCGGGACAGCGGCTTTACGAGCTTTGCCGATATTGTCGCCTTCCTCCGCTACAATTTGTTCCCGATCGGCCTGTTCGTGGCGCTTGGGCTCCTGGTGGCCCAGATCTACGTGGCGACGACCGAGCCCACCTATACCGCCACCGCGGAAGTCCTGATAACGCCCAAACTGCCCGCGTCGCTTCAGGTGCAGCCCTCGGAGATAAACCTGTCCCTCGATACCGCCCAGATCGAGAGCCAGATCGTCGTGCTGCAATCAGAAAAGATCGCCAAGCTGGTGATAGACCGGCTCGATCTTGTCCATGATCCGGATTTTATCCGCATAGACACGCTCTCAAGCCGCCTGGCGGCCCTTGAACATCTGATCAGGCAGGCATTGGGCCTGAAGCAGGGCGGCGCGAATCTATGGTTCGGCGAAGCCGCGGCGACGGCCCCGGTCGACACTTCTCCGGCGGCCGAGTTCGTGCGCGCCCGACTGACGATGAGCACTTTCATCAACGATCTCGACGTCCACAGGGTAGGTGTCTCCTATGCGCTGGACATCGCCTTCCGCTCGCGCGATCCCCAGCAGGCCGCCGAGATCGCCAACGCGACCGCGGACGCCTATATGAGCGAGCAACTCGACACCCGCGTCGGCGACGCGGAAAACGGCCTTCAATGGCTGGAGGACCGGATCGAGCATATCCGCATGCAGATGAACGACGCGGCAATAGCCGCGCAGACTTTCCGCTCGAGGCATGACTACACGATCGGCGCACAGGCATCTTCACCTGACGACAAGTCGCTGGCAGGCGAGGGCAGCGGGAAGGGCGTCACGCTGGACGAACTGGAGGCGACGGTGGATTCGTACAAGAAGATGTACGAAAGCTTCCTGCAGGCCTTCACGACATCGGCCAATCAGCGTCCGTCTCCCGACGCCCGCGTGATCACTCCGGCGACCAGTCCGCTTGCCCCCAGTGGCCCGCGCAGCAAACTCATCCTGGCGTTCGGAGCGGTCAGCGGCATCATGCTGGGCGTCGGCCTTGCCTTCCTGCGCAATCTGCTCGACGACACGATCCGCCGCCCCAGGCAGTTGCGCGAGGAATTCGGGCTGGAATGCCTGGGCGAGCTTCCCGCCCTGTCAGGCCGTTCGGGCGGATTTGGCCGCTTCGACGAGGTGACGCGCACACCCGGCTCCGCGTTCACCCGGAGCATAAAGGGCATCAAGGCGGCCGTCGGCATCGCCGCGCTCGACAGGCCGATCCGGTTTGTCGGGGTGACGTCGGTTTCGCCCGGCGATGGGAAGAGCATGCTTGCCGGAAATCTGGCGGCGCTATGGGCAATGTCGGGTGTGCGAACCCTGCTGATCGACGCGGATGCGGAACATTCCGTCATCTCAAGAAGGATTCCGCATGACGATTGTCCGGGGAAGGACGGCAAGGGCGCGGACTGGACCGGCGAGATCAGGCCCGATCCGAACCATGCGTTCGACATCCTGCCGCACGGCGTCGCGGAACGGCAGAACCTTCTTGCCGCCGAAAATGCCCAAAAGACGTTCGCCGCGCTCGATCGCTACGAGATGGTGGTCGTGGACCTGCCGCCCTTCACGTCGGGAAACCACGGGCTGGCGGTGGCGTCGCAACTGGATGGCGTGATTGTTGCCGTTGGCTGGGGAAAGACTTCGCAGAACATGGCGGCGGAACTCATCCATGCTCTTGTCACGGCGAAGGCGTCCGTCCTGGGAGTGGTGCTCACCAAGGTCCGCAAATCATCCGATGCGCGATTCCGGCGGTGGGCCAGGCAAACGCCGCGGTGAAAGATGATCGCCGCGCGCATCCGACGGAGGATTTCCACCCTGCCTGAGGCCGGATCATCGGCGGACACGGCGCCAGAAGGCGGCAAGCGCCAGCCCGGCGAGGTAGCCGACCTGGAGAAGAACCACCGATTGCAAAACGACCTGAAGCGAAGACTGGTCGAAGTAGTGGTCGCGCGTCTGGAGAACGGACGCCGCAACGACCGTCACCAGCGTGGCCGCTACCAGCGCCCCGGCGCGAAAGCGCAGGCCGATAAGTATCCCCGCAATCGCAATCCCGAGATACCAGTACAATACGACGTTCCTTGCTCCGCCCACGCCGGCACGGAGAATAGGGCGCGCTCCGATCCGGGGAAAGCGGGTCTTGAGGATTGCCGCATCCATCGGCTTGCCACGATGAATTCCGAGCGGAACGGGGGCTAGAAATGCAACCGTCGATCGCCGGCATCCTGATCTGCGCCGCGATCCTGGCTTTCGCCTGCTGGCCGACACGGTCGCTATTCGTCGGCCTTGCCGCCTCCATTGCCTTCGGGGCGACGGCGCTGGTGACGCTCGGTTCTCTCGGCGGCTCTTCGCCCTTGATCTACACGCTGTTTGCGGGGCTCCTCGTCGCCATCTTTCCGCTGAGGCGGGGGATCAGGGGCGATATCGGCATGCTCTTCCGCTACAGCATGACGGCATGGCTGGTGTGCGCGCTTTTGATCTATGCGGTGATCGGCGCGGTCCTTTTCCCGAGATTGTTTGCCGGCCATACGAGCGTCTTCGTGAGTTCGCACACACGCGGCGGCGTCTATGAGATGCCGCTCGGCCCTGTATCGGGCAACATATCCCAGACGGGCTATTTCGTCCTCGGCGGCCTGACCTTCCTGGCGCTGTCGGCCGGCCTCTTGCGCGACAACGCGCTTGAACAGGTGCGACGCGGCTTCTTTCTGTGGTGCGCGCTGCATACCGGCCTCGGGCTACTCGACCTCATGGGCAAGCTCGCCGGCGCCGGTGACATCCTCGCCTTCCTGCGCACGGCAAGCTACGCGATGTTGACCGAGACGACGCAGGCCGGATTTGCCCGCATCGCCGGCGCCCAGTCGGAAGCGTCCGCGTTCGCCAGCATGTCGCTTGCCGCGCTCGCCTTTGCGTTCACCTACTGGAGAAGGACGGCGTCGCGTTTTGCCCTTGCCCTCACGCTTACCTTGATGGGCCTGCTTGTGCTGTCGACCTCGTCGACGGGCTATGTCGGCCTTGCGGTGCTGGGGTTGCCCGTCATCTTCTCGATTTGCCGTTCGCTCTCCCGGCGGCGGCTGCACGGCCAGGAGATTTTTCTGCTGGTGCTGGGCTTCACCAGCCTGTTCGTGGCGCTCGGCCTTGCCGTCCATAGCGACAAATTCTTCGATCCGCTGATACGCCTTGTGAATGAGTCCGTCTTCGAGAAGGCAGGCTCCGCGTCGGGACAGGAACGCAGCTACTGGAACTACATAAGCGTCAAATCATTTGCGGACACGTTTGGGCTCGGCGTGGGGATCGGCAGTTCGCGGGCGTCCAGCTGGCCCGTCGCCGTACTATCCCAGCTGGGCGCCGTCGGGTGCATCATGCTGGCATTGCTGGTCCTGGACGTCGCAAGGCGCCCGAAGCATCTCGACGCGGCGCTCGGTGTTCGGGATGCAGCCACGGTGGACGGCGTTCGGGCATGCGCCCTTGCCAGCATCGTTTCCGGTTCCCTCATCAGCGGCACGGCCGATCCTGGAATGATCTTCTTCATCTCGCTGGCCGTCGTCACGAGTTCCTCCATCCGGATTTTACTGAGGGAGCCATTGCCGGCGGAGCCCGTCCATATCCTGCCTGAAATTCGGTTTCGCGGTGCCGGACCGCACGCCGTCGGCGGCGCGGTTTCATGGACGAAGTGAGTCTGTGGCCATTTGAGGTTCGCGGGAGGGCCTGGATTCCCGCTGCCGCGAAAAAAAGTTTTTGCCAAGGAATCCGGGCTTCGCAAAACGTCCTGGTGACGATCCACGCTCAATCTGGAATGCGCGTCTCCAAAGCCGCTAAACGCAAGAATTCCCGCATAAAAGCAGGGTTATAGCCGGTTTGACAGTGATCCAAACCGTTGCCAGAACCTCATGAGCAAGGCCGGCTTTCCGGCCGGCGGAAAATATTGCGAGAGCGTAGTTCGGCACCATGACAGCACTCGAATTCAGCGGCCCCGGCCTGTCGGAAGAACAGTGGCGTCACGTCAAGACGCTCGCAACCTCGCTCGGATCGGAGCAGGCATTCTGGCTGAGCGGATATTTCGCCGGTTTTGCCGAGGGCGGGCGTGGCGTCGCCGCCGAAGCGCTTCGCGGCAGCGTCCCGCTCGGGCCGGCCGTCGCCGCTCACGCCGCTCCGCCGGTCCGCACGCTGACCATCCTGTACGGCTCCGAGACGGGTAACAGCGCGGGCCTGGCGAAAGCGTTGGCCGAAGCCGCCCGCGCCAAGGGCGTCGAGCCGGTTGTCGCCGACATGGCGGAGTACAAGCCGCGCAGGCTGAAGGACGAGCAGGATCTGCTGATCGTTACCGCGACGCATGGCGAAGGCGAGCCGCCGCTTTCGGCCGCCGGCTTCTTCGAATTCGTTGAAGGCCGCAAGGCGCCACGGCTGGAAGGCGTGCGCTATTCTGTCCTGGCGCTCGGCGATTCCACCTATGAATTCTTCTGCGGGGCGGGCAAGCGGCTGGACGACCGGCTAGCGGAACTGGGTGCGACCCGCATCCGCGATCGCGTCGATTGCGACATCGACTACGAGGACCCGTCCGCCGGCTGGATCTCGTCGGTTGCGGAAAAGCTCGGTCCCGTGGTGGCGGTACCGACGCTCGCCAGTTCGATCGTCGTTGCGCGTCCTGTCGAGCCGGCTGTTTCCGCCTTCGACAAGCGAAACCCGTTCCTTGCGCCCGTCATCGACAATCTCGTGCTCACCGGCCGGGGGTCGAGCAAGGAGACGCGGCATATCGAACTGTCGCTCGAAGGGTCCGGGCTGTCCTTCCAGCCGGGCGACGCGCTCGGCCTGATGCCGCGCAACGATCCGGCGCTTGTCGAGACGCTGCTTACCGAATTGGACTTGCAGCCCGATGCCGGCGTCTCGGTCAAGGACCGGCAATTTTCGCTTGGCGATGCGCTGGCCGAAGCTTTCGAGATCACGGCCGCTACGCCGCGGTTCCTCGATCATTGGGCCGGATTGACGAAAGCGAGTGAACTCGAAACCCTGCGCGGCGAGGGCGCTCGCGAGGCGCGGGTCGCCTTCCTCGGCGCCAACCATGTCATCGATATCGTGCGCCGTTTTCCTGTACCGGGCATCGACGCGCAGACTTTTCTCGCCGGGCTTCGCCCGTTGCAGCCACGGCTCTATTCGATCGCGTCGAGCGCGATTGCCGCTCCCGACGAGGTGCACCTGACCGTCTCCACGGTGCGCTACGACCTGAATGGCGAGCCACGCTCCGGTGTTGCCTCGGGGCATCTGGCGACGCGCGCCGAGCCGGATTCGACGATGCCGGTCTATGTTCAGGCCAACCCGCATTTCCGCCTGCCCGACGATGACAAGCCCGTCATCATGATCGGCGCGGGAACGGGTGTCGCGCCCTATCGCGCCTTTTTGCAGGAGCGCGAGGCGCGGGGCGCCGGCGGAAAATCCTGGCTGTTCTTCGGCGAGCGCAATTTCGACAGCGATTTCCTCTACCAGACCGAATGGCAGGACTTCCTCAAGGACGATGTCCTGTCGCGCATGAACGTCGCCTTCTCGCGTGACCGCGCCGAGAAGGTCTATGTGCAGCACCGGCTTCTGGAAGAGGCGCGCGATGTCTATGCGTGGCTGGAAGAGGGCGCGCATCTCTATGTCTGCGGCGACGGTGCGAAGCTCGCGCCGGACGTCCATTCCGCGCTCGCGACGGTCGTGCGCGAGGAGGGCGGGCTGAGCGATGACGCCGCAGGCGAGTACCTCTCCGCCATGCAGTCCGCCCACCGCTACCAGATCGACGTTTATTGAGCCTCAGTCATGACCCTTCTTGTCGATCGCAGCCACGATATTTCCCAGCCGCTCGAGAAGCTCAGCCCCGACGAGACGCTGAAGGCCGAGAGCGACCAGTTGCGCGGCACCATCGCGGCCGGCCTTGAGGCGGAGCTGACGGCCGCCGTGCCCGGCACCGACATCAAGCTGATGAAGTTCCATGGCGTCTACCAGCAGGACGACCGCGACATACGCGACGAGCGCCGGCGCCAGAAGCTGGAGCCTGCCTATCGCTTCATGGCGCGGGTGCGGCTGCCGGGCGGCGTGCTGTCGCCCAGCCAATGGCTGAAACTAGACGAACTCGGCCGCGCCTATGGCGGCGAGACGCTCAGGCTGACGACGCGCCAGACTTTCCAGCTCCATCGCATCCATAAGAAGAACCTCCGCGCCCTCATGCAAGGCTTGCGCGATGTGCTTCTCGACACCAGGGCTGCCTGCGGCGACGATGCGCGCGGCGTCATGGCTTCGATCAACCCGCAACTTTCCGCCCTTCATGCCGAAATCTACGCGCTGGCAAAGAAGGCGAGCGACCACGCCACTCCCAAGACCGGCGCCTATGGCGAGATCTGGTACGGCGAGGAGAGGGTCGCGACCAAGGGGCCGGAAGAACCGCTCTACGGCAAGACCTACATGCCGCGAAAATTCAAGATCGGCTTCGTCATCCCGCCGATCAACGACATCGACGTCTACGCCCAGGATCTCGGCTTCATCGCCATTGTCGAGGGGAAAAAGCTCAAGGGCTTCAACATCGCCATCGGCGGCGGCATGGGCCGCACCGACAACGCACCGAAGACCTATCCGCGGCTTGCCACCGTCATCGGCTTTGTCCCCAAGGACAAGGTGATCGAGACCTGCGACGCTACGATGGAGGTCCAGCGCGACTATGGCGATCGCGCCGACCGCGCCCACGCCCGCTTCAAATACACGATAGACGACAAGGGCGTGGACTTCATCAAGGCCGAGATCGAAAGCCGACTCGGTTTTGAGCTGCAACCGGCCAAGCCCTATCGCTTCACCTCGAATGGTGATGCCATCGGCTGGCAGCGCGGCGAGGACGGGCGCGAGCATTTCACGCTGTTGATCGAGAACGGCCGCGTCAGCAATTTCGCCGATATCAAGCTGTTCGACGGCTTGCGAGCCATCGCCCGCATGCACAAGGGCATGTTCCGCGTCACGCCGAACCAGAACCTGATCGTCGCCGATATCGAAGCGGGCGACCGGCCGGCGATCGAAAGCCTGCTCAAGGAATACGGGCTGGACAGGCTGAACGGCGGCAGCGGACTGCGCCTCAACGCCATGGCCTGCGTGGCGTTGCCGACCTGCGGGCTGGCGATGGCCGAAAGCGAGCGCTATCTGCCGACCTTGGTCGGCAAGATCGAGACCATCCTTGCCGATCATGGATTGACCGACGAGCCGATCACCATCCGCATGACCGGCTGTCCGAACGGTTGCGCGCGACCCTATATCGCGGAGATCGGCCTGACCGGAAGGGCGCCGGGGAAGTACAATCTCTATCTCGGCGGCGGCTTCCACGGCCAGCGCCTCAACAAGATGGTGCTGGAGAATGTCGGCGAACCGGCGATCCTCGATCATCTCGCCAAGGTGATCGGCCATTTCGCGAAGGAACGGCGGCCGAACGAGCGCTTCGGCGATTTCGCCATCCGCGCCGGCCACGTCGCGGAGGTCAAGGAAGGCAGATATTTCAACGACTGAGCGGGACGGCCTTCCCGCCGCCCGCGCGGTCAATCGCAAGCATGAGGTATGGAAAGATGACAAAAACAAACGATTCCCTCGTTACCGTGGATTGGCTGAAGGATCATCTCGACGATCCCAAGGTGCGGGTCTTCGAGGTCTCGGTCGATCCGGGCGTCTACGAGAAGGCCCACATCCCCGGCGCCACTAATCTCAACTGGCACACGGATCTGGTCGATACGATCAACCGCGACATCGCCTCGCGCGAGAAGCTGGAAACCCAGCTTCGCAAGGCCGGCGTGGAGAGCGACACCACCGTCATCATCTACGGCGACCACAATAACTGGTTCGCCGCCTGGGGCGCATGGGTACTCGACGTCTACGGCTTCGGCACCCGCGTCAAGCTGCTCGACGGCGGCCGCAAACTGTGGGAGGCGCGCAAGCTGCCGCTGACCGACAAGCTGCCCTCGTTCAAGGCGTCTTCGATCAAGCTGCCCGAGCGCGACAACAGCCTGCGCGCGCGCCTGACCAACGTGCTCGATTTCGTCGAGGGCCGCGTCGACGGCAAGCTGGTCGATATCCGCTCGCCCGACGAATATCTCGGCAAGATCTTCGCGCCGGAAGGCGTGAAGGAACTGTCGATCCGCGCCGGGCACATCCCGCAGGCCGAGAACGTGCCATGGGCGACCATCGTCAACGAGGACGGCACCTACAAGCCGCTCGACGAGATCCGCAAGATCTACGCCGACAAGGGTATCGACGGCTCCAAGCCCGTCATCACCTATTGCCGCATCGGCGAGCGCTCCAGCCACACATGGTTTGCACTGAAGCGCCTGCTCGGCTACGACGCTCGCAACTATGACGGCTCGTGGACCGAATACGGCAATGCGGTCGGCGTGCCGGTCGTTAACAAGAGCGGCACCGTCTGGCTCGGCAAGTAGCACTGGATATCGCGTCCCGCCCTTGGCCGATCCGACAGGGCATTGGTGGAGAAGGCAGGATGGACGGGCGCGACCCAAGAACGATAGCGGCGGCGAACGGCATCGCCTCGGATACGAATTTCGGGGCGGTCACGCCGCCGCTTTATCTCAGCAGCACCTTCGCCTTTACCGGCTTCGAGGCGCATCGCGGCTATGAATACAGCCGCACCGCCAATCCCGGCCGCGATCTCCTGGGCAATACGCTGGCGAAGCTGGAAGGCGGCGCCGGCGCGATCATTACGGCTTCCGGCATGTCGGCGGTCGATCTCGTCCTGTCGCTTGTCGGGCGCGGCGATCTCGTCGTGGCGCCGCATGATTGTTATGGCGGCACCTACCGGCTCCTGTGCGCGCGCCGCGACAGGGGCCATTTCGATCTCGCCTTCGTCGACCAGTCCGACACGGCGGCCCTTGCCGTCGTGCTGGCGAAAAAGCCGGCGCTGGTGCTGATCGAGACGCCGTCGAACCCGCTGATGCGCGTGGTCGATGTGCGCGCCATCGCCCGGCAGGCGAAGGAAGCCGGCGCGAAAGTGGCGGTGGACAACACCTTCCTCTCGCCGGCTTTGCAGCAACCGATTTCACTCGGTGCTGACTTCGTGATCCATTCCACGACCAAATATCTGAATGGTCATTCCGATATCGTCGGCGGCGCGGTGGTGGCGGCGGCCGAAGCCGATGTCGAACCGCTGCGCTCCTGGGCCAACGTCACGGGCGTCACCGGTTCGCCCTTCGATGCCTATCTCACGCTGCGCGGCATCCGCACATTGTTCGTCCGCGTCGAGCGCCAGCAGGCGAACGCGGCGGCTGTCGCCACCTTCCTGTCCGGCCACAAGGCGGTCGCGGCGGTCCACTATCCGGGGCTCGAAAACCATTCCGGCCATGCGATAGCGAAAGCCCAGCAGGCGGGGTTCGGCGCGATGCTGAGCTTCGATCTCGCCGGCGGTGTCGAGGCGGTGCGCCGCTTCGTCGAGACGGTCCGGGTGTTCACGCTGGCCGAATCGCTCGGCGGCGTGGAGAGCCTCGTCGCCCATCCGGCAACCATGACCCATGCCGGCATGGGAGCGGAAGCGCGCCACGCCGCCGGCATCGGCGACGGCCTTCTGCGCCTTTCGGTCGGGCTAGAAGCGGAGGCGGACCTGATCGCCGATCTGGAACGCGGCCTTGCCGCGGCCGGCTCACGAGGCGTGTAACAGCTGCGTCGCGATGCGGCCTTGGCGGCCGGGCGGGGGGCGCAGATTCCATCGTCGGTGCCCGGCATTCGGCCTTTATAATCAGTTCCCCTCGAAGACCGGCCGCTCCTTGGCGACAAAAGCGCGATAGGCGCGGCCATAGTCCTTGGTCTGCATGCATATGGCCTGCGCCTGCGCCTCGGCCTCGATGGCGGAATCGATATCCATCGCCCATTCCTGGTGCAGGCACGTCTTGGTGACGCCATGGGCAAAAGTCGGTCCGTCGGCAATTTCGGCGGCAAGCTTCTGTGCCTCGCGCAACAATTCCCCGGGCGCGACGAGCCGGTTGTAGAAGCCCCATTTGTCGCCTTCCTCGGCCGACATCGAGCGCCCCGTATAGAGCAGTTCCGATGCCCTTCCATGGCCGATGATGCGCGGCAGGATCGCACACGCGCCCATGTCGGCTCCGGCAAGTCCGACGCGCACGAACAGGAAAGCCGTCCTGGCGCGCGGCGTGCCGAGCCGCATGTCGGACGCCATGGCGAGGATCGCGCCGGCACCGGCGCAGATGCCGTCGACGGCGGCGATGATCGGTTGCGGGCAGTGCCGCATCGCCTTGACCAGGTCGCCGGTCATCCGCGTGAAGGCAAGCAGCCCCGGCATGTCGCCGGCCTCCTGCATCCTGACCAGCGGCCCGATGATCTCATGCACGTCGCCGCCGGAGCAGAAATTCTCGCCGGCACCGGTGACGACCACGCTCTTGACGTCGTCGGCATAGCTCAACTGACGGAACAGGTCGCGCAGTTCGGCATAGCTTTCGAAGGTCAGCGGATTCTTGCGCTCGGGGCGGTCGAGCGTGATGGTCGCGACCTTCCCCGCCACTTCCCATTTGAAATGCGTGGCCTGATATCCGGCCGCTTTGAATGGTTCCACTTGGTTTCCTTTCGTCCTGAGCCTTCCCGTGACAAGCTTTCCAGCCGTCCGATGGGGTGGGGCCAAAGATAGCCGCGACAGCGGCATCGGGCGGTTATTATCCGCCGGCGGCCTTCATCAGGTCGCGGCCGATGATAAGCTTCTGCACCTCGGTGGCGCCCTCGTAGATGCGCAAGGCCCTGATCTCGCGGTAGAGGCGCTCCGTGATCTCTCCGACGCGGACGCCGCGCCCGCCGAAGAGCTGCAGCGCCTGGTCGATCACCCACTGGGCGTTCTCCGTTGCGGTCATCTTGGCCATGGCCGCCTCTCGCGTCGTCGGCAGCTTCTGCACGTCGCGCCGCCACGCGGTGCGCAGCGTCAAGAGGGAAGCGGCATCGATTGCGGTTGCCATCTCGCCCAACGTGCTCTGCGCCGTCGGCAGGTCGCCCAGCGTGGCGCCGAACATCCTTCTCGCCCGCGCATGGGCGACCGCCTCGTCGAGGGCGCGGCGCGCAAAGCCGAGTGCGGCTGCGGCAACCGACGGCCTGAAGATGTCGAGCGTGCGCATGGCGAGTTTGAAGCCTTCACCCGCGACGCCCAGCAACTGCGAAGCCGGAACGCGGCAATTCTCGAAGCGCAGGCGCGCCAGTGGATGCGGCGCGATGGTCTCGATCCTCTCGGCGACAAGGAACCCCGGCGCGTCGGCGAAGACGGCGAAGGCCGATATGCCGCGCGTCCCCGGCGCCTCGCCGGTGCGGGCGAACACGGTGTAGACGTCCGCGATGCCGCCGTTGGAGATGAATATCTTCTCGCCGTTCAGGATATAGTCGTCGCCGTCGCGGCGAGCGGACGTGGACATCGCCGCCACGTCCGAGCCGGCTTCCGGCTCGGTCAGCGCGAAGCCCGAAATCAGTTCGCCGCTGGCGATCCGGGGCAGGACGCGCGCCTTGATCGCGTCCGATCCTGCAAGGCTGATCGCTCCCGTACCAAGCCCCTGCATGGCGAAGGCGAAATCCGCCAGCCCGTCGGCATAGGCCAGTGTCTCACGGATAACGCACAGCGCCCGGCTGTCGATCTCCACCGACACGCCGCCATGGGAGCGAGGGACGCAGTGGCGCAAAAAGCCTGCGCCGCCCAACCTGGCGACAAGGGCCTTCGTGGCGGTGTCGGCATCGCCATGATCGATCCGGCCAAGTCCGCCATCGGCGATGAAGGCATCGAGTTCCCTTGCAAGCTCGCGGTGTTCCTGTCCCAGGAAGGGCCATTCGAGATGTTCTCGCGAGAGGCTGCGGCCTCCGTCGGCGGGATGTAAGTCCATGTCGTGATCTTGTTCCCTCGAAGCCTGCCCTGTCGCCGGCGGCCGCAATGCCGTTCACCTGTCGTGGCGACCGGCACGGCCCGCGCCAAGCCATGAACTATACTGCAAGGCGTGGCGAGCGGAACCCTGACGGCATGTCGCGCTTTTCCTCAGGCGATCCTCTGCTCGAACTCGATCACGCCTGCCTGCTGCCGCAGTCCGGTTGCGACGACCGAAACCCTGAACTTTCCTTCAAGCGCCTTATCGAAGATGGCGCCGACGATGATGTCGGCGTCGGCATCGACTTCCTCGCGGATGCGGGTTGCCGCTTCGTCGACCTCAAACAGCGTCATGTCCGGTCCGCCGGAGATCGAGACGAGCAAGCCCCTTGCGCCGCCCATCGACGCTTCGTCGAGAAGCGGGTTCGCGATTGCCGCCTCAGCCGCGGCCTTAGCCCGACCCTCTCCCGAGGCCTCGCCCGTTCCCATCATGGCCCGGCCCATGTCGCGCATCACCGACTTCACGTCGGCGAAGTCCAGATTGATGAGCCCTTCCTTCACGATGAGGTCGGTGATGCAGCCGACCCCGGCATAGAGCACCCTGTCTGCCATGGCGAAAGCGTCGGCGAACGTCGTCCTGGCGTCGGCGATCCTGAAGAGGTTCTGGTTCGGAATGACGATCACCGTATCGGCGCATGCGCGAAGCCGCTCGATCCCTTCCTCCGCCGATCGCATCCGGCGCTTGCCTTCGAAGTCGAACGGCTTGGTGACGACCGCGACGGTCAGGATACCTGCCTGGCGCGCGGCGTGGGCAATGACGGGAGCGGCGCCCGTTCCCGTTCCGCCTCCCATGCCCGCGGTCACGAAGCACATATGCGTCCCGGCAAGATGGTCCATGATCTCGCCGATCGATTCCTCGGCGGCCGCGTGACCTACCGTCGGCACGGAGCCTGCTCCCAGCCCTTCGGTGACATTGGCCCCCAACTGGATCAGCCGCGACGCCTTCGACATGGCGAGCGCCTGGGCATCGGTGTTGGCGACGAGGAATTCCGCGCCCTGCAGGCCTCCCGCGATCATGTTGTTGACGGCGTTGCCGCCACCGCCGCCCACGCCGATCACGGTGATCCTGGGCTTCAATTCGATGATTTCCGGTCTGGCGTTCACGGCCACCTTCCTTCAAGTCGTCCGTCTGCCGGCCGAGCCCGGGCACGGAGTTGCGAATCACGGCAGCACCCGCCTCGATCAGGGAACCAGACCGCGCCCCCCATCGCAAGCGCCGGCATGTAATAAGTCACCGCGGGTGGAAAACGGCCGTATTCGCTGTTTCCGCCGTATTCGCTGTTTCCATTGACTGACGAGCGGCAGGATTTTCCGCTGTAAGCAAAATTAAAACGCCGGCGGCCTTGTTTAAATCGCAATCAAAGCCCAAATATAGGAAACTCGTTAGTTTGGCCGATTTGGCTTTGCGGTGTCAGAGACCCGCCAGTTACTCCGAGTTTTCGATAGCGAATGCGTTGCGCCGGTGTGGCGCAGTACGTCGCGCCGTTCGAATCCCGCAACACCGGATGCCCGCGCTGACCACGGATGTACTGGCAGCATGGGCGTCGTTGCGAGGTTCGGACGGAACGCGGCCGTTAAACGCTACCGACCCGGGGAGATTGCGCCATGGACAGCTGGACGACACGAAAAACCATTCGGCTCCTGTCGGCGTTCTCGCTGCCCGGATTCGATGAACCATTCGACGAACCGCTGCCTCCGGGAGAATATCTCGTTGACCGCGACGACGATCCCATCGAGAGTGGTTCGAGCTTGGCATGGCGGCGCGTGGCCACCTTCATCCATCTGCCGGCGATCTCCGTAAGGGGATCTGTGCAGCAGACGGTGCCGATCGATCCAGCTTTACTTGAAACCACGCTGGAACAGGACCGTAGACGATCATGACCCCGACAGACTTGGTGCACCGCAATGCCCGCCCGGCACGCCACGAAGCCCCGACCCATCTCTATGCCCTGGGACAGGCCGTTCGACTGAAGGGCAGCTTCAGTACGTTTCCGAAGTCCGCCGAAATCTATCAAGTCACCGGCAAGCTCCCGCCTCGGGGAGGGTCACTGCAATACCGCATCCGCAGCGACAGCGAGCGTTACGAACGCGTTGCGACGGAAGACAGTCTCGAACCGGCCATATTGCCGGATGATGAAGGTTCAATTCTCCTCGAAAGGACATTCGGCCATGGCCAAGGGACAGAAACGTAGCACTAAGGAAATCCGCAAACCGAAGCAGGTAAAGGTATCCCCGAAGACCGAGGCCACTTTAGGCAGCCAGGTCAAGCTTGCCGCGAACGCCAACAGCCAGCGTGGCAAGGGCAAGAACTGAGGTCATAAGGGCTGCCTCTGCGGCTTGCGACTTTTCAGGGGAGGATTGGCCTTACGGGCGGCGGGCGTGGTCTCCGCCTCGCCGGTCCGCTTGAGGCGACCTGCCGATCCGGGCTTCGACCCTGAAGCCACGGCCTTGACGCGGTGAAGCGCTCAACGCTGGACCGCGACCCGGCGATGCTCGTCCACGACTCGTTTTGATTGTCCTCATGGATCGACGGAATGCCGGCCGATTCCCTCGATGGTCGACGGGCAACAACAATGTTCCACACAGGCACGCTCAACGTTTCGCCGCATTGCCACCATGCCGTGGAAACTCTATCGATACCGAAAGTATCGGAGTGATGGCCGGGGAATGTCGTCAGTACAAAAAGTATCGATCTGCCAGGTGAAGGCGGCCAGGGCCCTGTTGGCGTGGTCGCAAGCCGATCTCGTCCGGCATTCCGGAGTGTTGGAGCCGACCGTCAAGCGGCTGGAATCCCGGGATGGTGCGCTGGGCGGTAGAACCGGGACGGCGCAGAAGATTGTCGGTGCTTTCGAGGCAGCCGGCATTCGGTTCATTTCCGAGAACGGGGAAGGTACGGGCGTCCGGCTTCACGATCTCCGGGCGGAATTCGAACCTTCCCGCATTGCAAAGGCCGTCAAATGACGTGGCTCCGGTTTCCGCTGGTTCTGGTTCTCGCCGCCGGGCCTGTCGCCGCCGCTGAAAGCCCGTCCATCGGCGACCAGGCTTCCAGGTGCTGGACGATTACGTCCGCCATGAGCGATTCCGACTTCACGGCCAAATTCGATGTTCGGATGGATGCTTCCGGGAATGTGGTGGATATCGCGGTCGTGTCCTATGGGCCGTCCACGGCAGCCGCGCGGCAAGCGGTGCGAAGCGCCTCGGAAGCCGTCCAGCAATGCTCGCCCTATACGATAGATGACGGGGCAGGCCTCTACGTCGTCAAGATGCGGTGGTCGAACGGAAAACCCGTCCTGGATAAACCGGCAGGCCTGATCGACCCGTTCAAGCCGCTTTCATTGCCGGAATAACAAGCGGCAAGCCGGGGCACCTGAAATATACGGGCAAAACGGGCCCGGATCGGGTTCACGTGCCGCTTCCACCCGGAGGGTAGCGTTTTTCGAACGGCGGCCTGCCTGCTGAACTGGAGCGGCTGCATGTCGCCGGGCCAGCCCGCCCCACGCGCGACAAAGCCGCCTCAATCGGCAACCGGATGGCGTCGCGTATGGCTGGAGATCTGAGACGGCCTGAACGGGACTGTCTGGCCGGTACTACGAGGGAACGAGCGTCAGTTCCGATGCGGCTTCGCGGCGCTGGCCGCTGCGGCTTTCACACGATCACGGCCACTACCAGCAATGCGGCCAGCAGAACCGCCAGCACGATCCACCCGCCGATGGCCGAATGCCAATCGTCGGAATAATGTTCTTTCAACATGGTCATTGTCTCCATGTTGACGGGGTATCCCTGAGCAACAGGGCAGGCAACCGGCATGGGTTGTACCAAGCCCGAAAAGCCTCCCCGGCCAAAGCCGGCAAGCTCCTGAAGGGCAGCATCCGTCTATCGGCGACGGACCGGCGAAGTGTTGTTGGCGTCGGACGGACGAGATATCGTTTGCACTCGTCCTGCCCGGGGTGCAGGACCTCTCCTGCGGCGCGTCGAAGGCAAGAATCACATAAGATATGAGTTCAAGGTCAGATACACCCAGGACGGATCGTTTCCGTGATCCGCCCGAGCCGCCCGAGCCCGTCCGCCGCGGCCTGGTGTTCATGATCGTCGCCCTGACGCTCCTGATGATGTCGATCGATTCCACGATCGTCGCAACGATCCTGCATGCCTTGCAGCACGGGCTGGGAACCACCGTCAACTGGGCGGGATGGACGCTTACGGCCTATTCATTCGGCTTCGTGGTCATGCTGCCGATAAGCGGCCGGCTCAGCGAGCTATACGGCCGCCGCCGGGTGTTCATCGGCTCCATCGCCGTCTTCACGCTGGCGTCGCTGCTCTGCGGCCTGGCCGACAGTATCTTCGCCCTGATTGCGCTGCGCGCTTTGCAGGCTGCCGGCGGGGCGGGTTTCACGCCATCGGCAACCGGGATCATCGTCGATCATTTCGGCGACGCACGTGATCGCGCCGTCAGCCTGTTCGGCAGCATCTTCCCGATCGGAGCGATGATCGGGCCGATATTCGGCGGCCTGTTCGTGTCCTACTGGAGTTGGCGGGTCGCGTTCCTGGTCAATGTGCCGATCGGGATCGCCATCATCATACTGGCGTTGCGCTACATACCGCGCGACCCGACCCGGCAGGAGAAGCCGCATTTCGGCATGGACATTCCCGGCATGGCGCTGCTGGGCGGCGGCTTGCTCGCAGGCATGCTTGCGGTTGCCTATCTGGGAGAGCCGGGCGCTTATGCCTGGTCGCCGGCGTTCGTCGTGCCGTTGATGATCGCGGTCGTCGCCATATGGATGTTCTTCCGGCACATCCGCCGTTCATCCCGCCCGTTTATCGCCCCGCACCTGATCTACGGGCCGAATTTCGGAGTGGTCAACCTCGTCAACATGATTTTCGCAGGCATCGCCATTGGAGCGGTGGCGCTTATCCCTCTCTACGCCGCCAATCGCTACGGGATCGGCGCGTTCGACGCCGGCACGTTGCTGATCGCCCAGGGGGTCGCGACCATCATGATGTCGGTCACCATCGCCTTGACGCTGCGGCGAACCGGCCATCGGTTGCCGATCTTTGTCGGCGCCGCAATCATCGCGGTTGGGATGCTTCTGCTTGCCTTCACGCCCAGGTTCGGCATTCCGCCCTATATCTGGTTGGCGGGTTCGGCGTTCCTGATCGGCGCCGGCATGGGGACGATAAACCCGGCAAGCCGCAATGCCGGGCTCCAGCTGGCGCCCAGGCAATCCTCGACGCTTGCCGCGCTGCGCACATTGTCCCTTCAGGTCGGGTCGATCGCCACGATCTCGATAACCACGACCATCCTCACCAACTCGGCTGATCCCGGCAACGTCCAGGCATGGGTCTATATCGTGTCGGCAGCGCTGCTTGTCGTCACCTTGCCGATCATCTCCCGCGTTCCAGAGCACCACGGTTCGTGGTGATAGAAGAGGCGATACGATCGATCCTTACTGACTCTTTTCGAGGTCAGGCCTCTGGCCTGGCCGCGGCCGCCATCCTCACCTGAAAACCTTCCTGCGGCAGGGTCGGGAAGGGGCGCAAAGCTGGATCGCTCGCGGACCGCAGTGGCCATAATTCCGCTTTGCTCACACGTCACGAGGTGCAAGCGGGCGCCTGATTGTTGGCGCCTCGCGTGAGACACGCCCCACAATTGGTTGGCCGATTAACGAATTTTTGGCCACCCGCACCGATCATCATAACGCCCTCATAGCCGTACGGATCAATGTTCAAGCTCGACAACGACCTATTCCTGCTTCTGAACGCAGGTCCGACCCCCGATGCGACGGTAGCAGGCCTGGCAATCTTCGCCACCAAATTCCTCGTCCTGGTGATTCCGCTTTTCATCGCCGGCCTTTGGTTCGCCGGCGGGAATCGGAACAGGCAGACGGCCATTGCCCTGGTGGTCGCATTGGTGATCGCGGTCGTGGCGAGCTATGCAGTCGGCCTTGTCGTGTTCAGGCCGCGGCCATTCATGATCGGCCTGGGGAACGCGCTGGTGGATCATCGTCCCAACTCGTCCTTCCCCAGCAATCACGGGCTCGTCTTTGCCGTCTGCGCCACACTCCTGTTCCTGCTGCGCCGCAAGGCGGCGGCGTGGGCTGCGACCGTGATCGGCATCATCGTTGCCTGGTCGAGGATATATGTCGGCGTTCATTATCCGCTCGACATGATCGGCGCCATCGTCATCGCCGTGCCCGCCGCCATGGCTGCCCTGTGGATCATGGATCGGCGCGGGTCGTGGCTGCTGGCGAATGCGGAGCGTGTGCAACGCGCCCTTCTGGGGCGTTTCTTGAGGGCATAACCGGTTCCTCATACTATTCGAGAAACCGGAAACGCATGCGCATCGACGTAAGGGCCGCCGGGCAGCCGGTTCAGCCCGGCAATATCAAGACACGCCTGTATCGCGCGAAATTGTCCTGCCCAGAGCGCCGATCTGGTGCAAGATCGAGCGATGGCCGGCGCGCTCAGCCGGTCAGCCGCGCGGGCGGCGCCTTTGAACGCTTCGCTGCGAAGGGCGGCGTCCCTTAAGCGGAGACTTCCGACCTCGGCCAACGATCGATACGCCGAATAGATGGTTCCACCGGTGGTGCGCGTCATGACGACCGGATTGAAATCCAGCTGACCTGCCTGTCCCGCACCCATCGATATCGCAATTGCGTCCAGTTTCATCGATACGAAGGCTTCGCAGGAATTCGTCATTCTTCAAGAGGTTGGACGATGCTGAGGCGCATGGTCATCATGCTGGTTCTCGTCGGGCTGGTCTTGGGCGGCGTTTTCGGCTTCGAGGCGTTTCGATCCTCGATGATCGCCAAATTCATGGTGACGCTCTCCAACCCGCCGCAAACCGTATCGACCATCGTCGCTTCATCCCAGGATTGGCAATCACGCCTGCAAGCCGTCGGCAGCGTCCGGGCAATCAACGGAGCCAATCTCAGCAGCGAGGTCTCCGGCATCGTCGCGGCGCTGCATTTCGAATCCGGGACCGACGTGAAGCAGGGCGATCTCCTGCTGCAACTGGAAGCAGGAGACGATATCGCGCATCTCGAGGCGCTCAAGGCGACGGCTGCCCTGAACAAGATCACCTACGATCGCGACAGCACGCTTGGAAAGACCGATGCGGTGAGCAAGGAAGTCGTCGACACCGACAAAGGCAATTTCCTGAACGCCCAGGCTCTGGCGGCGCAACAGCAAGCCCTTGTCGACTACAAATCCGTAAGGGCTCCCTTTTCCGGCAGGCTCGGTATCCGCCAGGTGGATATCGGCCAGTACCTTGCCGCAGGCACGACGATCGTCAGCCTTCAGCAACTTGACCCGATCCTGATCGATTTCTACGTGCCTCAGCAAGCGTTGGCGCAGGTCAAGGTCGGCCAGGCCATGTCGGCGAGGATAGACACATTTCCCGATCGCATCTTTGCCGGAAAAATCTCGGCCATCGATTCGCAAGCCGATGCGACGACCCGCAATGTACAGGTTCAGGCAACGATCCAGAACAAGGATCACGCCTTGCTGCCGGGCATGTTCATGACCGTCGATATCGTAGTGGCCGCGCCGCGGAAATACGTCACGCTGCCGCAAACGGCGGTTGCCTTCAATTCTTATGGCAACGTCGTCTATCTGGTTGACGACACAGGCAAGGACGCGGCCGGCAAACCCCGACCGGTGGCCCAGCAGATCTTCGTCACCACCGGGGCGACACGTGGCGATCAGATAGCTGTTCTCAGCGGCGTCAAGGACGGCGACGTTGTCGTGACCGCCGGGCAGATCAAATTGCACAACGGTTCGCCGGTCGAGATCGACAACGCGGTCCAGCCGACCAACGACCCTGACCCAAAACCGGTCGACAAATAGAAGAGGCGGCCCGGAGACAGACGGCGCAAGCAGGGAACACGGTGGTTCGCGATGAATTTCACCGACATTTTTATCCGCCGGCCGGTGCTGGCAACCGTAGTCAGCCTGGTCATCCTGGTGCTTGGCCTGCGTGCGGTCGGCACTTTGCCTATCCTGCAATATCCCCGCACCGAAAATACCGTCGTCACCGTGACCACGACCTATTACGGCGCCGATCCCGACGTCATCGCCGGATTTATCGCCACTCCGCTGGAGAACGCCATCGCGCAGGCAAACGGCATCGACTATATGAGCTCGACCAGTCAGCCCGGCGTCAACGTCATCACGATCTATCTGCGGCTCAACTACGATGCCGACAAGGCGCTGACCGAGATCAACGCCAAGGTCACTTCCGTCCTCAACCAGTTGCCGTCCGGCACCCAGCAGCCGGTGCTGACCGTCAAGGTCGGGCAGACCGTCGATGCCATGTATATGGGCTTCGACAGCGATGTCCTCCCGCGCAACAAGATAACCGACTACCTGACCCGCGTCGTCCAGCCCAAATTGCAGGCGGTGCCCGGCGTGCAGACGGCGGAAATCCTCGGCGGCCAGAATTTCGCGCTGCGCGCCTGGCTCGATCCGGCCAAGCTTGCCGGCTACGGCCTGACCGCCACCGACATTTCCAACGCGCTCCAGCAGAACGACTATATAGCCGGCCTCGGCACCACCAAGGGCCAGATGGTGCAGGTCAATCTCACCGCCTCGACCAGCCTGCACAGCGCCGACGAGTTCGCCAATCTCGTCGTCAAGCAGGCCAACGGCGCCATCGTGCGCCTCAAGGACGTCGCCAATGTCACACTGGGGGCCGACGATTACGAGTCGCAGGTTTCATTCGATGGCAAGCAGGCCGTCTATATCGGCATCCAGGTCGCACCGAGCGCCAATCTGCTCGACGTCATCGCCGGCGTAAGGGCGGCGTTCCCCGATATCCAGGCCCAGTTGCCGGAAGGATTGCGCGGAGCCATCGTGTACGATTCCACCGATTTCGTGAACAGCGCCATCCAGGAGGTGATCTGGACGCTCGGCGAGGCGCTGGTGCTGGTCACGCTGGTCATCTTCGCGTTTCTGGGCTCGCTGCGCTCGGTGCTGATCCCGGTCGTCGCCATACCGCTGTCGCTGATCGGTACGTTCACGATCATGCTGGCGCTCGGTTTTTCCATCAATCTCCTGACGTTGCTGGCGCTGGTGCTGGCCATCGGCCTTGTCGTCGACGACGCCATCATCGTCGTGGAAAACGTCAACCGGCATCTGGACGAAGGGCAACAACCGACTGCTGCCGCGATCATGGCGGCGCGGGAGCTGGGCAGCCCAATCATCGCGATGGCGGCGGTGCTTGTGGCGGTCTATATCCCGATCGGATTTCAGGGTGGCCTGACCGGTGCCCTGTTCACCGAATTCGCCTTCACGCTGGTGGGGGCGGTGACCGTGTCCGCGATCACGGCGCTGACATTGTCGCCGATGTTGTGCTCGCGCATCCTCAAGGCCCGTGGCGGGAGGGAGCGGGGCTGGCAGGACCGCCTGTCCGGGTTCATCGACCGCACGTTCGAGCGCATCCGCACCCGATATGAACGCTGGCTGCACGGCAGCCTCGGCTACCTCCCCGTCACCATGACATTCGCTTTCATCGTGCTGGGCAGCATCTATTTCCTCTATGCCGGGGCCAAGAGCGAACTGGCGCCGCAGGAAGACGAAGGCATAATCGTCGTCTCGTCCACGCCGGCGCCGAACGCCACTCTGGACCAGAAGCTGCTTTATGCGAAACAGGTCTACCAGCTTCTCTCCAGGCCTCCGGAAACCGAGCATGTGTTCCAGATCGATGCGCCGGGCACCTCGATCGCTGGCATGGTGTTGACGCCGTGGGACCGCCGCAGCCAGACCACCAACCAGTTGCAGCCGGTCATCCAGCAAGAACTCAATGGCGTCGCCGGCGTGCGGGCCGCCGCATTCCAGTTGCCGCCGCTGCCCGGCGGGCAGGGGCTGCCGATCCAGTTCGTCCTCGAAACGACGGACCCGTTCGAGCAACTCGACCGCGTCGCACAGGATTTCGTCCAGGCCGCCGTGAAAAGCGGGATGTTCATCTTTCTCGACAGCGACCTCAAGATCGACAGCCCGCAATCCATTGTCCAGATCGACCGCAACAAGACCGCGCAACTGGGCCTCAGGATGAGCGATGTGGGTGCCGCGCTCAGCGGCTTGCTGGGCGGCGCCTATGTCAATTATTTCAGCCTGGACAATCGCTCCTATAAGGTGATCCCGCAGGCCGAGCAGCGCAGCCGGCTGAACGCCCAGCAGCTGATGAATTACTATATCGGCACCGTGAACGGGATTCCCGTCCCGTTGTCGTCCGTGGCGACCATGACGACGCGGGCCATCCCGGAATCGATCAACCATTTCCAGCAACTGAACAGCGCGACGATCCAGGGCGTGGCGTCGCCGGGCGTGGCCCAGGCCGACGCGTTGAAGTTCCTTCAGGACCTCGCCGCCCGCACGCTGCCGCGTGGCTATACGGTCGATTATGGCGGGCTGTCCCGGCAGTACATCCAGGAATCGTCCGGCTTCATCGCCACTTTCGGGTTTGCATTGATCATCGTCTATCTGGCGCTCGCCGCCTTGTTCGAGAGTTTTCGTGACCCCGTCATCATCCTTGTCTCGGTGCCCATGTCGATCGCCGGCGCGCTCGTCTTCATCAGCATCGGCGTCGGCGGCGCGAGCCTGAACATCTATACCGAGGTCGGGCTGGTGACCCTGATGGGGCTCATCAGCAAGCACGGGATCTTGATCGTGGAATTCGCCAATGCGCTTCAGGCCGAGGGGCGTTCCAGGCGCGAGGCGATCGAAGGCGCATGCGCAATAAGGCTGCGCCCCATTCTGATGACGACTGCCGCGATGGTGCTGGGCGTCATTCCGCTGATCGTCGCAACCGGTGCCGGCGCGGTCTCTCGCTTCAATATGGGCCTGGTCATCGCCAGCGGCCTGTCGATCGGCACGCTGTTCAGCCTGTTTGTGGTGCCCGCCGTCTATATGTTGATCGCGGCGGATCACTCGCGCAAGGCCGATCAACCGGTACCTGCCTGATGCAGGAAAATCGCGTTTTCATGAAACCCGAGACCTGCCGCTCATCGGAATTTTCTTCTCGACGCGAGCGATCCGGCGCCGGGTGCAATCGCATTCTTTCCAGGCGTCGCCCCAGACGATTAGGTCGGGCGCTCGAGAAAGATCGGCCACTTCGGCGAGCTTGACCTTGTAGGCGGCAAAGCTCTATCGGCCCAGGATTGGCCGGTTTGTGGACAGGCGCCGGCGATACCGAACCGTTTGCGCCGTAAGTGTGTGGCTGACCTTGCAGCGGCGCGGGAGATTGCACGCGAGTGAGCAAGCGTAGTAGTTTCCGTGAAGTGTAAGGGAAGTGTGGTGCCGGATATTCTGTTTTCTGCCTCCGCTCAAGAGAGAAGCCGGAGGCTGTCCGACAGCGTTATGTTGCATAAGACGCTGGATCTGGATTGGTCGGCGACGGATCTCGGCCCGATCGGTAGCTGGCCACATGCACTGAAAAGCTCTGCCAGGCTCGTCCTTACCGCATCAATGCCGCTGGCCCTTCTCGTCGGGCCGTCCGGGACGCTGATCTATAACGACGCGATCATGCGGATTTTTGCCGGCATCGGCCCCGATGGTCTCGGAAAATCCGTACTTGACGTCCTCCCCAGCGCCGCAGGCTTCTATCGGGACGTCATAGCCTCGTGTGCAGCGGGCGAGGCACCCTCGTTTCGGGATCAGATGCTCAAAGTCGAACGCAATGGCGGCAGCGAAACCGCCTGGTTCGACCTCAACTTTACGCCGGTCATCGAACGCGATGGCACCCACAGCGCCGTCATGGTTCATGCGTTCGAAACCACCGAGAAAGTCCGGGCGCGACGAGCTCTCGAGCGTTCGCAAGAGCGCCTGCGCATGGCGCTCGACGCCTCGGGAATGATCGGCATCTGGGATTTCGATCTTGCGACGGGCCTGGTTGCCGTCGATGACCGCTTCATCAAGTTGTTCGGTATCGAAGGAACGCGGGGTTCGGATGGCATTCCGCTCGCGGCATTCACAGATCGGATCGATAGCAACGACCGGGACCGGGTGATCGAGGAAATCGACGCCGCGATCAGGACGGGTGCCGATTTCCGCTCACGATATCAGGTGACGGACAACACCGGAAGGGCGCGGTCCGTTCTCGCTTCTGGTCGGATCGTCGAGGACGATTCTGGTACACCCATGCGTTTCCCGGGAGTGGCGGTCGAAGTGACTGCCCAGGTCGAGGCGAACGCCGCCCTTGCCGAAAGCGAAGCGCGTTTTCGCACCCTTGCGGAGACTGTCCCGCAGATCATCTGGAGTTCAGACGGCGATGGACAGCACGATTATTTCAGCAGCAGGTGGTACGAGTTCACTGGCCAGGACCCGGCAGCTCCGGACAACGATATCTGGAAGGATCTGATACACCCTGATGACAGGAAGCGCGTCTTCGAGGTCTGGGACAGAGCGCGTGCGACAGGCGCCCGCTATGACATCGAATACCGTTTCCGCCATCATAGCGGCGTGTATCGGTGGCTTCTCGTCATGGCCATGCCCCAAATGGATGCAAACGGCCGGATCAGCCGCTGGTTCGGGACCAGCACGGACATCCATGAAAGCAAGCTGATTGGTGCCGAGCGTGAAATCATCGCCCATGAACTCAACCATCGGATCAAGAATCTGTTCGCCGTCTTCAGTGCTTTGATCAATCTGTCGGCCCGCTCCGCCCACGACATCAAGTCCTATGCTGCCGATCTTACTGGCAGGATCGCCGCGCTCGACAAGGCCCATGATTTCGTGCGTCCCACATCCGGGCTTCTGCCGGCGCAGACCCTTCATGCGCTGCTGAAAAGCCTGCTCAGCCCTTATGCGGCCACGCAGACATCGCGACTGTCGTTCGAGGGGCAAGACATCGTGCTCGGCGAAGGCGCGGCGACGTCCTTTGCGCTCGTCTTCCATGAACTCGCCACCAATGCTGCCAAACATGGCGCTCTTTCGGTGCCGGCCGGTCATGTACGGTTCAAGACGCGGCTGGAGGGCGGCCGTCTGAAGGCAACCTGGAAGGAAACCGGAACAACAGCGACCGACGAGCCACCCGCCAGCGGCGGCTTCGGGTCGAAACTCCTCGCCCTGATGGTGGAAGGCCAGATGCAAGGGAGGGTCAGTAGATATTGGGAAGCAGACGGGCTGAGGGTCGAGATCGATATTCCAGCGTCGTCCGTTGCACCGACCGGGGCATTTCCAGCAAAAGTGTGAACCGGTTTTGCATCCGGGAATACGGCTGAAACGACAGCTTGCGGAATTCCCCGTTCCTGGTCAGACCGAAAGAGCCTCGCGGAAAGCAAGCCTGAAAGAGCACCCGAGGCCGTGCTTGCCGACCGGAACCCATGTCGCAACGGCGATGCCGTCGTTCGCCCGGCGGGCGAACCATGGATACGGGTATCTTCCTAACCCAAACGGGGTATGCCGCCTGTGATCCGTATAAGTACAGGAATCGAACTTATTATTTCGCCATCATGAGGATGGCCATGCAGAGGGCGCGGGGAAGGTGGCTTTGTATTCTCAATTCAGGTCGTCGAAAATCGGACTCTGCACCAGCATCGCCCTGGCGGCGACACTGGTTATTTTCGAAGCCGCCTCTCTTCACGCACAAGCCACCTCTGAAAAGGTATACAATAGGGACATCGCGAAAAAATTTGTATCGAAATATGATTCGATCCTGAAGAGCTATGAATGTAAGAGAAAATTAAAGAAATACGAGCTTAGGGACTCAAAATGTAATAGGGCATTTGAGGGCCTGCTGTTTAACGCATTTCAATTATCAGAATACAATATCATAAATGAGTATGGAGACGACTACGGGCATTATACAGATCCATTCTGTAATGAATTCTCTTGGTATAATCCATATGAAAAGAAATATTATAATTACGGTTTGAATTATTATTTGTTTCTATCTATTTACCGCGAAAATATGTTCGGGCGCGCCGGTGACCTTAGCGCCCTCATGCCCGCTGTTGGCTGCTCATACTATACAGATTATAGGTATAACAATAATCTCATTAGGAATGATCTTCCTAAAGACAAGAAAGAAGTTTATGAATTTGCTATCTCGAAACTTAAAGGCAAAGATAAAACAGAGTTAAAGAGATTCTACGAAAATATACTTATACCATATCAGAAGGCAAGAAATGGAATATATAATAAATTTCCTGATATATATAAGAGGATAAAACAAAGTGAATTTTACGCGTTAATGTATACTTTAAATAAAAATGCATATATAACAACAAAAAATATGAAATTTCAATCAATATATATAAATTTTACTGAAAGGCAGATGAATGAATACATGTATTTTCTTAAAAATAATGAAAAATATAAATAGTAATTATAACTTATATATAATAACTACCTAAGTTATCGAAGTATATTCGCATGAACATGGTCTCAATAATCCTGTAGGGGGACATTCAAGATGCTCCATCGTCTTGGTGCCATTATACGCATGTCTGGGTTTGCTCTATCACTCATGACGTTAGCCGGAGCCGGAGTCGCGAACGCTGCATCTACATGCGGGATTGAATCTGGAAGAGTTAGCACTCCTGAATGTCCTCGCAAGCGCAGTATCGAGCGTTCGGTGCCTAGCAACTCGGACAATTATAATACAGGTGCCGCTATTGGCGCGAGCATAGGTGGTATAATAGATGCGATTGGGCGGAGTGCGGCAAGGCAACGAGAGGCGGAGGAAGAAGAATTCAGGGAACAACTCCGCCAGGGCGAGCTGAAGGACAAGAGGGCCAATCAGAGTGCGGAGGCGCTCAAGAAAAAATACTCTAACGCTGAGGAAGCTAATCCTTGGGGTAAGAAGAGAATCAGGAAAGAGCCGGACAAGATGCCTCGTGCACCTTATGTCGATAGTAAATGCGTTTCAATTCAACCATATGATGGAGCAGCCCGCGATGGCTGGACGACAGCTTCCATCATGAATAAGTGCAATATGCCCATTGCCGTAAGGTATTGCTTTTATGCACCTGGCACGGAGCGGGAAAAGAAATGCGCCGATCCACAAGACAAGCAAGGTCGGTACTATGGCCTTAGCGCTACGATCCAGGCAGGCAAAAAGGGGATAGTTGTGCCGGGGCCGCAGAAGGCTCGATGGGGCGTTCATTTTCTGGCGTGCGACATGAGAAGCGCCCCTGGCAAGAAGGTCTACTGTCTGGCTCCTGCCGGCTGACGATGGCAGCGCGATAGCCGCCGGTTTGCTTGCATATCTTTCACACCTGATCGGGAGGTTTTTGCGTGTTGGGTCCTTGCGGATGATTGTCCAAGGGTTCCCATGAAGGTCTATTGCCGAGCGTGCTCATTTGCGCTCAACTATCCCCCATATGCCCTGCTGGACATTGAAGTGTGTCGTCGAGTGGCGGCATTTCGGGAAGGCGGGGGCCATGGCATTAGACTTGACGCAGCTCGACAGGGCGCTCGATGCCACGCTCGAAGCGGCTTTCGATCCGTCGCTCTGGCCCGGGATCTTGACGGATATCTCGGCGGCCACCAATTCCTATGGCGCTGTGATCATCCCGGTCACCGCGCGGTCCCCTCAACTAACCCTTCAAACGGAGTCCGTTGCGCGGGCGCTTGAAGCGTATTTTGACGAAGGCTGGCATCAAAAGGAATGGCGTCTTCGCGCCGTTCCGTTGCTCGCGCGCCGAGGGATTGCCCGAGAGCAAGAATACACCTCCCGAGACGAATTTGAACGGGAAGACTATTATAGATCTCAGTCCAAGCATAGGCTAGGGCGCTCATGCATAGTCTCTTTTTCTGGACCTGATGATACACTCTGCCTGACCTTGCACAGGAAGATCGATCAAGATTTTTACGATGAGGCCGAAGCGGAGATACTCGGTACGATTCGAGATAGGCTGACGGCGTCGGCGACGATAATGCAGCATTTGGCAAAAAGCCGCGTTCAAGGCATGTCGGAGGCCTTTGAAACGTCGGGAGTGGCCGCAATCTTCTTTAATCGAAGATTCAAGGTAACGCATGTCAACACGAACGCGGAAGCGCTGCTTGGCGATGATCTCAATATCGCCAGCGGCGAGCTGCGCTCGGCCCGACATCAGGAAACTATCCGTATTCGCGAGCGTATGGCCGCCGTCATAAGCGAGCGCTGGCTGTTACCCGGTACCGACAATGGGCCGATTACGGTCGAGCGCTATGGGCGTCGTCCACTGCTTCTTCGTATTCAGCGGCTTGGGGGCAACCTTCCAGACTTTTTTACACACTCGATTGGGGTATGTCTTCTGGATGATCCCGAGGCGAAACATCAGAAGTCGATCAGGTCGCTCCGTGAGCTTTTCGGCCTGACCCTGGCGGAAGCCGTTGTCCTGAGCCATCTGTCGGAGGGCTTGTCCCTGCGCGAGATCGCCGGGCAGTCTTGTCAATCCTACGAGACCGTACGGACACACCTGAAGTCGATATTCAACAAAACGGATACAAGGCGCCAGTCGGAACTCGTGGCGCTGGTTGTCGGCTTGAAAAACGTGATCCCACCGGCATCGCAAGAGCCTTCCCTTCTCTGATACCCTGGCGTGCTTTCCCTGCGTGACTAGACGTCATGGGTGCGATGCATCCTGCCCATCATCTCTGGGGGCTTCGCCCGCCTCTTCAGCGTAGGCCGCATGCCCGCCGTGCCGGTGAGGTGGCTCACCGCTTCGGTCGACGAACCGAGAGCCTGCGGCGTGGATTTCCGCGCCGCGCATCCCAGCGTCGGACGGGTCCATGCATGCGCCTTCTAGGTCCGGCCTATATCCTTCCGGCTCTCGCCGTAATGACGCTGGTGCTATTTTCGCCGGTCTTCTACGGGCTATGGTTCAGCCTTTCCGCATCCAGTACGGCGTTCCCACGACGGTCGCGGGAACTGAGAACTTCATACGGCTGTTTCAGGACCTGACGCTGGGCGCCACGTCGATACGCACGCTCCAGCATCCCATGGCGGCGTGGTGCTCCGTCTCATGTCGCCGACGACAAGCGTCGCGGCGACGATCGTTCTTGGCGAGCGCCCCTTGACGCGATTCTGGCTCTTCGCGGTGCTCGGCGCTTTCGTGGTCATCGCCTGCGCCCTGCGCGACGGCGGCGGTGTTTTCGATATCGGCGACGTCTATCTGCTTGCGGGGGCGCTGACAGGGGCAATCGGCCATGTCTATTCGAGCGAGCTTTCTCGTGAAATGCCGGGCTGGGAAGTGATCTCGTGGGTGCCGGTCATTTCGCTGCCGCTTATGGCGCCGGCGGCGCTTTGGCTGGCACCGCTATTCCCAAATATAGATGGAAGGATCAACTCCGGTAGGGACGATAGGCGGCAGCCAGTTCTAGGCGCCGGCCGGATGAGCCGAACGCTTCGATCCGCAAGGGGGGAATGCCATTGTCGCAGAATTCGGCAACGGCCAGCAGGAATCCGGAATGCGGCTCAACGCCTTCAAAGACCCGGTATTGCAAGCAGGCAGGTTCGGAACCGAAACTGGCGTGCAGCCCCTGATCGATCTCCGATGCATCGCTCGAGCCGGCGCGGCTGAATTTGAGCAGAAGCAAGCGCGTGCATGGTCTGGTGATGGCGTTGCCGGCGCGCATCTGGCGAGCGACGAGACGCGTCGGGCGCGAACGGTGCGTGACCCGTTGCGTCCAGGGGCTGAAATTCTCGTATGCGACCGCCCGGTAGGCTGCGCTTTGAAGAACATCCAGACCCGTCAGGTCATAAAGGGCGGCGTAGCGGGGCCCGTCGCCCAGAGATGTGAAACGAAGCGCCGTTTCGAAGCCGGGGATGGCGGCGCGCTCCGGCAGATGCTCGGTATCGTACCAGTCGTTCAGTTCTTCCTCCATTGCCGGAGCGGGATCGACCAGCACCAGAAGAAGACCTTTCGCAGCCGTTTCCATCAGGCCTGCCCGGTGCAGAGAAGAAAATCCGAGACCGCCTCGGCGAATGGATCCGGGCATTCGAGATGCATCATATGCGGCGCATTGCGGAGGATCGTCAGCTTGCCGCCGGGGATGGCGGCCGCAAGCTCGCGCTTGGCTTCGAGTGGGGTCGCCGTATCCAGTTCCCCGGCAATAACGAGAGCGGGCATGGTTAGGCTGCCGAGACGGCCCAGCGCGTCATGCCCGGCAATCGCTTCCCATCCCGCCGTCCAGTTCGCGGGAGAATCCGAGAGTAGTCGTGCGCGTACACGCGCCGCTTCGGGGGACGAGAGAAAGGGTGGAGTGAACCAGCGGTCGAGCGTCGCATCCACGACAGCCGCCATTCCGCTCGCTTCCGCGTCCGCGCCGCGTTGCAGGATGGCCTTTCGTGCTTGTGCCGGAACGGCTGCCGGGCATCCGCCAAGCACGAGACCCGACACGAGATCAGGGCGCGCGAGGGCCAATTGCTGCGCGATCATCCCGCCGAAGGAAACGCCGACAAGCGTTGCCTTGCCGGGGCCGATCTCCTCGAGCAGGGCTGCCGCCTGATCCACGCGATCGCGCATGTTGCCTGGCCTTGCGGCGTCGGGCGAGGCGCCGTGCCCTGCCGTGTCCACCGCGATGACCGTGTTCCGACGCGCCAGCACGGCTGGCAGGCCGCTCCAGAAACTGCGGTCGAGGCCGATCGGATGGAGAAGGACGACAGCAGGCCCGCTGCCTGAGATCTCGTAGGACAGTACGGCCATGTTCGTCTCCGCCTCAATCCACGGCACGTGCCAGCGCACGCACGGGCGCCCCATCGGCGCCTGCGATGCTCAGTCCCGCGAATACGGCTTCTATGCGCCGATTGGAAAGCGCGCCTGGATTGTTCACATGCTCGGCAATCAGGATGCCATGCGGCAGCAGAATATGATGCACCGGCCAATAGAAGCCTTCAGGCCGATTGTCGGGGGCCCGGTCCGGCGTCGCGAAATCGACGCCTATCATCTTGACGTTCTTGGCGAGAAGCCATTCGGCCGCTGCCGGAGTAAGCGAGGCGTGGCGGACATAGGAAGGATCTTCGATCCTCAGCGACCATCCGGTATCGAACAGGACGATATCGCCCGGCCGCGCCTCCGGCGTGGCCTTTTCAAGGTCCGGAACATCGATCAGGCCGTATTCGGCCACATCGAACGACCATACGACGCCGGGTCCGTAGAGACGCGAGAGCGGTACCTGATCGAAAGAGGGGGCATCGTCGATGAAGTGGTTGGGAGCGTCCAGGTGTGTGCCGTGATGCACGACCATGGACATATGCGTGATGTTGGCCGGATAGTCCGGAATCCGGCGCCATCTGGAGAAAGACGGCTTCGGGTAGTTCGGGATGGCCGAGAGATCTTCCGTAAGCCGATGGGAAAGATCGATCCATGCGCTCCCGCCGCCTGCCATCGCAGGCTCCGGGACCTCGTTCCAGCCTTTCCAGTGCAGGTTCTTGAACCGACAGGCATCGCACATGCTCAGACCCCTCCTTCAGGAACAGGCCCTTCGACCGCAGGCCGGGCGGCGGCCCGTCCGCGCACCTCGACCCCCGCCCAGTCTTCGATGACCTTGATCAGACTGGTGTAGTCGTCGTCGCCGCGGCCCTGTGCCATGCCCTGGAACCAGAGCTGAACGACGCTGGAGGAGACGTGGTGGGGGACACCCTGGCTGCGATATTCCTCAAGGCACAGGCTCACATCCTTGTACATGGTGGCGAGCTTGCCGCCATAGTCGAAGCTTCGCGTCAGGATGGATTGCGGAAACTTGTCGAGCGTGGCGCCGCTGCGGCCCGTGCTGACGTTGATGAGGCTGATCAGCGTGTCGGCGTCGATGCCGGCCTTGACGCCCATCGTCACCGCCTCGAACGAAGCGGCCATCGCGGCGGCCGAGATCATGTTGTTGGCCAACTTGGCGACCTGCCCCTGGCCGGGCCGCCCGCCGATATAGAAAACATTGCCGGCGATCGCATGCAGAGCTTCTCGGGCTGTTTCGAAGGTCTGCCGGCTGCCGGCCACCATCGTCGTCAGCGTGCCGGCCCGCGCTCCGCGAGGGCCGCCACTGACCGGCGCGTCGAGAAAGCCGGTGCCGGCCCTTTCCATGCCGGCCGCAATCTCGGCGACGGCGGCCGATCCTATAGTGGACATTTCGACGTAGATGCCGAGCCCTTCGGCGCGGCAGGCGCCGTCGGCGCCTAAAGCCGCGTCGAGGCTGACCCGGGGGTCCGGCAGGCAGGCAAAAGCGATGGCCTTGCCTGCCGCCGCCTCGATCGGCGAACCGGCCCTGCGGGCACCGGCGCGAACCAGAGGTGCAGCTGCCCGATCCGACGGGTCGAAAATCGTGACCTCATAATCCGCGCGAAGCAGCCGTTCGGCCATCGGAGCGCCCATCGCGCCGCAGCCAATGAAACCGATCCGTGTCATTCCGCGCTCCTGTTTCACGCTACCGGAAGCCGAAACCAGACCGTGCGTTGTGTTGGTTGTGTCGACATAATTCGATATTAGTGTCGACATTGATGGCTCGTCAAGCGGCTTTGCGGCCTTCGGGTGTACACGCCATGCCGCATTCGGAACGGTTGAATATTCTTTATATGCCGCCAATACAGCGCAGATATTGACGTTCACCGCTGGATTCAGGGATCTACGGAAGGGCAGGGCTGGTTTGCGATGCGTCCGCGATGTGAATTAAATGTCGACACTAGTTGACCGTACTGTTTTTTCGTGGAATTGTCCCGGCCGATCGCAACGGCCCGCGCCAATACGGGCATCGAGAGGAGATGGGGATGGGGCTGAATTCGCTCACCACCGGCAATATGGAGTATCTGCGCAAGCCGCTCGTGCGCAATGTGAAGGCAGGAGACCGGGCGCTCGTCCTGACCGACACGGCCCATGACCCGCGTGTATGGCAGGCGGTGATGAGCATCCTTCAGGAGATCGGCGCCGACGTGACGGTCGCGTTGTTCGAGCCGCGTCCCGCCGATTACTACGACCCGCCGTCCGCGGTGTGCGAGGCGATGATGAAGTCCGACGTCAACGTCCTGCTCGCCTCGACCGGCATGCTGCATTCGCCCGCGAGCTTCCGGGCCATGGAGGCGCGCATTCCGTCGATCTGCATGGACGGCGGCATGACGCTGGAATGGTTCCAGTCGGGCGCCGTCACCGACGACATGACGCAGATCATGGTGCGCAAGCACTATGTCGCCAAGAACATTTTCGGTGTCGGCGCCAAGGAGTGTCGCGTCACTTCGCGTTACGGCACCGACTTCTCGTACCGTGTCGACGACCGCATCTTCGTTCCTCCGCTGCCGGGGCCGGATTTCGATCCCTACAAGATCGTCGATTTCGACAAGGACGAGAACCGCAAGGGCGGCAATCTCTATTATTATCTCTTCCCGACCGGCGAACTGAACGTCGCGCCGATCGAAGGGACCGCCAACGGCAAGCTGGTGATCGACCTCACCATGCACCATATCGGCCGGCTGGAAGACCCGATCGAACTCAATGTCGAGAACGGCCGGGTGGTCAGCATCGAAGGCGGCGCATCCGCCCGGGTGCTTCGCGATTACCTGGCCGAATATGGCGACGAGAACGCATATATGTGCCCGGCCGAAGCATCCGTCGGTGTGAATGCCAAGGCGCTCATCCGCGGCATTCAGCGCGAGGACAAGAACATCTACGGCGCGATGCATTTCGGTCTTGGGACCAATATCGATGTCGGCGGCTCGATCCGCTCGAAAATCCATATGGACGGTGTGATCCTCGAGCCGACGCTTTACGTGGACGGTGAGATGCGTATGGAAGACGGCCGCTTTCTGAGGCCGATCGAGGGAAACGACTAGCCGGCCTTGGCAGTCACCGCGTTAGCAGAAATCTGACAGGCAACAATGCTTAAAACGGGAGGTTCAACATGGTCAGGATCGTAAGGAATTTGGTATTGGCGTTGGCCGCATCCGCCTATATGGGCGGCAACGCAGCAGCCGAGACGCTCAAATGGGGCGAGCATCTGCCGGAATGCTGTTCCATGTATGCCGAGGCGGCGAAGTGGCTCTCCAAGGAGGTCGACAAGCGCTCCGACGGCGCCCTCAAATTCGACATCAACTGGGGGGGCGTACTGGCGACGGTCGGCGAGATCCCCACCGCCGTCGAGAACGGGGTCATCAACATGGGGAATCTCGTGACTCCCTATTTCCCCGACCAGTTCGTCATCAACAACGCCATTCCCTTCTTCTGGCCACAGCCCAAGAGCCAGCAGCAGCTGGGCGAGCTGATGCTGAAATGGCACGAGCAGATTCCGGCTTTCGGCGAGGAACTCGCCAAGTACAAGCTGAAGCTCATCACGGTGCGTCCGTTGCCGCCCTATGGCTTCATCTGCACGAAGCCGATCCGCACGATGGACGACTTCAAGGGCAAGCGCATCCGCTCCTACGGGGTGGCGCTTCCGGCCATGCTGGAAGCCGTCGGCGCCGTTTCCGTCGGCATGGCCGATGTGGAAGCCTACGAGGCGATGAGCAACAACGTGCTCGACTGTTCTGCGGCCGATATCGCCCTTGTCGACGCGTTCAAGCTCGGTGAAGTCGCGCACTACTTCGTCGATGTCCCGATGGGCGCTTCCTGGGGCCACATCATCGTGATGAACCTGGACAAGTATAACGCCCTTCCCGACGACCAGAAGAAGCTCCTCGAAGAACTCAAATACGAGCATCTCAACGAAATGCTGCGTCTCTTCCGCGCCAAGGAGGAGGAGTTGAAAGCCAAGTGGAAGGCCGACGGCAGTATCGAGGTCATCCATTTCCCGGCAGAGGAGTTCTTGAAGGTGACGCTGGAGAATCCCGGCGTGCAGGCCGTCCGCAATAGCTGGAAGGGCCGCGCCATAGCCGCCGGCATGCCGGAAGCCGACGCCCAGCGCGTCGTCGACGAAATCAACAACTGATCTTCCAGCCGGACGATGCCGGGCGCGGCTTTGGCCGCGCCCGTGCCAGGGAGGGGCTTATGCGAGAGACATTCCTGAAGATCCACGACTTCTATGCGAAGATCCTTTTGGGCTTCGCTCTGCTGGCCGGGGTATGCACCTTCGCCATCATGTGGGTGATCGATTCCAACGCGCTGCTGCGCAAGACATTCAACACGCCGATTCCCGCGGCACTGGAGATCACCCAGTCGCTGCTCGTCGTGGCGATCATGTTGCCTTTCGCCTACACGTTATTGAGGCGCGAGCATGTCAACACCGTCTTTCTGACCTCGCATCTGTCGGCTTCCAAGAGGCGCTGGCTCTACTTCTTCTGGATGCTGGTCGGCTTTGTCCTGTTCACCGCCGTAACCTATGGCGCATTCCAGTATGGATTGCGCTCCTATCGCATGAACGAGCAAATCTGGGGTGCGACGATCCAGTTCCCGCTGTGGCCGTCCAAGATGGCGGTGTGCGTCGGCACGGCCCTCCTCAGCATCCAGTTCCTGCTCGACGCCATCGGCTCCCTGCTGATCGCGGATTTCCATGACCAGCCGGTCGACCAGACGGAAGGCTACGCCGATGCCTGATCTTGCCACGGGCATTCTGGGCGTGTTCCTGCTCCTGGGCTCTATCCTGCTCGGGGCGCCGATCATGCTCGCGCTGACGGTGGTCGGCTTCGTCGGGATCATTATCCTCAGCGGATTCACGCCTGCCGTTTCGATCCTCGGTACGCTTTATTTCTCCGTCGTCAGCAGCTTTCATTTCAGCATCATCCCGATGTTCCTGCTGATGGGCTTCTTCGCCATGCGTGCCGGGATAGGCAACGACCTGTTCGACGCCTGCACGAAATGGTTCGGGCGTCTTCCGGGAGGGCTGGCCATCGCCAGCACCGGAGCCGCGGCCGCTTTCGGGGCCGCATCCGGATCGAGTGTCGGCACGGCGACGCTGTTCACCAAGCTGGCGCTGCCGGAGATGATCCAGCGCGGCTACGACCGAGGCTTCGCGGCTGCGTCGATCGCGATCGCGGGCACTCTTGCCGTCCTTATCCCGCCGAGCGCCCTGGTTGTCGTCTACGGCATCCTGACCAATTCCTCGATCGGCAAGCTTTTGATCGCGGGCATCCTGCCCGGCGTGGTCTTTGCCCTAATCCTGGGAGCCACGATCCTGCTGGTGGCAATCATGAAACCGGAAAAGGCGCCGGCTGACGAACGCCGCTACTCTTGGCGGGAGCGGTTCTGGGCGCTGCGCATGGTGGCGCCGCTCGTCATCGTGATCGTGGTGATCATGGGCGGCCTTTATGCCGGCGTGTTCACGCCGACTGAGGCGGGTGGCATCGGTGCGCTGGTCACCTTCGTCATGGCTGTCGTGCGGCGGCGAGGCTTGCACAAGATCGAGCTTGGCAAGACGCTTCTCGAGACGGTGTCCCTGACAGCGATGATCTTCGCCATCATCATCGGTGGGCTGCTCTTTGCACGTTTCCTGGCGCTCAGCGGCGTTTCCGGTTTCATGCGGGACATCCTGGTGAACGGCGGCCTCGACGTTTGGGTGGTCGTTATGCTGGTGACGGTCATCTACCTGATCCTCGGCATGCTCATGGACGCTCCGTCGCTCTTGGCCATATCGCTGCCGATCACGCACCCGGTGATGATGGGGCTCGGCTTCGATCCGCTCTGGTTCGGCGTCTATGTCATCATCCTGGCGGAGATCGGTGCGGTGACGCCCCCGGTCGGCATCAACTGCTTCGTGGTCAAGGGCGCGGCCGGCAATCTCGTCACCCTTGAGGAGATATTCGGCTCCCTCTTGCCGTTCATCGTCGCCTCCTTCGTCATGCTTGCGCTCATGCTGCTCTTCCCGCAGATGACGCTTTATCTTCCCGGAAAGATGTGATGGTCGACCGACAGCCCTATGAAGGGGTGCGCATCCTCGATCTGACCCATCGTTTCGGTTCGTATGCCGGCCGGCTGTTTGCCGATCTCGGCGCGGAAGTGATCCGTGTCGAACCGCCCGGCGGCCTGCCCGACCGCCACAAGCTGTCGGACGCCGACGACGCGTTCGAGGCCAGGTTCCTCTTCTTCAACGCGAGCAAGAAGAGCGTCGTGATCGATTTCGACGACCCGGATGACCGGCGGCGTCTGGACGACCTCGCGCGCAGGGCGGCGATCGTACTGATCGAACGCGATGGCCCGCTCTTCCATGATGCGGCGGCGCTTTGTCGGCTAAACCCGGCGCTCGTCGTGACCGCCATCTCGCCGTTCGGCATGACCGGCCCGCTGGCGGAGGCCCCGGCTTCCGACCTGGTGGTGCAGGCGGCAGGGGGCATCGCATGGATGTCGGGGCGCATCGAGAATGCTCCTCTCAGCCTGCCCTTCGAACAGGCGACGATGGTCGCTTCCATCTATGCCGCCACCGTCACGGCGATCGCGCTGGTCGATGCGGAAAGAACCGGCCAGGGCCATCTGATCGACGTGTCGGCACAGGAATGCATCGCCCATTCGTTGCAGAATGCGATCCAGGTATGGGACCTGGAGAGGCGCGTGTCGATCCGCGGAGGCGAAGGTACGCGTGATGCCTCGGAAGATGTTTTCCCTTGCAAGGACGGCTTCGTGTTCCTCGCGGCGCCGCTTGCCCTCGGCACTTCGTGGAAATCGCTTGTGGCATGGATGGTCGAAGTTGGGCATCCGTCGGGAACGTCCCTGTCTGAAGAACGCTGGTCGAACCGCGAATGGCGGCTGACCGGCGAGGCGCGCGCGGAGTTCCGCCGCCTGTTCTCGGCATTCACGCGTGATCTCGCCCGGGAAACTCTGACCAGGGAGGCCATCGCTAGACGCATCGTTCTCGGCCCGGTCAGTCGCGTATCGGATATCTTCGACGATCCGCAACTTGCCCATCGCGGCTTCTTCACCAGGATCGACGGCCCGTCCGGGAGCGAGATCCTCTTTCCCGGCGCTCCCTACAAGCTCACCCCGCCTGTATGGAAAGTCTCTCCGGCGCCACGTCTCGGCGAGCATGCCGGCCTGGCTGAAGGGGCGAGGCCATGAAGCCGCAATTTCTGCGTGGCATCCGCTTCGCCGACGTCACCTGGGCAGGTGCGGGCCCATTCTGTACCAAGATATTCTCCGATTTCGGCGCCGAGATCATCAAGATCGAGAGCAGCGTCCGGATCGATTCCGTCCGCATCGGCGGGCCGTTCAAGGACCGCAAGTTCGGCGTCAACCGCAGCGGCTATTTCGCCTCGCGCAATACCGGCAAGAAGAGTGTCGTCCTCGATCTCAAATCGGACGAAGGAAAACGGCTGGTGTTCGACATCATCCGCAAGGCTGATGTGGTGAGCAACAATTTCGGGCCGGGCGCGATGGACCGGATGGGGCTGAGCTACGAAGCCGTGCGCGCGGTGAAGCCGGACATCATCTATCTTTCCATGCCGATGTATGGCGAAGACGGGCCACGGGCCAATCTGCTTGGCGTCGGCATGACGATCAGCGCCGTCTCCGGCCTGATGTGGTCGACCGCCTACAGGCCGGGCGATCCGGTCGGGCCGGGAACCCATTATCCCGACCATGCCGCCAATCCGTATCACGCGGCCTTCGCCATTCTCGCTGCACTGCGCCGGCGGCGGCTGACGGGAGAGGGCATGCGGATCGACCTGTCTCAGGTCGAATCCACGATCAACTTCATCGGCACGGCGGTGACCGACGTTGCCATAAGAGGCAGCGACCGGCCGCAAAGCGGCAATGCCTCACCGGCCATGGCGCCGCATGGCGTCTTCCGCTGCGCGGGCGACGACGAGTGGTGCGCTCTCGCTGTCGCCAGCGACGCCGAGTGGCAGGCCTTTGTCGGCGCCGCAGGTATGCCGGAACTGGCCGGGGATCCACGCTTTGCGACGGCGACCGGCCGTGTCGCCGCGCGGGAAGAACTGGAGCGGCGGGTAGCGGCGTGGTTTGCCGGGCAAAGCGCGGATGACGCTGCGCGGACGCTGCGCACTGCCGGGGTCCCGGCAGCCCGGGTTGCCGATTCGCGCTTTCTCGTTGAGGACGATCCTCAGCTTGCGGCGCGCGCCTACTGGCAGCGCGTCGACCATCCCGAGCTTGGCAGGAGCCTTTATTCCTCGCCGCCCTACCGCATCGACGGCGAGCGTGTCGAACTCGGCCGGCCGCCTCTGCTCGGCGAGCACACGCGCGAAGTGCTGGGCGGGCTGCTCGGGCTCGGCGGCGACGAGATAGACAGGCTGGAGACGGCGGGAGTGTTCAGATGAGGTCGTTGAAACGGGTGGCGGCCGTTATAGGCGTCGGCCATAGCGATTGGGTGGGCGACTGGCAGCGCGTGCGCGCGGGTGAGCGTCCGGGCGATTGCTATGCCTACGGCGCGGCAGCTTTCCGCAACGCGCTGGCCGATGCCAATATTACCCGCGACCGGATCGACGGGCTGATCGTAGGCCCGACAACTGCCTATGAGCGCATGGCCGAGGTGCTGCACATGAATGTGCGCTGGGGCGATCAGGCGGACGCCGTTCTGTCGGTCGTGCAGGCCTGCATGGCGATCGAGTCGGGCATGGCCGACGTGGTCGCGCTGGTCTACGGCAACGACCAGCGTTCGGTCGGCACGCAATATGGCGGCCCGCAGGCGATGGGTGGCGACCTCTTCCTTTCCTATATCTATCATGCGCCGTGGGGCATGACCTCGCAGGGCGCGCTCTATGCGCTGACCTTCCGGCGTTATGCCGAGCAGTATGGCATCAGCGAGCGCGACCTCGGCCATGTGGCCGTGGCCCAGCGCCAGGGATCGGCACGCAATCCCGATGCGATCATGCGCAAGGAGATCACGCTCGACGATTACATGGCCGCGCCCTACATCACCGAGCCGCTCAGGCTGTTCGACTACTGCCTCATCAACGATGGCGGCGTCGCCCTCATCATCGCGGAAGCGGAACTGGCGAAGAAGCTGTCGCCGAAGCCGGTCCATATCGAGGCGGTCGGACGCTACGACCTGAACGAGGGCGCCACCAGCCTGGAGCCGCGTCTGACGGAATTTTATCGGCCGGCGCAGCAGGCGGCCGCCGAGCAGGTGTTCGGTAGTTCCGGGCTGGAGTCGCGCGATATCGACGTGTTGCAGGTCTATGACAGTTTCTCCGTGCACATACCGCTGGCACTCGAGGGCTACGGCTATTGCAAGGTCGGCGAGGCGGGCAAGTTTATGCGTGAAGCCGGCATCGGCCTCGGCGGCAAGCTGCCGACCAACACCAGCGGCGGTCACCTTTCCGAATCCTACATGCAGGGCTGGAACCATCAGATCGAATGCGTTCGCCAGCTCCGCGGGGAATGCGGCGAGCGCCAGATCGCCGATTGTCGGCGCGTGCACTACACCTCCGATGTCGCCGGCAAGGCGGTGTCGGTCATCTACGGCGTATGAGGCAGGACATGCAGACGACAGCCACTCCTCCGCGCGTCCTCGGGCTCTACGACGAGCCGTTCTGGAACTATTTGCGCGATACGGGACGCATGCACCTGCAATGCTGCCGCGAATGCGGTGCCTGGCGCTATCCGCCTGGACCGGCCTGCCACGCATGCCTGTCACCGGAATCCGATTGGAGGGCGGTGTCGGGGCAGGGCGAACTCCTCTCCTGGGTTATGTTCCGCAAGCAGTATCTGCCGGCCTATCCCGCGCCCTATAATGTGATCGCGGTGCGGCTCGACGAGGGGCCGACCATCATCAGCAATCTGGTCGATGATCCGGCTCCGGGCGACAGCCCGATCGGACGGCGCGTCCGTCTGAAGATTGTGGCAATGGACGACGGCGTGGCTCTGCCGCGCTTCGAACTGGTCGGTTGAGCGGTTCACCACAATACCCCTCAGCAAGGAGACTGAATTGGTAAAAGCCATCCGCATCCATGAATATGGCGGCCCGGACAAGCTGCGCTACGAAGACGTAGAGGTGGGCGAGCCCGGTCCGGGGGAGGCCTATGTGCGCCACACCGCCATCGGGCTCAACTTCGCCGATACGCATAACCGCGAGGGCCGCTATCCACTGCCGCATCTGCCGCATGTACTGGGCGGCGAGGCGGCCGGAGTGGTGGAGGCAGTAGGGCCCGGCGTCACCGGCGTAAAGGTCGGCGACCGCGTCGCCTACGCGGCCGGCGGGCCCGCCTTTCCGCCCGGCTCCTATTCCGAGGCCCGGCTCTTCGATGCCAGCCGGCTGGTCCTGCTGCCCGACGAGATCGACGACGTCACGGCCGCCGGCATGATCGTCAAGGGACTGACGGCGCAGTATCTCCTGAAGAGCGTTTATCCGGTAGGGCCGGGCGACACGATCGTGGTCCACGCGGCTGCCGGTGGTGTCGGCCAGATCCTTTCGCAGTGGGCAAACCATCTCGGCGCTCGAGTGATCGGCGTGGTGGGTTCGCCGGAGAAAGCCCGCCTGGCACTCGAAAACGGCTGCACCCACGCGCTCGTCTCCAGCGCGGACGACGTGGCGGGACGCGTACGCCAGCTTACGGCGGGCGAGGGCGTGCCGGTAGTGTTCGACGCCGTCGGCCGCGATACGTTCGACGTTTCGCTCGAATGTCTCAGGCCGCGGGGTACGATGGTGAGTTTCGGCACGGCATCCGGCGCGGTGCCGCCCTTCGATCTGTTCCGGCTGAACAAGATGGGCTCGCTCACTATCACCAGCGCGGCATTCGCCTGGTTCGTCCGCAGCCGTGCGGAACTGTTGTCGCGCGCCAGCGACCTGATCGACGTGGTGCTGCGCGGGGCCGTCAGGATCCACGTCAATCAGACCTTCCGGCTTGCCGATGCCGCTGAAGCACATCGCTCCCTGGAATCGCGCAAGACACAGGGCGCCAGCGTGCTGATACCATAGGCGACGAGGGGAGGCGGATGGCGGAAATGGCGGCCTGGTTCACCTCGCGGCAGGAGCTAACGGATTGAAACCCCGCCATATCCCGATCCGCGAGGCCTGGCTAAGACTGCGGGAGGAGGCGCCGGTCGATCCGGCGCAACCGATTATCGACGCACATCACCATCTCTGGGACAAGCCGGGTTCGCTTTATCTACTGGACGAAATCCTGGCTGACATGGCTTCGGGCCACAATGTCGTGGCGACCGTATTCGTGGAAGGCAAGGAGGGCTATCTGAGTGACGCGCCGCCGAAACTGCGTCCGCTCGGCGAGACCCGGCTGGTCGCAGGGATTGCCGAGGCGGGAGACGAGCGAAGCGGGGGCGAGCGTCGGGTAGCCGCCGGCATTGTCGGCTTTGTGGACCTTATGCTCGGTGACGAAGCCGGCGAACTGCTCGATCTTCATGCGAATGCAGGAAAGGGCCGCCTGCGCGGCGTACGCAACGCCACGGCCTGGCACGCCGATCCGGAAGCGAGGGGTTCCGTTCTAAACCACCCGCCGGGTCAGCTCTACGCGCCTGAAATGCGGCGTGGGCTTTTCGAATTGCAGCGACGCGGCCTCGTCTTCGACGCCTGGATGTATCACACACAGTTAGGAGATCTTGCCGACCTGGCCTATGCCATGCCTGAACTGCCGATCGTCATCAACCACATCGGCGGGCCTGTCGGTATCGGTCCCTATCAAGGCCGCCGTGAAGAGGTGTACGAGGATTGGCGTCATTTCATGCGCAAATTGTCCGGATATCAAAACACCACGGTCAAGCTTGGCGGACTCGGCATGCTTATGACGGGGTTCGATTTCCAGGATCGTCCGGCGCCGCCCTCCTCGGACGATCTTGCCGATGCCTGGGGACCTTATATGAACCAGTGCATCGAAGCATTCGGCCCGCACCGGTGCATGTTCGAAAGCAATTTCCCCGTTGATAAAGGCACCGCATCATACGGTGTCCTGTGGAATGCATTCAAAAAAATTACCGCGGGCTACTCTTCGACGGAGCGGCATTCGTTGTTCTTCGGCACGGCGAACCGGGTTTATGGACTGGGCCTATGAGCGGATATGATAGGAGTGTCATGTCCGGCAAAGCGGGAATATGGCAATGGCGGGCAGATTCCAAGGTTGGCATGGCGATGGCCCGATGAACACTGCGGATTCGCTCGCGCAGGCACAAAACGTGATCCGCATGATCGTGGCCGCTCGATACGATCGCCCTTCGCTGGTGGCACAGATCGCCTGCGAGATCGGCGCCGAAATCGTCGAGGCCATCATCCCGCCCGGCCATGACCTGAATACGGTCGATCTGGCTCGGCGTTACCACACCAGCAGAACGCCCGTCCGGGAAGCCCTTATTCTGCTCGAGAACGAAGGCCTGGTAGATATAGAGCCACGCAAGCGGCCGCGCGCCCACATCCACACCATAACCGAAGTGCGCGAGATATACCGTACACGCACGGTTTTGTTCGAACTCATGGCCACCGACACGGCCGTTCTCGTCACGGCCGAGGACATCGAATTTCTCCGCTCAATCGTGACGCGCATGGCACACGCCTCGGCGCTGAATGACGCCAACGCCTTCGCGTGGCTGAGCGTCGAGTTCCATGACCAGGACACCCGGCTTTCGCGGAATGTGACCGCGAAACGGATTCATGATTCTCTCTTGTTGCGCACGCTGGCCATTCGGCGGCTCAGCCTGTCGCAGCCCGACAGGCTGGAACGGTCGCTGGAGAACCACGTGCAACTCGTCAGCGCCTACGCCGCACGTGACTCGCATCTTGCCGGCGCGATCCTGCGCGCCAACCATACCGGCGCGCTGGCCGCGGTGGAGAAGTTCTTCCGGGACACCGGCACGCTCACCCGGCACATTGCCGCAGACACGCAGGAGGGAAGGACGCCGCGCAGAAAAGCAGGAGTCATTTCCGAACCCGGGGAAAAGGAACCTGTCTGTGCCCCTAAACTATCTTGAAAGCGGGCCGGAGGAAGCGCCAACACTTCTGCTTGTCCATCCGATGGGGGCGGACAAAACCTTCTGGGATGACTGTCGGGCCTTGTGGTCACGTCGGCTGCATTGCATCGCGGTCGATCTGCGAAGAGCCGACAGGCCGCTCTCGATAGAGGAACATGCGGACGATCTGGAGGCATTCCGGCAAAGCCTCAAGCTGACGAGCATCGTGCCTGTCGGCTGCGCCGTCGGCGCCATGGTGGCGACTGCCTTTGCCGGCATGTATCCCGATCGCTGCCGCGCACTTGTTCTGAGCAATCCAGGATATTGCACGTTGCCAAAGGCGCGAGTGGCTTTGACCGCACGGGCGATGCGGGTGCGGTCAGAGGGAATGGAGGCGGTCGCGCCCGACATCCTCGGTCTGATCTTCCACGGCTGTCCCGAGGACGAACGGCGAGCGCAATATCTGAAGCGCTTCGTCAGGCTGGATTCCGAATCTTACGCCCTCGAGATCGAAGGGATGCTGGATGCCGATATGTCGCCGCATCTGTCGACTATCGCCGCTCCCAGCCTGATTGTCGCGGGCGGCAACGATCGCCTGTTACCGCCGGAACATGCGCGGCGGATCGCTGCGGAATTGCCCGAGGCGGAATTCGTCATGGTGGAGGATGGCGCGCATTTCATCCCCTATCAAAGGCCAGCAGACTTCACGGCTCTGGTCGACGCTTTCCTGGAACGGACAATCGGGTCAGGGCGGAGTTCGTGAATGTAGGCGAGGACGATGTCAACTTATCTGGGTATGAACGCAACGGCGGATCGCCTCATAGGAAACGACCATGCCGCGTTCCTGCAGCATTTCTTCAACATGACGAAGGCTCAGCGGAAAACCGAAATACAGCCAGACTGCATGGGCGACGATTTCGGCCGGAAAACGTTGGCGCGCGTAACGGAAAGCGCCCTTCTATAAAGACGGCAAAGGCGTGGCAGAAGTTGAGCCGCAGCATTGAAGCTATGTTGAGGCGGAATCGCACTGAAGGGGAGGCCGCATAGCCGCCCGATCCTCGCCTATTACCAGAAACCCGCCGCTCACCCCGGCGGGCTTTTCCAATCATCCTTCCACTTAAATTTTTGCCTTTACCACTTTCTGAAAGGTAGAACGCATATATCGGATTTCCGGTGTGGATAGGTTACCACCAATTGCAGCGCCGCAGATGGGCAATAGCTTTCGATCTAATTCTGCCGGGACACCACGCGCCGTTTCCCAATAAGCACTGATACCGGCGATATCGGTTTTACCGAGTCCATCAACGAAGGCTGTGACCGCAACTTCTATTGTCGCCAAGTTGTGAGCGGCCCCAGCGGGGGACGGAGTAGCGACCGCAGCCTTTGCCGCAGCTACCTTGATAACGTCTTCTTTCTCTTCTCTCACCGACAGAAACGTCTTTATCGTTTCGGCTTCCCATTCCGTCGTGGTGTCGGCTTCCAGCATCAGTTGCTGCGATTGCGAACCTCGGCTTGGCGCAATCCCCAGTAGATGAACACGGACACCATAGTTCTGGGCAATTTGAACGCCGACTCGAACATCTTCATCCCCAGACAATAAAATGGCATCACCGATGGATTTGAGGCGAGCTAATTCGATCATGTCGGTCACGATGAGAGAATCGACACCTTTCTGCTGCCCGTGGCTGTTGATGAAACCCAGCCGAAGCTTGACGTCATCGAGGCCTGCCACCGCTGCTTGGTCGGTTGTGGGACGACTGCCACCTACCGCGCCGTCATACCAGTAAATTCGGAGAAGCTTGGTGTCAGCAGCGCGCTGGCTCGCAACTTTTTTAAGACACTCGACGACTTGTTTTGCGTCGAGACTAACGCCCGTTCTAGCCTTCTTGCTGCCCGTAAGAGCCGTGCTGCCTTGCGCAAAGAGGTAGCCTGCGTCCACAAAGACTGCGCATCGATCCATGTCCCCGCCCCACAAATAGCAAGGGCTCCCGCAGGAGCCCTTTTATGCCGTCACGGCCTCAATTTAGGTATCGGGACGCGACGGAGTAAGAACTAGATGACATGTCGAGTGTCACTTATCAAGTGACATTTTCACGTTTAATGTGAAACTCGATATCAACAATGTGTTGATGAATGGTTTGTTCTACAATTTCGTGAATTCCGCACGGGCAATAGCGATAGCCAGAAACGGTGGCATTTTCGTGAAATCCTTGTAAGCGACGAGCCTTCATTCGCCGCCGTGCACCGCACAATATCCGCCATCGAGCTTCACCCATTCCTCGATAGTGCGCTGGATGCCGCCGCTGACTGAATTCTGACAGCGAGTTCCCTTTTTGGTAGTCGCACCACACCGGGGAGCGCCGTCCGTCGCTACCCAATCAAGATATTGCTGCCGGCTGACACCGAAGTGCCTTGCGGCGAAGGAATCCCGATCTTTGATGAAGGCGGGCACGTCATCGGGTTCCAAACTAATCGTAGCGCTGCCTCCCGGTGCGCGCACGTAGGATATAAAGCTGATGCCCGCATCACGCATTGCGGTGATTGTCTGCTTGTCCAATTGCACTGTTTTCTCCCTCGCTATTTCACCGTCATTAACCGGCAAGCAAGCTCGCGCTCATGCCACCGCGTGGCGAAGGTATCTGACACCTCGAACCAGCCACCGTGGAACCCGGAGCCATGATTCGCACCCATGCAAGAGCATTGGCAATCATGTCCGGTAGCTTCTATACAATTTCGCGCGCAAACCTCTTGCTCTCGATACGGTTGAATCACGTAGAGCTTGCCGTATTTCCTCAATGCCCGCTCAACGAAATCGTCAAACCAAGCTTTTGGCAATTCCCAATATTTTTGCTTACCGCCAAACCATTCGGGCTTTATGTGCCTGTCGTTTCGTAGCCACGTCCCGTTGCTTTGAGCAAAGGGGAGGCGGACCCTAATGCGCTCGCCTTTCCCAACACGTCGCAACACGACCGGGATATTCTCTTGGTCCCAAATCGCCTTGAGCCGTTTAGCATCGTCGTTAGCCGCATTGCCCACCATCGCCCCGACCTCCCGAGTCTGAAAGGCGATGATACCGCATGGCAAGCAGAGGGCGAAACTCCCCTAGAAACTCCCCTAATTTGGTCCCCTAGAATAGCCTACATCAGGAAATTGAAATTCCTGTAAGGCATTGATTTTATTGAGGAAATAAAGGCTGGCTGGGGAACCTGGATTCGAACCAGGACTAACGGAGTCAGAGTCCGCTGGTCTACCGTTAACCTATTCCCCAGCATCGGACCGGCAAGCCTCGGGCGGGCCGGTCGATGAGGCGCGTTTTAGACTCCGCTCTGAAATAGTCAAGCTGCCGGCCGCTTCAAGGCTTGCGTTTCGGCGGCGCCGCGCCGTGTCGGGCAAAAACCCCATCGGAGTCGGGTCGGTCGGGAAAGATGATCGGGCGGGGCTTGCGGGATAACGCGAAGGTGAATGCCGGATGTATCGGCCTTCCCGCCGGATCGTGCGGATATACCGTCTGCAAGGGGCGTCGAAAGGCAGATCGTGCATTTCCTCCCCGGTACAACCGTCCTATATGAGCCGCCCATGCAGGAAGATCATGTTGATTCCGCGAAGGGCATGGCGGCTCGGCCAGAAAACGGGCGGGACGCGCCGGAGGGCGGCGAGCAAGCCGCGCCGAAAAGCGGCCCCCGGGACGGCCCACTGAGCGGCCCACTGGGCGGCCATGAGGACAGGGCAGCGGATCGGCCGGCCGAAGAGGCTGCGGCATCCGCAGACACAAGGGTCTTCAGCCGCGTCGTGCCGATCGTGCTTGCGGTGGCGCTGTTCATGGAGAACATGGATTCTACCGTGATCGCCACCTCGCTGCCGGCGATTGCGGCCGATATCGGGACGACGGCCGTTGCGCTCAAGCTCGCGCTCACCGCCTACCTGGTGTCGCTGGCGATCTTCATCCCGATCTCGGGCTGGATGGCCGACCGCTTCGGCGCACGCAACATATTCCGCATCGCCATCGGCGTCTTCGTGATGGGATCGCTTGCCTGTGCCGTCTCCGGTTCGCTCGGCGAAATCGTGGCCGCGCGCTTCCTGCAGGGAGTGGGCGGCGCGATGATGACGCCGGTCGGCCGCCTCGTGCTCGTGCGCACCACGCCGAAGCGTGAACTCGTCACGGCGATGGCCTGGCTCAGCATCCCGGCGCTGATCGGCCCGATGATGGGGCCGCCCATCGGCGGCTTCATCACCACCTATTTCAGCTGGCACTGGATCTTCCTCATCAACCTGCCGATCGGCATATTGGGCATCGTGGCGGCCAGCCTCGTGCTGCCCAAGGTGCCGGGCAGCAGCGCGGCGCCGATCGACCTCGTCGGCTTCGCGCTTTCGGCGATCGCCGCGTCCGGCATCGTGCTCGGCCTTTCCGTGGTCAGCCTGCCGGCCCTGCCGCCGATCATCGGCCTTGTGACGCTTGCCGCCGGCTGCGTGTCGGTCGTGCTCTATATCTGGCATGCACGGCGCGCGCCTTACCCGCTTCTCAATCCCCGGCTTTTCGCCAATCCGGTCTTTCGCACCGCCATCGTCGGCGCCTCGATCTTCCGCATCGGCGTCGGTGCCGTTCCCTTCCTCCTGCCGCTCATGCTGCAGGTCGGGTTCGGCCTGTCGCCGTTTCATTCCGGCCTGCTGACCTTCGTTTCCGCCTTCGGCGCGCTCGCCATGAAGGTCGCCGCAAAGCCGGTCCTGAGGGCTTTCGGCTTCCGCTCCGTCCTCATCTTCTCGGGATTGGCGGGCGCTGCCTTGATCGCCGTCAACGGCCTTTTCACGGCCGCGACGTCGCACGTCGTGATCATCCTCATCCTCTTTGTCGCCGGTTTCCTGCGCTCCATCTTCTTCACCTCCTCCAACACGCTGGTCTTCGCCGAAATCGACGACCGGGAAGCGAGCCAGGCGACGGCCATCGCCGCCGTCTCGCAGCAGACCAGCATCGCGCTCGGCGTGGCGATCGCCGGCGGCATCCTCGAGGCGGTGACATGGTTTTCCGGCCACCCCCTCGACGTTTCCGCCTTTTCGGTGACTTTCTTTATCGTGGCGGCGATGTCGGCGTTCTCGGTGCTGCCTTTCCTCGGCCTTGCGCCCACGGCCGGCAGCGCCGTATCCGGTCATGGCGGCAAGCGCGTGCGGCTGGGATCACGGGCGCGCGCCGCGGCACGGTGAGCCCTTACTCGCGGCCCTTGAAGTCCTTCGCCAGAAGGTAGAGCTCCACCGATTCGTCACGGCTTGCCGGCGGCTTGATGTGGTGGATGGAGCGGAAATTCCGCTTTAGCCGGTCCAGCAGTTCGGCCTCCGTTCCGCCCTGGAACGTCTTGGCCAGGAAATGCCCGCCCTGCGGCAGCACCGAGATGGCGAAATCTGCCGCCACCTCGCACAGATGCATGGTACGCAGATGATCGGTCTGGCGGTGGCCGGTCGTCGGCGCGGCCATGTCCGAAAGGACGATGTCGGGCGGCCCGCCGACCGCGTCGACCAGCATTCCCGGCGCCTCCGGATCGAGGAAATCCATCCTCAGCAGCGCTACGCCCGGCAGCGGGTCCATTTCAAGATAGTCGATCGCGGCGATGAGCGGCCGCTCGTCGGTCGATTTGAGCCGCTCTGCCGCCACCTGGCACCAGCCGCCGGGGGCCGCACCAAGATCGATCACGCGCTTGCCTGGCGAAAGCAGGCGGTGCCTGTCGTCGATCTCGATGAGCTTGAACGCGGCCCGCGAACGGTAGCCTTCCGCCTTGGCGCGGTGCACATAGGGGTCGTTCAGGTGGCGCTCCAGCCACCGGCGCGACGAATTCTTCAGCCCGGTCTTGCGAACCTTGGCCTTGAGCGCGCGCGCCCCGCCCGCTCCGCTCCGGCCGGTCCCGCTCTTCCCCGCCCCAGGCTTTTTCACCCCGCTCTTTTTCACCATTGCCGGTAGCCGCGCCGGCGCCAGGCGCCGTCCTCCGACATAAGCTCGCTGAGGATGCCTTCGCGCAGGCCGCGGTCCGCCACCCTCAGCCGATCCGACGGCCACACGCGCCGGATCGCTTCGAGGATCGCGCAGCCCGCCAGCACCAGGTCGGCGCGGTCGGCTCCGATGCAGGCATTGGCCACGCGCTCCTCGAATTTCCAGCCGAGCAGCCTTTCGATCATCCGATCGACGTCGAAATCGTCCATCCACAGGCCGTCGACGCGCCGTCGGTCATAGCGCGCAAGCCCCAGATGCAGCCCCGCGAGCGTCGTCACCGTGCCGGACGTGCCGAGCAGGTGGAAACGTTCGCCGCGCGCCAGATGCGCAAGCCGGTTGCGGCCTTCGAATGCTTCCAGCATCGTCCCCACCTCGGCCACCATGGCTTCGAATATCTCTGAGGTGACATGCCGGCCGCCGAACCGTTCGGCAAGCGACACCACCCCGACCGGCAGCGAGGTCCACGAGACGATATGGTTGGCAAGCCGGGGTGAACGACGCCCGGAAAGGTCGATGAGCGCGATTTCGGAAGAGCCGCCGCCAATGTCGAAGAGGACGACGCCGTGCGTGTCGCGCTCGACCAGCGAGCCGCAGCCCGATACCGCAAGCCGCGCTTCGGTCTCGCGGTCGATGATCTCGAGTTCGAGCCCGGTCTCGTCGGCCACCCGCGCGAGGAAGGCGGCGCCGTTTGCGGCCGAGCGGCAGGCTTCGGTGGCGATCAGGCGGGTGCGCCTGACCTGCCGCGAGCGCAGTTTCTCCGCGCATACGGCGAGCGCCTCGACAGCGCGGTCCATGGCCTGGTCGCCGAGCCTTCCGTTTGCGGCAAGGCCCTCGCCGAGCCTGACGATGCGCGAGAAGGCGTCGATGACGCGGAACTGCCCCGGCCGCGTCGGGACCGCCACCAGCAGCCGGCAATTGTTGGTTCCCAGATCGAGCGCCGCATAGACGGGGGAGGGGCCGCCGCGCGGCGGCAGGTTCTTCGCGCGATCCTCCCGCACGATCCACGCGGGCTTGACGGCGGGATCGGGCGCGGCGGCAGGCAGGGGTCTTGCCTGACCGTTGAGCCCGGTATCGGCGGTCTTGCGGGTCTCGGCATCCGCCCCGTTCCCGGCATGCTCGCCCGCAGCATGCCCATCCGGGACATGCCCATTTAGGGCATGGCTATCGCGCACGAAAACCTTGCGGCCGCGCTTTCTTCGCCGGCGCTTTTTCTGCGGCTTGTCTTCTTGCGAGGCGCCGTCACGGGCAGTCCCGCCATCATGGCCGGAAGCCGCTGATTGCCCACCCTGGCGCCGGGGCCGCGACTGGCCGCGTCCGGGAAGCCTGGAGGGCGGCGCCCCGTCCCGCGGCGTGTCGCCGCTTTCGTCGGGGTCTTTCACCTTGTTTCCTTCCGGCGCCGCGCATCCAAAAAGACGCCGCCCGCGCTCGTTGTCTTGCTGTTGCAGGCAGATTAGCAGCACCCGGCGGGTTCACCAAGCCGGTTGTCGAAGATTTGCCGGAGGGAAGTGGAAGCGGCGCGGAAGGTGTTCAGACGGCCGCAGTCATAAGGCTGCTGTCGGCGCTTCTTATCCGCCCCGGCGGTTACCCCTCACCAAGTTCGCCCGACGGTTCGGCTCCGCCTCACCGGGGCTCCCTATCCTCTCCCACAAGGGGCGAGGAAGAAAGAGTGCGGGCGCTTCTGCAAGCCTTCAACGCCGCTGAGTTTGCGAAAGCCGCATGCCGTGCTCCCCCTTCGCCCCTTGTGGGAGAAGGTGTCGCCCCCGAACGTGCTTTGCACGTTCGGGAAAAAGGCGACGGATGAGGGGTATCGGCTGGGCAGGACGTGGACAGGCCTGCACCCATTTGCCTCCCAATCCGTTCATATCCCTGCATCGCCGAACTTTCTTCGCCCCTCTTTCTCCACGTCTCCCGCGCTTCCTCCATAATCCGTCGCAGTCTCTCCTGCGGGAACGCTAGTCGCGACGGCGGGAATGCGGGGAGGGATCGGCGTATCCGGCGAAGCGGTCGACGGACCGTGGAGTGCCGGTGGGTCCGTCCGGAGTTCCGAACGTCTCCGTCCTTCGGGTCCCGGGCCTTCGGGTTCGTGGCCCCTGTAAGTGGCAGCGGGAGAGTATGGCGACGTATGACGCGCGCCGGCCTGCGGAAACCCACGGCGAATGCCGGCAGGTCCGATGGCTACCGGGATGGATGGCCCAAGTCAGTGCGCGCCGGACGGGCGGCCGCAAGGTCGCACATAACTACAAGATGAGCGAGCTTACGGCCGCCCGTCTTCCCGACAATGCAATGGCCAGGGCGGAGACGCAGCGTGGCGAGGATGGAGCATGTGCGCAGGGGCGCAGGACAATGAAGGATGCCAACAGGAGCGACCCCCCAAGCAAACGCACCCCAAACGCCCGACCGGGCGTCGCGGCTTATGCCGCGCCCCCGCGGAGCCCAGCCGCGCCAGCGGCGTACGGGCGCGAGCGAAAACAAAACCCCGAGCGAAAGCAAAAAAGACAACCCCCGCGAAAACGTTCCCCATGCCTTTTCACCGTCGGAGATACGTGGTACCTGCCGCTGCCATCCGTAACGAACGGATCGGGCATTCCAGCCGGGCCGTTCAGACTGTTTTCCAGGGACGACCATGGCAAGAATAATCGAGTCGGCTACCGGCGCGGAGGCGCTTACTTTCGACGATGTACTGCTGCAACCGGGCCACTCGGAGGTGATGCCCGGCGAGACCGACATCCGCACCCGCATCGCTCGCGATATCGACCTCAACCTGCCGATCCTTTCGGCCGCGATGGACACGGTGACCGATTCGCGACTCGCCATCGCCATGGCGCAGGCCGGCGGCATCGGCGTCATCCACCGCAATTTTTCGCCGGTCGAACAGGCCGAGGAAGTCCGGCAGGTGAAGAAGTTCGAATCGGGAATGGTCGTCAATCCGGTCACGATCGGGCCGGAGGCGACGCTTGCCGACGCTCATGCGCTGATGCGCGAGCACAGCATTTCCGGCATTCCGGTCGTTGAGAATGCCGGGGCGGGCGGCCAGAAGACCGGGCGTCTTGTCGGCATCCTCACCAACCGCGACGTACGCTTCGCCTCCAACCCGGACCAGAAGGTCCATGAATTGATGACGCGGGAACACCTCGTCACCGTCAAGGAGAACGTCGACCACGACGAGGCCAAGCGCCTGCTTCACCAGCATCGCATAGAAAAGCTCCTGGTGGTCGACGCCGGGGGCAATTGCGTCGGCCTGATCACCGTCAAGGACATCGAGAAGTCGCAGCTCAACCCCAACGCCACCAAGGACGCGCAGGGCAGGCTGCGGGCGGCGGCCGCGACCAGTGTCGGCGACGACGGATTCGAGCGCGCAGAACGGCTCATCGACGCAGGTGTCGACCTCCTTGTCATCGACACAGCGCACGGCCATTCGCAGCGCGTCCTCGACGCTGTCGCGCGCGCCAAGAAACTCTCCAATTCGGTGCGCATCATCGCCGGCAACGTCGCCACCGCCGAAGGCACGCAGGCGCTGATTGACGTCGGCGCGGACGCGGTGAAGGTCGGCATCGGCCCAGGCTCCATCTGCACCACCCGCATCGTTGCCGGCGTCGGCGTGCCGCAGCTTTCCGCCATCATGGCGGCGGTGGAGACGGCCGACCGGGCGGGCGTGACCGTGATCGCCGACGGAGGCATAAAATTCTCGGGCGATCTGGCCAAGGCGCTGGCCGCCGGCGCGGCCGCCGCCATGATCGGCTCGCTGCTCGCCGGCACCGACGAGAGCCCAGGCGAGGTCTACCTGCACCAGGGCCGCTCCTTCAAGGCCTATCGCGGCATGGGCTCGGTGGGCGCCATGGCGCGCGGGTCGGCGGACCGCTATTTCCAGGCCGAAGTGCGCGACACGCTGAAGCTGGTTCCCGAGGGCATCGAAGGGCAGGTGCCATACAAGGGACCGGTAGCAGGCGTATTGCACCAGCTTGCCGGAGGGCTTAGGGCTGCCATGGGCTATGTCGGCGCGCCGGACCTAGAAGCGCTGAGGAGCCGCGCGCGGTTCGTACGCATCTCCGGTGCGGGCCTGAGAGAGAGCCATACCCATGATGTTACGATTACCCGCGAGAGCCCGAATTATCCCGGTGCGGCTTGAGGCCCTTATACCAGGCCTGAGGCGGGGCGCCGTGACGCTCTGCGCGGTGTCGGCTATGCTGTTTGTCGTGATGGTCGCGCTGGAGTTTTTCTATTTCCAGCGCCTTTCCGGCGGCCTGGCGTCACTGGATATCCGCCTGACGGGCTTTTCCAGCGACGACGCCGTTGCTTGGCTTACCGCGCTCGGCGAACCGGGACGCGAGGCGGTACTGGTCTGGCAATATTCGAGTTTCGACCTGTTCTTCCCTGCCGTCTTCGGTCTGGCGCTTCTCGGCGTCTTCCTCAACGTCGCCAGCCGTTCTTCCGCCCCGGCACTGCGATCCAGGCGCGCGCAGCTTGCCGCCGGCCTCCTGATCGTCCTGCCTTACGTAGTCGCCAACTACGCGCAGAACGTCTACATCGTACGAATGCTCTCCGACCCCTCGGCGGCGAGCGTATGGCTGACTTCCGTTGCCTCCATCCTTGTCACGGCGAAGTTCGTCCTTGCTTTGGCGGCAATGGCTGTGATCGTCGCGGTTTTCCTGCGCAGCCAGGGTCGGTCGTAAGGGCATAGGGGCGTTCGACTGCATGAACCAGATCACGATCTTTTGGCCGGTCATCGCGCAGGTGCTGCTGGTCTTCATGGTTTACGGACTGCTCAGCCTGCGCCGGGCAGCGGCCATAAAGGCCGGCAATGTGAAGCTCTCCGATTTCCGCGCCAACCGGCATGAGCCGCGCGAGAGCGTTTTCGTCAACAACAACCTGCTCAACCAGTTCCAGCTTCCGGTCCTGTTCTACATCGTATGCGTCTGCCTCTATGTCACGGCAGGGAATTCGATGGTCACTCTTTTGCTCGCCTGGCTTTTCGTGATCTCGCGCTATGTGCATGCCGCGGTCCACGTGACGACGAACCGCATGCCCTACCGCCAGTCGGCGTTCGCTGTGGGATATGTCGTGCTCGGCCTGCTGTGGCTGTGGTTTGCCCTTCACCTTCTGGCCATCGTCTAGGGCGGGAGCGGATATGCGCCTTGGCGGCAGGCTGGCGGCAGCGATCGAAGTACTGGACGATATCGACGGGCGGCACCGGCCGGCGGCGGACGCGCTGAAGGATTGGGGCCTGTCGCACCGTTTCGCCGGCGCTGGCGACCGCGCCGCGATCGGCAACATCGTCTATGACGCGTTGCGCCGCCGCCGCTCGGCCGCGTGGCTGCTCGACGAGGATACTTCGCGCGCCCGCGCCTTTGGCGCGCTCCTGCTCGAGGGAGGCATGGATGCGCAAGCACTGAACGCCGGACTGGACGGCGACCGCTTCGCACCGGTGCCTTTGTCGGAGGATGAACTGGCGCTCGCTGGAACGCGCGTTCTGGCCGACGCGCCCCATGCGGTTCGCGCCGATTGTCCGGACTGGTGCGTGCCGCTTTTCGTCAAGGCTTTCGGCGAGGGTTGGATTGAAGAAGCCGCCGCGCTTTCCGAACGCCCGCCGCTCGATTTGCGGGTTAACACGCTGAAGGCCGATCGCCAAAAAACTCTCCATGCCCTGAACGGCGCGGGCGCCGAACCGTCGCCGATCATGCCGACCGGAATCCGCGTGCCTCCGATCGCCGGCAACGGCCGTCATCCCAATGTTCAGGTGGAAGCGGCCTTCCAGAAGGGTTGGTTCGAGATTCAGGATGAAGGCTCGCAGATTGCCGCCGATCTGGCGATCGCGGGCGGTGGCACGCAGGTGCTCGATTTCTGCGCCGGCGCGGGCGGCAAGACGCTCGCTCTCTCGGCCGAAATGGGAAATCACGGCCAGATATTCGCCCATGACGCCGAAAAGGGGCGCCTGGCGCCGATCTTCGATCGCATCAGGCGCGCCGGCAGCCGCAATGTGCAGGTGATCCAGCCCGCCGCCCTGCCGCCGCTCGAAGCTTCGATGGACCTCGTGCTGGTCGATGCCCCCTGCACGGGCTCGGGGACATGGCGGCGGCGGCCCGATTCGAAATGGCGCCTTACCGACAGGCAACTCGACCAGCGCAGGGCCGAGCAGGCTGCGATCCTCGATGACGCGAAGCGCTTCGTGAAGCCCGGCGGCCGGCTTGCCTACATCACCTGCTCCGTCTTTCGGGAAGAGAATGCGGATCAGGTTTCGGCTTTTCTTGCCCGCCAGCCCGATTTCCGGCCCCTTGACCACGAAGATCTGTGGCGCAGCCGCTTCCCGAATCATGCGGATGCGGCGCTGATCGACCCGCAAGGCGGAGTCGTCCTCACTCCGGCCCGAAGCGGCACGGACGGTTTCTTCTGTTGCATTCTGCAACGGATGAGCTGACTGGTGTCCTAAAATTTCATCCCGCACTGCACCATCGCGTTATTGAATGAAGGCCGTCCGTTTGCGATAACGCGTTCCAGAAAGGGGTCCCGCATGGCTTCCGAAGTGCTTGTGGACGACGATTTCGAGGCGCGCGTACGTTCGAGCTTCGAGCGCCAGAAGGCGATGACGACGATCGGCGCCGAACTGACGCTGGTGACGCGCGGCACGGTCGAGATCGAGATGCCCTTTTCGGAAGCGCTGACCCAGCAGCATGGATTCCTGCATGCGGGCGTGATCTCCACCGCGCTCGATTCCGCCTGCGGCTACGCCGCCTATTCGCTGATGCCGCCGGACGCCGCCGTGCTGACCATCGAGTTCAAGGTCAATCTGCTGGCGCCGGGCAAGGGCGAGCGTTTCCTGTTTCGCGGCGTCGTCACCAAGCCCGGCCGCACCATCATCGTCGCCGACGGGCAGGCCTATGCCTTCGGCACGGACGGCGAGGCCAAGATGATCGCGACGATGACCGGCACGATGATGACCGTCACCGGCCGCCAGGGCATCGACGGCTGAACGACCGTGCGCCTTGCCCCGATCACCGAAATCGGCGGCATGCGGCTGCTCTTCGTCATGGCAGTGGATGCCGAATACGGGCCGCATCTGAAGCGCCGCTTCACGCCCCTTATGACCGGCGTCGGGCCGGTCGAAGCCGGCGTCCGGCTTGGTGCGGAACTGGCGCTTCTGTCGGAACGCGGCGCGCTTCCGGATTTGGTCGTTTCGCTCGGTTCGGCGGGCAGCCGGGTGCTGGAGCAGACGGAAATCTACCAGGCCTCGTCGGTCGCCTATCGCGACATGGACGTTTCGGCTCTCGGCTTCGAGCGTGGCGTGACGCCGTTTCTCGATCTCCCCGCGATCGTTCCGCTCGGCCACGCCATACCGGGGATCAGGCAGGCCTCACTGTCGACCGGCGCGGCGATCGTTTCCGGCGCAGCATACGATGCCATCGCGGCCGACATGGTGGATATGGAGACGTTTGCGGTGCTGCGCGCCTGCCAGCTTTTCGGCGCTGGCATGATCGGCCTGCGCGGCATATCGGACGGCGCCGCCGACCTGAAGCACGTGGACGACTGGCGCCAGTACCTGCACGTCATCGACGAGAAGCTGGCCGCGGGCGTCGATCGGCTCGAAACCGCCATAACCGATGGAACACTGGTCCCATGACGGCCGAAATCCGCCGCGCCCGACCGGGGGAGGAGAACGCCGTTTCACGGCTCCTGGCCGAGGTTTGGCACGCAACTCACGATGGCGAACTCGGCCGCGACAAGGTGATGGAGATCACCGCGAAATGGCACGCGCCGGCGCTTCTCCGCGCCCAGATCGACGATCCGTCCAAATGCTTCCTCGTCGCCGAGGCGTCGGATGGCAGCCTCGCCGGCCACGCAATGTCCTGGCTCGATGGCGATGCCACGGTCAATCTGCTCAGATTGTACGTCCTGCCGGTTCGGCAGGGCGGAGGGCTCGGGCGGCGCCTGCTTGCCGAAGCCGTTGCCGAATATCCGGCGGCACGCGTCCTGCGGCTCGAGGTGCAGGCCCAGAACGCGCCGGCGATCCGCTTTTACGAAAGGCTGGGGCTGCGGGCGATCGGCAACACCGGCGAGCGCGGCGGCTTCACCGACATCCCGGCCCTCATCATGGAGCGGCCGCTTCCCCTCGCGGGCTGATGCGACGGAGGATCGCTCCGATCGGTCCGATCGCCAGATAGCCGAGCGACGCATAATCGGTGGTCCAGTAGCAGGCGAGCGCCACGCTTCCCGCCGCCGCAAGCGAGACGGCGAGCGCCCGTGCCCAGCCGATCGGGTGGCCTTTGGCCGTCCCGTCCCGGAACAGCGCCGGATGCCACCTGAGATAGAGATTGCGCAGGACGACCGCCGCCTGGATGGCGACAATGTTGATCGCATAGACGATGTGCGATTGCGCCAGTTCGTTATGGGTTCCGATCAGCGAGGAGGAGAAGGGGATGACGCTCGTCACCAATAGCCACAGCGTCACCAGCCAGAACAGCCGCGCGTCGACATGCTCGATCTCGCGGAAATTGACGACATGGCCGTGCCAGCAGACGGCGAGGATCAAAAAGCTGACGACCCAGGCGACGATCTGCGGGGTCAGTTCGTTGATCGCGCCGAAGACATCGCCCTGGATTTGCTCAGGCAATCTGAGTTCGAGGACCAGCAGCGTCATGGTGATGGCCAGCACCGCGTCCACAAGCGCGTCGATCCGATGGCGCGGGATGAAGTCGGGCGGGGTCACGGCGTCTCCTGGCGGGCGGTGGAAGCTTTTCGTGCGCTACATGAATCGCGCTTTGAGCTCCAGCGCGCAACCCATTGCGTCGACTCGTTTCTTTCTCTAAACGCCCGCCATGAAGAACGTAGCGCATCCCGACACCGTCCTTATCATCGACTTCGGCAGCCAGGTCACGCAACTCATCGCAAGACGGGTGCGCGAGGCCGGCATCTATTCCGAGATCGTGCCCTTCCAGTCGGCGGACGAAGGCTTCCGGCGTGTCCGGCCGAAGGCGGTCATTCTCTCGGGCAGTCCGCACTCGGCGATCGATATCGGCAGCCCGCGTGTGCCGGACGCGATCTTCGAGGCCGGCCTCCCGATACTCGGCATCTGCTATGGCGAGCAGGCCATCTGCGCCCAACTCGGCGGCAAGGTCGAAGCGAGCCATGAACGCGAGTTCGGCCGCGCCTTCCTCGACATCAGGGAGGATTCGGCACTCTTCGACGGCATATGGGCGAAGGGTACGCGCCATCAGGTCTGGATGAGCCATGGCGACCGGGTAGCGGCGCTACCGCCCGGTTTCCGCGTCATCGGAACCTCCACCGGCGCGCCCTTTGCGGCGATCGCCGACGAGAAGCGCAAGATATTCGCCGTGCAATTCCACCCCGAAGTGGTCCACACGCCGGACGGGGCGAAACTGCTTGCCAATTTCGTCCACAACATCGCCGGGCTGAAGGGCGACTGGACCATGGCCGCCTATCATGAGCAGGCGGTCGAGGCGATCCGCCGCCAGGTCGGCACGGGCAAGGTCATCTGCGCGCTTTCGGGCGGCGTCGATTCCTCCGTCGCAGCACTTCTGATCCACGAGGCGGTGGGCGACCAGCTTACCTGCGTTCTCGTCGACCACGGCCTCATGCGCAAGAACGAGGCGGCCGAAGTGGTCGATATGTTTCGCCAGCACTACAATCTGCCGCTGATCCTGGTCGACGCGTCGGACCGTTTCATCTCCGCGCTGGAGGGCGAGGCCGACCCGGAAAAGAAGCGCAAGACCATCGGGCGCCTTTTCATCGAAGTGTTCGAGGAGGAGGCTAAAAAATTGGGCGGCGCGGATTTCCTCGCGCAAGGAACGCTTTATCCAGACGTGATCGAAAGCGTCTCCTTCACCGGAGCGACCTCCTCCACCATCAAGTCGCACCACAATGTCGGCGGCCTGCCCGAGCGCATGAACATGAAGCTGGTCGAGCCGCTGCGAGAACTCTTCAAGGACGAGGTGAGGGCGCTCGGCAAGGAACTGGGCCTGCCGGAAAGTTTTATCGGCCGCCATCCGTTCCCCGGCCCGGGCCTCGCCATCCGCTGCCCCGGCGGCGTGACGCGCGAGAAACTAGACATTCTGCGCGAGGCCGACGCCATCTATCTGGACGAAATCCGCAAGGCCGGCCTTTACGACACCATCTGGCAGGCCTTCGCCGTGCTGCTGCCCGTGCAGACGGTCGGCGTGATGGGCGACGGCCGCACCTACGAATCCGTTCTGGCGCTGCGCGCGGTGACCTCCGTCGACGGTATGACCGCCGACTTTTATCACTATGACATGGATTTCCTGGGGGCCACTGCGACCCGTATCATCAACGAAGTCAAAGGCATAAACCGCGTCGTCTACGACGTCACATCAAAGCCGCCCGGTACGATCGAGTGGGAATGATTTTGCGTCCGGCACTACGCAATTTTGATTTTCGGGGTACGGGACGCGTTTCGAGCGACGAGGGTTGACGGTCAACCGATCGACGCCGCATATTAGTGCCTCATCATACAGGAGGGCAGTCATGGCTAACTCGGTCCCGAAGGGTGCGGAGCCTCTGGGCAGCAAGCTCTACTTCTTTAAATCCACCACGAGCAGCCGTGACGTCCTTATTTCCGCTCATGGCGGTTATTACAAGGCAAACAAGACGTTCGACGTCCCGGGCACGGGAAAGGACGTGGAGATCATTTTTTATGCCCCGCACGGCTCAACGCTCTCGGACCCGGGCATGACGATCATGAAAGGGAATTTCGAAACTGCCGGAAGCGTGTTTTCCGGCAACAGCTGCATCAATTACGAACTCTCGAAATATCAAGGCCGCCACGGCGGCCAACCCGGCAAGCCGGCGGAAACTTACGACTCTATTGCCAGCACGGTGGAAGATGAAGACAGGCGGTTGGTGCGCCATTTCGAAAGAATGCTCGCGGCAGCCGGCAAAGGCAACCAGCAGATGGCCAAAGGTGCGATAGACCAGATCAGGGCGGGACGGACGATGAACGTCGTCACCATCCGGAACCGCTGGAATTCGTCAGATGTCTGGCTGAAGGACGTCGTGGCCACGGTACGCAAAGCCTACCCGGGCATTAACCGCTTTCACTGCTCGTTTTGCCGCAGTCTGGTGGGCGACAACAACGCGCCATCGCACACAGCGCAGTTGAGAAACCCCGGCTAACGGCGCCCGGCGGCAAACCTTGCTCGTTTCGTCCTGGCCCGTTTCGTCATTGAAATTGTGCCTTTTCCTGTAACTGCCCAGGTAGGGCAAGACGCATAAGCTATCGGCGCCGGCAGGAATTGTGGGTCTCGAGGAGCCGTTCTGAACGCAGGGAAACTTCGATGACAAAGACGTTCAAAATCGGCGATCATGTGAGTTGGAATTCGGAGGCAGGCCGCGTCTCGGGCACGATCATTTCCGTTCATACCGAGGATTTTGACTACAAGGGCCATACACATCGGGCGTCGCGTGACGATCCCCAATATGAGATCAAAAGCGACAAGACCGACCACATCGCCGCCCATAAGGGCGGGGCGCTGCAACTTCTTCGTGATTAACCGGCAGCAGGTACGGTTTCCGCTACGAGCGAGGCGATCGCCGCGCCGAGGCGCATATCGTCGAGATGGCCGAATTTGTTGAGGCGCAAGCGGCCTTCGCGGTCGAACAAAAGCGTCGTTGGGGTTCCCTGCATCGCGTATGCCTGCATTGTCTTCGGCAGGCCTGCGTCAGGGTCCTTCGCATCGATGCCGACAGGAAAGCCGATCCGGTATTCATGCAGGAAGGCGCCGAGAGCGGCCGGGCTTCCCTGCGCTTCGAGATGCTCGAACACCGTATGCAGCCCGATCACCGCGACATCTGCTTCCGCGAAGGTCTGGCGGGCGCGCACCGCCTGCGGCAGGGCATGGCTGACGCAGCCGGGGCACAGCATCTGGAAGGCAACGGCGAGGACGACCTTGCCCCTGAGGTCCGCCAGCCCGATCGGTTTTGGCGTGTTCAGCCAGTGTTCGATCTGCCAATCGGGCGCGGATGACGGCGACATTCTTAAAAATCTCCTTCGGTCACATAAGGCCTGCACCACAGGATCGCGTGAAGCAATACGGCCTTCGACCAAGCGGCATGCATCGTGTCGACTTCCTCGGCCGAATGACCCTTTGCGGCAAGGAACGGCTTCATGGTGACCGAGATCGGAACGGCGAGCGCCAGCACGTGGCGCATCGGGATATGTGCGGCCGCCGATGCGCCGTCCGTCCTGTTCTTGCCGATACGATGGTGCCGGCGGCCTATCTCGTCCTGCCAGGTCAGCCAGTCCTTGCCGTACTCCGCGCGACAAGTGTCCAGGATCCATTGCCCGAAACGCTTGCGCACGGCGGCGAGATAATCGCCGTCGGGCGCGCCGGTCGCGGGATCGGAAAAATAGGCGAGCAGGTGCGGCGTGCTCCCGACAAAGCCGTACCATACGTCGAGGATCGGCTCGACCTGGTCCTTGACCACGTCATGTGCCTTGCGCAGCGCGCCGACATCTTCATCCGTGAACAGCAGCGACATCTTGAGGTCCGCGAGGTCTTTCTCCGTCAGCGCAGATGCGGGCAGTGCCGGATCGCCCAGCCGGTATCCGGGAATGGCGGGAGTGGTCATGGATGGCTCCTTCATATGATTGCTAGTAGCAACTATAATATTCTACTTGCATCATTCGTCAATATGATTTCGACTAGCAATTATGCCCGTTTCCCCCGAAGCGTTCGAAGCCGCCCGCCTCATCGATCGTCTGGAGCGCCTGACGCGCTTCGGCGAGCAGTCCGGCGACCTCAATCCTGCGCAATGGGAGGCGCTGAGATATCTGGGGCAGGCCAACAGGTTCTCGCGCACACCCGCCGCACTGGCCGATTATCTGGCTTCGACGCGGGGCACGATCTCGCGCACATTGGCTTCGCTGGAGGCCAAAGCCTATGTGGAGCGTTGCGCAAACCTGCGCGACGGCCGTTCGGTCGAGTTCGTCCTGACGGACAAGGCCGCCGCCGCTCTCGAAGGCGATCCGCTGCTTGCGCTTGCGGAGGACATAGAGAAAGCGGCGGGCAGTGACATGACACCCATGCTCGAAGGTCTCAGGCGGACATTGCGGGGTGCGATCGCCCGCAATCGCGGGCGCGCCTTCGGAGCCTGCCGATCGTGCTCCTATTTCCGTGCCGATGTCCGGCCGGGCTCCCCGTCGGCGCATCATTGCGGGCTGCTGGACGAGCCCTTGTCCGACGAGGAGAGCCGCTTGATCTGTGCCGAGCATCAGCCGAAGGCCGCGTGACCCGCGATCGGCCCGGCTGTCCGCCGATCTATGGACGATTGGCTGGCGCGCGGTTCGGCCGCTGTACGACCCTGACTTTCCCGCTATTGCCGCCGCCGCAGAAGAAGCGGTCGTGGCCGTCGGATTCGAGACCTGAAATACCCATGCCTGCCGGCATGTCGAGCCGTTCGAGGGTCTTGCCCGTGACTGGGTCGATATGGCGCAGGTCGCTCTTCTCGTCCTCCCACGTTGCGTGCCAAAGTTCGCCGTCGACCCAGGTGACGCCGGTGACGAAGCGGTTGGAGTTGATCGTCCGTAGGATCGCTCCCGTTTCGGGATCTATCTGATGAATCTTGCGCTCCCGGTATTCGCCGACCCACAGCGATCCTTCCGCCCATGCGAGGCCTGAATCGCCACCATTGCCGGGCGCCGGGATGGTCGAGACCACGCGACCGCTCTTGGGGTCGATCTTCTGGATACGGCTCTCGGCGATCTGGAACAGGTGCTCGCCGTCGAAAGCCGTTCCGGCATGCGCGGGAACGTCGATGGAATCGAACGCCTTGCCGTCAGCCGGGTCGATCGCGTTCAGCCTGTCGCCGGAGGCGAACCAGACATGCTTGCCGTCATAGGTGACGCCGTTGACGCGCTCGGCGCCAGGGAAGGGGCCGTATTCCTCAATGATTTCGGCTGCCGAATTTTTCATCTCGCGCTCCTGTAACTGTCGATGAGGCCTGATTCTAGCCAATCGGGATGGGGGCAGGGAGTAACAAGCTTGTCGGGAAATCAGGCACCGGCGGCGTCATCCAGCGCCGTGCCCGCGCCTGCCCGAAGGACTGGACCTTTCCTGCTTGCGCGAGCGTTTCAAGCGCCCGCTGCACCGTGCGCTGGCTGACGCCGAGCGCCAGCGCCAGCGCGGTGCTCGACCAGGATTCGCCGTCGGCCAGCAGGGCAAGCACGGCTGCATGCTCCTCCTCGACAGGCGGGGCGAGCACGACGACCGCCTCCGCGCCATGCGGCACGAGCCGGAACCCTCCAGCCGTCGCCGTCACATCCGCCAGCGGCTGGAGTGCCTTGCGAAGCCGGCCGATCTCGACGCGCAGCCGGGCGCGGTGCGATTCATCGACATGCCTGGCCCTGAAGGCGCGCAAAAGCAGCGCCTCCCTCGATATATCGGCCGGCCAGGCCTCAGCCAGCGCCCGCGCCAACGCAAACAGCACCGGCCGTGTTTCGAGCGGGACGACTTTTCCCGCGCGCCGGACCGCGAAACGGCAGGCATCGGCCACAAGCGCGCCTGAGGCCAGCAGCGGTCCGACTTCGTCGAGCAGGAGAGGGCGCACCGCGCCCTCCGCGATCAGCCGTGCCGCGGGCGTATCGAGGACAAGCGCTACGGCCTCGACCTCCGCCGTCAGCGCGGGGATGGCGGCCATGCGCGCAGCGCTTTCGGCTCGGGCAAGTGCGGCGCGTGCTTCCGGGGCCTTGAGCCGCCGGATCGCTATTCCCGCAGCGACCAGTTCGCAACCGGTGCGCAGGGCGGGGGAAAGCGATGCGGGTTCGAGCCCGGCCAGCGCCTCCTCGGCCTTGCCGACATGGCCGACGAGAAGAAGGCGGCGCGCCTTCAGATATCGCGCATAGGCGGCGTTGGCGCGGTCGCCATGCCCCTCGAGCGTCATCTGTGCCCGCTCGAGCGCCTTTGTCGGCCAGGCGAGGTCGCGGGAGACGAGCGCGATCTCTGCTTCGGCGACGACACACCGCGCACGCGCCATCGCTTCCTTCGATCCGAATGCGCGCGCCGCGTTCTTCAAGAGCGCCTTGGCGCGGGCGAGATCGCCCAACTGCGCCATGGCGATGCCCCGAAGCGCGAGCGCCGGCGCATCGCCGCGCAGGGCGACGAAGTTCAGTGCGCCGAGCGGGTCACCCGCCGAAAGGGCCCGCGCCGCGGCCGTGATCAGAGAATCCATCGAAATCCCGACACACTTGTCACTCTCGCCATCGAAAACGGGCTTTTAACTTAGCCAAGCCTTACCAACGAGCAAGGGAACGATCATGCACGTGCACCTGACCATAAGCCGAAAACAATGGCTTAGCGCCGCCTTCGTACGAGGCGCGGCCCGGTGGCTGTGCCTCGCTGCCAGCCCGACCTTCGCGCTCATGGCGCTGGCCACGGCGATTTCCGGCGAACCCGGAATGAATTGCATGACGGGGCAGTCGCAGCTTGCCGGGATGGTGCCGATGTATCTCCTGATGAGCGCTTTCCATCTGGCGCCCTGGCTCAGGCTGATATCGGCGGGTTTCAAGCCGACCGGCATCACCCCGTGACAATGAGGCTGTCGGGGCTGGACATCCGCTTCTATCAGAACATAAAGTGAACAAAAGAGTGTGGAGCTTACGGAGTGGCCGGGCAGCTTTCGCTGGCTTTGGAAAAAGCGGATGTGCCAATCCCGCTCTATTTTGCTCTGCGGCCGGCTCCCGCTGCCGCGCACGCCATCGAGGGATTCGCGAAATGGTGCCGTCAATCACATGGCCTTTCGGAGCCGGTCTACCGCAGCCATCGCCTGCATGTTTCGCTGAATGCGGTGGTCTCTCCGCGAGGCCCTCGAAAAGGCGATCTCGATGCGGCGTTGCGTGCGGGGGAGCGGGTAAAATTTTCACCGTTTCCTCTGGCTTTCGACCGTCTTTGCACCTTCCGGGTACGCTACGACAAGCGGCCGACTGTGCTGTGCTGTTGTGCCGGCGGGGAGGAACTGACAGCGCTTCGCGATGCACTGTGTCAGGCGTTGACGATGGAAGGGCTTTGGCGCGGGCCGGCTCGCTTCGAGCCGCATATCACCCTGATATGGGACCGGCGAAGCGTGCCGGCGTCGCGGCTCGACGAGCCGATCGGCTGGACGGCCGAGGATTTCGTCCTTTTGCACACCATTATGGGCGAGGGCCGGCAAATGGAAATCGGTCGATGGCCGCTCCGTGAATAGCCGCCCGTTGCGCCGCCCGGTAAATTCGGCAATAGACCGCGCATCGAAACGAATATCGGAAGGCGAACCGCCTATGCCGGAGACGCTCCTGCCGGGGGATATCCGCCGCTCGCTGGCCATTTCGCTGCTGCGCGCACGCGAGGCGGTAATGGGTCGGTTCCGCCCGATGCTGGCGCGCCATGACGTCACCGAGCAGCAATGGCGGGTTCTGCGCGTGCTCGGCGAGGGAGCGCCCTGCGACGCCTCCGAACTGGCCGAGCGCGCCTGTATCCTGGCGCCCAGCCTGACGCGTATCATCAGGGCGCTCGAGGAGCGGCAGATGATCACGCGCGAGAAGCATGGAGGCGACGGAAGGCGGGTTCGCCTCGCGATCGCTCCGAAAGGGCTTGCGCTCATCGGCGAGGTCGCGCCGGAAAGCCGCGCCATCTACGCCGAACTGGAGACACGCTACGGCGCCGAGAAGGTCGAGCGGCTTCTGGGACTGCTCAACGAACTGGCCGATCTGCGCGACGAGAGCTGAAGAGCCACCCGCTCATGCGAAATGGCAGGTCACCGTTCCGTGCGGACCGTAATCGGCGACGATGGCGCTGCCGGGCATTGCCTCGATTGGCCGGATGAAAGAGCCGGCAAGCACGATCTCTCCCGCCTCGATCCCCTCGCCATAGGCGGCCAGCCGGTCGGCAAGCCAGGCGACGCCGAGCGCCGGATCGTTGAGCACGCCGGCGCCCAGTCCCGTTTCCTCCACCACCCCGTTGCGCATGACGATTGCCCCCATCCAGCGCAAATCTGTGCTTTCCGGCTGGATCGCCTGCCCGCCGAGCACGATGCCCGCATTGGCGGCGTTGTCGGCGATCGTATCGACGATCGTGCGCGCCTTCTTCGTCTCCGGATCGATGCGCAGGATGCGGGTGTCGAGGATTTCGAGCGCGGGCGTGACGTGGTCGGTGGCATCCATCACGTCCGCCACGCTGACGCCCGGTCCCTTCAGGGGCGCCTTCATGATGAAGGCGATCTCGGCTTCGATCCGAGGCTGGATGAAACGCCCGGCGGGCACCGTCGCGCCGTCCTCGAAAAGCATGTCGTCCAGGAGTATGCCCGAATCCGGCGTGTCGATACCGAGCGCCGACTGCATGGCCCTCGAGGTGAGCCCGATCTTCCAGCCGATACGCCTGCGGCCGGCGGCGAGTTTTTTGCCCACCCATGCCGACTGCACGGCGTAGGAATCGTCCATGGTCATTGACGGGTGCCTGAGCGAGAGGAGCCCGATCTGGCTTCGCGTGCGCTCGGCCTCGTCCAATGCGGCGGCGGCCCGCGCGATCTCTCCGGCGGTGAGCGTCATTCCTCGTCCTTAACGCGATTGCGCAATATGCCGATCCCCTCGGCCTCCACTTCGACGACGTCGCCGGGCTTCAGCCATACCGGCGGATCGAGCCGCGCGCCGGCGCCGGTGGGCGTGCCGGCGAGGATGATGTCGCCGGCAACGAGCGTCGTGAAGGTCGAGACGTAAGCGATGATCCTGCGGAAGGAGAAGATCATGCGGCCGGTGCGGTCGCTCTGCCGTGTCTGGCTGTTGACGCGCGTTTCGAGCCCTATGTCGGCAAGCTGCGCCTCGTCGGTGAAGGGGATAAGCCACGGCCCCATCGAGCCGGAGCGGTCGAAATTCTTGCCCTGCGTGACATTGAACTTGGCGTGCCGCACCCAGTCGCGGATCGTGCCTTCATTGGCGAGCGTGAGCGCCGCGATATGGGCGAGCGCTTCCGTCTCCGGGATGCGGCGTCCGCCCTTGCCGATGACGATGGCGATTTCGCCCTCATAGTCGAGCTGCGGCGATTCCGGCGGGCGCACGATCGGCTCTTCATGGCCGACCAAAGAGCGGGGAAAGCGCACGAAAAGCGACGGGTTCGGCGGCGCTTCCTGCCCGTCCTTGTATTCGGCGTTGCGGTCCGGGTAGTTGACCCCGACGCAGATGATCTTCTCGGGCGTGGGGATCGGAATGCCATAGCGTATGTCGGCGACGGTGTAATCCGCCGGCCGCCCTGCGGCTTCCTCTGCAAGTGCTGCCAGCGCTCTATCGGCAATGATTTCGCGCAAGGTCGGCCAGCGTCCCGAATGCAATACGGAAAGGTCGATGACCCGCTCTCCGTCGATCAGGCCGTAGCGTGTTTGGTCTTCCGCCTGGAATGTCGCGAAGCGAGGTCTTTCAGCCATCGCCGTCTCAAGCCGCCTTGCGCGCCAGTTCGGTGATGACGTCGAACGCCATGTCGGCATCCGCCTCGGTCATCTCGAATTGCCCGGCCTGGAAGCGGATCATCACTTTTCCATCGACGCGGCTCTGGGTGAGATAGATGCGTCCGTCATCGTTGATGCGGCGCACAAGATCGAGATTGCGCGCGTCCGGATCGCCCGCTCCCATATGGCGGCCCTCTCCCATGTGTCGGAATGAAAACAGCGACAGCACCGGCTCCGTCACGATCTCGAAATCCGGCTCGGCTTCCAGCCGTCTGGCCAGCTTTTCGCTCCATACCACATGGTTGCGGATCATGGCGCGCAGGCCTTCGAGGCCATGGAAACGCAGCAGGAACCACAGCTTCAGCGCCCGGAAGCGCCGGCCGAGCGGCACCGACCATTCCGAATAGTTGATGAGGCCGTCATGGCCGCGCGTCTTGAGGAATTCGGGGTGGATGGCGAGCGTCCGGACGAGGTCGTCGGGATTGCGGATGAAATGCGCCGAGCAGTCGAACTGGGCGCCGAGCCATTTATGCGGGTTGAAGACGACCGAGTCGGCCCCCTCGACGCCGGCCCACAGATGCCGGAATTCCTCGCAGATCATCGCCGAGCCCGCCCATGCCGCGTCGACATGGACGTAAAGGCCGTGCTCGTGCGCCACGCGAACCACGGCGGCGATGTCGTCGCAGGCGCCGACATTGGTGCCGCCTGTGCAGGCGATGATTCCTGCAGGAACGTGGCCGGCCTCCCTGTCGCGCGTGATCGCATCGGCCAGCGCGCCGGCATCCATCCCGCGATGCCTGCCGGTCGTCGGGATACGCACCAGATTGTCCGCGCCGATGCCGGAGACCCAGATGGCGCGGTCGATCGAGGTGTGCACCTCTTCGGAGGCGTAGATGCGCAGGCGCGGATTGGCGGCAAGCCCGGCCTTGTTGCCGTTCCAGCCGAGCGCGCGCTCGCGCATCACCAGCACGGCAGCGAGCGTGGCGGAAGAGGCCGAATCCTGGATGACGCCGGCAAAGCCTTCCGGCAGGCCGATCGCCTGCCTCAGCCAGTCCAGCACGCGCGTTTCGAGTTCCGTTGCCGCCGGCGAGGTCTGCCAGAGCATGCATTGCGCCGCCATCGCCGTCACCAGATATTCCGCCACGACCGACACCGGCGCGGCGTTGGCGGGGAAATAGGCGAAGAAGCGCGGATGCTGCCAATGCGTCATGCCCGGCAGCATGATCTTCTCGAAATCGGCGAAGATCGCCTCCATCGCCTCGCCCTCTTCCGGCGGGGCGGCGGGAAGCTGCGCGGCGATCGCGCCGGGCGCGGTCTGCGCCCGTACCGGCCGCTCGCGCAGCGACGCGCGATAGGCGACACCCCATTCGGCCGCCTTCTTCGACCAGCGTTCAAAATCAAGTTCTTCGGGCATTTTTCTGAATCTCTGGCTCAATGATTGTCGTCACGGCGCGATGATCGGCTGCGCCTTCAAAAGCGGTTCCTGCACTTCCGTGTCAAGGAAGAGGCTGCCTTCCTCGAACCAGGAGCGCGGCGCGGGCGCGCCCCACAGCGTCTGCCGCTGCGGGTCCTTCAAATCCCATTTGATCGGCTCCAGGTCGGGATCGACCGTCTGGTAGTCCGAGCAATAGATCTCGATGCGGTGGCCGTCTGGATCGCGGATATAGAGGAAGAAGGCGTTGGAGATGCCGTGCCGGCCCGGCCCGCGCTCGATATTGGCGAGATAGCCGGTGGTCGACATCAGGTCGAGCAGGTCGATGATGTTGAGCGGCGTCGGCACCCAGAAGGCCGCGTGGTGAAGCCTCGGCCCCTTGCCGTTGGTAAAGGCCATGTCGTGCACGCCGCCCTTGCGGTGCATCCACGCAGCCCAGAGCCGCTTGCTCTCGTCGTCCTCGGTATATTCCGTCACGCGAAAGCCCATCGCACTGTAAAACTCGACCGACGCGTCCACGTCCGGCGAAAAGCAGTTGAAGTGATCGATCCGGAGCGGCTTTACGCCGTGATAGAGCGCGTATTTCTGGTGGATCGGCGGCAGGCGGTCCATCGTGAAATAGAGTTCGAGCGGCGTGCCGAAATTGTCCCGCGTCCTTAGCGTGCGGCCCTGATAAGGGCGCTCCACCCACTCCGCCGGCAATTGCCGCTCCTCGAAATAATCCTTCGCCCGGTCGAGATCCTCCTCGCAGTAGAGCTTGAGGCTAAGCGCGCCGACGGAGGGCTCCTTGCCCCGCCGCAGGACGACCGAATGGTGGCCGCGTTCCTCCATCGCCCTCAGATAGACGGCATCCCCGTCTTCCGCCGTAATCTGCAAGCCGAGCAGGTCGGCATAGAAGGCACGGCTCCGGGCGAGGTCTGTCACCGTATAATCGACATGGCTCAGCCGCACGATATTGAAGGGCGGATAGAGGTTGGGCTTCGGGATCGGCATCGTCTCTCAGCCCCCCAGCTTCGGGATCGTATGCGCGCCGGTGGCGAAGGCGATGTTCTTCGTTTCCATGTAGAAATCGAAGGACCAGTCGCCGCCGTCGCGGCCGATGCCGGAGCTTTTGACCCCGCCGAAGGGTGCTGGCAAATGGCGGACATTCTCCGAATTCACCCAGATCATGCCGGCTTCCAGCGCGTCGGTGAAACGCAGCGCCCGCGTCAAATCCGACGTCCAGAGATAGCCGCTCAAGCCGTAGGAAACGTCGTTCGCCAGAGTGAGCGCCTCGGCTTCGTCGCGGAAGGGGATCGCCGTCAGAACCGGCCCGAAGATTTCCTCCTGCGCGATGCGCATGCCGTTATTTGCATTCGTGAACAGCGTTGGCGCGACGTAAGCGCCGCCGCCGGGGCCGGCGACCTTGCATCCGCCGGCAGCGATCGTCGCGCCTTCCGAACGGGCGAGATCGACATAGCCCAGCACCTTCTTTTCGTGGTCTGGATGGATGAGCGGCCCGATTACCGTTTCCGGATCGAGCGGATGGCCGATCTTGATGCGCATCGCTCTTTCCGCCACCAGCAATGTGAATTGGTCATGGATCGACGCCTCCACCAGCAGGCGCGAGGAGGAGGTGCAGCGCTCGCCGTTCAGCGAATAGATCATGAAGACGGCGGCATCCGCCGCCCGCTCCAGGTCGGCGTCGGCGAAGACCACGACAGGGTTCTTGCCGCCAAGCTCGAAATGCACGCGCTTCAGCGTGTCGGCGCCCTGCTTCATGATGAGCGAGCCGGTCCGGCTCTCGCCGACGAAGCCGATCGCCTTGATGTCGGGATGTTCGGTGAGCGCCTTTCCCGCATCCTCGCCGAAGCCGTTGACGAGGTTCCACACGCCCTTCGGCAGTCCGGCTTCCTCTGCGATCTCGACCAGCAGACGCGCGGTGAGCGGCGACAGTTCCGCCGGTTTGTGAACGATGGTGCAGCCGGCCGCGAGCGCCGGCGCGATCTTCCATGTCGATAGCATGAAGGGCGTGTTCCACGGCGTGATGATGCCGACCGGGCCAATCGGCACGCGCGTGGTGATATTCATTTGGCCTTCGGTGCGAAGCGCCTTGCCGTCGCGGGCCTCGGGCGCGCGGTCGGCGAAGAAGCGGAAATTCTCCGCCCCGCGCAGCGCAGCCTTCGACATGAAGCGCCAGGCCTGCCCGGTATCCATGCACTCGACCAGAGCGATTTCTTCCGCGCGCGCGACGATAGCGTCGGCTATTTTATGGAGAAGCTTCTTGCGCGCCTGCCCCGGCATCGCCGCCCATTCGGGAAAGGCGGCTTTTGCTGCCTTCGCGGCACGGTCGATATCCGCGGCCTTGCCGTGCGCGACCGAAGCGAGCGGCTTCAGGTCGATCGGCGAGATCGTCTCGAAGGTCGAGTTGTCGGCGGCTGGCACGGCCCCGCCGCCGATCTGGTTGAGGACGCCGTCCTTGCGAAAGCGGGCGAGGTGGCTTTCCGCTTTGGCGAGGTTTTCCTCGAATGTGGGCATGGTCGGCTCCGGCTCACTTGTTTCCGTCAGCCCGAAGCCGGGCGTGCATGGCGTTCTTCTTCCACGACAACTCCGCGTCGATCTCGCGGACTTCCAGCGAGAGCGCGAAATGCGGGGTCTCCAAAAGAGGCGCCAAGACTTCGCTCGCGGCCGCGAAGATCGCTTCGCCGGCCCGCTTCTTGTCGTCTGCTCCGCGCCCCTTGCCGATACGGAAGGACATGTCGACAAAGGCGTTTTCCGGCTTGAGATCGGCAATCGCGAAGTGGCGTGCCGGAAATGCCCTCACACGAACGGCGCCCACCTCGAACAGGCCGCTTTTGAGGATCGCCGCGTGCACCGCGCGGCAGAGCGCGTCGAGATCGGCCTTTTCCTCGAGATTGGCGGAATATTCGATCGCCAGATGCGGCATGCCCTCTCCATGATGTTGTGGCAGTAGATTAATTAACGCGTTAATTATACTGAGCCGGCCGCCAAGGCAAATCCTTTTCGAGGATGCCGCCGCAAGCGCGGATTGGCAATCGCGCCCCCGCCGGCCCGTCGCTCGTCTACTTTTGGACTATTCAAATCGTGTTGCACCGCGAAAACACGCGATTATGGTCCCGTGCATGGAATCGCATACGGCTTCTCCCGTCCGCTACGCCTTTGCCGGTATGATCGCCATGGCGGTGGCCATGGGCATCGGCCGCTTCGTCTATACGCCGATCCTGCCCGGCATGATGGAGGGGCTGGGGCTTTCGGCGTCGGATGTCGGCTCGATCGCCTCGGCGAACTATCTGGGCTATCTGGTGGGCGCGATCGCCGCCGCGTTCGGCTGGGCGCATCGGCGCGAGCGGGCGATGATGCTGACCGGGCTGGTCGCCAACGCTGTGCTTGCCGCGGCGATGGCCTGCACGACGAGCCTTGTCGCGTTCCTGCTCATCCGCTTCGCGGCGGGTATAGCGAGCGCCTTCGTCCTAGTCTTTTCGGTGACGATCGTCTTCAGCCATCTGGCCGCTTCGGGCAGGAACGATTTGCAGGGGCTGCATTTCGGCGGCGTCGGCCTCGGCATAGCCCTCTCGGCCCTCCTCGTAGGCGGTCTGCATATGGTTGGGGCCGGCTGGGCGGCGGGGTGGATCGGCGCGGGCGTTGTTTCGCTCGTCGGCCTTTTGCCGGCCGTTCTGCTGATCCGCGAAGGGCCGCTTGCCAACGGCGATGGCAGTCGTGAGCCGCACCTGCCGCATAGCATGGCGCTTGGCAAGATAATCGTCGCCTACGGCATATTCGGCTTCGGCTATATCATCACGGCCACCTTCCTGGTGGCGATCGTCAGGCAGGGAGAGGGCGGCCCGCTCTTCGAGGCGGTCGTCTGGCTCGTGACCGGTCTTGCCGGCTTTCCTTCCGTCTATCTATGGCAACCGGTGGTCAGGCGGCTCGGCGGCATGAAGACCTTCGCGCTCGGCTGCGTCGTCGAAGGCATCGGCGTGGTGGCGAGCGTCAAGCTCGGCGGTTATGCCGGCCCGCTCATCGGCGGCGTCCTGCTCGGCGGCACTTTCATCGCGCTGACCACGATCGGCCTCGTGGCCGGGCGCGCCATGGCTGCGCAGTCGCCGCGCCGCGTGCTGGCCGTCATGACGGCGTTCTTTGGCACCGGCCAGATCATCGGACCGATCGTCGCCGGCTTTCTTGCCGACCGCACCGGCAGCTTCACCATTGCCTCGATGGCGGCCGCGATCGCGCTTCTTGCCTGTGCCCTGATCGCGCTTTCCGTCGGTGAAGCAGCGGGCAAACGCGTTCCCGAACATTAACAAAAGACAATTTGGATGCGGCCGGCCCTGCTGATAGGCAGGTATCCACGGCATTTCCGTCGCAATCCTGTTTCATGCGGCGCAAGGAAATTTTGCAAATTCATTGATCCCGAGGATCTTCCCGGATGTTCGTCTCGTTTTTCCCGAAGCCGAAATGGCTGTTCATTTCCGCCGCTTTATGGAGCCTGGCGGCGGTCCTGTTCTGGTTCTTCGGCGGCAAGGAACTCGGTGCCGTCTTCGGATTTCCTCCGATCCCGGAAGGTTCGCCGCCGGTCATCGGCGTCGCCACGTTCTGGTCGCGGCCGTTCATCTGGTTCTACATCTATTTCGCCGCCGTGGTGGCGCTGTTTTCCGCCTTCTGGTTCGTCTATGCGCCGCATCGCTGGTCGCTATGGTCGATTCTCGGCTCCGCCTTCATCCTTTTCGCCACCTATTTCCAGGTGCAGGTGAGCGTCGCCGTCAATGACTGGTATGGCCCCTTCTACGATCTCATCCAGGCGGCACTTTCCAAATCCCGCCCTGTGACGCTCGCCCAGTTCAACGGCTATCTCCTTTCCTTCGCCGGCATCGCCTTCGTCGGCGTCACCACGGCCGTCCTGGTCGCCTATTTCGTCAGCCACTATATCTTCCGCTGGCGCACCGCGATGAACGAATACTACATGGCCAACTGGCCGCATCTGCGTGTCATCGAGGGCGCCTCGCAGCGTGTCCAGGAAGACACGATGCGTTTCGCTACGACCACGGAGGACCTGGGCACCAGCCTCATCAACTCGATCATGACGCTGATCGCCTTCCTTCCCGTCCTCGTGCATCTGTCGCGCGACGTGACCGAATTGCCCTTCATCGGCCATGTGCCGAACGCGCTGGTCATCGCCGGCATCGCCTGGTCGGCCTTCGGCACGGGGTTTCTGTGGCTCGTCGGCATCCGGCTCCCCGGCCTGCAATTCCGCAACCAGCGCGTCGAGGCCGCCTATCGCAAGGAACTCGTCTATGGCGAGGACGATGCCGCCCGCGCGCAGCCGCCGACCGTGGCGGAGCTTTTCGATCATGTGCGGCGCAACTATTTCCGCCTCTATTTCAACTACATGTATTTCAACGTCGCGCGTTTCGCCTATCTCCAGACGGACAACATTTTCCCTTACATCCTGCTTGGCCCGACGATCGTCGCCGGCCGCATCACGCTCGGCGCGATGAACCAGATCCTCAACGCCTTCGAGCAGGTGAGAAGCTCGTTCCAGTATCTCGTCAATTCGTGGACGACGATCGTCGAGTTGCAGTCGATCTACAAGCGTCTTCGCGCCTTCGAGGCGACGCTTGAGGGCGAGGCGTTGCCCGGCATCGACCTGCGCTATATCCACCGCGCCGCCGACGATCCCGACCCGGCCTGAGCGGGTTTCAGTTGGCGGGCGCGGGCTGCCCGATATCCTCCGCCCGGATGCGCTGGGCGAGGTCGCTATAGGAGATGCACTCGACGTCGGGCTTGGTGCAGGTTTCCGCGGCGAAGCGTTCGAGCGCCCGCCAGTAGGCGCCGCCATTCATCAGTGTGAAGTGGAAGCCGATCTCGAGCGGGATGCGCTCGCCGTCATACTGGCGCTGGAACGCTTCTTTGAAGGCACGATAGGCGCGCTCCTCATATTCGGCGGCGTGTGCGACATCCTCCTTGCCGTGCGAGTGCCGGACATAGAGGTTGTAGTCCATCGCGATGACGCTGCGGCCCGACGGCCCTTCCGGGATGGTGGGCAGCGCGAACTGCGTAAGGCCCTCGCGCTCGAACGGCATTTGCGGCCCGCGCGAGACGCCGCTGGCGCTATAGAGAAAGCCGCTTTCGGCAAGCGCCGCATCGAGGCCCTGGCTTGTCGAGAGGTATGGCGCACGGAAGCCCACGATCTCCGAACGCACGAAATCCCGCCAGCCGGTTGGCTCGTAGGGGACATCGTTGATTGCCCAGGCGTCGCGGAAGATCGTCCGTACCGCTACCAGTTCCGCCGACCAATCCTTGCGGCTCCACTTGGCGGCGTCGAAATGGCCGCAGCCATGGCTCGCTATATCGTGGCCTTCTAGCCTGGCCGTCCAGATTTCGCGCAGCCGCCACGCGACATCCTCCTTCGAGGGCGCGAAGCCGATATTGGAGGCACCCGCCCGATGCCCAGGCGGATGATAGAGGCCGCGATCCTGCCGCGTCAGCAGGAAGACGCAGGACACGAAATAGGTGAAGGATGCCCCGGTCCGGCGCGCAAGCGCGCGGCTGCGCTCCCATTGCGCGAGATCGTTCGCCCCGTCGAAGGAGATCGTCACGATCTGGCTGCCCCGCTGTGACGGCTGGGCAAATGCCGGGAAGGCGAACAGGCAGGCAAGCAGGATCGATGCGATACGTGAGGCAGGCGGCATGCTGACGGGCTTCCGGTCGGAGGGTGGCCGCAGGTAGGAATGAAATGTGGCGGCAATGCATCTCGCTGCCCGCGCGCAGGCGTCTCGGGCTCGTTCCGCCGCGTCTGGATTTCGGGTTAGGACTTGCTCGCGAGGATCCTGTCGCGTTCCTCTTCGAGGGACTTCAACTCTTCCTCCTTGTCGGCGATTCGGTTGGCGGCCCGCTCCTCGTTGGCCGCTCCGGAACTGCCGGCGGCCTGCTCGGTGAGTTCGCGCAAATTTTCCCGGGCGACCTTTATCCGATCCTCGATCTCGGCAAGGGATGGCAGGATTTCAGGCATTCGCTTCTCCTGTGGTGCGTCCTGCGACATCTAGCGCGGCAACCGCAATCGGCGAGATGGGCGCGGCGCGCATTTCCAAATCCGGCACGGACGGTTATCTTGCCCGCGAAACAACGAGGTTGTCATGACTGTTCTCATCATCGGCCTGGTCCTTTTCCTCGGCGTCCATTCCGTGCGCATCGCCGCGCCAGGCTGGCGCGACCGGCGCATCGCCACCATGGGCGAGGGGCCGTGGAAGGGCTTTTATTCGCTCGTTTCGATCGTCGGCTTCGTGCTGCTGGTCTGGGGCTACAGCCTTGCCCGCCCGGAAGCGCCGATCCTCTACGAGCCGCCCGTGTGGATGAAGCATGTCACCGCGCTTCTGATGATCCTGGCCTTTGTCAGCCTCGCCATCTATGCGGCTCCGGCAGGCCGTCTGAAGCCGATGCTGAAGCATCCGATGCTGGTCGCGGTCAAGATATGGGCGCTTGCGCATCTGCTTGCGAACGGCGACCTCGCATCCGTCCTTCTGTTCGGCACGTTCCTGGTCTGGGCGGTTTTCGACCGCATATCGGTCAAGCGTCGCGCCGCGCCGATCCCTGCCGCCGGCCCGGCCCTCAACGACGTCATCGCCGTCGTCGCCGGGCTGGTCGTCTACGCCCTGTTCGTCTGGCGGCTGCACGAATTGCTCTTCGGCGTCATGCCGGTGTAGCAAGGGGGCCGGTGTAGCAAGGGGGCCGATGTAGTAGGGGGCCGATGCAGCAGGGGTCGCTGCAAAAGCGCCCGCTTGCCGCTTTTTTGCCGCGCCCCCCTTTCATGGCAGGGAATTTCGGCTAAAAGGCAGGCCTTATTATGGTTTGGGCGCTTTGCGGGCGGTTTCGGTCCCCCTTGCCGCCGGAAAACGCGGTTGGCTTGGATGGCGGACGACAATTTCATTCGCGAGGTCAATGAGGAGTATCGCCAGGATCAGGCGAAGGCTCTGTTTGACAAATACGGCTTCTGGGCGATCGGTATCGCGATCATCGTCATTCTCGCCGCCGCCGGCTGGCGCGGCTACGACTATTGGCAATCGAAACAGGCCGCGCTCTCCGGCGACGCCTTTGGCGCGGCGCTGACCCTTGCAGATCAGGGCAAGACGGACGAGGCGATCAAGGCGCTCGACGATCTGGAAAAGAACGGACACGGCGCCTATCCGGTCCTCGCACGGATGCGCGTTGCGACGGCGCTCGCCGACAAGGGCGATTACAAGGGGGCCGTGGCCGGTTTTGAAGAGGTTGCCGGCGACAAGTCCGTCGCCCAATCCATTCGCGATATCGCCAATCTCCGCGCAGCCTATCTCCTGGTCGATCACGGCAGCTATTCCGACGTCGCCAAGCACGCCGAAGCGCTGAGCGACGACACCAATCCGCTGCGCTTTTCCGCGCGCGAGGCGCTCGGCCTCGCTGCCTGGAAGGATGGCAAACCGGCCGACGCGCTGAAGCTTTTCGACGAAATCTCGGGAGACGCCACCGCTCCCGCAGGCGCCCGCCAGCGCGCCGATCTGATGGCCGGGCTGATCCGCGGTTCCGGCGACGCGAAATAGCGGTGACCTATGGCCTTCACCGCAGCGATCGTCGGCCGCCCCAACGTCGGCAAGTCGACGCTTTTCAATAGGCTCGCCGGCCGCAAGCTGGCGCTGGTCGACGACCTTCCGGGCGTGACCCGGGACCGCCGCGTCCACCCCGCCAGGCTCTATGACCTGCGCTTCGACATCATCGACACCGCCGGCCTGGAGGATGCGCCGGCCGCGAGCCTTGCCGGCCGCATGCGCGAGCAGACCGAGGCGGCGATCGCCGAAGCTGGTCTCGTCCTGTTCATGATCGACGCCAAGGCGGGCATCACGCCCGACGACCGCACTTTCGCCGATCTCGTCAGGAGATCGGGCAAGCCGGTCGTGCTCGTCGCCAACAAGGCGGAGGCGCGCGGCGCCCAGGCGGGCATGCTCGAAGGCTGGGAACTCGGCCTCGGCGAGCCGATCCCGATTTCCGCCGAACACGGCCAGGGGCTGCCCGATCTGCGCGAGGCGATCATCGCGGCGCTCGGCGAGGAGCGGGCCTTTGCGGAAGAGGAAAAGCCCGTCGCCGAGGAGGCGCCGCTGATCGGCGAGGATATCCCCGATACGGACGACGAGCATGTCCCGGCCTACGACGCGACCAAGCCGATGCGCGTCGCCATCGTCGGCCGGCCGAACGCCGGCAAGTCCACTCTCATCAACACGCTTCTCGGGGAGGAGCGGCTCCTGACCGGGCCGGAGGCCGGCATCACCCGCGATTCCATCTCTGTCGACTGGGAATGGCGCGGTCGCGGAATAAAATTCTTCGACACGGCCGGCATGCGCCGCAAGTCGCGCGTACAGGAAAAGCTGGAGAAGCTCTCCGTCGCCGACGGGTTGCGCGCAGTCAGGTTCGCCGAAGTCGTCGTCGTTCTCTTCGATGCGATGATCCCGTTCGAGAAGCAGGATCTGCAGATCGCCGACCTCATTATCCGCGAGGGCAGGGCGCTGGTCATCGGTTTCAACAAATGGGACCAGGTGGAACATCCCCAGCAACTTCTCGCCGAGTTGCGGGAAAAGACCGAGCGGCTGCTGCCGCAGGTCCGCGGCGTGCTTGCCGTTCCCGTTTCGGCGGAGACGGGGCGCGGCCTCGACAAGCTGATGGACGCGGTGATGAAGGCGCACGAGACCTGGAACCGGCGCATCTCGACCGGCCGCCTCAACCGCTGGCTGGAAGGGGTGCTCGCCCGTCATCCGCCGCCCGCCGTGTCGGGCCGCCGCCTCAGAATTAAATATCTGACGCAGGTGAAGACGCGGCCGCCGGGCTTCGTCGTCTCCTGCTCGCGCCCCGATGCGATGCCGGCTTCCTACCTGCGCTATCTCGTCAACGGCCTGCGCACGGATTTCGACATGCCCGGCACGCCGATCCGCATGATGCTGCGCGCTCCCGACAACCCCTATGCCGGCCGCGCCGCAAAGCGGTGACCGTCAACGGTGCGGGCGCACGCGCCGCATCATTCCGTTAAACCCGCCTGAGCAGTAAGTCGTGTATCGGCAGTTTCTTTGGGGAACCGGAACCAGCCGATATCTGGTTGCGATGTAACAGCTTCGCTGTCTTCCATAGTACTGGCAGACATTCTGCCTGTAGGGCCGATTGACGTAGCGATAATAGGTATAGCATTGCGGAACCCGCTGGCATCCTGCTGTGGCGGGCGCCGGCGACGTCAGTGATTCCAGAGCTATGATTCCCACACCCAACATTACGATTTTGAGGGTTGCTCTAAGCATATCCGATATGTCTCCCTTTTTCGGGCGCAGGGGCGACGATACAGCGTACTTGAATGGAGGCCGCCTGAATGGGCCCTTTCCCGGCGCAGCCCTGTGCCTGCCTGCATGAAATCGGTACATTGCCGCTTGCCACAACTCCCAAATGGGAGGCGTGTCGCAAGGTTGAGAAGATACGGGCCGCCAAACCAGGTCTGGGTGCAGCCGCTTGTCCAATAAATCTGAGCAGATTCAAATGCCGGGTCCGGACCCAAAGGCGGGCTGTGTTAACGCTCCATCAAGGTTAATGGACCATCTTCGGAAACGGTTGAATTGTTGCGTTTCTGGAGAGTGGCGGTGCGTTCTGGGGTTATGCTGCGGCTGCGGCGTCTGAGCCGCGATCACGCTCTTGTTTCCCCGCTCGTCCTCGGCCTTGCCATCTGGATCGGCTTTCCCACCGTTTCGGCCCGCCAGGATATACTGAGCCTGCTCTCCGACAATTCCGGCGCCCGCTGGGACTCTTATATCGAGCGCTCCGTGGCCGGTTCCGTTCAGCAAGCGGAAATGCGCTTTTCCGTCGATGACACTCGCACCGGCGCCATCTCCGGTGCCGGCATCAGCGCGCCGGGCATCGGCCAGGTGGCCTTCCTGAGCAAGTCGGGCACGGCCAACGCCATTCCCGACGAGGATCGCATAAACCGCAAGGAAAAGGCTGGCCGTGTCGTCAAAATCGTTCCAGTCGCTCCGCCAAAGGCATTCAATGCCGGCACGGTGCTCGAGCGCCAGAGTTCGCTGATGGACCCCTCGCTGCACGGCGATCTGAAGATGGCCTTCGCCAAGCCGGACATCAAAGGCCGCGAGATCAAGATAGCCGAGGCCTTCCACCCGAGAGTCGTGCGCGACCCTGCCATTGGCCTTCCGACGATGGTGGCCGCACTGGTCAACAACGATCATCCCGACATATTGGCCTATGCTTCGGCCAAGCCCGACTATGAAAGGAAATCGCCCTTCGAATCGCTCCTGAAGGACGAGAGCCCGGCTTCCGGCCGCTTCATCCCGCCGATGGAGCCAGGCGATCACGCCTGGGTGAGCAGCCCGCTCCCGGCTTCGGTTTTCTCCAAACCCGAGCAGCGATGCCTGACCGCCGGCGTCTATTTCGAGGCCCGCGGCGAGCCGGTGAAAGGGCAGGCCGCCGTGGCGCAGGTCATCCTCAACCGCGTGCGCAATCCAGCCTATCCCAAATCCATTTGCGGGGTCGTCTATCAGAACGAGGAATGGCGCAATGCATGCCAGTTCTCCTTCGCCTGCGACGGCACGCGTGAGCGCGTCGCCGACAAGCATTCCTGGACGATCGCGGAGGATGTCGCGCTTGCTGTGACGGCCGGCAAGATCTGGCTGCCGGAAGTCGGCTCCTCGACGCACTATCACGCGACCTACGTGCACCCGCGCTGGGCGCGCGCCATGGAAAAGATGAAGAAGATCGGCCGCCACATCTTCTACCGAACTTACGGCGGCGGCTGGAGCTGAGAGGGCGGCGCCCCCCGCGGTCGATTATGGGGATTCTCCCGCATGTACTTCTCCTCCCCGGCACGGCGCTTTGTCGCACCATGCTAAGTGGTTGAAATCGATATGTAATCCGCCCCTTCCAATATCCCCCGCTCCGGCTTGACTGGGTGCGGTGCTCAAACTATGTTGCGCGCGACTTAGCGACTGCGCTTGACTTGGTGCGGAGGTTTCATGGCCGGAGCGGACAGGCCGGATGAGACCGGCGAAAACGAACCGGGCAGGTCTTCCCCTTTGCCGGTCAGCGATGGCGAACTCGATCGCCGTCGCCGGCAGCTGGATCGCGCGCTTGCGCGGCAGCATCAGGAAAGCCGGGAAGAAACGGAGAGGGCGAAGTCGGGAATTGCGAGCGGTTACGCCGTCGCGCTCAGGCTTTCCAGCGAGTTCATTGCTGGCATCCTTTTCGGCGCAGCAATCGGTTGGGTGATCGATCGTTTCGCGGGCACTTCGCCCTGGGGGTTGATCGTCTTCCTCCTCCTGGGTTTTTGCGCAGGGATTCTCAGTATCCTTCGCTCGGCGGGTATGGTCGCGGAGCGCGGGGCATCCGGAAAAGATACCGGCAAGGCCGACAGGCATTGACCGGATTAAAACAGCAGGGCCGCGAGCGGCCGATAATGACGGGGATCGAAATTGGCGGCTGATCGGGTTGACCCCATCCACCAGTTCCACATCAACACGATCGTGCCGATCCATGTCGGCGGCTACGATCTGTCGTTCACCAATTTTTCGCTGTTCATGGTCATAGCGGTGGTGCTGTCGGGCGGGCTGCTTTACTGGGCGACCGCCGGGCGTCGTGTCGTGCCGAGCCGCTCCCAGTCGGTGGCCGAGATGACCTATGAATTCAGTGCCTCCATGCTGAAGGATTCGGCAGGCAATGAGGGGATGCGCTTCTTCCCCTTCATTTTCACGCTCTTCGTCTTCGTGCTGATGGCGAACTTGCTTGGCATGTTCCCCTATTTTCCGACAGTCACCAGCCAGTTGATCGTCACCGTCGCCCTGGCGCTTGTCGTCTTCTTCATGGTGATCATCGCCGGCCTCATCCGCCACGGCTTCCACTTCTTCAAGCTGTTCGTACCGAGCGGCATACCGGTCGTGCTTCTGCCCCTGGTCGTGGCGATCGAGATCATTTCCTTCTTCACCCGGCCGGTCAGTCACTCCGTCCGTCTTTTCGCCAACATGCTGGCGGGCCACATCACGGTGAAGGTGTTCGCCGGCTTCATTTTCTCGCTCGGCTCGCTTGGCGCGCTCGGCATCGCCGGCGCGATCCTGCCGCTCGTCATGGTGGTCGGCCTCACCGCGCTCGAAATCCTGATCGCGTTCCTGCAGGCATACGTGTTCGCGATGCTGGCATGCATCTACATCAACGACGCCATCCATCCGGGACACTGAGCATTCGTCGGCGAAACGCCGTCGCATCCATCCGCAACATTTCGTCAGATCCACAAGGAGTAGGAATATGGACGTAGAAGCAGCAAAGATGATCGGCGCGGGCATCGCCGCGATCGGCACGGGAGCCGCCGGCATCGGTGTCGGCAATCTGTTCGGCCAGTATCTGCAGGGCGCGCTGCGCAACCCGTCGGCCTCCGACGGTCAGTTCGGCCGGCTGATCTTCGGCTTCGCGGTGACCGAGGCGCTAGGCATCTTCGCGCTCCTGATCTCGCTCCTGCTCCTCTTCGCCGTCTGAAGAAAGCCGGGCGTTGGCGGCCGCAATCTGGCGGCCGGCCTTTCCGATAGGAAGATCGAAGCATGTTCGTGACCTCCGCATACGCGCAGACCGCTGCGCCGTCCGCGACCCAAGCGCATGAGGGCGTTGCCGCCGCAGGTGGCGGCAGCGAGTCCTTTCCGCCGTTCAATCCGGAATTCTTTCCCTCGCAGCTTCTGTGGCTGGCGATAACTTTCATCGCCTTCTACTACTTCGTGAAGAAGGTGCTGCTGCCGCGCATCGGCGACACGATCGAGAACCGCCGCCATACGATCGCCGGCAATCTCGAGGAAGCGGCGCGCATGAAGGAGGACGCGGACGCGGCGGTTGCCGCCTACGAGCAGGAACTCGCCGACGCGCGCGCCCGGGCGCACGAGATCGCCACCAAGGCGCGCGACGAGGCGAGGGCGAAGGCTGAGGACGACCGCAAGAAGGTCGAGGCCAGCCTGGACGGGAAACTCGCCGAATCCGAGAAGCGCATCGCCTCGGTCAAGTCGGCGGCCATGAAGGATGTCGGCTCGATCGCGGAAGACACTGCTTCGATGATCGTCGAGCGGCTGCTTGGCAGCGCGGCGTCGAAATCCGACATCGCCGCCGCGGTCAAGGCGGCGAGGGAGTAACAAATGGACGCCACATCCTGGGCCACGCTCTGGGCGCTGATCGGCCTCGTCATCTTCCTGGCCATCTGCATCTACATCAAGGCGCCGGCCATGCTGGCCAAGTCGCTGGACGAGCGGGCAAAGCGCATCAGCGACGAGCTTGACGAGGCCAAGCGGCTGCGCGACGAGGCGAAGTCGCTGCTCGCCGAATACCAGAAGAAGCGCAAGGACGCGGAGGCGGAAGCCGCCAGCATCCTGACCGCCGCCAAGCGCGAGGCCGAGCTTTTCGTCGAGGACGCCAAGGCGAAGGCCGAGGATTACGTCACGCGCCGCACCGCGTCGGCCGAGCAGAAGATCGCGCAGGCCGAACGTGACGCCGTAAACGAGGTGCGCTCGCTCGCCGCCGACATCGCCGTCGAGGCCGCCCGCCGTACCATCGCCGCCAAGGTCGACGCCAAGACCACGGCGAGCCTGTTTGAATCCTCGCTCCAGGCGCTGAAGTCCAAGCTCAACTGAGTTTCGCGACAATACGGAATTTGCCAAAGCCGCGCCGGCCAAACCGGGGCGGCTTTATTCTTCTACGAGCACCAGTTCCTCTTCGACTTCGACCTCCACGACCGTCAGGCGGAAGGGCGCGAAGGATGTGCGGTGCAACCGGGGCAGGGGGCCGTGATCGGCGATCTCGGCGCGGTGCCTGGCCGTCGCATAGCCCATATGCACGCCGAAGCCGAATTTCGAATGCACGCGGCCGGCCTGCGCCATCATGCGGTCGCGCGTCACCTTGGCGACGATCGAGGCCGCCGCGATCGATTGCGAGCGCTGGTCGCCCTTGACGAGCGCCTCGGCGGGGCAGGGAAGGCCGGGCGGAACATCGCGCCCGTCGGCCAGCGCCATTTTGGGTGCGACGCAAAGGCCCACAAGCGCCCGCCGCATCGCTTCAAGACTCGCCTTGCGGATATCGCAGGCATCGATGCCCGAGGCCGAGACCGACGCCACCGAAACGGCAAGCGCGCTTTTGAGGATATCGCCGAAAAGCGCCTCGCGCTCGGCGGCCGTCAGCCGCTTGGAATCGTCGAGGCCAGCGGGAATGGAGTTCGGGTCTAGGATCACGGCCGCTGCCGCCACCGGTCCGGCGAGCGGGCCGCGCCCGGCCTCGTCCAGCCCCGCGACCGGCCACATTCCGTTTCTGATCGCGCGCTTCTCCATCGAGAAATCGGGCGCCAGCGGGATTTCGAATAAAAGCGGAGAATCGGAGCGCGAACGAGCCATTATGCGGCGATGCTCGCACCCGCCCCGATTCTCCGCAACCCCTTCCCGGCGATTGGGGCGGTCGCCGGGAAGGCACCGTCGCCTGCGAGGGAAACAGGCGGGACGGGAATGGTACCGTACCGTTCGGGCATGACATGAGTGACACGCCGGCGCCGGGTGGCATCCTTCAAAGAAGCATCAACTGTTCGCTGGCCCCCTTGGGTGCCTTGAAGAGGTCGGTCCTCAACTTCGTTCTTTCGAGGTTCAGCCCGAGCTTGCGCGCGGCAAGCTCGAAGCGCCGCCCGATCTGCCAGGCGTACGGACCGCTTCCCTTCATGCGCTTGCCCCATTCGGCATCGTAATCCTTGCCGCCGCGCATGGAGCGCACCAGCGACAGGACGTGCCGGTAGCGGTCGGGATAATGGCGCAAAAGCCAGTCCTTGAAGATCGGGCTGACCTCGAGCGGCAGGCGCAGGATGACGTAGCCCGCCTCGCGTGCGCCGGCGGCTCGCGCCGAATCGAGGATACGCTCGATCTCCTGGTCGGTGAGGCCGGGAATGATCGGCGCCACCATGACCGAGGCCGGGATGCCGGCTTCCGCGAGCTGCCGGATCGTCTCCAGCCGCTTCGGCGGCGTCGCCGCGCGCGGCTCCATGGTCCGTGCCAGCGTCCGGTCGAGCGTCGTCACCGAAAGCGCCACCTTGGCGAGGCCCTTCTCGGCCATGCGCGACAGGATATCGATGTCGCGCGCCACCAGCGCCGACTTGGTCACGATGCCGACCGGATGATTGTGCGCCTCCAGCACCTCCAGGATCTCGCGCATGATGCGCCATTTCTTCTCGATCGGCTGGTAGGGATCGGTGTTGGTGCCGATGGCAATGGTCCTCGGCTGGTAGCCTTCCTTCGCCAGCTCGCGCTCCAGAAGCTTTGCCGCGTCGGGCTTGGCAAACAGCTTCGATTCGAAATCGAGCCCCGGCGAAAGCCCCATATAGGCGTGCGTCGGCCGCGCGAAGCAGTAGACGCAGCCATGCTCGCAGCCTCGGTAAGGGTTGATCGAACGGTCGAAGGAGATGTCGGGAGACTGGTTGCGCGTGATGATCGTGCGCGGCTTCTCGACCTGCACCTCGGTCTTGAACGCCGGCAATTCCTCCAGCGTCTCCCAGCCATCGTCGAACACCTGCCGGCTGACAGGCTCGAAGCGGCCCGACGGATTGACGCCGGCGCCACGCCCGCGCCGCCGCTCGGCGTCGATCCGGATACCGCTATGCTCGATGAGGGCGTTGGCCAAAAGCGTGCCTCCATTCCTGAAGGCGGCAACATCCGCGTGTGCGATCGGTTCCATCTTTCAGTCTCTCGATGCCTGTTTCCGGCCAACCGAATCGGCCGCGTCATGAAATTATTCCTATTCGCCGAACGAGAACAAAGCAAGAACTTTTGTGTTGATTCTTCTTTCGCTTACGCCCGTAGGCCGGCTTCGCGGCTGGGCTCGCGCGGCGCGCCAACGGGCGCGACGCCCGGTCGAGCTTTCGGAGGCGATTGCTTGAGGGCGTTCCTGTGGGCATGCGTCCTGTCCTGTGCCCTTCGCACCCCCCTCTGTCCTGCCGGACATCTCCCCCTCAAGGGGGGAGATCAAGCTGGCCGCGCCGCCGGCTCCCTTTTTTCTACGGCTTTGAAGGCTCGGCGGAAGCGGTGACGACAGCCAATCTCCCCCCTTGAGGGGGAGATGTCCGGCAGGACAGAGGGGGGTATGAAGGGGCGAGACCTATCCGTCTCAGGTGACGAAGCGGGCACTCCGCCCTCAGCTTTTCCCGCGCTTCAGGTGCTCGTCGAGTCTGGGCATGATCTCCACGAAATTGCAGGGCATGTGCCGGTAGTCGAACTGCGGCTGCAATATGCCGTCCCAGGCGTCCTTGCAGGCGCCGGGGGAACCGGGGAGCACGAAGACGAAAGTGGTGCCGATCAGCCCCGCCGTGGCGCGTGACTGGATGGTGGAGACGCCGATCTTGTCGAAGGAGATGCGGTGGAAGACTTCCGAAAAGCCGTCCATGCGCTTTTCGAAAAGCGGCTCCAGCGCCTCCGGCGTCACGTCGCGGCCGGTGAAGCCGGTGCCGCCGGTCGTCAGGACAGCGTCCACTTCGCCGTCGGCCACCCAGCCGAGCACGGCCTTGCGGATCGCCTCGGCGTCGTCGCGCACGATGCCGCGCCGGGCGAGGCGGTGGCCGGCGGCCTCGATGCGGTCGGCAAGCGTCTGGCCGGATCTGTCTTCGGCAAGCGAGCGCGTGTCGGAGACGGTGAGCACTGCGAAGCCGACCGGAATGAAGGGGCGCCTTTCGTCAACTCCCGCCATGATCTTCTCCTGAACCCGCGAATGTCTCGGTCGCCACGACAAGCCAGTCGGGTCGCACGCGCCTGACGGCTTTGGCGGCCGCTTCCGCCTCCTGGCTTGTATCGTAGAGCGCAAAACAGGTCGCCCCCGAACCCGACATGCGAACGAAAAATGGCTGCGTCGAACGAAGTGCTTCGAGCGCCTCGGCGATGACGGGAGCCAGTTCCAGAGCGGGTGTCTCCAGATCGTTGCGCGTATCGCCAAGCCAGGCATGAAGGACTTCCCGGCCACCGACAGGGCGATCGAGCATGGCCGAATATCCCCCACTCCGTCGCGCTTCGCGCGCCACCTCTCCCCCATTTTCATGGGGGAGAGGAAGGAAACCAAGCATTGCGGCCGGCGCTTCCTCTCCCCCGTCGAGCGGGGGAGAGGTGGTTTGCGAAGCAAATCGGAGTGGGGGTCGAACTTCAGATGCGCCTGTCCTCCGGCGATCGGAAACCGGCCGCCCCAATCCCGGGTTGTTTTTCGATTTCAGCCGGGAAAACACTGCGGGCGTCGGCACTTCCACACGGGGATTCACAAGCACGATGAAGAGCGACGGAAAACCCGGCAAGCGCTCGACCTTCTCGCCGATCCCGGAAACCAGCGCCGGATACGGCGACAGGCACATCGGTACGTCCGCCCCGAGCGGCAGGCCTATTTCAGGCAGGAATGCCTCGTCGACGTTCCAAAGTCGCGCCAATCCCTTCAATGTCGTGGCGGCGTCGCTCGACCCGCCGCCGATGCCGGAAGCGGGCGGCAGGTTCTTTTCGAGCGAGATGGAGACGGGGAAGCCCGCGCCTTTGGGCAGGGTGGAGCGCAGCGCATTTCTTGCTCGTAGGACAAGATTGCTCTGGTCCAAGGGAACGCTAGATGCATGAGGGCCGGTCACGACGAATTGATCGGCTTCGGCCCGGCCGACGGTCACCCGGTCCGCGAAACGCGTGAACACGACGAGGCTTTCGATGAGATGATAGCCATCGCTCCGCTGCCCGACAACATGGAGCGCGAGATTGATCTTGGCCGGGGCCCGACCCGGATTAATAACGGGGGTAGCCAGCGACATGCGAAGCGGGATCAGTCCTTCGCCAGCCTGTATTCGCCGGTGACGGGGTCCTTGACCAGCGTACCGATGGCGCCGTTCTTGGCCTGTTTCTCCTGCCGCCTGACCCGCGCGGAGACGCGTCCGGCCTCGCGCACGAAGGATTTGTAGCCGTAATAGACGACCAGGGCGACAAGCGCGAAGAATATCAGCTGTGGCATCGCCTTCCAGCTCCTCCAGCACGTTCCCGAAAAGCGGGTGCGGCTTTTCGGGCAGGGATCATGCGAAACAAAACCAGACGGCTGAAATGGTACACCGACCGTCTTATGACACTATAGGGCCTAACCGTGGCGTATCAAAGGCCGAAGCGGTTCCAGAGCGACCGCTCTTCCAGCGCGTCCAGCACGCCGCCGATGGCGCCGGCCGCCATTTCGGGCGAAAAATTCCCGCTATGCGAGCCGAGGAAGCCGAACCGGCGCGCCAAAAAGCCGCGCGGCTGCGTCACCAGCTTCAGGCTTGTCTTGTCGCCATAGCGCGCCTTGAGCACCGAGCGCATGTCGCCGAGACTGTCGACGAGGCCAAGCGCGAGGCCGCGCCTGGCGCTCCAGAAAAGCCCGGTGAAGAGATCCGGATCGTCGGCGAGCCGCTTGCCGCGCCGCTCCTTGACCAGTTCGATGAAGGTTTCGTGCACTTCCAGCTGCAGCGCCTTCAGCCGTTCGACGTCTTCCTTCTTTTCAGGCCGGAAGGGATCGAGCACCGCCTTGTTTTGCCCGGCCGTATGCACCCGGCGCTCAACGCCGATTTTCTTGATAAGGTCCTGGAACCCGAAGGAGGCGGAAACGACGCCGATCGAGCCGACGATGGAGGAAGGATCGGCAATGATCTCGTCGCCGGCAAGTGCGATCATGTAGCCGCCGGAAGCCGCGATATCCTCGACGAAGACGAGGACCTGCTTGCCCTTTTCGTCGGCCAGGTCGCGGATACGCTTGTAGATGAGGCGCGACTGCACCGGCGAGCCGCCCGGCGAATTGAGCGAGATCGCCACCGCCGGCGCCTCCTTGAAGGCGAAGGCCTTTTCGATAAGGCCGGCCGTGGTGGCCAGCGACAGCGCGGGACGCAACTGGTTGCCGCCGGAAAAGATCGCACCCTGCAGCCGGATCACCGGGATGGTGATGCCCTCCGAGCGCAGGCGTCTTGGCAGGATGCGGTTGAGGAATTTAGGCACAGGCTGGCGCTCCCCTTGGTGTGCGATGGATGTAGGTACGCCGCCGCCTTGCGCAAGCGTGGGGCTCTCTTTCCCTCAATCCCCGAAAAGGCTTGCCGTTCCGTTGCAGATGGCGTCCGCGCGCGATGTCAAGGCATTCCCGTCGTCATGCAGGACGAGCGGCGGGCAGAGCGCCGGGCCGCCGCGCGAGCCATGACGGGCCCGCAGCACGATGCGGATCGCGTCTTCCTCCGCGCGGGGGTGGATCGGCACGATGCTGGCCTCGCCGAAGCGACCGGCGAGCGCGGAAAGGATCGCTTCGAGCGAAGCGGGGCGGGCGATGAGCGCGAGAAAGCCGCCGGGCCTCACGATCGCCGCGGCCGTACGTATCCACTGCCCGAACATGTCGGGCGGCATGACATGGGCGCGTTTTTTCAGGTCGTCGAAACTGGCGCGGTCGGCCGGCGCGTTGAAGGGCGGGTTCATGATCGCGAAGTCGAAGGCGCGATCGCAGAGCCCGGCGGCGGCGCGGGCCTCGCCGGAAAGCGTGACATCGGCGGCGAGCACGTCCGCGCGGCCGCGAAGTGCCGCGTTTTGCGGCAGCGCCAGCGACCGGCGTGCATAGGCGGCCATCTCGGCATCGCGCTCGACCAGCACCACCCTGGCATCCGGGCAACGCGCGGCGACCGCGAGGCCTGCCGCGCCGGCCCCGGCGCCGAGATCGGCGAGGTTCCCGGCGAAGTCGGTGGGAACGGCACCGGCGAGGATCATTGCGTCGAGCCCGGCGCGATGGCCGCGCCCGGCCGGCTGCGCCAGGAAGAAGGCGCCGCGATGGAAGGCGTCGATCGTTGCGTCCGCCATATCGCCGGGCCGATCGGCCGCTTCGGCCGGCATGGTCAGCGACCCTTCATCTCGTGCGATATGCCGGCATCCTCCAGGATGCGGCGTGCCTCGGCCTCGCGGGCCTTCTCGACCATGATGCGGCGCGGCAGGATGCCGAGCGAGCCTTCCACGACGCTCATATTCTGGTCGGCGACGAAAAAGCCGATGCCGGCGTCGCGCATCAGCGATTCCACGAAGGAGATCACGACGGCGTCGTTGGTGCGGATAAGCTCGATCATCATGTGTCCCGTTGGTTGGGATGCGGTCGTGATGCTTCTATCCTGTTCGTCCGGCCGCGCCAATTAGACCCCTACGGCAAGCTTCCAGCGCTTCATAAGTTCCGCTAAGAGAATATTTCGGCTACGGGAAATCTGACGGGAGTACCCGCATTGGGCGTCGTTCTATCGCTTGAAGAAGGCAAGAGGAACAATCCGACGATCGGCAGGCTGCTCGACCTGACCTCGGGCGACATGGCGCGCGTCAACGAACTGATCCTTTCGAAAGCGGGTTCCGACGTCGAGATGATCCCGGAGATTGCCAACCATCTGATCTCGTCGGGCGGAAAACGGCTCAGGCCCATGGTGACGCTCGCGGCCGCCCAGATGTTCGGGTACGCCGGCGAAGGCCATGTGAAGCTCGCCACCAGCGTCGAGTTCATGCATACCGCGACACTTCTCCATGACGATGTCGTGGACGAGAGCGGCATGCGCCGGGGCAAGAAGACTGCGCGCATGATCTGGGGCAACCAGGCGAGCGTGCTGGTCGGCGATTTCCTGCTCGGCCAGGCTTTCCGCATGATGGTCGATGTCGGCTCGCTCGACGCGCTGGACGTGTTGTCGACGGCCGCCTCCGTCATCGCCGAGGGCGAGGTGATGCAGCTTGCCGCCGCGCAGAACCTGGAGACGACGGAGGACGAGTACCTCGCCGTCATCAGGGCCAAGACGGCGGCGCTGTTTTCGGCCGCCGCGGAAGTCGGGCCGATCATCGCCGGCGCTTCGCGCTCCGACCGCGCGGCACTGCGCTCCTATGGCACCAATCTCGGCCTCGCCTTCCAGCTCGTGGACGACGCGCTCGACTATGGCGGCTCCAGCAAGGACCTGGGCAAGAATGTCGGCGACGATTTCCGTGAAGGCAAGGTGACGCTGCCCGTCATCCTGAGCTACCGCCGGGGAACGGCGGAAGAGCGTGAATTCTGGAAGCGCGCCATCGAGGGCCGCCACAACGGCGACGAGGAGCTTGAAAAAGCGCTCGGCCTGATGGCGCGCGGCTCGGCGATCGGCGACACGATCGGCCGCGCCCGCCATTTCGGCGAGATCGCCCGCGACGCGCTGGCCCCCCTGAAGCCCACGCCGCAGAAATCGGCGCTTCTGGAAGTCATCGATTTCTGTATCAGTCGCGTATCGTAAAGATTCGGCGCGTAGTATTTGCGCTGAAGTCTTGTCTTGTAGCGATATCGGATGAGTGCCGGCTGGATTGACCTTCATCGTAAAAAGGCCATGCTTCGCCGCTTGAATGCCGGATGCGAATCTGCCCGTGCGGATGCGGAGCTGGGCGCAAAGCGTTTCGGCGCAGGAAAGGGATGACATGCCGCAGCCAAGCGGAAAACTGATCGCCACGTTGCTGCTCGCCTCCTCGATGCTGGCGACCGCCATTCCTGCCCATGCCAGCAAGGAGGCCGGCGATACCGGCGCCTATTCGTTGGCGGGTGCCTTCCTGGCCGCGCGTGTCGCCGAGGCTGACGGCGACCTTCCGAACGCCATCGACTATTACACGCGCGCGCTTTCCTTCGATCCCGGCAACGAGAATCTCCAGCAGAGCCTGATGGTCTCGCTGATCTCGAACGGGCAGTTCGACCGCGCGCTGCCCTACGCCCGCAAGCTGAAGAAGGTCGCCCGCGTAGAGCGTTTTTCGAGGCTGGCGCTGGCGGTCGATTCATTCCGCGCCAGGAAATACGGCGACGCCGAGAACTGGCTGAAACTGGCGCTGGAATCCGATCTCGACAAGCTCATCACCGGCATCATGACCGGTTGGGCGAAGGAGGGAGAAGGGCATACGGGCGAGGCGCTCTCCTATCTGAAGAAGCTCAACGGGCCGGAATGGTATTCGCTGTTCGTCTCCTACCATCGCGCTCTTATCGCGGAACTCGCCGGCCGTACGGCCGACGCCGAGGCCGCCTACAAGGAGACGCTCGACAATGCGCCGGCGGGCGCCGCCGCGCCGGATACCTATATGCGCTCGGCCGAGGCCTATGCCCGCTTCCTTTACCGCTCCGGCAAGAAGGACCAGGCGCTGGCCGTCCTCGACAAGGCCGACGAGTTCGCCCCGGACCGTCTGCCGATCACGGCGCTGCGCAAGGAGATAAAGGCCGGCGCCACCGTGCAGCCCATGATCGCAAGCGTCAATGACGGCGCGGCCGAGGTGCTGCTCGATCTTGGTGCGGCGCTGAACCGTTCCGGCGGCGAGGATTTCGTCCGCCTCTATCTCGAATACGCGCTGGTGCTGGCGCCCAAAAGCGACGCGCTGCTGCTCCAGCTCGGCGTGGTCGCCGACCAGCAGAAGAACACCGAGGAGGCGATCGCCTTCTTCAAGCGCATATCGCCCGATTCGCCGATGAAGCGTGTGGCGGAGATGCAGATCGGGCTCGATCTCGCCGATCTCGGCCGCAATGACGAGGCGATAGGGCACCTGAAGACGGTTCTGGCGCAGGACCCCGACGACATGAAGGCCTATCTGGCGCTTGGCGGGGTCTATGCGGCCAAGGAGGACTATCGTTCCGCCGCCGAACTCTACGACAAGGCCGTAGCCCGCATTCCCAACCCGACCGCGGACGACTGGACCATCTTCTACCGCCGTGGCATCGCCTTTGAGCGACTGAAGGAATGGCCGAAGGCCGAGCCCGATTTCAAGGAAGCGCTGAAACTTTCGCCGGACCAGCCGCAGGTCCTGAACTATCTCGGCTATTCCTGGATCGATATGGACATCAATCTCGAGGAAGGCCTCAAACTGATCCGCAAGGCCGTCGACCAGCGCCCGAGCGACGGCTACATCGTCGATTCGCTGGGCTGGGCCTATTACAAGCTCGGCCGCTACGAGGACGCGCTGGTGCAATTGCAGCGTGCCGTCTCGCTGAAGCCGGAGGACCCTGTCCTCAACGACCATCTGGGAGACGCGCTGTGGCGCGTCGGCCGCAAGCTCGAAGCGACCTATCAGTGGCGCCATGCGAGCGACATGAAGCCCGATGCGCAGACGCTGGCCAGTGTCCAGAAGAAGCTGGCCGAGGGCCTCCCGCCGATCGAGCCGAAAAAAGCCGCCGAAGGTCCGGAAAACGCTCCCGCCGCCCAGGACAAGGACGGCAAGGACGACGGCCGCAAGAGCTGATTGAGGCCTGCCGTCATCGGGGTCGATGACGACAGGATAGTCTTCAGTTCACCGTTATGCCGTAGGGCGACTTCACCGGGCAGGTGACCCAGCGGCCATGCGCCATGCCCCAGCATTGAAGCTTCAGCTTGCGCACGTTGGTCTCGCCGGGATTCATTTTCTGGCAGATGCAGTCGGCATTCGGCAGGCGAACGGTGGAGCAGCTGCCGACGCACTGGAGGCCGGTGACCCAGTCGCGGTCCTCGCGGCCGCCCGGAAACTCGTCGGCCCAGGCGGCGGATGCGGCAAGGAAAAGCACGATTGCCGCCGCCACCGCTGCGAAGCCGGCGAAAAGCATGCGCATCGAACGTGTTTCGCTGGTTTTCATTGTCTTCACTCCTGCGATGGGGATGAGTTTTCAGGCCGGCCTTATCGAGTCGAAATACCGTAGCGCGGCTTGACGGGGCAGGCGACCCAATGTCCGCCTGCCTTGGTCGAGCAGACAAGGAGAACTTTTCTGACATCCGTCTCGCCCGGGTTGCGCTTGACGCATATGCAGTCGGCGTCAGGCAGCCTGACGGTCATGCACCCCTGGCTCACGCATTCGTAGCCCGTTACCGGATCGGTCGTCTCACCCGCCGCGTCGGCTATCGCGATGGACGTGGAAGCCACGGAAGCGGTCAAAATAGCGGAGGCCATCACGATAGCCCGGGACAAAGTTGAGAGGGTGGATGTCATTTGCGGGGCCCTTTCGATCGGCTGAAGATACCGCCCGGCTAACCACGATCACGAGTAGAAACGAGTGATCTTCCTCCTGTCGGGCATCCCTTGTGATCACGTTTGCGCGAGCCATTGCCGGATCGCCACCTGGATGAGCCCTTTGGCGAACCTTGGGCATCCTCTTCCATCCGACGGTGAAAGGCTCTAGGACGGACGCAGTTTTCAAGCTGCCAGAGCATCCCGTGACCGCAAACCTGCCCGACCATTTGCACCCCCGCCGTTCGTTCCAGGGCCTGATCCTGACGCTTCAGGAATATTGGGCGTCCTATGGCTGCGTCATCCTGCAACCCTACGACATGGAGGTCGGCGCGGGCACGTTCCATCCCGCGACCACGCTGCGCTCGCTCGGTCCCAAACCGTGGAAGGTGGCCTATGTGCAGCCCTCGCGGCGGCCGAAGGACGGCCGCTACGGCGAGAATCCCAACCGGCTTCAACACTATTATCAATATCAGGTGATCCTGAAGCCCAATCCGCCGGATCTGCAGGAACTCTATCTCGGCTCGCTGGACGCGATCGGCATCGACCCGCTCCTGCACGATATCCGCTTTGTCGAGGACGATTGGGAAAGCCCGACGCTCGGCGCCTGGGGGCTCGGCTGGGAATGCTGGTGCGACGGCATGGAAGTGTCGCAGTTCACCTATTTCCAGCAGGTCTGTGGCATTGAATGCGCGCCGGTCGCAGGCGAGCTGACCTACGGTCTGGAGCGGCTTGCGATGTACGTCCAGGGCGTCGACCGGGTCTACGATCTGAACTTCAACGGGCTGGAAGGCCCCGACAAGGTCACCTATGGCGACGTTTTTCTGCAAGCGGAGCAGGAATATTCCCGCTTCAATTTCGAATTCGCCGACACCGGGCTGCTGTTCAGGCATTTCGACGATGCGGAGAAGGAATGCATGGCGCTGCTTGCGGCCGGCGCGGTGGCCCCTGGCGGATCGCACAAGCTCGTGCTCCCCGCCTACGACCAGTGCATCAAGGCCAGCCACGCCTTCAACCTGCTCGACGCGCGCGGGGTGATCTCGGTGACCGAACGGCAAAACTACATCCTGCGCGTGCGCAATCTCGCCAAGGCCTGCGGGGAGGCGTTCCTTCAGACGGAAGCCGGCGGCCTCGGCATGAAACTGGAGGCGGCGTGATGGCGAAGACCCTGCTTGAGATGGCGGGCGCGGACCTCACCCCGCCAAGGCTCTCCGACGCCGTGCTGATCGTCATCGACGCCCAGAACGAATATGTCGATGGCAAGCTGCCGCTGCCGGCCGTGAAGCCGGCGCTCCGTAACATCGCGCGACTGCTCGAAAAGGCGCGGGAAGATGGCGGCCGGATAATCCATGTCCAGCATCGCGGCCGTGCTGGCACCCTCTTCGATCCGGCGACACGGGCATTTGCCATCGCCGACGAAGCCACGCCAAAGGCTGGCGAGACGGTGGTGGAGAAGCCGCTGCCCAATGCCTTCGCGGGCACGACGCTGGACGAGACCCTGAAATCCATGGGCGCGAAGCGGCTCGTGCTGGCCGGCTTCATGACCCATATGTGCGTGTCCTCGACCGCGCGGGCGGCACTCGACCTCGGCTACCAGACGACGGTAGCGGCGGACGCCTGCGCCACCCGCGACCTGCCGTCCGGCGCAGGCGATATCCCGGCCGCCGACCTCCACCGCGCCGAGCTTGCCGCGCTCGCCGATCGCTTTTCCATCGTCTGCGATACAGAACGGCTGGTCTGAGGCCGGGAACCTTCTAGAGGAAGTACGGGACGCGCACGCCGGGAGTGTCCTCGCCGAAATCCCTGGTATTGCGTGTCACCAACAGCAGTGAATTGATGTCGGCGGACGCCCATATGATGGCGTCGGGAAGCTTGATTCCATGCTTGCTGCGCAGCGATACGGCGCGCTCGGCGATTTCACTGTCGAGTTCGATCATGCCGAAACCGGCAAGGAAGCCGCGCGTGGCCTTTTCCACCTGCGCAGGGGCGCCGACCAGCACTTCCATCCAGCTTATGACGCTGATGTTTACGGCCTCGTAGCGATCGAGTTCATCGCGAGCCTGAGGCACCGCGTTGAGGTAATCGATAAGGATATTGGTATCGAAAAGCGCCTTCACCATTCGCCGCGCATCTTTTCCTGATAGGTCAGGCCATCGACCTTACGCTGGCCCCAGAGCCCGAAAGCATCCTTGTGTGCGCCTTTGGTCTGGCGTTGCAGGTAGTCGGACACGGCGTCGCGGACGACCGATGCGCGGGACCGGTTTTGGTTTCTTGCCAGCCGATCGAGCTCGCGGATCTGCTTCTCGTCCATATTGATAAGGGTACGCATCGCTGCCTCGTGATATCAGATATCAGCAACATATATCGCCCATATATAGTGCCAAGTGGTGACAAGAGCAATCGGCCTTGGTAGGGCGGACGCGCAAACCGGAAGACCCTTTAAAATGCCCGACCTTCTGCTGGAACTTCGCTCCGAGGAAATACCTGCCTCGCCGCACGCCCGCAGCGCCTTTGGCGCGAGGACGAGCAAACGGGAGAAAAGCATGCAGGCGAGGAACCTCTGATGCCCGACCTTCTGCTGGAACTTCGCTCCGAGGAAATACCTGCCCGCATGCAGCGCAAGGCTGCCGGCGATCTGAAAAAGCTGGTCACCGATGGTCTGGTCGATGCCGGCCTGACCTATGAGGCCGCGCGCGAATACTGGACGCCGCGCCGGCTGACGCTGGATGTGCGCGGGCTGACGGTCCGTTCCCGCGATGTGCGCGAGGAGCGCAAGGGGCCTTCGACCAAGGCGCCGGAACAGGCCGTGCAGGGTTTCCTGCGCTCGGCCGGCCTTTTCTCCGTGGACGAGGCGGAAATCCGCACCGATCCGAAGAAGGGCGATTTCTACGTTGCGGTCGTCTCGAAGCCGGGCAGGGCGGCGGAAGCGATCATCGCCGATTTGCTGCCCGGCGTGATCCGCAATTTCCCTTGGCCGAAATCTATGCGCTGGGGCGCGGCTTCCGGACCGAAGGGCATGCGCTATGGTGACGTCGACGGACGCGGCGGCGAGGCGCTGCGCTGGGTGCGTCCGCTGCAATCGATCCTCTGCACCTTCGGCCCCGAGACCGAGGAACCCGTGGTGGTCGATTTCGAGGTCGACGGCATCCGCGCCGGCAACGTCACTCACGGCCACCGCTTCCACGCGCCGGGCGCGATCACCGTGCGCCGCTTCGACGACTATGTGGCCAAGCTGGAGGCGGCCAAGGTGGTGCTCGACGCCGGGCGGCGCAAGGAGATCATCCTTGCCGACGCCAAAAACCTGGCCTTCGCGCGCGGGCTGGAACTGGTCGAGGACGAGGGCCTGCTGGACGAGGTCTCCGGGCTGGTGGAATGGCCGGTCGTGCTGATGGGCGAATTCGAGAAGGACTTTTTGTCGATCCCTTCCGAGATCGTGCGGCTGACCATCCGGGCCAACCAGAAATGTTTCGTGACGGTACCGATCTCCCCCCTTGAGGGGGAGATGTCGGTGAAACCGACAGAGGGGGGTGAGGACGGCGCCAAGGCACCCCCCTCTGCCCTGCCGGGCATCTCCCCCTCAAGGGGGGAGATCGGTCAATCGCGCCTCTCCAACCATTTTCTCCTCACCGCCAACATCGAGGCGAAGGATGGCGGCGCGGAGATCGCGCTCGGCAACGGCAAGGTGGTGCGCGCGCGCCTGTCCGACGCGCTGCATTTCTGGAAGACCGATCAAGCCGATCTGCCCGACCTCGGCCGGCTGACGGCTTCGGCCGCAAAATTCGGGCTCGACCTGAAGAAGCCGCTCGACCAGCGCATGGCCCGCCTCGACCATCTCGGCGTGACCTTCCACGCCAAGCTAGGCACGCAGGGCGAGAGGGTGGAGCGTATCGCGCGGTTGGCAGAGGAACTGGCGCCGGTGGTGGCCGCTTCGATCTCCCCCCTTGAGGGGGAGATGTCGGTGAAACCGACAGAGGGGGGTGAGGCCGGCGCCGGAGCACCCCCCTCTGCCCTGCCGGGCATCTCCCCCTTAAAGGGGGAGATTACGCTACTTGCTCGTCGAGCCGCCCTTCTCGCCAAGGCCGATCTGCAAACCGAGACCGTAGGCGAGTTCCCCGAACTTCAGGGCCAGATGGGCCGCACCTACGCGCTTTTACAAGGTGAACACCCGTCCGTCGCCGCCGCAATCGAGGAGCACTACAAGCCGCAAGGCCCATCCGACCGCGTGCCGACCGATCCCGTCTCGATCGCGGTCGCGCTCGCAGACAAGCTCGACACGCTGGTCGGCTTCTGGGCGATTGATGAGAAGCCGACCGGGTCGAAGGACCCTTATGCATTGAGGCGTGCCGCGCTGGGCGTGATCCGTATATTGGTGGAGAATGGGGTTGGGCTGAAGCTTGCGAAGTGGGCTGAAAAGGACCTCCTCTCCTTTTTCCATGATCGCCTGAAGGTCTACCTCCGCGATCAGGGCGCGCGGCATGACCTCATCGATGCGGTGCTGGCGAGCGGAGCGTCAATCTCCCCCCTTGAGGGGGAGATGTCGGCGAAGCCGACAGAGGGGGGTGAGGGCGGCGCGAAGGCACCCCCCTCTGCCCTGCCGGGCATCTCCCCCTCAAGGGGGGAGATTACGCCGTCATCCAACGACGATCTCCTCCTCATCGTCCGCCGGGTCGAGGCGCTATCGAGTTTCCTCGACACCGAGGACGGCAAGAATCTCCTTGCCGGCACCAAGCGTGCAGCGAACATTCTTGCTGCCGAGGAGAAGAAGGGCACGCGTATCGCAGCCGCTGTCGATCCCGCGCTTTTCACCGAAGCGAGCGAGAAGACACTCTTCGCGGCGGTGAATCAGGCTGAGAAAGAAGCCGGAGAAGCCATTGGAAAGCAGGATTTTTCCGCCGCCATGCGGGCGCTTTCCGTGCTGCGCGGGCCGGTCGATGCGTTCTTCGAGCACGTGCTGGTGAACGCCGAGGATGAAGCTGTCCGCGCCAACCGTCTCGCACTTCTGGCGCGCATCCGCGAGGCCACCGGCCAGGTCGCCGATTTCTCCCGCATAGGTGGTTGAAAGCTCGGCGGCTGACGCCTGCTATTGGACTTTGGTTTGCGGAATGATGTTGGCGGGCGGAGGCGCCGGCGTCGGTAGCGGGACCGGCGCATCCGGTTCTTTCGACGGCTGCGGCGATGACGAAGCGGATTGCGTCGGCGCCATGGCCGACGGCTTTTTCGCGGGGGCCGCCGGAACGGAAGCTTCCGCCGACCCGCCATCGTCGACCACGCCGCCCCGGATCACGGTCGGCAAGGGGTCGAACGGATTGCGCCGGTCGGCCTCATCGTCGGCGCTGTCCTTGCCCACCGCGGCGACATGCTCGAAGCTGACCACCGGCTCTGTTTCGGCCATGGCGACGATGGAGGCGCTTATGCGGATAAACGTGACCTCCGAGGCCGAGGGAGAACTGGTGCCGGCCGCCTCTCCGGCCGGGGCCGGATAATTCAGAGGCGTCTCTACAGCCACTTTACCGGGAACGCGGATCGGCGCAGCGCCGCCGGGGAACGGATAGTCGAGCGGCGCTTTGTCAATCGCGGCGGCAACGGTTTCGGCGGGATCAGTCCGATCGCTCGCGGCCACTTGTTTGGCGGCCGGTTCGCCGAGCAGGATCATGGAAGGGCCGAGCTTCGCGGTCATGGGTTCGGGCGTCACGAAGGACGACGCCGAGGCCGCCCCCGTCGTCAGGAACGTCGCGAAGACCAGCCCTGCCAATGTTCGCGTCAACAAGAACGGCCCCGCGCAGATGAATTCGCCTGGTAAGGATAGATGCCGGCAATTGCCGCCATCTTGCGAAATCCACTAGCATTCGAGTCATTAATGAAAGCGTGCCCGTGGCGCTTGCCAGCGGCGAAGCCTGGGCTTAGGTGACGGCAGGGTTAATGAAGGGTAGCGATCGTGGCGGTGGTCCTGACGGCTGAGGAGGCGCTGGAAAAGGCCGCGAAGCTGATCCTGGCCGGCAATCCGGTCGCCGTCCCGACCGAGACCGTCTATGGTCTTGCCGCCGACGCGACCAATGGCGAGGCGGTGGCGCGCATCTACGCCGTCAAGGGCCGGCCGCGCTTCAATCCGCTCATCGTCCATGTCAGTGACATGAAGATGGCCGAGGCGATCGGCGAATTCGACCCGCTGTCGCGGCTTCTGGCTGAAAAATTCTGGCCGGGGCCGCTGACGCTTGTCCTGCCGATGAAGGAGGGCGCCCGGATCCATCCGCTGGTGAGGGCGGGGCTCGATACGGTCGCGCTGCGCATGCCGGTCGGCTTCATCTCCAGCCTCATCGCCCATGTCGGTCGCCCGCTTGCCGCGCCGAGCGCCAACACGTCCGGCCGCATCAGCGGCACGTCCGCCGCCGCCGTCAATGCCGATCTCGGCGCCCGCATCGCGCTCGTCGTCGATGGCGGGCCGACGCCGGTCGGCGTGGAATCCACCATCGTCAAGGCCGAGCGCGGAAGCCTGCGGCTGCTCAGGCCGGGCGGTCTCGCGGCGGAAGAGATAGAGGCCGCCGCCGGTGTCCGCCTCGAGCGCGGCAAGCCGGCAGGGCTGGAGGCGCCGGGCATGATGTCTTCGCATTACGCGCCGGGCGCGAAGGTAAGGCTGAACGTGACGGAGGTTTCTCCGGGCGAGGCACTCCTGGCCTTCGGGCCGGCGCGCGCCAAGGGGGCGGAAGGCGCCAAGGCCGTCCGCAACCTCTCGCCGAAGGGCGACCCGCACGAGGCCGCCACCAATCTTTTCTCGATGCTGCGGGAACTCGATGCCACAGGCGCACCTGTCATCGCGGTCGAGCCCATCCCCGCCGAAGGGCTCGGCGAAGCCATCAACGACCGTTTGCGTCGCGCCGCCGCGCCGCGTGACATCGAAGGCGCCTCCGCCTAGAGCATGATCCGGAAAAGTGGGTACCGGTTTTCCGAAAAGATCATGCTCAAACAAAGAGATAAGAGTATGATGCGATTCAATCCGATCGCATCATACTCTAGGATCGCATCATGCTGAACGACAATATCGACCTCAAGCCCGCGTTGCTCAACCGTTTCGCCGCAATCGTCGGCGACCGCTTCGCGCTCCGTTCCCCCGCCGATATCGATCCTTACGTCCACGAACCGCGCGGGCTCTATGGCGGCACAAGCCCGCTTGTGCTGAGGCCCGGCACGGTGGAGGAGGTGAGCCGCATCATGAAGCTCGCCACCGAGACGCGCACGGCCATCGTGCCACAAAGCGGCAATACGGGCCTCGTAGGAGGCCAGATGCCCGACAGGTCCGGGCGTCAATTGGTGCTGTCGTTGCAGCGGCTCGACCGCATCCGCGAAGTCGATGTGCATTCCAATACGATCACTGCCGAAGCGGGCGTCATCCTGCAGAATTTGCAGGATGCGGCGGAGGCGGCCGACCGCTTCTTTCCGCTGTCGCTCGCCTCGCAGGGCACCTGCCGCATCGGCGGCAATCTCTCCTCCAATGCCGGCGGCACCGGCGTCCTGGCCTATGGCAACGCGCGCGAGCTTTGCCTCGGCGTCGAGGTGGTGATGCCGAACGGCGATGTTTTCGACGATCTGCGCAAGCTGAAGAAGGACAATACCGGCTACGATCTGAAGGATCTCTTCGTCGGCGGGGAGGGCACGCTCGGCATCATCACGGCGGCGGTCATGAAACTGTTCCCCAGGCCGCGCGGCAACGAGGTCGCCTGGGTCGGCCTGGAATCGCCGGAAAAAGCGCTTCAGTTCTTCAATCTGGCGCTGGACAGGGCCGGTGGCGGCCTGACCGCCTTCGAACTGATCCCGCATATCATTCTCGACTTCACCATCCGCCACATCCCCGATTCCGCCCAGCCGCTGGCGACTTCCTGCCCTTGGTATGTGCTGATGCAGGTGTCGTCCGGCCGCTCGGCCGAGGACGCGCGCGGCCTGATCGAGGAGATACTGGCAGACGGGCTGGAGCGCGGCCTGATCGTCGATGCCACGCTCGCAGCCAATCTGGCGCAGGCGGCGACGCTGTGGCGCCTGCGCGAGACCATGCCCGATTCACAGAAGGCCGAGGGAGCTTCGATCAAGCACGACATATCCGTGCCGGTCGCCTCTATCCCCGAATTCATCGAGCGCGCGTCGAAGGCCGTGGAACAGGTGGTGCCGGGCGCCCGGATCGTCGGTTTTGGCCATATGGGCGACGGCAATTTGCACTTCAACATCTCCCAGCCCGTAGGCGCCGACGGCGAGGCATTCCTGAAACGCTATAGCGACGTGAACAAGGCCGTGCACGATATCGTGCGCGCGCTTTCCGGCTCGATTTCCGCCGAGCACGGCATCGGCACGCTGAAGCGCGACGAACTCGCCGCCACCGCCCCGCCGGTCGCCATCGACCTGATGCGCCGCGTCAAGGAGGTCTTCGACCCGCTCGGCATCATGAATCCCGGCAAGGTGCTCTGAGGGGGGCAGCGCGGTTCAGTTCCTGTTGCCGCCAGCCTACCGCCACCTGTTTCGCGCCTTCACCGGCAGCGGCCGCACGCCTTCCGGCTCGAAACCGTAGCGCGCGTCGGGATCGGGTTTGTGCGCGCGGTGCCCGTAGCCGTAGCCGCCGCGGAAATCGCCGCTTGCACCCGACCTCGGCGCTTCGGGATCGTAGACCGGTACGAGGCCGGACTGCATGGCCGCATCGAAAACCATTTTTGCAAGTTGGCGGTCGCTACGGTGCGTTTCCGGTACGGCCGTGCGGATATAGGCGACGAGGCCGTTCACCGAGACGACCGAAGACGAAGGCCGGTCCCGCAGATCATCGAGGATCATGCTCCGGATCTTCTCGTCCGTCTCCAGCGTGACCTTGGACAGCGAAGCCATTCAAGAATCTCCTGACGGCCCGCCCGCGCCTGTCCTCAATATAGGCCCTTTCCCGATCCGGGACAGCATGTGCCGCGATGGAAGCTTCGCGCGGGATCGAAACATGGTTGATGCTTCGTTAACCGTGCGGGGAAGCTATTGGATTTGCTCACTGGATATGGATGAGAAGATAGACGGCGATGATGGCGGCCAGCAACATCATCCCGGCCTTCAGCAACTGATGCCATTTGTTCATGTCAGGGTAGCGATACTTCGCAATTGATCTGCATTCCGGCCCCTTTCGCGGCCGCGATGAAAGCCGTTCGCACCTCGTCTGCCGATGCCTTCCCCGTCATCGCGGCGCTGCACTTGTTCACCGCAAACATCCAATCCGCACTGTCATTCTCGGCCCAATGGTCGAAGAGGAAGTCTGAAGCATTCACCAGGTCGCAGATGACGCGGAATTCCCTCGAATCCTTGAGGTAGACGGTAACCGGCGCCTTGAAGGATTTCCGATCCATTGGTGGGCCCTGCTCCTGTTCACTGAATGGACGTCGAAATATTGGGCGCCTGGCGAGCATCCATTCAAGGTTTCCGGCGCGTCTTCTTTTTTGCGCTGGTCTTTTCCACTGGAGGCTCCTCCGTCGCCAGTTGCAACAGCCGTGCGGCACGCAGGCGCTCCGTCTTGGCGTCGCGCGCGTTTGCTTCCTCGTCTATGATCGCCCGCGCAGCCCTCGTTGTCGCGTCTACCTTGATCTCGGATTGCGACAGCTTCGGCTTGAACAGGCTGGGTTCGGACCGGCGCTTCATTCTTTTCTCCAGATACGAAAAAGGCCGGGCGAACCCGACCTTCTCATCAGCGCCTCGACGGCCGGTGCCAGTACATCCGTGGTCAAAGACCAGAAGCGCTATTATCCTTAGGCGGCCTTAAGGTTCTCGGCGGCGCTCTTGCCGTTCCGGGCGTCCTTCACGATGTCGAAGCTGACCTTCTGGCCTTCGACCAGTGACTGCATTCCCGAGCGCTCGACGGCCGAGATGTGGACGAAAACGTCGGGCTGGCCGTTGCCAAGCTCGATGAAGCCAAAACCTTTGGTCGTATTGAAGAACTTGACTGTTCCAGTATTCATGGCGATTTCCTTTCAAATCGGCATAGATGTGCGACGCCTGACCAAATGCCAAACGCCGTATTCTTCGAAATTGAGAGGGAAGATCGTCAGAGCGCTGTGGCGCAGCAACAAAGTTCATCAGCAAGATCGATCGCGGAAAGATATAGATCAAAGATGTTGGAAACAAGGCGTGATCGGAAATAAATTATTGCATCCAGCGTCAGGATGAGTCAGCCGCGGCGGCTTCGGGCACCACCGGGAGCATCGAGGCCCGCCGCTCATCCGTGTGATCTTTTAGCGGCGTGGCCTCGCCCGAGCGAGTATTGCATGCCCGGCTTAACTTTTGATTCAACTGTCTTTTCCGCTTCTTACCTCGGGTTGCAAAGCGCTAACCATCGGCGCGATCAGCGAAAATTTAACCGACTTCCTTAAGCCCGCCAGTAAGGAGCGCCGCCTATCCTTCACGCCATAAACGAGGCCGGGAACACCGGCCCGCGAGAACCGCAAAGGCTCTCGGGAGAGGCAGGAAGGCGTCAACATGAACACCGGACTGAAACCAGTCTGGGCGGGCTGCAACATGCGGCTCGACCCGTTTCGCCTGCCACAGGCGACGAGCTACGCGACACGCGACGATTTCGGCGACGTGCATTTCACCATCGACCAGCGCGGCGCGGTCATCCGGCGCGTGCTGGAGAAAAGCGGGTTGCCGGTGACGGTCATCCTGCCGGCCAACGCGTTTCGCGGCGTGGCAGCGCGCGCCATAGAAGACGGTGATGGCTGCGTGACGGTCACGCTCGAATTGCTGCACAACGATCCGATGCTGGCCGTGCCGCTTCTGGTGGCCGAGAATCTCGACGATGTCGCCGCCGACTGGCGCGCCTGGGCGGACGCCTACCGCCTGCCGATGCTCCTGATCGAGGCGGACGGGGTTGCCCGCACGCTGGAAGAATCGCTCGGCGCGGTAAAAACCGAGCCGCCGAAGGAGCGGCGCAGGGGCCGGCCGGTCCGCACAAGGCGTCCGCGCTTTCTGGCGCGCCGCAAGCCGGGCAATCTCGGCCTCAGGCTGGTAGTGGACGGCGAGGAGATCATCGCGCGGCAATAATTTTTGCCGCGCATGCCGTCATACGAGCGGCGCGAGGCTCGCCCACAGGCCGCCGGCCAGGAGACCGATGAAGATCAGCCAGCCGACAATGCTGTTGGACTTGAACAGGCTGAGGCACTGGTCCGGATCGTCGATGTCCAGCACCCTGATCTGCCGGGCCATGTGGACGCCCGCCGCGACAAGGCCGGCGAGTGCCGGAAGCGGCACGCGTGCCAGCGCGAAGGCAATCGCCATGAACAGCAGCGCGCCGCCGTAAAGCCGGACCAGCCACCATTTCGTGTTGTTGCCGAAGAGCCGCGCGGTGGAGCGCACGCCGACCAGCGCGTCGTCCTCCTTGTCCTGATGGGCGTAGATCGTGTCGTAGCCGATCACCCACAGGATCGATCCGGCGTAAAGCAGGATCGGCGGCCAGTCGAGCGAGCCGTAATGCGCCGCCCAACCCATCAGCGCACCCCAGGAAAACGCAAGTCCCAGAACGAATTGCGGCCAGTCGGTGATTCGCTTCATGAAGGGATAGACGGCGACGATGGCGAGCGATGCGATGCCGAGAACGATGGCAAAGAAATTGAACTGCACGAGCACAGCCAGCCCGATCAGCGCCTGCAGCACGAGAAAGGCCCACGCCTGCCGCCGCGTTACCTGCCTTGAGGGCAGAGGCCTGGAACGCGTGCGCTCGACGGCGGCGTCGATGTCCTCGTCGGCGAGGTCGTTGTAGGTACAGCCGGCGCCGCGCATGGCGATGGCGCCGATGAGGAACAGCGCGAGATGCCAGGGCGAGGGCAGCGCCGACCATAGAGGCACGCCGGGCTCGGCGTGTGCGCTCGCCGCCAGCGCCACCGACCACCAGCAGGGCCACAGGAGCAGCCACCAGCCGATCGGCCGATCCCAGCGCGCAAGCTGCGCGTACGGCCATATCCAGCGCGGCAGGGTTCGGTAGACCCAATGGCCGGACGGCGCGTCGGCAACCCGGCCCTGGCCGGCTTGGGACTGGATATTTTCCATAGGGAAGGGAGTGGCAGGCACGGAAGAAGGCGTCAAGTCGAAGGTCTCCGTGATATCGGGCGCAAGCCGGGTTCGCTTCCACCGAGTTCTGCGAGGCGTTTGGCTGCATCGCGCGTCAAAGGGGTTGCTATTCCCCGTTCCCGATCATAGGCGGATGGTTCGGAACGATTGAGGCCTTCATGAACGTCCTACTGATCGGCTCGGGCGGGCGCGAGCATGCGCTGGCGTGGAAGATGGCGGCGTCGCCCATGCTGACGCGCCTTTTTGCCGCTCCTGGCAATCCGGGTATCGCGAAGGAGGCGGAATGCGTGGCGCTCGACACCTCGGATCATGCCGCCATCGATGCTTTCTGCCGTGAAAAGGCCATCGACCTCGTCGTAGTCGGGCCGGAAGCGCCGCTGGTGGCCGGGCTTGCCGATGCGCTGGGCGCGGCCGGCATCCGCGTCTTCGGGCCATCGAAGGCGGCGGCGCGGCTGGAAGGCTCCAAAGGCTTCACCAAGGATCTTTGCGCACACTACGGCATTCCGACAGCCGCCTATGGCCGCTTCGGTGATGCGGAAGACGCGAAAGCCTATGTCGCAAAAGTCGGCGCTCCGATCGTCGTCAAGGCCGACGGTCTTGCCGCCGGCAAGGGCGTCACCGTCGCCATGAGCGAAGGGGAAGCCCTGTCGGCGATCGACGCCTGCTTCGAAGGGGCGTTCGGTAGCGCCGGCGCAGAAGTCGTCGTCGAGGAATATCTGGAAGGCGAGGAGGCGAGTTTCTTCTGCCTTTGCGACGGCGCAACCGCGCTGCCTTTCGGCACCGCGCAGGACCACAAGCGGGTCGGCGAGGGCGACACCGGTCCTAACACCGGCGGCATGGGCGCCTATTCGCCGGCCCCGGCGATGACGCCGGCTATGATCGAGCGCACCATGCGCGAGATCATAGAACCCACCATGCGCGGTATGGCGGAAATGGGCGCGCCGTTCTCGGGCGTCCTCTATGCTGGGCTGATGCTGACGGCCGACGGGCCGAAGCTGATCGAATACAATGTCCGCTTTGGCGACCCCGAATGCCAGGTGCTGATGCCGCGCCTGAAGGACGATATCCTCATCCTGATGCAGGCGGCTGCCGACGGCCAGCTTGGCCATATGTCGGTGCGTTGGCTGGACGATGCGGCGCTCACCGTCGTCATGGCGGCGAAGGGTTATCCGGCCAGCCCGGAAAAAGGTGCGCCGGTTTCAGGGCTCGAAGAGGCCGAGGCGAAAGGGGCGATCGTCTTCCAGGCGGGCACCGCCGAGAAGGACGGGCGGCTGGTTGCCGCCGGCGGCCGGGTTCTCGATGTCACGGCGCTGGGCGTGACGGTCGCCGAAGCGCAGCGGAAGGTTTACGCGGCCGTGGACAGGATTGGCTTTCCAGGCGGCTTCTGCCGGCGTGATATCGGCTGGCGCGCGATCAGGTGAAATTGCCGGTCCGCCCGCGACGACGAAGACAGGAAGATCGGATCGCCTGAGCGCTGCTCAGTCCGCGGGCGCTTTCTGGCTTCCATGCTTTCCCGCGCTTCGTACGCCGAGATAGCCTCTTTCGACCCGGATGCTGAAATCGACATTGTCGGACGCTTTCGGCTTCTGCCTGAACGTCACGATGACATAACCGTCTGGATGCGAAGCCAGCCAATCCCCGACCTTGGCGGTGTCGATCTCCGCCAACGGCTTTTTCAGCCGTGCCAGGAAACCGAACTGGCCCTGATAGTCTCCCGTAAAAGCCCAGTCGGCGTCCCGCCGCTCGGCGATATAGTTCGCCAGCGGCTGGAGATCGTAACGGCGAAAAAGCGTCTGCGAGCCGATCGCCTGCGCGATTCCGGCGACGACCAGCAAGATCACCGTGCAATTCCGGATTGGCGCCAGCGGCGCCGACGCCAGGAAATAGCCGATGCCGATCGTGATCAGGGGAATGAGGGGAACCAGATAGTGCGGCTGCTTTCCGGAGATAAGGCTGAAGGTCACGAATACGCCGACGCTCCATGACAGGAGCAGGCGGAGCGCCTGTCGGTCCCTCGCCGAAACGAGGTTTTGGCCCTGTGACCAGATGCGTGACGCCGAACGCCACAGTTCCGGCGACAGGAGCCAGGGAAGGGTCATGACCGGCAGCAGGAGAGCGTAGAAATAGATAGGCCTGGCGTGGGAGTTCGGCAAACTGCCCGTTACCCGTCCGGCGGACTGTTTCCAGATCAGGCCGTAGAGCGTGTCGCCCATCTGGGTGATCGCCGGCACGAGCCAGAACGACACGACCACAAGGGCGGCGAGAAGCGAGACGAGCGCACCGCGATAGAATTGCCCGGGCGCCAGTTCGCGGTCCCGGTCGCGCCATATCGGGTAAAGCACGATCGGCCAACCGACATGGATGAGCACTACCGGTCCTTTGGCAAGCGCCCCCAGGCCGATGAAAAGCCCGGCGAGGAGCGCATATCGAAGGCCGCCTTTCCTGGCGAACAAGAGCAGCGACAGGATCGATGCGAGGATGAGATCCGTCAGCAGGATGTCGAAGAGGATCAGGCTGGAATAGATGATGAACGCCACGTTTCCGAGCACCAGCCATGGCATGCGCCTGGAGAGTGCCTCGGCATCGGGAAAGAGGGCCCGCGTCAGGCGTGTCGTCAGGTAGATGAGCAGGCAAGACGCCGCGAATATTACCAGAAGCGCTGCAATGCGGCCGACGCCGAAAACGCCCCATGAAATATCGATCAGCCAGAAAAGCAGCGGCGGCTTGTGGAAATAAGGCTCGAAATTCATCGTCGGAACGAGATAGCTGCCCTTCAGGAGCATTTCCCACGAAATCCCGAGATATCGCGTTTCATCGACCGGCAGCACCGGCCGGAACGCGATCGTCGTGCAGAAAAGGAGGGCGAGGAAAAAGTAAGGCAGGACCCGATCGGCAGCTATCGATCCGAGAAATCCGGAAGCCCGCGCCCGAAGGTTTGGCGTGCCCTGGTTGTCAAGACGGCCTTGATCGGTGCGATTTGGCATTGATTTTCCGCCGAAAGCTGACCCCGGCCCTTTGCCGGGAAGTTTGAGCTGCGCTGACGAGAAAGTTTTGACGGCTCAGCCGGGTAGGGTCCGCTTACAGCCCGCTTGTTCCGTCCTTCATGTCGTATCTTAGAGCTTTTGGGGTGTCCAGCCGCTGAAAAGCGGGTGCAGATACCCGCCCCACAATCGGCGCGAAGGACCGCCTCGCTCCCTGTCCACGGACGATTGCCCGCGTTACGGCCCGTAGGGGAGATGGTTGTCTTTCGCCTCCTCGACCGAGATTGCCGTTGTGGTGATCGGATCGACCCCCGGCCATGGCTTATCCAGGCTGGCATAGGACAACACGCTTTCTCTCAACGAGCCGAGATAGCCAAGCAGTGCTTCGGCCCGCCGAGCAGCCTCTATGGGTGGATCTCCGGCCGGATAGCGGTTGCCGGCTTGCGAATAGGCGGCGGCGAGCAGTTTCACGTCGCTTGTCGGATCGACCGCCGCCCAGACCACCGGCTTGCCGCCGGAAAGCACCTCTTCGCGCGTCACCGGCACCGGCACGCTTGCGATCAACTCGTCCTTGCGATCCGCAAGCGCATCGAGCGGCCAGGCCTTGCGCAGCGCATCGGCGTCCATCGCCGCCACGTTGACGTCGATGTCGGTCGGCGTGCCGGGCACGCGATAGGGGCATTTGCGGGCGCTGCAATTCGCCTGCGAGGAGAATTGCCAGAGCGCATAGCCACCCCAGTTGCCTTTGGGAAAATGGTCGGCGATGTCAGGCTTGTAGCGCGCATACCAGAGCGGCAGCCGCGAGAGGAGCGGATATTCCTGCCGGTGCGCGGCAATGAATTCGGCCGTCACGTCGTTAGTGTAGAGCACCGGATAACGGCCGATACGGCGCATGACGTGGCGTGCGAATTCCTCCGAATCGGCAAGCGACATCCATTTGTAGGGATCGTTCTCCTCGATATCGAGCGCCACCAGATCGTCCGGTCCGGGCTCGACGAAATCGATGAAGTGATTGGCCTGGTCGATCGGATTGCCCGGCCGCGCCAGATGATAGGCGCCCCATTTCAGCCCGAGCGCCTTGGCGACGGTGCGCCGCGTGCGGAAAAGCTCCTTTGCCACCGCGTAGCGTTTCCACAGCGCCCGGCACAGCCGCAACTGCACGGCGTCGTCGTCCTCGCATTTCGAGGGCGGCGGCAGGCCGTCCGTGGCCTTGTTGATGAAGCCGACGACGCGCTTGTCCTCGGCAAGCTTCGACCAGTCGATCGAGTTGTATTCGTAAGCGTCGATGACGAGCGCGCGGTCCAGCCTGAGCCACGGCTTGCGGAAATCGGATGCGTGTCCGGAGCCGGGGCACAACAACGCCGCGGCGACCAACGTGGCCGCGCTTCGGGCAAGCGCTTTCGGCAGATTCAGCATCCGGCTTCCTCTTGAGCGGTCACGCTGAAGGAAGATGGTTAACGAATCGCCACCGGCGCGCGGATGCCGATGGCCGCCCAATGATTGCCCAATGACTGATTGTCATCGGGCAGGCGTCTTCCTATACCGATTGGAACGCAAGCAATGGATCGGGAGGCCGGAATGTACCGGGCGCCAATCGCCGAAATCGCGCATACGCTGAAGCATACCGCCGGCCTGAAGGTCGCGCTCGACGAGGGCAGGCTTGGCGATCTGACCGAAGACCTCGCCAACGCGATTTTGGAGGAGGCGGGGCGTTTCGCCGCCGACGAGATCGCGCCGCTCTACAAGGCCGGCGACGAGATCGGCGCGGTGTGGAAGGACGGTGCGGTAACCACCCCGCCCGGCTGGAAGGAGCTTTATGCTCGCTGGATCGAGGGCGGCTGGAACGCCCTTGCCGGGCCGGCTGAATATGGCGGGCAGGCCCTGCCGGCGATGCTTGCGATTGCCGTGCTCGAAATGTGGAATTCCGGTTCCATGGGCTTCGCCGTCGGCCCCACGCTCACTTTCGGCGCGGTCGAGGCGATCGAAAAGCACGGTTCGGAGGAATTGAAGCGGACCTATCTCGCCAAGCTCGTCTCCGGCGAGTGGATGGGCACGATGAATTTGACCGAGCCGCAGGCGGGCTCGGACCTCAACGCGCTCCGTACCCGCGCCGAGCCTGCCGGAGACGGCACCTATCGCATCTTCGGCCAGAAGATATTCATCACCTATGGCGAGCACGATTTCACCGACAATATCGTCCACATGGTGCTCGCACGCCTGCCCGACGCGCCGGCCGGCACGCGCGGCATCTCGCTTTTCCTGGTGCCGAAGTTTCTGGTCAACGCCGACGGCACGCTCGGCGCGCGCAACGATGCTTTTTGCGCCTCGATCGAGCACAAGCTCGGCATCAACGGCTCGCCCACCTGCGTCATGCTCTATGGCGACGGCAAGTTCGGTGATGCGCCCGGCGCAATCGGCTGGCTGGTCGGCGAGGAAAACAAGGGGCTCGCCTGCATGTTCACAATGATGAACAATGCGCGGCTGGCGGTCGGCATCCAGGGCGTCGCCGTGGCGGAAGCGGCCTACCAGAAGGCGAAAGCCTATGCCGAAGAGCGCCGCCAGGGTCGCGCGCCCGGCTATTCCGGCGAGGGCATGAGCCCGATCATCGAGCACCCGGATGTCCGCCGAAACCTGCTTACCATGAAGGCGCTGACGCAGGCCGCGCGCGCCATCTGCTATTCCTGCGCCCATGCGCTCGACATGGCCCGCGCGACGGAAGGCGACGAGAGCCGGCACTGGCAGGACCGCGCCGGCCTGTTGACCCCGCTTGCCAAGGCATTCCCGACCGATATCGGCGTCGAGGTGGCCTCCCTCGGCGTGCAGGTGCATGGCGGCATGGGCTTCATCGAAGAGACCGGTGCTGCCGGCTTTTACCGCGACGCCCGCATCGCGCCGATCTACGAGGGCACCAATGGCATCCAGTCGATCGACCTCGTCATGCGCAAGCTGCCGCTCGGCGGTGGCGAGCATGTGCACGCTTATATCAGCGAGCTGCGCGGCGAGGTGGAGGCGCTGCGCGCGTCGAACCTGCCCGGCTTCGGCCACACCGCCGGCCATCTGGAACGCGCGCTGGACGAACTGGAGGAAGCGACGCGGTTCATGCAGCGCTCGCAGGCGGACGGAAGGGTTTCGGAAGCGCTTGCCGGCGCCACGCCCTATCTCCGGCTCTTTTCGCTGGCGGCCGGCGCCGCGCTGATGGCGCGCGGCGCGCGCAAGGCGGAAGATCGACCGCAGACGGCGCTTTGCCGCTTCTTCGCCGAAAACCTGCTTCCCGAAAGCACCGCCCTCAAGGATCGCGTCGTGAACGGTGCCGCCAGTCTGGGCGATGCGGCGGCAGCGATCCTGGCGTGAGCAGCAGATCAATTGCATATGGGGAAAGTCCCCCCACTCCGTCCGCTTCGCGGCCACCTCTCCCCCACTTTCGTGGGGGCGAGGAAAGGGACCAGGCCTTGCGGCCAGCGCTTCCTCTCCCCCGTCGATCGGGGGAGAGGTGGTTCGCGAAGCGAATCGGAGTGGGGGTCGGCTTCATAGTCGATTGCCTTGGAGGAGGTAGGATCGCATGAGCGAACACATCAGGATCGAGCGCCGCGGCGCGGTGCAGGTGATCCGGCTTGACCGGCCGGAGAAGAAGAACGCCATCACCCGCGCCATGTATGCGGCGATGACGGCGGCTTTGAAGGCGGGCGACGCCGATCCGGCGGTGCGCTGCAACGTCTTTCTCGGCGTGCCCGGTGCATTCTCGGCCGGCAACGACCTTGCCGACTTCCTCGCCTATTCCACGGAAGGGACGCATGGCAGCGAGGCTTTCGACCTGCTGGAAGCGCTGGCGCGCTCGGAAAAGCCCATCGTCTCCGGCGTCGACGGCATCGCGGTCGGCGTCGGCACGACCATTCATTTCCATTGCGATCTCACCTTCGCCACGCCGCGCACCCTGTTCCACACGCCCTTCGTCGATCTCGGCCTGACGCCGGAGGCCGGCTCCAGCCTGATCGCGCCGCTTCTGATGGGCCGCCAGCAGGCCTTCGCGCTGCTTGGCCTTTGCGAGCCCTTTTCCGCCGAGCGTGCCAAGGCCTGCGGGCTGATCTACGAAGTGGTGGCCGAGGATGAATTGGAGGACGCCGTCTTCCGGGCAGCGGAACTTGTCGCCGCCAAGCCGCCGGAAGCGCTGAGGATCGCCCGCGACCTGATGCGCGGCGACCGCGAGGAACTGGTGACCCGCATCCGGGAGGAAAGCCGTCTCTTCGCCGCCCGCCTGACATCCGACGAGGCGAAGGCGGCGTTCCAGGCTTTCATGACGCGGAAGAAGGGGTGAGCGGCTTCTATGTCGGCCGCCGCGGAGTGGACAGGCTCAGGCATGGATTCCCGACACTCTCCGCTCCTTTCAGTCGCTCGCGAGGCCGGGAATGACGTGGGTTGTCTGACGGTCTGGTAAATCACGGACATCGGCGATTGACGGCGATATCCATGGAGTTCGTCATTCCCGGCCTCGTGAGCGAGCCCCCGGGTCTTGCCTTTGGCAAGCCCGAGGACAGGCTCTGCGAGCGGAGAGTGTCGGGAATCCATGCCTGAGCGGTTCCATCCCCTCAGCGGTAGAAACCAGGGCCCGTCAAGTCACGGATAAAGCCGCGTCTTTCCCCATCCGCCATCCGCCGCGCGGCTGAACACGACGCGGTCGTGCAGGCGGAAGGGCCGGTCGTGCCAGAACTCGATCGACGTGGGCACGATGCGGAAGCCCGACCAGTGCGCCGGACGCGGTATCGCGCCGAGCGGATATCTGGCCGTGTATTCGGCGACCGCCTTTTCCAGCGCGAATCGGCTTTCGAGCGGCCGTGACTGCTTCGAGGCCCAGGCGCCGATGCGGCTGCCGCGCGGACGCGAGGCGTAATAGGCGTCGGCCTCGGCGTCACTCACGCGCTCGACCGGGCCGCGCACGCGCACCTGCCGGCGCAGCGATTTCCAGTGGAAGCAGAGCGCCGCCTTCATCGATGCGGCAATTTCGCGGCCTTTCTGGCTTTCCAGATTGGTGTAGAAGACGAAGCCCTCATGATCGAACCCCTTGAGCAGCACCATGCGCACGTCCGGCAGTCCGTCCGGGTCGACGGTGGCGAGCGCCATGGCGTTCGGATCGTTGGGTTCGCTCGCCTCCGCGTCCTTCAGCCATGCGGCGAACAGGTCGAATGGCTCGGCGCTCTCGGTGAAGTCATTGGTTGTTAAGGTTGCATTGGCCATAGTGAGTTCCTGGACAGTTTCTCGGGAGAATGCCGATTGTTGCGTGGAGCGCAAGCTAAGGTGCTGCGTGGCGTGATGCTTGCCGGATTGTGGCGTAAGTTTCTGCCGATTGTCTTGCCGATGGCTCTCGCCGCCTGTGCATCCGGCAATTTTCTGAAACGAGCCGAGACGGATCGTTCGATCATCACCGGCTCCATTCCCACGACGCCGATGATGGCCAATGTCACGGACGAGGAAACCATCCGCAACGCCGTCACCTCGGTCGATCCGAATACGCTCGGGTCGAACGGCCTCGCCTGGGCCAATCCCGCGACCGGTGCGAGCGGCCAGATCACCGGCCTGACCGAATTCCAGGACAACGGACATCTATGTCGTCGCTTTTCCACATCGATGGCGCGCTTCGACGGCGTCGGCCTCTATCGCGGCGAGGCCTGCCTGCAGAATTCCGGCGGGTGGCAGTTGCGCGCCTTCGCGTCGTCGTGACGCTGTCCAGCGCCTCCGATACTGGAATTTCTTCCTAGTCGCGCGCATATAAGGACGGCCACCCGTTTCAATCCCGTCAGGCAGGAAGCATGCGCGATCCATACCAGGTTTTGGGCGTCGCCAAGGACGCCTCGGCCAAGGAGATAAAGTCGGCTTATCGCAAGCTGGCCAAGAAATTTCATCCCGACCAGAACCCGGACGATCCGAAGGCCAAGGAGCGTTTTGCCGAGGCCAACCAGGCCTATGAGATTGTCGGCGACGACAAGAAGCGCGGCGCCTTCGACCGCGGCGAGATCGACGCGGAGGGCAAGTCGCGCTTCCAGGGCTTCGAGGGTGCAGCCGGCGGCGATCCGTTCGCCGGTTTCCGGCAGTCCGGGCAGGGCGGACCTGGCGCCTCGCATTTCGAATTCCGCTCGAGCACGGCGGGCAGCGACGCCTTCGGTGGCGCGCACGATATTTTCAGCGAAATTTTCGGGCGCGGCTTCGGCGGCGGCGCTGGTGGCGGTGGCGGCAGGCAGCAGGCGCCGGCTGGCGCCGACCTGAATGCCATTCTCGATATCGACATCGAGGATGCCGTTACCGCCGCCAAGGTGACGGCGATCTTTCCCGGCGGCCGCAAGATCGCGGTAAAATTGCCGAAGGGCGTAGAGGACGGCCAGACCATCCGGTTGAAGGGGCAGGGCGAGCCGTCGCCCTTCGGCGGCAAGCCGGGAGACGCGCTGGTAAAAATCCGCTTCCGCAAGAGCGCGCGCTACAAGGTCGAAGGCAGGGACCTGCATTCCGACCTGCCGGTCGAGCTTCGCGACGCGGTGCTCGGCGCCAAGGTGGCGGCCGAGACGCCGAGCGGCAAGGTCGCGGTCGCCATCCCGCCATGGTCGAGTTCCGACAAGGTGCTGCGGCTGAAAGGCCGCGGCCTGCCGGACAAGACGGGCGCCCATGGCGATCTCTACGTGCATGTGCGCGTCATGCTGCCCGAGAAGGGCGACGCGGCCCTTGAGGCGCTGATGAGGAAGGCGAGCGTCTGATGCGGGTCTCGCCTCCTTTTCATATCTTGCCGGTTTTTCGGTAACCCTCACAAGCTTGAAGGCTTTCGGCGCCTGTGCGATAGGCACGGTATGCGCTTGGTGCGCACTGAAATGCGGAGAAGGTGGGCATGGCAGTCGGCAATGGCCTGATGGAAGGCAAGCGGGGATTGATCCTTGGCGTGGCCAACAACCGTTCCATCGCCTGGGGCATCGCAAAGGCCTGCGCCGGCCAGGGCGCGCAGCTTGCGCTGACCTACCAGGGCGACGCGCTGAAGAAGCGCGTCGAGCCGCTGGCGCAGGAACTCGGCGCGGATGTCGCCGGCCATTGCGACGTCACCGATCCGGCCTCGCTCGACGCCGTCTTCGACGCGGTTAAGAAGAAATGGGGCGGTCTCGATTTCCTTGTCCACGCTATCGCCTTTTCCGACAAGGACGAACTGACCGGCCGCTATGTCGAGACGAGCCGCGAGAATTTCCAGCGCACGATGGACATTTCCGTCTATTCCTTCACGGCACTTGCCAAGCACGCCGAGCCGCTGATGGAGAAGGGCGGCTCGCTCCTGACGCTGACCTATTACGGCGCCGAAAAGGTCATGCCGCACTATAACGTCATGGGCGTTGCCAAAGCCGCGCTGGAGGCGAGCGTGCGCTATCTGGCCGTCGATCTCGGCGGCAAGGGCATCCGCGTCAACGCCGTCTCGGCCGGACCGATCAAGACGCTTGCCGCGTCGGGCATCGGCGACTTCCGCTATATATTGCGCTGGAACGAATACAACGCACCGCTGAAGCGCAGCGTCACCATCGAGGAGGTCGGCGACGCGGGCCTCTATTTCCTGTCCGACCTGTCGCGCGGCGTGACCGGCGAGGTGCATCACGTCGATTCGGGCTACCACGTCGTCGGGATGAAGGCGGTGGACGCGCCGGATATCTCCGTCGTCAAGGACTGAAATCCTCTCCAACCGGAGACCTTGTCAGTGGCGAAATATCCGCTCGCCTATTTTACGCGCCACGGCCAGACCGACTGGAACGTCTCGGAGCGCTTCCAGGGGCAGGAGGATATCGATATCAATGCGGTCGGCCGCCGGCAGGCTGACGAGAACGGCAGGAAACTCGCCGGCATTCTCGGCACGGCACCGGGGTTCGATTTCGTCGCAAGCCCGCTCAGGCGCACGTGCCAGACCATGCGGCGCGTGCGCGTCCAGATGGGCCTGCCGCCCGACGGCTTCCATACGGATGTGCGGCTGAAAGAAGTGAATTTCGGCGACTGGCAGGGCTATGTCGCCGATGAGGTCGAAGCTCGCTCTCCAGGCATCATCGAGCGCCGGCTCGCCGACAAGTGGAATTTCCGTCCGTCGGGCGCCGATGGCGAGAGCTACGCCATGCTCGCCGAGCGCGTGCGCGGCTGGCTGGACGAACTCACCCAGGAAACGGTCGGCGTCATCCATGGCGGCGTCATCCGGGCGCTCTTTCACCTGATCGAAGGCGTGCCCGGCCAGGAAGCCGCCGACCTCGATACCCCGCAGGACGTCATCCTGAAGCTCGAAGACGACCGCCTGACCTGGCTTTGACGCTTCCTATTCGGAAGTCTGCATGTCGGTGACGAGGTTCTGGCCATCGACCTTGTCATAGGCAAGCACGATATCCATGCCTTCCTTGATGCCGTCCATATCCGTCTCGCCGGGCAGCTTGTAGGACTTGCCGTCGTCGAGCGTGATAATCATCTTGTCGCGATCGACCTTCTTGATATGGCCTTCGGCTTCCGCGGCCATCGCGTAGGCCGACAGCATCAAAAGCGCCGCCAGGGCGCCCAGGACGGTGCGCATTGTTTTCTCCCCCATCATCGTTTTCCTTCTTGTTGTTTTGCCCAAGGCGAGCAGTGATAGCCGGATTGTGTCGAAAGTGAAGCGTCGGCCGCGTGCGCCGTTCAATAGTTCTTGCAGCTGTTTGACCCTTGTTGAAAACGCCGGTAGAGCAGCACCGGCCGCCATATCGGCAGGCTTGGGATAGCAATGTCGCACAATACTTTCGGTCATTTGTTCCGTGTGACGACCTGGGGGGAAAGCCACGGGCCGGCGCTCGGCTGCGTCGTCGACGGCTGCCCGCCCGGCATCCGCTTCACGCTGAAAGACGTGCAGGACGAACTGGACCGAAGGCGTCCCGGCCAGTCGCGTTTCGTCACCCAGCGCCGCGAGCCGGACGAGGTGAAGATCCTATCGGGCGTCCTTCCCGGCGAGGACGGCGAGACGCTGGTGACCACCGGCACGCCGATCTCCATGATGATCGAAAACGTCGACCAGCGGTCGAAGGATTATGGCGCCATCGCAAGGCAGTACCGGCCGGGCCACGCCGACTACGCCTATCAGGTGAAATACGGCATCCGCGATTATCGCGGCGGCGGCCGCTCCTCGGCGCGCGAAACGGCCGCGCGCGTCGCCGCCGGCGCTATCGCCCGTCGCGTCGTGCCCGGCCTGGTGGTGCGCGGAGCGCTGATCGCCATGGGCGAGAAGGAAATCGACCGCGCCAATTGGGATTGGGACTTCGTCGGCGACGCCGAAAACCCCTTCTTCACGCCGGACCCGAAATCGGTCCCGGTCTTCGCCGAATATCTGGACGGCATCCGCAAGGCGGGTTCCTCGGTCGGCGCGCTGATCGAGATCGTCGCCGACAACGTGCCGCCGGGGCTGGGCGCGCCGGTCTACGGCAAGCTCGACCAGGACATCGCCGCCGGCCTGATGTCGATCAACGCGGTGAAGGGCGTCGAGATCGGTGCCGGCTTCCAGGCGGCGCGCTTCACCGGCGAACAGAACGCCGACGAGATGCGTGGCGGCAACGAGGGTCGCCCCCGCTTCCTGTCGAACAACGCCGGCGGCATATTGGGCGGCATCGCGACGGGCGAGCCGGTCGTCGCCCGTTTCGCCGTCAAGCCTACTTCATCCATCCTCACCCCGCGAAAATCGATCGACGCCGACGGCAACGAGATCGAGGTGATGACCAAGGGCCGCCACGACCCTTGTGTCGGTATCCGCGCGGTTCCGATCGGCGAGGCGATGGTGGCCTGTGCGATCGCCGATCATTATCTGAGGCACCGGGGACAGGTAGGCGAACCGGCAGTCGGCAATCGGCAGTCGGCAGTCGGGAAAACTTGACGGCGGCCAATCATTCACTATTCGCCTACTGCCTACTGCCTACTGCCTACTGCCTATTTAGCGAGCAAAGCGAGTATCATGCCCTACGACCAGAAACACGTCGCCGATGTCATCCGCGCCTTCGAGTCCGGCGAGATGGTCGTCGTCATGGACGATGACGGACGCGAGAACGAAGGCGACCTGATCGTCGCGGCGATGCATTGCACGCCCGAGAAGATGGCTTTCATGGTCCGCCACACCTCCGGCATCGTCTGCGCGCCGATGACGCGCGAGGACGCTCGCCGACTGAACCTCACGCCGATGGTGGCCGATAATGACGCGCCGCATTCGACCGCCTTTACGATCTCGGTCGATTTCAAGCACGGCACCACGACCGGCATTTCCGCCGACGACCGGACGTTGACCGTCCGCAACCTCGCCAATCGCAACGCTGGCGCTTCGGATTTCGTCCGGCCTGGCCATATCTTCCCGCTGATCGCGCGCGAGGGCGGGGTGCTCATGCGTTCCGGCCATACCGAGGCGGCGGTCGATCTGTGCCGGCTCGCCGGCCTGCCCGAAATCGGCGTCATCTCGGAACTGGTGAACGATGACGGTACCGTGAAACGCGGACCGCAAGTCGCCGCTTTCGCCAAGGAACATGGCCTGAAGCAGGTGTCCGTCGCCGACCTGATCGCCTACCGCCAGCGCCAGGAGACGCTGGTCGAGCGGGTCGGATGCACGGAGATCGAGACATTGGGCGGCAAGGCAAACGCCTTCGTCTATCGCCTCTCGTGGGATATGATGCACCACCTCGCCATCGTCTTCGGCGACATCCGCGACGGCAAGAACGTGCCGGTCAGGCTGCACACCGAGGACGTCGTCACTGACGTGTTCGGCACCGGGCATCGGCTGGACGAACTAATGCGCTCGATGGGGAAGGGAGGGCGCGGCGTTATCGTCTATCTGCGCGAGGGTTCCGTCGGCGTGGCGCACAACGCGCGGACCAGACCTTTGGGCGACCGCGAGGCCCATGCGGAGGCGCTGAGACGCGAGAGCGAATGGCGCGAGATCGGGCTCGGCGCGCAGATCCTAAAGGATCTCGGCATTTCCTCCATTCGCCTGATCGCCTCGCGCGAGCGCCACTATATCGGTCTGGAAGGTTTTGGCATCCACATCGAAGCGACGGAGTTGCTTGAGCGGGAGTAGGCGGGGTTTGACGGCCCTGCGCCGTGAGGCGCTCGCGAAGCGAGCCTCGAAGGACGCCAGACGCATGATCGTCGATATTATCGGCGCGGGGCCTTCGCGGATTTGGCCTTCGGCTTGCCGGTCGGCTTTGCCTCGGCAGCCTTTTGGGGTCGCTTTTTTGAACCCGCCTCGATTTCGCGGCTTGCGCGTTCCCAATGTTCGCGGTCGCGTCCGTGGGGGCGGCCCTCGGCCTCCCAGATATGATACGCGCGCTCTTTGATCCTGTTTTCGTCAGCCATCGTCGGTTCCTTGCGGCCGTGATATGCCGCCGCGCAATGGTAGCGCGGTTCGGCTGAATTGCCATCCTCATCCTATTGGGCGGATATGGAGCAGAAGACTGCGCGGGGAATATGCGGGCTTCATTCAAGCCTGTTGAAGGTTCCCCGGTCCGCCGTCTTTCCGTGGACGCGGCTGGTGTCGGTCCCTATGTTCGCACGATGACCACACGGCTTTATACCCATCCGATCTTCCTCGAACACCTCACGCCGCCGGGGCACCCCGAGCGGCCCGACCGGTTGCGCGCCATCGCGCGCGCGCTGGAGGACGAGGCTTTTGACAGGCTTGACCGGGTCGAGGCGCCGATGGGCGAGGAGGAAGCGATCCTACACGCGCATCCGCAAGATTATGTCGACCGTGTGAGGGCAGCTATCCCCGAGACCGGCATCGCCCGCATCGATGCCGACACATCGGCCAGCCCGAAGAGTTGGGAGGCGGCGCTGACCGCTATCGGCGCCGCGACGGCCGCGGTGGACGATGTCTTCGAGGGCCGCGCCGACAATGTCTTCGTCGCCGCCCGGCCGCCTGGCCACCATGCCGAGCACGGCCGAGCCATGGGGTTCTGCCTGTTCAACAACGCCGCCATCGCCGCCCGCCATGCCCAGAGAAAGCATGGCGTCGAGCGCGTGGCGATCGTCGATTTCGACGTCCACCACGGCAACGGCACGCAGGACATATTCTGGTCCGATCCGACCGTGCTCTACGCCTCCACGCACCAGATGCCGCTTTATCCCGGCACCGGCGCGGTGGGCGAGACCGGCGCCGGCAATATCGTCAATGCACCGCTTTCGCCCGGAAGCGGAAGCGATTCATTCCGCGAGGCTTTTTCGGACCGGGTGCTGGCGGCGGTCGAGGCGTTCCGCCCGGAGCTCGTCATCGTTTCGGCCGGCTTCGATGCGCATCATCGCGATCCGCTGGCGGAGATCGAACTCACCGAGGACGATTTCGACTGGGCGACGGGAAAGCTTCTGGAGCAAGCCGGCCGCTCCGCCTCCAACCGTCTTGTCAGCCTGCTGGAGGGCGGCTACGACCTCCAGGGGCTGGCGTTTTCCACCGCCGCCCATGTCAAGCGCCTGATGGAAGGCTGAGCGATGCCCGAAACGACCCCTGGAAATATCGAAGACGACATCAGGAACATGAGTTTCGAGGAGGCGCTCGCCGCGCTGGAGCGCATCGTCGACGATCTGGAGAAGGGCGACGTGCCGCTCGACCAGTCGATCAAAATCTACGAGCGCGGCGAAGCGCTGAAGAAGCACTGCGACGCCTTGTTGAAGGCGGCCGAGGACAAGGTTGAAAAGATTCGCCTTTCCCGTGATGGCACGCCGACAGGGACGGAACCGCTCGACGGGGAGTGAGGATTGCCAGCCTGCCATCATTAGCCATCTTGATGGCAGCACGAAAAGGCGTATATTCTTGGCTCGAGTTCAAGGAGCCTTTGAGATGGCTGAACCGCAATTATCTGTCCGTAGTTCCAAGGCGCGCGATCTCGCTCACCGTCTCTCTCGTCGCGAAAACCGGTCGATTGCCGACATCGTCGAGCGGGCGCTCGAACTATATGAAGTCCGCGAGGCGGGGCATGAGCCGGCGGAACGCTTCTATCGGCGCCTGTCGGCGGAGAGCGGCACGGATATCGACCTCGATGCGGTGATCCGGGAAGGCAGGCGGCCGCACGAAGGCATCGATCTTTGATTTTCCTAGATACGAACGTCGTTTCCGAGACGTTGAAGAGTTCGCCGGGCGAATCTGTGCTTGCCTGGCTTGCCCGGCACGATGCCGAACTGGCTCTTCCCACCGTCACCATAGCGGAGATTGCGTTCGGCATTCAGAAGATCAGGCCGGATGAACGCGCTTCCCGTCTGGAATACGGCCTCTCCGAATGGCGGCGGCGGTTTGCCGGCCGCATCTTCGGGCTGACGGAGGAGGCCGCATTGGCTTACGGCGAACTTATGGGCGCCGCCAGTCGGCAAGGGCGTGCTATGTCGACGGCAGATGGCATGATCGCTGCAATCGCAAGGGTCAATGGCGGCCGGCTTGCCACGCGAAACATGAAAGACTTCGAGACAACCGGCCTTGCCCTGGTTTCGCCGTGGCAGTTTTAAGCCAGCCGGCTGGAGCGATATCGCCGGCCGCCATATGCCCCTACAACTCTATGAACGGCACGAAGCCGCCGAAGATCATGCGCTTGCCGTCGAAGGGCGCGTCCTTCATGCTGTCCTTGAGCCTGGGATCCGCCATGACTTTTCCCATCACCTCGTCGCGCTTGGCGCGGGACGGATAGACGACCCAGGCAAATATGACGGTTTCGCCGTCCTTCGCCTGCACTGCCCGCGGGAAGGATGTGAGTTCGCCATAGGGCACGTCGTCGCCGATCGCCTCCACATAGGCGGTGGCACCGTGCTCCATCCACACCTCGCCCGCCTTGCGGGCCATCTCCTTGTAGGCTTCGATATTTTCCTTCGGCACTGCGAGGACGAAACCGTCGACATAGCTCATGGCGCTCTCCTTTCATCGTGTAGACCCGAAGGACGTTCGACCCTTATTGGTTCCTACACGTAAGGGCGATTTTTCCACGGCGCGTGAGATGTCGGACGGCTTCCTCCGAGCTTGCCGTCGGAAGCCTGCCCTCGGGCTCTCTCGGCTATGGGTTGAATTGCCTGTGTATCTGGCTTATCTTAGCCAAGGTTGGCTAAGGAGGCTGGCATGGGAATGGTCAACATGCTCGAGGCAAAGACCTCGCTCTCCAAGCTGGTGGAGGCGGTGGAAAGCGGCGCCGAAAAAGAGATTATTATCGCCCGGAACGGCAAGCCGGCGGCGCGGCTGGTGCCGCTGCACGCAGAGCCGAAGAGGAAGCGCCAACTGGGCCTGCTCGAAGGAAAGTACCCCCCTTTGGACTACGAGGCATTCCAGGCGTTGGATGCTGAAATCGAGAAGATGTTCCTCGGTGAGAAAGAGTGAGACTTCTTCTCGATACTCATGTCGCGATATGGGCATTGACGGAACGCTGGCGCATTCCCGCGTCTATCTTGGAACAAATCGGCGATCCTGATGATCCGGTGGCTGTTTCGGCAGCCGCGATCTGGGAAATAGCCATCAAGCATCGTTTGGCACGAACGGATAGGCCTCCATTTTCCGGGCATGAGGCGATCGGTCATTTCGAACATGCCGGCTTTGATCTCCTTGCGGTGAGCCCGGCACACGCGGCCTTCGTCGAACGCCTGCCTGCGATCCATAATGATCCGTTCGATCGTCTCATGCTAGCGCAGGCGGTGCTCGAAAACATGCAATTGGTGACATACGACAGCCAGCTCTCGGGCTATGATATCGGATTGATCACCTGGTCCTGACCAAGGATGTAGCCTATGTCCTTCTTCCCCGGTCCCGATCCGCTTCCCGGAGACGCATTCGCCTGCGACGCCATCGAGACGCTGATCATCCCCCGCGCCAGCGATATTGGCGGCTTCGAGGTGCGGCGCGCGCTGCCCTCGGCGCGGCGCCGGCTGGTCGGGCCGTTCATCTTCTTCGATCGCATGGGGCCGGCTATCCTGCGCGCCGGCCAGGCGCTCGATGTGCGCCCGCATCCGCATATAGGCCTTTCCACCGTCACCTATCTGTTCGACGGCAAGATCCGCCATCGCGATTCGCTCGGCACCGAGATGGTGATCGAACCGGGTGACGTGAACCTCATGACCGCCGGTCGCGGCATCGTCCATTCCGAGCGCTCGCCGGAGGAGTTGCGGGGCGGGCCGCTGTCGCTTTCCGGCTTGCAGACATGGGTGGCGCTGCCGGACGGAGCGGAGGAAATCGCGCCGCATTTCGACAATACGGGCCGCGACGAATTGCCGGAGGGCAGGAGCGACGGCGCGGCTTTTCGCGTCGTCATCGGCGAGTTGCACGGCGCCAGGTCACCGGTGAAGACGGCTTCCGATACGCTTTACGCCGATATCCGCCTCGAAGCCGGCGGCCGTTTCCAGATCCCGCCAGTCGCGGAGGAAAGAGCAATCTATATTCTCGACGGCGAGGTCGATATCACCGGCGACCGTTTCCCCTCCGACCGCCTGCTGGTGCTGCGCGGGGGCGACGAGATCGTCGTCGGCTCCGAGCGCGGCGCGCATTTCATGCTCTTCGGCGGCGCCTCGCTCGGTTCGCGGCGCTATATCTGGTGGAACTTCGTTTCTTCCTCCAAGGAACGCATCGAACAGGCCAAGCAGGAATGGCGCACAGGCCGGTTCGACATCGTGCCGGGCGACGAGGAGGAATTCATTCCTCTGCCTGAAAATTGACGCCGCCGTCCGCGATGCTCCTTTTATTTACTTTCGGGCCGGCAGCGCCTATCTGCATCGAACAGATACGACAAACTCCGTGCCAGTTTCGTGATTGAAAGATGACCCCTCCGCCCGCGACGCCGCTCCTCGATACGGTCCGCCTTCCTTCCGACCTGCGCAAGCTGCCGGAAAAGGACTTGGCGCAGCTCGCCAATGAGTTGCGCGCCGAACTGATCGACGTCGTGTCGCAGACCGGCGGGCATCTGGGCGCGGGTCTGGGCGTGGTCGAGCTGACCGTCGCGATCCACTATGTCTTCAACACGCCCGACGACCGGCTGATCTGGGATGTCGGCCACCAGGCTTACCCGCACAAGATCCTGACCGGCCGGCGCGAGCGCATGCGCACGCTGCGCCAGGAAGGCGGCCTCTCCGGCTTCACCAAGCGGGCCGAGAGCGAATACGATCCCTTCGGCGCGGCGCATTCCTCCACCTCTATCTCGGCCGGGCTCGGCATGGCCGTCGGCCGCGACCTGAAGGGCGGCAGGAACAACGTCATCGCCGTCATCGGCGACGGCGCCATGTCGGCGGGCATGGCCTATGAGGCGATGAACAATGCCGGCGCGCTCGATGCGCGGCTGATCGTCATCCTGAACGACAACGACATGTCGATCGCGCCGCCGGAAGGCGCGATGAGTGCCTATCTGGCGCGGCTCGCTTCGGGCCGTGCCTATCTCGGCATCCGCGACATCGGCAAGAAGGTCACGTCCTATCTCGGCAAGCGCGCCGAGACGGCGGTGGCTCGCGCGGTGGAACACGCGCGCGGCTACGTCACCGGCGGCACGCTGTTCGAGGAACTTGGCTTCTATCATATCGGCCCGATCGACGGGCACAATCTCGAGCATTTGATCCCGGTGCTACGCAACGTCCGCGACCATGGCGAAGGCCCGGTGCTGATCCATGTCATCACCCAGAAGGGCAAGGGCTATCCGCCGGCGGAAGCCGCGCCCGACAAATATCACGGCGTCAACAAGTTCGACGTCATCACCGGCGCGCAGGCGAAGGCGCCCGCCAACGCGCCGAGCTACACGAAAGTGTTCGCCGAAAGCCTCGTGCGCGAGGCACGCGAGGACGAGAAGATTGTCGCCGTCACCGCCGCCATGCCGTCCGGCACCGGGCTCGACCTATTCGGCGAGGCCTTTCCGAAGCGCACTTTCGATGTCGGCATTGCCGAGCAGCATGCGGTGACGTTTGCCGCCGGCCTCGCCACGGAAGGCTTCAAGCCGTTCGCCGCCATCTACTCCACCTTCCTGCAGCGCGCCTACGACCAGGTGGTCCATGACGTGGCGATCCAGAGGCTGCCGGTACGCTTTCCCATCGACCGCGCCGGCTATGTCGGCGCCGATGGCCCCACCCATTGCGGCGCTTTCGACACCACCAATCTGGCGACCCTGCCGGGCTTCGTCGTCATGGCCGCCGCCGACGAGGCGGAACTGAAGCACATGGTGCGCACGGCCGCCGCCTATGACGAAGGCCCGATCTCGTTTCGCTATCCGCGCGGCAATGGTGTCGGGGTCGATATGCCCGAGCGCGGCTCGGTGCTGGAGATCGGCAAGGGTCGCATCATCCGCGAAGGCACCAAGGTCGCGCTGCTTTCGCTGGGCACGCGGCTTGCCGACTGCCTGCTCGCGGCGGAGGAGCTTGACGCCGCCGGCCTTTCCACCACCGTCGCCGACGCTCGCTTCGCCAAGCCGCTGGACGAGGAACTGGTCGCCCGGCTGGCGCGCGAACACGAGGTCCTGATCATCGTCGAGGAAGGCGCGGTCGGCGGCTTCGCCAGCCACGTACTGCATTTCCTCGCCCGGCACGGTATGCTCGAAACCGGCCTCAAGGTCCGTCCGCTCATCATGCCGGATGTCTTCACCGACCAGGCCAAGCCCGAGGCGATGGTGGCCGAAGCGGGGCTCGATTCCGCCGGCATCGTGCGCACCGTCTTTGCCGCGCTTGGTCAGGGCACGGCGGCGATAAGGGCTTAGCAAAGCACTTCCTCGCCCCTTGTGGGAGAGGATAGGGAGCCCCCGTGAGGCAGAGCCGAGCGGCTGGGCGAACTTGGTGAGGGGTAGCGTTGTTCGCGCGGGGCTGGATACCCCTCATCCGACCGCGCCTCCTCTTCGCTCCGGCGCGCCCACCTTCTCCCACAAGGGGCGAAGGAGAAGCGCGCGGCGCAAGCCGCATTGAATCCGCTTCCACGTATCCTCCCGTAACCCTCTGTTCACGTTGTAATTTCGTATTTCGCTTACTCTCTCTCTTGGCCGAATCTTAGGTCGGCTCCGCTAAGCCTTTCGGCATGGAAATGGCTTGGAGAGCAGAGAGATGAGATGCCTTCTCGCAGCGGCGATACTGGGGGCGCTGGTTTCGCCAGCGGCGGCCGGCGTCCGCTACGATCACAAGCTGGAAGAACAGGTCAAGCAGATCGTGGCGGCGAAGATCGGCGACATAAGGGGCACGCTGGCCTACGACCAGATCATGGTCTTTCCGGCGGTGGATCATGCTTCCGAAGGGCCGTCCTTCCAGACCCTGCAATCGCTTCCCAGATCGGGAGAGCCGTATTTCCAGGTGATTGAATAGAGCATGTCTCCCGAAAGTGGACGCCGGTTTCGGGATAAAGACATGCGTAAAATAAAGAGCCTGAAGCGCATGGAGCGAATCTGAAAGATCGCGACGCGCTTTAGGCCGGAGGCGACTTGCCAAGGCCGTTCGCCTTCGCCAATGAAGGCGGATGCAGGCCCAGTCCGATAATCCCCGCATGCGCCTCGACGAGTTGCTCGTCGCGCGCGGCTTCTTCGCCAGCCGCTCGCGCGCCCGCGACGCCATTCAGCGCGCGACGGTGCACGTCGACGGCAGGCTCGCGGCCAAGGCGGGGGAGGGTGTGCTGGCAACGGCCGAAATCGCGGTCGACGATCCGGCGCGGAACTATGCCTCGCGGGCTGCGCTGAAACTGATCGCGGCGCTCGACGCCTTCAGCCTCGACCCGGCAGGCAGGGAAGCGCTCGATCTGGGCGCATCGACGGGCGGCTTTACACAGGTTCTCCTGGAGCGCGGCGCGCGCCACGTAACGGCCATCGATGTCGGTCATGGACAGTTGCATGAACGGATTGCGGCCGATCCGCGCGTTACCTGCATCGAGGGGCTGAATGTCCGTGATCTCAAGCAAGGCGATCTCGGCGGCCATGCTCCCGATTTCCTCACCGCCGATCTGAGTTTTATTTCTCTGAAACTGGCGCTGCCACCGGCGCTTCAACTGGCCGCGCCCGGTGCGCGAGGCGTCTTTCTCGTCAAGCCGCAATTCGAAGCCGGCCGCGAGGCGCTCGGCAAGGGCGGCATCCTGCGCAATCCGGCCGACGGCGGGCGGATCGCCGAAGAACTGCGCGAATGGCTGGACGGCCAACCGGGCTGGCATGCCATCGGCCTCGTGCATTCGCCAATCGAAGGTGGGGACGGCAATCGCGAATATCTTCTGGTGGGCGCGAAGGACTCCGGAGTGAAGGACAAATGAGCGCCGAATTCCGCATCGACCGCCTCGGCGCGCAGGGCGACGGCATCGCCGCCACGGAACGCGGCCCGGTCTTCATCCCTTTCACGCTGCCCGGCGAGCGGGTCACCGCATCGCGGAACGGCGAGCGCGCCGATCTTCTCGCCGTGATCGAGGCCTCGCCGCTTCGGATCGAACCGGCCTGCCGGCATTTCGGCGAATGCGGCGGCTGCGCGCTCCAGCATATGGAGGAGGGCGCCTATCGCGACTGGAAACGCGGAAGGGTCGTCGAGGCACTTCGCGCGCACGGCGTCGAGGCGGAGGTCGAGCCGCTGATACCCTGCGCCCCGCGGGAGCGCCGCCGTGTGACATTCACGGCGCGGCGCACCGAGGCGGGCATGCTGCTCGGCTACAACCGCGCGCTTTCCCACACGATCATCGATATCGAGGAATGTCCGATCGCTCGGCTGGAGATCGTCGCGGCGCTGGAGCCGCTGCGCGCGCTTGCGAGGATAATATGCAGCACGGACAAGCCGTTCCGGCTGACGGTTACGGTGACCGATTCCGGGCTGGATGTCGCTGTCTATGGCTCCGGCAAGCTTGCCGAGAAGGCGCGTAATACGGCATCGGACTTCGCGATGCGCGCCGGCCTTGCCCGGCTTGCCGTCGATGGCGAGATAATCATCGAGCCGCGCAAGCCGGTCGTACTGTTCGGAGACGTGTCCGTCTTGCCGCCGCCGGGGGCTTTCCTGCAGGCGGTCGCTGGCGCCGAGCAAATCATGGCGGATATCGTCTCGGCGCATCTCGGGAAAGCCAAGCGGATCGCCGATCTCTTTTCCGGCGCAGGTGCATTCGCGCTGCGCCTTGCGAAAGGGGCGGAAGTCCATGCCGTCGAGGCGGACGCGGCGTCGCTCGCAGCGCTCGATCGTGGCTTCCGGTTCGGATCGGGCCTGAAACGGGTGACGACAGAGCGCCGCGACCTTTTCATCCGGCCGGTGACGGCGAAGGAACTGAACGCCTTCGACGGCGTCGTCTTCGATCCGCCGCGTGCCGGGGCCGAGGCGCAGTCGAAGCAGATCGCGAAATCGGAGGTACCGCTGGTCGCGGCGGTGTCCTGCAATCCGACGACTCTTGCCCGCGACCTCTCGATCCTGATCGAAGGCGGCTATACGCTTCAAAGCGTCGTCTCCATCGATCAGTTCCTGTGGTCGCCGCATGTGGAGGCCGTCGCGCTTCTGACGAAAAAGAAACGGCGCCGGTGAGGGTGCCTGCGGTACCCCGAACTCGGATTATGCAGCAGCGTCGACCCCCACTCCGTCCGCTTCGCGTCCACCTCTCCCCCGGTCGACGGGGGAGAGGAAGCGCCGTCTGCGACGTATGGCGCCCTTCCTCGCCCCCACGAATGTGGGGGAGAGGTGGCCCGCGAAGCGGGACGGAGTGGGGGTAGTTCTCCCCGTCACCAAGGCAACAATCCGGCGCGCCTGCCTCGCACTTGAATTGCGCGCTATTTGCGCATCCTTTGAGCGTATGGAAGTCGAAATAAGATCGGAGAATGCCGTGAGTATCGCTTCTCTCTGCCGCGAATGCCGGCGTCGTGGCCGTAGCCGCTACAGGATTTTCGCCAAAAAGCTTTTTGTCCGCTCTCTCTGCGGATTTGAGAAGATCTCCCCGGGCGGCCCTTCCTCGACGATGAGGCCGTCATCCATGAAGATCACGCGGTGGCCGACCTCGCGCGCAAAACCCATCTCGTGGGTGACCACGACCATCGTCATCCCCTCGACCGCCAGCGCCTTCATGACCTGAAGAACCTCGCCCACCATTTCCGGATCGAGCGCCGAGGTCGGCTCGTCGAAGAGCATGACGACAGGTCCCATCGCCAGCGCCCGCGCGATGGCCACGCGCTGCTGCTGGCCGCCGGAAAGCTCGTCGGGGTAGCTCGTTTCCTTGCCCACGAGCCCGACCTTCGCCAGCAATTCGCGTGCGACCTTGTCCGCTTCGGCCGCCGCGACCTTCTTCACCTTGCGCGGTCCGATCGTGATGTTCTCCAGGATGGTCAGGTGCTTGAACAGGTTGAACTGCTGGAACACCATGCCGACATGCTGGCGCAACTGGTGGATATTGGTCCTGGGGTCGGTGAGCTTCATGCCGGCGATTTCGATCTCGCCGCTGGTCGCGGTCTCCAGCCCGTTCAGGCAGCGCAGGAACGTGCTCTTGCCGCTACCCGAGGGGCCGATGACGACCACCACCTCCTGCTCGTCCACATGGGTGTCGATCCCCTTGAGGATTTCATTGTCGCCGAAGGACTTGTGAAGGTCTTTAACGTTTATCAACTTGAAGCCTCCTCTCCAGATAGGCCGAGCATTTCGACACCGAGAAGATGAGGATGAAATAGAGCACCGCGATCAGGCCCCAGATGGCGAAGGAGGCAAAAGTCTCCGCGATCACGATCTCGCCCTTGTAGACCAGTTCGGCGATGCCGACCGGAGCCAGAAGCGAGGTGTCCTTGATGGTCTGGGCAGCCTGGTTGACCAGCGGCGGGATCATCCGCTTGAACGCCTGCGGCAGGACGATGTAGCGCATCGTCTGGAAGCCGTTCATGCCGATGCTCTGCGCGGCTTCCTTCTGGCCCCGGTCGACGCCCAAAATGCCGGCGCGGATGATCTCGGTGACGTAGGCGCCCTCGTTGAGGCTGAGCGTCAGCGCGGCGGCGAGGATCGGGTAGAGCAATTGCCCGAACCATTCGTTGACCGGCAGGATGGCGGGCAGTCCGAGCACGATGAAGAAAAGCTGCACCAGGAGTGGCGTCGACCGGAAAATCTCGACATACGCCGTGGCGATCCACCTGAGCGGCGCGACCGCCGACAGGCGCATCAGCGCCGCGATCAGGCCGATCATCACCATCAGGATGATGGCGACGATCGAATATTGGACCGTCAGGCGAAGGCCAGTCAGGATGACGGGTAGGTTATGCCAGATGGCGTCCATGGACCGTGCCCCATTTTATCCTTCTCTCACGTCAATAAATGAAAAAACATGAACGGGAAAACGCGCGGAGCCAAGTTTGCTCCGTGCGTTTTCCATGTCTATCGGGCGAAATCCACCGGATACCGGGACCGATCCTCAGTCCTTGACGGCGATGGCCGCCGGCTTTTCGACGCCCTCGACCGCGCCGCTCAGATCGCCGCCGAAATATTTCTCGAACAGCTTCTTGTATTCCCCGCTTTTCTTGATCTTGGCGAGCCCGTCATTGAGCTTGGCGACCAGGTCGGGCTTTTTCTTGCTGACGGCGATGCCGTAATATTCACCCGTCAGGAGAGGGCCGACGGTCTTCACGCCGCCGTGCTGGGTCTTGAAGTTGATGTTGACCGGGTTGTCGAAGATGACCGCGTCCGCGCCGCCGGTCATAAGCGCCTGGTAGGCCGCGTCGATGCTCTGGAACTGCTTGACATAGTCGGACTTGAATTTGTGATCGGTCAAATAGTCGACCGAGGAGGTGGCCTTCTTGGTGGCGACCACATGGCCGCTCAGATCGTCGAAGCCCTTGATCTTGGAATCCTTCTTGACCAGGATCGAAAGCCCGGACTTGTAATAGGCATCGCTGAAATCGACGTTCTTCATCCGGCTGGACTTGATCGTGATGCCGGCGACCGCGGCGTCGATCGAGCCGGCCTGCAGGCTCGGGATGATGCCGTTGAAGGGCAGCGTCTTCAGGCTGACCGTCATGTCCTCTTCCTTGGCGATCGCCTTGATCATGTCGATGTCGAAGCCGGTGACCTCGCCGTTCGTCTCGGTCTCGAATGGCGGGAAGGTGGTGTCGGCGCCGACGACGATGTTGGTCGGCGCCGCTCGGGCCGCTGTGGTCAGGATCGTTGCACCGAACGAAAGTGCAAGGCCGGAAGCCAGCGATGCCGCCAGCGCGATGAGTGATTTTTTATTCACGTTTGTCTCCTTTCGGCGGGCGACTATCAGTCTGGATCGTGCCGACAATCAGGAGTGGTGAATGAACCCGCACGCCCCAAGCCCGTGCAGGATATCTGGATCACGGGTAAACGGCGTCAAGTTTTGCGCGGGAAAGAATGGCAGTGGGGAGTCGGCAATGGGCAGTGGGCAGTAGGCAGTGGGCAGTAGGCAGTAGGAAAGCCGCCTGTCCCGATTGCCGATTGCCGATTGCCGAACCGCCGACTGCCGCTCTTACGTCCGCGTGCCGCCTACCGTGATCTGGTTCATTCTCAGATGCGGCTGACCGACGCCGACCGGCACGCTCTGCCCTGACTTGCCGCACATGCCGATTCCGGTGTCGAGCTTCATGTCGTTGCCGACCATGGCGACGCGGTGCATCGCGTCCGGCCCGTTGCCGATCAGCATCGCGCCCTTGATCGGCCTTGTCACCTTGCCGTCCTCGATCATGTAGGCTTCCGTGCAGCCGAAGACGAACTTGCCCGACGTGATGTCGACCTGCCCGCCGCCGAAGGAGACGGCGTATATGCCGTTCTTCACCGATGAGATGATCTCGGCTGGTTCGTATCCGCCGGCGGTCATGTAGGTGTTGGTCATGCGCGGCATGGGTTCGTGCGCGTAGGATTCGCGCCTGCCGTTGCCGGTCGCCTTCATGCCCATCAGCCTGGCGTTCTGCCGGTCCTGCATGTAGCCGACGAGCTTGCCGTCCTCGATCAGCACGGTGCGGTTGGTCGGCGTGCCCTCGTCGTCGATGGTGAGCGATCCGCGCCGTTCGGCGATGGTGCCGTCATCGACGACGGTCACGCCCTTCGCCGCGACCTGTTGGCCCATCAGCCCGGCGAAGGCTGATGTCTTCTTGCGGTTGAAATCGCCTTCCAGACCGTGGCCGACCGCTTCGTGCAGCATGACGCCGGGCCAGCCGCTGGCGAGCACGATGTCGAACGTGCCGGCCGGGGCGGGAATGGCCTCCAGATTGACCAGTGCCTGCCTGAGCGCCTCGTCGGCCGCGTGTTTCCAGGAATCCTCGGCCACGAACTCCGCGAAGGATTTACGCCCGCCCATGCCGTATGAGCCCGATTCCTGCCGGTCGCCGTCGCCGACCACGACCGCGACATTCATCCGTACCAGCGGCCGGATGTCGCTGACCGTGCGGCCGTCGGCGCGCATGATCTCGACATGCTGCCAGGAAGCGGCGAGCGAAGCGGTGACCTGGCGCACGCGCGGATCCTTCGCCCGCACGAAAGCGTCGATCTCCTGGAGAAGCTTCGCCTTCGCCTCGAAGCCGGGCGCGGCGATCGGGTTCTCCTCGCCGTAGAGGTGAAGATTGGTGCCCTGCGGCGCCGTGGCAAGCGTTCCGGAATAGCCGGCCTTGACGGTCGAGACGGCATCGGCTGCGCGCCTCAGCGCCGCTTCCGAAAAATCGTTGGCATGTGCATAGCCGCTCGCCTCGCCGGCGACGGCGCGCAGGCCAAAACCCTGATCGGTCGAGAAATTGGCCGTCTTCAGCCGGCCATTGTCGAACATCAGCGCCTCGCCCTCGCGATATTCCAGGAAGAGTTCGCCGTCGTCGGCGCCTCCGATCGTATCGGCGACGATCCGCTTCACCTCGTCTTCGGAAATGTCGAATTTTTCAGTCAGCCTGGAATCCACGGCTTGGCTCCCGTCATGAGGAAATTAGATTGAATATAGGCGGCAGGCCTCCGCGTTGCACGCTCGTTCGTCTCGAAGGTTGGAAAGGAGCAGGCGTGAAGGGACCATACTGGATAATGACCGGCGCGGTGGTGGGGCTGTTGGCCGGTTCGCTCTTCGGTGCCACCTATGCGATCGCCGGCGTGGGCATCGGGATCGCCGGCGGGCTGGCCATCTATGTCGGCATGCGCTGAGGGAGGCTCGTCAGGGAAGCGCGGCAAAGCCATCGGCGAAGCCGGCGAGGTCGACCGGGATGCCGATCCCCTGTTCGGGCGTCTGGAAGACGATGAAAGTCGCCGACTTGCCCTTGGAAAGCGTGTCGATGAGCTTTTGCTCGAGGATGACCTCGGCATAGCAGCCGTCCTGGAAGCAGCGCACGAAATAGGCGCGGCCGATATCCTTGCCGTCGACATTGAGGCCGAGGCCGTTCGGCAGGAGCACGCCGAGCGGAGCCAGCACACGCAGGATCTGCGCCTTGTGGTCCGCCGTCTTCAGCACGACGACCGAAAGGCCGATTTCCGGCCGGTCGGCGGCAACGACGTTCTGCATCATCGCGCATTGCTCGGCCTTGGCGCCGGGCGGCGTGTCGCAGATGATCGACCAGGCGCCATGGACGGATTTCACCGTGCCGTTGGCGGAAGGCATCGCGTCTTGCTGCGCGAAGGCCGCGACGGGCGCGGCGACAAAGGCGATGCCGGCAAAGGCGATCCCGGCGATGGCGGTCCTCGTCAGCACTGCTCGAAACGGCCAAGCGATCATGTCGGCTCCCTGCGAATCACGGCAATCTAGCCATACGCGCGCCCTTGCGGAAGCGCGCGGCGAGGCTCCCGGACGCGAATTCCACGTGTCGGGCGGCAACTGGCGCAACAATCCGCCCGAATTGCGACCGCCGGCCGCGTCTCCGCAAAATGCCCGCATGCGCGGGATTCCCGGTACGTGCGGCCGGCCGCGCCGCGCCTACCCACATAAAGCCGCCCTGTTTCGCGCGCAAAAATGCCGCATGTTTCGCATGGCGGCTTCCTTGCGGTTGATATCGTAGTATGGTTTGAACGCATGCGAGGGTAGCGGAAGATTCCGTCGCCCGGCGGGCGCGTGGCATCATGGCCCGATTAGCATATTCGCGGGAGACGATGAGAGTGATCAGGAACATTCTTGCGCGCGTCGGCGCGGCAGCGGCCGGCTTTGCGGTAACCTCGGCAGTGGCCGCTCCGCAGCCTTGGGAATGGACCTTCCAGCCCGCCGCGACCGACATGATGAAGCAGATCACCTGGTTCCAGGACTATACGCTCTGGTTCATCGTTCCGATCGTCATCCTCGTCATGGCGCTGCTCGGCTATTGCATCATCCGCTTCAGCGCCAAGCGGAACCCCGTCCCTTCGAAGACAACCCACAACACGATGATCGAAGTGCTGTGGACCGTCCTTCCTGTGGTCGTGCTTCTCTTCATCGCCATCCCGTCCTTCCAGCTCCTGACCGCGCAGTACAATCCGAAAGAGGAGCCGAAGCTGACGGTGAAGGCGACCGGCAACCAGTGGAACTGGGACTACGAATACGAGACCAAGGGCCAGCTTTCCTTCAACTCCGCTATCCTGGCGGACGCCGACCGCGCCAAGCTCGGCAAGGAGGACCGCACCGAATATCCGCGCCTGCTGACCGTGGATCACGAGATGGTGGTGCCGGTGAACGCCATGGTTCAGGTTCTGGTCACCGGCGCCGATGTCATCCACTCATTCGCCATGCCGCCCTTCGGCATCAAGGTCGACGCCGTTCCGGGCCGCATCAACGAGACGTGGTTCAACGCGGAAAAGGTAGGTATCTACTACGGCCAGTGCTCGGAACTATGTGGCCAGGACCATGCCTTCATGCCGATCGCCATTCGCGTGGTGACGCAGGAACAGTACGACAATTGGTACAAGATGGCGTTGAACGACCTCGCTGGCGCAAACAAGGCGCTGATGGCCGAGGTCGATCACAACAAGACAAAAGTTGCCGCGGCCGATTGAGCGCGCGGGCATAGAGATAGGGAACGGAGCGGACACAAATGGCGGCAGTAGAAGCAGCTCATGACGACCATCGGCCGCGTGGCTGGGTGCGGTGGGTCTATTCCACCAACCACAAGGACATCGGGACGCTGTACCTGATCTTCGCGATCTGCGCCGGCATCATCGGCGCGTTCCTGTCGATCATGATGCGTGCCGAGCTGATGGAGCCCGGCATTCAGATTTTCCCGGGCCTCGCCTCCATGGTCTATGGCGTCGAGGGCCCGGCGGCTCTCGATGCGGGCAAGAGCATGTACAACATGTTCACCTCCGTCCATGCCCTCATCATGATCTTCTTCATGATCATGCCCGCGATGATGGGCGGCTTCGGCAACTGGATGGTGCCGATCATGATCGGTGCGCCGGACATGGCGTTCCCGCGCATGAACAACATCTCCTTCTGGCTGCTCGTGCCGGCCTTCCTGCTGCTTATCCTGGCGATGTTCATGCCGAGTGCCGCGGGCGCGTGGGGACCGGGTGGCGGCTGGACGCTCTATCCGCCCTTGTCGACCTCGGGTCAGCCGGGGCCGGCCATGGATTTGACGATCCTGGCGATCCATATCGCCGGCGCGTCGTCTATCCTCGGCGCCATCAACTTCATCACGACGATCTTCAACATGCGCGCGCCCGGCATGACGCTGCACAAGATGCCGCTCTTCGCCTGGTCGATCCTGGTGACGGCCTTCCTGCTGCTCCTGTCTCTGCCGGTCCTGGCGGGCGCCATCACGATGCTGTTGACCGATCGCAATTTCGGCACCGCCTTCTTCGCGCCGGATCATGGCGGCGACCCGATCCTGTTCCAGCATCTGTTCTGGTTCTTCGGTCACCCCGAGGTCTATATCCTGATCCTGCCGGGCTTCGGCATGATCAGCCAGATCGTCTCGACCTTCTCCAAGAAGCCCGTCTTCGGCTATCTCGGCATGGTCTACGCCATGGTCGCGATCGGCGCGGTGGGCTTCGTCGTGTGGGCGCACCACATGTACACGACCGGCATCTCGCTCGACACGCAGCGCTACTTCGTCTTCGCGACGATGGTCATCGCGGTGCCGACGGGCGTGAAGGTGTTCTCATGGATCGCCACCATGTGGGGCGGCTCCATCGAATTCCGTACGCCCATGCTGTGGGCGATCGGCTTCATCTTCCTGTTCACGGTCGGTGGCGTGACGGGCGTGCAGCTCGCCAATGCCGGTCTCGACCGCTCGATGCAGGACACCTATTACGTGGTCGCGCACTTCCACTACGTGCTGTCGCTCGGCGCCGTCTTCGCGATCTTCGCGGGATGGTACTACTGGTTCCCGAAGATGACGGGCTACATGTACAATTCCGTCATCGCCCGGCTGCACTTCTGGATCACCTTCATCGGCGTGAACATCATCTTCTTCCCGATGCATTTCCTCGGGCTCGCCGGCATGCCGCGCCGCTACATCGACTATCCGGACGCTTTCGCGGGCTGGAACATGATCGAATCGTACGGTTCCTACCTCGCGGGCTTCGGCGTGCTGGTCTTCCTGTTCGGTGTCTTCGAGGCCTTCTCCAAGAAGCGCATCGCGGGTGCCAATCCCTGGGGGCCGGGCGCGACGACGCTGGAATGGCAGTTGCCTTCGCCGCCGCCTTTCCACCAATGGTCGGAATTGCCGAGGATCAAGTAGGACGACAGGACCGAACAGAAGCCGCCGGCCCGACCGGCGGTTTCACTAATGAAGAGAGTGAACTGGAACTGGAATGGCGCTCGTAGAGCCGACCCGTAACGAGGAAGTCCAGCTTTCGGAAGCGACCGCAGGGGATTACCTGGAGCTTCTGAAGCCGCGCGTGATGTCGCTCGTCGTGTTCACCGCGTTCGTGGGCATGGTTGCGGCGCCCATTCTGCCGCATCCGTTCCTGGCGGTGGTCGCAATCCTGGCGATCGCGGCGGGCGCCGGCGCCTCGGGCGCACTCAACATGTGGTACGACGCCGATATCGACGCGGTTATGTCGCGCACCGCCACCCGGCCTATCCCCGCCGGCCGCGTGAAGCCGGGCGAGGCGCTTTCCTTCGGCCTCGTGCTGTCCTCTCTCTCCGTGATGACGCTGGGCGTGCTCGCCAATTGGCTGGCCGCAGCGCTTCTGGCCTTCACCATCTTCTTCTACGCCGTGGTCTACACGATGTGGCTGAAACGCTCGACGCCCCAGAACATCGTCATCGGCGGCGCGGCCGGCGCGTTCCCGCCGATTATCGGCTGGGCGGCGGCGACGGGCGCGGTGAGTGTCGAGAGCGTGATCCTGTTCCTCATCATCTTCCTGTGGACGCCGCCGCATTTCTGGGCCCTGGCTCTGTTCAAGTCCGGCGATTACGAGCGCGCCGGCGTCCCGATGATGCCGAACGTCGCCGGCGAGGCATCCACCCGCCGCCAGATATTCGTCTATTCGCTCCTGATCGCGCCGGTCGGCGTCCTGCCATGGGCGCTGGGCTATGCCAGCCTCGGCTACGGGCTGGTCTCCGCCGCGCTCGGCGCCGGCTTCGTCTGGTACGCGTGGAAGGTTCTGGTGATGCCGGCCGAAGACCGGAAAATGAAGGCGGCCAAGGCTCTGTTCGGCTATTCGCTGCTTTATCTCTTCGCAGTTTTCGCGGCGTTCCTGGCCGATGTCCTGATCGGCCGCGCCTTCGGGCTGGCCGGGATATGAGCGCGCTGATGGAACAGGATACGGTGCCGTTGACCGACGCGCAGAGGAAAGCGCGACGCAACCGCTCACTGGCCATAGGGCTCGGGCTCGCTGCGCTGGTCGTCATCTTCTATATCGCCACGATCATCAAGTTCGTGCACCGTACGATGTGAATGTCATGACCGGGAACCTCGACAATAACGACGCGACGAAGGGGAGGCGGTTCAACCTTACCGTGGCCGGCACCTGCGCTGCCGTCGTCGTCGGAATGGTCGGGCTGTCTTTCGCGGCCGTGCCGCTTTACCGCATGTTCTGTCAGGTGACCGGCTATGGCGGGACGACGCAGCGTTCCGCCCAGGGCGCATCCAAGGTGCTCGACCAGACGGTGAAAGTCAGGTTCGATGCCAACACCTCGAACATCCCATGGTCCTTCAAGCCCGAGCAATTGCAGGTGGAATTGAAGATCGGCGAGACGAAGCAGATCCAGTATGTGGCGCAGAACCTTTCGGACCATACGACGCGCGGCCGCGCCAGCTTCAACGTGACGCCGGAATTCGCCGGAGCCTATTTCTACAAGATTCAGTGCTTCTGCTTTAACGACACCACGCTGAAGCCGGGCGAGAAGCTGGAGATGCCCGTCGTCTTCTATATCGATCCCGCCATCGTCGAGGCGGAGGAGGCCAGGGGGCTGAAAACGATCACTCTATCCTATACGATGTTCCAGGTGCCGGGGGACAAGGTCTCGGCCACGGAAACGAAATCCAAGACAGTTGCGAGCAACTAATCGGGGACACCCATAAAGCGCAGGGACTGACATGGCAGACACGCACGCGAAACACGACTATCACCTGGTTAAGCCCAGTCCGAACCCGTTCATCGGCTCCATCGGCGCCTTTCTCATGGCGATCGGAGGCGTTGCCTGGATGCGCTATATGGAGGGGAATACGTTTCCCATCTTCGGCTACAATCTGGCCGAGACGCATTTCTGGATTTTCGCGATCGGCGTCCTGACCGTGCTCTACGTCATGTTCTCCTGGTGGTCGGATACGATCAAGGAAGCGCATGAGGGCCACCACACGCCCGTCGTTTCGCTGCACCTGCGCTACGGCATGATCATGTTCATCGCCTCGGAGGTGATGTTCTTCGCAGCCTGGTTCTGGGCCTTCTTCGACGCCAGCCTGTTCCCGGGTGATGCCGAGCAGGTGGCCCGCGCCGCCTTTACCGGCGGGGTATGGCCGCCGAAGGGGATCGAGGTGCTCGATCCTTTCCACCTGCCGCTTTACAACACCATCATCCTGCTCCTGTCGGGCACGACTGTGACCTGGGCGCACCATTCGCTCATCAAGAATGATCGCAAGGGGCTGGTCTGGGGTCTTGTGCTGACGGTGGCGCTCGGCCTCCTGTTCACCGCCTGCCAGGCATATGAGTACATTCACGCCCCGTTCGACTTCAAGAATTCGATCTACGGCGCGACGTTCTTCATGGCGACCGGCTTCCACGGCTTCCACGTCATCATCGGCACGATCTTCCTGTTCGTATGCCTGATGCGCGCGATCGGTGGCGACTTCACGCCCAAACAGCATTTCGGCTTCGAGGCCGCCGCCTGGTACTGGCACTTTGTCGATGTGGTATGGTTGTTCCTGTTCACCTGCATCTATGTCTGGGCGTCGCATGGCGCGGTAATCGCGGTGGAGTGACGTTCGCCTCGACTTCCGGTTTCTCAGGCAATGTTTACGGGCGGTCTTGGCAACAAGGCCGCCCGCATTCGTTTCGGCGCTGAAATCGGCTAGAACATGCCTCCCGAAAGTGGATGCCGGTTTCGGGGCAAGGACATGCGTATAGTCAAAACCCGAAGGCACGCAGGGCGAACCTGAAAGATCGCGACATGCTTTGGGTGAGACATCATGGCGCCCGTCGGATCATGGCGCTGGCAGCCGTCCGGGTTTAGGTAGTGGCGATGGAAGAAGACAAGGCATTGTGGGCGCCGGTCGAACCGATCCGGGCCGGCCTGCGGGGGCGCTGCCCGCGCTGCGGCGAGGGCAAGCTGTTCTCGGGCTTCCTGTCGGTGGACGGGCACTGCGCGAATTGCGGGCTTGACTATTCCTTCGCCGATTCCGGCGACGGGCCGGCGGTCTTCGTCATTCTCATCATCGGTTTCATCGTCGTTGGCTCGGCGCTGTGGATGGAAGTGACCCTCAATCCGCCGCTATGGGTGCATTTCACCCTGTGGATCCCGCTGGCGATCATCCTTTCCCTGGCGGCGCTGCGTCTGTTGAAGGGCGTGCTCATCACCCTGCAATACGCCAACAAGGCGGCGCCTGGCGAGATCGACAGGGGATGATCGTGACCGCCCAGGAGCGTGAGGAGCGCAAGCCGTTCCCCTATGTCGGGGCCTTCTTCGCCCTGCTCGCCTTCGCCGCCCTGATCGCGCTCGGAACCTGGCAGGTCGAGCGGCTGCATTGGAAGGAGGGCCTGCTCGCCACGATCGACCAGCGCATCCATTCCGCGCCGCGGCCGCTCGGCGAAATCGAGCGGCTGTTTGCCGAGAAGCATGACGTGGAATATTGGCCGGTTACCGCACGGGGGACATTCCTCCACGGTGGCGAACGCCATTTCCTGTCGACGTGGCAGGGCGATTCCGGCTTCAATGTCTATACGCCGCTGAAACTCGATGACGGCCGCTACATTTTCGTCAACCGGGGCTTCGTGCCATACGCCCGCAAGGACCCGGCGACGCGGCGGCAAGGCGAGGTCGATGGCGAGGTCACGGTGACAGGCCTGGCGCGCAATCCGCTTGCCCAAAAGCCTTCCTTCATCGTGCCCGACAACGACCTCAAGAAAAACGTCTTCTACTGGAAGGACCTGTCGGCGATGACCGCCACCGCCGGCCTGCCCGGCGGCGCGACGGTTCTGCCCTTCTTCATCGACGCCGGCGCGGCGCCCAATCCGGGCGGCTTGCCTGTCGGTGGCGTCACGGTGATCGATCTGCCCAACAATCATTTCCAGTATGCGCTGACATGGTACGGGCTCGCGCTCGTCCTGGTCGTGATGGCCGGCACGCGGCTCAGAAGGCGCTGGCGGGGCGAGCGCGAGGAAGGGCGCTCTTGACACCCCAAGGAGGCCGAATGCATGTCGGCATCGGCCATGGCGCATCGCGAATTTTGGATTCGCTGCGTGTGCTTTAGCTTCTTGTTTCGTGCATGTCCTCGTGCCGCGATCGGCGCCCTTTCGGGCGACATGCTTTAGGAGATTGCCTTGCCCGACCGTGCCCGGAAATCGTTGACGATCAGGCTGTGCGGCCCGCGCGGCTTTTGCGCCGGCGTCGACCGAGCGATCCAGATCGTCGTGCTGGCGCTGAAGAAACACGGCGCGCCCGTCTATGTCCGCCACGAGATCGTCCACAATCGCTATGTCGTGGAAGGATTGCAGGCGAAGGGCGCGGTCTTCATAGAGGAACTCAGCGAGATACCACCCGAGCACCGCGACAGGCCGGTCGTGTTTTCGGCGCATGGCGTGCCGAAATCCGTGCCCGCCGACGCCGAAGCGCGCAACCTCTTCTATCTGGACGCCACCTGTCCGCTCGTCTCCAAGGTGCACAAGCAGGCCATGCGTCATCATCGCCTCGGCCGCCACGTGCTTCTCGTCGGTCATGCCGGCCATCCCGAGGTGATCGGCACGATGGGGCAATTGCCAGAAGGCGCGGTGACGCTGGTCGAGACGGAAGAAGACGCGCGCGCCCTTCGGCCCGCCTCCGATGCGCCGCTCGGCTTCGTGACGCAGACCACGCTCTCGGTCGAGGATACGGCCGGCATCCTGCGCGCGCTTGCGGAACGTTTCCCGGACATACAGGCGCCCGCCGCCGAATCGATCTGCTATGCGACCACCAACCGGCAGGAGGCGGTGAAGGCGGCAGCTGCCGGCGCCGATCTTTTCCTGGTGGTCGGCGCACCGAACTCCTCCAATTCGCGCCGCCTGGTCGAAGTCGCCGAAAGGGCCGGCGCCAGGCGCTCGCTCCTCGTCCAACGGGCGGCCGAGATCAAGTGGGACGATGTCGGCGATATCGCCGTGCTGGGCCTTTCGGCCGGTGCGTCCGCGCCGGAGATCATCGTCGACGAGATCATCGCCGCCTTCGGCGAGCGCTTCGACGTGACGGTGGAACTGGCCGAGACCGCGATCGAGACGGAGGACTTCCCCGTCATGCGCGTGCTTCGCGACGTGGAACTGACGGCGGCCGACATGGCCTTCGTCAACGGGAGTGCCTGAATCTATGGCCGTTTATACGGATATCACCGAGGTCGAGCTTGGCACCTTCCTGAAGAAATATCCGATCGGCGCACTCCTTTCCTATAAGGGCATCGCCGAGGGCGTGGAGAATTCGAACTTCCTGCTCCATGCCGCTTCCGGTTCCTTCATCCTCACCCTTTACGAAAAGCGCGTGGAGCGCGCCGACCTCCCTTTTTTCCTTGGGCTGATGCAGCATCTGGCGGCGATGGGCATCGATTGTCCGGTTCCGGTCCGGCAGAACGACGGAACCATGATCGGCGAGCTTGCCGGCCGCCCGGCAGCGCTCGTCACCTTCCTCGAAGGCATGTGGATGCGCCGGCCGACCGTCGAGCATTGCCGGCAGGTAGGCGCGGCGCTGGCCGGCCTGCATCTTGCCGGCCGGGATTTCGCGCTGACACGGAAGAATGCGCTCAGCCTGGCGGGCTGGCGTCCTCTCTGGAACCTGTCGCGGGAGCGGGCGGACGAGGTGGAGCCCGGTCTCGCCGCCGAGGTGGAAGCCGATCTCGACCGGCTCGAGGCCGACTGGCCGTCCGACCTGCCGGTAGGCGTGATCCATGCGGATCTGTTCCCCGACAATGTGTTCTTCCTCGGCGAGAAACTTTCCGGCCTGATCGACTTCTATTTCGCCTGCACCGATCTTCTCGCCTACGATTTGGTGGTATGCCTCAACGCCTGGTGTTTCGAGCGCGACAACTCCTTCAACCTGACCAAGGGCGCGGCGCTGCTCGACGGCTATGTCGGCGTGCGGCCGCTGCAGGAGGCCGAAATCTCGGCGTTGCCCATCCTTGCCCATGGCGCCGCGCTGCGCTTCATGCTGACGCGGCTCTACGACTGGCTGAACGTGCCAAACGGCTCCTTCGTCAAGAAGAAGGACCCGCTCGAATATGTCCGCCGCATGCGCTTCCACCGGACGATTCGCTCGGCCGCCGAATACGGGCTCCTGGGGGTCGGAACCCTAGCATGAAGGAAGTCGAAATCTTCACAGATGGCGCCTGCTCGGGCAATCCCGGTCCCGGCGGCTGGGGGGCGGTGCTGCGCTTCAACGGCCGTGTGAAGGAAATTTCGGGCGGCGAGGCGCTGACGACCAACAACCGCATGGAACTGACGGCGGCGATCGAGGCGCTGAACGCGCTGAAGGAGCCGTGCCGCGTCGATCTCCATACCGACAGCAACTATGTCCGCGACGGCATCCGCGGCTGGATTGCCGGCTGGAAGAAGAACGGCTGGAAGACGGCGGCGAAAAAGCCCGTCAAGAACGCCGAGCTATGGCAGGCGCTCGACGCGGCGGGGACACGGCACGACGTCCACTGGCACTGGGTCAAGGGCCATGCCGGCCATCCCGAGAACGAGCGCGCCGACGAACTGGCGCGCGAGGGGATGAAACCGTTCAAGCCGAAGAAGAAGGAAAAGCCGGCTTCCGGGCAGTAGCATGGGAACTGCGCGTCCGCTTACCCCCACCCCTGACCCCTCCCCACAAGGGGGAGGGGAACTTTGTTTTGACGCCGTGCAGCGCAGGCTTCGGCGATTTACCTGAGAAGATAGCGCCGGCGTCTCCCTCCCCCTTGTGGGGAGGGGTTAGGGGTGGGGGTATCTCGATGCGACAACCTTGCCGACGGGTACGGCGACGGTACGTACCGTCTGCTCCGGCTCGGATTGGGGCGGCAGCGAGAACTCGACCAGCACCGGCGCATGGTCGGAGCCTACATCCTCCAGGATGCGGGCCGAGTGTACGATAATGCCGCCCTTTACCATGACGTGGTCGATCTCGAGCCCGAGCCAGGGGCGCAGCCATTCAGGCGCTTTGCGGTAGAACCAGCTTGCCCCGATCGGGTCGACGATATCGAGGCCGCCGGCCTGCGCCATATCCGTGACGGCGGCGCTCCAGGAGACGGCGTTGAAATCGCCGGCGACGAGCGCCGGGCTGCGGATCATCGCCATCGGAGCGGCCAGATTCCTTATCTGCCACCATTGGTCCGAAGGCCACGGCCAGCCGAGATGCAGCGCCACCGCATGCACCTGACGGCCGTTCAGATTGACGGCGGCGGTGGCGAAGGTTCCACGGTCGAAGCAACGCTCGCCGCTCATGGGGCGCGAAGACAGGATGGCGCCGCCGCCGATGCCGATGTCGGAAGCGCAGATCAGTTGATCGGGATATGCCGCCTTGATCAGCTTCAGCTTCGTGGCCCACATCGGCGAGACTTCGGCCAGCGTCACGATGTCGGGGCTCGTCCGCCCGATCAGCGACAGCACCTCTTCCGGCGTCGGATTGTCGTAGCGCAGATTGAGCTGCAGCAGGCGGTAGACCGCACCCGTTCCATCCGCCGCCCGGAAGGGCGCGCGCGCGGGCCCCGAAAACGGCACGCCGGCGATGCCCTGCGTCGTTGCCAGTGCGGCAGCCGCCATGGCAAGCGAGACGACGCCGATGCTCCATGCACGCGAAGCGAGCGCCAACAGGCCCGCCAGCGCCAGCAGGACCGCGAGATGCCAGCGGAAATGCGCGAAGAGGTCGAGCGAATGGTGCAGCCAGCCGAAGAAGCCGAACACCAGTGGCACGTAGAAGGCGGCGCATAGAGCGCTTGCCCACACGGCGCGGCGCTCCCGCCGGGGATCGGTCGCTGCTTCGGCCATGGTTTACTGGAAGGCCGTCTCGGAGAAACTTCTGAGCTTGCGCGAATGCAGCCGCTCAAGCGGCATGTCGGCCAGCTTCTCCAGCGTGCGCATGCCGATCGTCAGGTGCTGGGAAACCTGCCGCTTGTAGAAATCGGTGGCCATGCCGGGCAGTTTTAACTCGCCATGCAGCGGCTTGTCGGAGACGCACAGAAGCGTGCCGTAGGGCACCCGGAAGCGAAAGCCGTTGGCCGCGATCGTCGCCGATTCCATGTCGAGCGCGATGGCCCTCGACTGCGACAGGCGCTGGACGGGTCCGCGCTGGTCGCGCAGTTCCCAGTTGCGGTTGTCGATGGTGGCGACCGTGCCTGTGCGCATGATCTTCTTGAGATCGTAGCCGGAAAGGCCGGTCACCTCGGCAACGGCCTCCTCGATCGCCACCTGCACTTCGGCCAGCGGCGGCACCGGCACCCAGACCGGCAGATCGTCGTCCAGCACATGGTCCTCGCGCACATAGGCATGCGCCAGGACGTAGTCGCCGAGCGCCTGCGTGTTGCGCAAGCCGGCGCAATGGCCGAGCATCAGCCACGCATGCGGCCGAAGCACCGCTATATGGTCGGTGATAGTCTTGGCGTTGGACGGGCCTATGCCGATATTGACCATGGTGATGCCGCCATGGTCGGGCTTCACCAGGTGATAGGCCGGCATCTGCGGCAGGCGGATGGCCGCCGAAGACTGCGCCGCCTGACCTGCCTGTGTGACGATGTTGCCGGGCTCCACGAAGGCGGTGTAGCCGGCGCCGCCCTTGGCCATCATCGCGCGGGCAAAGGCGCAGAACTCGTCGACATAGAACTGGTAGTTGGTGAACAGCACGAAATTCTGGAAATGGTTCGGCGTCGTTGCCGTATAGTGCGAGAGCCGGTGCAGCGAATAGTCGATGCGCTGCGCGGTGAAGGGTGCGAGCGGCATGGGCTCGCCCGGCAGCGTCTCGAAGGTCCCGTTGGCGATATGGTCGTCGGTGCCGTTCAGGTCCGGAACGTCGAACATGTCGCGCAGGGGCCGCTTGATGCGCTCGGCCGCCGAGGCCTCGACATAGCTTCCTTCCAGGAAGGCGAAATGGAGCGGGATCGGTGTCTGCGATTCCCGGACGACGACCGGGATGCCGTGATTGCGCATGAGCAGCCGGAACTGCTCGGCAAGATAGGTCTCGAACAGGTCCGGCCGCGTGATTGTCGTCGCATAGTGGCCGGGGGTCGGCATGTGGCCGTAGGCGAGACGGGAATCGGCCTGCGCGAAGGAAGAGGTCGACACCGCGACCTCCGGATAGAAGGCACGGTAGCGCCGGTGCATGTCCGGAGCCTCGGCGAGCGCGACGAAGGAATCGCGCAGGAAGGTGGTGTTGCGGTTATAGAGCGCCTTCAGCGCCTCGACCGCCTTTTCCGGATCGGTGAAGCTCTCCGCCGCGACCGGTTCGGGCGTGACGACAATCTCGGCTGAAGGCGGATAGGTTCTGTTGTCCATGCCCCATTATAGACATGGCGCAAGGTGTTTTCGAGAGGCGCCGGCGGATTCAGGCCCTGGCTTCACAGCCAGGCCAGCCCGCCGGCCGCTGTCCGGCAACTATTCGCATGGGCGGTGCAGGAGATCGGCACGTTGCCGCGCCATTCGGCCGGGTTTTCGGACGACTGGGCCACGATCCGGGCGAAGCCCATGGCAAACAGCATGGTCATGAGACAAACGATGGTGAAGCGGCGCGCAAGCATTGGTTCCAGTCTCCACTATGATGGAGACAATTTTAGTGAACGCCCCTGAACCCGTGCTGAGATCGTCGTTCACCAACCATTCAAACACCTTAACGAGAAGGTTAATTTCCGGCGTGACCTGCGCTCCCGGCCGTCCCGTGCAGGTGCCGTCTATTGGTTCGAAGCGCCGGCGTTCCCTGTAATTCCCCTGGAACGTCTGTTGTTCGTGGTGAACAAAGCCTTGCCGGGGACGCCTGGGATTTTCATCGAATTTTCCGTGAAACCCCGGAATGCCGGGATCGATATAATTAATGAAATCCAAGGTTTACCGATTGTTTGAACTTTGTTTTCCTCAAATTAAGCACGCCATTTAACGACGGATTCAAGCCTCCCCTGCATTCTTCGAAGCATCGGACGCAAGCGTTCAGCGAGAAAAAAGAACGCGGCTCCAGGAGCTGGACAGGGACAAAGAAAATGGCACGTTATGAGGTTCTGGAAGCGGGTTTGGGAACGGCCGGTTCGGGTGCTCAGGCCGACATTCTTTTCGAGATGGGCATGATGTATGCCACCGGCCGCGACTGTTCGGTCGATCTGGTGGCCGCCCATAAATGGTTCAACATCGCCGCCATCAAGGGCTCGGACCGAGCGGCGGAATTGCGCGCCGAACTTTCCGCGACGATGAGCAAGCAGCAGGTTGCCCAGGCGCTGCGCGAGGCGCGCGAATGGATGACGATGCACTGACCTTTTTCGGTCGGGGCGGAACAACGACAAGAAGAGCGGCGAAAGCCGCCGGACAAAATGACAGGGAAGGCGGCTGTCACGGCGTTGGGGACGCCAGGATGGAAGCTTGCGAAAAGGCCGCGACCGGCGAGGATAATGCCGGCGCGGCCTTTTTGCGTTCAGACGGTCTCTTCTTCCTTGAACCGAACCAGCACCGTCCCGTCGGTCACCTGCGCGCCCTCGCCGGCGATCTCGGTGATGACGCCGTCATGAGGCGCGGCGATGGTATGCTCCATCTTCATCGCTTCCAGGATGAGCAGCGGCTGGCCCTTCGTCACCATGTCGCCCGCCGCCGCGCGCACGATCTTGACCAGCCCCGGCATCGGCGCCCGGAGGCTTGCCGCGCCGGAGGCCGCGTCGGTATCGCGCGCCAGCGGATCCGGGGCGGAGAAGGTGTAGCCGGAAGGCCCGTCGAATACGGTGACGTGGCCCGGCCAGAGCGCGGCGCGGCCTGAAACGGCATCGGCGGAAAAATTGAACGAAGCGCCTTGGACTTCCGCTTCGAAGCGCCCGCCACCGCGCGCCGTAACCCGCGCATCCACCGGCTCCTCGCCGTAGGCAAGCGCCGCTCGTCGCGAGATCGGATGGAAATGAGCGTAGCCGGTGAAGCTCGACCACGGATCGGCTGATCGCCGGCCGCCGCTCTCGGCGCTCGCCACGGCAAGGGCTGCCAGCGCCTTAACGGAGGCGCCGGCGGGCCGTGTCCGCGTCAGTTCCTCCTGCTTGCGCCCGATCAGCCCGGTATCGACATTGCCCGAGGCGAAATCCGCATCGCGGGCCAACGCGGCGAGGAAGGCCGTATTGGTGATCGACCCGGCGATCCGCACATGGTCGAGCGCGTCGGCCAATGCGCCGAGCGCCGTCTCGCGGTCGTCGCCGTGAACGACCAGCTTTGCGATCATCGGATCGTAATAGGGCGAGATGGCATCGCCCTCGCGCACCCCGGTCTCGATGCGTACCGTTCCGCCCTCGGCGCGGTTGGGGAAGCGCAGATGGTGCAGCGTGCCGATCGCCGGCAGGAAGCCTTTCGAGGCGTCCTCGGCGTAGATGCGCGCCTCGAAAGCGTGGCCGGAAAGCGTGATCTCCTTCTGGCTCTTCGGCAGCTTTTCGCCGGCGGCGACGCGAAGCTGCCATTCGACCAGATCGAGCCCCGTGACCATCTCCGTCACCGGATGCTCGACCTGCAACCTCGTATTCATCTCCATGAACCAGAAGCGGTCCGGCTTCAGCCCGTGCGAGGCATCGACAATGAACTCGATCGTGCCGGCGCCCGAATAGTGGATCGCCTTCGCCGCCTTCACGGCGGCATCGGTCATCGCCTTGCGCATTTCTGCCGTCATGCCGGGGGCAGGGGCTTCCTCGATCACCTTCTGGTGGCGGCGCTGCGCCGAACAATCGCGCTCGAACAGATGCACGGCGCCGCCATGATTGTCGCCGAACACCTGGATTTCGATATGGCGCGGCTTGTCGACATATTTTTCCACCAGCACGCGGTCGTCGCCGAAGGCGGCCTTGGCTTCGCGCCTTGCGGCGGCCAGCTCCTCGGCGAAGCGATCGGGGTCGTCGACCCGGCGCATGCCCTTGCCGCCACCGCCGGCGCGCGCCTTGATCAGCACCGGATAGCCGATCTCGCGGGCCTTGGAGGCGAGCACCACGATTTCCTGTGCCTCGCCGTGATAACCGGGCACCACCGGCACGCCGGCCTTCTCCATCAGCCGCTTGGCCGCGTCCTTCAGCCCCATGGCGCGGATCGAAGCGGAGGACGGGCCGATGAAGACGAGGCCCGCCGCATTCACCTGATCGACGAAATCCGGATTCTCGGAAAGAAAACCATAGCCCGGATGGATCGCCTCTGCGCCGGTCCTGATTGCCGCTTCGATGATGCGGTCGCCGCGAAGATAGCTTTCGCCGACGGGCGAGGGGCCGATATGCACCGCCTCGTCGGCCATCGCCGCATGCAGCGCGCCGGCGTCGGCATCCGAATAGACGGCGACGGTGGCGATGCCCATCTTCCGCGCGGTGCGGATGACGCGGGCCGCGATCTCGCCGCGATTGGCAATCAGGATTTTCCGGAACATCGACGCCTCCTTTTTCCCCTTCAAGGGGATAGAGGCTAACCGCCTAGCCGGCAAGCGCTGCGATCGCGCGGCGGTGCAGGTCGGTGGCGTAGGCGTCGAAGCAGCAGAAGATGACGCGCTCGGGCCGGTCGTTTTCCGCGAGGAAGGCCGCGACAGTGCGCACGGCGACATCCGCGGCTTCGAGCTTCGGATAGCCGTATATGCCGGTCGAGATCGCCGGGAAGGCGATGCTGGCGCAGCCATGCTCGAGCGCAAGTTCCAGCGAGCGGCGATAGCAGGAGGCGAGCAGTTCCGGCTCACCCTTCGCGCCGCCATGCCAGACCGGGCCGACCGTGTGGATCACATGCCGCGCCGGCAGGCGATAACCCTCGGTGATCCTGGCGTCGCCGGTGGCACAACCGCCGAGCCGCCGGCATTCGGCAAGCAGATCCGGTCCGGCGGCGCGATGGATTGCCCCGTCCACCCCGCCGCCGCCGAGAAGCGATGTATTCGCGGCATTGACGATCGCGTCGACCTCGAGCGTCGTGATGTCGGAGTGCACGACCGAGAGGCGGGTCTCAGGCATGGCTGGCCAGTTTTTTCCGTAAATCCCGAAAGCTGAAGGGCTTGCGGTATCGGTAATGTGCGATCGGTTCATGTCGTACTCCTATCCCTCCTGTCCTCCCTCATTCTTCTCCCTTGGGCGGGATGAAGGGCTGCTGGATTTCCCGAAAGACGGGCAGCGCCTCCATCCGCTCGGCGTGATCCTTGAGCGCCGGCAACCCGTCGAGTGGCTCGAACTCCGGATGTGCCTCGCGAAGATGCCTCAGCATGCACCCGACGGTGATATCGGCATGGCCGATACGGCCGCCGAACCAGTAATCGCCGCCGTGAGCCGCGCGTTCCTTCTCCAGTACGGCCAGCGCGCCCTTTATCTGGCTGCGGCAACGCTCCACCCATGGCGCCGAGACCGCGCCTTCGCCGTGCAGATTCTGCTCATAATAAAGCGCGACCGCCTTGTCGGAAATACCGGCGGCAAGCGAGGCAAGTTTCAGCGCCTTGTGCCGCGCCGGTTCTTCCTGCGGAAACAGGCGCTGGGCGGCCGGCATCCGCCCGTCGAGATAATCGAGGATGGCGAGGCTTTCGATGAGCACGCCACCGTCGTCCAGCACCAGCGTCGGTACCCGCAAGAGTGGATTGTAGGGCCTGATCTTTTCCGCATCGCCGAAGACCGACCAGGGGCGATGCTCGAAGGCGATGCCGTAAAGCCGCATTGCGATGGCGGTGCGACGGACGAAAGGGGAATCGAATTGGCCGATGAGGATCATGGGGACGTTCTCCGCAGGGCGCGCAAGCTGGCATGGCGGAGCGTACCGGACAAGGCGGACTGGCGGCACTTCCTGACAGGTGACGTCAGGAGCAATGCGCCGCGGCACCACCCGAAGCCGGTGACGCGGCGAACGGAATTCTGTATCGACGCCGGATGGAACATGCGCAGCCTGCGGGGAAACAATTGAACAAGCTGATTGCGGCACTTCTGCTTCTGGCGCCATTCCTGCCGCACCCGGCATCGGCGCAACAGGTGCGGGCGGCCGAGAAACTCGTGCCCTATGCGGTGTCCGGCTCCTCGGCCATCGAACTCTACCGCTCGATCGGCGAGCACGGGCCGAAATCGCGAAACGGCCGCGCCATCGCGCTCACCGACTACCGGCTGACCTGGACGCGGAAATACGTGCCCGAAGGTGGCAATTGCCGGCTGACGACGGCCGTGCCACATCTGACGCTGATCACGCATCTGCCGAAACCTTCCGCCAGGCTGCCGGTGCGCACCGAGGCGCTGTGGAACACATTCATCGCCGGCATCACGGCGCATGAGCGGACGCATGGCGAGATCATCAAGGAGACGGTCGATGCCATCCGCTCCGCCACCGAAGGGCTAACCGTTTCCGACGATCCTTCCTGCCGGAAGATCCGCGCCGAGGTGACGAAACGCGTTGCCGCGCTCGCCGATGAAATGCGCAGGAAGAACCGGGAGTTCGATCAAGTCGAAATGGGTAAGGACGGCAATGTCCAGCAACTCATCCTGTCGCTGGTCAACGGCGACCGGGAATAGGCCGCTTCGCCATCGCCCTTACTGCATCTGCGGCTTCTTCAGCGCCGCCGCCCGGTCGATCGATTTCACGCGCAGCCACGTCTCGCGGCCGTCGCGCACGACCCTCAGCGGCAATTCGATGCCGGCCGGGCCGCTTGCCCAGATGCTTCGGTAGAAATCGGCGAGCCCGTTCACTTCCTTGTCCTTGACGTCGGAGATGATGTCGCCGCGCTTGAGCCCCGCCTTGTCGGCCGGGCCGTCATCGGCGACGCTCATCACCACCACCTCGCCATTATATTCCGCCGAGAAGGCGCCGAGCCACGGACGCGGCGGCTTGGCCACCGCCCCGCGCGTGACGAGATCGTCGAAGATCGGCGGCAGGAGATCGATCGGCACGGTCATGTTGATGTCCTCGACCGTCTCGCCCTGGCTCATCTGCAACCTGAGCGACCCGACCCCGAGCAGCTTGCCGTCGGCGTCGACCAGCGCCGCACCGCCCCAGGAAGGGTGCGCGGGCGCGGTGAAGATGGCGTTGTCGAGGAGATATTCCCAATAGCCGGCGAATTCCTGGCGCGCGACGATTTCGCCTTCCACCGCCCGGCCGGTGCCGTCGGCAAACAGGATCGGATCGCCGGCCTTGGCGCTGGCGGAATCGCCGAAGGCGAGCGCCGGCAGGTTAAGGTCGCCGAGCGCCTGCACGAGGCCGAACCCCGTCGTCTGGTCGTAGGCAAGCGCATGGCCGGGCACGACGATGCCGTCATGGCGCGTCAGCCACACCTCTTCGGCCTCGGTGATGAGATAGCCGATGGTCAGCACCAGCCCGTTCTCGCGGATCACCACGCCGCTGCCCTCGCGGCGCGTGCCGAGCGCATCGGCGGTATACGCGTCATCCGGAATGGTCGTACGAATGGCGACGACGGAGGGGCGGATCGGGTTGAAATTCATTTTCTGCACCGGCTTTGGCCGGGCGCGGAGGTTGCCTCGCGCCCGGAGGTTCCTTCTGTCCCTATAGATATGCCGGATCAGGCGATGCGCAAGGCGCTCGCGCCGGCCCGGCCAATGATTGCAAGCCGCGTATCGTGGTCGATCGTCAATCCCCGTCGGCCAGTTCGGCCCCGGGCAGATAGAGCATGACGGGCCGGATTTCATAGACCGCGGTCGGGTTGACGCGGCGCATCTCCCGCGCCGCCTCTATCGCCCCGTCGATCGAGGGATAATCGACCACGTAGAAGCCGAGCAACTGCTCCTTGGTCTCGGCGAACGGCCCGTCGATGACCATGTCACCGCCGGTGCTCCTCCCACGCAGGGTCCTGGCGCCTTCGGTTGGCCCGAGGCGCGCCGCCGGCCCGAGATGCTTCCCGGCCACCAGCCGATCGTTGATCTCAAGCAGATCGTCCATCAGCGCGGCGTCCGCCTCCTCGCTCCAGGTCTCGAAGGCATCATCGGCGTGATAGGCAAGGATGGCGTAATACATGGGCGACGGCTCCTTGGTTGGGGCAGGGGCATGCGAGAGCAATAATTACCCTGTCTCCGACTCGCAAACCACCTCACTCCGTGAGGTGGAGAGAAAGACGGAAGAGAAGGCCTTACCTCCCGATCGCCTTAAGATACCGCTCCGCCGAGCGTTCCACCGCCGCCTTGCCGCCGTGCTCGATCGTCCTTCCCTCAAAGGCGCCGTAGATCGCGTCGAAGGCGAAAGGGCGGACGGCGTCCACGATGCGGCCGATCTGCGCAGCCCCCAGCGGGATGAGGTTCGGATAGGAGTACATGAAGGAGACATGGCGCCGGTCGGGCACGACCTGGATCGTGTCGCCCGAGAAGAGCGCTCCGCGCCCGCCCGAAGGCCACGGGCAGTGCAGCACCGACGCGCCCGCGAAATGGCCGCCGCAGCGGATCATGGTCGCGGCGCCGAGCGAAAGCCGCTCGCCCGACCAGAATTTGACCGCGCCCTCGTCACGCTGCACCCACTCCGCGTCGTCCTCGTGGATATGCACCGGCACGCCGCCGAAAGCGGCGCTCCATTCCGCTATGCAGGAATAATAATGCGGGTGCGAGATGGCGATATGGGCAAGCCCGCCGAGCCCCTCGATTCGCCGCACCGTCGCCTCGTCGATCAGGCTGACGCAGTCCCACAATATATTGCCGTCAGGATGCAGGATGAGAAAGGCGCGCTGCGCGATGGCGAAAGCCGGCCGAATCTTCAGGCTGAAAAGCCCCTCTGCCTCTTCCGTCCAGCCGATTTCACGGTCACGCCCAAGCGCCGCCATCTCCGTCCAACTCTGCCCGCCCGCCGGCACATACTGCCGCTCGTCCTCGCAGATCGGGCAGGCGATGGGCGGCTGGGTGCTCTCCGGGAATTGCGTGCCGCAGGTGGCGCATATGAAAAGGGGCATAGTTGGGTACCTTAGGGTGACTGCATCACTGTTTGAAGCAGTTCTCGCGATGCCATTGCAGGAAGTGCGGGGCAGGGCGCTGCGAAACCCGTTGTGGCGCCAGCGCGTGGCCGGTGCGATTAATCATAGCGCGAACACCCTCCTGATCGTTGAGCTGTCGCGACACGAGGATTTCCAAATCGTCGGCGAGACCAACTAGGCCACGGTCGAACATCCAGTGCATCGTGCCTGAAAGTGCAATGCCGTTGGTCAGGATGTCCGGCCCGTTTGCCGTCACCGGCCGGATATGCGCTGCCTCGACTTCGGCGCGGCCCCCGCCATTGATCAGCTTGAGGCCGGTCACCGCACAACGCTGATCGTAGGCTAGGAGCACGACCCGACGAAAGACGCGGTCGCGTATAATGCGCGAGGTCAGGGTGGTGATGCGCTCGCGCTCCTCCTCGTGGAAGAAAGGAGATTGTTCTTCCTGAAATCCAGCTGCGGCCGCTTCGTCAACGCGCGGCAGCAGGACGTCATGTTCGTTGAGGCCCGCTTCTACGATGCGGCGGAAATCAGCAGGCGAAAGCGGTCGAACCGCCGATTGGGCGCGACCGGAAATCCGGCCCTCCTCGTTCAATACGCCGCGCTCGATAACGCCGTCCGCCCCGCTGAAAGGCACGGGATTGGGAAAATCGAGATAGGTGCCTGGTTCGATGATCGCGAGATACATGTCCAACGTTCCGGGGTCCGGGATGACCTGTTGCACCTTGGCAACGGCAAAATAGCCGCGAGTCTCCCGCACCTTGCTCGGCTCCAGATACACGATCCAGTCGCCAACGCAGGTCCCGACCCGGCCAAGATATTGTGGCGGGAACTGATAGCGCTCGGCCGGACTGTCGTCGTAGATCGAGTCGGAGCGATGGATGAAAATGCCGAAAGCCATTCCTACATCCTGAACACCCCGAACTTCGTCTCCTCAACCTCTGCGTTCAGCGCCGCTGACAGGCTTAGCGCCAGCACCTCGCGCGTTTTGGCCGGGTCGATGATGCCGTCGTCCCATAGGCGGGCGGAGGAATAGAGCGGGTGGCCTTCGTGTTCGTATTTCATGAGGATCGGCTTCTTGAATTTCTGCTCTTCCTCGGCGGTCCATGTGCCCCCCTTGCGCTCGATGCCTTCGCGCTTGACCAGCGCCAGAACGGTCGCGGCCTGTTCGCCGCCCATGACGGAGATGCGGGCGTTCGGCCACATCCACAGGAAGCGGGGCGAATAGGCGCGGCCGCACATGCCGTAATTGCCGGCGCCGAAGGAGCCGCCGATGATGATTGTCAGTTTCGGCACGCGCGCGGTCGCCACCGCCGTCACCAGCTTGGCGCCGTCCTTGGCGATGCCGCCGGCCTCGTACTTTTGGCCGACCATGAAGCCGGTGATGTTCTGCAGGAAGACAAGCGGGATCTTGCGCTGGCAGCATAGCTCGATGAAATGCGCGCCCTTCTGTGCGCTTTCGGAGAATAGCACCCCGTTGTTGGCGATGATGCCGACCGGCATGCCATGGAGATGCGCGAAGCCGGTGATGAGCGTCGTGCCGTAATTCGCCTTGAACTCGTCGAGCTCCGAGCCGTCGACGATACGCGCGATCACCTCGCGCACGTCATAGGGCTGGCGGATATCGGCAGGGATGATTCCGTAGATCTCGCGTGGATCGTGAAGCGGTTCTCTCGGTTCGCGAAGGGCAAGCCCTATCGTCTTCTTCCGATTCAGGTTTTTGACGATGCGCCGCACAATCGCCAGCGCGTGCGCGTCGTCCACCGCGTAATGGTCGGCCACGCCCGACTGGCGCGTATGGAGGTCGGCGCCGCCGAGGTCCTCGGCGGAAACCTCTTCGCCGGTCGCCGCCTTCACCAGCGGCGGGCCGCCGAGAAAGATGGTCGCCTGTTTGCGCACCATGATGGATTCGTCGGCCATCGCCGGCACATAGGCGCCGCCGGCCGTGCACGAACCCATGACGCAGGCGATCTGCGGGATGCCGGCCGCCGACATGTTGGCCTGGTTGTAGAAGATGCGCCCGAAATGCTCGCGGTCGGGAAAAACCTCGTCCTGGTTGGGCAGGTTCGCTCCGCCGGAATCGACCAGGTAGATGCAGGGAAGATTGTTCTGCGCCGCGATCTCCTGCGCGCGCAGATGCTTCTTCACCGTCACCGGATAGTAGGTGCCGCCTTTCACCGTCGCGTCATTGACGACGATGACGCATTCCGTTTCCTCGATGCGGCCCACCCCGGCGATCATGCCGGCTCCGGGGATATCCTCGCCATACATGCCGTGAGCCGCGAACTGGCCGATCTCGAGGAAGGGCGAGCCGAAATCCAGAAGCTGCGCCAGCCGCTCGCGCGGCAGGAGTTTCCCGCGGGAAACGTGGCGCTTTCGCGATTCTTCCGAGCCGCCCTGTTCGACCGTCACTGCCTTCCCGGCGATGTCGGCGACCAGTTCGCGCATCTTCTCCGCATTGGCCTTGAAGGCGTCGGAGGAGGAGGACACGGAGGAGGTGAGGGCAGGCATGAAATCTCCAATCTAGACGCCGCCGTCCGGCGCTGGAAATCAACGAATGAGTTCGACCTTACAGGGCAGGTCAAGTTCGGCCCAGACGCGATCGGCGGTAACGACCGTCGCGCCGTGCTTGATGGCGGTTGCGATGCAGGCCCGATCGCCGATCGACAGGCCACGACTGCGCGTTTTGGCCCGTATCACGCCCACGACACGAGCGAGATCAGCGTCGAAATCGACGAATTGAACCTCTTTGCCCATCAGGAACCGCTCCGTCTTGTCGGCGGGTATTCCTTTGTCCTCGGCTCGGGAAAAGACTTCGGCGAGATTGACGCTGGAAACCATCGCATTCGCAATGTTTGCACTGGCGATCTCCGCACCGGGTTCGCTCAAAATGATCGCCAGCAAGGCAGAACTGTCGTAGACGTAGACGGTCATTTTTTCTGTTTGCGCGCCGCCGCGATTTCCTCTGCTTCGCGCTCCAGCCGATCGAAGCGTTCGTCCACTCGCCGCGCCTCCTCCCGGCGGTCGGCGATGAATGCGTCGACTTCATCGACGCCCGGCCGTTTGTGCTGCCGTGCCAAAGCCTGGATTTGGCGCAGTACCACCTCTGGCGAGACGATCCGGAATTCGCCGTTTGCGACCTCGGCCGTCACCGTGTCGCCGGGCTTGACCAGCATCGCGGCCCGCATTTCCGCGGGGATCACGATGCGGCCGGCGCCGTCGATCTTGAGCCGTGCATAATCGACGGATCGAAGGCCGCTGTCGTCGTGTTCGAATGGCCGTGGTTCTTCGGCGAGGTCTTTGCGGGTAGGCATGGAAATGCCTCCTGTCATTGCTCCATCAATATGGCATTCATGATCAAAAATGGCAAATAGAGCGCCGCCTGCCATTTACGCCGATTCCCCCATCATCTCCCGTCCGATCAGCCAGCGCCTTATCTCGCTCGTGCCCGCGCCGATCTCGTAGAGCTTGGCGTCGCGCAGGAGCCGCCCGGTCGGATAGTCGTTGATGTAGCCGTTACCGCCGAGCATCTGGATGGCGTCGAGAGCGGTCTGGGTGGCGCGCTCGGCGGCGTAGAGGATGCAGCCGGCCGAATCCTTGCGCGTCGTCTCGCCGCGGTCGCAGGCGGACGCCACGGCGTAGACATAGGCGCGGCAGGCGTTGAGCTGCGTGTACATGTCCGCCATCTTGCCCTGGACGAGCTGGAAGTCGCCGATCGCCTGGCCGAACTGGCGCCGTTGCTGCACGTAGGGTACGGCGACGTCGAGGCACGCCGCCATGATGCCGAGCGGGCCGCCCGATAGCACCACGCGCTCGTAGTCGAGCCCCGACATCAGCACCTGGACGCCCTTGCCTTCCTCGCCCAGAACGTTCTCGAAAGGCACCTCGACATCCTCGAAGACGAGTTCGCCGGTGTTGGAGCCGCGCATGCCGAGCTTGTCGAGCTTCTGCGCGACGGAAAAGCCCTTCATCTCACGCTCGATCAGGAAGGCGGTGATGCCGCGCGACCCCATTGTCGGTTCGGTCTTTGCGTAGACGACGAGCGTGGAGGCGTCCGGCCCGTTTGTGATCCACATCTTGTTGCCGTTCAGCACGTAGCGATCGTTCTTCTTGTCGGCGCGAAGCTTCATCGACACCACGTCCGAGCCGGAGCCCGGCTCCGACATGGCCAGCGCCCCCACTGCCGTGCCGGCACACAACCCCGGCAGGTATTTTCCCTTCTGCTCGGGCGTGCCCCAGCGGTTGATCTGGTTGACGCACAGGTTGGAGTGCGCGCCGTAGGATAGGCCGACCGCCGCCGAGCCGCGCGAGATTTCCTCCATGGCGATCACATGCGCCAGATAGGTCATGCCCGAGCCGCCATAATCCGGGTCGGCGGTCATGCCGAGCACGCCTATCTGCCCGAGCTTTTCCCACAATTCGGTCGGGAAATCGTTCTTGCGGTCGATCTCCGCCGCCTTCGGCGCGATCTCGTCGCGCGCAAAGCGGCGCACCAGGTCGCGCAGTGCTTCGATGTCCTCGCCGAGGCCGAAATTCATCGAATAATCATACATCTGCCTTCTCCCGCTCTTTTGTCGTCGTTGTTTTCTTGCCCACCAGGCGCAACGTCATGCCGAGATAGGTTTCCGCCACTTCCTCCACCGAAAGCCGTTCGTCCGGCCGGAACCAGACGATGACGCCGGTGATCATCTGGATGATCGCCATAGCCGTCAGCGCCGGCTCCTCGACCGCAAACGAGCCGTCCTCCGCCCCGTCGCGCAGAATACGGCGCAGTTCCTTTTCATAGGTAGAGCGCAGCTTCAGCATTGCGGTCAGCCGCTCGCGCGACAGGCTTCTCAACTCCATGTTCGACACATGGGTCGAATGGCGCCGTTCGACATGGAAACGGATATGGTTGCGGACGAAAGCGGAAAGCCGCGCCGCCGGAGCGGGGGAGGCGGGGCGCGCCTTCTCCCACGCCGCCAGCAGCCCCTCCATATGCTCGCGCATGAGCGTGAAGAGAAGATCCTCCTTGGTCGGGAAATAGCGGTAGAGCGCGGCCGCCTGCACACCCACTTCGGCAGCGAGCTGGCGCATGGTCACAGCGTCGTAGCCGTGCCGCGCCATCAAGGTGAGCGCCGCTTCACGCAGCGCCGCTTCGGTGCGTCCGCCATCGGAGCCCGTGGTCCGGGCCATGATCGAATATCCTCCGAAGAATAGAATAAAACAAACGTTCAATTAATTCAAGGCATGGAATGCCGTTATGCAGAGGAGTGAAAATCGGTTGAATCCGACGTGGGATGCGGCAGATTGAGAGGATACGATAGAATAATGGACCCAGATCGATGAATACCGACCGGAGGGCCGTGCTTGCCAGGATCGAAGGCCGTGTCCAGGGTGTAGGCTTTCGTGCCTGGACCCTTCGCGAGGCTCAGGCTCTCGGACTTGCCGGCTGGGTACGCAACGAGGCGGACGGTTCGGTCGCGGCGCGCATCGAGGGGTCACAGAAAAACATCGACCGGATACTTGAAAGGCTCCGGATCGGCCCGCCAGGTGCGGCGGTGACGAAAATTTCCTGCAAGCCCTCGGTGCCGGAGGCTATGGGCAGCAGCTTCAGGATTACCCGATAGCTGTCAGGTCAATCGCGTATGCCGAAATGTCCCCCACTCCGTCCCGCTTCGCGGGCCACCTCTCCCCCGCTTTCATGGGGGCGAGGAAGGGAGCCAAGCTTTGCGGCCGAGTCTTCCTCTCCCCCGTCGATCGGGGGAGAGGTGGATCGGCGAAGCCGAGACGGAGTGGGGGTCGAACCTCATAAGGCGATAGTCTTGCAGTAGCCAGTTCCGTGCGCGCTGGAAACTTGCCGCGACTGTAACCGCCTGCTTCCGGCGCCCTAATCGTTCTTGTAAAGCATCCAGCCCTTGCGGAACTCGCCCTTGGCGAGTGAGGAATGCAGGGTCACGCGATTGCGCCCGCTGGTCTTGGAGGCATAAAGCGCCCGGTCGGCCTTGGCGTAGAGATCATCGGGCGATCCCGCCTCCGATGCCATGCACATTCCCATGGAGACGGTGATCGGGCCGCAGGGCTCGCCGGTTTGCAGGCTTGAATGGTCGCAGCGCTCGATGGCCATGCGCACCTGTTCGGCGAGTTCGGCGACGATCCGTTCGTCACCGTTTCTCGTGATCAGCGCGAACTCCTCGCCGCCGGTACGCGCGACGAAAACGCCGCTCGGAACGATCGCCCGCAGGATGGCGGCGACGTTCTGGATGATGTGGTCGCCGGTCGGATGGCCGTAGCCGTCGTTGATACGCTTGAAATCGTCGATATCCGCAATGATCAGCGAAGCGGGCAGCGTCCTCTTGCCGTTTGCGTAGATGCCCGTCAACGCGTTGTCGAAGGCGCGGCGATTGTGGATTTGGGTAAGCGGGTCGGTGTCGGCCAACCGCTTGTATTCCTCCAGCGTGGACTTGACCTGTTCGAGTTCGGCCGACTTGTCGGCCATGGAGCGCGCGATCTGCCTGCCATGGTCTATGGTGGTGCCGGTGGCAGTCGCCATGACGCCGACGATCCGGGTCAGAAGCTCCTTGGTCAGCGCCGTCCTGTCGCCGATGCCCGAGGAAGTCTCGTCGAGGAACTTGCCGTAGCTTTCCAGCGATTTGCGCTCCTTCAGGAGCAGCAGCATCACCTCGTCGATCTTGCCGGCGATTTCGTTACGGGCGCTTTCCACGATATCTTCGCCGCGACCGCGTCCCAGATGTTTCGCGCCGATATGGTCGAGCCTGGCCTGGGTCGCCCCGGTGCCCAAATCGATGATATCGGCGATCAGTTCATGGTTGGTGCCCGTATAGGCCTCGTAGAAAAGCTCGTAGTTGCGGGGAAGGCCGGGAATGCCCATCTGGCGCAGCGTCAGCGCGATCTTGCTGGCGATATCGAGCGGGCGCGCGCCCGGCGCTTCCGACGGCTGCATGCGATTACGTGCCCCCTCCGGCGCCTGACGAGCGCCGGTCCATTGGCATTCGCTGCCGTGCCCGCCTGGGCGCGGAGATGCCAAGCCCCTGCTTAATTCAACTTAAAGCGGTATTCCTAACGCTGCGTTAATCACCGCCCCCAGTGCAATGCGGGGTGGCTGCGACGAAAGATCGGCGTTTCGGCGCCTCAAAAGCGTACTCAATGGACTTTGTCCAATAAAATAGTGGACTTTGTCCATCGATTAGGTAGTTTCCTCTCATATCACCATGGAGAGGACGATGGACGAGACATTTGCCGCCGAAATTGCCGATGTGCGTCGGTTCAACCGGTTCTACACCCGCACGGCCGGCTTCCTGAACGAGACGCTGACGCAGAGCCCGTTCACGCTTGTCGAGGCGCGCATCCTGTTCGAACTCGCGCACGGTCCGTCTCCCTTCGCGACCGACATCGGCCGCGAACTGGGACTCGATCCGGCCTATCTCGCCCGTATCCTGAAGCGGTTCACGGCGTCCGGGCTGCTCCTTGCCAGGCCGGACGAGGCCGACCGTCGCCGCCGCCATCTTAGCCTGACAGCGAAGGGACGAGACGTGATGGCGGATTTGTGGGCCAAGGCCGACGCGGATATCGGCCGCATGCTTTCGCCGCTTGGTCGCGCGGATCGGCGGCGGCTCACCGCCGCCATGGCCGGGATCGAAAGGATACTCGGCCCGAAGGGGCAGGGGAGCGGGATCACGATCCGCCCGCACCGCGTCGGCGACATGGGTTGGATCGTCCACCGCCAGGCCATACTCTATGCCGAGGAATATGGATGGGACATCGGCTATGAAGGGCTGATCGCCGGGATCTGCTCCGACTTCGTGCTGAACTTCAAGCCGGGCAAGGAATATTGCTGGGTCGCCGAGCGCGACGGCGCCATCGTCGGCTCGGTCTTCCTCGTCCGCAAGGACGACGAGACGGCCAAGCTGCGCCTGCTCTATGTAGAACCTTCGGCGCGCGGCCTTGGCATCGGCCGGCGGCTGGTGGATGAATGCATCGCGATGGCGCGCGCCTCAGGCTATCGCAAGCTCGTCTTGTGGACCAACGACGTGCTGACCGCCGCCCGAAAAATCTACCAGAAAGCCGGCTTCATGCTTGTCGAGGAAGAGCGCCACCACAGTTTCGGCAAGGACCTCATCGGGCAGAATTGGGAACTGGAGCTTTGAGACTGTAAGCATCTGCATTTCTGCCTCGAAGGACGCATTGCCGGCCAGTAGCTTCAATTTCCCCGCGCGTCGGCAAGCGCGCCGGGGAACTCCTCGGCGAAGATGGCGATCTCGTCCTCGGGACCGCAGCTTACGCGGATGGCGCGGTCGAGCCCGGCCGCCATCGACTTCCGGACGAACACGTCGCGGGCGATGAGCGCGTTCATCACGGCGAGCGCATAGGTGCCGTCGCGGCCGCAATCGATCGAGACGAAATTGGTGGCCGAGGGCAGTGCGGTCAGGCCGTTGTCCCGTGCGATCCCGGCGATGCGGGTGCGGCAATCCGCGATCTTCTTCAGCACCGCCTGGAGATAGGCCTGGTCCGCCAGTGCCGCGAGGCAGGCTTCCTGCGTCATCCGCGACATGCCGAAATGATTGCGCACCTTGTCGAATGCGCGGACCATTTCCGTCTCGCCGACAGCGTATCCGCAGCGCATGCCGGCAAGGCCATATGCCTTGGAGAAGGTTCGCATGCGCAGCACGTTCGGCCGATTGGTGTCGATGGGCGGCAGCACCGAGGCCGGCGCCATCTCGCCATAGGCTTCGTCCAGCACCAGAAGCGTGGTTTCGGGCAGCGCTTCGATGAAGCGCGTGATCTCGCCGGCTTCCCACCAGCTTCCCATCGGATTGTCCGGATTGGCGAGATAGACGAGCGGAGCATTCTCGCGCTTTACGGCGTCGAGCAGCGATTGCAGATCCTCGCGGTCATTGACATAAGGCACGGCGGCGAGGCGGCCGCCGAAGCCGGCGACGTGATAGTTGAATGTCGGATAGGCGCCGAGCGAGGTCACCACCGGCATGCCGGGCTCGATCAGAAGCCGGACGATCAGGCCGAGCAGCCCGTCGATCCCTTCGCCGACGACGATGTTTTCCGGCTTCACGCCATGATGCGCGGCCAGCGCCGTCTTGAGGTCGTGGTTTTCGGGGTCGCCATATTTCCACATCTCGCCGGCGACGGCGGCCATGCGCTCCATCACCCTGGGCGAGGGGCCGAAGCCGTTTTCGTTGGCGCCGATGCGCGCGCGGAAGGGCCGGCCGCGCTGCCTCTCCTGCGTTTCCGGCCCGACGAAGGGAACCGTCGCAGGCAGAGACTGGGCAAGCGTGGTGAGGCGCGGACGATCGGGCATGATGGAGGTTCCGTTGGCAGGCGGCGGATACGTAGCGGGAAAGGCAGGGGCGGGCAATCATGGAAATAGGCAGGGCAAAGCCCTGAACTCGGGTTAACGCGGATGCTCGACCCCCGCAATTCGTTAACCCGAGTTCACAGCCGTGATAGGCAGGGAACGGCTGGATCCGGTGTCCTGAATTGTCGGCAGGCAATGCGCCGCGCTAGATAGGCGGTATGAAACAGCATCGTTTGCAGGAAATGCCCGATTGGCCGCAGGGCACGATCTTCACGGTCGGCCATTCGACGCTGTCGCTGGAAAGCTTTGTCGAGCTTTTGCATGCGTATGGGATCGAGCGCCTCGCCGACATCCGCACCATACCGCGCTCGCGCCGCAACCCGCAGTTCAACGCCGATACGCTTCCCGCCGAACTGACCATGCAGGCCATCGAATACCAGCCGATGCCGGAATTGGGCGGTCTGCGCCATGCCCGCAAGGATTCTCCCAACATGGGCTGGCGCAACGACAGCTTTCGCGGCTACGCGGACTACATGCAGACCCCGGCCTTCGCCGATGCGGTCGAGGCGCTCGTCAAGGCCGGCCGGGAGAGGCGCGTAGCCATCATGTGCGCGGAAGCCGTGCCGTGGCGCTGCCACCGCTCGCTGGTAGCCGACGCGCTTATCGTGCGCGGCGTTCCGGTCGTGGAAATCCTGTCGGCAACGAACTGGCGGCCACACAAGCTGACAGACTTCGCGGCCGTCGACGGCCTCTCCATCACCTATCCGCCGGAGCAGCAAACGCTGCTGTAGCGTGCGCTCTTATTCCGAGGCCGGATCGAGCGTGTCGAGCATCAGCGCCGAATGCGCATAGGCGCCGCCGGCGCGCATTTCGGACGCCACCCAGACCGCTTCCATCAATTCCTGCGGCGTTGCGCCGGCGCGCGTCGCGGCTTTTGTGTGCCCCTTGATGCAGTAGGGGCACTGCGTGACATGGGCGACCGCCACCGCGATCAACTGCTTGGTCTTGGCCGATAGCGCGCCCTCGGCGAAAACCGCCTTCGAAAACGCCTGGAATGCCGCCTCTGCCTCCGGGGCAAGCTCGCGGCGCTTGGCGGCGATCTCGCGAGTGGCTTTCGGGTAAAGTGTGTCGCTCATTTGAATGGAATCTCCTGTCATGGCGCAGCCTCTCTCAGGCTCGCGCCGCGGCTCCTGCATAACTGCGTGCGGCTTCGCGTAAAGCGCCTCGACGCCGAATCAGGTGAGCCACATGACGAAGACCATGCCGATGACGATCATCACCAGCCCGCCGATCAGCATGGGAAGGAGCGTGCTGTCCTGGTCCGTCCCGGACGGGATATATTGGGGTCCGTTGTCTTTTCCGCTTTGCTCTTTGCGATCGTCCATGATCGTTCTCCGGATTCTGCAGGTTCCGGGCCGGTTGCCGTCGTAAAGGGCGGCGTCGGCACGAAGGGAAGGCGCATACATTTCTTATCAACGATAGTTGGGCCATTAAGATGCATTGTCAATTCATCTTTTTAAAGTGCGACCATGCGCAGCGCCGGATCGGCATGGTTGCAAAACATATACCAAAAGAGCATCTTTGGAAGCGAACCGCCAGATCGGCGGCGAGGATTGCGGATGCGACTGACAGATTTTTCCGACTATTCGCTGCGCCTGCTCATGTATGCCGCAGCTCGAACCGACCGGCTGATCACCATCGAGGAGACTGCCGAACTCTACGGCATTTCGCGTGCGCATCTGATGAAGGTCGCCAACCAGTTGACCCGCGCCGGTTTCCTGAAGGCGGTCAGGGGGCGTTCCGGCGGGCTCCAGCTTGCCATGCGCCCGGAGAGCATCCGGCTTGGCGATGTGCTGAGGGTGACGGAGCCGGATTTCGCGCTGGTCGAATGTTTCCGGGGCAAGAATAATTGCCTCATCACACCGTGCTGCCGTTTGCGCGGCATCCTGAACGAGGCGCTAACCGCATTCTCCGACACGCTCGACGGCTACACGCTTGTCGATCTTCTCCTTGCGCCGGAAGATTTCGGCATCCTGCCGGCGGCATAGGTTTGGAAGGGCAGGGGTCATGACCGCGACAGACAGGATCGGCGTGGTATCGGGAACACACAGCACGGCCGCTCAAGCCGCCATTGCCGCCTCGGTCGCTGCCTGGCGCGCGGCGGGGGCAAAGGTGGCGGGCGTCCTTTCCGAAGAACACGACCTGCCGGATCGTTCCTGCGGCGCCGGCTATCTGCGCGATATCGCAAGCGGCGAGCGCTTCGCCATTTACCGCGACATCCCGGCCGTGGCCAGCAGCGCCTGTCATCTCGATGCGGAAGGCGTGGAGGCGGCCTGTGCCGCCGTGCTGCGCCAGATCTCGGCAAGCGACCTCGTCGTTTTCAACAAGTTCGGCAAGCTGGAGGCGATGCATCAGGGATTGTGGCAGGCATTCGAAGCCGCCGTCACGGCTGGAAAGCCTGCGCTTCTCGCCTTGTCCGAAAAACATTCCGAAGCCTTTCGGGCCTTCGCCCCGGGCGCGGCATATCTGGCGCCTGATCGCACGGTCCTCGACCGCTGGTGGGGCGCCGTGCGCAAAAGACCGGCCGCCGGGGAACGGTGACCGCGTCTTGCCCGCCCCTCAGCGGACCGGCGCGTGGCGCAGCACGGTGAGATTTTCGCCGACCACGTTGCCGCTATTATCCACCACCGCCGTCCATGCGCGGTTGCCGCAGCGGACTGTTAGCCGCTGCCGGCCCTCGTCCTCGCCCATCCCCTGCTCGACCGAGCTCCTGACATGTCCAGACTGAACGAGATGGCGGAAGCGTTCGGCGCTCAGCCCGAAGCGTTGCGCCAGAAGCGCCGGATCGAGAACGAAATCGCCTTCGCCGTCGCGTTCCAGCCTGGTTGCCGTGCTGGATGATCGTGTGACTTGCCCGGGCATTGATGTCGCGCGTTCGCGCATCCTCTTTGCGATAACATAGATTGACAATATATGTTTTAGCCGGGCATTTATGCAAGCGAATGGAAGGCCCGCGCCGCATGGACAGGGAAACAATGAACGAGAACAACGACCCGAGCCGAAACTACGATCCGGCCAACCGCAAGGCGATCCTGCTCGACGGCGTTCCGCTGCCCGACATGCTGGACGAACGGATGATCCACGACGTCGTGCACGGCTTTTACGACAAGATCCGCACCGACGAACTGCTCGGGCCGATTTTCAACGGCACGATCGACGACTGGCCGCACCATCTCCAGAAGATGTGCGATTTCTGGTCCTCCGGCTTCCTGCGCTCCGTGCGTTACACCGGACAGCCGCTCCAGCCGCATCTCATCATCCCGGACATAGGCGAGGAGCATTTCCGCCGCTGGCTGACGCTGTTCCGCGCCACGGTGCACGCGATCTGCCCGGAGTCGGTGGCGGATTTGTTCATGAACCGCGCGATCCGCATCGCCCATTCCTTCCGGCTGGCGCGCGCCTTCCATCACGGCGAAAGCACGCTCGGCATCTGCCCGATCCTCGAGGATTCGCTGTGAGCCGGAACGATGATACTCTTGCTCGAGGGAAACGGAAACCGGAATGGCTATTCCGCGCGTGAAGCCCGGCCGCTACCCGGCCATCCTTTCCTACGGCTTCCGGCCCTTTTTCCTCGCCGGCACGCTTTATGCGGGGCTGGCGATCCTGTTCTGGCTGCCGCTGTTCTACGGTGACGTCCATACGTTGAGTGCCTTCTCGCCGATCGACTGGCACGTGCACGAAATGCTGTTCGGCTATCTCGCCGCCGTCATCACGGGCTTTCTCCTGACCGCGATCCCGAACTGGACGGGCCGGCTGCCGGTGCAGGGAATGCCGCTTCTGGCTTTGGCGCTTTTGTGGCTGGCGGGGCGCTTTGCCGTCTTCTTCTCTGCTGACATCGGCTGGCTGATCGCGGCAATCGTGGACTGCGCCTTCCTGTTTGCGGTGGCGGCCGCGGCCGCAACGGAAATCGTCGCCGGCCGCAACTGGCGCAATCTCAAGGTGCTCTTGCCGGTGACGGTGCTGTTTGCCACGAATGCGGCCTTCCATCTGGAGGCGCGTTTCGAGGGCGTCACCGACATCTCGCGCCGTCTCGGCCTCGCCGCGGCGATCGTCCTGATCATGATCGTCGGCGGCCGCATCGTGCCGAGTTTCACCCGCAACTGGCTGGTGCGGGAGAATCCGGGCCGGCTGCCGGCGCCGATCGGCCGCTTCGATGCCGTTTCGATCGGGGTTTCGGTGCTGGCGCTCCTGGCCTGGGCGTTCTTTCCCGATAAGGCTACGACCGGCGCGATATTAATCGTGGCTGCGGCGATGACGGCGATACGGCTTGCCCGCTGGGCCGGCTACCGTACATGGCGCGATCCGCTGGTGCTGATCCTGCATGTCGGCTTCGCCTGCGTGCCGATCGGGCTGTTCCTTGCCGGGCTGGCGGCGCTTGCGCCGGAGCTTGTGACGCAAGCAGCCGGCCTCCATGCGCTCGGCGTCGGCGCGATCGGCACCATGACGCTCGCCGTCATGACCCGCGCCACGCTCGGCCATACCGGGCGCGATCTCAAGGCCGATACCGGCACCTGCCTGATTTACGCCGCCGTCCTCTTGGCGGCGCTGTCACGCGTCTGCGCTGCTTTCGTTCCCGACGCGCCGATGCTGCTCGACGTCTCGGCCGGCCTGTGGGCGGCGGCGTTCCTCGGTTTTGCCGCTCTCTACGGACCGATGGTCATGCGGCCGCGCGTGGCGGCGCGCCAACCCAACCGCCCAGCTTCATGAAAGAAGCAAGCGGGCGGCGGGCAAAGCTATGAGTGTCTGGGCAAGGGGCGGGGACGGATCCGGTCAGGCGGGCCGGATGCGTCGAAATTTGCCGGGCGGACGTGAAACTGTGGCTGAGCCCACGGCACTGTTGATTGTCGCGCCGCTTTTCTTTATCCAGCGCCGTACCGGAGAGGTGGCCGAGTGGTCGAAGGCGCTCCCCTGCTAAGGGAGTAGGCTCCAAAAGGGCCTCGTGGGTTCGAATCCCATCCTCTCCGCCACCCATAAGCAATTGATATTGTTGATATAATTTCTTGGAGTCCGAGATTTGCGCCGGCTTGGGCAAGCAGGATGTGCGCTGGCGCGGCTGAAGCCGCGCCAGCGACCGGGTTACAACGCGGCGCCTGCAAGCTTTTCCGTCAGAGTTTGCCGGTCGTCGGCGGATTTGAGACGGATCGTCATGCTCTCGCTCTTGACGGGGACCTGAGGCGGCAGGCTCACCTCTATTTCCGGCGTATGCTGCGAGACCCATTGCTTGAAGCGGGGCAGCTTGTTGGGGCCGCTTATGGGGAATGTGTAGCTGTATTTGAAGGTCATCGGGATCAATCCGTGGAAAGGGCGGCCGGTGGCGGGCGCGCGCAAAGGCAAGCGCAGCAGTCGCGGCGGGCGCACAATAATTTTCTGATGCGGTGGATTCGCTATCCTGGCGCCGCTCTTGCTGTCGCAGGTAGCAGCGCCAGGCGATCAGCCGATTTGAAGGCTGCCTTTGCGGACAATGAAGAGGGCAAAGGAAAGAGCGTACATGGCCGATATGTTGGCGTGTCGGCGGGGATTGTCAAACCGGCATGGGCGGGCAGTTCGCCGCACGTGCCGGGAGGCGATGATCGGCGGCGTGAAAATGGTGCGCTCGGCAGGACTTGAACCTGCAACCTACGGATTCGAAGTCCGTTGCTCTATCCATTTGAGCTACGAGCGCGGATCGAAACATGCCGGGCGGCCTAAAGCTGCTCCATCAACGCGGCGGCACCCGACGTCACGGCCTTGCCGGGGGTGTCCTCGATGTTCAGCGCTTTCACCGTCCCGTTCTCGACGATCATCGAGAAACGCTTCGTGCGGAGGCCGAGACCGCCCTTGGAGAGATCGGTTTCCAGGCCAAGCGCGCGGATGAAGTCGCCATTGCCGTCGGCGAGATAGAGGATTTTGCCCTCGCCGCCGGTAAACCTTGCCCAGGCGCCCATGACGTGGTGATCGTTGACCGCGATGACGGCTATCTGGTCGACGCCCCTGGCGATGATCGCATCGTGGTTTTCGAGATAGCCGGGCAGGTGGTTGTTGCTGCAGGTCGGCGTGAAGGCGCCGGGTACGCCGAACAGCACCACCTTCTTGCCGGCGAAGACGTCGGCCGTGGTCAAATCCTTCGCCCCGTCCTCCGTCATCGTCTTGAACGTCGCCTCGGGCAGCTTGTCGCCGGCCTTGATCGTCATTTCATTTCTCCTGGTTGAATATGCGCAGCGGACCGTACCCGAGCGCAATAATGGTTGCGTGTCGCTTGTCCAGTGTTTTGCTATCAGGGTAGCGACACTTCGCCCTCTACCGCGTCGCCGTTCTGGACCAGCGTATAGGCAGCCGAACTGCCCGAACCGTTGCCGTCCGGTCGCTCGTAGACCGGCACGGAAAAGGCCGCCTTGCCGTTCCTGTCGGCGAGCCGCGTGGGCGGACCGAAGGAATAACCTTGGGGCGCCGCCACGAAAAGCTCCGCGGCCCCGCCCGGCAAGGGAAGCTCCGCCGCCACCGCAAAGGCCTCCTTTTCCTGCGTAGCCTCGGCGAGCCGGAAGCCTGGTCGCGCCGGCTGGGGAACCGCCTCGAACGCCTGTGCCACGATTGCCGCGTCTTCCAGATTTGAAGGGTCTGCGCCCGGATCGAGCTTGAGTTCTGCCTGGAGCGGAATGCAGATCGTCTGGCAGATGCCGAGGAAGACGTGCGCGCCGATTTCTTCGGCCTTGCCGTCCGGCACCTTCAGGCGGACCGCGAAGCTCACCGGTGCCTCGTAGCCGTTCCAAACGGTTCCTTCCTCGCTAAAGCGCTTCGGCACCGGGTAGGCGACGCCGGCAAGCGAAGCCCCGGTAACCGAAATCGCGGGCGGGACGCCGGTGTCTCCGGGGTCGCGCCAATAGGTCTTCCATCCCGGCTTGAGATCGATCTGGAGGGCGGCACGCAGCATCCCGTCGGCATCCGGCACGCCTGCGGTGACGAGCCGCACCGCGCCGCCCTGCACGTCCGCCCAGGGGCTCGAAGAGGCGGTGGCGACGCCCGGTACCGCAATGGAAAGAGCGGATACAAGCAGAAAGGCAGGCAGGTTTCTCATGGCGCGACTTTGGTTTGGGCTTTTGCCGTTGGCAACGCCGGAAGCCGCCGGCTCCATCATTTTTCCGTGAATCGCCCCGACAAATCGTCTTTCGTCCGGCTTCCAACACCGGTCGAAAGGCGTTAGCCTTCGCGCATGGATCTGCACGACCTCAAGAGGAAGTCCCGCACGGCAGGCTATCTGGACGACCAGTTCCTGGTCGCCATGCCGGGCATGCTCGACGAGCGTTTTGCCCATTCGGTCGTCTATGTCTGCGCGCATGGCGAAGACGGCGCTCTCGGCCTCATCGTCAACCAGAAACAGCAGATGCGTTTTCCCGACCTTCTCGTCCAGCTCGGCGTCGTCAAGGAGAAGGAGGCGATCCATTTGCCGGTGGAGACGCGCGATCTCGTCGTGCGCCATGGCGGTCCGGTGGACAGGAGCAGGGGTTTCGTCCTCCATAGCGGCGATTTCGTCGTGGAATCGTCCATGCCGGTCTCCGACGCGGTGTGCCTTACCGCGACCGTCGACATATTGCGCGCGATTTCCAACGGCCGCGGCCCCGAACACGCGCTGATGGCGCTCGGCTATTCGGGGTGGGGCGCCGGCCAACTCGAGACCGAGATAGCGCAGAACGGCTGGCTGACCTGCCCGGCCGATCCGGAATTGCTGTTCGGCGACGAGATCGACGGCATGTATGACCGCATCCTCGCCTCGATCGGCGTGGACGTCGCGCATCTGAGCAGCGTCGCAGGCCATGCCTGAGGTCGAAGCCCGCCATAATGAGGCCGCCATAAGTTATTTATGGTGAAGCTGGTGCGCCCGGTGGCGGGTAGCCGGTAAAGGGAGAAGTCATATGTCCGCGCTCAGCAAGATTGCCATCGCCGCTCTCGGCGTCCTCGCCTACAAGAACCGCGACAAGATCGGCGGCATGTTGGGCGATCTCGGCGACAGTCTCGGCGTCACGCCGGGCTCTTCCGGCCCGTCCACCGGAGGCCTGGGCGACCTGCTCGACAGTTTCAAGCAGGCCGGCCACGGCGATGCGGCCGATTCCTGGGTGGGTACCGGCCCGAACAAGGCCATCGCTCCCGAGCATGTCGAGAAGGCGATCAGCCCCGAAGTGCTCGACCAGATCGCCCAGCAGACCGGCATGTCGCGCGCGGAAATCCTCGACAGGCTGTCGAAGGATATCCCCGACGCGGTCAACGCGATGACCCCCGACGGCAAGCTTCCGCCCGAACCGGCCGGCAAGGGGCCGTGGTCCGCGTAGGAAGCATCTGCGTGATGTCGGGCTGTGAGGCCTGGCGCACCAAAAACGTATCGAAGCCGGGCGCCCTCCCGCTCTACTCCGCCGCCCCCGATTTCGCGTGGGAGGCTGCGATTTCCTCCTTCAGCAGCCTGAGCATGGCCTCGGCTGGGCCGGGCGCGCCGAATGCGAAGCTTTGCACGAATTCGCAGCCCATCTCGCGTAGCTGGTTCGCATCCGCCTCGTTGGACACGCCTTCCGCCACCACGGCAAGCCCGAGTTCGTGCGCCATCCCGATGATCGACTTCAACAGCACCGGCCGCTTCGGGCTCGGATCGTCGATAAAACTCTTGTCGATCTTGATCGTGTCGAAGGGGAAGCGCGTCAGATAGGAAAGCGAAGAGTAGCCGGTGCCGAAATCGTCGAGCGACAGGCCGATGCCGAGCCGCTTCAGCCGCGACAGAACATGGGTGGATTGCTCCGGATTGTCCATGACGAGCGACTCGGTCAGTTCGAGCCGGAAGCAGCGCGGCTCGAGATTAGAGCGCGCTATGACGGAGCGCACGTCGGTGACGAGGTCGCGCCGCAGCAACTGGCGGCTGGAAAGATTGACGGAGACCGAGAGCGGCACGCCGCCGACCAGTTTCTGCCATCCGGCAAGGTCGTCCGCCGCCTGCTGCATGGCGAACAGGCCGAGCGGCACGATCAGCCCGCAACTTTCGGCGATCGGGATGAAGTCGGAGGGCGGTATCGTGCCGCGCTGAGGATTTTCCCAGCGCAGCAGCGCCTCGAACCCCGCGACCGAGCGGTCTTCAAGCCGCACGATCGGCTGGTAGACGAGCTTGATCTCGTGGCGTTCCAGCGCCCGCCTGAGGTCGGATTCCAGTTGCAGCCGGTCCGAACCGGCGGCACGGAAGGCGGGCCGGAAGGGTTCGATGCGGTCGCCGCCGAGCCTTTTCGCCTGATGCACGGCAAGTTCGGCGTCCTTGACCATGTCCTCGGCGCTCGCCTGCGTCCCCGTCCAGCTCACCAGCCCGATCGAGGCGGTGAGTACGATTTCACGTCTCGCGAAGGTGATCGGCGAGCGGATCGCGTGGTTGATCGCCTCCGCCACCGAAGCGATACGGGCCGGCTCGCTTTCCGAGAGCAGCATCAGCGCGAACTGGTCGCCGCCGAGCCGCGCCAGCGAATCGCGCGGCTTCAGGAGCCGGTGCAGCCGGCGCGCGATCGTCAGAAGGATCGTGTCGCCCGCCGAAATGCCGAGGCTGTCATTGACCTGCTTGAAGCGGTCGATGTCGATGAAATAGACGGTCGGGCGTACGCTCTCTTCCGTCCTCGCGATCGAGATCATCGCCTCCAGCCGGTTCAGGAAAAGCTCGCGGCTCGGCAGCCCGGTGAGGTTGTCGTGCACCGCGTCGTGCATCAGCCGCTCTTCGGCCTTTTTCTGTTCGGTCACGTCGGCGAGCGTGCCGACGCAGCGGATGATTTCGCCGTCCGACCCCATTACCGGCCGCGCCCTGAGTGTGAACCAGCGGTAGTGGCCGTCCGCGCCGCGCAGGCGCAGATTCTGCGATATCCTGCCGCGCTTGTGCTCCAGCACCACGTCGAGCGTCGTGCGGAACGTGTCGCGATCCTCGCTGTGGAGCAAAGGCAACCAGGTGCGCGCCGGGCCCTGGAGACTGCCGGACGGCAGGCCGAGCAGCCCGCTCACATCCGGTCGCGTCACCACGCGGTCGCGCGCCACGTCCCAGTCCCAGACGATGTCGCCCGAGCCGGTGATGGCAAGCGCCTGCCGCTCGAGATCGCTGAACAGTCCCTGATGCACGCCACCGCCCGCCAGCGCGTGCTGCATGACGGTGAAGCCGATGAGGAGCACGATCAGCACCAGGCCGCCGCCGAGCGCGGGCTGCACGATGTCGTTGTTGAGCGTCCCGGTGATGGCCATCCACGAGCCGCCGAGCCAGACCAGCACCATCAGCCAACTCGGGATCAGCATGATCGCCCGGTCGTAGCCGCGGAAGCTCAGGAAGGCGATAAGGCCGAGACCGACCACCGCGGTCGCTGCAAGCGAGATGCGGGCAAGCCCCGCCGCGATCTCCGGGTCGTAGACGGCGACGCCGGCGATCGCCGCCAGTCCCGCCATCCAGGCAAACACGCCATAGCTGAAATTGCCGTGCCAGCGGTTGAGGTTGAGATAGGCGAAAAGGAAGATCACGAAGGTCGTCGCCAGGCCGACTTCCGCCCCGGCCCGCCAGACCTGTTCGTTTCCGGGCGATATGGCGATGACTTTGGAAAGGAAGCCGAAATCGATGCAGATATAGGCGAGGACGGCCCAGGCGAGAGCGGCCGTCGCGGGGAACAGCGACGTCCCCTTGACCACGAACAGGATCGTCAGGAACAGCGCCAGAAGCCCGGAAATGCCGATGACGATGCCGCGATAGAGCGTGTAGGAATTGACCGTGTCCTTGTAGGCGTCGGGGGCCCACAGATAGATTTGCGGCAGCTTGGGCGCGGTCAGTTCGGCTACGAAGGTGACGACCGATCCGGGGTTGAGCGTCACCAGGAATACGTCGGAATCCGGGCTCGCCTGGCGGTCGAGGGCGAACCCTTCGCTGGGTGTGATCGCGGCGATGCGCTTGGTGCCGAGATCGGGCCAGATGATGCCCGATCCGGCGAGCCGGTAGTGCGGCGCCACGATCAGCCGGTCGATCTGCTGGTCGGTGGTGTTGGCGAGCGCGAAGACGGCCCAGTCGCCGCTGGCGTGCTTGTCCTTCGCCTCCACCTCGATGCGGCGCACGATGCCGTCAGCGCCGGGCGCGGTGGAAACCTGGAAATTGTCGCCCTTGTCACGGTAGATCTGGACGGCGCGGGAGAGATCGAGCGCCACGTCGTCACGCGAGATCTTGATCGGCTCCACGGCACGGGCTGGCAGGATCGCAAACAGTCCGATGAGCAGGACAAGTGCAAGGATCAATCGTTCGGGATGGAATCTTCGCACTTGATCCGTTCGCCTTCTCACGCGGAACTGCCGGGTCGCCCGATCGGGGCGGGGAAGTCGCTGGCAATCAGCGCGTAGAGATAGTGATCCTGCCAGCTTCCGTTGATCCTGAGATAGGATTTGAGAAGCCCTTCGCGCGTAAATCGGGCTTTTTCAAGCACCCGTATCGACCGCCTGTTGTCGGGAATACAGGCGGCTTCGATCCGGTGCAACCCGAGCGCGTCGAACGCATAGGGGATAACCAGATTGACCGCTTCGAGCATCAGGCCCTTGCCGGCGTAGCGTTCTCCGACCCAGTAGCCGATCTGCGCGGATTGGGCGACACCGTGACGGATATTGCCGAGCGTGATCCCGCCGGCAAGCGTGCCACCCTGGTTGAGGAATATGAAGAACGGGACCGCGGTGCCACGCTGATAGTCTTCCCGGTAGCGATGGAGGCGCATGCGCCACGCCTGCCGCGCCAGTTCGTCCGGTGCCCAGCGCGGCTCCCACGGTTCGAGGAAGCCGCGGCTTGCCTCACGCAACGCCGCCCATGCGGTGTAGTCCGCGCCTGCCGGCATGCGCAACGTGATGCGCCTGCCTCTGAGAACCGGCGTGTCGTGTTTGAGAAAGGAAAGCGCCAGCATGCTTGGCTACGGTGATGGCCCCCTCAGCCGGCGAGGCGCCGCACCGACGGCGTCGGTCCACTCAGCGCTTCACGGATGGTCTCGAAGGCCGGCAGCGCGCCTACCGGCCCGATCGCCGCGACGGTCGGCTTGGTGGCGAAGAGCCGTTCGGCAAGATCCCTCAGGCGTTCCGTGGTGATTGCGGAGAGCCGTTCGACAAGTTCCTGCGTGGGGATCGGCCGCCCGTAGAGCATGAGTTGCCGGGCGATCTGCGAAGCGCGGCTGGCGGCGCTCTCCTGCGACATCAGAAGGCCGGCGCGATACTGCGCGCGCGCCCGGTTGAGTTCTTCGGGCAGGATATTCTCGCCCGCGCGCTGCAATTCGTCGAGGATCACCGGCACCAGCCTTGCAATGTCGTCCTTGCCGGTCGCCGCATGCACGCCGAAGACGCCGGTGTCGGAAAAGCCCCAGTGGAACGCGTAGACGGAATAGCACAGGCCGCGTTTCTCACGGACCTCCTGGAAGAGGCGGGACGACATGCCGCCGCCGAGAACCATGGAAAGAAGCTGCGAGGCGTAGAAATCGCGCACATGGTAGGCACGGCCCTCGAAGCCGAGCAGGATCTGCGCGTCCATCAGCCCGCGATCCTCGCGGTAGTCGCCGCCGACATAATTGGCGTATTGCGGCAGCACGCTTTCCGCCTTCGAGCGGAAACCGCCCAGCCGGTTCTCGACCTGCCGTACGAATTCGTCATGCCTGACCGCGCCGGTGGCGACGACGACCATGCGGTCAGCGCCGTATTGGCGGTCCATGTAGGAGCGAAGTTGGGCCGAAGTGAAGGATTTCACCGTCTCGGGCGTGCCGAGAATAGAGCGGCCGATCGTCTGGTGGCGGAAGGCGGTCTCGGTGAAGCGGTCGAAGACGATATCGTCCGGCGTGTCATACGCCGCGCCGATCTCCTGCAGGATGACATGCTGCTCGCGCTCGAGTTCGTTCGGGTCGAAGCGGGAATCGGTGAGGATGTCGGAAAGGATATCGACGGCGAGCGGTATGTCGTCGGCAAGCACACGCGCGAAGAAAGCCGTCGTCTCGACGCTGGTCGCGGCGTTGATCTCGCCGCCGACATCCTCGATCTGCGAGGCGATGTCCCAGGCCGAGCGCTGCCCGGTCCCCTTGAAGGCCATGTGTTCGAGGAGGTGGGCGATGCCATGCTCCTCGTCGCGCTCGTTTCGGGCTCCGGACTTGACCCAGACGCCCAGCGCGACGGTTTCGATGGAAGGAATGGTTTCGGTCGCAACCGTCAGGCCGTTCGAAAGACGGCTAACCTCGACACCCATTAATGAGAAACTCCCTGAACGCGCGCCGCACGTGTACGTCGCATGATGTAATCTTCCAACATTTTCGGGTCGGAGGGAAGCACCGTGAAGTTTTCCTTGCGCTCCATCAGGTCCGAGAGGAATGCCGGCAGCGCCGGCACGATCCCGCTGGCCTCCCTCACGGCCGCGGGAAACTTGGCGGGATGCGCCGTCGCAAGCACGACCATTGGCGCACTCCCATCGACATTCTCACGCGCGACCCTGATCGCAGTCGCGGTATGCGGATCGGCGAGGTAGCCGTCCCGCTCGAGCATGTCGCGGATGGTCCCGGCCGTTTCGGCCGCGGTCGAGCGCCCGGCCGCAAACCCTTGGCGGATCGATGAAAACTGGCGTTTCTCCAGCTCGAACGCTCCCGATTGCTTCAGGCTTTCCATCTCGCGCCGCACCAGTGCCGCGTCGCGGCCCGCCGCCTCGAAAAGCAGCCGCTCGAAATTGGACGATATCTGTATGTCCATCGAAGGCGAGGTCGTCTCGACCACCTTGCGGGTCTCGTAACGGCCGCTTTCGAGCGTGCGCGCGAGAATGTCGTTGTCGTTGGTGGCGATGACGAGGCGGTCGATCGGCAGGCCCATCCGCTTGGCGGCGTAGCCGGCGAAGATGTCGCCGAAATTACCCGTCGGCACCGTGAAGGATACCGGCCGGTCGGGCGCGCCGAGCGAGACGGCAGCCGAAAAATAGTAGACGATCTGGGCCATGATGCGCGCCCAGTTGATCGAGTTGACGCCGGAAAGCGAAACCGTGTCGCGGAAGGCGTGGTTGTTGAACAGGCCTTTGACGAGCCCCTGGCAATCGTCGAAATTGCCCTCGATCGCCAGCGCGTGGACATTGGCAGCGGGCGAGCTTGTCATCTGCCGCTGCTGTACCGGCGAGACGCGGCCGTGCGGGAACAGGATGAAGATGTCGGTGCGGTCGCGCCCGGCAAAAGCTTCGACGGCCGCGCCGCCCGTATCGCCCGAAGTGGCGCCGACGATGGTCGCGCGCTCGCCGCGCTCGGCCAGCAAATGGTCCATCAGCCGCGCCAGAAGCTGCATGGCGACGTCCTTGAAGGCGAGCGTCGGTCCGTGGAAAAGTTCCAGCACGAATTCATTGGCGCCTGTCTGCACGAGCGGGCACACCGCCTCGTGCCGGAAGGTGGCATAGGCCTCGTGCACGATGGCCGGGAATGTCTTGCTATCGATCTCGCCGCCCGTGAACGGCGTCAGAAGCCTGACGGCCATTTCAGGGTAGGACAGGCCGCGAAACGCGCGGATTTCCACTGCGCCGAAATGCGGCCATTCTTCGGGTAGATAAAGCCCGCCGTCGCGGGCGAGCCCGGCGAGAAGCGTGTCGGAAAAGCCAAGCGCGGGGGCCTCGCCTCTGGTGCTGATGTAACGCATTGGCTATTCGGTCCGTCGCATTCTCGCTTCAAGCTCCGAGGGAAAACCATTTCCGTCGGTCGCATTTCCGATCCGGCGTTGATATAGACATCTTCTTCACGGCGGGGAAACAGGTTGAGGGAGTTTCGTGTGTTCGAGAGCAGATTTCCAGCTTCATTGTGCGCGGCCGGTCTTATCCTGGCACTTGCCGGTTGCCAATCTGGCGGAGGCTTGAGCAAGCTCGACCCGGGAGTGAAGGACGCGCCGCCTCCGCCATCCACCAAGATCAGCGAGAAGGACCTTCTGGCATATTGCCCCACTGTCACGCTGCGCGAGGGAACGGCCTTCTACAGCGAATATGCCAAGGGCGCGAAGAAGGCCAAGAAGGACGAAGACGACCCACTGGCGAGCCCCGGTGCCCAGCCGGACAATTCGGCCAGTTTGATCTATCAGGCCGCCATCACCGACGTGACGCGCTCGTGCAACTATCAGGGCGGCATGCTCACCATGACGGTCGCGGTCGCGGGCAAGGTCGTGCCGGGGCCGATGGGCAAGGCGGGTCCCGTGACGCTGCCTATCCGGATCGTGGCGCTGCGCGACGGGGAGGTCATCTACTCCAACCTCGCGAAATATCCGGCGCAGGTGAACGACACTTCCGAAGCCGCGCAGTTCCTCTACAGCAATCCCAACGTCACCTTCGATGCGCCCGCGAAGCGCAACATCCAGGTCTTCGCCGGGTTCGATGCCGGCCCGGCAACCGCTAAGCCGAAGAAGAAATAGCGTATCGCGGACGGGAGCGGCCCCTATAGCGGCTCCGCCCATTCCGACAGGGCGGCGAGGACGGCGGGAAATTCCGCCCAGCGGCGGATGACCGTCTCCGCGCCGGCTTCGGTCAGCCGGTCCGCATGGCCCGGATAGGAATGCGCCGCGCCTGTGAAGCCGATGACGCGCATGCCGGCGGCCTTCGCGCCGGTCACCCCATGCACCGAATCCTCTATGACGAAGCTCTGTTTCGGATCGGCCTTCAGCGTCTCCGCCGCATGGAGGAAGACGTCCGGCGCCGGCTTGGTGCGCTTCGACGGGATTTCGAGGCCGGAGAAGATCAGTCCCTCGAACAGCGGCATCAGGCCGGCTCTTGTCAGCGAGAGCTTCACCCGCTTCGTGCTTGAGTTGGAACAGATGCAGCGCGGGCCCGTGACCGAAGCGACCGCCTGCCGTGCGCCTTCGATCGGCCGCACCTCGGCGGCGAGCCGCTTGTCGATCAGCTCTTCGGTCCGCGCGATGATGGATGCCTGGAGGGGCAGGCCGGTTTCGGCTTCGATCCGGAGTAGCATGTCGGTGAAGGTCAGCCCGGCGAAGCGCTCGGAAACTTCGGCGGCGTCGATCTCGTAGCCGGCCTTCGTCAACACCTCTGCCTCGACACGGGCCGCGATGACTTCCGAATCGACGAGCACGCCGTCGCAATCGAAGATGACCAGTTCGGGAGCCGGCATTCCAGGTTCCATCTGTTGGAGGGGGATCGCCGGACATCTATGCATTCCGGGTCCGCGTGGCAACCGCGCCCCGATGGCGCACTTCGCAAGCCCGCTCGTTTCCGATCCCATTTCATTAAATGTTTACCGAGAAGCGTAACCATAACGATCGGTAAAGAGTAACGCGTGTCTCGGGTACATTCATGTCTTCATCGCAGTTCGCCGAAGAGATTTCGCCTGCCGCAGGTGCGGCCGGCTGGCTGGATACGATCATCAAGGGCGACTGCGTGGCGGCGCTGGAAAGGCTGCCGGAGAAATCGGTCGACATCGTCTTCGCCGACCCGCCCTACAACCTCCAGCTCGACGGCGACCTTCACCGTCCCGACCAGTCCAAGGTCGACGCCGTGGACGATGCGTGGGACCAGTTCGAGAGTTTTGCCGCCTATGACGCCTTCACCCGCGCCTGGCTTCTGGCCGTCCGTCGCGTGCTGAAGCCGAACGGCACGATCTGGGTGATCGGTTCCTACCACAACATCTTCCGTGTCGGCGCGATCATGCAGGATCTCGGCTTCTGGGTCCTGAACGACATCGTCTGGCGCAAGACCAACCCGATGCCGAATTTCCGTGGCCGCCGCTTCCAGAACGCCCACGAAACCATGATCTGGGCGTCCCGCGACGCCAAGGCGAAGGGCTACACCTTCAATTACGAGGCGCTGAAGGCGGCGAACGACGACCTCCAGATGCGCTCGGACTGGTTGTTTCCGATCTGCACCGGCGCCGAGCGCCTGAAGGGCAAGGATGGTGCGAAAGTCCATCCGACGCAGAAGCCCGAGGCGCTGCTCGCCCGCATCATGATGGCTTCGACCAGGCCCGGCGACGTCGTGCTCGACCCGTTCTTCGGTTCGGGCACCACCGGCGCGGTGGCGAGGCGGCTCGGCCGCCATTTCGTCGGCGTCGAGCGCGAGCAGGTCTATATCGACGCCGCCACGGCGCGTATTTCAGCGGTTGAGCCGCTGGCCGAGGCCGACCTGACGGTGATGACCGGCAAGCGCGCCGAACCGCGCGTAGCCTTCGCCAGCCTGCTCGACGCCGGTCTCGTCCGGCCGGGCACCATGCTCTACGATTCGCGCCGCCGCTTCGCCGCTTCCGTCCGCGCCGACGGAACGCTCTCCTCCGACAGCCGCGCCGGCTCGATCCATCGCCTCGGCGCCATCGTGCAGGGGCTCGACGCCTGCAATGGCTGGACCTTCTGGCATTATGAGGAAAAAGGCAGCCTGAAGCCGATCGACGAATTGCGCGCGATCGCCCGGCAGCGCATGCAGGTCAGCGCGGCATAGACGGGATCACACCTCGATCCCGTACCTGGCGAGGTCCTTGCGCAGCGTCTCGGCATCGGTAAACAGCACGGCATTCCAGCCCGCCGCGCGTGCGCCTTCGACATTCTTCGCGCTGTCGTCGATGAAGAGCGTGGCCTTCGGGTCGAGGCCGAAAGCGGAAACGTGGTGGTCGAAGATGGCGCGGTCCGGCTTGATGGCGCGGATATCGCCCGACACGGTCACGCCGCGCGGCTTTTGCAGGAAGGCAAAGCGTTCGCGCGCCTCCACGAAAGTGTCGGAGGCGAAATTGGTCAGCATGGTCACGTCGTAGCCCCGCTTGATCAGCGTTTCCATGATGGCGACGCTTCCCTCATAGGCGTGCGGCACCATCTCGTGCCAGTTCCGGCGAAACCCGCGGATGTTTTCCGCCTCGTCCGGATAGTCGGCGATCAGAAGCGCCTCGGCCTCGTCCCAACTGCGGCCTCGATCCTGCTCGATGTTCCATTCGGGCGTGCAGATTTCCGCGAGGAACCGGCGCCGCTTCTCATCATTGGGGATGAGCCGACGGTAAGGCAGTTCCGGATCGTAATGGATCAGGACCTTGCCGATATCGAAGACGATGTGGCGGATTTCACTCATGCTTTTCTCGCGTGAAGAGGATGCGGGCGCTTCGTGGCTCCGGGAACCGCCGCCTCGATGACCTTTTTCATGATTGTCGGCAAGGCTTCGTCGCGGATTTCCCCGGTGGCGGACCACCAATGGTCGGCCGGCGCGGTCGGGCTTTGCAAATCGGCCCGGTAGACCTGCAATTCCAGCGCGAAATGCGTGAAGACGTGCGTGATTGCGCCCGCGTGCTTCCAGCCGGCGGCAAAAGGTGCGGCATCGCTTGCGGTTGCGCCGTCCTGCCGTGCGGTCCAGCCCGTCGTGGGCACCTCCGTCATCCCGCCAAGCAGGCCGGCTTCGCCGCGCTTTCTAAGCAGGATCGCGCCGTCCGCCCGCACCGCGACAAAGGCGGCGCCGACCCGGCGCGGCTTTTCCGCGCGGATCGCAGGGATCGGGAAGCGCTCCGGCTCACCGCCTGTGAGTGCTTTGCAATTGTCGCGCAACGGACACACGAAGCAGGCCGGCCGCCGCGGGGTGCAGATCGTCGCGCCCAGATCCATCATGGCTTGCGCGAAATCGCCTGGCCGGTCGGGCGGCGTCATGGTGTCGACGATGGCGCGGATTTCGCGCTTCGCCTCGCGCACCGGCCGCTCGATCGCCCGAAGCCGCGCGACGACGCGCTCGACATTGCCGTCCACGACCGCCGTCCTGAGATCGAAGGCGATGGCGCCGATTGCCGCTGCCGTATAGTCGCCGATGCCGGGCAGCGCCTTCAGGCCGGCTTCGGTCGCGGGGAACACGCCGCCCAACCGTCCTGCCACTTCGTCGGCGCATTTCTTCAAATTGCGCGCCCTCGAATAATAGCCGAGCCCCGCCCAGGCTTTCATCACGTCTTCGGTGGATGCGGCCGCCAGCGCAGATATATCCGGCCATTTGCCGACGAATTTCAGGAAATAGGGCTTGACCGTCTCGACGCCGGTCTGTTGCAGCATGATCTCCGACAGCCAGACATGGTAGGGGTCCGGACGCCGGCCGTGCCTGATCTCCGCCGGCGACGTGCGCCAGGGGAGGTCGCGATGGTGCCGGTCGTACCAGGCAAGCAATGCCGGGGCGATGGCGGCCGGTTTTCCGTCTGTGCTGTTGATCGTCGGGGCTGCGGGTGGCATGGATTTCCGGGAAGCAAATTCGTACGGGTATTTCGCCCTATATCGCGGAGCCCCTATATCGGGGAGCCCCCTATATCGTGGAGCAATGTCATGGCAGGCAAGAGGCAAGGCAGGTACGCCGTCCCCGTCGGCGATCTCGCCACGTCGATCCTTGACCCGGTCATGCGCAAGCGCGCAGGCATGTCGACGGCGCTTCTGCAATGCTGGGACGAAATCGCCGGCGAGCGGCTCGCCGCCAATACACGGCCGGAACGCATCTCCTGGCCGCGCCGCGCTCACGAGGACGATCCGTTCGAGCCCGCGACGTTGATCATCGCATGCGAGGGCGCGGCGGCGCTGAGATTGCAGCACCAGACAGCTGAAATCATCAGTCGTGCCAACGCTTTCCTGGGTTTCGCGGCGATCGGGCGCATAAAGATCGTGCAAAAGAAGGTGGTGCAGACCGCGCCGCCGGAAAAGCCGTCGCTGCGCGCGCTGACGGACGGCGAGCGCGCGCGCGTCGCATCCTCTGTCGGGCCGATCACCAACGACGCGCTGCGCGCCTCGCTGGAACGTCTCGGCCGTTCGGTATTGGCATCGCGGCGGCCGAAATGACCGGAGTGCTCGCAAAATGGTGAACGCAGTGTCGGCCATCAGCGGTTGGCCCCGTCGCGCCTATGCCATAATTCTTGCGAAGTCTCGCTTTCCTTGCATTTCCCATGTCAAATTCAGGCAACCGACAGGTGATTCGTATGAACCGTTCCCTCGACCGTAGAAATGTCCTTCTGGCTCTGGCGGGTTTGCCGGCTGCCGGCCTTGTCCTTTCAGGCAGCCGCGTTGCGCATGCCGCCGCACCGGCGGGAGCACCCCAGCCGGAAGGCTCGGTCGACGTGAAGAAGCTGATGGAGCCCGGCCCCCTGCCGGACATGCAACTCGGCAAGGACGACGCGCCCGTCACCATCGTCGAGTATGCCTCGATGACATGCCCGCATTGCGCCCATTTCGACATCACCACGCTGCCGGAATTGAAGACGAAATATATCGATACCGGCAAGGCGCGGCTGATCCTGCGCGAATTCCCCTTCGATCCACGTGCGGAGGCCGGCTTCATGCTGGCGCGCTGCTCCAAGGACAAGTATTTCGCCATGGTGGACGTGCTGTTCCACCAGCAGGAGAACTGGGCGCGCGCGGACGATGCGAAATCGGCATTGCTACAACTTTCGAAGCTTGCCGGTTTTACACAGGAGTCATTCGAGGCCTGCTTGACGGATCAGAAGCTGCTGGACCAGATCAGGGCGGTCAAGAACCGCGGCGAGAAGGATTTCGGTGTCGATGCGACGCCGACCTTCTTCATCAATGGGAAGAAATATCCCGGGGCTTTGTCGATTGAAGAGATTTCGGCGATCATCGACCCTTTGCTTTAAGGGGCTGACCGGCGCGATCCGCATCGCGTCCGGCACTGGGCGCGTGCGATGAAATTCTCGCGCCTTCGTCTGCTCGGCTTCAAATCCTTCGTCGAACCCGGCGAATTCGTCATCGAGCGCGGCCTGACCGGGGTGGTCGGGCCGAATGGCTGCGGCAAGTCGAACCTTGTCGAGTCGCTGCGCTGGGTGATGGGCGAAAGCTCTTTCAGGAACATGCGCGCGTCGGGCATGGATGACGTGATCTTTTCCGGCTCCTCGACCCGGCCGGCGCGCAACACGGCCGAGGTCACGCTTTTCCTCGACAATACCGACCGCAGCGCCCCGCCTTCCTTCAACGACGCCGACGAATTGCAGGTGTCGCGTCGCATCGAGCGTGAAGCCGGCTCCGTATACCGCATCAACGGCCGCGAGGCGCGGGCCAAGGACGTGCAACTTCTCTTCGCCGACCAGTCGACCGGTGCGCGTTCGCCCTCCATGGTCGGGCAGGGGCGCATCGGCGAACTGATCCAGGCCAAGCCGCAGGCCCGCCGCGCGCTGCTGGAAGAGGCGGCCGGCATTTCCGGCTTGCATACACGCAGGCATGAGGCCGAGCTTCGCCTGCGCGCCGCCGAACAGAACCTGGAACGCCTCGACGACGTGGTCGGCGAACTGGAAAGCCAGATCGAGAGCCTGAAGCGGCAGGCGCGGCAGGCATCGCGCTTCAAGAACCTTTCAGCCGATATCCGCAAGGCCGAGGCGACGCTGCTTCATCTGCGCTGGACGCAGGCGAAGGCGCAGGAGGCCGAGGCGCAGTCCGCACTTTCCGCCGCCACCTCCGTCGTTGCCGAGAAGGCGGCCGCCCAGATGGAGGCGGCCAAGGCGCAGGCGATTGCCGCCAAGGGTCTGCCCGGACTGCGCGAGGCCGAAGCCGAGGCCGCCGCAGCCTTGCAACGCCTCACCATCGCGCGCACGCAGATGGAGGAGGAAGCGGAACGCATTCGCGCCCGGCGCGAGGAATTGCACAAGCGTGTCGCCCAACTCGACGCCGACATCGAGCGCGAGCGCCGGATGGTGCAGGACAATGCCCAGACGCTGGCGCGGCTGGATGAGGAGGACAAGGCGCTCGGCGACGAAGAGGCCGGCGCTTCCGGGCGCGAGACGGGCCTGAGGGACGCGCTCGAGGCGGCGGCTTCCATACTTGCCGCAAGCGAAAGCGAATTGACGGCGGCGACCTCCGCGCGCGCGCAGGCTTCCGCCGAGCGCGGCCAGATCGAACGCAATCTGCGCGAAAGCGCGGAGCGCCGCGACCGGCTGGAACGGCAGCTTGCCGATCTCGATCGCGAGACCGCCGAGATTTCGGAGCGTATCGCAGCGCTTGCCGATCCGGCGGAAAAGCGGGCGCTGGTGGAAGAGGCGGAGCAAGCCGCGAATGCGGCGGATGCCGCGGCCGCGACGGCGGAAAAAGAAGTCGAGGGGAAGCGCTCAGCCGAAGCGGCGCTGCGCGCGCCGTTGCAGGACGCACGATCGGAACTGAGCCGCATCGAGACCGAGGCCCGCACGTTGGCCAAGATCATCAACGCCGCCTCCGGCGATCTTTTCCCGGCGGTGCTCGAAAAGGTAAAAGTCAAACGCGGCTTCGAGGCCGCGCTGGGTGCCGCACTCGGCGAGGATCTGGACGCGCCGCTCGACAGGAGCGCGCCGGTGCATTGGGGCGAGGCGCTGCCTTCCGAGGCCGACCCGAGCCTGCCCGATGGCGTCGCGCGGCTCGCTGACATGGTGGACGCGCCGCGACAGCTTGCGCGGCGGCTGGCGCAGATCGGCGTGGTCGATGCTGCCGACGGCGCGCGGCTTCAGACGCTTTTGAAGCCCGGCCAGCGGCTTGTCAGCAGGGAAGGCGGGCTTTGGCGCTGGGACGGCTATACGGCGAGCGCGGACGCACCGACGCCGGCCGCGCAGCGCCTTGCGCAAAAGAACCGGCTGGCTGAACTCGACGGCGAGGCGGTGGAGGCCACGAAGCGGGTCCGCACGGCGGAGGAAGCGCTTGCCGGTGCCGAGCGTGCCGTGCGCGAGACGGTGGAGCGGGAACGCGCCGCGCGCGAGGCCCAGCGCAACGCGCAGCGCACGTTGAGCGATGCGCGGACCGCGCTGGCCGAAGCGGAGAAGGCAGCGGGCGCCCTGTCGAGCAGGCGCACCGCATTGACGGAATCGCGAGACCGGATCGTGGAAACTCGCGATGAAGCCACGCAGGCTTTCGCGACGGCGGAGGTTGCGCTGTCCCAGGCACCTGATCTGTCGGCGTTGGAGAAGGCGATTCTGGGGCTTTCGGCGCAGGTTGCAGCCGAGCGTGCCGCCGCCGCCGAAGCCCGCGCAGCACATGAAGGCTTGCGCCGCGAGACCGAGATGCGCCAGCGCCGGCTGGCCGCGATAGTCGCTGAGCGCGAGAACTGGCGCTCGCGCGCCGAGAATGCCGACCATCAGATTGCGGCACTGTCGGAGCGCCGCGCCGAGGCGTCGGCTGAATTCGACAGGCTTTCCGATGCGCCCGACGAGATCGACGAGCGCCGGCGCAAGCTGATGTCGCAACTTTCCGAGGTGGAAACGCTGCGCAAGGCCGCCGCCGACCGCTTGCAGGAGGCCGAAAGCCGGCAGGCCGAACTCGACAAGGCGGCGACCGCCGCGATCCAGGCGCTGGCGGAAGCGCGCGAGGCTCGCGCCCGCGCCGAGGAGCGCCTGACGGCGGCCGACGAAAGGCGGCGCGACGCCGAAGCGCGCATCCAGGAGACGCTAGCAACGCCGCCGCATCTGGTCATCCAGCACACCGGCCTTGCGCCCGGCGACCCGCTACCGGATGCGGACGATATAGAGCGGCGGCTTGAGAAACTGCGCATCGAGCGCGAGCGTCTTGGCGCGGTGAATTTGCGCGCGGAAGATGAGCAGAAGGAGCTTTCCGAGCGGCTGGAGACGATCGTTTCGGAGCGGGAAGACATCATCGAGGCGATCCGCAAGCTGCGCCAGGCGATCCAGAGTCTGAATCGCGAGGGGCGCGAGCGGCTGCTTGAAGCCTTCGACGTGGTGAACGGTCATTTCCAGAAGCTTTTCACCTCTTTATTCGGCGGCGGTACGGCGGAACTTCAACTCGTGGAATCAGAGGACCCGCTGGAGGCGGGGCTGGAGATCCTGGCGCGTCCGCCCGGCAAGAAGCCGCAGACCATGACGCTTTTATCCGGCGGCGAGCAGGCGCTGACGGCGATGGCGCTGATCTTCGCCGTCTTCCTGACGAACCCTGCGCCGATCTGCGTGCTCGACGAGGTCGACGCGCCGCTCGATGACCACAATGTCGAGCGCTTCTGCAATCTCATGGACGAGATGTCGAAATCGACCGAGACCCGCTTCGTCGTCATAACCCATAATCCGATCACCATGGCGCGCATGGACCGCCTCTTCGGCGTCACCATGGCCGAGCAGGGCGTCAGCCAACTCGTCTCGGTGGACCTCCAGACCGCCGAAAGCTTGCGCGAGGCAAGCTGAATCGCGATCGAAGCTATGTCAGGATGTTGACGGCCAGGCCGTGCGAGGCTCGGGAAAGCCTCTCGTCATTCGTCCACAGTGCATCGCAGCGATGATGTTGCGCGCAGGCAAGATGCAGCGCGTCGGGCGTTCTCAGGCCGAAGCGGGCTCGCATCCGAGCCGCCAGCAGATAAATCGGCTCCGGCATCGCGAATGGCAGCAACCTCTCGAACAGTTCCATATAGGCCTGCTCCAGGACGGGATCTCCACGCTTCAGCGGGCCGACCAGGCATTCGCATTTGACCAGCGGTGAAATACCGAAACGGGCATCGGCTGCTTCAGCCAACTTGCTCGCGATCGCGTCACCCCACAACGGGTGGCGTTCGACAAGATAGATCACCAGGCAGGCGTCGAGATAAATCAGTCCCACGACGCCCTTTCCTCTGCGATGGCGGCGTCGATCTCCTCCGCCGATCGTCGAGCGTAAGTCGGAAGGGAATGGTTCTGGAGCCAATCGAGTATGGCATGGCCGCTTCCCGCATCGGCTACGCTCCCCTCCGGCGTCTTGGCTGAAATCAGCCGCGCCACGGGCTCGCCTCTGTTTGCAATGATCACCTGCTCTCCGGCTTGTACGCTTCGGATGAGCTGTGACAGCCGATTCTTGGCTTCGAGAATGTTCACCTGCATCGCCATCTACCGTGATCTAACTTGGCTACAAAAAGAGAAAAAGATAGCTAAGTTAGCCAGAATATAGGGTGCATCGTCTCCGAAGGCAATGCACGAGAAGCAAACCTTACGCTCCCCACACTGCCAGTTCATTTCCTGCCGGGTCGGTGAAATGGAAGCGCCGCCCGCCGGGAAACGCAAAGATCGGCTGCACGATCGTTCCGCCGGCCGCTTCAACCGCGTCCTTCGTCGCCTCGATATCTTCCGAATAAAGAACCGGCAGCGGCTTTTCGCGTGCCTCTCCTGCATCTGCCTGGAAGCCGCCGTCGAGCCCTTCGGAAAAGGCGGCATAGGTTGGGCCGTAATCCGTAAAACTCCAGCCGAAGGCGCGGCTGTAGAAGGCCTTTGCCGAATCGAGCGTGCTGCCCGTCGCCGGCATTTCGAGATAGTCGAGCTTGCCCGTCCGTCGCATTGGAGATACCCACATGTTCTCTTTTTGTTCTAATGGATAGTTGTTCGGAAGACAAGCCGGAAATCCAGCGCAAGACTTAATCGATTGGATGAAGCGGAACGTGTCGGGCCGCCTTGCGTTTGCCGGAGTGCCACCCTATCCGTCTCTTCGACGGCGATCAGGGCTGGCTAAGCGCGATCATCTGCGAGGGATTTCATGACGAAATGGGTCTACAGCTTCGGCGACGGCAAGGCGGAAGGCCGCGCCGGCGACCGCAACCTCCTTGGCGGCAAAGGGGCCAATCTGGCGGAGATGTCGAGCCTTGGCCTGCCGGTGCCGCCCGGCTTCACCATCACCACCGAAGCCTGCAATACCTATTTTGAGGAGGAACAGGCCTATCCGGAAGGTTTGAAGGAGGAGGTCGCAAAGGCCCTCGCGGAGGTCGGTCGCATCGTCGGCCGAAAGTTCGGCGACAGGAAGAATTCGCTTCTGGTTTCGGTGCGTTCGGGCGCACGGGCCTCCATGCCCGGCATGATGGACACCGTCCTGAACCTGGGCTTGAACGACGAGACGGTGAAGGCGCTGGCGGAAGAGTCCGGCGATGAGCGCTTCGCCTATGATAGCTACCGCCGCTTCATCCAGATGTATTCCGACGTAGTGCTCGGCGTCGACCACGGTAATTTCGAGGAGATCCTGGAGGACCAGAAGGGCAGGCTTGGCCACGATCTCGACACGGAGCTGACCGCTGCCGAATGGCGCGCCGTCATCGACCTTTACAAGGCCAAGGTGAAGGAGGAACTCGGCCAACCCTTTCCGCAGGAGCCGCAGGCTCAGCTTTGGGGCGCGATCGGCGCGGTCTTCTCGAGCTGGATGAACCAGCGCGCCATCACCTATCGGCGCCTGCACGACATTCCCGAAAGCTGGGGCACGGCGGTCAACGTCCAGGCCATGGTCTTCGGCAATCTTGGCGATGATTCCGCAACCGGCGTCGCCTTCACCCGTAACCCCTCTACCGGCGACAACCAGCTCTATGGCGAGTTCCTCGTGAATGCGCAGGGCGAGGATGTGGTCGCCGGCATCCGTACGCCGCAGAATATCACCGAGGCTGCCCGGCAGGCCGCCGGCTCCGACAAGCCGTCGCTGGAGAAGGTGATGCCGGACGCGTTCGCCAGCTTTGTCGATATATCGAGCCGCCTCGAATCCCACTACCGCGACATGCAGGATCTCGAATTCACTATCGAGCGCGGCAAATTGTGGATGCTGCAGACCCGCAACGGCAAGCGCACGGCCAAGGCCGCGATGAAGATCGCCGTCGACATGACCGCCGAAGGGCTGATCTCAAAGGAAGAAGCCGTGCAGCGTGTCGAACCGGCCTCGCTCGACCAGCTTCTGCACCCGACCATCGACCCCGATGCCAAGCGCGATGTGATCGGCGTCGGCCTGCCGGCCTCGCCCGGCGCTGCCACCGGCGAGATCGTGTTCTCGTCCGAAGTCGCCGAGGCGGCGAAGAAAGAGGGCCGCAAGGTCATTCTCGTGCGTGTCGAGACGAGCCCGGAGGACATCCACGGGATGCACGCTGCCGAAGGCATTTTGACCACGCGGGGCGGCATGACCAGCCATGCCGCCGTCGTTGCGCGCGGCATGGGCAAGCCCTGCGTCTCCGGCGCGGGGTCGCTCCGCGTCGATTACCGCAAGGGCGAGCTGATCGCAGCCGGCGCTACGCTGAGGGAAGGCGACACGATCACTATCGACGGCGGCAACGGCCAGGTCCTGAAAGGCGAGGTCGCCATGCAGCAGCCCGAGCTTTCGGGCGATTTCGCCGCGATCATGAAGTGGGCCGACCAGATCCGCCGCATGAAGGTGCGTACCAACGCCGAGACGCCCACCGACGCCCGCACCGCGCGCTCCTTCGGCGCGGAGGGCATCGGGCTTTGCCGTACCGAGCACATGTTCTTCGAGGGCGACCGCATCGTTGCCATGCGCGAGATGATCCTGGCCGATACGGAAGACGGCCGCCGCGCCGCGCTCGCCAAGCTGCTTCCCATGCAGCGCTCCGATTTCATCGAGCTTTTCGAGATCATGGCCGGGCTTCCGGTCACCATTCGCCTGCTCGACCCGCCGCTGCACGAATTCCTGCCCAAGACGGAGGAGGAGATCGCCGAGGTGGCCAAGGCGATGGGCGTTTCCGCCGACAAGCTGCGGCAGCGCACCGAGGCGCTGCACGAGACCAACCCGATGCTCGGCCATCGCGGCTGCCGGCTGGCGGTCTCCTATCCGGAGATCGCGGAAATGCAGGCGCAAGCGATCTTCGAAGCCGCAGTAGAGGCCGGCAGGAAGACCGGCAGCCCGGTCGTGCCGGAAGTCATGGTGCCGCTGGTCGGCATCGTGAAGGAACTCGAATACGTCAAGCAGCGCATCGACGACGTGGCGAAGAAGGTCATGGAGAAGAGCGGACAGAAAATCGACTATCTCGTCGGCACCATGATCGAACTGCCGCGCGCCGCGCTCCGCGCCGATGCGATCGCAAAAGAGGCGGAGTTCTTCTCCTTCGGCACCAACGATCTGACGCAGACGACCTTCGGCATTTCGCGCGACGACGCAGCCTCCTTCCTGGAGGTCTACCGCAGGAAGGACGTCATCGCGCAGGACCCGTTCGTCTCGCTCGATGTGGAGGGCGTCGGCGAACTGGTGAGGATCGCAGCCGAGAAGGGCAGGGCGGCAAGGCCGGGCATCAAGCTTGGCATCTGCGGCGAGCATGGCGGCGACCCGTCGTCCATCCGCTTTTGCGAGGAAGTCGGGCTCGACTACGTCTCCTGCTCGCCCTTCCGCGTCCCCATCGCAAGGCTGGCGGCGGCACAGGCGGCTGCAAAGGCGAAAAACTGATTGCCGCGGCCCCCGAGGCTCGGCCGCAAAGGTGCCATGATTGAAGCGTCACGGGTTTCTCCCTGAATCGGATGATCCGCGATGCGACTACTCATCTTGATGCTTGCCCTCGCGGCTCTTCCTTCGCCCGTCATAGCGCGCGCGAAGTTGCCGGCGCTGATCGAGCCGACCCTGCATATTGCGCCCGGCGGCGAGGCCGGACCGCGCGTTGCCCTTACCTTCGATGCCTGCATGGGCAAGACCGATATGCGCATCCTCGCAACGCTGATCGACAATCGCCTGCCCGCCACGATTTTCGTCACCGAACGCTGGATCAAAAGCAATCGCGGCGTGTTTGAGACGATGCTGAAGCATCCCGACCTGTTCGAGATCGAGGATCATGGCGCCCGGCACGTGCCGGCGGTGGACCGGCCGATGAGCGTCTACGGCATAAAGGCGGCTGGTTCGCCCGAGGCGGTGCGGACCGAAGTGGCCGGCGGCGCCGACGCCATCCTTGAGGCGAGCGGCCGGCATCCCGGCTGGTTTCGTGGCGCCACGGCGAAATATACGCCAAGTGCGATCGCCGAGATCCGGGGCATGGGCCTCGAGGTCGCCGGCTTTTCGTTGAATGGCGACGGCGGCGCCACGTTCACCGCTTCCCTCGCGCAGAGGCGGGTCGCAGCGGCAAGGGACGGCGACGTGATCATCGCCCATATCAACCAGCCCGGCCGGTCGTCTGGCGGCGGCGTAGCCAAGGGCATCCTCGATCTGAAGGCCAGGGGCTACCGTTTCGTGAAGCTCGCCGACGGCGGCGCCACGGGCTCGAACGGTACGACGGGCATGGCGAAATAGCGGTTCGAGGCGAACGGCGCCTTTGTAGGCAGATGAACGCTCCTGTCAGAAAGAGGCCCGCATCCGCCGGCCCGGGGCAATCGCATATGAGGATACCCCCCACCCCTAACCCCTCCCCACAAGGGGGAGGGGACCTGGCGGCAATGCGGCATGGCCTCCAAATTCGACGGTTTCAGCTGAAAATATGCGGCGGCGTCTCCCTCCCCTTGTGGGGAGGGGCTAGGGGTGGGGGTAAGGAGCTATCCAGGTCTCCCATAATTTCCATATGCGGCAGCGCATCCCGCTGCCCGGTGCTTCCGTCAGCTTTTCTCGCTCGTATGGATCTCCACCCTGTCGGGATAGAAGGCGCCGTGGTCCTTTATCTCCAGCATCTCGTCATAGGGGTGCTGGTAGGCCCACATGACGTCCTTCGCCGTCTCGTCCCGGCCTTTCACGCTCCAGTAGCTGGCGTCGCCCTTGAAGGGGCAATGCGTGGTGGTCGCGGTCTTCTCCATGCGAGCAAAATGGATATCCTCGAAGGGGATGTAGAGGACCGGCTTGTAGTTCGCCTCCCTGAGCAACTTAGCGCGGCCGGTGGAGGCGATCGTCACGTCGCGGAACGTCACGTTGACCACGCCGCCGAAAGGTTCGACGGTGATCGTATGCTCCGGATGATCGCGGAAGCCGGGAGAGGGGTTCATTTCGGCATGGGTCATGGTCGTGCCTCCTTGGTCCCGGATAGATAGGTCCGGGACCCGGCGCTTCCAGCCTCGGCCCACTGCCTCAGGCCGCGCGCAGTTGCGCCTTGCCGACCCACGCCTCGGCGTCGTCGAGCGCTTTCTCCGTCCGGTCGAACAACTCGTTCAGCTCCGCCTCGGTGATGATCATCGGCGGACAGAAGCCGATCGTGTCGCCCATCGCGCGCAGGATGGCGCCGTGGTCTTCGGCGAATTTCGCCATCTGCGCGCCGACCCCCTCTTTCGGGCCGAAGGAGCGCTTCGTCCTCTTGTCGGCCACGAGTTCGACGCCGCCGACCAGCCCGCAATAACGCGCCTCGCCGACCAGCGGATGCTCGGCAAGGCGTTTCATCCGCTTCTCGAAGACCGGCATGAGCGTGCGGACATGGCCGATGATGTCGCGCTTCTGGTAGATCTCGATCGCCTTGACGCCGAGCGCACAGCCGAGCGGATGCCCGCCATAGGTGAAGCCGTGGCCGAACGTGCCGATCTTCGATGTCTGGTCGACATAGGCGTCGTAGATGTCCTGCGGCACCATCACCGCGCCGAGCGGCGCGTAGGCCGACGTCATCTGCTTGGCCGCCGAGATGGTCTTCGGCGTCATGCCGAGTGTCTGTGCACCCCACCAGTTGCCGGTGCGGCCGAAGCCGTTGATGACCTCGTCGTCGATCATGAAGATGTCGTGCTCGTCGAGCACCGCCTGGATCGCCGGGTAATAGCCCTCGGGCGGGACGATGACGCCGCCGGCCCCCATCACCGGTTCCGCGATCATGGCCGCGATCGTGTCGCCGCCCTCGCGCTCGATCAGGTCGCGCAGAGACTGCACGATGCGCGCGGTGAACTCGGCCTCGCTCTCGCCATCCTTGCCGAAGCGATAGTAATGGGGACAATCCGTATGCAGCACGCGATCGACCGGCAGGTCGAAGCTCGCATGGTTGGCCGGCAGCCCGGTCAGCGACGCCGACATGATGGTGACGCCGTGATAGGCCTTCTGGCGCGAGATGATCTTCTTCTTGTTGGGCCGGCCGAGCGCGTTGTTCAGATACCAGGCGAGCTTCACCTGGGTGTCGTTGGCCTCCGAGCCCGACGAGGTGAAGAACACTTTCGAGATCGGCACCGGCGCGACTTCCTTCAGCTTCTCGGCAAGCTCGATGGCCGGCTCGATGCCCTTGGCGCCGAAGATATGGTAGTAGGGCAGTTCCTTGAGCTGTTTGGTCGCCGCATCGATCAGTTCGGCGTCGCCGAAGCCCAGCCCCGCGCACCAAAGCCCCGACATGCCTTCGATATAGGCCTTGCCGTGGGTGTCGTAGACATAGACGCCTTCGCCGCGCTCGATGACGAGCGTCCCCGTCGTCTTCAGCTTGTGCAGCGCCGTATAGGGATGCAGAACCGATTCGATGTCGCGGGTCTGCAGATTGGTCAAGGGTCGGGTTTCAGCCATTATCGCCTCCGAGGGGAAGGCGTGACTGTAGCGGTTCGGGCGACGAGCGTTAAGGGTCGCGATGTCGCTGGTGCAAGACGCGGGCCGCGCCTGGTCCGATCAGGCCGCGACCGCCAGATGGTCCATCAGTCCGACATAGGCGGCGACGATCCCGGCCACCGGATGGCTGCTTTCCTCGACCGTCTCGACGCGCAGCATATCGCCTTCGTGGGGCAGCATCACCAGGATCAGGGCGCGATCCTTGCCGGAGCCGACCGACACCGCCGCAACGCGCTGGCAATCCGTTTCTTCGGGCAGCGGCATGTCGAAGAGCACTTCGCCGCCGACGCTGTCGACGGCCGCCGCTACCGCCGCCTCAAAGCCGGAGGACTGCAAATCCTGTAATTGCAGCGCGAGTTCGAAGCCCATCGTATCCGGGCTCATCGTATCCGGGCTCATCGTATCCGGGCCCATCTTATCCGGCTTGTCGGCCGCCTGCCGATTGGTGCTTGCCGGCATGGCGGAGGGGATTTTGGAGGGGGCTTCGCCCGCCAATACGTTCGACGCGTCCATCGGAGCCTCATATCGCTCACTCGCCCGCGCCACCCGTTAACGGACATTAACGGCGAGAATGGCTCAATTGTGGCGACGGGATCGCTTGCCTGAGACGAAACGCTAATGGTCAAGTATAGTGAAACGCTGGACTTTGCGGCCGTTCGCGACACAATAGGCGATATCGGTTTCTGGAGGAAAAATATGCAAGGACTGATGCAGGAATGGCCGCTGCTGTGCAGCAAGATCATCGACTACGCGGCGCGCCAGCATCCGCACCGTGAGATCGTTTCCCGGTCGATCGAGGGGCCGATCGTGCGGACCAATTATGCCGAAATCCGCGAACGGGCGCTGAGGGTGGCGCAACGGCTCGAGCGGGACGGCTACCGCAAGGGCGACCGCATCGGCACGCTCGCATGGAACACGGCCCGCCATCTCGAGGCCTGGTACGGCATCATGGGGATGGGCGGCGTCTACCATACGCTGAACCCGCGCCTTTTCCCCGACCAGCTTGCCTGGATCATGAATCACGCGGAGGACAAGTGCCTCTTCGTCGATCTGACCTTCGTGCCGCTGGTCGAGAAGATCGCGCCGAACGTGCCTTCGCTGAAGAAAGTCATCATCCTGACCGACTCGGCGCACATGCCGCAGACCTCCCTGCCGGCCGTGGCTTACGAGGAATGGCTGGGGGAAACCGACGGCGACTACCGATGGAAGGACCTCGACGAGCGCGACGCCGCCGGCATGTGCTACACTTCGGGCACCACGGGTGAGCCGAAGGGCGTCGTCTACAGCCACCGTTCCAACGTGCTCCATGCGCTGATCGCGGTGCAGCCCGACGCAATAGGGCTTTCCTCGCGCGATACGATCCTGCCGGTGGTGCCGATGTTCCACGCCAATGCCTGGGGACTTGCCCAGAGCTCGCCGATGGTCGGCGCGAAGATGGTCATGCCCGGCGCCAAGATGGACGGCGCCTCGATCTACGAACTTCTCGATACCGAGAAGGTTACCTGTTCGGGCGCGGTTCCGACTGTATGGCTCATGCTCCTTCAATATCTGGAGGAAACCGGCAAGAAACTGCCCAATCTGAAGAAGGTGGTGATTGGCGGATCGGCCTGCCCGCGCGAGATGACCCGCAAGTTCCGTGACAATTATGACGTGGACGTCATCCATGCCTGGGGCATGACCGAGATGTCGCCGCTCGGCACGCTCGGCTCCATGAAGCCGGAATATGCCGAACTGACCGGCGACGCCCAACTCGACATCAAGGTCAAGCAGGGTTTCCCGCCCTTCGGCGTCGAGATGAAGGTCACCGACGACGAAAACAACGAGCGGCCCTGGGACGGCAAGACCTTCGGCAGGCTCAAGGTGCGCGGCCCGGCCGTGTCGCGGGCCTATTACGGCGGCGCCGGCAAGGAGCAGTTCGACGAGGAGGGATGGTTCGATACCGGCGACGTCGCCCATATCGACGAGAACGGCTACATGCAGATCACCGACCGCGCCAAGGACGTGATCAAGTCCGGAGGCGAATGGATTTCGACCATCGACCTGGAAAACCTCGCGGTCGGCCACCCGGACGTGGCGGAGGCTGCCGTGATCGGGGTGAAGCACGCGCGCTGGGACGAACGCCCGCTTCTGGTGATCGTCAGGAAGCAGGGCAAAAACCCTTCCAAGGAGGAACTCCTGAGCTTCATGGAGGGCAAGATCGCCAAATGGTGGATGCCGGACGACGTGGCCTTCGTGGACGAGATACCGCATACCGCGACAGGCAAGATCCAGAAGACGACGCTGCGAGACCGGTTCAAGGACTACCATTTGCCTACGGAGGAGGCGGGGGTCGCCTGAGCGCCGGGTGATAGCACGCTTCGAACCGAAGACTTCCGGCGCGGCCTTATGGTCGCGCCGGATCGCATTGTTTTCTCTGGTTCTTTTTGTCGTTGCTGCCCTCGGCCATCGCCGGGGATTCGTCAACACATTCGACTTCCTGTGGACATTGCTGCTGGTCGCGGTTCTTGCCGTGACGGCACTCCTGCTCGTGGCGGCGAGCTTTCGCCGGGTCTGGGTGAGGGGCGATCGCGGAGGCGGAGCGGTGTTGGTGGCCGTGCTGGTATCTCTTCTGGTGCTGGCGCCGTTTGCCGTCACCGGGGTCAGGCTCTTCCTCTACCCGCGCCTGAATGACATTTCGACGGATCTCGTAAGCCCGCCGGCGTTTGCCCTGGCGACGAAGGCGAGGCGCGGCCACATGAATCCGGTGGTGCCGATCGGCCGCGCGTCGGCCGCCCTTCAAATTGCCGCCTATCCCGAGGTGACCGGACGCCGCTATAACGCGTCGCCGGAGGATGTGTTGGGCGCGGTGGACCACGTGATCGCCGGCAAGGGCTGGAAAATCGTATCTCGACAGAAACTCGCCGCCGGCGAGAGAGAGTACACGCTGGAGGCCGTGACGAAGACCTTCCTGCTAGGCTTCCCTTCCGACGTGGCGATCCGCCTCACCGACGAAGGCGAATCGACCTATGTCGACATGCGCTCGGCCTCCCGCTACGGCGAGGGCGATTTCGGCTACAACGCGGCCAGCATCTCCGGCTTCCTCGATGCACTCGATGCCGAGATGGCCGGTCAGGCCAACCGATAGGCTGAATCGATGGCGATTTCGCCCTCGGTCGCCACTTCTCCACGCGCCACCAGATCCTCGATATGCGCCAGGACCGACAGGCCCGCCGCGCCGTGAAGGCGTGGGTCGGTGGTCCGGTAGATGGTCGCGACCATTTCCGGAATGGTGCGGTCGCCGGCTTGCAGCCGCTCCAGGATAGCGCGCTCGCGCATCTTGCGATGGCCTTTCAGCCCGCGCACGAACTGGGCCGGCTTGACGACCGGGCCGCCATGCCCCGGCAGGTAGAGCCGGTCGTCGCGGTCGAGCAGCCGCTCGAGCGAGGCCATATAGTCCGACATGGCGCCGTCGGGCGGAGCGACGATCGAGGTCGACCATGCCATGACGTGGTCGGCCGAAAACAGGACGCCGGTGCCTTCCAGCGAAAAGGCCATGTGGTTTGCCGTGTGGCCGGGCGTGAAGACGCCGCCTATGGCCCAGCCGTCGCCAGGAACGATTTCTCCGTCCGCGAGCTTCCGGTCGGGCGAAAATCCGGTGTCGGCGCTGGCGTCGAGCGGATTGGTTTCGCCGATGCGCAGCGGCCGGGCAGGGCGGTGCGGGCCTTCCGCGACCACCGTTGCCCCCGTGGCCTCCTTCAGTCGCGCCGTCAGCGGCGAGTGGTCCCGGTGCGTGTGGCTGACGAAGATATGGCTGACCGGTCGCCCGGCAATCGCCTTGAGGAGCGCCTGGAAATGCGCTTCGTTCTCGGGTCCGGGGTCGATCACGGCAAGCGTATCGCGGCCGACGATGTAGCTGTTGGTGCCGCGGAAGGTGAACGGGCTCGGATTGTTGACGGTAAGCCGCGATATGCCCGGCGCGACAGTGACGGCTTCGCCATAGGCGGGCTCAAAACTCATGTCGAATTCCAGCGTCATTGCCAACCCGCACCTATCGCCGCCCGATGCTTTCATAGGCGAAGCCCTGGCTCTCGATCTCGGCACGCTTGTAGATGTTGCGCAGGTCGACCAGCGCCGGCGTCTTCATGCTCTTTTTCAGGCGCTTGAAGTCGAGCGAGCGGAACTCGTTCCATTCGGTGACGATGACGATGCAGTCGGCCCCTTCGGCTGCGTCATAAGCGCTGTCGGCATAGTGGATCGGCGGCAGCAGGTTCGTCGCGGCCTCCATGCCTTGCGGATCGTAGGCGCGGATGGTTGCGCCGGCGTCGACCAGCGCCTGCACGACGGCGATGGCCGGCGCCTCGCGCATGTCGTCCGTGTTGGGCTTGAAGGTAAGGCCGAGCACGGCGATGGTTTTGCCGCGCACGTTGCCGCCGCAAAGCGCGATCACCTTGCGCCCCATCGCCCGCTTGCGCTGATCGTTGACCGCAACGGCCGTCTCGATCAGCCTGACCGGCGTGCCGAGATCCTGCGCGGTCTTGACCAACGCCATCGTGTCCTTCGGGAAGCAGGAGCCGCCATAGCCCGGCCCGGCGTTCAGGAATTTCGAGCCGATACGCTTGTCGAGGCCTATGCCGCGTGCCACGCCCTGCACGTCGGCGCCCGCCTTCTCGCAGAAATCCGCCATCTCGTTGATGAAGGTGATCTTCATCGCGAGGAACGCGTTGGCGGCGTATTTGATGGTCTCCGCGGTGCGCCGGTTGGTGAAGACCAGCGGCGACTGGTTGAGGTAGAGCGGCCGGTAGACACCGGTCATGACGGCGTTGGCGCGTTCGTCTTCGACGCCGACGACGATCCGGTCCGGCCGCTTGAAATCCTCGATCGCCGCGCCTTCGCGCAGGAACTCGGGATTCGAGACGACCGTCACATCGGCCTTCGGGTTCGTCTCGCGAATGATCCGTTCGACCTCGTCGCCTGTGCCTACCGGCACCGTCGATTTGGTGACGACGACCGTGAAGCCGCTGAGCGCGTTCGCGATCGAGGCGGCGGCGGAATAGACGTAGGAGAGATCGGCGTAGCCGTCGCCGCGCCTGGAAGGCGTGCCCACCGCAATGAACACGACCTCCGAACCGGCGACAGCCTCGGCGAGGTCGGTGGTGAAGGAGAGTCGCTTGGCGGCCGCATTGTCCGCCACCAATTGTTCCAGGCCGGGCTCGTAGATCGGGATCACGCCCTGCCGAAGCTTCTCGATCTTCGTCTCGTCGAGATCGACGCACACGACTTCGTGGCCGAAATCCGCAAAGCACGCGCCGCTGACGAGGCCGACATAACCCGAGCCGATCATGGCAATCCGCATGCGTCAGTCTCCGAATTCATTGGGGATTTTGTTTCGTGGATGGGGGTCGTTACCATCGAAAGACCCAAGGCGAAAGGCCGAGACGGAATTGCGAGCCTCACACTTGATTGCAGCCTGTGCGATCTTAGCATAGCCCGGACGGGCGAGCGGAGAATGTAACAGGGATGGGCGAGGGCACGTACGGGATGAAACGCCCCCTGGATGTCGCGGTCTCGGTGCTTGGATTGCTCATCCTGTCGCCCGTCGTTTTTGCTGCCTTGCTGGCGATACGATGCACCTCGCCCGGACCGGGGATTTTCTCTCAGGAAAGAGTGGGGCGAAACGGCGTTTCGTTCCGCTGCCATAAGCTGCGGACGATGTATGTGGGAACCGCGTCGATGCCGACGCATGAGGTATCGGCCTCGCGGATCACGACCGTCGGCCGGTTCCTTCGCCGTACGAAGCTCGACGAACTTCCGCAGTTGTGGAACGTCCTGAAAGGCGAGATGAGCCTCGTGGGACCACGGCCCTGCCTGCCGGAGCAGACCGCGCTGGTGGAAGCGAGGCGGCGGCTCGGCGTCGACGCGCTCCGGCCCGGAATCACCGGACTTGCCCAATTGCGCGGCATCGATATGGCCGATCCGGCAAGACTGGCCGGGATAGACGTCGAATATCTGGCCGCGGCATCCCTGCCGACCGACCTTGGAATCCTGATCCAGACAGTGATCAGCGGCGAGGCGAGAGGCGACAGGGCGCGCAATTGAAAGCTGTCGCTCGGAACCGATCGGTCAAATTTGGCTGGAGTTCGTGGAAGCTTTTCGAACTTTCTGCCTATCACCGCCAACTGACCTACTGGCGATTGTCGCTGAGGCGGTCAATCGTGCGGAGCCACTAAAATACTCAGGTCTTCGGCAAATTGGCTAGAAAGTTTCTATGGACCCTGGTGCCGTGAATTCTCCAGAAGGCATCCTCAGGTGACCTGCCGGGAAGTCCAGAACTGAGCATCGGCTAAGGTATATAAAAAATTCAAGCCTATTTTATCGTAATCCTTCCAATATCCATTGGGTTTGGATATTAAATATTACATATATAAATATATGAACGTGATTCTATTTTTATCAAAAAACTTAACCGATATAGAATGGAACAGTGCACTGATATTATATAGACAACCTTAGAAGGGGAATCTCTATGCGCTGGAGGGGGACGCTCACTTCGTCGTTTTTCATTCTCATCTTCTCATTGACGGGCGTAGTTTCAGCGTCGGCAGCTTGTCCCGCGCGCTACGCTACTGTTTGCAGGCGGAGAAGATGTAGATTTCAACTGTGTGGGAGGCTCTGGCTGCGTAGTACATACCAATGCCGGCACCTTTCGGTCGGGGTGGGCGAGAGAAGCCTACGGTGTAATCAGCAACAATGGCTCGGATCCTCCAGCCAGTCGATTTTCATCACCGATTTTCTCTGCAACTTCGTCCTTCTGGCTGCATGCGCAATACTGCAACAGTGAAACAGACTGCTCTTTGTTGATTTCCGCCGAGAACTGACCCGGGATTGGGCGGTTTTTCCATTGAGAAGT